>Ga0180432_10000004_pt1 | contig 405652 bp, 295 predicted proteins | sample SS_ome_10_FD_132414 | JGI IMG/M metagenome (GOLD analysis project Ga0180432, IMG submission 132414) | Hypersaline lake sediment archaeal communities from the Salton Sea, California, USA - SS_1_MS_2 metaG | ecosystem: Environmental > Aquatic > Non-marine Saline and Alkaline > Hypersaline >... | reverse complement strand
GCCGCCCATCGTGGCGCCGAGGAGGACATCTTCCCGCGCCTGTCCGCGCACGACCCCGGGGTTGTCGGATACACGGCCACGCGGTGGCGCTTCCTGCTGCGGCGACCTCGAGGCTGGCCCAAGGACAACCGCATCCCCACCGCCGGCATGTGCTATCGCTTCGTGCTGAGCAACCCCCACGTTCACGTCTGTCTGACGGCGCCGACGAGCCTGGCGCAGTTCGAGGAGAACCTGGCGGCGGTACGACAGGGCCCGCTCAGCGAGGACGACATGGCCTTCATGCGAGCGTTCGGCGACGCCGTGCATCGTCGGCGGAAATGGTTCATGTAGATCGATCCGATGGGTGACTTCTCTCAGAGAACGATGCATCTTGCCGGAGGCCTACCTCGTGCAGGCCAGGCTCTTGGACGCGATGCATCGATTGGGTACGCGCTCAAGATGCCCTTGTCACCACGACACCGTCGTCGATATAGTGAAGGGGGATTCGCAAATCGTCCGAGGGAGGAGGGACTTTCTGATGCGGACCACGTTTGTTGTGCTCACGGTTGTCGCGGGAGTGGCCGCCGCGGCCCATGCCCAAGCTAGTTCGCTCGATCGGGATCGAGACCCGGTGGTGATGGTCGGGGCGGATCTGCCGGATCTGACCGGGCTGGCGGTCAACCTGGTGGTGGCGTTCCGATACGACGACGGGTGGCAGCAGATTCCCGTTCAGATCGACGAGCGGAAGGTCGTCGAATTCAGTGACGTCTACAACGGTCTGTACGGCGGCGGGGTCTTCACGACGGCGTACACCGACCCGAACACGTACTGCGGAGCGGACACGGACCCGACGTTCGACAGCGACGACGAACTGGTCTTCATGGCCAAGGACGCCGGCGATCGCGCCGGGCCTGGCTCGGGCGAACCGAGCGGCGTGGTGGCCGGCAGCGGGGTCGAGCTCGAGATCTCCGATTCGCTGGACAGCGGCACCGGATACGTCTACCTGTTCGTGAGCAACGGCAGCCTCACCCCCGACGCCGGTCAGGACTACGTCAACTACACGTTCGACCTGCTGGCCGGGGAATACATCCCGAACTACGACCTGGCGGACGGGCCGAACCCCGAGGACTCCGTGGCTTGGTCGGCCTACTATCGCACGCGTTTCGCCGACCGGTGGATTCGCGACGAGGTCAACGTCTACGCCGGCGGCGCGACGGGCGTCGACATCCTGGATCGCCACAAGAACATGTTCTCGCCCGGGGAGTGCGGGCGCACAGAGGACACTTTCAGCGACGGCGAAGGGGCGTTCTTCGCGAACAAGGACGGCCCGGTGCGGGCGATCCGATCGTACATGGGGGCCAACAGCGGGCCGCTGACCCAGCGAGTCCACCGTTTCTACGAGCAACGTCAGGACATCGCCACGCACCTTCGCGTGCACGTCATCCCCAGCGTGATGGACCTGTACGATTACAGCCCCGCCGCGACGGGCATGACGTACTACAACGACGTGTACACGTCCGGCGTGACGATCGACGGCGTGCCGGATTCGGTCGGCATGGCCCAGATCACGTGGGAGATGGTGACCGGCGCGCAGGGGGCCCTGTTGCTCTCGCACGCGTTCGAGACCGACATCACGCTTAACTACATTTACAGCTACTACTCCGACGACAGCACGCCGTCGACGACCCAGTGCACGGGCGACGACTACGAGTATGGGACCAGCGGGTTGTGGGTGGCTCAGATCATCCCGAACACCGACCCCCTCATGGGAGAGTACTACTACCTGACGAGCCTTCGACGCGTCGGCTATGCCGCGCCGGGCCAGACGATCACCGACGCAGCGTTGCATCACGATCAGGTCACGACCCCGCTGACCGTGTCGTCTCAGTCGTATGACCCCACGTATCTCCTGACGCTGTCCGTGCGCAACGACGCGTGGGGCAGCGTCGACTTCGACCCCGAGCCGAACGACGCGAACTCACCGGCGTACCCGCCGCAGACCGCCGTGACGTTGACGGCCCAGCCCATCGGCGGCAAGTCGTTCCGCGAGTGGCTGATCTTCGATCCGAACCACCCGGGGGACGCCAACCACGCCGTCACGGACGCCAACATCGTCCTGCATCTGACGATGGACGGTAACCAGGAGGTGGAGGCGGCCTTCAAGTGCGGCACGGGCGTCGAGCCGTTCGTCGGCGCGGTCCTGCTGGTGCTGACGCTCGGCATCCTGCGTCGGCGACGCTGACTCGCCGGGATGTGCTCAAGGAACACCTCGGAGACCTGAACGCACGACGGGGATCCCCCTGGATACGTTCTACGGGCGCCATCACAGCAGATCGGGGTACTCACGAGCGCTGCCTGCTTCGCGTGCGCCTGCGAGGTACGTTGCTTAGCCCCGCCGCGTGCGGTGGGAAGTGGCCGCACGCGGCCACGCTAGACGTGGACGTCCACGGGCACATCAGACGTGTCGGTTCGTGACCCCGCGGCAGTACGGTCACCCACACACATGCGAACGCTGCAACGATCGTGTAACCTTGTGGCGCAGTAGGGGCAAATCCTGCAGGGCGTCTTTGCAGGGAGTCCGATCGTGCGGACCCGAAAGTCTGTCATGTCCGTTCTCGTCGTTGGAGGTCTCGTTCCTGCCGGCATCCTGCGCGCAGCGTCGACGACGGCCGATCCGAACATGACTGCGCTCGCCAAGGAAGTTCGCGGCAAGGGCTGGATCGTGTTCGGGGCGCGCAGCGAACACAAGGACTGGGACCTGTACCTGATGCGTCCGGACGGCTCGGCACGGCGGAACATCACGAACACGCCGAAGGCCACCGAGGCCGCCCCGCGATTCTCGCCGGACGGCAGGCGGTTGCTGTTTCGCCGGCTGCCCCGGGCGTCCATCATCAGCCACGACCTGTGGGGGTTTCAGGGCAAGCTCGTGATTGCCAACGCCGACGGCAGCGACCCCGTCGTCTTCGGCGAAAAGGGCGAGTACCCCTGGGCGTGCTGGGGCCCGGAGGGCAAGCGGATCGCGTGTCTTGGCCACAGAGGCATCGAAATCGTCGATCTGGCGACCAAGCAGGTGATCCGCCGACTCAGCCGGAAGGGATTCTACCAGCAGCTCTTCTGGTCGCCGGACGGTCAGTGGTTCTGCGGCGTGGCCAACCACCTCGGACAGCAATGGACGGTCGCCAGGATGAACGCGGGCACCGGCGAGCTCAACGCCGTCACCAAACGCTGGGCGTGCACGCCGGACTGGATGCCCGACTCGAAGTACATTATCTTCTCGTACAACCCGACGGAGATCCGGCCCAGAAAGGGCCGGCGGTGGACGCAGCTCCACCTGGCGCTTGGCGACGGGACGCAGCCGCGGCTCGTGTTCGGCGAAGACCACCGTCACGTCTACGGCGGGGCGACCTCGCCCGACGGCAAGTACGTGCTGCTGACCATGTCGGTGATCGACGGGGGCATGGCGGAGTGGTCGGGTGCGCCGATGTGGCTGATGCGGCTGGCCGACACCCCTGCGATCGGCGGCAAGAGCACGATCATGCGAGAGCTCTACCCCGACGCAAAAAGCAGTTCCATGCTGCCGCTGCCCGTCGGCTGGGAGCCCCACTGGACCTACGCGGAGATCGACGTCAAGCAGGAGCCCGCCCGGTGAAGATCGACGTGCACAACCATGTTCGCCAGGACAACGGCGCCATCATCCGCGCAGGGAATGCGTTGGGGATCGATCTTTTTTGCTGTGCGTTCGGGACGGCCGGACATGGGGACATCACCCGCGGGAACCCCGACATGGAAACCGTCCGGGCCGCCAACGACGAGGTCATGGCCGCCATGAAGGCGTACCCCGACCGGATTGCCGGCTGGTGTTACCTGAACCCGGGGCATCACCGCGAATCGCTCGACGAGATGGACCGCTGCATCCGCGACGGCGGGATGATCGGCGTGAAGCTCTACAACCAGTATCGCTACAACGAGCCGGTCCTGTTCCCCATCGTCGAGCGGTGCATCGAATGGGCCGTTCCCATCCTCGGCCACGCGGGCAAGCCCTGCCGCGAGGAGGACCGTCAGGCCCAGCCGCGGATCAGCAACGGCGAACACTTCGCCGACCTGGCCCGCCGCTATCCGGAGGCGATATTGATCGAGGGGCACATCTGCGGCGGGGGGGATTGGGAGTGGTCGCTCAAGGCCATCCGGGACGTGCCCAACGTCTGGCTCGACACAAGCGGGTCGGTCGTCGACGCGGGGGCCATCGACCGCTGCATTGCCACGCTCGGGCACAAGCGTCTGGTGTTCGGCACGGATATGAGCTACGAGGAGGGCGTGGGCAAGATCCTGGCCGCGGACCTGACCGACGACCAGCGCGAGGACGTCTGGTGGCGAAACGTCCGCGGGCTTCTCGATCGGAGACGCGTATGAAGCTGATCGACGTCAACGCCTCGGTAGGCCACTGGCCGTTCCGGGCCCTGCCCGATCGCACCGTCGACGATTTGCTGCGACAGATGGACCGGGCCGGCATCGACCAAGCCTGCGTGTGCTGCCAGCATGGGCTGTTCTACTGGGACGTGCAGCAAGCCAACGAGGAGCTGGCCCGAGATGTTGCCTCACATGGCGATCGGCTGGTCCCGATCGCCACGCTGAACCCGAACTACATCGCGTGCCAGGACGACCTGAAGCGATGCGTCGAGGTGCTTGGGTTCCGCGGCCTGCGGCTGTTCCCTCTGTACCACCGCTACGAGATGCACGTCGGGACGGGCCTGGAGCTGCTGAACGCGGCGGCCGACATGAACCTACCCACGCAGATACCAATTCGCGTGGTCGACCCGCGTCAGCGGCATTGGCTTGACGTGGACCGCATGTTGACGCTCGAGGAGATCGCCGACGCCGTCCGCGCCTGCCCGCAGGGCCGATACGTCGTCCTCGACCACCGCGGCGGTCCCACCGAATCGTTCCGCCAGATGTGTGACGAACTCGACGCCACCGTCTACTTCGACCTATCGCGCGAGCCCGTCGTCTTTGACGACCAAGGAAAGTCGCTGGTCGCGTCCGTCGGCGTCGACCGCCTCCTGTTCGGAACGGCCATGCTGCACAAGCCCCCGGAGGTCGCGTTGCTTCGGTTCAAGCACCTGTCCGTCGATGACGCACAACGCGAGCAGATCGCCTGCCAGAACGCGACCGACCTGCTGACCCCCTGAGCTGCTCATGGCAAAAAAAGAACCTGCCGGCGGTTCCCAGGTGACGCCGGCAGGTCCCCATCTCTGCGACCTACTGCATTGAATGCAATTCTCCCTCCGCCGATAACCCCAAGCGACAGGGGCAATACCCCCGGATCAGCTTGGGAAGGCTGCAGCAGGCCCAGATGCTCTGCCTACTGGCAAAGCATGTCGAGCGCCATGCAGACCTCGTCCGCAATGTCTGGCGCATACTGCTGTACGGCCGCGCAGATCTCAGCGGAGTAGCCGCAGAGCGCGTCGATGGCATCCTGACATCCGGCAAGATTGACCATCGCGACGCCCGTCAGCAGAACAGCGAGCTTCTTGTACATATCCGGCACCTCCCGATAGAAGTATCCCCGAAGCGAATCGAGGTCCTACGCCGGACATCGACCCGCTTCGTGTTCTCGCGCGCGATACTGATTCTCGAACGGCCGCCCACGCGGTCCGCCCGAAGGCTGCCTTGTTACGGCCAGATCAGGCTTCCCCGAACGCCAGCCAGGACCCTCCTTGTGTCCACACAGTTTGACCCAAAAGTCTCAGCCCGAATTGCCAACGGAAGGACGGCACATCCACAAGACACCGCCTGCCACCTCATCCCCTCACGAGCTTGCCTGGCCGGAGAAGAGGCATCAGATATGATACGGCGTGGGCAGCGCCTTTCCGTCCTCCTGGTCCTCTATAACTAAGCCTACCAGCCCCCCTCGGTGTTTGTCAAGATATGTCAAGAGAAAATTGTCCGGGTTCCCACGGTCCGATTCCCTCCCCGCTGCGGCATGCCTGGCCCGAAGCCGGCAGACGTGCAGGCCTCTGACTACTCCACCAGTTCGCCTAGCATCAGGACCCCGCCCACGCGCAAATACTTGCCATCGTAGGTCTTGGGATTGAAGCCTTTCTTGTGCCGCTCCCGGTTGACGACCGAGCTGCGATCCGGCTGCTCCGGGTGAATCTCCACCTTGACCGTGTGGACTTGGTCGGCGAGCCCGGCGGCGATGGGGCAGGTTCCGATCCGGTGATACGTGCAGTAACGGTCGAACCGGGGTCGCGGCGGGCTCGACGCGCCGTCCACCGTGCAGACGACCTGCCCACCGTTCGGGCCGAGCAGGTCGTACAGCCGAGCCGTCGTGCCCTTGAACTTGAACCGGATCGTCTCGCCCGGTTGGTTCGCCTCCCACATTTCCGGCATCCGGTTGCCGAACCGTTTCCCCAAACCGCGCTTCGGGTCCATCCGGCGCCAGCCCGAACTCAACATCCTGGGCTTCAAACAGATGAGTTTGGCGTGTTCCCAGTTGTCGGCGATGAACGGCACGCCGAGCTTGTGCGGGCCCGGACGGGCCGCCGGCATCATTCTGGTGACCGCCTCGGCGATCACGCGACGGTACACCTCGTGTCCGGCGTCGAGCGGGTGGACGCCGTCCTTGGAGAACAGGATCGTTCCCGGGTCTGTGGGCGGTTTCTTGCCTTCTCGCGTGTCGAACTGGAGCTTGCCGTCGCGGGCGAGCTGTGCGATGCGGAGCGCCACGTTGATCGAGGGGATCCCGTAGTGGTCGGCCAACAGCTCGTCGGACGACATCGACCGCGGGCACAGGCCGCGATCAAGGTCCTTCTCGAAACCCACGCGGAACGTGTAGATGTAGCAGATGTCGATCGTGGGATCCCGCCACCACGTCTGTCGGACGATGCCCTCCATGCCGCGCCAGATGTTCTCCGGGGACGCGCCCCCGTCGTTGACGGCGAACTCGACGAAGAGCAGATCGGGCTTGTGGTCCAGCACGTCCTGCTTCAGCCGGAACACGCCGAGATCCGACCCGGTCCCGCCGATGGCGGCGTGGATCTGGCTGACCTCGGCTTGCGGGAACGTCTCGCGGAACCAGTTCAGTGTCTTGGGCCGCCAGCCGTTCTGGGCCGTGATGCTCCCGCCGAGGTAGGCGATGCGGACCGCCTTGCCGCCTTTCAGCTTCGTCAGGACGTTCCCCAGTCCGTCGCGAACGCGGAACGGTACGGCCGGCACCTGCTGGTACTTGGGGGCCCCGGGCTTCCCAGTCGCAGCCGCGCCTTCGCCCCGGGCCGTCGTGCCCGCGAGCGTGATGGCGAGAGCAAACATTACAAGAGCCGATCGTTTCGTCCGGTGCATGCGTTTCTCCTCAAGCTGAACGTCCCTGCATGGGACCGCGCCACTGTAGCATGGGCGTCTCGCCCGTGACTGGGGTCTGGCGACGGGCGTCTCGCCCGTGAAGGTCCGCGGGCAAGATGCCACGTGCCCGCCGTAGGTCCAGCGCCCGATCCCGCACGATCGTTAGGTTTGCCACCACGCGTATTTGCCGCCGCTGCGCGGTGGGACCTGATGCCGGTCACGGCGTTATCCGATGGGTCGGCAGCCGAGTCAAGGCCCGAATTCCCTGGGCGGAGGCGATCAAGACGTCTATCAGCATGTGGCTTCGGGGCCTGCTGGGGTCCCTCTCCACGCCGATCTTGAACCCGAACGACCTTGGGCGACTATAATGGGTAATGTCCTGTAACAGGCGGCGGGCCACCACCGAAGCACGATGGAGGTGGGCGAAACATGCAGTCCGGGAAGAACAGGCCCAAGACCTTGAAGGCACTGCGCGACAGCGGTTGGGGCTCCAAGACCGTCAAGCGCGAGCTGTACGACAACTTCCTGAGGATGCTCCGCGACGGAGAGGCCCTGTTTCCGGGCATCATCGGGTACGACGACACCGTGATCCCCGAGATCAACATCGGTCTGATCGCCCAGCACGACATGCTGTTCCTGGGGGAGAAGGGTCAGGCCAAGAGCCGCCTGATGCGGCTGCTGGTGCGGTTCCTCGACGAGGAGATTCCCTACCTCGACATCCCCGGTTGCGCCGTCCACGAGGACCCCTATCGCCCGATCACGTCGGAGGGTCGACGGTTCGTGGCCGATCGGTCCGAAGACGACGTGCCGATCGCGTGGTGGCCGCGCGAGGACCGCTACGCCGAGCGGCTGAGCCCGGGCACGAAGTTCGCCGACATCATCGGCGAGATCGACCCGGCCAAGCTGGCCGGTGGGACGAGCATGTCGGCCGAGGACGCCCTCCACTTCGGGCTGATCCCGCGGATGCACCGCGGCATCTTCGCGATGAACGAGCTGCCCGAGCTCGACGAGCTGGTCCAGGTCGGGCTGTTCAACATCCTCGAGGAGCGCGACGTCCAGATCCGCGGGTACCCGATCCGGTTCGACATCGACGTGCTGATCCTGTTCAGCGCCAACCCGGCCACGTACAACCGCAGCGGCAAGGTCATCCCGCAGCTCAAGGACCGGATCGGGACGCTCGTCCACACCCACTACCCCCGCCGCCGCGAGGTGGGCATCGAGATCATGGAGCAGGAGGCCGGCATCGAGCTCGACGGCGAGCTGCCCGTCGTGGTCCCGCCGTTCATGCGGGAGATCGTCGAGCAGATGAGCATGGCGGCCCGGAAGAGCAAGTACGTCGACCAGCAGTCGGGCGTCAGCGCCCGGTTCAGCATCGCCAACTACCGCACGATGATCGCCAGCGCCCGGCAGCGGGCCGCCCGGCTGGGCGAGATCCCCGCCGTCCCGCGGATCAGCGACCTGGCCCACTGCTACGCCTCGTCGATGGGCAAGCTCGAGCTGGACATGATGGGCAGCCACCAGATGACCGAGCAGCAGGTCCTCGAGGCGATCCAGGCCGAGGCCATCAAGACCGTGTTCGAGGAATACGTCGACCGGCACGGCCTGGCCGAGATCGCCGAGATCTTCGGCCAGGGCGTCAAGATCGAGGTCAGCGACCTGCTGCCCAGCTCGCACTACGAAGCCCGGCTCAAGCGCGTCCCGCCCGCATGGGAAAAGGCCTTCGAGGTCAACCCCGCCCAAGACCCCGCCGTCCGCGCCGCCTGCGTAGAATTCGTCCTAGCCGGCCTCTACGTCACCGACACCATCTCCCGCTCGCAGCATCATGGGAGGATTACGTACGAGTTCTAGCACCGTGGGCGCGGCCCGATCCCGCGACGAGCACGCAGGACCACAAGGAAGTGAGCCCACAAGAAAGTAAGCCCAACCCCGTCCGCGCGCCATCGCTTACCTTGGGCGGGAAAAGTAGAATGTCCCCTTTTTCTTGGCCAGAACTTCCTGTTCTGTGGCCCTCTGCCATACAAGCACGCCGTACCGTCCTTCCGCGAACCGTGAGCTGGTGACCAATGTCTTGCCGTCGGGTGAGAAGGCCAGTCCGAGAACCCAATCCACTCCGAGTGCCTGGAACGTGCATCGCGCTTGCCCGGTGACCACGTCCCAGAGCCTGGTATTCCCGGCGTCACCTCCTGAAGCCAGCGTTTCGCCATCCGGTGAGAAGGCCAGAGAACAGACCACCCACTTATGGCCCCTCAGGTTGATTCGCTCCTCCGTTGTTGCGACGTCCCACAACTTCAGCTCCACGGGTTGGTCCTGCGATTGCTCCCGCAGCCAGCCCCCCGTTGCCAATGTCTTGCCATCCGGGGAGAACGCCAGCGACAGAACCCAGTTCGTGTGTCCCTTCAGCGTGGCGTGCTCGGCCCACGTACGCGTATCCCAGAGCCTTACGGTCCTATCGCTGCTCCCTGTAGCCAGCAGCTTTCCGTCTGGGCTAAACGCAGCAGCGTTGATCCTGGCTGAATGCCCGGAGAGCGTGAGTTTCTCCCGGCGGGTTCTGGGATCCCAAACCTTGACGGTCTTGTCTCTGCTTGCGGAGATCAGACTCCTCCCGTCTGGAGAGAAGGCCACCGCATACACCTTCGTGCCGTGCTTCCCAAGCGTTGCCTGTTTCTGCCCCGTGGCCACGTCCCAGAGACTCATCGTGTCGGCGCGAGCCATCGCGAGCGTCTTTCCGTTGGGAGAGAACGCCACGGCGTTCACCCATTCCCCCCGCAAGAAATTCCCGGGAGCCCCCAGCGTAGCACGACACTGCCCTGTGGCTGGGTCCCAAAACGTTGCCGTCCCGTCCCTGCTGCCTGTCACCAGGGTCTTGCCGTTCGTGGAGAAAGCCAACGAACCGATTTCCTGTTCGTGTCGCCCCAGACGTACGGGTCTATATCTCTTGCTCGGATCCCAAAGCTTGACCGTCCCGTCGGTACAGGTGCTGGCCAATCGCTGCCCGTCCGGGCTGAACGCGACGCCCTTCACCACTCCCGTGTGTCCCAGAAGCGTGTCCCGTTCATGCCGCCTGACCGCATCCCACAGACAGATACTCGAAAAATGGGTGCCGACCGCCAAAGTCCTCCCGTCGGGCGAGAACGCGAACGACCATGCCGCATGCATCTTGAGCGAAGCGCGTTTCTGGCCCGTACTGGGGTCCCACAGGTTCAGGGTGTTGTCCCAACCTGACACCAGCAACGTCTTGCCGTCGGGCGAGAACGCCAGACAACCGACGAGCACGTCATGCCTCAGCGTAGACCGGTGTCGTAGCGCCCACGCCCGCGTCCCCTTCTCGGAGGATTGAGGGTCTCGTCCGACGACGTCCCACAGCTTCACCGTCTTGTCCCAGCTTCCCACTGCCAGTAGTTCGCCATCCGGCGAGAATGCCAGCGAGGAGATCGCGCCGGTCTTGTGCGAGTCCCACTGCCGCTGTGTGGCCACCTCCCAGACCCTCACCATGCCCGGTCTCTGGGGAATCGTCTCTCGATAGTGGAGGCTTAGATCCCCTTCCCCGGTCGCCAGGGCCTTACCATCGGGAGAGAACGCCAGGCTCGCTACCGGCTCGGTGTGACCTCTGAACGTGGTTCGGCACTCTCCTGTGGTCACGTCCCACAGTCTGACCGTAAGGTCTTCGCTTGCCGACGCCAGTCGCTTGCCATCAGGCGAAAACGCTACCGAAGTCACCGCATCCGTGTGTCCAACCAACGCACCCACCGCCCGACCCGTGGCCGCGTCCCACAGTCTCAGCCTTTCCTTTTCACCGCCGCCCCCGCCACTGACAAGGTGCTTCCCGTCCGGCGAGAACGCCACACATCTGGCCCCACGGGAATGGGCCTCAATGGTGAGCTCATCGCTGTGCATCTGTCGCCAGAGGTAGTACCACTCGAACCCTCGCAGATCTTCCTGGCCCGCCAGAGGGCGGTGCTTCTCCAGCAGGCCCTTGACCTGGACGTGGTTCCACCGCTTCGTTGCCTCCATGGCTAGATTCATGTGGGCGGCATACGCATGTCGCCGAGCCATCAACTCTCGTTGCTCGGCGAGCGCCCGCTGGGCCCGCTCGGCGTTCCGGGCCTCGCCCGTGGTCCGTTCGGCCAGAATCGCGCGGTCGCGCTCCCGCGCGAGCCGGGCGGACTGAGCCACCACGGTGATCGCGAACGCGATCACCGACAGGAAGACCACAGCCGCCGCCAACACTGCCGCGCGGTACCGGGCCAGGTTCTTCTTGAGGACGTACCATCCGCTGTCGGCCTTGGCCTCGATCGGGCGACCGGCGAGATAGCGTCCGATGTCGGTGGCCAGGGCGTCGGCAGAGGGGTATCGGCGATCTGAATCCTTGGCTAGCGCTTTCAGAATGATCGTGTCGAGCTCGTCGTCAAGCTGAGGGTTGTGCTGCGAGGGCCGCTTCGGCTCGGCTTCGGCGATGTTCTTGAGCACCTGTGAAATGGCCCCGTCGGTGGGGTAGGGACGGCAGCCTGTCAGGGTTTCGTACAGGATGACGCCCAGCGCGTAGACGTCGGTACGCGTGTCGACGCGGTCTGGTTGGCCGGAAGCCTGTTCCGGTGAAGCATAGGCGAGCGTCCCGAAGAACTCGCCGGTCTGTGTGGCCAGGCTGTCCGGCCCGGCCAGGGCATCGGCCGTGGGTTTGGCCAATCCGAAATCCAGGACGTGGGGCTCGCCGTCCGCATCGGCGAGGATGTTGCCCGGTTTGAGGTCGCGGTGGATCACGCCACGCTGGTGGGCATGGGCGACGGCCCGGCAGGTCTTGGCGAACAGACCCAGTGTCTCGCGCACGGGCAGGTGGTTGGCGACGACGTAGTCGGTCAGGGGCAGGCCCTCGACGTACTCCATGGCGAAGCAGTGCTGGCCGTCGCCCTGCCGGCTGTCGTAGAGCCGCACGATGTTGGGGTGCTCGAGTGTCGCGACGAGTTCGATCTCCCGCTCGAACCTGCGTTCCTGGCGACGGGAGGCGTAAGGACCATGCAGCATGAGCTTGAGAGCAACCGTTCGGTTGGCGGATTCCTGAATCGCCTTGTACACGACGCCCTGGGCCCCGCGGTGGACTTCCTCGAGGATCTGGTAGCCATCAATCTGGGGGGCGTCAGGCCCAGCAGCGGGAGCGTCGAGGACCTCGGTGGGGGTCGCTTGACTGTCGCCGGGCTCGGACAACGGTGTGGTCAAGGCCTCTCGCGCGAATTCGGCCCCGAACGCGCGGCATGCATCAAACATCGCCAGGTGATTTCGCACCTGCTCGAAGCGCTCGCGGCACGTCGGACAAGACTGCAAGTGGTCACTGGCCGAGGAACCGGACGCACTGCCACTGCCCGTGGCATGTTGCTCCAGCTCCTCAAAGCTCAGGCAGGCAGACATGGCCCCAACCCGATTCTATGCGACGTTTTCGAGCTCCGCCTGGATACTGCACATGAAGGCGAGGATGCGGTGCTTGGCATGGTAGACCACATGCTGAGAGACATCCATGGCCTGCGTGATCCGCTCGACGCTTTGCTCCTCGATCATCAGCCGCTTGAAGACCTCCACGTCGCGCGCACTGAAATGGCCGGCCGCCCGACGCAGGCACTCGCGAACGATGTGCGCCTGCCATTGCTCTTCCCAGATCGCCGTCAGCGGCTCCGGATCGCGCACGAGCTGCAGTACGGCTTCGAGGCTGCTCCGCTGACTGACCGGCAGCGGCTGCCTGGCCTTCTCCTTGTACAGTCTGGCGATTTCGTTCCGGGCCATCCCTCGCAGCCAGTGTCGGAACCGCCCCTTGTCGCGATCGTACTTGCCTTCCCTGTAGGCCTTGCAGAAGGCGATCAGCGTCCGCTGGGCGGCCTCCTCGGCGTCCGCCAGGTCGAGCCCCAGACGTCGCGCGAATCCGATCAGCATCCCCCGGTAGCGAGCATCAAACCGTTCCCAGGCTACTTGATCCGTCGGGTCCTCCAACCTGGCGAGCAATGTCAGACTGGTCCGTGACGAAGACACTATGACAGTCCTTCCAGGACAATGACACGTTTACATTCTACATGACCTGCTCATCGAGTTCCTGCCCAACCTGCTCGAGGCGCTATTCCTCAGGGATTCCATGACGAATATAAGTCCCTGTATTCACAAGGCTTGCCCTGGACTTCCAGGCCATCCTTCCCCCCAACCCGTAAGATTCCGGGAGTTTCGTGGCAGATTCTCGCCCGTCGCGGGGGATAACAGTACGAGTGTAACGAGACTGTGGGAATCTGTGACAACCTGTTAGGGGAGTTCAGATGTATCGAGCCGATCGTCTCAGGTCAAGCAGGGCTGTGGATTCCGTCCGGCGTGACGGACTGTTTCAGACGGGTGTATCGGTGTTGGGGATCATCGGAATCCTCTACGCCTTTGGCTGCATGGCGCCCGGCAATTCGGGCCTCGGCTACTACCTCACTGTCGGGACGATCGGCAATGGTACGGTCTCACCCGGAAGTGGTCGGCGGGACGGGGGCGAAGAGGTCGTTCTCGCCGCGACGCCCGACCCGGGCTGGCGGTTCGTCGAGTGGTATGGCCAGGGAACCGCTTCGGGCGACACCTACACGATCACCATGGACAACAACCAGACCGTCACCGCCGTATTCGAAGAAGAGGATGCGGAGTATACGCTGACGGTTAACGTTCAGGGCAGCGGCAAGGTCACGCCGAACGGCGGCAAGTACAAGGACGGGGCGAAAGTCACGCTCACGCCCGAGGCCAACCCGGGCTGGCAGTTCGACCACTGGGAAGGCGAGGTCAAGGGCAACGTGGTCACGATGGACAAGGACCAGACCGTCACCGCCGTCTTCTCGAACATCGCGGGCCACTCGTTAACGATCAAGACCGTTGGGGGTGGGCGCGCCGAGAGGATCGGAGGCGAGCCGCCTGATGCACACGGGTTCTACAAGGACGGCGACCGAGTGCAACTCAAGGCCACCAAGGACGCGGGCTCCGACTACGAGTTTCATCACTGGGAAGGTGACCTGACCGGCAAGACAAACCCGGACTGGGTCACGATGGACGGCGACAAGACCGTCTGGGCCATCTTCGAACTCAAGACGGTTACGCTGACGATCACGCAGACGCAGGGCGGCACGGTGTCGGCGACCCCCGTTGGCGATCCGCCGGGGACGTACGTGATCGACACGTTTGTCAGGGTGACGGCCGTGCCTGATAACGGCTGGAAGTTCAATGGTTGGCAGGGCGCTCTTGCCGGGCAAGGCGGTACCTCTCCCGGTCTGACGATGGACACCGACAAGGCCGTCAACGCGGTCTTCGTGCAAGAGCCGGTGGTGCGCTACACGCTGACGGTCTCCATCGTGAACCCGGCCGGCGGGACGGTCACTCCCATGAGCGGCACCTACGACGAGGGGACGAGCGTGACGCTGAAGGCCACGCGGACTCCGGGTTGGCGGTTCGTGGGCTACTCGGGCGACGAGGCCAGCTCGTTTGACGAGCTCTCGTTCACGATGAACGCGGACAAGAACATCACGGCTACGTTCACGCCGATCCAGGTCAACCTGACCGTCAACGTTACGGGGCAGGGCAGCGTGGACCCGAACTCCGGGCTGTACGACGCGGGAAGCGCCGTCACGCTGACGCCCACCCCGGAGGCGGGATGGCAGTTCGACCACTGGGAGGGCGACCTGACCGGCAACGACGACCCGGCCGTTATCACGATGAACAACCACATGACGATCACGGCAGTGTTCGTTGAGGCCGGCCAGACGGCCATCGCCTGGCGGGCCGTTTATGACATGGTGTTCGATGCGGAAGATACCGGGGGCTACTCGATCAGCCACGTCACCCTGTGCGGCGACGGGACCAAGCTGGCCGTTGCACTGTATAGCGGTTCGGAGACACCCCCGCGCAAGGTGGTCGTGATGAACGTAGATGGGTCGAATCAGACCACCTACGTTCCGACGAACGACCACGGCATTACGGCGCTGACGATGAGCAAGGACGGCTCGCGGACCTTCGTCGCCAAGAAGTGGGAGTTGTTCAAGCTCGAGGGCGGGACCACGACCGAGCTGGAGGCCGTGGGGGATTTCTCGTGGCCTTGGTGGCACACCGGACCGCAGAGCATCCAGGCCACCGAAGATGGACAGACCGTCTACTTTTGGACCGGCAGAGATGTGTGGAAGATCTCCCACGACGGGACCGGTCTGGCAAACGTGATCGACGACGCGGCCTACAGGGTGAGCGACTTCTCGGTTTCGGGTGACGGGAGCGTCGTGGCGTTCTTGGCTGGGGTGGAGGCCAAGGATAGGGAGATCCACGTTCTCAACGCCGGAACCTTCAGCCAGCTGACCAGCGACGGCGACACGGACACCAAGACCAGGGTGATCATCAGTCGCGACGGATCGACCATCGTGTATGACAGTTGGAACGCAAACGACGTCTACAGAGCCATTGACGCCGACGGGAGCAACCCACGTGACATCTGCAAGGCCGATCACAACTTCGGCGGATGGGACCTGACGCGCGACGGGTCGAAGATGTTCTACAACGACATGTCCGGCAACAACGGCCGGCTCGTCAACACTGACGGTTCCGGCGTCTTCAACGTGATGCCCGAGAATCTGCTCACGGTGTTTGGGTTCGCGCGTATCAGCGCGGATGGCTCGCGGGTCTGCTTCACGCGGCACTCAGGTTACTACTTGGACCAGGTCTACGTCGGGTACCTGAACCAGACGGGTGTCGTGCCCGGCCAGCCGGTCATCAACTCGGTGTCGTACGGTCCCCCGACCGCGCCCAAGAACGCTGCAGGCACCCCGATCCTGTCAGTGATCGATCTCACTGCGCCTCAGGGGGTGAGCGAGACCAGTGTGCGGGAGCTCTCGAACGGCCAGCGGGCGAGCGGTACCTGGCCGCTCGCGGTGTGGAGCGGGCCGAGGGACGACGGCGATGGCCCGGACGTTACGGCCGGCGACGGCATCTACACCGTCGAGTATCGTACCGAGAGCACGGCGAGCGACTACGACGAGCTGACCGTGCGCTTCGGCGTGAAGGATACGGCTAACACCGTGACAGTGGTGGATACGGTCGTGCCGTTCGAGGAGTGAGTTCCGGGGACACCCCACCTGAGTAGGAGGAAAATGGTCAGGCGGGTGCATGACCGTACCCGCACGCCAAAACGGGGTTCTCAGCACGGAAGACGAAGTCGGTCTGCGTTCGAGAGGCGACCGGCACGGGTTGGCCGAGATCGCCGAGATCTTCGGCCAGGGCGTCAAGATCGAGGTCGGCGACATGTTGCCGAGTTCGCACGACGAAGCCCGGCTCAAGCGCGTCCCGCCGGCGTGGGAAGGAGAAGGCACCGATGTGGATACAGATGCCCTCTTCCTTGGCCGCCTCGACGGCCGACTCGGCCGCAGACGTAGGCGCGATCGAGCGGCCCTGGTAGTGGCTACACGGGTATCTCGCCATGGCGGTGCAGACGATGCTCTCTGCTGCACAGACCTTGAACTGATCGATGCGGAAGTTGTCCAGCCGAGAGGCGTTCGGCGTCAGGACGATCTCGGCGCCCTTGAGCATGAGAATCCGGGCGCTTTCGGGTTGCCCCCGATCGAGCCCTTCCCGCCAGGCTAGAGCAGCGGCGAGGCGATTCTGGCCATTCCCAGCCCCAGCGTCTGGATAAAGGACGCATTGGCTAGTTCCTTTCGCGTCACGCAGCGGGACGTTCTGCGCAGTGCCTCGAAGTCGTTGTAGAGTTCGACCGCCAGATCGGAGGAGTACAGGACGGCCGTGGCCTCGAAGCTCAGGCGGAAGCTGCGCTCATCCATGTTGGCGGAGCCGACCATCGCCCAAGTCTGGTCGATGACCATCACCTTCGAATGCAACACGGTGTGGTCCTCTTCGTAGATCTCCGCGCCGGCGGAGATCAGCTCCTCATAGAAGCTCCTGCCTGCCCAGAGGACCACGCGATGGTCGGTGCAGGAAGGCACGATGAAGCGTACGTTGACGCCCCGGTAGCAGGCCGCCTGGAAGGCCAGCACCATCGCGGCGTCCGGCACGAAGTAGGGAGTGATCACGGAGATGGACTTCTCCGCCGCGGTGACCGCTGCGAACAGTAGATGGTGCATGACGTGAACGCGCCGGTCAGGCCCCGATGGGACGATCTGTACGATGTGATCGCCGGAACCCTCGGCGAGGGGGAAGTACTCATTGGCCACCACATCTTCCTTGGTCGTGTAGTGCCAGTCTTCAGCGAAGATCTCTTGCAGATGATGCACGCCCGGTCCAGTAATCCGAAGGTGTGTGTCGCGCCAAGGGCCGTATCGGGCGAGGCGTCCGCGGTACTCATCGCCAATGTTCTGGCTCCCCGTAAAGCCGAGGCGGCCGTCCAGGATGGCGATCTTGCGATGGTTTCGATAGTTCACGTGCCATCGCCCGCGCCATGGGATGACGGGCATCGCGAAGGCCACCTTGACGCCGGCTTCACGCATCGGGCGGACGAAACTCCGCGGCATGCGCCAGCAGCCGATGAAGTCCAGCAGCACGCGGACTTCCACGCCCTCGCGCGACTTGGCGATCAGCAGGTCCCGAATCGCCGTGCCGGTTTCGTCCGCCTGGAAGATGTAGTACTCCATATGGATGTGAGACACGGCCGATTTGATCGCCAATTGAAGCGCCAAGAAGGTCTGCTCGGCGTCGTGGTAGATATGGACGTCGTTGTCCCGCGTGGCGGCATGAGCGCCGAGTCGTTCGGCCAACCTGACGAGTCTGCCCGGGCCCGACCCCAGCTGCTCTGATAGGTCCTTAGCATGGACGGAACGGAGGGCCTGGGCCTGCTCGGCCAGGGATCCCGCCAGGGACTTGCGTCGTCGTCTTCGCCTTCGTCGATGCCATCTCTTGCGCGGCTCGCCGAACACCAGGAAGAGCAAGAGGCCCAATCCGGGCAGGAGCAGCATCGCGAGGATCCAGGCAAGCATTGCCCGGGGCTCTCGTGGACGCCTCAGGATAACGACGATCACGATCAGGACGGCAAGTTCCTGGAGGATCAGGACTGCGGTCCAGATGGACGTGGCCATGATGGGCCCTCGTGCCCCATTCGATCGACCCCTCGTAGGAGGGATGGGATCGGCAGGAGTATAGCATGTGCCCGGGCCTTTTCCCCAATCGTATCAAGGATCGCCTCCCACAACGGCCGGCCCGGGCGAGCCTTGGCCAACACGACGATGTCGTCCAGGAGTCCTTGGGGAACTTCGGGCATCGTGGAATCCTCGCTCCGAGCTGCGAGCGGATGGCGAGAGGTCGGGGATGGGGAACAGCCGACCCAGTCCAGCTGAGCCCACGACGACCAAGACAGCCTGAGCGCACGCAGAGGCAAAAAGAGCGTCAGGAATCAACGGTACTGCCGTCGGCAATGCTTGCCGTTTCATTCGTCTACGTCTTGCGTAGTTGCGCTCGTAGCTGATCGCGTGGACGTTGCATCAGTGGGTAGCGATGCGGGCGACGCTTCAGGACACGCGGTTCAGCCCGGCCTGGGCGGTTGGCAACCTCATTGGCAGCGATGTGCGCCAGCGTTGTGGTGTGCATCGCACGCGCGTTGGGCTGAAGGGAAACGGCTTCGTCTGAAGTGAACCGCAGAAGGGACAGCGAGCAGCTGACACGTTCTCCTCGTACAATGCCGGGCGAGGAGGAATCCGATGAGATGCTGGGATTCGGACGAAGTCGAGACTTCGCGCTTGGCCTTCTGGTGCTTGGGATGGTTGGTCGGATGCCTGATGATGGCGCAGACAGCCTGGGCATCTTCCGGTGACCAACGCCCGCAGCAGCATACCGCGGACGCCGCCGTTTCCGATGGGGCCTCGCCGGCGAGTTCTCGTCCCTCTGACGCTCGGCTTTGGGACCGCGAGCCGCCGTTGTGGACGCTCGCGCAGAAGGTCACGCTCTCACATCCAGTGCCCGCCGCCGACCCGCAACCCGTGGGGACCTGGTTCGATGGCACGGCCCCGGATCTGTGCACGCACAAGCTGAGGATCTCGCTTTGGGGGCCTCCGACCGATCTCACGCTCAGCGTCAACAAGACGGACGTGTGGGACCGACGGCGGTTCCAGGAACCGGTGATCACGCTGCAGCAGATCCGTGAGATGATCCGAAAGGGCCGCAAGCCTGGCAGGCACTACGCTGGCTGGCGGGCGTACGACTTCCCCTGTGCCAAGCCCGTGGGCCAAATCATCGTGCGCTGCCCCGACCTGGCGGGTGCTGCACCACCAACGGCTGTCACGCACTGTGACAGCGGAGCCAGGAGGATCACCGTGCAACAAGGCAACGCCCGTGCGACGCTCACCTACCTGCCGATGATGACACGAAACATGATCGCCGTCGCATGCGACTACACGGGGCTGCAGAGCCCGGTCTCCGCGCGCCTTTACAGACACCGGGACACGCAGGTTCAAGGCAAATCACTGTCAGCCTACGGCGGGCCGGAGCCTCAGCCTTTCAAAGGCTATGACTACTCGAAGGACAAGGGCAACGGCCCGATGGACCCCCCGACCAGCGGAAGCGACGGACGCTTCTTCTGGATTCGGCAGCGGCTCCCCGCAGAGAAAACGTTTCCCGACGGATTCGAATACGCGATGGTCGGGTGCGTCGTTGGGCCGAAGGTCACCCTCGAAACCGCAGATGGCCAACGCGGACTGGGAACGCCGCCGTATCCAAACGCCAAGCAGCAAGAATGCGTTGACCAGAAGGGACAATGGCGGGCCCTGCTGCCGACCTACCAGGCGATTCGCCAGGCCACGGGCTCAGCGTCGACGGCGTCTATGCGTTGTTCGCCCGACGGACGGCTGCGGTTCACCTTGCTGACGTCGATCGTGACCAGCGCGGAGGCCCCGGATCCCCTGGCCGAAGCAAAGGCGCGTCTCGCCAAGGCGGCAGAGGAGGGATTCGCGGCACTCCTCACCGAGAACACTGGGTGGTACAAGCAGCTCTACCAGAAGCGCGAAAAGGGGCGCGTGTACAAGGGCGATTCGCAGTTCGCTCGGAGCTGCATCCCCGAGGTCTTCCGGTCGTGGGTATGCCCACATTCTCAATACTGTTCGCCTGACCCGACCCGGTATGAGGCCACCCGAAGCTACTGCTACATGGAACAGGACTGGTCTCCGTGGCACGGCCTGCCCTGCTACAACGAACTGTACTACACGGCCATGCACGTCCAGAACCGAAGCGACAGACTCCGCTACTACTACAAGTTGGTGGAGATGTGGCTGCCGGCCTGCAGGAAGAACGCACGCGAGGTCTTCAACCTGCCCGGAGCGCTCATCCAGCACGGATACCTGCCGCCTATCAAGCCCGACGAATACGCCCACACGATCTCGACCTGGGAGTTCTGCATGGAGATCCCCGCGCAGGTTCTCAAGCTGCTCTGGGATCGCTACGACTACGGCGGCGACGAGCAGTTTCTTTCAGACGTAGCGTACCCGGCGATGCGAGAGACCGCGATCTTCTATTCCCACTATGCCACACTGGGGCAGGACGGCTGTTACCACGTGATCCCGACGGTCTCGGCCGAACACTGGGGGTGGACGAAGAACTTCGAGCGCAACCGCGATTCGGCGTCGGCCCTGTGCATGTTCAAGTGGCTGCTCAACACGACGGCCGACGCGTCAGAGATCCTGGGACGGGACGCGGAACTCCGCGGTCGATGGCGCGAGGTCGCCAGCAAGATGGCGCCCTATCCCACGCACGAGACATCGGAGGGCCCGGTCTTCACCGACGTGGTCGGCGTGGATCCGATCGGCGTCGCCTACAACTGGTTCGCCGGCTTCACCCCGACGCTGCTGGCGGACGAGATCAACCTCGATTCTGCTCGCGAGCGAAAGGAGATCATGCTGCGCACGGCCCGCCTCGTGAAGGGATGGGCCGTCGGTCAGGTGGGACCCCTTCTGGGAACGGTCAAGGGCATCGGGCCGGAGCAGCTTATCAACTCCCGTAGTGGGCGGATTCACCTCTTCCCGGCCATTCCGCCTCAGGCGACCATCGCGTTTAGAGACATGCAAGCACGAGGTGGATTCGAGGTATCCGCCGAGTGCGTTCGGGGCCGGGTGACGTACGTTCAGTTGCGTGCCCGGCGCGCGGTCCCCTGCCGGCTGATGAACCCTTGGCCTGGACAGGCCGTTGCGATCTATGATACCGCCACGCAACAGCGCATTGCGCATAAGACTGACAACGCGCAAGGTGAATGCGTAACCTTCCCGGCAAGGAAAGGACACGCCTACAGCGTGCAGAGGGAATAGAGGTGTCAGGAACGAATGGGACTGCCGTCGCCAGTTCTTTCCATGCAGTGCGTTTACGTTTTTCCTAGTTCCGCTGGCGCATTGCATTATTGGGTGGTAAATCGCGTAAATCTAAAATCGGGGACTAAAATCGGTAAAATCGGGGCCAGTCACCTATTTGTTGACGTCGCGTGTGACAGGCTGGTAAATCGGTAAATCGGTAAATCGGGTAAATCGGGGACAGTCACCTATTTGTTGACGTCGCGTGTGACAGGCTGTAGGATGCCGGGATGCCACTGGCGCGAATTGTGTTGCCCGGTGTCCCGCACCATATTATGCAGCGCGGGAACAACCGACAGGACGTCTTCTTCGTTGATGACGATCGACAGGTCTGCCTGAACCTGCTCGCTCAGCACTCGGAACGCTTCGGGCTGAAGCTGTTGGGCTATTGCCTGATGACCAATCACGTCCATCTGATTGCCACGCCGTCTGCCGAGGAATCGCTGGCCAAGGCCATCGGGTGGACCCACTTCCGCTACACGCAGTACGTCAACAGGCTTCATCGGCGAAGCGGGCATTTGTGGCAGAACCGCTTCTATTCGTGTGCGCTGGATGACATTCATTTGTGGTGTGCGATGTGCTACGTCGAGCGGAATGCGGTCCGGGCCAAGCTGGCGCGGTCGGCCTGGGAATATGCGTGGTCGAGCGCGGCGGCGCACACGGGCGGTCGGGATGCGAGCGCCCTGCTGGACCTGGATGCGTGGGCGGGGGAATGGGCGTCTGGCAAGTGGCGGGCCGAGTTGAAGCGTCCGGAGGACGAGGCGTTGATCTCGCGGTTACGCCTGAGCACACATCGGGGGCGTCCGCTGGGCAGCGACCGCTTCCTGAGCAAACTGGAGCGCCGTCTGGGCCGGCGGCTGCGTCCCCTGCCCGTGGGGCGCCCGAAGCGCGCGAGGAAGGAGAAGCGGTCGCCGGAGGAGGTCAGGGGGCGGCGAATAATGAGTGACTGCCCGCTGTTTTTCCTGTTTCTCTGTTTTCTGTTTCGCTGTTTCGCGCCGTTTCGTTTTCTTGTTTCTCGTTTCTCCGTGCCCGCGGCGTCTGGAGGCCCGGATGTGCAAAGACTGTGCACAGGATGAAGACGAGGGCCGACAGGAACTCGTCGATGCGCTTCGCGAAGCGCATGAGCGCGTTTTGGAGTTGGAGTCGCAGCTTGCCGAATACAAGTGGATTGCGGAAGCCCTTCGTAGACGTACGAGGGACCTGAGCGAACGCGTCAAGGAACTCGATTGCCTGTTTTCGATTTCAGACTGTCTCCGCGATCGTAGCAGGGGCCTCAAGGAGGTCCTGGACCGCGTCGTGAATCTTGTGCCGAAGGGATACCAGTATCCGGATCGGACGTGTGCCTGCATTACCTTGTCAGGCCAGACGTTCCGCTCACGAGGCTTTTGCCAGACGGCTCACTGCCAATCCGCGGAGATTCACGCCGGCGGGAGGCCAATCGGCGCTATCCTGGTGACCGTTTCGCCTCCCACCAGCTCAGGTGACGAACCGATCTTCCTGGCCGAAGAGCATGCCCTTCTGGATGCCCTTGCTGTTTGGGTTGGAGAGATCGTGGAGCAGTGCGAATAGATAATTTTAATTGTTTAATTGGGGACAGTCACCTATTCATTGACGTGGCGTGTGACAGGCTGTAGGATGCCGGGATGCCACGGATAGCGCGAATCGTGTTGCCCGGCGTCCCGCACCACATCACACAGCGCGGGAACAACCGACAGGACGTCTTCTTCGTTGATGACGATCGACAGGTCTACCTGAACCTGCTCGCTCAGCACTCGGAACGCTTTGGGCTGAAGGTGCTGGGTTATTGCCTCATGACCAATCACGTCCATCTGATTGCCACGCCGTCTGCCGAGGAATCGCTGGCCAAGGCCATTGGGCGGACCCACTTCCGCTACACGCAGTACGTCAACAGGCTTCATCGGCGAAGCGGGCATCTCTGGCAGAACCGCTTCTACTCGTGTGCGCTGGATGACGTTCACTTGTGGTGTGCGATGTGCTACGTCGAGCGGAATCCGGTCCGGGCCAAGCTGGCGCGGTCGGCCTGGGAATATGCGTGGTCGAGCGCGGCGGCGCACACGGGCGGCCCGGATACGAGCGGACTGCTGGACCTGGATGCGTGGGCGGGGGAATGGGCGTCTGGCAAGTGGCGGGCCGAGTTGAAGCGTCCGGAAGACGAGGCATCGATTTCGCGGTTACGCCTGAGCACACATCGGGGGCGTCCGTTGGGCAGCGACAGTTTCCTGAGCAAACTGGAGCGCCGTCTGGGCCGGCGGCTGCGTCCCCTGCCCGTGGGGCGCCCGAAGCACACGTGGAAGAAGAAGCGGTCACGGGAGGAGGGTAGGGACGTCAAATAATAGGTGACTGTCCACTATTTCACCTATTTCACTCGGGAGAAGGGCAGGGACGTCAAATAATAGGTGACTGTCCCCTATTTCCCCCTATTTCCCTATTTCCTATTTCCGTTTGGGCCGGCGGTTGCGTCCCCTGCTACTGGGGTGCCTGAAGCACGGGCGGAAGAAGAAGCGGTCACGGGAGGAGGGTAGGGACGTCAAATAATAGGTGACTGTCCCCTATTCTCCCCAGGACGGCGAGCATCAACGGCAACAGCGGCTGGAGATCGCTGCCGCACTTGAAGGCGGCCGTCACGCCGCGGTCATCGTCCATGACGATCGTGGTGGACAGGCTTGCATCGATAGTCGCGTAGTTGGCGTCACCGATCAGGTTCGGGTCGTCGTAGATCTCCCAATGCCTGAAGCCTTTGCCCTCGATCGGCGTGGCCGTCAGCGTGACCTCCATACCGATCGGATAGGTGCACGGTGGAAGGTTCGGATCGTTGGGGTCCAGCTCGACACTGCCCCAGGCGCCCTTGGTGAACGTTAGGGTCAGCGCAGTGCAGGGCCGCGGCCATTCCCAGGTCTCGCCGTCATACGACCAGTCATTCCCGCCGAACAGGACGGTCAGGCCGCGGACGCTGTCGTGGGCCATGATGTGGCCATAGCGTGGGGATGGCCCGTAGCCGCTGCGGCGCGTCCAGCTCGTGCCGTTCCATTCCCACGTCTCGCTGTCGCGGCTTCCTGCGAACCCCCCAAACAGGACGGTCACACCTCGGACGCTGTCGTACGCCATCGCGTGGTCATTGCGCGCCGAAGGGCCGGTCGTGCTCCGGAGCATCCAGCTCGTCCCGTCCCATTCCCACGTTTCGCCGTCGAGGTCCCCGTCATCTCCGCCGAAGAGGACGGTCACGCCGCGGGCGCTGTCGTATGCCATGGCGTGGTCAAGGCGGGGGGATGGGCCGGCGCTGCTCCTGAGGGTCCAGGTTGTGCCGTCCCATTCCCACGTCTCGCCGTTGAGCTCTCCGTCATCCCCGCCGAACAGGACGGTCACACCCCGGGCGCTGTCGTACGCCATGGCGTGGTCATCGCGCGGCGCAGGTCCGGTGGTGCTCCGGAGCATCCAGTTCGTGCCGTCCCATTCCCATGTCTCGCCGCTGAAGCCGTTGGCGTCCGTCCCGCCGAACAGGACGGTCACGCCGCGGGCGCTGTCGTACGCCATGGCGTGGTCAAGACGTGGGGATGGGCCGGTGCTACTCCTATGCGTCCAACTCGTCCCGTCCCACTCCAGGGTTCTGCGAAGGGGGACGCAATCGAACCCGCCGAACAGAACCGTCACGCCGCGGGCGCTGTCGTACGCCATCCCATGGCCACAGCCTGCCGATGGCCCGCTCCGGAGCGTCCAGCTCGTCCCGTCCCATTCCCACGTGTCGCCGTCATCGCTCCCATCGTTCCCGCCGAACAGGACCGTTACGCCCCGCCCGCTGTCGTATGCCATCGCGTGGCCAGCGCGGGGCGATGGGCCGGCGCTACTTCTGGAGGTCCAGCTCGTCCCGTTCCATTCCAAGGTGTTGCGGTCGACCCAGTCAGGGAATCCCGTTTCCCCCGCGAACAAGACGGTCACGCCGCGGGCGCTGTCGTACGCCATCGCATGACCATGGCGGGCAGACGGGAAGGAAGAAGTGCCGATCGCCCAGCTCGTCCCGTCCCATTCCCATGTGCCGCTCAGACGGACCCAGTCCTCACCACCCCAATACGCGCCGCCAGACAGAACCGTCACGCCGCGGGCGCCATCGTACGTCATTGCGTGCCCCATACGTGGCGAGGGGCCGGTGGTGCTCCGGAGCGTCCAGCTTGCCCCGTCCCATTCCCAGGTCTCGCCGTTGGGATTCCCATCGTCCCCACCGAACAGGACCGTCACGCCGCGGACGCTGTCGTATGCCATCCCATGAGCAGAGCGTGCCGACGGCCCGGTTGTGCTCCGGAGGGTCCAGCTCGTTCCGTCCCATTCCCACGTGTCGCCTAGATGGATGTATCCACTAGCCCAGTATCTCCCGCCGAACAGGACTGTCACGCCGCGGACGCTGTCGTACGCCATCGCGTGCAACGCGCGTGGGGACGGGCCGCTACGGCTCCCGAGCATCCAGCTCGTCCCGTTCCATTCCCACGTCTCCCCGTCATAGCTTCCGTCGTGGCCACCGAACATAACGGTCACGCTGCGGGCGCTGTCGTACGCCATGGCATGGCCAGTGCGTGGTGACGGGCGGACGGACGTTCTGTCCTCCCAGCTCATGCAGGCTTGCCCCATGGCTCCTGTCTGCGCTCCCACGAGCAGAATCCCGCCGAGCGCCAGCAGCAACGTATCAGAACCCCGGGCGATACCCGTTCGACTTGACGGGGCTTGTGCCTCCGAAGACTTCGTGAGTTCTCCCATTGTCCTCTCCACCAAGTTCGACACTGTTCCACGATTTGGGCCTGGTCGCCGTGCAAAACCCCTACACGACAGCACGCGGACGATGCGTGGTCATCCACTCGCCGCGCGTGCTGGATGCGAGGCGCGTGATCGTGCGTATGGATGACGTGCATCGAACTGCCCACCATGCCGAGCGCCAACAGATTCGCTGCGAAAGCCCTCGTCGAGTTGTGCACGGGGGAGCCTCCTCCCACACCTCTGGTAGTGAGATCATCGTATCAACGCTGGGGCGTTGACGCCAGGAAGAAGCGACCCACGCCTGGGCGACTCGGCAGGGCCGATCGCCCTGGTGATGGCGGCCGCGTGTTGGATGGGGTCGGCGCTCTCGGCAAGCGTGCCCCTGACTCCAGTGCCGCGCTCGTTGGCATCGCCGCTGCGGGCGTTCGCCTGCAACCAGATAGCCTGACGGATTGAGGGTGTATCAAGAGTGACGCGACTGCACGGCTGCAATCGCAGCTCGTCGCGGTTTATCAGACCGTCGTCAGGCGACCTCCTCGAACTCCCCGTGAAAGTCCGTTGGGTCTGCAGTCGATAACGGGAAGGGGATACTCGCTACCAGTTCGTCCGCGCCGGGGTCCAGCATGCCAGCTACCGGGATTCCTTTGATCGAGACCGACGCACGCACCGGTCTTTCGGACCCCCGTCAGCTCAGTCGCGTGCTCGGCAACCTCCCAGCGCGAACCCGCGGGCGAGAGCCCATCTCCGTTATGCGGATCGACATCGATCAACGCGACGGCGTCGACGACGTGCATGGCCCCGCGCTCGAGGACCAGATCCTTCCCGCCGTTGTCGAGACACTTCGTGGTAGCCTGTCGGCCGGGGACACGGCCTGTCGGTGGGGTGAGGAGGGCTTTCTGGTGATCAGGCCGTCGACGGCCCTCGCCGACGCCGTGTCGTGGTCCGAACGGCTTCGCGAGAAAGTGGCGGCCCTCCGCATCACCCACGACGGCCGGGCCGTTCCGGTCACCGTGAGCATCGGCGTCGTCACCCGTGCCTCTGACGGCATCGGCGACGAAGCGATCTTGGCGAGCGGCCAGGCCCTGTCTCTGGCGAAACGTTCCGGCCAGAACCGTGTGCGGACCTCGGAAATGGCCTTGTTCGCCGAGACCGTCGCCAGGCCGGAGGTCGCACGCGGATCGTCGGCCGAAGAACGCCTGGGTACCGTCCTGGAGGTCTCTCGAGAGCGTCTGGGCCCGACGCAGCGCGATCACCTGACCAGCCACTCCGAATACGTCAGCCAGTTCTCGACGTGGATCGCGCCTCTGGTCGGCCTGGGGCCTGAATCCGTTTCGCACGTCCGCGTGGCGGGACTCCTCCACGACATCGGCAAATTCGCGATTCCCGAGGCCGTGCTCGCCAAGCAAACGCCGCTGACGGGTGCGGAGCGGGCGCTGATCTGTCGGCACACGCGCGACGGCACGGAGATGAGCCTCTGGCTGGGCGCAGATCCGGCGGCGGCGGACTACATCCATCATCACCACACACCGTTCGACGGACGGGGGTGCGTCTCGGGCACGCGCGGCGAGGCCATTCCGCTCGGCGGGCGGATCCTCAACGTCGCCGACGCGTTCGTCAGCATGACGTCGCACCGTCCTTATCGGTCGGCCCGGTCGTTCACCGCCGCCGTTCGCGAGCTGCAGCGCTGCTGCGGGACGCAGTTCGATCCGGCGGTGGTGGAGGCCGTCCCTCGCGCGCTGCTGGCGCGGGCGCCCGGATTCGTCCACTAACCGCGCCCGGTCACGAATCGCCCTCCATCCCAACACGCCTACTCCTTCGCCTCAGAGGGCCCATCGACGGCGCCTTTCTGATGTTGGGCTTGAATCCGCGCCTCGGTGTGAATAGACTTCCCTAAAGTCACGCTTACGTCGGGGGAGGGAAGGATGGCCACGGCCACATATCCGACACGCTTGGGGTGTTGCTTTGTCACCGCGGTGCTCGCCGTCGTGGCGTCTGGTTGCGGTGCCTTCGAGGTGCTTCCCCTCTCGGCCAATCCAATCGCCGGCGTTATCACCCCCGAGGACAAATCCTGTGGCACGCCCGATAACAGCGAAGCGCTCGTTGCCGAGTTGATTCGTCTGGTGAACGAAGAGCGAGCCGCTCACGGCCTGGACCCCGTCTCGCCCCATCCCATACTGACGGCGGTGGCGGGGGACTACGCCTGCACCATGATCGAGGACGGCTACTTCGGTCACTACCATCCCGAGACAGGCGGGGGGCCGGGGGCACGCGCTCAGGAGGCCGGCTACCAATACCGAGCAGTGGGTGAGAACCTCGCGGGCGGACAGCGGACCCCCGCCGAGGTCATGAAAGACTGGATGGACTCGACGGTGGGCCACCGGGAGAACATCCTCAACCCCATGTGGGTCCACGTCGGCATCGCCGTGCGGACGGGCGGGAGGTACGGTACGTACTGGGTCCAGGAGTTCGGCGTCCCCTGGTCAGACGACGCTTCCTAAAGAATCGCCTTTAACTATGACCGGGCAGTGTGTGGGCGGACGTGCTGGCGCATCGCCCCACGTGGCATGGGCATCTTGCCCATGACCTTCCGCGAGCGAGATGCCCGCGCCTTGTTGTTCGATGCCGTCTCTGGAACGACTTGGGCCGTTCGACCGTTGCTGCACGTCGCCTAAGAATCGAGCCCCAGCTCGGCCAGCGCGGCGGCGAGCTGCGCGTCGTCGGGCGACTTGTAGTGCCAGGCGAGTTCGTTCTCCATGAAGCTGACGCCCTTGCCCTTGACCGTGTGGGCGACGATGACTGACGGTCGGTCGGGCTCGAACGGCAGGGCTTGCAGGGCGTCGTGGATCTGGTCGTGATCGTGGCCGTCGATCTCGCGGACGGCCCAGCCGAAGGACCGCCATTTATCGGCCAGCGGCGCCAGGTCGAGCACTTCTTTGACCGCACCGAAGCTCTGGATCTTGTTGTGGTCCACGATCGCCACCAGGTTGTCCAGCCGATGGTGGGGAGCGAACAGGGCCGCCTCCCAGACCGCTCCTTCGTCGCACTCGCCGTCGCCGAGCAGGACGAACGCGCGATAGGGTCGGTCGTCGCGCCTGGCCGCCAACGCGACCCCGCATCCGATCGACAGCCCATGGCCGAGCGACCCGGTCGAGAAGTCGACGCCCGGCACGTGGTGCGAGATATGACCGGCCAACCGGCTGCCGTCGTCGCAGTAGGTCCCCAGCCAGTCGAGCGGGAAGAAGCCGCGCTCCGCCAGGACGGCATACAAAGCTGCAGCCGCGTGACCCTTGCTCAGGATGAAGCGATCCCGGTCGGGTGAGTCCGGCCGGTCGGCGCCGACGCGGAGCACCGAGCCGTACAGCACCGCCAACAGGTCGGCCATGCTCAGGCCTGCGCCGATGTGCGACGCCTGCGCGTGATGCACCATGCGAAGGGCATGGCCGCGGATGGCCTTGGCGAGCTGCCGTGTTTCCGTTGGGTCCATGGCGAACTGTCCACTCCCGGGATCACGCGTCGGTCTTGAACGCATGCGTCCGGCCCAAACGCAGGTTGACGTACACCCGCTCGTCCCCCGCTTCGAAGTAGGCGAACCCCAGATCGCCGAACGACCGCGCACGCAGCAGGTTCAGCAGGTCTCGGACCTTCATCGACGCATCGAGGTCCAGCCGGTCCAGGGCGTCGACCTCCCTGATGCTATGGTAGACGGCCTTGGATTCGTCCTGCGGCGTCGGCTGGATCTGACCCGCCGCTATCCGGGGCCAGGTTTCCCTGAACAACTCGACGATCTCGTCCTGCAGCCGGTGATAGATCGTGTGCGCGGTATCGAGCGGGGTCAGCGGTACCTCGCGCTGGGCCCAAACGGGGCCGGTGTCGGCCGTCTCGTCGATCGCGTGGATCGTCACCCCCGTCGGCGTTCCGTCGATGATGCTGTGCACGTGCGGATACCATCCGCGGTTGATGGGCAGCAGCGCCGGGTGGAAATTGACCGTGCCCTGTCGGGCGGTGCGGATCTGCTCGCCCGTCAGCAGATGCCGCCAATACACCGTGATGATGAAGTCGGCCCCCAACGCACGGAGTCCCGCCACATGGTCCGCGTCCTTCAGTGTTCGCGCCAGGTAGACGTCGTCGGGCCCGCAGCCACTGGCGGCGACGATTTCATCAGTCCGCTTCTGATACTCGGGATCGTGCAGGTACAGCCGCACGATCTGATCGCCGTGCCCCGCGAGGTAACGGGCCACCTCGACCCCGACCGCGTCGTTGGCCATCAGGATAATCGTCTTGCTCATCGGATCGGGTCGCTCCCTGGGCTCGTGTCGGTCGTCATTCGCCCAGAAGTTGCCGCCGGACGAACCGGCTGACGTAGTCCACGTCGTCGTCGGTCAGCATCGACGCGCACGGCAGGTTGATGCCGTTCGCGCCCAGATGGTCGGCCACGGGCGTCTCGGCGGGCTCGAACATCGGCAGCTTGCTGAGCGGTCGGAAGAACGGTCGGTTGCGGATGCCCGCCACGTCCATCGCGTCCATCAGCTCCTGCGCGGTGACGGCGAACTCGCCGTTCAAGACGATCGTCGGGACGTAGAAGTTGCAGAAGCAGTTCTCTCGCTCGACGTTCATGCCCAGCCCCGCGATGTCGCCCAGCCGATCGCGGTACCCAAAGAAGATCTGCCGCCGCTTGCCGATGATCTCGTCCGCGCGTTCGAGCTGGGCGAGGCCCAGCGCCGCCTGCACGTTGGACATTTTGAACTTGTAGCCGACGTCCGAGTTGTACAGGACCTTGTCCTTCTCCCGGCAGTAGTCCCAGTAGTAGTAGCACCGGTCGTAGAGGTCCTCGTCGTCGGTCACCAGCATGCCGCCCTCGCCGGTGACGAGCGGCTTGGCCCCCTGAAAGCTGAACGTTCCCGCCAACCCGAACGACCCGCACATCCGCCCGTTGACCTTCGAGCCGATCCCCGGCGCGGCGTCTTCGATCACGACGACGTCGTACTCGGCGGCGATCTGGAGGATCGCGTCCTTGTCGGCCGGGTGTCCGTACATGTCGACGGGGATGACGGCCTTGGTCCGCGGCGTGATGGCGCGTCTGAAGGCCTCGGGGTCCAGGCACCACGTCTCGGGATCGACGTCGACGAACACGGGTTTGGCCCCCAGGTGGCAGGCGCCCGTCACGGTCGCGATCCACGTTACCTCCGGTGCGATTACCTCGTCGCCGGGCCCGATCCCCAGCGCCCGTAGGGCGATCTGCAGCGCCCCCGAGCAACTGGCCGTCGACAGCGCGAAGCGGACGCCGATCCACTCGGCGAACGCCTTCTCGAACCGGTCGATGTAACCCGACCAGTTCTTGTACCACCCGTTGGCCGTGGCATCCTGGACGTATGCCACTTCCTTCTCGGTGATCCAGGGACCTGCAGATGGAATCTCACGGACTGCCATGGGGCGTCTCCGTTTGGCTCGCGGCGACTGGGACAGGCTGCAGGAGGTCCAGCAGGGACGTCAGCCTCCCACCGCGGGCTACGTAGGGTGTCAGGGCGGCGGCGATCTCCGCCATGTACCCGTAGGCAAACACGATGACCTCGTCGACCGGATCATCAAACAGGTGCTCCGGCGGCCGGATCGGAACGTGGGACTTGGGCAGGTACAGCCCGTGTAGACTCGTGTTCGCGTCGCAGACGTAGTCGATCTGCTCGTGGGTCAATCCCGCCAGTGCGAGCGTCGAGGTCGCCCGTCCCGAAGCGCCGTATCCCGCGATCCGCTGACCGGCCTCGCGCCGCGACCGGACGTGGTCCGCCAGGTGTCGGTGTGCGGCGTTGACGTCGGCCGCAAAACGTCCGTAGACGTCCCATTCGTCCAACGCCCGAACCATAGCCGACGGCGGCGGGAGATCCGGCGCGACGTCACTCGTGTCCGGGACGCCAACGGCCAGCAACGAATTGCCGCGCCGATCGGCCTCGGGCACAAGGTCGACGCTCACCAGCTTCAGTCCGGCCCGGGCCATCAGTCGCGCCATGGTGGCCTGTGACAGGTAGACCGTGTGCTCGTGGCAGAACAGGCAGGCCTCGCGACGCTCGATGATCCTGGCCAGGTCGTGCACCTCGATGATGACCAACCCGCGCCGGGGATCCAGCGCGGTTCGGACCGCCTCGAGACACGCCACCGGATCGGGCACGTGGTCGAAGGTGTAGAGGCACAACAGGGCCTGAACCGGTCGCATGGCCTGCGGGATCTCGTCCAGCGTATCCGGGGTGAAGAGCGCTTCGGTCGTCGGGACGCCCTGTCGGCGAGCCGCCTCGGCGAGCGTGCGGCCCGGCTCGTAGCCGAAGACGGTCATCCCTCGCCGTTGGAAACAGGTCAGCTGATATCCATCGCTCGAGCCCACCTCCACGACCGCCGAGCCGGGCGGCAGGCCATGCCGCCGGATCGTGTTTTCGGCCAGCCGGTCCATGAAGCGGCGGGCGAAGTCCGAGCTGGACACCGTGTAGTCATAGTCCGCGTAGTAGGCGGACCCATCGAAGTCGGTCAGGTTCTGGACGGTCTTACACGCCGGGCACCACAAGGCCTGGTAGCGACCGAGGAACTCGCGCTCGCTTTCTGGGCTTTCGAGGTGGTTGTCGGAGAGCGGATAGTCGGGGAAATCGAGGAAGCGCCGGACCGCCGACGAATCGCAGACGCGGCAGCGATCGCGTTGGGTCACCGCGATGTTCAAACCTAACTGCCTCCGGTCCCCCCCGCCAGCTTCGGCGATTCATAGGCCGCCAGATCAACCAGGCACGACTCGCGCATATTCCTCCCCTGGCCCCCGAAGAACGTGCGGTACCAGCCTGCCGTCCTGTTAATAGTATCGACCAGACGCCAACGCGGTCGCCAGCCCAGTTTCGCGACGGCCTTGTCGATCGACAGCCGCAAGATCCCGGCTTCGTGTGGCTGGTTCGGGTCGCTGACGTCCCGCCACGATCCGTCGCCCCACGCCGCGATAAACCGGTCCACCAGCTCGGCCACGGGGACCTCGTCTTCGACCGGCGGACCGAAGTTCCACGCGTCGCACCAGATCGGGTCTTCAGACGTCAGCATCCGGGCTGCCAGCAGGAGGTATCCGCCCAGCGGCTCGAGCACGTGCTGCCACGGACGCACCGACCCGGGGTTGCGAACGGGCACCGGCTCGCCGCCCGCCAGGCTCCGCACGACGTCGCAGACGATCCGGTCCGTCGAGAAATCCCCCCCTCCGATGACGTTGCCCGCCCGCGCGGTGGCCACCTTCACACCGTGCTCGGCCAGCCGATCCGGCGAGAAGAATGATCTGCGGTACGCGGCGGTCAGGATCTCGGCTGCGCCCTTGCTGGCGCTATAGGGATCATGCCCCCCCATGGGATCGGTCTCGCCGTAGCCCCGGTCGATCTCGCGGTTCTCGTAGCACTTGTCGCTGGTAACCACCACCACCGCGCAGGGCTTGTCCAGGGCGCGGACGCCGTCGAGCAGGCTCGCCGTTCCGATGACGTTGATGTCGAACGTCTCTCGCGGGATGCGGTAGCTCTCGCGGACCAGGGGTTGAGCGGCCAGGTGAAACACGACGTCGGGGTCGGCCTGCCGGAGGGCTTCGGTGAGGCGATCCGCGTCTCGGATGTCCGCCTCGTGATGACAGGTCAGCAGGTCTTGCACCCCGCTGGCCACGAAGTTGCTCGGGTCCGTCGGCGGCGGAAGGGCGTATCCCGTCACCTTCGCGCCCAGGCGATGCAGCCAGATGGCCAGCCACGAGCCCTTGAAGCCCGTGTGGCCCGTGACAAATGCCGACCGGCCGGCGTAGGTGTTGCCAAACGGCTCGCTCATCCCCAGACCTTCCAGGGGGCGTGGCCCGAATCCCACAGCTCGTTGGCCTGCTTGTAGTCGCGATAGGTGTCGACGGGGAGGAAGAACCCCCGGTGACGGTACGCCATGAGCTGCCCGTCGGCCGTCAGCCGCTCCATTGGCTCGCGTTCCATCACCAGCTGATCGCCATCCTCCAAGTAGTCGAACACGCCGCGGTCAAAGACGAAGAACCCCGCGCTGGCCCACCCGTCAACAATGGGCTTCTCGGCGAACTTCGTCACCACGCCCGGTTCCTCGATGTCCAGGATGCCGAACCGCGAGCTGGGCGTCACCGTTGTCACCGTCGCCAGCTTGCCGTGCCCGCGGTGGAACGCCACCAGATCCGCGACGTCGACGTCCGCCAGGCCGTCACCGTAGGTCACCATAAAGGTGTCCTCGTCGATGTAGCGCTCGATCCGCTTGATTCGGCTGCCCGTCATCGATTCCAGACCGGTGTCGGCCAACGTGACGCGGAAGTCCTGCTCCTCGTGGGCGCCGTGGTACTCGGTATGCTCCCGGGTGCCGAGGCAGATCGTAAAGTCGTTGTTCATCGCCTCGTAGTTGAGGAAGTACTCCTTGATCATGTTGCCGCGATAGCCCAGGCAGAGCACGAAGTGGCGGTGCTGATGGTGGGCATAGAGCTTCATGATGTGCCAGAGGATCGGCCGGCCACCGACCTCGATGAGGGGCTTCGGTCGAAACTCCGTTTCCTCCCGCAGCCGCGTTCCCAGGCCGCCGCACAGGATCACCACCTTCATGCCATGTGTCTCCGAGATGACCCCGAGAACTGAATCGTCTTGTGGGCTTCGGTCGGCCCGGCCGATGCAACTGCCAGATTCCCTGACGACGTCAGGAGTCTACCGGCCTGCCTCGGCGTCTGCAAGGTGGTGGCGATGTCGCGGGCGTCGTGCGGGACCGCCTGTGATTGACACGTGCTGGCCGCACAAGTAGGCTGAGATGTAGCAGCCGTGGGAGAGGTGGTGTGTTGAGTCGGCCGGCTGGCACATCCGGTGGTTCTGCAAGCGGAGCGGCTTCACACCCGAGGGGGGGCACGCCGGATGAGTGAGATCTGCACCGTCAAGCCTGGCGCGGGGGGGGTGTGGCACGCATCCGAGCAGCTCTCGGATCGCGTCAAGCGGCTCCGCGATGAGTACTTCGCCTTCCGCGAGCGCAGCCATTTCCGCAACGAGGTCATGCCCTTCGGCACCGGAACGCCGTGGGACCGCGTCTGGTGTCCGCACAACTGGACGATCGTCCCGGAGATCATGCCCTTCTTGGAAGCGTACGAGGATTCGCTGGCCGCGGGAGCACGGCCCGTGCCGTTCTCCGGCCAGATGTACGACGAGCCGCTGGTCGTCCGCCGCGCGGCCTTCTTCGCCGAGGTGATCGGGCGTCACCTGCCCGTCCAAATCCTCGACGGCGAGCTGATCGTCGGCGGGCAGTTCAACACGGCCCTGTCCCTGACGCTGAGCCGGAAGGAGACGGCGCAGTACGACACGTTGGAGAACGGTTTCCTTGCCCGTGTTCGCGAGCTCGACAAGCTGGGCGTGGGCAACTGCGGTGCAATCCCCGGGCACTTGATCCCGAATTACGCCAAGGCGCTGCGGTTGGGCCTGCGTGGCCTGGTCGAGGAGGTGGAGGGCTACCTGAACACCTCGCGCGATGAATCGGGCAACGCCTTGCGCCGCAGCCTGATCACGGCCGCCCGTGCAGCCCGTACCCTTGGCGCACGCTACGCCGACGAGGCGGACCGCCTCGCGGGTCAGACGGATGATCCGACCCGGGCCGACGAGCTGCGCGAAATGGCCCGCATTTGCCGCAAGGTCCCGTGGGAACCGGCTGAGACGCTCCACGAGGCCCTGCAGAGCTTGTGGTTCCTCCACATGCTCATCATGGCGGCCGAGAGCTATCCCGGTCCGGGCGTGTCCCCGGGGCGGATCGACCAGTATCTGTATCCCTACTACCAGCAGGACCTCGACGCCGGCCGCCTGACGCACGACCAGGCCAAGGAACTGTTCCGCTGCTGGTGGATCAAGCACAACTACGCCTACGACTACCAGGGCCGCGTCGGCAACAACCAGGGGATCAACTCCTCGTTCGGGCAACTGATCACGCTCGGCGGCATCGACGCCGACGGGAAGGATGCGTCGAACCCGCTGACCTGGCTGCTGCTCGACGTGATCGCCCAGATGAACCTCCTAGAGCCGAAGCCGAACGTGCGACTGCACGGCGACACTCCGCCCGAGCTGCTCCGCCGCGTGGTGGACTTGATCGCTGGCGCGCAGGGCTCGCCGTTCCTGCTGAACTTCGACGAGCATTCGATGCAGGGGCTGGCCTGGCAAGGCCTGCCGGCCGAGACGCTGTGGGACTATGCCCCGGTCGGTTGCCTCGAGAACACGCTACAGGGCAATGACCGATCGGGCACGGTGGACGTCAATCTGAACCTGGCCAAGGCGGTCGAGCTGACCATGTTCGGCGGTCGAGACCAGACGTCGGGCCAGCAGATCGGTCCCAAGACGGGTCCCGGGACGGCGTTCACCGACTTCGCGCAGTTCCACGCCGCGTTCTGCAGGCAGCTCGAGCATCTGGTCGACTGGATCGTCGACGTCAACGACCAGGCCGACGCGGTCCGCGCCCGCTTCGCCCCCACGCCGTACCTGTCGCTGCTCGTCGACGGCTGTGCCCGCAACGGCAAGGACATCACCGCCGGCGGTGCCGAGCACAATTACCTCACCATCGAGGGCATCGGTCTGGCGACGGCCGTCGACTCGCTGCTGGCGGTCCGGAAGCTGGTCTTCGAGGACCGCCGCGTCGGCATGCCCGAACTGCTCCGAGCCATCGAGGACAACTTCGACGGCCACGAGAAGCTCAGGCGCCTGCTGATGCACAAGGCACCCAAGTACGGCAACGACGATGACCAGGCCGACGCTCTGGCCCGTGACGTCTCGACGCTCTGGACCGAGCGGGCCGCCCAGAAGGTCTCGCCCGCCACACAGAAGCGGTACCGGGGCGGCTACCTGTCGTGGAACTACTGGGTGGCCTACGCGCCCAAGACGGCCGCCACGCCGGACGGGCGGAGACGCGGCACCTATCTGAGCAACGGGTCGTGCCCCGTCACCGGCTGCGATCGGCAGGGCCCCACCGCCAACGCCCGCTCAACGGGCAAGCTGAGCCTCGAGACCGCGCCGAACGGCGACAGCCATACGATCACGTTGTCGCCCTCGCTCCTGCGGGACGACGAGCATCTCGACAAGCTGGCCGCCTTCTTGCGGGCCTATACCGAGGAGGGGGGAACTGCGCTGCAGATCAATGTGCTCGACCCCGAGACGCTCCGTCACGCCCAGGCCAACCCCGCCGAGTACCGCAACCTGCTCGTCCGCGTCACTGGCTACAACGCCTACTTCGTGACGCTGGGCAAGGAGATCCAGGAGGAGATCATCTCGCGCGTCGCGCACGCGGTGTAGGGCCGGTTCCGCCGGGCGGATTCCGCGTCAACGCTTCGGGTAGGCCTGCCACGCCCCCTCGGTTCCCACGAAGTAGACCGTCCCGTCGCCCGGCAACAGCATCGCCGACTTGATGGACGCGTAGTCGTAGGGCTTGTCGGTGCGGAGGTCGAAGAGCTTCTGGTCCTTCGCCAGCATCCCGGGCCAGTAGCCAAGCTCAATGCCCACGGGCTGCGCTTTCGCGCAGTCATGGTTGACGGCGATCAGGAACCGCTGACCGGTCTTGCGGTGGATGAAGGTCTGACCGGTCACAGGCGTGTTCTCCCAATAGACCACGCTGCGGTGCGGCGGCGCGACGTCCAGTTGCAGCAGCAGCGGCGCGAGGGACTTCAGCAATCGCCCCACCTCCCCCGCCATTCGGTACTGCGGCGTCTCTTCTCCCGTGGCGCCGCGGAGGCCCTCGATGAACTCACCTGACTCGCGTGGCTTCGGTTGTCCTCGATAGTAGAAGTAGAAGAAGCCCTTCGCGCCCTCCTGGATGGAGGTCCAGACCTGCCACCGGATCTCCTCAGGCGTCGGGTACCGGTACGCCGCCCGGCCCTTGCCGGCGCGGTATCCGGTGATCTTCATCCCCTGGCCCATGATCCAGTAGGGGGCGTCAATCTGCGCAGCGGCCTCACGAAAGCGCTGGCACTCACGCGTCAGGAGGCTTCTGTACCCGATGGGACCGACCGGCCCGTTTCGTCCATCGGCGAAGAACACGTAGACGTCCCTGGACAGGGCTTTCGGTCGGACGATCCGGGCGTTGAGCCACGCCGTGGGGGCCTTGTTGTCGAGCGTGATGACGGGGTGTTTGGGATCCCATTGGGCCATCTTGCGGGTCAGGTCCGCGATCGCCTCGTAGAACCACTCGGTCGGACGGTTCTCCTCGGTCAGGCTCCAGGCCAGCAGGGCCGGATCGTGGCGGTGCTTTTCGGCCAGCGCTTTGTAGAACGGTTCGACGCGCCGGGCGAAGTCCTCCTTGCCCTTGAACCATTTCGCTCGGACGAAGGCCGGCGGCCCGCCCCCCTGCGGGATGACGCGGATGCCGTGGCGTCGAGCGGCCTCGAGCCACATCGGCAGAGAACTGAAGTTGAGGTTGTTCGGCCAGACGCAGTTCATGTGGTGCTGCGCCAGGTCCTTGCAGACCCGATCGTACATCGCGCGGCGCTCCGCCTCATCCTTGACGGGCGTGTTCTCGGGATTGCCGCCGCCGGCATAGACCCCATAGGGAAAGAAGCTGCCCAGCGGGTTGTCGCCCCCGCTTGCAGCAACCGTGGCCGGCGCCAGGAACACCGGAAGCCAAACGCACACTGTGGTCGCGGATCGACGCATCGCATTCCCTTTCCTTGTTGCCTCAGTGATGCCTCACGGACCGACGCTACCGCTCGGAAGAACCAGGTTCCCCGTCGCCAGCCAGAGAATCATCCGGCGCTGCGGCAGCTGCGGCGGCTTTGCGCCGTCGGTAGCGCAGAAGCAGCCACAGGATGAACACCCCACCTACGATCGGACCGCCAATACCGGCGCCCACCTGCGTCCAGGCGGCGAACAGAAGCGTCTTGTGGACCAGCGCGTGGTGGTCCTTGGGGGTCCTGGGAAGCATCCCAGTCTTCGCGGCGACGTGGTGTAGCAAGCTGACGGCCAGGCTGTGCTCGGGGATCTCCTCGTGACACGCCAGGCAGATCCCTCGCCGATCCATGTTGTGACGTTCCTCATTGCTCAGCGGCCTGGAGCCCGAGAAGTGATGGCCGATCGTCATGAGCTGCCGCCCGTCCTCGGTCACGAACCGCGACCAGTCGGCCACCAGGCCCTTGACCGGCTCGATCTGGGGTCTGGTTCGTTTGGGTAGGATCTCGCCGTCGGGCGTCGCCAGATCGACGTATACCGGCTTGTCCCAAGGACGGTTCAGCTTGCCGCCAGCGATGCCATGCCCCATCGCCTTGGCCGATACGTGACACGACTCGCACGATCGGACGTCGCGCCCCGTCGTATGAGGCTGGGCCGGACTGAAGTCGACCGCGAGCTGACCCTCCGGACCCGCTCCCTCCGTGTTCGCGGTCGTTCGGAAGATGTGGTTCAGCAGGATCGTCTCTCCGTCCTTGCCGATGACGGTCACCGACGTCTGGCAGCCGGGGATGGCCGGTGAGACGCGCCCCTCACCGTTGACGGCCAGCGCTGGATTCTCCCACCGCATGTAGGAGCGTTGTTCTTCGACCTCGCCGAGAACGAAGGTCTTGTAGCCCGATTCGCCCCGGTCGGCCGCGTGATCGGTCTTGGCGTGCATGTGGCCGGCCGCCACCCAGTCGAAGGCCTTCTTGCCCCCAGAGTAGTCCACCTTGATGTGGCAGCCGTAGCACTGCGGCGCCCAGTTGGCATGACAGCCGTAGCATTCCATCTTGCTGACGTGTACGTCGACGGCGTGCATGGCCACCCGACCCGCCATGGTGAGTGCGGCCGTGTCATGCAGCAACTTGAGCGGCTTGAGTGTCAGATCCTTGCCGCTGGCCGAATGAACGATGACGGTGTTCCCGTCGCGGACGACCTCGGGGAACGGATTGCCCCGTGTCGTCAGCAGGTAGCCGTCACGGGCTGGATGCACCGTGCCCTGCGCGTCGCGCGGCAGGACCGAGTCGGCCAGGCCTCGCCCCGGACCGCGCTTGGGAACGTCGCCGAACTCGTCCATGTACCCGAGCGGCAGTTCCCACGGAAAGGCCCGGGGCGTCCCATGGCAGTCCGCGCACTCGATCTGCACCTGGGCCAGGTTCGTGCCGCACAGAAACCCATCGCCATGTACGTCAATGGACGTGTGGCAGTCGTGGCAGACCATGCCCTTCTGGCCGTGGATGTCCTGGTGCATGGCCAGGTAGTGCTTGGTGTGAAGATCGACCTGGCCCTTTCCGCCCTCGGTGTAGGGGGACTCAAAGGCGCTCTCCATCAAGCCCTGGAAGGACACGCCGATCCGCTTGCCCCGGTCGTGGCAGGTCGTGCACGTCTCGATCGGAATCCCGCTGTAGGTCTTGCCGTGAACGGTCACCTTGCTCTCGCGGGTCGCCTGGATCGCGTGGACCAGCGGGTGGCCCGGCTTGTCGCGTGGGATGTTCTTGCCCCGGCCCTCATAGAAGCCTTCGTTGCTGTAGGGGATGTGGCAGGCCGAGCAGCCCATCCCGCGGTAGTCGCCCCGCTTATCGCGGCCCTTGACGGCCAGGTGACACCGTTGGCACTCGCTGCGGATGTAAGTGAAGGCCGCTTGCTCGGGGCGCTTGCCCAGCTGCGCCAACGCCGTCGGCCCCCTCGGCACCGTCGTCTGAGCATCGGGAGACGCGCCGGGCTCGAGCTGCCTGAGACCTTCCATGTACGTGCGGTAGGCGCTCGTGCCCTGTCGAAGGCCCGGGTTGCCCGGGCTCTGGGCGTCGTAGTTGCCCCACTTGTGCTCGTACCCCGTCAGCGAACCGAAGGACCAAGCCACCCCCTGGATCTTGCCCGACTCGGTCATCATCAGGCTGTTCCATTGCGTTCCGACGTGCTCCTGGTGACAGGCGCCGCACGTCTTCTCGTTGATCCACGGGCTCCCCGGGTCGGGGTAGAAGGCGCCCGGCTTGTGGGCCTTCTCTTCGCTGACGCCCTTCGGATCGCCCCCATGACAGACGACGCAGCCGCCCGGATCGTCCATCCCGCGCCCCGCAGCCAGGATCTGTCGCATCATCTTGGAGGCCTGATCGCGGATCGGCTCGATGCCTTCGTGACAGGCCTCGCAGCTCGATCGCGTCGCGGCTGCCTGGGGGGGTGCAGGCTGGGCAACTGCAGGAGCGATCAGGCCCACAGCAAGCGAGACAATGGCAAGCAGGGGTTTCATGGCATGACCCTCCGGGCAAGGGCTGAAGGCTTGCTGCGCCGGGGATCCGCGTGGGAGGCAGCGATTGCGACTGGGCAGAAGCTGCCATGCAGAAGCCGGCGCTCTGAGGGCACGCTGGCAAATGGCCTCGCACGAGCGTACCTAAGGTCACTGGCTCGCCAAGACGCGCCGTAGCCTAGTAGCGGCCGTCCCGCGTTTCAAGGCCATCCGCCCCAAGCGATGAGCACATCGCTGGAACGCACTCGGTCGGGCTTTTCCGAGAATCATCCGAGGCCGTTGGACATCCAATGAGTGAACGAGGGTATAATACATGAAATCTGGAGGTCCACGATCATGGTCAAGGACATCATTGCGAAGAAGGGACCGTTCGTTGCCACGATCGGTAGGGACAACACCGTCCTGGAAGCGGCGAGGGAGATGAACGCCAAGAGAATCGGTGCACTCGCCGTGACGGACGGCGATAAGGTCGTCGGGATCTTCACCGAGCGCGATATCATGACCCGAGTGGTGGCCGTCAACCTGGACGCCGCCAAGACGAGAGTCGAGGAGGTCATGACCTGCCCCGTCGTCTGCTGCCGACCCGACTCGTCTCAGGCCGAGTGCATGCAGGTCTTCACCGACAAGCACATCCGTCACTTGCCCGTCGTCGAAGACGGCAAGCTGGTCGGCATCGTGACCAGCGGCGACCTGTTGGCCAGAGAGGTCGCCGAACGGCAAGAGAAGATCGACGATCTCAGCAAGACGGTGGACTACCTGCACGAATACATGCACGGGGGGTACCGCTGATCGGTTGCCCTGGACCTTGGCGGGATTCTGTCTGAGCCGGGGCAACGCAACGCGCCAGACCTCAGGCCTCAGACTTCAGGCCTCAGGCCTCAGACTTCAGGCCTCAGGCTTCAGGCCTTCGGTTGTGACTCGTTGCGCCAGCCCTGTGGCCTGATGCCTTGAGCCTGCAGTGCCAGACAGGCGGCAGGTGTTGCTGAGGGCCAAGCCCTGTCCGAAAGCAGAGGGATGACATACCACTAGCCTAGATGCGCGACGAGGATCTCGGCGGCGACGCCCCAGAGGATGACGCCGCCGGTCGCCAGCATCCCCCTTCGGAACAGGCGTCCAAGTCTCGCCCCGATCAGCAGACCCGCCACGGTCAGCACCCCGGCCACCACGCCGATCACGACCGCGGGATACCAGATGGACACCCCGAGGGCGGCAAGACTCACGCCGACGGCCAGCGCGTCGATGCTGGTCGCCACGGAAAGCACCACCAGCGTCAGGCCTCGGGTCGGATCCCCGCTGAGCCGTTCGTGGTCGCCGCGAATGGCCGCATGGATCATTCGACCGCCAACGGCACACAGAAGCCCGGAAGCCACCCAATGATCGTACGCGGCGATGTAGTGTTGGGCGCTGACGCCGGCCGTCCAGCCGACCACGGGCATGAGGAACTGAAACAGGCCGAAATGCCAACCGAGCCGGAACAGATGCCGTCCCGTCACCGGCCGGACCAGCATACCGACGCTCATGGCCACGACGAAGGCGTCCATGGCCAGGGCGATCGCAATACCCACGATGGGCAGGAAGTCCATTAGACACCGGTTCGGCAGGAAGGCTTCGACGACCGATCCGTCAGCCCAGTGCGACGTCGAGCGTCATCATGATCGCGAACCCGACGATCACGCCCATCGTGGCGACGTCCACGTTTCCCTTGCGCTGGGCTTCGGGGATCAGCTCCTCGGCGACGACGAAGATCATGGCCCCCGCGGCAAATGCCAGCGCGTAGGGCAGGATCGGCTGGGCCATCAGCACCAGGGCGGCGCCGAGGACGCCCGCAATCGGCTCGACGACGCCGGACAATTGGCCGTACCAGAGGCACTTGGCTCGAGACACGCCTTCTCGACGCAACGGCATGGCCACGGCCATTCCCTCGGGGAAGTTCTGGATCCCGATGCCCAAGGCCAACGCCATCGCCGCGGCGACCGTGGCGCCCTCTTGACCCGCGGCCGCCGCGCCGAACGCCACCCCAACCGCCAGCCCCTCGGGGAAGTTGTGCATCGTAATGGCGGTCACCAGCAGCGTGCTGCGACGCCAGGAGGACGCGACGCCCTCTGCCTCTCCGGAGACATACAGATCCGGGTGCAGATGCGGCAGGAGTCTGTCGACGATCCGCAACACGACGGCTCCCAGCAGGAAGCCGATCGTGGCCGGCACCCAGTTCAGGGCCCCCAGGTGCTCGCTCATTTCGATCGCCGGGGCAAGCAGTGACCAGTAGCTTGCCGCGATCATCACGCCGGCCGCCAGCCCCAGCATCCCATCGAAGAACTTCTGGTTGAATCTGAGCGTGAACAGGACCGGCACCGCGCCGAGTGCCGTCAACAACCACGTGAACGTCGTGCCCGCCAGGGCCTGCAGAACCGGATGCCATTCGAAGAAACTCATATCACGAATCCATCCCGGGGCCCGCGACGCGCACAGATTAACCCAGGTCAATCGGGTTTTCCAGATCATACTCCCCAAGCAACATGCGTGCAGTGTCAGGGCATCGAAGTGGATGGGACTCCCGGTGAGGAGGTACCATCCGCCCTCTGAACCGGGTATCATGCCGCCCGAGAGGGTGGAGGGCGTTATTCCGTGGCGTTCGTGCGACGAACGTCTGGCGAGCCAGGGTCTCGTACCAAATCAGGAGGTACCATCCGATGCCCGTGACAAAAGCATCCGCCGAGTTGCTGGATTTGCTCAATCAGGCCATCGCCCGGGAGATCCAGGTCTCCATCCAGTACATGTGGCAGCACGTCATGTGGAGCGGCGTGAAGGCCTTCGCGGTCAAGGACGAGCTCAAGAGCGTCGCGATCGAAGAGATGAAGCACGCGGAAGGCATCGCCGAACGGCTCTTCTATCTCGGCGAGACGCCCACCACGAAGCCGACGCCTATCTTCGTCGGCGGCTCGCTGAAGGAGCAGATCGAGGCGGACATGAAGGCCGAGGAAGAGGCGATCGTGATGTACAAGAAGATCATCGCGATGGCGATGAAAGAGGGAGACGAGGCCACCGCCCATCTGTTCCGGGAGATCCTCTCCGACGAAGAGGACCATCACGACACGTTCGAGAGCATCCTGGAAGCGGTGTAGCGCCGCCTGCCGTCGCCGGGCAAGATCGCCTTGGCGGCGCTAGCTCAAGGTGTTGATCTTGGCGGCCAGGATGAAGTCGTTCTCCGACAGGCCGCCGATCGCGTGCGTGGTCAGCGTGAGCGTCACCTTGTTCCACGAGATGTGGATGTCGGGGTGGTGTCCCTCGGCCTCGGCGACCTCGGCGACCTTGTTGACGAACGCCATCGAACCGACGAAATCCTTGAACTTGACGGTCCGAACCAGCGCCCCGTCGTGATGCTCCCATCCGGGGACTTGGGCGAGCAGCGAACAGGCCTGTTCCTCGCCCATCGCGGGCACGCCGCCTTCGCAGGGAACGCATTTCTTCTTGGACAGGTCCATCGGTCTCCCCTTTCAGTCGCACCAGTCCACGCTCATCAGAAGCCACGAGGAACCGCACGCTGTGCCACCGAGGCTGACTCTGGCGATCGTGGACGCGGTCATACAGCGGGTGCTACTCCCCGCGTGGCTCGATGTGTAGGATCGTCCTGCCTTTGCATAGGGCCCTGTACCGCCTTCCCGTGACGTTCATCCGGTAGTCCCTCCCTGCTGGGGAAGCGGAGCGTCACGACCTGGCCCTTCGACTTTCCGTCGTCGTCTGCGCGCCCATAGCCGCGTAATGCGGTCGGTCAGCGCGATCACAACGGTCATCGACAGGATCGTTGACCAAAGGCTGCACTCCCTGAACCCAACGACCGCCACGGCCCAGTAGATGAGGAGCCACTGAATGAAGTAGAAAGCCGTGACGTTCTTGCTCCAGTAGAACAGGAGGCGGAACACAGGATTGGCGGGAACAACGCTTGTCACGAAGTGACAGATGCCCGTCCAGCACAGGACGAAGCCGACGACCCATGCGACGATGATCGGCCTGGCGTCCGGGTAGCCGCCCCCGGGAAACTGGGGGTCCGCATGCCCGACGGCAGCCGCGATCGCAGCAAGACACGACCCAGTCAGAATCATGCCGCCGAAGAAGGCATGGTGACGGGCGCTGGCGGAGATCCAGGCACCCCAGGCCATGCCGACCAGCGAATAGCTCAGCCAGGGGAATATCGTGTGGATCACACCGTCGTCCGTGCCCCAGAAGAGGGACAACATCCAGTCCAAAACAGGCCATCCCGTCATCCGTCCCCAGAGCAGGGGAGCGCCGATCGCAACGGGAACAGAGAGCAGCAGCCATTGATAGGGGCGGGGCATACACCATCTTATGATCGCCAGAACGATAAGCGCCATGCCGGCGCGCTGAAGGATGTCGACGATCCAGAACTCCGAGGTCGCCGTGCGGGGCGCGATCTGCTCGAGCGTGATGATTCCCAGTCGCGTTGTGATGATGATGGGCAGCGTGCCACGCAAGAGATTCAGCAGATAGCCCAGCAGAAGCAGCTCGACGCCCCGTCGTATCCCCTTGCGGACCGAGGTCCGCGAGGAGAAGGCCTGCGATGCACCCATCAGGAACATGAAGGTGGGTGCGGAAGGCACAGAGCCCAGGAAGCCGATGACCGTACCGAACGTCGTACGCCACACGCCGGGCGAGGCGTGTGCTGCCGTGACGTGAAGCATCACAATGAATCCTAGCGCGAGTCCGCGCGCCAGGTCGAACGCGGCGATGCGCGACCTGCGCGATGGGGCGCTTCGGAGGTCTTCACGTTCGCTCATTGAGCAGCGCTCCTGCCGGTTGAGGAACAGGGCGATTCTACACGCCTTCGTCCACATATCGAAGGTGGTTCGCCGCGCAATGTCTAGAGAAAAGCCGTCGATAGGGGAGGACTCACACAGAATTGCCGTACGCCCAGAGCGGGACGGTGCGACAAGACGCACCCTATGCGGGTTACTCAGTTCCCCGACACATTTCCTTGCCGCTTGCCAACAAGGAAGCCATAGCCGTCCAACACGAGGACCTTCTTTCGGCCCTTCACGGCCTCTTCCTTCACCCCGTGGGCGAGCAGCGTACGCAAGGCCGACCTTCCTTCGAGAGGCCCAACAAGTCGAACGCTGACCTGTTGTCCGGTCAGATTGACGACCGTCAGGATCTGCTCGCGGTCAAGCGTCCGTAGGTACGACAGGACTGCTTCGGGGGCATCGTTGTCCACCCACGCGACTGCGCCGTGCGTCAGCGCCCGCTCTGTATGGCGCATCGCGCACAGCTTCTTGCAGAACGCGAAACGCGCCTTGCCCGTCGGCGTCTCGGCGTTTGCCCAGTCGATCGGCAACCGCCCGAAGATGCTGTGGCGGGCGGTGTCGGCGACCTCCTGCCCGTTGTACAAGAACGGCACGCCGTCGAGCGTGAACAGGACAACCAGCGTGGCGTCGACGCGCCGGGTCCCCCACGCCCTCTCAATACGGTTGTGCCACGCGTCGTTGGCGATGTCGTGGTTGTCAATGAACCGGATGAAGCGGGCCCCACCGCGCGGCCGCTCGTTGCGCATCTTGGCCCATCGTCTCCTGATCCCGGCGGCGTTGTCCCAACGGAACCCCCAACCATAGTCGAGGTCAAACGCCTTGAGCTGATCCTCGCGCCGCCGTCCCTCGGCCAACATGCAGATATCGGGGCGGATCTTCTCCAGGCGATCGCGCGCGGTCTCCCAGAAGCTCAAGGGAACACCGTCAGAGACGTCGCAGCGGAATCCGTCGACGTCGAACTCGCGGACCCAATACGCCATGTTCTTCCAGAGGTACTCGCGGAGTCTGGGGCTGGCGTGATTCAGGGCGGGGAAGTTCCACTTGGCGTAGGCCACGTTGCCGTCCTTGTCCCGCTTGACGAAGTCCGGGTGCTCCTCGAGGAATCCCGCCGTCGGGCCGCAGTGCAAGTAGACCATATCTAACAGCACGCGCATCTGGAGCTTGTGCGCTGCGGCGACAAACGCCTTCAGGTCGTCGTCCGTTCCGTACTCCGGGTCGACGTGGAAGTAGTCCTTGATTCGATACGGATTGCGCGGGTTGTTCATTCGGGAGGCCTTCTGACGCGGGCTCCAGAATCTGCGGTCCTCGTCGTCGTCGGCCACGAAGACGGGGCATAGGTAGACGATGTCGGCCCCCACCTCGGCGACCTTCGGCAACCGGGCCGTCGCCGCCCTGAGGGTGCCTTCGGGCGTGAAGGCGCGCGGCTGGATCTGGTACATCACGCCGCGCGTTACCCACTCCGGTGACCGCCGCGCCTGTCGCTCGTTCAGCCCAGACGACCGCGCGTCTCCCGATAGACCTGCCAGCAACAGCAGTCCCGTGGTTCCGATCCCTAGCTTCCGCATCCTTCAGCCCTTTCGATTGCGATCACGACCAGGGGGCTCTGCCAGTAGGTTTCGTAGTCGGCGTCCGGGTCCGTCGGGACGGTCAACCCGTTCACGCCAGCGCGGACGGGCATGAGCGCCAGTCGGAACGGAGGCATGCCTTAAGGCGCGCCCTCCACGACTCGGGCAGGGCCATCGGCATTCCCCTTTCCAGCGTGATTCCCCGTCCCGTACGGGCGATCTAGCGATACACGATACATCCCCTGGACCAAGATGCCCAGGGGCCTGGGTCCCTTCTCCGCCACCTCAGCAACGCCGCCCAGGTGTTCTGGGCGTTGCCGTCAACCGCACATGGTGTAGACTGATCTTGAGTTGGACTTCCCGCCGAGCGACAAGGAGCCATCGGCATGGCCACGGTCAACGCGCAGACGACCAAGATGGATCTGTTCTGTATGGAGATGAAGCCGGAGCCGTGCGGGGTGGTCATCTTCGGCGCATCCGGCGATCTGACGAAACGGAAGCTCTTGCCCGCGCTGTTTGGCCTGTTCCGTCGCGAGCTCATGCCCGAGGCGTTCTTCGTGCTGGGGTGCGCGCGAACCCAGATGACCGACGACGAGTTCCGCGCAAGCGTCCGGGAGGCCATCTCCCAGGCCGCCGCCGATGCGCAGGCTTCGGATCACGACGCGTTCGTCCAGCGCTGTCACTACGTCCACGGGGACTACAAGACCCAGCAGTTGTACGCCGAGCTGTCACGGCGGATACGGCGCCTGGAGATCGACCACGAGACCGGCGGCAATCGGGTCTTCTACTTTTCGATTCCGCCGGAGATCTACGGAGACGTGGCCAGACGATTGGGCCGACAGAAACTGACCAAGCAGCCGGCCACGCGCGGGTCGTGGCGCCGGATCGTCGTCGAAAAGCCCTTGGGGTATGACCTCCAAAGCGCCCGGGAACTGAACCGGCGATTCCAACAGAACCTGGACGAGGAGCAGATCTACCGCATCGACCACTACCTGGGCAAGGACACGGTTCAGAACATCTTGATGTTCCGGTTCGCCAACGCGATCTTCGAGCCGCTCTGGAACCGGCGGTACGTCGATCACGTCCAGATCACCGTGGCCGAGTCGGTCGGCGTGGAGCACCGGGCGGGGTACTTCGAGAACACCGGCCTGCTTCGCGATATGTTCCAGAACCACATGCTCCAGATGCTGACGATGGTGGCCATGGAGCCGCCGAGCTCCTTTGACGCCGACCGTATCCGCGAGGAGAAATCCAAGCTGCTTCGGTCGATCAGGCCGTTCCCGCTGGACCGGCTGGGGGAATGGGTGGTCCGCGGACAGTATGGCCCGGGGCGAGGCGGGGACGGCGAGCCGGCAGGCTATCGCGCCGAGCCCGGCGTCGCGCGGGACTCGGCCGTGGAGACCTACACCGCCATGAAGGTCATGATCGACAACTGGCGGTGGCAGGGCGTGCCGTTCTACCTTCGATCGGGCAAGCGGATGAAGCGGAGGGTCAGCGAGATCGCGCTGACGTTCAAGAGCGTCCCGCACTCCATCTTCACCCCCATCCTGCCCGATCAGCTCGCTCCCAATATCCTGGCCTTGAACGTCCAGCCCGAAGAAGGCATGTCGCTGACCATCCAGGCCAAGACCCCAGGTCCCAAGCTGTGCATGAGTGCGCTGACGATGACATTCAGCTACCGCGAGGCGTTCGGTGCCGAGCTCCGCGACGCCTACGAACGTCTGCTGCTCGATTGCATGTTGGGAGATCAGACGCTGTTTACGCGAAGTGACAACATCGAGATCGCTTGGTCGCTGCTGACGCCGGTCCTCGACGCGTGGGAAACTGCCGGACAAGCGGGCGACACCGAGTCGCTCTACGCCTACGAAGCGGGAAGCTGGGGACCGACACAAGCCGACACGCTGCTGGCGCGGGACGGACGGCGCTGGCGAACGCCCTGAATCGCCCTGCACGTCCGCCTCGTGCGACCCTCCGCCGGGATCTCTCCGGGCACACAGACCTCTCCGGGCCTCCCCCTTCGCCGGGACGCCTGACCGACCGTACCTCTTCTATGGGCACATGGAAGAAACATGGCTGCCCCAGCATCTGAACCAGTGAAAGCAGGCGAGGCGACGCTAGCCCGGGCAAAAGCCAGGGGAAGCCGCAATGGGAACTGCTCGCTGACGATGCAAAGATCGGGAAGAAGGCTGGTACGGGTGTTTTTCGGCTCGCCCACCTGGATCAGCTATTCTCGGCCCCACCCTCTTCGTGGAGGGTGGGTCTTTTTTTGGGGCAAAGCACCGTTGCCGGGAGCTGACGCGGCTGCCAGCGACGGTTAGGATAACCCTGTCGAATCGGAACGCCATCATTTGGGCAAACGCGGGTCATGCTCGACGCCGACGCCGGGAGGTCGTTTGCGATGATGCGATGCCTGATTCTCGGGACGGTCGCGCTCAATCTTGCCCCCCATCTGGGTGTGCTGGGCAATCTGGCCCTCGCTCAGTCATCCTCGGCGCCCCACGATTCCCGCGACACTCCCCCCTATGTCGACGTTGCGATGATCACCGATGTCACTTCGGTGACGCCAGGTCATCCGTTCCTGTTGGGGCTGATCTTCGACGTCAAGCCCGGATGGCATATCTACTGGAAGTACAGCGGCGAGACCGGTCAGCCGACGCGGGTCGAATGGGTCCTGCCAGCGGGGTTCAAGACGGGCCCGTTGATGTATCCGGCCCCTCACAAGTTCGTCGATGCGTCTGACATCATCTCGTTTGGCCATGAGGGTAAGGTGCTGCTCTGGACCGAAGTTACCCCGCCCAAGACGCTCGAGCCGGGCAAGACGGTGAAGCTCTCGGCCCGGTCGAACTGGCTCGCATGCAAGACCCTTTGCGTGATCGGCAAGAAGGTCGTTTCGCTGCAGCTCCCGGTGACGGCCCGCTCGGGGGACGTCAAGTCGCCGAACGAGAAGCGGTTCGAGGACGCACGCCGTCAGATGCCTGTGCTCCCGGACCAAGCCCGGCACGTTCAGGTCGAGACGGGGCTGAACGTCGATCACGTCCGCCCGGGAGATCGGTTCGAGGTGGGCGTGCGTCTGACGATCGCGCCGGGCGCGCACATCCAGTCGCACACGCCGTTGGACAAGGGCCTTGTCGCCACGGACCTCTTCCTCGGTGGGCCCGATGTGATCGACCTGGGCCGACCCGTCTTCCCGTCGGGGAAGATCCGGGAATTCCTCGGCACGAAGGTCAGCGAGTATGCCGGACAGGTGGTCATCCGAGTCCCGGGCCGCGCGACGGCCGATCTCGAGCCCGGGAAGATCCACGTCGATGGTGTTTTGGTCGTTCAAGTCTGTCTCGAGGGCGGCGCGTGCCTTCCGCCTCAGTACATCGCTGTAGACGTCTCCCTGGTGGCCGCTGGCACCGGCGCGTCGATCCAACCGGCGAACGCCGAGTGGTTTGGCAGTCCACCTGAGCCGACAGCCAGGCAGACGGCAAGTCTCGATAGCTCCCCGACCGATCCAGCCACGCATGAGGACAAGTCGACCGGGCTTGGGCTCCTGTTGTTGCTGGCTCTCGCCGGAGGGCTGGTGTTGAACGTCATGCCGTGCGTTCTGCCCGTGATCAGCATCAAGATCCTCAGCTTCGTGCAGCAGGCGGGCGAAGAGCCGCGGCGCGTCTTGATCCTGGGAATGTCGTTCGTCCTGGGGATGCTCGTCTTCTTTCTGGGTCTCGGCGTGCTGGCCATGTTCGTCCGCGTCGGGCCCGGATGGCTGCTTCAGCGCCCCGAAGGCGTGATTGTCTTGACCGCCGTGATCTTCGGGTTCGCGCTGAGCCTGTTCGGCGTCTTCGAGGTTCGCCTTCCCGGCGGGGCGGCGGCGCAGCTAGGCCAGGCTGCAACGCGTGAGGGACCAGTCGGTGCGTTCGCCAAGGGATTCCTGACGACCATCCTCGGCACGAGCTGCACCGCGCCCTTCCTGTCATATGCGTGGGCAGGGGCGTTGACCGTCGGCCCGGCGGCTCGGCTGATGATCTTTGCAGCGATGGGCGTTGGGATGTCATTCCCGTACATGGTTCTCTCCGCCAAGCCGGCTTGGATGAAGTTCCTTCCCCGCCCGGGCCCCTGGATGGACGGGTTCAAACAGTTCATGGGCTTCCTTCTGGTCGCCACGGTGTTGTGGTTGCTGTGGGTCCTGGCCGGACACGTCGGTGCCGAAGGGGTCGTCCTGACGTTGGTCTTCCTGACGATCCTGTCCCTGGGATTGTGGGTCGTCGGTCGGGTTCCCCTCAACGCGGGTCCGGTCCGATCTTGGGTGACCTATGCAGCCGCTGTGGCAATCGTTCTTATGGGGGCCGTCGGTCTCCATCCACAGCTGCGCGGGCTGACGATGACCGAAACCGACAGCGCAACCGCACCAGCGAACCCCGCGGCATTGACCGCGCTTAGCTTCGCAGAATCGATCCCGTGGCAGACCTACCGGCCGGGACTGGCGGAGGAGACCGCGGCTTTGGGCAAGGTCGTCTACGTCGACTACACCGCGCGGTGGTGCCTGACCTGCCAGTCCAACAAGCGACTCGTCCTGGAGACCCCAGCCGTTCGCGATGCCATGCAACGGCTCGGCGTGGTTCCGATCCGAGCGGACTTCACCTCCATGGACCCCGACATGAAGAGAGAGCTGGCGAGGTTCAACCGTCCTAGCGTGCCGCTGAACCTCGTCTACGGACCGGGCCGCGCGGGCGACCCGATCGTATTACCCGAGCTGTTGACGAAGGACCGCGTTCTCGAGGCCCTGAAGGAGGCGGCATCGATAAGACCCGATCCGCCCTCCCGTTGACCCGGCCTGCCGAGGGCAGATCGGCGAGCTCCTGGCCTGGTTTCCCCCTTCGGCCACCCAGGGGGGGGCAGGCTGTACCGTGAGGAGCGAGACACCCGGCGCAGAGGAAGCTGCAGGATCCCCCGCCGGGAGGCCGGTGTAAGCTATTTCACAGAAATGGGATACAGTCCTCGCGCGTAAGCCTGAGAGACGGCCAAGTGTATCACTACTGCTCCTGAGACATATTGGTGCCTCTTGAGACATTCTGCGACCCCGAAACCCCGCCCTCTTGACTCTTAACCTATTATCAAAAAAGGGGCTATGTTCTTGCTCCGCCTTCCCCGTCTTCCGACTCCTTGTGAGACACGCCCATCGCTTCAGAATCAGGGGGATTTCCGTAAACACTTGTGAAAACAATAGATAACGTCTCTCGCAATCCCCATTCCGGTACCTGGCACATCCCTTGCTCTTATGCGTGATCAGACGGGGGACCAACAAGGCCATCGATCAGTCGATGACCGCTCCGGGAAGGGCTGTGATTCCGGGGTACTTTGCAGAAGGGACAAGGTGAATCATGGGCGAGCTGAACGTGAGCAAATCGTCGCAAGCGACGTCGGTGCTGGACCCTCCCTCGGGTGAATCCCAAAGCGATGAGGCGATCGGGCATCAGGACGTGCCCGTGAACTGTCCCGATTCGCCGACATCCTGCCACGAATGCCCGCTTGCTGAGGACTGCACTGAGAAGCAACTCGTGGAGGCGTGCAAGCAGGGCTACGTAGCAGCTCAGCGACGGCTGTATGAGGATCACAGCGAACGGATCCTGTCGCTGATGATGCGGATCACCGGCAACGAGGAGGACGCCTTGGATCTGTCTCAGCAGACGTTCATCCGCGTGCTGAACCGCATCGGTGACTTCCGAGGAGAGTCCGCGCTGGGCACCTGGATCCATCGGGTTGCCGTGAACGAGGCCCTTCAGCACCTGCGGCGCAAGAAGCGCCAGCAGCGGTTCGCTGAATCCATCGCCAAGGAGCCACGATGGTCCGAGCCGATCCACGAGGATCCGTCCCTCTCACTGGACGTGCATGCCGCGCTGCGGCAACTGCCCGAACGGATGCGAGAGATGGTGCTGCTGCGGTACGAGCAGGGCCTGGACTACGCCGAGATCGCCGAGTCTCTGGGTGTCAAGCAGGGCACCGTGGCCTCCGGCCTGAATCGGGCTCGCAAGCAGCTTCGGTCGATTCTGAAGTAGGCGTGGTGAACGGATCGGGCCATCCCATCCTGTTCTGGCAGTCTTGAGTTCGCCGTACCCCCGCGGTAGAACAGAGGCGCCGTTCATGCTTGACAGTGAACTGGGTCAGCGGATGCTTCCGCGTCCAGTCACGCCAGCGGGGTAGGCAATTGTTCAATGAGGTCCCCTCACGAAGGTTGTCGCAGAGAGAAGGAGCAGAGCCATGCCCACATTGGTAACCAAGGAAGCCCCCAGTTTTACGGCACAGGCTGTCATGCCTGACAACACGTTTGCGGAGCTGACGCTCTCGTCCTATCGGGGCAAGTACGTCATCCTGTTTTTCTATCCACTCGACTTCACGTTCGTGTGCCCGTCGGAGATCATCGCCTTCGACAAGGGCCTGGCGAAGTTCAAGGCGAAGAACGCCGAGGTGATCGGTGTTTCGGTAGATTCTCAGTTCAGCCATTACGCTTGGCGAAACACCCCGCGCGACAAGGGCGGCATCGGGCAGATCAAATACCCGCTGGTTGCCGACCTCGACAAGGAGATCTCTCGGGCCTACGGCGTGCTCTCCGAGGGGTCGGTTGCCCTGCGAGGGCTGTTTCTGATCGACAAGGAAGGCGTCGTCCGCCATGCCCTGGTGAATGACTTGCCGCTTGGGCGGAGCGTCGAAGAGGCCTTGCGCGTCCTCGATGCCCTGCAGTACACCGAGGAGCATGGCGAGGTGTGCCCGGCGAACTGGCGTGAGGGCGAGGATGCGATGACGCCGACGGCGGATGGCGTGGCCGAGTACCTGGCCTCGCACGCGGGCTGATCGGCGATGGGGTGCCCCAGGCCTCTTCGGCGTATGCCTCAGGACGCGTCGTCCGGCGGCTGCGCTGGGGCGGACCGCATCTCTCCGAGGAATCGGTAGAGGGTGGCCCGGCCCACGCCGAGCTTCCGCGCCGCCTGGACCTTGTTTCCGTTGCATGCCGCCAGCGCCTCTCGGACGTCCTGGTCGCGAAGCTTCCGTGAACGGCGCACCCGGGGGCGCGTCACGCCCGCTTGGGCGGGGGCGATCTCGGGAGGAAGATGACCGGCGTCGATCAGGTCTCCCTTGGCCTTGACCAGCGCGTATTGAATGGCGTTCTGGAGCTCCCGGACGTTGCCGGGCCAACGGTAGTCCATCATCACCGTGATGGCCTCTCCAGACAGTCTCGGCGTTGACCGATCGCCGCTTTGGCAAGCCATCTGCAGGAGATGCTCGGCCAACAGTGGGATGTCGCCTCGCCGCTGACGGAGCGGCGGCAGGTTCACCGGCACGACGCAGAGCCGGTAGAAGAGGTCTTCTCTAAACTGCCCGCCAGCCACCAGCTTCCGTAAGTCTCGGTTCGTTGCGCTCACCACGCGGACGTCGGCCCGGAGATGCTCCTCGCCCCCGACGCGTTCGAACGTGCCATCCTGAAGCACACGGAGCAGCTTGACCTGCGTGTTCGGTGCGAGCTCGGCCACCTCGTCGAGGAAGATCGTGCCGCCGTCGGCGAGCTCGAATCGGCCCTTCTTGTCGCGGATCGCGCCGGTGAAGGCGCCCTTGACGTGACCGAACAGCTCTGTCTCCAGCGTCCCCGCCGGCAAGGCGCCACAGTTGACCGGTACGAAGGGCTTGCCGTTGCGGCGGCTCTCGCCGTGGATCGCGCCGGCCACCAGCTCCTTGCCGGTGCCGCTCTCCCCCTGAATCAGCACGGGGGCGTCGCTGTCGGCCAGATCGCGGATCAGGTCGAAGACGAGCTGCATCTGGTGGTCCCGCCCGACGATGCCGTTGAAGCTCTGGGCGTCCTCCAGCCGACGGCGGAGTTGCGTCAGCTCGGTCACGTCCCGAAAGCAGTTCAGCACGCCGACGAACCGGTCCTCCTCGTCCGTCATCGGCACGACCGAAACTTCCAGCCGCCTCTGCTTGCCGCTCTTGGCGGTGAAGTTCAGACTATAGGCAATCTGCTGCCGCAGCTCAGTGTCCGATTCGGTGAATCGGCACGATCCCCCGCAGAACCCCTCGGGGAACACCTCATGGCAGTCGCGATCGACGACCTCGGCGCGGTCGTACCCGGTGATCCGTTCTGCGGCCCGGTTGAAGAAGGTGATCACGCGGTCTTTGTCATGGGCCAGCACGCCCTCCGAGAGGTTGTCCAGCACGAGCTGGAGGTTCTGCTGCCGCGAGATCAGTCTTGCCAGGTCCATCGGGCTCATGATTTGCCTTGTCGTCTTGCCCGGGGGCGGCGGTTGCACAGACGAGCCTCTCGCCTCTTCCGCCAAGATACCTGATTCGATCCCACTTGCAACCGCCCCGTTCGGGGGGCACGGGACTCGAGGTGGACATCTGGTCGCAATCCAATGGGACAGGAAGAATTGCGGCCGCACGTGCGTCTAAATGGGTGGGAACCGAAGGTTCATGCTTGACCCTCGGGATCGGATTGCGACAATCCCTGGTTGCGGAGAAGTCCAAGTCGCGACTTCTCCTGGCCGTCTCGGAACGAAACGTCGTCGTCAAGGAGAGACTCACATGAGGAGAGCCGAACGCTGTGTGTTCGTCTGTGGCCTGCTGCTGCTGCTCGTCGTGGGATGCCAGCAGCCGTTGAGAGTTGGCTCGTCGGCACCTGACTTCTCCGGGGTGACGGACGAAGGCAAAACCGTGAAACTCGGCGATCTGATGGGCGAGAAAGGCGTGGTGGTCTACTTCTACCCCAAGGACGAGACGCCCGGATGCATCACCGAGGCCTGCGCGTTTCGAGACCGCCTGGGCAAGCTTAGCGCCAAGGGCTACAGCGTGGTCGGCATCAGCAGCGACTCGGTCGATTCACACAAGGCCTTCAAGGCCCACCACAAGCTGCCCTTCACGCTCATCGCCGACGCGGATGGCGCGATTGCGAGGCAGTTCGGCGTTCCCATGGCCCAGAAGACGCTCAGTGGCAAGCCATCGCTCCTCATCGAACGACAGACGTTCATCATCGACAAGAACGGCCAGATCACCGAGCGCTTTGCCGTGAAGGACCCCGAAGAGCACGTCCGCAGGACGTTCGACAAACTGGGTGTGCCCTTCAACTAGTTGGTCTTCCGTGCTGTGCATGGGCGGGAAACCGACGTCGGGCCGTCCGTGTGTGAGGCGGGCCGATCGGCAACGCGGGGACGCAACCCGAGCCGCATCGTCGATCGATTCGGCGAGACACGTACCGGCCTTCCCGACGCCGAGGACCGGTACAGACGCGACTGACGACCGGGAGTGCCATTGTATGGGGCGCGAAAGCCATTCGACAGATGCGTCCACACGAGTCGGTTCTCCCCGGAGTCAGCTTCCCGTCGGCGAAGTGCTTGTCCTGACCGACCTGGTTGCCTACGCGGACGGATCGATCGTGAGTCGGACGCTCCTGTCGAATGACGCCGGCACGTTGACGCTCTTCGCGTTTGACGTTGATCAGGCGTTGAGTGAGCATTCAACGCCGTTCAATGCCTTGGTTCAGATTCTGGACGGTCAGGCGGAGCTGACCATCGGTGGAAGGGTCGTCCCGGCAGGTCAGGGCGATCTCGTCCTCATGCCCGCCAACGTGCCGCATGCGGTCCGGGCGTCACAGCGGTTCAAGATGCTCCTGACCATGCTGAAGGCCGAGACGCGGCGGCGAGGTCCGCTCGAGGTTGAGGAAGGGGGGGACTAGGACAACCGACTTGGAGACCCGATCGGCCTCCCAGCGTGACGGTTCGCTTCGGGTCTCGTTCTGGCTTTCAGGAGGCACCAGATGCTGAAGGATGGTGAGAAGGCGGCAGTATCCCAACGAGACAAGGTGACCTACGCAATCGCACCGCACCTTCCGTGTGGCGTGGTCACGCCCGAGACGCTTCGCAAGCTCGCAGACGTGGCCGAGAAGTACGGCTGCGCCGCGGTGAAGGTGACCAGCGCCGCCCGGATCGCCCTGGTGGGTCTGAAAGAGGAGGATATCGACGCGGCATGGGAGGCGTTGGGTATGGCGCCTGGGGCGGCGGTGGGGATGTGCGTCCGGAGCATCAAGGCCTGCCCGGGGACGACCTTCTGCAAGCTGGGTCAACAGGACGCCCTGGGCGTCGGGCTCAAGTTGGACGGCAAGTATCACGGCATGGAGCTGCCCAGCAAGTTCAAGATCGGCGTGAGCGGGTGCATGAACCAGTGCGCCGAGACGTGCATCAAGGACCTCGGCCTGATCGGGAAGAAGAAGGGCTGGACGGTGATGGTGGGTGGCTCGGGCGGTGCCAAACCGCACCTTGCCCAGGAATTGGTTGAAGGCCTGACAACCGACGAAGCCCTGGCGGTGGTCGACAAGGTCATCGACTTCTATCGCCAGAACGGTAACAAGCGCGAGCGCCTCTGGAAGACGATCGAGCGCGTCGGAATCGACGTGCTCCGTGCGGCGGTCGTGCCGGGATGATCTGATGGGAGCGGGTCTTGCCCCAACAGGCTGGCAACGATCTGGAGCTCGGACAGGGAGGTTCCGGCGGCCTTGGGTCATCTAGGCCACGAAGAGGAGCGCGACATTGACGTGATTGCGACCCCCTTCGAGAGAAAGACGGCGGCCCAAAGGGAGCGCGCAAAGCCGTACCGCATCCGGCCGGCCAACCGCGTGCGCGTTAAGAGCAGGTGAGTTGACTGGCTGGTCTTGACCGATTCGGCAATTTCATCATCACAGGAGACTCCAATGTCCGTGAAGGAAACGCAAGACAAGATCGTCGCGACGATGGAGAAGTGGCAGAAGATCGAGAACGCGTCGGTGGCTTCGACCGGCAGGGTCATCGCCAAGACGGGCAACCCGCTTGTTCGCCTGGTGATGGAGATCATCCAAGCCGACTCGCAGATGCACTATCGCGTGCAGCAGATGGTATCTGATGCCGCGGGCACTGGGACGGTCTCGATCAGCCCGGACGAGCTGCTCGAGGTCTGGGACATGATCGAGAACCACATCAAGATCGAGAAGCAGACGATCGAGTTGGCCGAAGAACTGCTCGAAGCGGTGAAGGGCAAGAACATGGTGGTGGCGGAGTACCTGCTGCACTACCTACGTCTGGACGAGCAGAAGCACGAGGAGCTTCTGGCGGACTTGGAGGGCGTCAAGAAAGGGATGTACCCGTACGGCTAGGCTGGACCGTGCGACGACCGTCGGGCTTGCCCGGGCGGCGTGGCCTTCAGATGCCGTGGGCGCGCCTGCGCCTGAATCTGTCTGCATAAGGAGATGGACCATGGGAACACCGACCAGGCGAGAGTTGCTGGGGTTTGCCGGCGCGTCTGCCGCGGGCGCGGCGGTCGTGGGCTGGCCCGGTTCGTTGGCGATGGCGGCCGGTCCGGGCGCGATCAAGCCATACAAATTGCCCGACCTGCCCTATGAGTACGGCGCGCTCGAGCCGGCGCTCGACGAACGGACGCTGAGGATTCACCACGACAAGCATCACGCCGGATACGTCAACGGACTGAACGCGACGTTGGAGAAGCTCGAAGCCGCCCGCAAGTCGGGCGACTTCGCGGCGATCCAAGCGCTGTCGCGGGCGCTGGCCTTCCACGGATCGGGCCACTTGCTGCACACGCTCTACTTCGCCAACCTCGCGGCCGAGGTCTCCAAACCGGGCGGGGCGCTCCGGCCTGCCATCGAGCGGCAATTCGGAAGCCTCGAAACGCTGTGCGCTCAGCTCTCCGCGGCGAGCGAGAAGGTGGCCGGCAGCGGATGGGGCATGATGGCCTACGAGCCGATGGGAAAGCGGCTGCTCGTCTTGCAGATCGAGAAGCACGAGAACCAGATGATCTGCGGCGCGATCCCGCTGCTCGTCATCGACGTCTGGGAGCATGCCTACTACCTCAAGTACCAGAACAGGCGAACGGACTACATCAAGGCGATCGTGAAGCACATCAACTGGGATGTGGTGACGCAGCGGTATGAGGCCGCCTGCAAGGCCCCGGACTGAAGCTGCGCGGAAGATCGCGGCGGCACGAGCGTATGACCCGCCGCGCTGGTGAGATACGAACAGGAGACAACGCGATGCCAGTCGAAAAGCTGCAAGTCTACAAATGCAACGTCTGCGGGAACATGGTCGAACTGATTCGTGCAGGCGGCGGCAAGCTCGTCTGCTGCAACGAGCCCATGGAGCTGCTCGCAGAGAACACGACGGACGCCGCCCAGGAGAAGCATGTCCCGGTCATCGAGAAGGCCGACGGCGGGATCAAGGTCAAGGTCGGCTCCGTCCCGCATCCGATGCAGCAGGACCACTACATCGATTGGATCGAGGCGATCGTGGACGGCATGACCTGTCGTCAGTTCCTCAAGCCCGACGACGCACCGGAAGCCGTCTTCCAGGTCGAGGGCGCGGACGTCTCCGCTCGCGCCTACTGCAACCTGCACGGGCTCTGGAAGTCATAGCCGAGCGCCGAAGCCTGGCACGCACCGCTGGCTCTGAACGTGCGTGCAGGAGGAACGTTCCTCATGGACCCGGTATACCTGTCCAGGGTTCAGTTCGCCCTCACCGCGGGGTTTCACTTCATCTTTCCCCCGCTGACCATCGGGATGGCCTGGCTGATCTTCTGGATGATGGGTCGTTACTGGAAGTCCGGCGATGACTTCTACCGCCGAATGGCCCGGTTCTGGATCAAGCTCTTTGCGGTGAGCTTCGCCGTGGGGGTGGCCACCGGCATCACGATGGAGTTCCAGTTCGGCACGAACTGGTCGGACTACTCCCGATACGTGGGCGACATCTTCGGTGCGCCGCTGGCGGCTGAGGGGATACTGGCGTTCTTCCTCGAGTCAGCGTTTCTGGGTGTGCTGATCTTCGGCTGGAATCGCGTCTCGACCGGGAAGTTGTGGTTCGCCTCGCTGATGGTGGCCGTCGGGTCGACCCTGTCGGCTTTCTGGATCATCGTGGCCAACTCGTGGCAGCAAACGCCGGCCGGTTTCGCGATCCGCAACGGCCGGGCCGAACTGACCGACTTCTGGGCGGCCGTCTTCAATCCGTCCACCGTTCCGCGATACCTGCACACCGTAGACGGTTGCCTGATGACCGGTTCGTTCTTCGTGCTCGGCGTCAGCGCGTGGTACCTGTTGAAGGGCCGGCACGTGGCGTTCGCCAAGGCCTCGTTTCGGGCGGCGCTGGTCTTGGCCTTCGTTTCGTCGGTGATCCAGCTACCGATCGGGCACTACCATGGTGCCCAGGTGGCCCGCACGCAACCCGAGAAGCTGGCGGCCATGGAGGGGATCTTCAAGACGCAGACGTACGCGCCGTCGCTGGTCTTCGGCATCCTGGACAAGGAGAGCGAAACGGTCCGAGCCAAGATCGGAATCCCAGGCCTGCTGAGTTGGCTCGCCCACGGGCGGTTCGACGCCGAGGTCAAGGGGATGGACGCGTTTGCCAAGGACGAGAGGCCGCCGCTGCCCTATACGTTCTACACGTTCCGGCTGATGGTGATGCTGGGGTTCTTGATGATCGGCGTGACCGCGCTGGGACTGTTCTTGTTGTGGCGAAAGCGGCTGTACGAGAACCGGCGCTTCATGAAGCTGGCGTTGTGGTCGATCCCGATGCCCTTCATTGCCAACCAGCTCGGGTGGTTCTCGGCCGAGGTCGGTCGCCAGCCCTGGGCGGTCTACCGTCTGCTGCGGACGAGCGATGCGGCTTCGCCGACCGTGCCGGCCGAACAGATCCTGTTCTCGATCATCCTGTTTGTGCTGATCTACGCCCTGCTGTTCGCGCTCTGGGTGTTCCTGATCAGGCACAAGATCGCGCACGGTCCTGAGGAAGAGACACCAGCCCGGCAGACCGCTGCCGAGGGGGTGCCGGCATGACTGCATTGCAGGTAACGTGGTTCTTCCTGATCGGCGTCTTGCTCGTAGGGTACGCGATCCTCGACGGGTTCGATCTGGGCGTTGGCATCTGGCATCTGTTCGCAAAGGGAGACGAGAACCGCCGCACGCTGCTCAACGCGATCGGGCCAGTCTGGGATGGCAACGAGGTCTGGCTGCTGACGGGGGGCGGGGCGATCTTCGCGGCGTTTCCCCACGTCTACGCGACGGTCTTCAGCGGGCTGTACCTGGCGTTGATGCTGGTGTTGTTGGGGCTGATTTTCCGCGCGGTCTCGATCGAGTTCCGCAGCAAGGTGGCCTCCCCTCGTTGGCGCAGCGTTTGGGACACGGCCTTCGCGGTCGGCAGCGCGCTGCCCGCGCTGCTGTTCGGTGTGGCGATGGGTAACATCCTTCGCGGCCTGCCGTTGAACGAGAGCAAGGATTTCGCGGGGACGTTCTTCGGCCTGCTGAATCCCTACGCGCTGATGATCGGCGTGCTGGGGTTCGTGATGTTCGCCACGCACGGGGCCAACTACATCGTGCTGAAGACCGAAGGCCAGCTCGCCGACCAGGCACGGTCCTGGGCCCGCAGGTCGTCCGTGGCCTACCTCGGCCTGTTTGTGGTTGCCGTCGTCGTCACGGTGATCACCCAACCGCAGCTCCTGGCCAACTGCCGGGCCCTGCAGTTCCTGTGGGTGGTCCCGGCGGTCGCGCTCGTGGCGATCGCCATGACGTGTGTCGCCAACAGGAAGGACCAGGCGGGAAACGCGTTTGCCTGGTCGACTGTCAGCATCGCCGGGTTGATGGCGATGTGCGGGGCGGGGATCTTCCCCAAGATCGTGCCGGCGCTGAACGATCCCGAGTTGAGTCTCACGATCGGCAACGCCTCGTCCTCGGCGCGGACGCTTACCGTCATGCTCGTCGTCGCCCTGGTTGGCATGCCGCTGGTCCTGATCTACACGGGCTGGATCTACCACACGTTTAGAGGCAAGGTGCGGCTGACGGCCGACAGTTACTGAAGCTGCCTGCTTAGGATCCGACGTCGCCCTGCGGGCCCCCGGCTGTTGATGGATCGCTTTCAGTCGCTTCGATGACGGGCCGCTTGAGCGGGATCGTCCCCGCATGCTGTGGCCATGCCGACGATCTGGGTCAGCACACGGGGCAGCACCCGGTGTGGCCCTCGAGATCCTCGTCTTCCAGGTCAGACACGTCTCTGAACTCCTCTGCGAGCTCGGGCCCGAGCTTCCTGAGCCAGTCCCGGTCGGCCAGGTCGGCCAGGGAATGCCGGTTCAGGACGTCCTTGATGCCCCGGTTGATCAGCATGTACAGCAGGCGGCATTCGCACAGATCCGCCTTGATGCAAATGCCGGGCGAGCCTACGCATTCGACCACGTTGATGGGTCCGATGGACGCTTCGACGATCTGCCCGATGCTGATCTGCTCGGCGGGGCGCGCAAGCGAGTAGCCGCCCTTCCTGCCGCTGACGGACCGGAGCAGCGCCGCGCCCTTCAGGGACATCGCCAACTGCTCCAGATAGCGCCGAGAGATTCGGGTTGCCTTGGCAACCTTCTCCAGACTCATGGGGCTGGCGGCGTCTGAATGCCGAGCGATCACCACCATGGCTCTCAACGCATACCGGGCTCGGGTGGAGAGTTTCATGTGCCTCGGAGATCCCCCGGAACCGCGGGGATGCGACGCGACGGGGTCACCTTGGTCTGCCGACCATAAACCACATATAACTCGATCGGAATTTCCTGTCAAGGGCTTGCTCAAGGCAACGACGGCAAGACAGGCGATCGAGGGGGCAGTAGGCGCATAAACGACTTTTTTATAATGTCTTATGAGTCCCTGCGCCGTCCCTCAGTGCAACTGCGGTGCGGACTGGACAGGCATGGTGGGAGTGGACTGCTCGGACTGACCCAGCCATCATGCCCAGCGCCACACCAGAGGCATTCGCAGCCCGGGATTCGGACGCGGTGCCCAGCATAGCCAAAAAGCACTTGACGTGCCGCAGAAACCATGGGAGTCTTTGGTGAGCGAGCCGTGATCTGTCGACGGTTGACGGAGACGCCGTTACGCGTCCGATGGAGATCTTGTCCATGACCGAAGCTGAGCCGGCCACCAAAAAGATTCTGATTGTAGATGATGAGCCTGATGTGGTGACCTACATGGAGACGCTCCTGCAGGACAATGCCTATGACACGGCGTCCGCCGCGGATGGGCAGGCAGCCCTGGACAAGCTCAGAAGTGAGCGGCCCGACCTGGTATGCCTTGACATCTCGATGCCCGAGAAGTCCGGGGTCCGTTTCTACCGGGAGGTCAAGGACGACCCGGAGCTGGCCAAGATCCCCATCGTGGTCGTCACGGGCGTGACGGGGTTCGGTTTGGATCCAGAGGGGTTCAAGAAGTTCATCAGCAGCCGCAAACAGGTTCCCCCGCCCGAGGGCTTCGTCCCCAAGCCCATTGACCGGGAGGCGTTGCTCGCCACGATCAAGCAGCTCTTGTCCTGAGTCATTCCACTGAGCGCTGTTTGCGCCTCAGATCCATTCTGAGGTGATGCCTATTCTCCGGGTACGCCGACCGCACGGCTTCCGCGTGGCTGGCTACCTTTCTGCTCTCTTCTTGGCCAGCACGTCGATCGTCACGACGATGAGGATGATCAGTCCGGTGACCACCTTGCGGTACTCCGCCCCGACGCTGAACTGAGTCAGGAGGTTGTCGATCACCCTCAGCAGGAGAACCCCCGTCAGCGTTGCAGACAGACTGCCGCTGCCCCCGCCCAGGGGCGTGCCGCCAACGATGACGGCGGCGATGACGTCGAGTTCCTTGCCCATATGGCTTTCGGCCTGGGCGGTCGCCGTCATTCCCACGAAGACGGCGGCCGCGACCGCGCACGTCAACCCGCACAGCACGTACGTCGTTGCCTTGATCCGGCGTGTGTTCACACCCGCCAGCCAGGCCGCCTCCTCGTTGCCGCCGATCGCGAAGACGTAGTGGCCGAAGCGCGTGAACCGCAACAGGTAGATACCGATCACGAACAGCACGAGGAAGATCACGATCGGCATCGATAGCTTGTACGCCTCGCCCCACAGCGGGAGCTGCGCGTCGTAGATCCAGCTGAACTGCCTGCGAAGGGCGATGTCGGCGACCTGCTTGGCTTGGCCCCCGCCGGTCAGGATCAGCGCGATTCCGCGGAAGACCAGCATGGTGCTGAGTGTGGCCACGAACGGATTGACCCCCACACGGGCGATGAGGATGCCGTTGACGGCCCCCAGCCCGATCCCCACCGTCGCCGTCAGCAGCAGCGCCGTCGAGATGGCCACCGCCGCTCCGTAACCCGACAGCGCATCCATGGTCAGGATCAGGACCACACTGCAGACCGCCGTCATCGAGGCCACCGACAGGTCGAACCCGCCCGCAATCATCACGAACGTCATGCCCAGAGCGATCACCCCCAACGCCGCGGCGTTGGTCAGCAGGTTGTCGACGAGGTTGGTCCAACTGAAGAACGTCGGGCTGTTGATCGAGGCGAACGCGCACAGCACGACCAGGATGATCAGAATCGTCGCTCGCTGCAGCTTCCGGAAAGAGCGTGCGTCGGGTTGGCCGGCAGGCGTCAGTCTGCTCGATTCGTTGGCCATTCGCGTTCGCCGTTACCCCGCGCATTCGGCGAGGAGCGCCTCCTCGTCAATCTGCCCGCCCGGCATCTCCCCAGCGACCTGCCCGTTCCTCAAGACGAGAACGCGATCGGCGAGCTTGGCGATCTCGATCAGCTCCGACGAGATCAGGATGATCCCCCGTCCTTGGCGGGCCAGGTCCACGATCAGCCGGTAGATCTCCGCTTTCGTGCCGACGTCGATCCCTCGCGTGGGCTCGTCGAAAATGAGCACCTCCGGCCCGACCGCCAGCCAGCGCCCGACGATGACCTTCTGTTGGTTGCCGCCGCTGAGCGCCTGGATCGCCATGTCGGCACGGGGCGGGTCGATGCCCATCTGTTCGATCATGCGGTGGGCGTGGCGGGCGACACGCCCGGGCGACTGGAATCCCAGCACGCTCGCCAACCGGTCGAGGATGCCGACGGTGAGGTTCTCGGCAACGGGCCTGCCCGTGAGATTGCCCTCGAGCTTGCGGTTCTCCGGCACCATCCCGATGCCCATCCCTCGACATCGGCTGGGAGACCTGGCTGCAACGGGCGTGTCCCGGAGCGTGACCGTCCCGTTGGCCCGGTCGGCGCCGATGATGGCGCGGACGATCTCGCTGCGGCCCGATCCGACCAGGCCGGCGATGCCGAGGATCTCGCCGGCACGCAGTTCGAACGAGACGTCCCTAAAGACGCCCGGGCGGGTCAGGCCCGCTACCCTCAGCAGGATGTCGCGCCGCTCGCCGTCTAGCGCGCTGACCCGCGTCGGGAAGACCTCGGACAGGTCGTGGCCCAGCATCGTGCGGGTCAGGTCGGACATCTGACACGCGGCCATGTCCCTTGTGCCCACCCGTCTGGCATCGCGGAGGACGGTGACGCGATCGGCGATCCTGGGCAGCTCGGCCAGGCGGTGCGAGATGTAGATCATCCCCAGCCCTCTGGCCCGGAGATCTTTGATGACCTCGAACAGCCTGTCGACGTCTTCGACGCTCAGCGAGGCGGTGGGTTCGTCGAAGACGAGCAGCTTGACGTTGCGCCGGACCGCGCCGGCGATCTCGACGAGACACTGCCTCGCCGTGCTGAGCCCCGCGACGCGTTCATCCGGGTCGAGGTCGAACCGCAGGTAGTCGATGATGTCCCGCGCCGAGGACCGAAGGGCTGCGCGGTCCATCCGCCGCGTCCACCGTCCCGCGCGCTCGTCACCGAGCATGATGTTCTCGGCCACGGTCAGATTGGGCAGGACGCTGAGCTCCTGATAGATCACGCCGATGCCGAGGTCGCGGGCCTGACGGGGATGGGTGAGCCTGACGGGGCGGCCGTCGAAGAGGATTTGGCCCGTGTAGTCGTCGAACCGACCGGCCAGCACGTTCATCAGCGTCGACTTGCCCGCCCCGTTCTCGCCGACGAGCGCATGGACCTCGCCAGCATGGACGTCGAAGTCGACGCCGTCCAGCGCCCGCGTGCCGGCGAACGCCTTGGTGATCGCTCGCATTTCGAGGAGTGTCTTGTCGGTCGAGGACATCCGGCTGCGAACGCTCCTGTGCCTGACTACCAGTGATGGGGCAGTATATCACCGCTCACCAACGTCCCCCAGGTCCTGCGCTTGCTGGCCAGCTGCCCCGGGGCACCAACGACGAGAACGCCGTTCGTCGGTGACCACTCGAATCCGCTACGACAGCGCACGGTATGCCTTGCAGGCAGACGGTTTGATCCTCCATGCAGGCGGCTTAGCGTTCTGGTCCGAAGGTCTCTTCGCTCTCGGCCGGTGGGCCTTCGGCGATGGGCAGGCGGACGCGGAAGATCGTGCCCTCGTCGGGCATGCTGCTGACGTCGATCCGACCGTCGTGCTCGTGGACGATCTTGAGGGCGACCGCGAGCCCCAGGCCCGTTCCCCCCTGGCCCTTGGACGAGTGGAACGCCTCGAAGATGTGGGGAAGGTCTTCGCTGTCGATGCCAGGTCCGTTGTCGGCCACGGTGAGAATGGCCTCCTGGGCCGACTCATCGAAACGGACCCGAACGTTGATCACACCTTTGTGCGGCTCGACGGCGTCGATCGCGTTGTTGATCAGGTTCAGGACCACCTGGTGGACACCATCGGGGTCGACGGGGATGGGCGGGTGGTCCTGATCGGCCTCAGTGAGCAGCATGACGTCGCGATCGTCGGCGTGACGCTGAACCAGTTGCACCACATCGCTGACGATCTGCCCGAGCTGGACCATCTGCCTGCTGGGTCGGCGGTCCTTGCTGAAGGCCAGCATGTTCGCCGTAAGGTTGTAGATCTTGTCGAGGTTCCGCTCGACGATGGGCCATCCGCTGGCGATGGTCTCGACCCTGCCACGCTCCAAGCCGCTGTCGATCATGTCGGCCCCGGCGCGCATCCCCTGCAAGATGTTCTTGATGTAGTGCGACAGGTAGGCGACCGTCTCCCCGGTGGCGGCGAGTCGCTCGGTCTGCATCCGAGCGGATAGCAGCTTGAGGTTCTCCAGGACCATACCCGTCTGTTGGCCGATCGCGACCATCAGGCGGAGTTGTTCGTCGGTGTACTGTCGGTTGGCGACCGCCGTGTCGATGTGGATGATGCCCAGCACCTCCTCCCGAACGATGATGGGCACACAGATCACGGATCGAAGCCCGTAGTTGTGGATACTGCTGTCCTTCGATGCGGCGAAGCGTTCGTCGGTCTGGGCGTTGGTGCATAACACGCCTTCCTTACGACCGACGACGTGCTTGACGATCGTCTCGCTCGTCGTGATCTGACCGCGGTTGCTCGTGCCGCCTTTGGTCCGACATCGCACCACGTGCGGCAAGAGCTCGCCCGACTCCTCGTCCCGCATCAAGATGAACCCGTGGTCGACGCGGATCTCCTCGAAAACCGTGTCCATCACGCGTTCAAGCAGCTGGTCGCGGGAGACGATCGAGCCAATGGTCTGGAGCAAGCCCTGCATCACACGCCATGCCCGCACCGCTCCGGCCGTGTGCGGGTCGGCGATGATGACGCTGTCCTCGCTGCTGGAGGCCCGGCTGACGATCGAAGAACCGATCTGCGGGCTGGTGATGTCCAAATCCACGCTGTCGCGCGGGAAGAACGTCCCGTCGAATTCGTAGGAGCTTTCCTCACCGCCGTAGACGATCAGCGTACTGCCCATGCGGATCTGATCGCCGTTCTTCAGCAGGATGGGCTCGGCCACCCGCTGGCCGTTCAGAAACGTGCCATTGATGCTGTTCAGGTCGACCAGCTGCCACCGGCCGTTCTCCGGCAACAGCTCGGCATGGCGGCGAGAGACCGTGTGGTCGGTCAGCGGCACGATGTTGCTGGACCGACCGATCGGGACCGGGCCACGGCCGGTCCGGTAGACGCGTCCCCTATCCGGGCCCTGAAGAACGGTTAGGGTAGCCACGGATTTTGTCCCCAAAACGCTTCCGGGACTGCGCAGACGCGCCAGCACGCCCGGTTAGTGATCAGTAACACCCCGTCGTCCCCCCCACAGACGCAGGGGGGGAGGATATGAAGCACTCCCCTTGTTGCTTCTCTACGAGGATTGTAAGGAATGGTTCGGTGGGTGTCAATTTTCGTAAGCTTCCGGTGGACTCCTCGGTGACTTGCTGCGGGCTGAGAAGCCGTGCGTTCGGAGGAGCCATTCATCCGGCGTGCAGTGTCGGGGTTCGCTCACGCGGCAAAGCCCTATCTGGCTTCAGGGCTACTCCCATCCCGCCAAGGTACGACGGAGTGTCAGCGTCGTTGTGTCGGGGAACGCCGGCATACGAGAGCCGTCCCCCCGGTGAATAGCACGGCGAGGGCTGGGGCCGCGGCGCCGCAGCAGCCGGCCGGAGCAGGAGGCGGGACGACCTCGACCGTCGACGTCGGCCACTGCGTTTCGATGGCCTGGAGGCTGCCGTCGGACAGGACGCTGACGGGGAAGATGAATTCGATCTTCCATGTGCCTGTCGCGTCTGCTGACGCAGTGAGCGCCGCACGCACCAGCACATCACGCTTGTCGGCTGGCTTGACCGTGCTCTGATCCTTCGTGTTCGTCGTAGCAACCAGGTCACCGTCCAGCATCTTGATCTCGGTGAAACCCTCCGCCCGTGACCCCTCGTCGATCAGGGCCTCCGGATCGCCGAAAGCCGAGTTGGCCGCATCTAGCTTCAGTGTACCCGTCGTTCCTTCCTGCGGTGTCAACCGCATCCTCAGCGTGTAGCCATAGATCGCGGTGCTCGAACTGACCCGGACAATCAGGGCAGCCGGCTGACCGGCTTGTGCGGGCGCGGGATCTGCGGCGACCGAGACCGACGTCGTGGCCAGAGACGCGTTCGGAACCGCCGCCATGAAGGCCGCGCAAGCCCCGAGGGACTTCGTCAACCTTCCGGGCGTGATGGTCATGTCCATTCCTCCGTCTTTCCCGCTCAGCTAGTCCACGAGGAGTCCAGCGCGGAGCAGATCATCGCTGTCCACGGCGGCTTCGGCCAATCCATCCAACACTGCGTCCGGACCGACGGGCAAGAGGGCGGCAGCCCAATTGCCAAGCGCAGGGCTCGAACCGGCCAGCAACCCCTCAGCCAGCAGGGAGGGCGACATGCCCAGCTCGTCGCCTGCGGATGCGGGTCGCTGCTCGGCAAGGTCCACCACCGGGCCCGCCTCGTCGTCGAGCAGCCCGCTGGCGGGGCGCACCGCCAGCTCCTCGCTTGTTGCCGATGCCCGATCCTGCTCTTCGAGATGCCGCACGGCGTCCTCCAGACCTACCCATTCCAGGTCTTCCGCTATGGAGCGCACAGAGACCGGTCGCTTGACATCAATCCGCTCATTCCTGAAGACGGTCGCGCCGGAGGCCCAGCCCGCGGGCTGACCGATCGCCCATTCGCTGACTCCATTCGCCGCGGCGGTCAGGCAGATCGACTTGCTCGCCTTCTGACCGTTCTTGGGTGGAACGATGAAGAGGCCCACGCCCTTCATCAGGGCCTTGGTGTCGTCGCTGTCGAGCTTGCCGTCGCCGTTGACATCGGCCTCAGGATCGTAGACGTCGTTCATCGCCGTCTGCAGGTGCCCGGCGTCCAGTACGTTGACAGCCATATCGCCGTTCAAGTCGCCGGCCAGACAATGGAAATGGTAGACGTAGTCGTCGCCGGGCGTATCGTCGCCGTTGCCGTCGAGCTGCTGGCCGATCGAGTCCGTCACGCCCTTCCCGTCGATTCGCAACTCATAGCAGCCGTCGGCCAGCGCCTTGGTGAACGAAAGCGTACACACGTAGGCGCCCTCGTCGTACTGGAAGTTGGCTGCTCCGATGGTCACCGGCGTGTCGGCATCCACGCCCAGACTCAGGAGCGTCACGTCGCTGGGTTCGATGTTGACGTCCTTGCCGAAGCCGATCTGAAGGGTCCTCACGACCGATCGCTGCTCGAGTCCGCCGGCCACCTCCACGGATGTCACCGTCGGCGGCGACTGCGGCACGTCTACCCGCGTCGTGGCATCGGCGGAGGCCGGCGCGGCTTCGGTGTGGCCGACCTGGTCGGTGGCCGTGCTGTAGAAGCTGTAGGTGTGACCGTCCTCGGCCGAGAACGTCGCCTGCGTCTCGGTCGTGTCTTCCTGCCACAGGACGTAATCGCCGCCATCGGTGGAGACATAGATGTCGTAGGAGGCGAGGCCGGAATCCGAATCGCTACCGCTCCAAACGACATCGAACGAGTCTTGGTCCATCGATTCTGGCAGGGCGTTGACCGCGCTCGTAGGCGCGGCGGCGTCTATGGTGTTGAGTACCGTCCCGGTCGTGATCGGCGGATTGACCCCGTAGGTCGGGTCGAACGTGATGGTCGCCTGGTTCTGGATCTCCGTGCCGGTTGGCAGACCGGCCTTCGGCAGGACGGTGAAACTGACATAGCCCTCGCCCCGACCGGTCTCGTCGTTGACGGGAAGGAACCCGGCCAGCGGGTCCTCCGGCAGGTCCTGCGTTGCGGTGTCCAGCGACCGGAGATGCCAGGTGACAACCCCGGAGTCGGGATCGATCCATGCTTCGATGGTGACGGGGTTCGCGTCGTTCGGCACATTGGCCACCGAACTGAATGTGTAGCGGCCCTCCGGCACGCCCACCTCGTTGTCACCGAGGCGGATCGCGCCGAGCTCGAAGGTAGACCAGTCGAGCGCGTCATTGAGCTGGTCGGTGATCAGCAGTTCCTGGACGGGCGCCGTGGCGCCTTGCTCGGGATCGTTCTCGAAGTAGATCGTGTACGTGATGGGCTGGTCGTCCGTGATGTATCCCGCTTCGCCAATGCCGAGGGTCGCTTTCTCATTGGGGTCGCGGCTGCCGTGTATGGTCGTTGTCAGAAAGTCACTGACCGCGACACCGAAATCATACCCGCTCTGGGGCACGGTGTGCTTCACGGTTCCTGCGGTGTGCTGGTGATAAAGACTGAAGGACTCGTCTCCCGCGAAGTCAGGGGTCTGTCTCTTGACCCCATTGCTAAGCGTCCCGAACTGACTGAAGGCGTGGTACAAGTCCGTTTGACCGTCCTTGATACCGGCGTTCAGTTGCTCTTTCAGATGCCACGTCAGCAGGCCCTGGCCGTCCCACGTCTCATACGCCTCGGCCGACGAGGCCGTGATGACGACCCATTTGTCCGGATCGAAACCACTTGGCGCGTGGTGAGGCAACTTGATCCAGGTCCTCAACCTGTCGGCAAAAGCATTGGAGTAACACGCGTCGAGCACCACGACGATCTTCTTGGCTTCGGTGTCCTTGAGTTGGTCATGAATCGTCTCCCAGCCCACCACATATTGGCCTTGCGTGGCGCTGCTGGTCGTTGGGAGGACGAGTCCGTCGCCGAGACCATGCCCCGAGTAGTGAAAGACGATCATGTCATTGGGCCCAGCCTCCGTGCCAATCCTCTTAAGATTGGCCAACATCAGGCGCGCTCCGGCATGCGGGACATTCGGGACGGACCCCGGGCCCAACGGGTCGCCGTCGTTTCGTCCTGGCGCGTCAAGGACCAAGGTCATGTTGGTACGCGGGACCTCGGCGTATTCATGGTAGAAGGACGCCCAGCTCTTCGCATCCTTCGTGGCAGCCCGCAGATCGACTCCCCCCGAGTAGTAGTGCTGGTAGTCGCCGCTGCCGACGAAAAGGCAATGGACCTGTTGGGGGATTGGCGGACCGGTCTGACTCCCGGCAAGAGCGCTCTGTGCCTGGCCGATCTCGACCAAGAGGGACTCGAAAAGACGCACCCCGCCGCCCTGCGCTTCGAGCAGTGGGACGTCGGAGGTCTGACTAAGCGCCACGGCGTTGTCGGCCAGTTCCTGCACCATCTCGGCCGTGTCGGACCCCAGCTGGCTCTTGAGCTGATCCCAGAATGGAGACCACTCCTCATCCGTGAACCCGTCAGGACGGGCAGCGGTCTCCCAGGCGTCCCAATCCAAGGAGTAGTTTGCCAGCGACGCGGCGTCGATCGGTGACGCCTTTACCGACAAGATCACCTCGTCGGTTCGGGGCGGCGTCACGTAGATCGTTCGACTGTCGGCATAACCAGGGGCCATGACCGGACCCGGCGCGTCCGGTTGCGCCGTCAACAGGGCCAGCTCTCCCTCGACCGGGGGGCCACCGGGCGTGAGGGCGAGTTCGGTACCTGGCGGAGTATCTAGCTTCATCACCAGCATGGCACCGTCTACCGTCCCCCGGTTGCCCCAACTGAGGGTGATCGGATACTCCCGCCCCCACCGCGCGTCCGAGGGTCCCTCGACATCTACCCAATAATCGGGCGATCCGCCGGGGAGGATCTCGAACGCCCCCGCAAGCTTCTGGCTGGCCCCGTTCGGCGCGGTGACCCGTACATCCGCGGGTCCTGCCGGGGCCTTGGAGAGGCTGAACGTCGCCAGGATTCGCGTGGCATCGACCTGGTGCAGCGCGTCCGGGGTGATCGCCGTCGCATCCGCGGTGATGAGGTCGACTTCGGTTCCTTCGGGGAAGGCCTCACCAATGACCGTTATCGTGACCGTTCCGTCCGTGCCCCCCTGATCGGGTGTTACTGACAGGACGTCGAGGTCTACCGGGTTGGCCGTGAGCGTATACGTGGTGGGTGCGTCGGTCAGGGCCCGCGCGTAGGCGAGGACGTAGTAGACCTCCGCCGAGGCATCCGAAACGCTGAGCGATACATCGGCCGAGTTCCACTGTTCGCTCCCCATGTCGTAGTACTGGCGGGTCGGCACATGTCCGAATGCTACGTACAGTTCCGAGGCGCCGGCGTCGTCCGCGAGATCGAGGGCGACGTGGAAGGCCTGACCGTCCGCGGGCGTGACCTTAAACCACTGGGACTGGCCCAAGGCGGCGAATTCCCGGGTCAAGGGGGTCCCATCGATGGGGAGTTCGGCCAGGTCGAGATCCACCGTCCAGTCCGACGTCGTCGTGTTGTTATCCTGGTTCTGCCCCTCGAATAGCTCGCTTCGTGCGTTGGTCAGGACCTCCCAGTGGTAAGCCCCGACCGTGCCTCCGGGCACGCGAGCCTCGGCAGAGACGGTGTACGTTTGGCCCGGGCCAAGGACGAGGCCGTCCGCCACGAGGCCGTCGAACATCGGCAGGACCGTGGGATGGTTGTCTGGGCCGAAGACCAGCGAGACCCTGTCATGCCACGGCCCCACGGCCTGGCCGGCGCCGAGGTTGGCGACGGTCCACTCGACGCGGACGGTTTCTCCAACCATGACGTCGGATGGTCCGGCGATCGAGCTGACGACCAGGTCGACCGTGGACTCCGCGGTCTCGACGAACTCGAAGGCGCCGAGATCTGCATAGGCGCCGCTGGCCGTGGGGGTGCCGGTGTTCTGGGTCCGCGGGTCGTCGTACCGCGGGGCCCCCATCAGGTCGTTCTCCGGGGCCGCCGTCCCGTCACCGGCGTCGATCATCGGGCTGCAGTACCCGAGGTGATAGTCCCGGGCGGCCCAGTCCTTGTATTCCGGGTCCACAGACATGTTCCCGTCGGTCCCGGTCGGATCGTCCATCCCGACGTAATTCGTCGAGGAGGAGCGGGGATCGACCCACACGTTGTTGTGGCGAAACGATTCCAGCGTGCCGCGGAGGTATTCGACGCCGGTGCTCTTGTTGTTCGTTACGATGGTGTTCACCACCTCAACCGTCGCGCCGTTCAGCAGCATACCGATCTCGTTGTCATCCAGCGTGCAATTGATGACACGCACATGAAAATCGCGGCCACCGAACATATTCGAGCCGGCCTCGGAGAGACCCCCACCCGCGCAGATGCCCTGATAACCGCCGGCAACAAGGCTGTTCTGCACCGTCACGTCACTGAACGAGCAGGCGATTATTCCCCCTCCGCTGCGGTTGGCGTCCAAGGACGCGTCCTTCAGAACGCTGTTCGACACGCTCAGGGTCGCCGCCCGCCGGGCCCAGATCATCCCGGGAGGGCGCTCGCTGTAGGTGGGTCCTCCGCCGTACCTCATCTCGACGTGGTCCAGGACTGCCTCGCCGCCGTCGACGTCGATGCGTCGCCAATCGCCCGGCGCCGGCGCCGTCGTGTTTCCGTCGTTGTTGGTGTCTCCGCCGACGATGTCGTCGCGAATAGACGTGAAGCAGATGGGTAGGGCTGGATCGCCGTGGGCAATCAGTTGCCCACCGGACTCCACCCGGATCCCACCCATCTTCTCAAACTTCACGACCGCGCCCGGCTCGATCGTCAGCGTCACGCCGTCGGGCACCACGACATCCGCTGTCACGTGATGCAAACGTCTGCCCAACCAGGTTTCGTCCTGCGACAGCGTGCCGGCGTGGTCGAGCAGGACATAGCGCAAATCGACGAACGCGTTGAGATTCAGTTGCCCGCCTCGCCAAACCATGAACCCATTCCAGTCTCCCGGACGGGGTAAGGTCTGCATTCCATCGGCGTTTGTGTCGCCGCCGACCGTGTCGTCATAGATAGAGGTCAGGACGATCGGGTCTTCAGCCGTGGCCGGCGCGTCGAGGGTGGCGCCGTCCTCGATGGCGATGTTCGTTCCCCAGGCGAACTTGACGATCGCACCCGGCGCGATCGTCAAACGCACCCCTGAGGCCACCGTCACCGAGTCGTCCACTGCATGCACCTCATCCGCGGACCAGGTCTGGTCAGTCTCGATCCGCCCATGGTGCCAGACGGTGCCGCTGCTCGATCCTGCTGTCGAGGCCGACTGATGCCCATCGTCGACCGACGCGAGGTCCACTTGTTGCACCGCTTCGTTGGATCCAAGGCCCGGGACATCGATCGATGGACCCATGGCGTCGAGCGGGCTCAAGGCTGCGATCCGCAGTCCATCGCTGAGCAACCGCCGCGGCTCCAGCGGCTCAATACGAAGTCCGCGCCTGCGTGGCCGCCTCCGAGATCTCGAACGACTCGCCAATCCGAGAATCATCTTCTGACCTCCCAACCAGGCAGCTGAGTTCCCTTCATCTCATCAAATGCATGACGTGGAGTTCCGCTCGGGTGCCTTGTGCAAGGAATAACATCAACTGAAGCGGCCGCCTCGTATCAGCCCACCCGCCGCTTCTCAACTGCGGGACCCCTGCGGGACATGCGAAGTGGCTTCGCTCCCCCGTTGGTTCCCCATCCGTGCCCCCTGCCCTCCAAGATCAGCATCAGTCCGGGAATGTGGCAGCGAGAAAGAAGGGCGAATCGCAAGTTGTCTCCCGCTTACGGATCTACGCCAACAGGTGCTATCCTGTAGGACTAACCTTCAACATCCGAAAGGTCAAGGGTGTTTTCCTTGGATTCCTGCCTGGACCCTCGCTCGAACAGGGCAGCTGAAGTGATCTCGCCGTCGAGCACATCGTCCGTCCCGTTCGGTGGGAGGGAACCATTACGTCCGCCCTTGACGGGGACCGTTTGGCCCGCGGCCGCGCCGGCGACGCCAGCCCCTATTCCTTCCGGCTTCGTACTACTCCCGCCTGAACCACTTGTCTCAGGCAGACCGAAGTCTATCACACCTTCATCCTCAGTGACCTGGTTCCCGCCAGCCATCCACTCAGACAGGTCAAGGCCACTGCTGAGTCGCCTCGCAACACGGACAAGATCGACGCGAAGCTGTTGTGCGAGCTGTTACAGCCGAACGCGTTTCCGCATCCGGTTCACCTGCGGTCTGGGCAGCCTCGTGCGGTGCGGGGGGTGTCGACGCTTGTTGGCTGGCAGCGGGTGTTGGCAGTGGGGGGCGTGAGGCGGTGTTTGGGCCGGGACGTGAATGGTACACTTGTTTGGCGCGGCAAGCGAGGCCGTAGGGTCTCAGGCAGGTTTTGGGTGCGACCGGACCGCCCCGTTCGGCTGTGGCGGCGAGGGCTCCGACGAGCTGGGTGGGCCCATTCACGCCCCGCTGCCGGTCCGAGCGACGCGGTCCTCGATGGTCGTGGAGCTGAGAGGGTTACCGGGTATCGGGACGGCAGGACGTCCCGACCTGAAGGGGTGTTGGTGATTCCGCTTGAAGCGCGTGTTCGAGGCAGGAGAATCACCAGGACAGGACAAAGGCCGGAGTCCAAGGTCATCAGGATGCGGGTCGTGCGGTCTTGATGGAGGCAGCCCGCATGGTTTGGCTGGCCTTCGAGGGCCGGCAGGGAGAATGGGCGCCTCCGTCGATTGACAGGACCCGCTGAGTGTGCGGCGTTCAGCGCCCGTGCGAATGGGAGGTCGGCCAACCACCACGGCACAAGACCTTGCGACCTTGAACGGTTCGCTTCATGGGAGCCAACCATGTCTTTGACAGACGCCACTGCAGACAACATCGGAGCGTTGTTCCAGGAGCACACCAAGTACAAGTACGTCACCACCCCCAGCGACATGGTGCTCGGCCGACCCCTGCCGGCCGTTCAGAACGCCGTCCCCCCCGATGCAGAGACGGTGGACCTGCCGCGGTCTGCCGCCGGCGGCGACCAGGCTGACTGGTTCTGGCGCCTTGTCGCGTCCCGTCGATCCCGACGCAACTTCGCCCCCACCCCCCTCGGGCTGGACGACCTGGCGTCGCTGCTGTGGGCCACTCAGGGCGTCCTTCGCGTCATTGAAGGTCATACGATGCGGACCGTGCCCTCCGCGGGCGCGCGGCACCCGCTGGAGACGTACGTGATCGTGAATCGGGTCGAGTCGCTCGAGCCCGGGCTGTACCGTTACCTGCCGGTCGATCACCGCCTCGTTCTGATCCGCCAAGACACCCGTTTGGGTGAACGGGCCGCGGCGGCTTGCCTGCAGCAGAACATGGTGTCTCTGTGCGCGGCCACCTTCGCGTGGACGGCCGTCATCGACCGAGCCCGATGGAAGTACCAGCAGCGGGCCTACCGGTACATCTACCTGGACGCGGGTCACGCCTGTCAGAACCTCTACCTGGGGTGCGAGCTGCTCGGGCTGAACTGCTGTTCGATCGGAGCCGTCGACGACGACGTGATGAACGAACTGATCGGCGTCGACGGACAAGAGGAGTTCATCATCTACCTCGCCGTCGTGGGCAAGCGACGAGGGTGACGCTGCGCGTCCTTGGAGGAGCCTTTGGCCTTCACCTATCCTGAGGGGGAACGCGGCGCGAAACGTCACGGGGCGGCCCGATCAGAACGTCGGACGGCGGTTGTGTGCAATCGGAGCCCTGAACGGAGTTGACGGGGTTCCCCGGCTCGCTGAATAATACGATCCGAGGGGGTGTTTCATTGTCAGTACTCGAATGGTAGCATGATGTTCGGTCTCGATCCGGGCGTCAAACAACCGCGTTGTCCAAAGATAGGAGGAACATTCGATGGTCAGGGCAGGAGCATTTCTCGCATGCGCTTGTGTCTTGGGGTTGGCCATAGCCCAGCCGGCCACCGGTGCCATCCGCTATGCCGTCACCGATCTGGGGTGCCTGCCGGGCGGCGACGTGAGTGAGGCCAGGGGCATCAACGCCCATGGGGTCGTGGTGGGGGACAGTGCATCGTCGGAGGGCGCGCGGGCGTTCCGGTGGCGGAACGGGGTGATGACCAGTCTGGGGGTGTTGCCTGGCAAAGACGCCAGCCTAGCGCGCGACGTGAACGACAGCGGGCAGATCGTCGGAACCTGCTACAACATCTCGGGGGGCTCTTCGCGGGCGTTCCGGTGGCAGAACGGTGTGATGACTGACTTGGGCCTTCTGCCCGGGGGGAGCTCGAGTGAGGCCTACGCCATCAACGCCGCGGGGAAGATCGTGGGAGATAGCGGCAACCCACCGGGCGGCCTGGTGGCGTTTCTGTGGCAGAGCGGGACGATGACGAGTCTGGGCAATCTGCCCGGCGGGGTCATGTCGAAGGCCTACGCCATCAACGCGTCAGACCAAATCGTGGGCCTCAGTCACATCGGCGCGATCGGTTCGGACACCGCGCACGCGTTCCTCTACCAAGGGGGCACGATGACCGACCTGGGGCGTCTGCCCGGAGACTTCTGTTGTGCCGTCGCGTGGGCCATCAACACCAGCGGACAGATTGCGGGCACCAGCTTTGGCGCAGACGACACGCGGGGGTTCCTCTATCAGAACGGGGCCATGACGGACCTGGGAGACCCACCCGCGTCGGGTTTCTGGGCATGCGGCATCGGCAAGAACGGGACCATCGTCGGATACTCCGGGCACCGCGCCTACATCTGGGACGCAACGAATGGACTCCAGGACCTCACCGGCCTGTTGAACTCGACGGGATCGGGATGGGTGCTGCAGAGCGCCAACGCCATCAATGATTCCGGAAAGATCGTGGGCGTCGGGTCCAATCCAGACGATCGTCCTCATGCGTTTCTGCTGACCCCCACGAATGAGCCCGACCCCACGCCAGCGGACCCCGTGACCGGATGCAGCTCGGCTGGGATGCCCCTGATCGCTTCGATTTTGGGCGGCGGGCTGGCCTTGCTTGGCGCCGCTCGGGCAAGACGCCGTCGATGAAGCACCGTTTGTTTCTAAACGGGTTAGGACTGTGAATCTGACGAATGGTATGGAATTCCCCCGGGTCATTTTGGGGAAAGACGTTCCACCGAGCCAGTTATAGCGTATTCTGCCACACATTGCCTGTCACCATACGCTTCAGTTACGGAATCAGCTGGCCAACCCTGAGCCAGACGTCCTTCTAGGCGGAAACGCCTGCATTGATAACCGAAAGCGCCCTGACTCCTTTCTGACTCCCTTGTCATCCTGTACGGATTCCTTTTGACTTTGCCTTCCCGTGTGGTATCTTCATTGATGGCGAGCACGTCTGTTGTTTGCGCATTTCACTGGCGACAGAGAGCTGTCGCCTAGTCCTTCTTTGTGACTCATGGAGGAGAGGAGCATGAGCGCCAAGAGCGTGTGCGCACGGTGCGTGCTAGACGATACCGTTCCGGGTATCCGCTTTGATGACTGGGGTGTGTGCAACCACTGCGGGTTGTATGACAAGCTGGACAGGAAGTTCGCGCGCACCGTCGAAAGCGAATCTCGGTTCCTCCGCCTGATCGACAAGATCAAGGCCAAGGGCAAGGACAACGCATACGACTGCGTCATTGGACTCAGTGGCGGGACCGACAGCAGCTACTGTTTGTGTATGGCGCGGAAACTGGGACTGCGACCCCTCGCCGTTCATTTCGACAACGGTTGGGTCTCCGAAGTCGCGCGCCAGAACATCGACAGGCTCAGCAAGGCCCTCGACGTCGACTTGATTACCGTTGGAGCCGACTGGTCGGAGCTGCGAGACTACTACCGCGCCTGCCTCGAGGCCTCCATCCCCGAGATGTGTTTGCCTTGCATGGTGGGAATCACGTCTTCCTTGTACGAGGCGGCTTCCGAGCTGGGGATTCGCTACATCATATTGGGCACGTCGTTCCGGACGGAGGGGCTCACCCCTGCGCGTTGGTACTACTGGGACGGCGCCTACTTCGACACTGTGATCAAGAGCTTCGGCGTCAGGAATGGCCAATCGCACAAGTTCAACAAGATGCGTCTGTCCGACTTTGCCCGCTATGTTGTGATCAACGGAATACGAACGATACAACTGCCGCTATACGTTGAGTACCGCGACGCCGACATCAAGCGGACGCTTAAGGAGGAGGTCGGCTGGCAGGATGGCGGGTACCATCATTTTGATTGTATGTACAAGCCCTTCCTCGCGTATGTCCAGGCCAAGAAATTCAACATGGATCTGAGGATGATCTCGCTGTCGGCGCAGGTTCGGGGGGGAGCGATGGCGCGGGCGGAGGCCTTGCGCATCCTGCAGGAGCCTGCCTTCCCGTCGAACGGGACAGCCATAGACTACTGCATGAAAAAACTTGGCCTCACTCCCGGCGAGTTGCGGCAGATCCTCGCTTCCGACACGAAGTCGTTCTTGGACTACCATTCCTACTACGACTATATGCGCCCGCTGAGGCCCCTGGCGAAGGCTTTGGGCAGGCTGAACCTGGTTCCCGAGACGTTCTATGAGAGATACTTCGAGTTGGTCTGATATCTGCCGCTCGGGGCGCGGGTAGGTCGAATCAGCGGACAGAATTCCCTGCAAGGTAACACGCGCATTCCTGGGGACGGATCGACGGCGCTGCCGGCCATGGGCAAGATGTTGCGGACCGACCTCGCCGCGCCACTTCGCGCGACGCTGCCAAATCGCCTGACGACTGGTGGGGTTATTTGCCAGTAAGAGAAGACGGGTTGAGCTCGGGCCTGACGCCAACGCCGTCACTGCCGTCGACGCCGCAGCCAGACGGCGGCGCCACCTATGCCCAGCGTCGTCAGGCCGCCCAGGGCGGGATCAGGCGCTACGTGCGCCGTCCCGACGATGTCGATCCTCAGATCGAGCGTCAGCGTCTGAGTGGTGGCCTCGGTGCTGATCACATACACGTAGGTCGCGCCGAGGTTTACGGTGAGGATGTCGCTTCCTTGCACCGACGTGCTGATGGTGAGGGGGAACGTCAGCAACTCTTCTGACCAGGCCCTCGTGTCCAACGTCGTGTTCAGTAGACCCGTGTAGATGATGACGAGATTGGCGTATGCGTCCGTCTCGATGGCGGCTGCCCCGCCTGGCCCGATGTGGGCGGGGCCCGTCGGCGCGAAGTCCTTGAAGCGAGCGCTTCCCGGGCCGATATGGGCCGTGGCGAGGCCCATGGAGGTCATCTGGATTTCCTGCGTGTTGTAGATGTCCGCTGTTCCCAGCACGAACGTATCGCTCGCGCCCACGTGCGCCTCGTTCTGCTGGTAAATGGTCATGCCGAACGTCCCCGCTGCCCACACGGTCAGCGGATCCGGCGAGTATGTGCCGTCCGGACTTATATCCGCCGTCATCGTCCCGGCGATGACCTCGAACGTGTAGTCCACGCCGTCTCCGAATGCCGGTGCTACGGCCAGACACAACATGCCCATCAGTACGGCGAGCGACTTCATGACCCGCTCCTTTCGGATAGGCCCGTCAAGGGAAGTGACCAAGGCGAGCGTTTCCAGAGACTACACAGTGCCCACAAGACGGATCTCCCGCTTCGTGCACGTGCCAACGTCATTGCTGTCGTCGGCGCCGCAGCCAGACGGCGGCGCCACCTATGCCCAGCGTCGTCAGGCCGCCCAGCGCGGGATCAGGCGCAACGTGTGCCGTCCCGACGATGTCGATCCTCAGGTCGAGCGTCATGGTCGTCGAGATCCCGGTGATGCCGATCGAAGTCGGGAACCACGCGCTCAGACTTGCGGTGACGATGTCGCTCCCCTGCACCGACGTGGTGATCGTGACGGGGAACGTCATCGCCTCACCAGCCCAGGCCCGCTTCTCCAGCGTCGTGTTCAGCAGACCCGTGAAAATGAAGGTGAGCTCGACATACGCATCCGTCTCGATGGCGGCCGCCCCGGCCGGCGGGATGTGGGCGGGGCCCGTCGGCGCGAACTCCAGGAACCGGGCGCTTCCCACGCCAAGCGAGGCCGTGGCGAGGTCCATAAACCACATCTGGGTGTCCTGCGCGTTGTAGATGTCCGCTGCGCCCAGCACGAACGTATCGCTCGCACCCACATGCGTCTCGCTCTGCTGGTAGATGGTCATGCCGAACGTCCCCGCGCCCGGCACCGTCACCAGGTCGGGCGAAACCGTGTAGTCCGGGTCCAGGTCCACCGTCATCGTCCCGCTGACCACCTCGAACGTGTAGTTCACCGCGTCTCCGAACGCCGGAGTTACGAGCAAGCACAACATGCCCATCGCTACAGTGAATGACTTCATGGCCCGCTCCTTTCGGATAGGCCCGCCAAGAGAAATGACCAAGGCGAACCTCTCCAGCGGCCACACAGTGCCCACAAGACGGACCTCCCGCTTCGTGCACGTGCCAACGTTATTGCTGTCGTCGACGCCGCAGCCAGACGGCGGCGCCGCCTATGCCCAGCATTGTCAGGCCGCCCAGGGCGGGATCAGGCGCTACGTGTGCCGTCCCGACGATGTCGACCCTGAAATCGAGCGTCAGCGTCTGAGTCATTTCGTCGTTGCCGTACCAACACACGTACGTCGCGCCGAGATTCACCGCAAGGACATCGCTCCCCTGCACCGACGTGCTGATCGTCAGGGGGAACATCAGCGCCCCCTCACGCGACCATCTCCTCGTGTCCATCGTCGAGTCCATCAGACCGGTGAAGAGCAGGACGAGATGGGCGTACACATCCGTTTCGATGGCGGCTGGGCCGCCTGACTCGATGTGGCCGGGGCGGGTCGGCGCAAAGTCCCTGAAGCGGGCGCTTCCCGCCGCGATATAAGCCGTGGAGAGGCCCATCAGCGATAGCTCGACCTGCTGGGTGTTGTAGATGTCCGCTGCGCCCAGCACGAACGTATCGCTCGCGCCCACATGCGATTCGTTCTGCTGGTAGATGGTCATGCCGAACGTCCCGCCGGCCCACACGGTCGCCGGATCGGGCGAGGCAATGCCGTCCGGGCTGATGTCCGCCGTCATCGTGCCAGCGACGATCTCGAACGTGTAGTCCACGCCGTCCCCCAACACCGGCGCTGCGACCACGCACAACGTGCCCACTGCTACAGCGAGTGACTTCATGGCCCACTTCTTCCCCGAGAAGACCCGTCCCGAGACGCGCCCAAGAAAAGCACTCCTGAGACCTGTACATCGTCTGCAGGGCGCACCGCCCACGCCGAGCAAGTCTCAACGACGCCTCCGCCGCGTTCCTCCGTGTGCAGGTCGGGAGATCCTTCCCATCCCCAGACGGGCATGGCACGACAGGGCAAACGCACACCCCAGCGCACCGTGACCTCCTCACCTCCTACTCGAATACATCCACATGCAAATTACTTCATACCACGTTCTTGTCCTCGGTGTCAAGAAGATTCGAGCGGGTCGTAGAGGGTCAGCTTTGGAGCCCCTTGCAGTGCTCCGGCCTCGGGCGATGGAGATGCATCGACAATGGCCCGAGGATGGTTCCTCCCTCTCCTTGTCGGACGACTGACAGCGAGATAGAATGTCGTTTGGGGGACCGAGGAGCGGACATTTCAGCTAAGGAGCAAATCATGTCTAGCAGGGCTTGGGTCGTTGCCGGATCGCTTGGGGTGCTGATCGCGGTTCCGCCAGCACTGGCCAGGGACGTGACGCTGTTCGTCACCGCCGACCAGCACTACGGGGACGCGCTGGCTGACCCGCTCAACCCCGTGCTCATCGAGGCCCTGAACGGCCTGCCCGGTTGGACGTATCCGGACGCGTACGGGACCGTGGACGTGCCGCGCGGCGTGGTCGTCGCGGGGGACATGACCGATGAAGGACTCCAGGTGCAGTGGGATGAGTTCGTCGCCAACTACGGTCTGACCGGTTCGGACGGCGTGCTGAACTACCCCGTCTACGAAGGTCGAGGAAACCACGACAGGCGCAACGGCGGCCTGCCCGTCAAGAACGGCATCATCAGCCGACACGGCAGCCTGACCTACTCGTGGGATTGGGACGACGTTCACATCGTCTGCCTGGACGAGATCGTCACTGCCAGCGTCTGTGCGTATCTGGCGAGCGATCTTGCCGCCGTGGAGCCCTATCGCCCGGTGATCCTGTATCACCACTACGGGTTCGATCCGATCTCCATCGGCGATTGGACCGACGAAGAGCTGGATGCCTACGAGGACACCATCCGCGGGCACAACATCGTCGGCATCTTTCACGGCCACAACCACCTGTCGAGCCAGTACACGTGGCGAGGATACGACGTCTACTCGCCAGGCGCGCCCGCGCTTCCCATTCTGGGTCAGAGCTTCACCGTGGTCCGCTTGACGAACGACGAGATGCTCGTGGCCGAGTACGAGTGGACCGCCAGTGGCGGCGCGTGGACGGGTGGGTCCTGGGCCTGGTCGCACGCGAAGCCCCTCAACCCGCCGGGGATCGTCTCGCTCTCGTTGGATGTCCTCAACGCCACGGTTGAGCTCGATCCGCCCCCGGCCGATCCCGAGAACCCGAAGTACCCCGTCGGCACCGAGGTGACGCTCGAGGCCGTCCCGAACACGTTCATGAAGTTCGACCATTGGCTGATCTACGATCCCAACTACCCGGGCGACGCGAACGTCCCCCCCGCGGTGATCGAACCCAACAAGGTGATCACCATTCTGATGGACAACGACCGCCACGTGTCGGCCGTCTGCAAGTGCGGCAGCACGTCGCCACCGATGCCCCTGATGATCCTCGGCGCGCTGGCCATCCTCGTCTTGCTGCGACGCAACGCCTGATCGGCCGGCAAGGCGTCCTTTTGATGCATTGAAGAAGCGCTCGGTGCGCAAGCCCGATCCCTCCTCAGGTGTGACGTCCTGATGGAGTGTTTCAAGGCAGCAGAAAAGGACGCCTCGACCGCCGAGTGAGGCGTATTCAGGCCCGCAGGGCCGAAGGACAGTCGCCGCGGGTGAAGCTCGCCGCAAGCGAGCGGAACCCGTGGTTGCCAGGCCCCCCCAAAGACCAGCCGCCCCGAAGGGGCGGAGGAGGTCGTGAAGCGAGCGATGCCGTGTTGAATCGTCTGCGACCGACGACATCTGTGGGACTAGGCGGCCGGTCGCTCCTGCGCCCCTGCCGGGGCTCAGAGGTACAGGGCGTTTGTGACCACGGGTTCTGTCCGCCTTTGGCGGACGCCACCCGCGGCTACGGTCCTCGGCCCCTCACGGGGCCGACCGGTTGGCGCTGGTGTGCGTGCCTTCCCCATTCAATTCCTCCCTCGATTCCTCGGATGTACCGGCACCATCTGCTGGTCGACCGCCGAGCTCCTTTCCGGCCCCGGGTTTCGTGGTAGGATGCCCGCAGCATGGCCTCTGAGCCCGACGACACTTCTGCGCCGTCCGAGGCGACGCCGATTGAGGGCGACCTCCTGTGTCCGCGGTGCGGCTACAACCTGCGCGGGTTGTTGGCCAATCGCTGTCCCGAGTGCGGCGTGGGGTTCGACCGGGCCGCGCTGACGGCGTCCAGGATCCCGTGGGTGTGGCGCAGGCCGATCGGCAGGTTCCGTGCGTACTGGAAGACGGTCTGGATGGTGGTCCAGCACAACGATCGGTTGTGCGACGAGCCCGCCCTCCCCGTATCCTTCCGCGACGCCCAGCGGTTCCGGTGGGCCACGGTGATGCTCGTCTACTTGCCGACGTTGGCTGTGGCCTTGCTCGGGTACACAGGACACCTCCCCGATAACAGGCTGGTTCGCGTCCTGTTCAGCGACGTGTGGCGGATTGTAGGCCATCACTTGGGCCTCCTCGTCCTGTTGGCGGCCGGGACTGGTGTGCCCAGCTACTTCTTCCATCCGCGGTCCATTCCGGTGGAGCAGCAGAACCGCGCCATTGCGCTGAGTTACTACACCTGCGCCCCGCTCAGTTGGACGTGGGTGGCCTTGCCCGTTGCCATCCTGGTTGCGTGGCGGCTTCCCATCGTGGTTGGGCTGGTGCTCATGCTGTTTCAACCGCTGCTGTGGTGGTGGTACCTGGTGCGGCTGGCCAGACGGACCTTGCGCGAAGCACCGGGCCGGGTCGTGCTGGTGGCCGTCGCCGTGCCGATGGCGTGGCTTGCGATCGCGGCGCTATCGCTTGTCGGCATTCCCTACCTGGTGAACTACTTCTGCCTGGTGTGGGTCAGTCTGTGCTGACGCCGGCGGGGGGCCTTGCCCGTCGTCGGGCGCCTGGACCCGAGGCCGTCGAGGTAGAACGGCAGATCCTTCGTCAACCAAGCGTCATCCGCTGGATCAAACGCACCTCGTTCATCGATACGGTTCACGCAAACGCTGTACAGCAGTGGCCGAGCAGCGTCCGGGTCGTAGTGCAGCTTCGTCCCCTCCCGCGCAAACGGATCGTCCGGTACACGGGGCAGATACCTTGGCACGAGCATCTCGAGACGCTCCGGTCGCCGACCATGGTCCAGCTCGAATAACCGGATCGCCAGCGCCGTCGCTGCCATTCGACGACGCGCCAGGTGGGCAAGAGTGTCCTCCAGAAGGCCGCAGAAGGCCGGCGCGAGATACACGCTGAGCAATCGCGCCGCGATCCTCAGGCGCGATTGGGAATTCGACTCTCGTCTTGCGGGGGATTGCTGTCGCTCACGACAGGCTGGCCAGGTACGTTCCTGCGCTGCCTCGACCCGGGAGGTCTGTTCGCTCAGCAGTTGGGCGGCATTCAACTGAAGCATCGGTCTGTAGAGAAAGGCCGACAGGCGCGCAAACGGCTCGTACAGAATGCCGCCAGCCAACGCCGCCATATTCCAGCCCTCCCCACCGCTGATCACGAGCTTCGCCGTGTCGTACATCTCCATTCGTTCAGCGCAGAACCCTATGACGCGGCTCTTCCACCAACCCTCTTCGTCAAGGAGATCGCCGATGAGGGCTTGTACCTGAGATCGGCGAGCCGGCCGGGTCGTCGCGCCGGCAGTGGCCGAGGCGCTAGCAATCACGAGACTGGGCCCGATTTCTTCCAGGGCCGTCCTGACGGCTTTGACCGCGGCCGTCGCCGCGAGGTAGCTGAACAGCGTGGGCCGCATTTCGAGGCGCCTGGAGACCCCGAGGATGTCCCGCAGTGTACTCACCGCCGCGGCGCTGTCGCCGACCTGGTGTTGATACAATGCGGAGACCATCGCGGCCTTGAAAAGCCCACCTAACTCAAGCATCAGAGGGGGGTCCACCTTGATAGCAGGCGTCCGGTAGCGGATGCCCCAGTCAGTACCAGGCCTCAGAAGAGCGCGGTGCAACAGCTCCCTGGCCTCGGCCGTGGCGTCGTGGATCATCTGGGCGTCACGCAGTCGACGGGGGACAACGCCGGCATCGGCGACCAGTTGGTCGACCATCTCCACCTGCTCCGGCGTCAGCGTCAGGGCCTTCCAGGCCTGCTCGAGCAGGGGGACGGCGTTCTGCTCGTTTGGCACGGGGTCCGAATCGAAGTCCTCCGGGAGAAAGGGCAGACCGGACGCGAGGCAACGATCCACCTCGGCGTCCAGCACCTTGCTGGCATGATAGCCCCACCACCACCGCACACCGGCGGCAATCAGCAAGAGCACCAACACGCCGGCAGTGATTCGCTTGAGCCACCAGTAGCGCGGCGGGATCGGTTCGACCTTCGGGGGCGTGGCTCGCGGGAGTTCGTCAGTCAACGGACTGCTCATTTGGAGGCCCGAGGCGAAGCCTGAGGTCGGAGCCCTTCTCGGCGCCAATGGTTGCGTCGTGTCCCAAGACGACGGCAACACAGGGCCATGAGACCCGGCAAGACCAGCAATCCGGTTGCCGGCTCGGGGACGTCCACGGAAAGGTCCAGCCGCCCCTCGAACGTGTAGTCATAGCCGTAGCTGCCCAGGTAGTAGATGTTGGCGTCGATCTCGGTCACGGTGAGTCTGGGGGACCCACCGACCATGGTCACATTGCCCACGACGGGATGCGTTCCGTACAACCCGATCCCGAGGTCAATATCGTAGGTGACAAAGTCGCCCACCGTCAGCAGGACCTGACTGCCCGGGGTAATGGTGTCCCGCATGTATCCCGAGAAGTCTCCCTCGGGCGAAACGTCGAAGTAGGAACTGGGTTTGAACCACACGCCGATGTAGGGGACCTCCAGTTCGACGTGCAGGCCCTCGACGTAGTCATCTACGTACAGCGGGCTGGTCGTCGCGCCCGTCCAAGACTCGATCTGGATCTGGCTGATGTCGTCCCCGTCATGAACCACGACGCCGCTGATGGTCCCTTCAGCGTTGTGTGTCGATCCACTTAGCTCGAAGACCAGAGGCCCTTCGGTCCCCTCTCCCTCGAAGAGCCGCACCCAGTAGCTCACCGTGATGTTCCGCTCGTCTCCCCAGTAGCTGAACGGCATCACGTCGCCGAACACGACCGGCGGACACGCAAGCGCGGCCAGGCCACCCACGACTGCCAGTGTTCTGATCACCTCGATGCCCTCACCACAAGGCCCACACGAACGCTATGGGCTGAGGACACAGTGCACTCTTCCCTTTCATTATCGTGATAGGCCGCCCGGAATCAATCCCGCGACAAGGGGGCCCCTTGGACGTTGGAGGTTGGCCTGGCGACGAATCGACTGCGCTGCGCGTCGATTCAGTCCGACCCGAGCTCGTTAGTCATCTCTTGCGCTCTGCTCCCTTCGTCGGCGGGTGGTCGACGATGGCCGAGATGTCAATGAGGTGGAGCTGACGGCCGTTGCCGCCGTGGGGCGAATCGATGACGACCCTCTTGCCGTCAGGGCTGAAGCGCGGGTGCGTGTCGCAGCGCCACTCGCCCCGGTACTCGGGTGGACTGCGGAAGTGACCGAGCCAGAACCGCTTGCCGGTCGGCACGTGATACAGATAGGGATGCTGCCGCCGCTGGCGGTCGGGGTAGGTGTCGTTGAGGATCCAGTTGGGGTCTGGCAGATAGGTGTTGTGGCCGTTCTTGGTCATCACCCCCTTGCCGACGAGCTCGACCTGGGGCGTCTTGTCGGTGTAGAGGACAAAGCCGCTGCCGAGCTTCGGATGCCAGCTCCAGGCGAGGATGTGCGTCGGGTCGCGCCAGATGAAATGCGACGTCCGGCCATAGGGGTCCAAGACATAGAGGTCGCTGCCGTCGAGATTGCAGGTGAACATGCGCGTGCCGTGGATGCCGCTCTTGCCGGGGGGCTGCCAGCGGTGGAGGAACTCCAGCCGCGTGCCGTCCGTGTTGATGAGCAGGTGGTTGAACCAGTGCTTCATCTTGGAGATGTCGCCGCGCTCGTAGGGGATCTTGACGACGTCGGCGAGCGAGACGATGAGCGTGCTTTCGCCGGTCTCGAGGTCCACGCGGAAGATCCCGGAGTCCTTCGGCGCCAACTCGTCTTTGTGCGGATCGGGCAGGCCGACGTAGCCGTAGCCCGGCCGGGTGTCCTGCACGCGGCGAAAGTCGGGCGCGCAGGCGGTCTTGCCGTCGACGCTGACGGTGTAGACGGGATGGGGGAGGGTGCGTTTCTTGCCCGTCTTGACGTCGAGGATGTGACAGACGAAACGATCGCCCTGACGGTCGTTCCACAGCACTTCGGTCTTTGAGCCCGGCCGCCACTGGAGCATGCAGCCCTGCTGCCAGCACCAGGCCCGCGTCTCACCCAACTCGATCCATCGGTCGTTGTCCTTCAGGTCCACCATGCCGACCTTGATCACGTCGTCGGGCCTGGGCGAGCGATGCTCGAAGTCGATTTCCATACCGAGCACGTAACGGCACGTGGGGTCGAACTCGAGCTTGTCGTAGTAGCCAAACCAGTGGCACTTGGGGCCGCGGGTGATGGCTCGGCAGGGGGGTAGCTTGCGCCCATCGTCGAACTCGGATGCGGGGGGTTCGGTCAAACCCAGCTCCTTTGTCCAGCTTGCGACGACCTCCTTCTTCGCGGCGGTCGCGTGGATCCATGCGCCCGCGAGCAATCCGTCGAAACCGCAGCCCGATTCCGACCCAGGGCGATTGCCCAGCAGGACGGGCGTCTCGCTGTCGAAGACGGCCTTGGGGACGCGGCTCCGCTGCGTGCCGCTGGGCACGCCGTTGATGTAGACGGTCATCTGCTTGCCGGGCTCGAAGACGCCGACGACGCTGTACGGCACGCCCACCTTCAGCATGCGATCGGTAAAAAGCTCGCGCGCCTTCTTATCGTACACGCCGCTTTCGCTGATGGCGAAGAAGACCCGCCGGTCGGGCTGGACACCCAGCTCGTAGGAGCGGCCGTCCTTCGCGCAGTGCCACTTCGAGATGAAAGGCGTCTTCGTCTTGGGCACGGCCTCGAGCTGAACGACCGCCGCGAGCGTCAGCGCACCTGTGAGCCGCAGGCAACCGTCCTTGCCCTGGCCCAGATCGATCCGCGTCTGTCGCGCGGGCGTACATCGTAGCGCATGCCCGGCGCCGAACCGAACGAGTTTGGGCGCACATTCACCCTTCGGCGCATTCTCCGGCGACCAGACATACTCGGCCACGAGGCCAGCGCCCGGCCCCCCTGCGCCCCAGGCGCCACCCACCGGGCACAGAACAAATCCACAGGCCACGACGACCGCCATGAACGGCGATGCTGTCATCCTCCACCTACCGTCTCTCATGCTGGTCCTCCCTTTGTTTGCCCATTCCTCTCACATGATCCTCCCCGAGTCAATCCCATTCTCCACCGTCGGGGATTCCTCGCGCGATGGTCCTGACGACCGCGCCATGATAGGATCGGCAGCGTTCTGAGCCTGAACCGGCTCTGGTCTGATACCACGCGACGAGCCCTGAAGGGAGGAAGGAACGAACCATGCAGCTACCAACTCGGATCCTGTGCGTGCTGGCGTTTGCGTCTGCCGCTCTGGGTACGGGGGGCGATTGTCGAGGCGCCGATGCGCCATCGACGAAGAGGGCTACGAAGATCGTCCCCAATCCCCGGCATCCGACCGCGCTGAGACCGCTCGAGGGCTTCCTGCCCGCCAAGTACCCCTACCGGAGCGAACTGATCACGCGTGTCGATGCGATCCACAAGGTGGGGTACGAGAAGTGGATCAACACGGCCTGGGCGGCGATGCTCATCAAACAGCGCATCATCCGCCCGGAGCACGCGCCCAAGGTCGCGGAGTGTCTTGTTGCAGCTTGGCGGCCGACCCGAACCGGAAGGTACTACACCGGCTTCACCTGGGCCCAGAACGACGTGATCAAGAAGCACAGCCAGCAGGCTGGTGGCAACGTGAACATCGCCCGCACGTCGCCGCCGGCGCGGCAGACGATGCCGGTTCGGCACAAGCTGCTCAGAGAGATCTGCGTGATCCACGATTTCCAACAAGCGTTGCTCGACCTGGCCGCGGAACACACCGCGACGGTCATGCCGGGCTACACCCACATCCGCCACGCCCAACCCACCACCTTCGGGCACTACGTGCTCTCGGTCCACGATCCGATCGCGCGAAGCATGCGGGTCGTAGAAGAGAGCTACCGCCTGATGAATCTCAACGAGCTGGGTTGCGGCGCGCTGGCGGGCACGAGCTGGCCCATCGATCGCGACCTGGTCAGCACGTACCTGGGCATGGAGGGGCTGATCGAGAACACCAACGACGCCGTCGGGTACTCCGACGGATTCCTGACCGTGGTCGCCGGGCTGACCAACGTGATGAACGTCGCCAGTCGGATGTCGCTGGATCTGAACTACTGGTCCACGCCGGAGTTTGGCTTCCTCGACTTCGCGTATCACGGCCCCAGCTTCATGATGCCCAACAAGAGCAGCAACCAGGCCCATCTGGAAATGACCCGGGTGGGGGCCGCCAAGATGCTCGGCCACCTGACCGACGTGGCGGCGATGGGCATGCGGTGTCCCCACGGCGACATGGTGGAGATGCTGCACATGCAGGACGGGCCGATCAGGGCGTTGGACGCCATCGATCACTACCTGCGTCCGATGATCGAGCAGCTTCACGGCATCACGGTCTTTCCGGACAAGATGCTGGCCGGCGCTCGCGAGGGGTATTCCTGTGCCAGCGAGCTGGCCAACCAGGTGGTCCGCGACCACGGGATCGACTATCGAACGGCCCACAAGATCGTTCACGACTTCGTCGTCGCGTCAAAGGACCAGGGCCTGCCGGCCGCCGAGGCCCGCGCGGACGTCCTGGACGCGGCCGCCCAGAACGTGATCGGCAAGAAGCTCGGGATGGACGATGCCCGGGTGCGAGAACTGCTCGACCCCGTGTATTTCGTGAAGGTCACCAAGAGCAGGGGCGGTGTGGCACCGGAGGAGGTCGCTCGGATGATCGCAGACCGCCGTGAGAAGTTGAAGGGGGCTCGGGCTCGTCACCTCGAGCGAATCGAAACGCTCGAGAACGCCCAGAAGCGTCTGCTGTCGGATCTGAGGGCCATCTGCAAGGGGTTGCAGAAGCAGTGAGATAGACTTAGGGGCGCTCGGCGCCACCCGATGGATGCCGTCGGCATGCGTGCACGTTTCATGGCAGTAGCGATTCTCTTTTTCGCAGCGATCTCCGGATCGTCTCAGGGCCAGGTCTCCCGTTACACGATCGAATCTCGAGACGGGCAGACCGTATTGACGAGCCTGACGGTCGATCGCGGCGCCGGACCGGTGGTCTACAATGCCCAGCGGGTGATCGGCGTGCGGCTGATCCACTTTGCGGGCAACGGGTGCAACATCGCGGAGGTAGTGGGTCGCCACGCGCCGACGGCCCGGCGACGGGCCGCACTGCTCGACGCCGCACTCAACACAGGGGCGCCGAATCCTCGCGGGAGCAGCGTGCCCCTGAAGCGGGCGCCCCAGCTTGCGGGTTCCTCCCCGACGCCGGGGTTTGCCGTACGCTTCGACCGACCGGTTCCCAACGGGCCGGGCGTCGACGTGGTGCTGTTCGAGCTCCACAAGGGCGGCCTGGGCGACGGGTTTCACGTGGGGCCCGTTGGGCATCGGTCCGGCCTGAAGGCGATACACGTCGCGAAGTACGACATCGACGGGCGCCACCGGCGGGCGTTGCCCGTCGACGACTTCGACCTGTATCTGCACGCCGGGCCGCCCAGGAACTTCGAGGCGTTCAGCACGGGTCGTGTGTCGGCCAAGCGTTCGAATCCGGAGCGCGGGTTCAAGGCGCTGGCCGTGGGCATCGACCTGACTGCGTTGGGCTACCCCGAAGGCGAATCGGTCGATCGCCTGTTCTTCCAGGACGACAGTCCCGCCGGCGGCGTCGACCCCGTCTGCGTCGTGGGGCTTCCGAAGGCGACCGCCGAGAACCTGCTGACATCGGAGCCCATCGCAAAGCGCAAGCCCTTCAAGCCGGGCCCCATGTTGCGGCGCTTCCTCGACGGTCCAGCGGCCGATTTCCACGAGATCGTCTTCGCGCAGCGCGTCTCCGGACGCGACCATTGGTACGGCAACTTCGGCCACTACTGCGACGATTCGCCGTATACCAACAAGGCACTCATCAAACGGGACGGCAAGCGCTTCGCCTTCGGCGAGGGCGCGCGATTGTGCAGACTGGACCTGCGGACCGGCCGGCTGAAGGTCCTGCTCGAGGACCCCCGCGGCGGCATCCGAGATCCCCACGTCCACTACGACGGCAAGAGGATCCTGTTCTCCTACCGCCCCGGCGGCACCGACGCCTATCACCTCTACGAGATCGACGTTGATGGCAAGAACCTGCGGCGTCTGACCGACGGGCCGGACAACGATATCGAGCCGATCTATCTACCCGACGGCGGCATCATGTTCTGTTCGAGCCGCTGTCACCGTTTCGTGCCCTGCTGGCGGACGCAGGTGGCCGTGCTGTACCGCTGCGACAGCAATGGCAAGAACGTCCGGATGATCTCGAGCAACGCCGAGCAGGAGAACACGCCGTGGATGCTCCCCGACGGCCGCGTGCTGTTCATGCGGTGGGAGTACGTCGACCGGAACCAGCTTCTGTTTCATCACCTATGGACGGTCAATCCCGACGGGACGGGGCTGATGGTCTACTTCGGCAACCAGCACCGCGGGCTGGCCATGCTGGACGCCAAACCCATCCCGGGCACGGACAAGATCGTCGTATCGTTCTCTCCGGGGCACGGCCGGACCGAGCACACGGGACCGCCGACGATCGTCGATCCCCGCGGGGGGCCCGACGATATGTCCATGGCTCGCCGGATCACCCAGCGCAACCTCCGCGATCCCTACCCGCTCTCGGAGGACGACTTCCTGGTGGCCGACGACCGAGGCATCTACTGGATGGACGGTCGCGGCCGGGTCGAACCGATCTTCACGCCGGAGGTCAACGATTGTGCCCTGCCCGTCCACGAGCCGCGACCCCTTCGATCTCGCCCGCGGGAACCCATCCTCAGCAACCGCGTCCGAACGCAAACAGATTCCGGTGCCTTCGTCCTGTACGACGTCTACGAAGGACGAAACATGAAGGGCGTCCGTCGTGGCGAGATCAAGAAGTTGCTGGTCCTCGAGCAGCTGCCCAAGCCCGCCAACTTCTCGGGCGGTCAGGAGCCGCTGAGCATCGGCGGGACGTTCACGCTGGAGCAGGTGTTGGGCACCGTACCGGTCGAGCCCGACGGGTCGGCCTACTTCGAGGCACCCGCCGTCAGGAGCGTCTTCTTCGTGGCGCTCGACGCGAGCGACATGTCCGTCAAGCGGATGCAGAGCTCTTCGACCGTTCAACCCGGCGAGACCGTCGGATGCGTCGGCTGCCACGAACCTCGGGTGCGGGCGCCGCACGCCGGCAGCGCGATCGCGCCTCAGGCGTTGCGTCGCAGGCCCAGCCGCATCCAACGGTTCGACGGCATCCCCGACGTCTTCGACTTCACCCGCGACATCCAGCCGATCCTTGACCGGCACTGTGTCAGGTGTCACAACGCCGACCGGCGCGATGGCGGCGTCGATCTTTGCGGCGACATGACGCCGCTCTATACGACCAGCTACTGGACCATGTTCACCCACGCCCTGGTTTCCGACGGGCGAAACGGGATGGGCAACCGCGCGCCGCGAACCGTCGGATCGTCAGCCAGTCGGCTGATGACGTTGATCGACGGCTCGCACTACGATGCGAAGCTCTCCGAACGCGAACGTACGTTGGTGCGACTGTGGATCGAGACGGGGGCGACCTACCCCGGCACGTATGCGGCCCTGGGCAGTGGCATGCACACGGTCAAGCTGCCCGAGAAGGTCGTCCGCCGACGTTGTGCCGAATGTCATACGGCCAAGAAGCCATCGTATCGTAACGTCAAGAAGGGCGCGTTCTACTACCAGTTCGGCCGTCGCGAACCGCCGCAGCCGCTGTTCGACAGCATCCAGGACATCATCCTGATCCGGCACCTGGCGTACTTCCAGCTGGGCGAATCGCGGCTGTATCAAGCCCACTGCAACCTGTCCCGGCCAGCGAAGTCGCTCTTCTTGCGTGCTCCGCTGGCCAAGGCGGCCGGTGGGTTGGAACTCTGCGCCCGTGCCGTCTTCGCGAACACCCAGGACAGGGACTACCAGGCCATCCGCGCAGCCATTGACGCGGCCGCCAGGCAGTTGGCCGAGAAGAAACGGTTCGCCATGAAGGGGTTTATCCCCAACAAGTTCTACATCCAAGAGATGCAGAACTTCGGCATCCTCCCCCGCCCACTGCCCCCGGATCACAAGCTCGACGTCTACGCGACCGATCGGGCCTACTGGCGGTCGTTCTGGTACGCCCCGCCGACACGGCAGACGAAACGTGTCCCTCCCAAGGGGCCAGTCTGAGCTAGCCCTGCCGCCTACCCGTCTGCGGGCTTGGCCGACGCTTTCGCCAGATACGCCTCTGCCCTGAGGATCGCCGAGTTCAAGCCTTGCACGACCTCCTCGGGCACTGCTTCGACCTTCCCGTTGGGCTCGATGCCATTGAACTCGATCGGCTTTCGGTCGTTTCGCCATCGGCTCCGCGTCGAGAAGGTTACTGAGGCGATCCCGGACGGGAACGTCCACGAGCGCTTCGAGCTGGACGAGCCTGCCGTCTTTGAGCCGAACAGACGCGCACCCGCCGCCCGCCGGAGGTCGCGCGCCAGCGTCTCGCCGGCGGACATGCACCCGGCGTCGATCAGGACGGCCACGGGCTTGGGGATCCGTGCGATCGCTTCGTGCAGGCTGCGGCCGTAGCCGCCGCCGCCGTTGCCGCGCAGGTCGAGGATCCACCCCTTCGCGTCAGGATGCGCGCCGATTGCCTGGGCGATTCCGCGGTGCGTATTGCCGTCGACGTAGCGCAGATACATGTAGCCCGCGCCGCCGGCGAGCTTGCTGTAGAACAGCGAGCGCCCCACCCGAGTGAGGCCTTGGGGCCGGTGGTAGAAGTGCGGCCAGCTGCGCGCTTCCATCTCGCACGTCACGACCAGATCTCGCGCCACGGTTCCACTCCCCCCGGTGAGGTACGTGATCGTGTGCTTCTGGCCCTTCTTGCCCTTCAGGGGGATGCGGTAGGCGTAGAGACGCGCCCGTTGCGGGCTGGAGGTGTAACCCTCCTTCCACGCCTCGCTCGCGCGGTCTTCGAGGTACTTGCGGGCATCCTTCCCGTCGATCTTCGTGACGACCGTGCCAAGCTCGAGTTTGTCGAGGTGCTGCTTGTCGGCCCACATGACCACCACGCGATTGTCCGTGGCCGGCATGAAGGCCAGCCCCGGGTAGTACTTCTTGGGCCACGGTGGCAGCTCACCCTTCGCATTGCGAATCCTCATGTGAGAATCCCGCAGGCAGCCGATTGCGTCCCGGACGATCCCGAGGAACTCGGTGTCCGACTGGCACGACGCGGCCTGCTCGGCGAGACGCCGCTTGGCGTCCGCCCAGTCCGCCCGAATGCCCTTCAGGTCGAAGAAGGGATAGGTGTGATCGACCTCGTCGAAGAAGGCCGTCAGATCCGATTGGTATGCCGTCGTCGCTTGGTCTTTGCTCCCGCCCTCGGCTTCGCCGCCGCTCGCGACCACCTTGCCGTCCGGCGTGATCCAGAACGGGTCGTTTCGGTCGGCGGCCTCGACGTCACCCAGTCGTCCGTCGTTGCCCTTGCCGGATCGGTCTTTGACGGTCTGGCCCTTGCCCTCCTCGAAGTTCCAGTATGCGACCAGACCGGGTTCGTTTCCCCCAAGCGCCAGGTTCATGGACGCGCGGATCTCGTCGGCGGTACGGGCGACGTTCCAGATCCGCACCTCGTCGATCGCGCCCCGATAGCGATCCCGCTTGGTCTGAGAGTTTCGCCCGATGTTCAGCGGGATGTCGTTTGCGGGCAGCGCCCCCCGCGACAGGTCCTTGTCGGTCGCCTTCCCGTCGATGTAGATGCAGACGTTGTCGGCGTCATAGGTGACAGCGACGTGGTGCCACTCGTTGGCCGACACCCTAGCAGACGAGGCGAAATCGCCCAGCCGTCGCATGCCGAAGTTCAGCTTTCTCGCAGCGCCGAGCCCCCACGTGGCGAGCTCGAACCCCTTCTGGCGATCCCAGCCCTTCGAGACGATCCGCGGGTTCAGCGTCCCGCCTTGCTGGAAGCAGATCCACGCCTCCAGCGTGCAAGCGTCGGTCAAGGCAAGCGAGGGGCTGTGCCGGACATGGATGTAGTCTCCCTTGCCGTCGAACCAGAGGGCGCAGGAACCTGGCGGCCGCGTGTTGTTCTTCGGCGCAATACCCACGTCCTCTGGTGGTACCTCCGGGATGGCGTGTCCCTTGGCGTCAGACCTCGTGTCGATCGTGGCACGGTGAAGCACGATGTCGATGCCCGTGATCACATTGCCTTTGCTTTCAGGGAAGGTAAGCCCCACGATCTCTGGGTGTACGGGGTTCCCGGCGTTCTTGGACCACCGGTTGAAGATCTTCAGTAAGCGGCGAGCCAGAATGAGCACGTCCTCCGTGACGAGCGGCACCCTTGGCGTGTTCTCTTTGGCTTGCTCGAAACCATCGGCCTGGACACGAACGTCGACACGGTCGCGGAGGCCCTTCCCTCCTGCGAGGTGGCCGGCAAGATGGTACCAGTTGTGTGGACCCATTCCTTGCAGCTCATAGAAGCCATCAGCGTCTGACACAGACGAGAACTCCGCTGCTTTCGACATGTTCGAGGGATCATTCAGTACCTGTACTGCCGTTACCTTCGCGCCAGCAACGGGTTTGCCGTGGGCATCGGTGATCCGGCCCTTGATAGCAGCGCGCATCGTGGAAAGGCGCAGCCTGACGCTTCGGTTGTGACGGCTGAGTTTGATCCGTCCTTCCGCGGTCGCCGTCCGCAGCACGCCCTTCGTCGCGGCAGGGCGCGAAGGCGCTTGGGCAGAGACGTCGTAGTTGCCGGCCGGCAGGCTAGTGAATCTGTAGTTGCCCTCCGCGTCGGTGCGGGTTGTCTTCTTCATCGAGTGTCCACGCAGCGTCACGACTGCGTTTGGCGCCGGCGGTGGAGGCGAAAACACCCTCTCGAGCAACGTATGGAATTGCTCGTCCGACTTCGGCTGCACATCCTCCAACACGTCGAAGGCCTTGGGATAGTCCGGCGCATCCATGACGGTGCCGCGAACCTCCAACTCGCCCGAGACGGCTGTGGGGACGGGGATCGGGTTGGGCATCGGGACGATTCTGGCAGCCAGTTCTTTCTTGTCTCGATTGAATGTCAGCTCGATGACATAGGTGCCTGGTTTGCTGAATGTCAGCACGTTGCTCTTCAGTCCGCGAAGATCGCCATCGGCAGGCGTGAACCAGTATGACTTGAGCGGAACGTCCAGCAGCGCGAACTCCCCGCTCTGGTCGGATCCGAATTCTGCGAGCACCGACGCTGCGGGGACGAGCTCATGCCCGTCCAGGTAGAATCGCTCGCCCACCACCGCCTTGCCGTTCTCATCGATCACCAGACCCGCCACAGACGCGGCCGGGAGCATGACGAAGTCCACCCGCTTGGGCTTGTTCGGCAACACCGTTCTGTGGGGCGGAAACCGATCGTGGTGTTCGGGTCCCGGCAACTCCCTGGCGAGGCGGAGGTCCCCTTGCCGACGGAGATCTCGCTCGTAGTATCCGGGCTTGCTTGGGGCGATGACGGCAGCCTGTGGGACGGCTTGCTCGATGGTCTTGGCGATGTCGACGCGGCCAGCTTCATCAGAGGCCACCCTCGCGGGGCCGAAGGTCAGACGGTAGTTGCCGTCTTCATCGGTTGCCGTCTCGCCTGTGGGGATGAGGGAGCCCCGGCCGCAGCTTGCCCGAACGGTCACGCCCCTCAGTCCACGCCCGGTCCTGTCGGTGACGCGGCCGAATACCACCCACGGGTAGGCCTTCTGCTCATTGTCCTTGGCCGCAGCGGCGGTTGTCGTCGGCTTGGCACCGGTCGGAGCCTTCGGGGCCGAGGGGGCTTCCGACGCGATGGCAGCGAAGTCGATACGCTTGCCGTCCACCTTGACGGTCGCGATGAAGGCGCCGTCGTTGTCGAAGTACGCCACGTCAGAAACACCTAGATGGAAGCGACCCGACTGGGGCACCTTGAACGTTCGGTGCTTGCCGATGTAGAACCCCTGTTCGCCTGAAGGTCCCTCGATCTTGCCGATCAGGGCGAAACAGCGCTTGCCTTTGTGAAGCATCCCTTCAGGGCCCCAGGGCCCGTAGGCCCATTGGCCCCGAGGCCCGCGGCAGCCTCGGACTTGCCCGTTGGCAGAGACCTCCACGGTCTGTCCCTTGTCCAGGTCGATGCCGGTGTCCGACCACATCCGCATGGCCGAGATGATCGCCCGTCCGTCCTCGGTCACCAGAACCGGCGCGGGTCTCGCTTCGTGAGCGAAGCGACCGGTAGGACGATGGAAGGGCGTCTTGCCGAGCGGCTCAGTCCCGCTCGGTCCCGTGCTTCCGCCGCCGAAAAAACGAACCTGTCCCGTTTTCTGGTCTGCGACGCCCAGGCCTGGGAGAACTGCCAGCGCGACGAGGGCCGCCTGCCACGAGGCGTGCAGGACAACGACCCACCACGCGTCCACGATGGTCCTCATCGATCGGCCTCCCGTTGCTCAGTCTTTTGGCGGAGTTCATCGAGCAGCGTTTGGAGCGCCGCCAGCTCATCGGCGCTTGGGGGGCGGGCCTCCAGCAGCGAGGCGAACATCTTCACGCCGCTCCCGCCGAATATCCGTTCGTGAAGGTCCCGCATGAGCCGGCGGTAGACGGGTTCGGGCTTCTGCGTGGGCGTGTAGACGAAGGCCTTCCCGACCGGGGCCTTGGCCTTGCTGACCAGGCCCTTGCCCTCGAGACGCTTCAGGAGCGTGACCATCGCCCCGTGCGTCATGGGGCGGTAGGGGGCCATGGCCTCGCGGGTCTCGCGGGCCGTCGCCTGGCGCTTCTGCCACAGGCAAGCCAGCACCTCGAGTTCCGCATCAGGCAGGCCTTCGGGCGTACGCTTCGATCGCGCCGCTCCTTTGGCCTTGCGCTTCGCCATCCGAGACACCTCCCTCAAAAACGCCGGCGTCCTGGGCGTGGCCCTTGAAATATATACCACCGTATTTATTCTGTCAAGAAAATACGCGCGTATATTTTCTCGCGTCCGAGTTGGGCGGCATGCCGGCTCGGGGACGAGGTCGCCGTGCCGACCCCATCGTCCGAGCTGCAAGCCCTAATGGTATGTTCGTGCCATATGCCCGCAGGTTCGCGCCCAGTTAAGATAATCGACATCGGGCGGTGTCCGTTCTCGCCCAGTTCCTACGGGTCCTGCGCCGGGGCCCATCGAAACAGGAGACGAACGATGCGCAAAGAGCTAACCGTGCTGTTCGTGGGGGCGATGGCCTCAGCGGTCTTGGCCGGGCCGCTGGATGACTACGTTGCCAAGAAGGATGACTGCTACCGCTGGCGGATCATTGACGAAGGGCCCGTGACGCCTTCGGTGGCCTACACCGAGCTGATCCTGACGAGCCAGACGTGGCGAGGAATGGACTGGCACCACCGACTGGTGATCTACCATCCCACCAAGATGGCGAAGATCGACCATGCGCTGTTGTTCATTTCTGGTGGTAGCTGGCATGACGATAGGGAGAAACAGCGGGAGGAGCGCCTGCGAAAACGGCAAGAAGCGCGCAGGGCCGGCAAGCCCTTGCCCGAGGCACCCAAGCGCAAGCCGGACTTCGAGCAACTCATTTCCACCGAAGTCGTTGCCGCCACGAAGCTGCCCATGGCCGTCCTGCACAACGTGCCGAGACAGCCCATCTTCGACGGCAAGAAGGAAGACCAGATCATCTCCTACACCTTCGACGAGTACCTCAAGACGGCGGACCCGACCTGGCTGTTGCTACTGCCCATGACCAAGAGCGCCGTTCGGGCAATGGATGCGCTCGAGGAACTCGCCGCCAAGCAGTGGAAGACGAAGCTGCAAGGCTTCATGGTATCCGGCGGCAGCAAGCGCGGCTGGACGACCTGGTTGACGGCTGCCGTCGACAAGCGGGTCAAGGCGTGCGCGCCGGCCGTCATCGACGTGCTGAACTTCTCGGCCCAGATGGAGCATCAGCTCGAGGCGTGGGGCAAGTACAGCGAGCAGATCGAGGACTACACCCGCCGTGGCCTGCAGCAGAAGTGGGAAACGCCCAGGGGCAAGACGATGCTCGAGATTGTCGATCCGTACTATTACCTCGAGCGAATTCCCCAGCCGAAGTTCCTCATCCTGGGAACGAACGACCCGTACTGGCCGCTCGACGCGCTGAACCTCTACTGGGACGACATGGTCGGCGTCAAGCACGTCTTGTACGTCGCCAACAAGGGCCACGCGCCGATCGACATGGCGCGTTTGGCGGCGACCTTCAGTTCGTTGCTCCTGAAGGCTGCCGGTCGGGCAACGTTCCCAGAGATGACATGGGACTTGAAGGTCGCCGAGGACGGCTTGACGTTGAAGGTCAAGGCCGATCGGCCGGCCGAGCACATGTGGGCCTTCATCGCGGAGAGCCCGACGCGCGACTTCCGCAAGGCCCATTGGCGTCATGAACCCATGACGAAGGCCGAGGCCGGGTACGTCCGACGACTGCCCGTGCCCAAAGAAGGCTACGCCGCGATGTACGGCGAAGGCCTCTTCAAGCTCGAGGGCGGCCAGCCGGTCTACCTCTGCACGAACGTCAAGATCATCCGACCCAAACGACCGACCGTAAACAAGCAGTAGGGCGGTGAGGCGATCGACCTGGATCGTCTTTCGCTTGGAAGCGACGTGGCTGATCGCCGCGTGTGTTGGCGGACCACGCCCCCATCGCATGGGCATCATGCCCATGCGGCCCTGCGGTCAAGATGTGCGCTGCCCTACTCGGCTACGCCCTTCGTTCGCCCTTTCGCCGCATGCGGCGGGAGATGAACCCGCACACCAGCGCCGCAGCCGCTAGCAGCGGGAGCGCCTGCTCGACGCCGCTACCGCAGCCGAACACCGCCCGGACGCGACGATCGGTGTCCATCGTGATCGTGAGCGGGATGCTGGTGTCGACGACGATGTAGTTGGGGTCGTCCGGGTGATTGGGGTCGAAGATCTCCCACTTCTGGAAGCTCCAGGCGCCCAGCGGCACGGGCGTCAGCTGGACCTCTGTGCCAAGCGGATACTGCGGCGCATAGTCCGGATGGCTCGGCGCAGGGACCATTTGGACCTCGCCGTAATTGGGCTGGACGATGTCTACCTTCAGCGTGGCCACGGGGTAGGCGTTCCATTCGTAGTACAGCGGGTGCTCGCGCCATCCGAGGGGCAAGTACGCCTCGCCCTGGACGTAGATCGTCTCGGGCACGTCTTGCGTGTAGGGGTCCGGGGGGTTCGTGGGATCCCGTCGGGCCGACCACTCGTAGTACTCGTAGATGCTCGACGCGCCATCGCCGTCGAGGTCGGGCACGTGGATGCCGCCGTTCCTGAGGTTCGCGAGCATCGTCACGCCGAACATGGCCGTCGTCGTGTCGCGCCAGTCGCCGGCGGTCAGTGTCGTAATGTGGTGCGCGTTCGGCCAGGTCGAGCCTCGCAGGTCGTGGAAGTTGTCGCGGAAGTCGTTGATCATCCCGCCCCCGGAGCAGACCGTGATCAGCATGTCCAGGCGTTCGATGGGACTGCCGCTGTGGCTGTTGTTGTTGATCTGGTTGAACAGGTCGTCCACGAAATCGTGGTCGTAGATCAGGCCATCGGCCAACTCCAACTTCATGCGGAGCGGCGGCTCCCCGTACACCTCCGTCCCATGTCCTGCGATCAGGACGGTCAGGTTCCGCGGGGTGGTCGCGTCGGACCACATCCGTTCGCCCAAGGTCTGGAAGCTGCTGGCGATCGTCGGCCGGTCCGCCGGCAGGGCGTCGAAGAGGCCTTCGGTCCAGTCGTCCTCCCCGTTGTCGACCAGGACCCAGACGTTGCTGGGATCGTAGTTGAAGTCCTGGGTCAACAGCTTGAAGCAATCGCGAAGCAACGCCTTGACGATGTCGGCCCAATTGGGGTCCTGGAACACGAGCGTGTTGCCGCAGATGATGACCCCATAGCCTTCGTCGGGGAACCGGTGGGAGTCGTTCGGGTCCAGGTCCGCCTGAAGCGGCGCGGCCAACAGCACGATGGCTACCACGGCGGCGCCGACCATCCACATCCAACCATTCTCTCGCACGTCCCGGCGCATGAAAGAACTCCTATCTTGCCACCTTTGACAGCGAACGGAGGCCCCATCCTATCGGGCAGATCCCGATCAGGATGCCCAGCCATCGTTCGCCCAGCACCGGCAAACAAACCCACTCTACGATATGCTAAAGGCGAGCGTACTACAAGTGCCCCCCCAACCGTGACTCAACGGACTTCCGGACAGACCTCTCCGTCGGCTCCCGCTCACAGCGTCAGGAGCGCCATCCAGTCCAGAGCGGCGTCCAGCACGTAGTCGATCCCCGCAGCGTCGTTGTAGCTCTCGTCCGACGCGATCCACTCGAGCGGATCGACGCCGACGTCTTCGATGGGCAACATGTACCGATCGTAGGCCACCCAGCTCGGGATCAGGTACGAAACCCCGTTGGACAAAGAGAACTCCTGCGGGTTGCCCGAGCTGCCCCGCGTCGAGTCGCCGATCGTCCACTCGACGGCCGGGCATTCCATCATCATCAGCACGAACCACTCCGCCGAGCTCATGTTGAATTGCCCCATCAGCAGGATGGTCGGCTTGAGGAAGCGGTTCGACGCCGCGGGTTGCAGGACGTGGGCGACGCGCGCTTCGAAGGCGTTCCGGTTGTTGCCGGGGGTCCGGTCCTTCGTGTAACCATACGTGATCTTGCTGTTGGTGAAATGCCCGGCGATGGCCTTGGCGACGTTCTCGTTGCCGCCGTTGTTGCTGCGGGCGTCCACGATCATGCCGTCGGCACCGGCGTACGTCGCGAACAGCTCCTCGATGGCCGCCACCGCCGCGTTGTTCAACCCGCCCCACTCGTCGGTGTAGAAGTTGTCGATCAGGATGTACGCGATGTTGTCGTTCATCCAGCCGTGCAGCACGGGGTACGTTCCCTTCAGCTTCGTCACGCCGTTGGGGAAGTAGGTCTGGGGGAAGGCGTTCAGCCAATTGCGCTCGGCAGGTCGCGAGTAGGTGTCGACCACCTGGCCGGTGGCGTCGAACAGGCTGACGTGCAGGTCCTCGAGCTCGGCCAGCATCGGCGCGAGGGCGGCTGCGAAGGCGGCCGGACCGAGGTTGCCCGCGAAGTTCGGTCGGTATTGCGCGCCGAGGGTGTCCCAGTTGACGTTCTTGGCGCCGAAGTGCGAGTAGTTGCGGTGAAAGTCCAGCCAGACCTGGTCGAACAGGGCCTGCGTCGCGGACACTGGTGGCTGGTTCGGTTCATTGCCGCCCCCACCCCCGCCGCCCCCGCCTGCAAACAGGAAACATCCCACCGACAGAAGCCCCGCGACGGCGAGGCAAAACGGTACCAGCGCAGAAACGAACTTGATCTTGTGATTCACTGCCCTGCCTCCTCAACATATATACACGATGTCTCGGTGTTCTCCCCGGACGCCGACAGGCCAGCACCACGGGTCCCCGGCGCCCCACGATGACAAGAGGTAGCCGACCGCCTCCCTCGGGATGGGTCTGTACCAGAAAGACAGACCGTACCCTCCGGAGGTTTGCATGGTATCCGGATATCGTCGTTGTTGGAAGGTCCAGGATGCTGCTTCCTCGGGCATCTACGGCCGTATGCCGAGGGCAAGAGGGGCGTCTGTGGCGTGCCCAAAAAGGAGGGGGGAACGGTCGGCGTCATGCCGACCGTTCCCCCGGGGACATCTCTCGCCGCGATGCCGCAAAGCCGTCAGGATCGCTTCTTCTTGGCGACCTTCTTGGTTTTCTTGGCCTTCCTGGCAGCCTTCTTCTTGGTCGCCTTCTTCTTGCTGACCTTGGCCTTCTTCTTTGCGACCTTCTTGACGGCTTTCTTCTTGGCAACCTTCTTCTTCTTGGGTGCGGCCCGTTTCTTGGTCGCCTTCTTCTTGGCAGCCTTCCTCTTGGCCACTTTCTTCTTGGCAATCTTCTTCTTTGCCACCTTCTTTTTCGGCGCAGCCTTCTTCTTGGTCACCTTCTTGCCGGCCGCTTTCTTCTTTGCCGCCTTCTTCTTGACGACCTTCTCCTTACCCGCGGCTTTCTTGCCTTTGCGCTGTTCGACGGCGGCCTGGGCGGCGGCCAGGCGGGCGATGGGAACCCGGTACGGGGAGCACGACACGTAGTTCAGGCCTACGTTGTGGCAGAACGCGACCGACCTCGGCTCGCCGCCGTGCTCGCCGCAGATGCCGAGCTTCAGGCCCGACCGGGTCTTGCGGCCGCCGACGACGGCGATGGCCATCAACTTGCCGATGCCGGCCTGATCCAGCACCTGGAACGGGTCGTACTCATACACGCCCATCCGCACGTAGTCCTTCAGGAACTTGCCCGCGTCGTCCCGGCTAAACCCGCATCCCATCTGCGTCAGGTCGTTGGTCCCGAAGCTGAAGAACTCCGCGACCTCGGCGATCTGGTCGGCCGTGACAGCCGCGCGCGGCACTTCGATCATCGTGCCGATCAGGTACGGAATCTCCTGCTTGGTTGCGCCGGTCGCGGCGAAGACGTCGGCGATGACCTTCTCGGCTGCCTCGCGGGCGATCCGCAGTTCGGCCACCGTCCCCACCAGCGGGATCATGATCTCCGGATGGACGTCGATGCCCTTGTTCCGCTTGACGTTGATGGCCGCCTCGATGATGGCGCGGACCTGCATGTCGCTGACCTCGGGATAGGTCAGCCCCAGCCGGCAGCCGCGATGGCCCAGCATCGGGTTGAACTCGTGCAGCTGCTCGACGGTGGCGTGGATTTGCTCGACGGAGACGCCCATGGTCTCGGCCATCTCCCGCTGTCCCTCCTCGTCCTGCGGGAGGAACTCGTGAAGGGGCGGGTCGAGCAGCCGAATGGTACAGGGCCGGCCCTGCAGGGCTTCGAAGATGCCCTCGAAGTCGGACCGCTGCAGCGGCAACAACTCGTCGATGGCCCGCTCGTACTGGGCCAGCGGGCCGGTGAGCTTCGAGCGGATTTCCTCGGCCGCGGCGCCCTCGGCGCCGGCGAGCTGCTGCCGCAGGTCTTTGACGTCCTCGGCTACCAGGATCAGCCGTCGGAAGCTGATGATCCGCTCGCCCTCGAAGAACATGTGCTCGGTGCGGCATAGGCCAATGCCCTCCGCACCAAACCGGACCGCCACGGCTGCGTCGTGCGGCGTATCGGCGTTGGTCCGGACCTGGAGCCTACGGGCCTGATCGGCCCACCCCATGAGCGTCCCGAACGCCCCGGTCATCTCGGGCTCGCGCGTCGGCAGCTGCCCGGCGTACACCGTTCCCTTCGACCCGTTCAGGCTGATCCAATCCCCTTCGCGTAGGACCGTGTCCCCGACGCGGATCGTCTTGGCGCCATAGTCCACGCCGATCGCGCCCGCGCCCGCGACGCAGCAAGTGCCCATCCCGCGAGCCACTACCGCCGCGTGCGACGTCATCCCGCCGCGCGTCGTCAGGATGCCCTTGGCTACGTGCATCCCGCCGATGTCCTCCGGGCTGGTCTCGATCCGACACAGGATGACGTTCTTGCCCTCCTTGACCCACGCCTCGGCGTCGTCGGCCGAGAAGACGATCTGCCCCGTCGCCGCCCCGGGAGACGCCGGCAGACCCGTCGCCATCACGGTGGCGGCGTCTTCGGCGGCCGTGTCGAACATCGGGTGAAGTAGCTGGTCCAGGTCGTTCGGCGGCACGCGCTGCAGCGCTTCCTCCTTCGTGATGAGCTTCTCGTCGACCATGTCCACCGCGATCTGGACGGCGGCCGCCCCGGTCCGCTTGCCGCTTCGCGTTTGCAGGATGTACAGCGTGGCGTCTTCGATCGTGAACTCCAGGTCCTGCATCTCGCGGTAGTGCCGTTCGAGGATGCCGCGCACGTCGACCAGCTCCCGGTAGCAGTCGGCCAAGATGTTGCCCAACTCCACGATGGGGATGGGCGTGCGGATGCCCGCCACGACGTCTTCGCCTTGGGCGTTCATCAGGAACTCGCCGTAGAAGGCGTTCTCGCCCGTTGATGGATCGCGGGTGAAGCAGACGCCCGTCCCGCTGGTCTCGCCCATGTTGCCGAACACCATCGTCTGGACGTTGACGGCCGTGCCGAGCAAGCCGCGGATCTCGTTGATCTCACGATAGCGGACGGCCCGCGGGTTGTCCCACGAGCCGAAGACCGCGTTGATGGACTTGGTCAGCTGGTCCTTCGGATCGGTCGGAAACTCCTCGCCGAGCGAGTCGCGGTAGTATGCCTTGAACAGCTCGACGGTCCGCTGCAGGTCGTTGACGTCGAGCTCGGTGTCCGGGATCTGTGCGTTGAGCTCCTCCCCTGTCATCGTGTCGGCGCCCTCGAATCCCCGCCGCCGGGCCACGTCCCGCTTGACCTCGAAAAGGCGGTGCTCGAATTCGTGGTGCTCCAGTCCCATCACCACGTCGCCGAACATCTGGATGAACCGTCGATAGGCGTCCCACGCGAACCGGGGGTTGTCGGTCTTGGCGATCAGGGCTTGCAGGCTGTCGGGGTTCAGGCCGAGGTTTAGCACCGTGTCCATCATCCCCGGCATGGACATCGCCGCGCCCGATCGAACGGAGACCAGCAGCGGGTTGTCCGATCCGCCCAGCTGCTTACCGGTCAGGGCCTCGAGCTTGGCCACGTTCTGGTTGACCTGCTCGGTCAGGCCGTCGGGCCATGCCTTGCCCGTCTGGCTGAAGGCGTGGCAGGCCTCGGTCGATATGGTGAATCCGGGCGGCACGGGCAGGCCGATGTTGGTCATCTCGGCCAGGTTCGCCCCCTTGCCGCCGAGCAGCTCCTTCATGTCGGCCTTGCCTTCCGCCTTGCCGCCACCAAAGAAGTACACGTATTTCGTCTTAGCCATCGAGCAGATCTCCTTCGCGGTTCTTCCTGGCCCCCCGGTGGAATGTGCCACCCGCTGCGTTCCGGCCACGCCAATCGACGCTGGTGGGAACGATCCTTATACGGCCCGGGCGTTTCGATGTCAACGGTGGCTCTGCCGTACATCCCTCGCCCCAATCGGGATTGCGGAATCGCGAAACGCCTACTTGCAGTCCGGCGGCCCGCGGGCTAAACTAAAGGGCTTGTATCACCATGGAGCAAGGAACCTGCGATGCCCAAACAGAAGACCCACAAGGGGCTGCTCAAACGCGTCAAGGTTACGGCCAAGGGCAAGGTGCTGCGCAAGCGGACGTTCGGCGGCCACCTGATGAGCGGCAAGAGCGGCAAGCGTCGGCGGCGGATTCGCAAGATGGTCGTTCTGGGCAAGGCCGACACGAGGCGAACGCTGGAGAAGCTTGGATAGTACAAGGAGTTAGCCATGCCCCGGGCACGGAAAGGTGCGGCCCGACGTCGAAGCAAGAAGCGGATCTTCCAGCGCGCCAAGGGATACCGAAGCGGCAGGAGCAAGCAGTGGCGGACGGCTCAGGAGGCGGTGATCCGCGCGGGCGCAACCGCCCTGATCGGTCGACGTCAGAAGAAACGGGACTTCCGCTCGTTGTGGATCACGCGTGTCTCGGCCGCGTGCAGTCAGCGCGGGCTCAACTACAGCCGGTTCATGTGCGGGCTGAAGAACGCCAACGTCGCCCTGAACCGCAAGATGCTCAGTGAACTGGCCATCAACGATCCGGAGGCCTTCGACGCCGTCGTCGAACTGGCCCGGCAGAATGCCGAGCAAGCCGCCTGATCGCCCGGGCGTGACCTCGCGCCCGCCGTGCCGCGCTCGGTTCCCAGCGGATCCGGTGATCCAGCATGTCTGCCAAGGACTCCCCTCGCTCAGGACCGCATCAAGCTGCCGATCGTCGCAACATCAACAGGGTCCGCGCCGCCGGCGCCGCAACGATTGCGTCCGGCGGGTTGGCCATCCTCGGCGTTGTCCTGGCGGTGACCGTGGCCGGCGCGCCGATGAACGATCTGACAATCTGGGTCGCGTTGGCGATCGGCGTGTTGCTCTGCGGTCTCGGCCTGACGACACTCCGCATTCGCGCGTGGTCGTTGTGGGCGACGGCGGCCGTGATGGCCGTCTGGTTGGGCGGGCAGCTGTGGGTGGCCCAGGTCGGCGACGACCCGCAAGGCGCGACGGTGTCGGTCTTCTCCTTGATCGTTCCCTTGGTCGTCCTGGTGATCAACGTGCTGGCTATCGGGGCGATCCGTCGCCTTCGGATAAGACCGTGACGACGCGCCGCCCTCGAGCGATCCTGACCTACTCGTAGCGCGTCATCTCGCCGCGATTGAGCCGGTCCAAGAAGCGCACCAAACCGTACTGAGACGTCGTGTGAGGAACCGCCACGCCCGCGTCGTGGGCCTGTCGGACGGGCTCTCCGAGGATGGCGTCCACTTCCAGAGGTCGCTTCCGCTCGAAATCGATTTGCATGCTCGTTCGGTAGTGCCCCATCGTCTCGGTGTTGGCGAACATCTTGGCGATGAGGGGGGGCCCATCGATTCGACAGCCAAGGGCGTTGCCCGCCTCGATGGTCTCGACCATCAGGGCACGGGTCAAGTCGCGAAGGCCCTCGTCATCGAGGATCCGCCGCGTGCTGATCCCGCCCGCGGTCACGCTCAACGAGTTGAAGGGGATGTTCCAGACGAGCTTCTCCCAGCGGGCCTGCTTGAGCGAGTCGAGGGGATGGGTCTCGATGCCGGCCTCGTCGAAGATGGCGGCGACGCGCGTCACCTCCGCGGGATCGTCGAGCAGATGTCCGAACGCCACCCGGCCGTAATCCAGATGGTGAATGTGGCCCGGCTCGCCCCGGTTGCAGCAGATAAAGGCCAAGCCCCCCAGGACCCGCCGCGCGTCGAACGAGTCGGCCAATCGCTCCTCGACGCCGAGCCCGTTCATCATCGCCAGGATCCGTGTGTCGGGGCCGAGGCACGGCCGGATGAGGCTCTCAGCCACGTCCAAAGCCGTCGTCTTGAGCGAGCAGATGACCAGATCGACCGGCCCGATGTCGTCGCTTCGCGGGTGGCACTGGACCGATTCGAGACGGAAGTCCCCGTCGCAGCTGTGGATGATCAGCCCGCCGTCGCGGACGGCCCGATAGTCGCTGCGCATCAGGAAGTGCACGTCGTGCCCCGCGCGAACCAGCCGCGCCCCGTAGAAACACCCCACCGCGCCACTGCCGATGACGGCAATCCGCATGGCTTCCCAACGCCCCGAGCGATCGATGATGGATCGACGCCCGTCTCAAGGTCGACGCGAATCGAGACCAGGATGATCGATCACACATGTTAGCGAAACGCGCTCGTACTGGGAACCCGCTTCGAAATGGCCAGCCGGCCAGCGGGAAGGGCGTCTGCATGAAGGAGCAGGAGCGCGCAGACTCTACGCGCGCTTGCGGGATGCCTGGATGCGTCCCGAAACGCATTGCCGAAACAAAAGCAGGGGGCGAGGGCCCCTGCAGTCTCTGGGCCGAATCAGGCGGCCCGATTTCGACGGCGGTAGAGACTCAATCCGCCACCCACGGCTAGCAGCACCAGCGTTGTGGGCTCGGGGACCTGCCCGATATAACCGTCGATCTTGAATTCCACCTCCAGCTCGACGTAATCCACGTCTCCGCCGGTTTCAATGGCAGCCATGAGGAACGCCAGCTCATACGGGCTGTCGGTCTCGATCTCCCCACTGTGGCCGATGATGTCCCAGCCGGGATGGCCGGTCCCGCCCACGTTGGAGTTGTAGACCAAGTCGCCAGGATCCAACGTGGAACCCAACTGTGTGCAGGTCCCGTCGCCATCGTCGATGAAGCCGTCCTGCAGCAGTGGTTGGCTTTCTTGTGTGTAGTTGCTCTGTGCGATGAGATCGACTTCCAGTGCCATGTCTGCTTCGGTCATGTCTCCATCGAGCCAGCCCCAGTAATACCAATGGCAATAGTAGGGAATGTACCACCCGTGTGTAGGTACCCATGTGTTATACCACCACAGGCGCGGCACCCAGTACCGATAGTGCCAGCCTGACCCGGCACGAGCGTAGGCCGTTGCATAGCTGGGGGACCCGCTGGTCTGAGCGACCGACCGGGCATACCCCCCGCGGTTCCACCATCCCCAGCCGGCGTTGTACGCGTACGCCCACGCATCGGCCGTCCGGCCGGAGGCCGAGGAGTGGGATTCCGCATAAGCACCATGCCATCCATAGTCGTAGTCCCAGTCCGGTCCCGGATAGGTATTGGTGTAGGTCCGCGCATAGCAGGACGTTCCCCACCAGCCCCACCCCCAGCCATACCACGACGGTGAATAGTCCCACGAGACTGCGGTCCCCCCGTTCCAGGATGTGGCGGTTGCGGTGGCATAGCCCCCGTACCAGTTGTACCAACCATACCCATAGGTCGTGCCCGAGCAGGCGACCAGAAACACAACGCTCACTAGGATTGTCTTACCGGCTCGCATTACCTTCCTCCTCTCTGTTGCCTCGAATCCATCTCCCACGAAAAGCCCTGTCGTCGGCAATAGCCAACATGGGCTGTCGGACAGCGCCCCCCGTCTACCTAGTCCTGTCATCGATACCAGCCTCGAGTGCCTATCCGGATCGAATCAAGGAGTCCCCACGGTCCTTCCCATCTCGCGCAATCCGCGCCGCTCTCAGGGAAGATCTCCCTCGGCCCGCGGTCTTTGTTCCCGAGCAGATCCGACTTCCTCGGGGGGCTGCGCGACCTGTTGGGGATTTCCAGACCCACGTACAGCCGCCCTCCTCACTTGCCAGTACAGTCACGCATAGCGTCAGGACGGTTCTCCGGAGAACCGTCTCAGCGCCAGGCGGGAACCCCCGGTCATCGCGAGATACGTTCCCTTCCTCATGTCTGGATCGGAAGCTCTCCGAAAGCGCCGCTCCTTAGGTGATACAACGAATTAGGAGATATGACTTTCTCCACTCCCACTTCAAACAGGAGAAATGTGTTTCTACAAGAATGGTGTGAGGAACTGCCAAATTCCAGACAGAACCCGTCATTCAATAGTACACAGGATACAACATTTTTACAGCATCGTCAAAAATCCACGTAAATGGCGAACGATCGCATTACGACAAATTTAAACGGAATCCCTCTGCTACTCTTGGTCGATACTTTTATATAATATGTTGGATGATTTAGAGGACTGAATTCAGGTGTGGCCTATGTCGCAGGGGCACAAGTGGCTCTGGCATCGTGACCACCATGTCCCGAGGATGCCGGAGAATGGTCCCCAGAGGAGTGATCCACCACCCAGCCCATACAAGGTGAGAACATCGCCATGAGCACCCGTTCAGCGAGCTAGTTGGCGGACAGCGCCAAGATCTCGTTGACGTCGGGCGTCTCCCACGAGATGACTACGAGACTGTCCGTCTCGCGGAGGGCCGACTCTTGGCCCTTGCGGGGGTTGAGCTGGACGTGCTTGTCCGCCATGACGCCGATCAGGATGGCCGGACGCTCGGTCTCGTGCGACCGGGCGATCCGCTCGGCCGCCTCGGTGAAGCTCTTGCCCACCAGCTCGGTGGGGGTGGGCACGACGTAGACCTCGTTGGTGTCCTCCGACGTGGTGAGCAGCTTTTGGAAGACCTCGGTGACGCCCGGATGCATCGCCGACTGGGCCAGCACGCGCAGCCCCAGCTCCCCAGCTGAGACGATCTCGTCGGCTCCCGCGCGCTCGAGATGCTCTTGCCCGTCGGGCGAGACGCCCTCGACGGCAACGTGTGGCCGACGGCCCTGGTCGCAGGCGCTCTGTATGGCCATGCAGATCAGGATGCTCTTGGCGTCGGCCAGGTGGCCTTGCGACGGGTCCGCCAGCACAATCACGCTGAACGCGTCGCGCACGTTCGCCCGATTCAGGATGATCTCATTGGCCGGGTCGCCCTTGATCGTGTAGACGTCCTCGAACTCGCGGAAATCGTCCCGGTCGGGCAGGACGACGGCGTCGGTGTCTTCGGTGATGATGACGATCGGTCGCAGGACGCGAACGACGGGCGAGTGGAGTTCTCGGATGATCTGCAACCCCTTGTCGTTCCAATTGCAGATGACGATGTGGTTGTTCATGCTGCTTCGGCCCATGTCGTACCTCCTTAGCCGGCGGGAGACGACCACCGCCGCGACCGTGGCCGTGAACGTCGCCACGATACCCACACCCAAGATCATCAGGACGGCCACCAGCACCTTGCCGACGGGGGACGCGGGTGCGTCGGTGTCCAACCCGCTGAACAGGAAGACCCAGATGCTCCACAGCGCCGACCGGAAGCTCTCGTAGGCTTCCTGGCGCTGGCCGTGTTGGTCCACGTAGTTCCGCTCCGCCAACCAGACGCCGAACGCGCCCAACAGCCACAGCGCCACCATGATGATGACGATGCGGGCGAACTCGTGTCGCCGCACCATCCGTCGGAACCACAGGAATCCCCGGCGCATGCAGCCTCCACGTGGCGAGCTTCGTCCCGAATGGCGTCGGTCAAGCGTCGACGGGTTGGATTTTGGGGCAACCGAAGGGGCGCGGCAAGGGGGAGGCAAGGCGTTCTACCCGCCTCGTCGAAGCTGTTCGGCCGTTGGGATGCTGTCCAGCCTGGTCTTGAGTTCCTTGAAGAGCTCGTCGATGCCGACAAGGACCTGGCGGAGCTCGGACGAGGCGTCGCGGCGCAGCTCCGGGGAGTCCGCGTCGCGGACCTGGGCTTCGAGGCGCCTGATCTCGTCGCCGCGAGAGCTGCGATAGGCCTGGGCCTGTTCCTGGAGGTCCTGAAGGATGGCGTAGGCACTGGCCTGCTGGGCCTTGTCCAAGCCATAGCGGACACAGAACTGGCGGACGTAGTTCACCCAGGCCGTCTCGTCTGGCAAGGACGACTCCTCCCGGGTCACCGTGGTCTTGGCCGTGGGGCGCTTCTCGCCGAACCGCATCGGGCCGGGGGACCGGGCGGTCGGGGGCTTGGGCGTGGAGGGAGCGGGTGGCGCCGGGCGCGCATGGGCGGATTCGGTCGGGGGTCTTCCCGCATCCAGCCTGGCCTGCAGGGCGACGTGAACGGGGTCGTTCTCCAGGCCCGACATCCGAGGCGTCCATTCCCCTCGCTCCATGGTCCGCAGCGCGCCGTAGGCTTCCTTCGCTCGTTTGCCGACGATGGTCAGATCCTCGCGGACCTTCGCCTGCTGCTCTGGCGTTAGGTGCTCCTTGGAGAACCGCGTGATCTCCTGTCCTGACTTGGCGTACCACCTTTCAGCGACCGGACGGACGACCTTGGCCCACTTGGCCACCTGCTCGGGCGTGAACGGCTTGTTGGCCAGACGTGTGTCGAGGGCTTCCCGAACCACGGGCAGCAGCGTCTCGGCATTCTCCATGAAGAACTGGAACGCGTTCTGGACGAACTTGCCCCGCAGCTTCTTGACCTGCTCGTCATTCAGGCCGTAGCGCTGCTGGATCATGTCCGAGGCGATCTTCATGCGGCCGTTGAAGTCCCACGGCGGCCGCCTGCTGACCTCCAGGGCCATCCGCTTACCGAACTGATCGAGCTCGGTGTTCCAGTTGTTCTGGGCGTAAAGGGACTCAATGGACTGCTGGATCAACTGGGCATGCTGCGACCAGGGCCCGGATTTGTAGAGCTTGCTGGCGATGGCGTTGGCTTCGGAGAACAGGGCTTGGCGCTTCGAGGCGCTGGGAGCCCGGCGCGACGTCGGACGCCGGCGCGAAACGCGGGGCGATCGTCCGCGTTTGAAGCGACTGGGGTCGGGTTTCCGGAGGCTTGGGGTTCTCCTGACCTGGGCCCAGCCCGGTGCGGTCAGACCGGAGACCAGAACGAGCGCTGCAACTACGTGCCTGATTCTCATGGAATGGAGTCTCGCTAACGGGGCCAGCACCCTTCCATACCCTAGTCGCTTCTTACCCCAGGCTCCAGTAACCACTTGGTGGTGCTTCGGTTCGGGGCGGCTCGGACGGTCCGACCCCGCTACTGATTCTAGACCCACAGGCCCGCCCAGACCATGAGGGAGGCCGGATTTCTGCTCCGATGCCCCAGGACGCCCAGCCACACCGACGTTGCCCCGCCAGCAACCTGGTCGGTAACCGGTCGCGTTCCTCAGCCGCGTTCAGCGAGATAGGATCTGGCCCGGCTCTGCTGACCTTCGTCAGCTACGTTCGCCATCGCCGGCCGGGCCTGACCACGCGCCCTGCCGGCGGCACCCGTCGCCTGAGCCCGATAACCCCATGATGTTACCAAGGCTTCGGCCGGATGACCAGTCCCAATCAGACTGAAAGCCAACCGTCACGGAGTCCCGAACGCAGGCCCCGCCCGGCGGCGCGAGCCACGTCCTCCGATTCCGCTTGATTTGGCTGGCCGTCCGCTTAGGCTGATCGGCCAACCCCAGAGACCCCAGAGCAGATGACCAGGAGGCCATCCATGAATCCTACGATCCCATTCGTCCTCATCGTGCTGCTGCCCTTGTCGGCCGGGGAGACGTCCGCGCCACCGACCACGGCACCCGCGTCCAACGAGGACGAGCCCAACGTCAAGTCCGGCGAACGCCCCTACGAACTGGACTGGGCGGGACGGACCTGGCCCAACCATCCGTCGCTGGTTGGGTTCGAAGATCTTTCCGGCTGGCGGGTCCGTTGCCGGGACGGAGCCCGGGCCAAGCTGTATCGATCGCGGCAGGAGATCATCTTCGGGCAGTACACCGCCAAGGTGGTCTACACCGGCACGTCGGTTCGCAGCGCGTTTGTGATCGAGCCACCGGAACCCATCGAGATTCCAGGCAAGTTCACGGCCATCAACCTGTGGGTCCGCGGCAACAACTGGGGCTGGATCAATCCACCCAAGACCGCGCGGACGAGCGTCCGCATCCTGGTCCGCGACGCCAAGGACGAGCAGTACGCCATTCCCATCGGGACGGTCAACTTCGACTACTGGTTCCTGATGCACCGCACGATGGTCAGCCCGACCGGCCAGACGCGGATGTATCATCCCACGGGCGCGAAGTCCGACCAGGTCATCGACACCCCGGCGCGGTTCGTAGGCATTGAGGTATCCGGCTGCTCCAACGGTGAGCCGGCCAGGCTCTTCTTCGATGCGCTGAGCTTCTACGAGATCCAGTACAAGCCGCTCAAGTTCGCCTCCCAGCCGGACAAGCTGCCCTGGCCGACCACACCCGATACGATCCTGCCGACGTTCAACCATGCGGTCCGCAACGAGGTGAAGCGCATCGACGGGGGATACCGGCTGACGGCCAGTGATCCGATGGAAACCGTTACCTACTCCTACGCACCGACGACGGGCTTGCTGAGCGACATCACGGTCGAGGCCGGTGGCCTGCGGTTCTGGCCGTGCTGGAAGGGGAGCCTCCGGTTTGACCTCGGCGGCCGGTTGGTTCGGCCCTGGTCCAAGAACGCCAAGGTGAAGCTCCTCTATCACGCCAAGGAGGGGCAGCGCGTCGTCGCGGACTGGCAGATCACCAGCGGCGAGACGTCGGCGCGATACCGCTACGAGCTTCGGATCAAGGGCAAGTCCCTGATCGTCGACGTCACCGCCAAGGGCGGCACGGCGACGCGATTGGACATCGGTCTGGCCAAGGGTTTGCAGGCCCCCAAGGCGATCTACATTCCCTATCTGACCTACGGCGGGGATTGGCCGAAGGTGGTCTGTTCGGCCGGACAGGACCGTCCCGTCTTCTTGCTGTCGCTCATCGACTACTACAACTCCGATGCGTCCGTGCTGTTCGGCGCGCCGCGGCTCAGGGGGGAGGGCTGTGTGGCCTACGCCGGCGGCTCGGAGTACCGACCGAAGACGGATGGCAAGCGGAACGACCTCCGCGAACGGCTGTTTGTCAACGTCAGCCGCGACGCGCACGAGGTTCTGCCCAACATCCCGAACCCCAAGTGTGACACGGGCCACATCGCCCGCCAGTACGTGTGGCGGAACATCGGATCGCCCCAGCGGGAGATGTTGGCCAAGTACAAGGCGTACGGGATCGACCAGTTCATCGCTTGTCACCACGAGGTCGGCTGGCGGGACGCGGGCGAGAGCTTCACGATGCGCCTGCGGGCCGCGCCGCGGATCGGAGACAAAGGCCTGGCCGACTACAGCGAATGGCTTCGTGGGCTGGGTTACCGGTTCGGGACCTACACCAACTACGTCGACTTCGCGCCCGTCAACTCCAATTGGAACGAGGACGACGTCTGCCTGAACCCGGACGGCACGTGGCAGACGGCCTGGCCGCGATGCTATGCGCTCAAGCCGCTGCGCGCCGTCGAGAAAGAGGCCTACTACGCACCGCGGATCCACGAGAAGTTCGGCACGAACGCCCAGTACTGCGACGTCCACACGGCCTACATCCCGTGGGGGCGGACCGACTACGACGCGCGCACACCGGGTGCGGGCATGTTCCGTACGCAGTTCAACGCCTTCGCACGACTGCTGCACAACGAGAGCATCGCCCACCACGGACCGGTCTTCAGCGAAGGCTGCCATCAGTGGTTCTACGCCGGCATCGTCGACGGCAACTACGGCCAGATGATCCCCCACAACCAGGGCCATCGGACCGAGCCCGTCGTCGACTTCGAGCTGCTCAAGACGCACCCCCTGTGCACCGATTTCGGCATGGGTGCGCCGAACATGTACTACCCCCGACACGGCGGCGCGTGGACCCAGGACCACACGCGGCTGAGCCCGTACTTCGACAAGTTCCACGTCAGCACGATCGCGTTTGGCCACATCGGCTATCTGGCGTGCGAGTGGGGATTCGACGGGACACTCAAGTCCTACTACCTGTTGCAGGCGTTGCAGCAGCGGTACGCGATGGTGCCGGTCGAACAGATCCGCTACTTCGACGGCAAACAGTTGGTCGATACGTCAACGGCGCTGCTGACCGATGCGTACAAACGGCGACAGATCCACGTGCGGTACAGCAACGGGTTGGATGTGTGGTGTAACCTGAGTCCGGAGCATTGCTGCCGGGTGCGCGTCGCGGACCGGGACTATACCATGCCGTCATATGCGTTCGTCGCGCACAAACCAGGCGACCTTCTGGCTTACTCGGCGGTCGTGGACGGCCATCGACACGAGCTGGTTCGCTGCAAGGACTACCTGTATGTCGACACACGCGGCCAGGTCGTCCGCACACCCGTCATCACCGCACGCGGCACAGTTGCGGTAAAGCGTACGCCCCGCGGGGTCTTCTGGATCATTCCAGCTACGCAGTGTGAGGAGGTTACGATCGCGACGGCGTGGCTCGACGTCGCGCGCCCGGCGACATGGTCGGCCACCGCCCACGACCAGGCCGGCAAGCAGATCGGTGCGTGCGAAGTCCGAGAAGGCCCTGGCGAGGTCACCGTCATGCCCGTCAAGGGTGCAGTCAAGTATCGACTCGAGCCCCGCGCGACGAGCATGGCTCGGCTGAGCTGGAAGATCGACACGTCCAGACGGGAGCTGATCCAAGGGGCCTCCCTGCCGGTTGCCGTTCAAGTCGAACACACGGCTGCGATCTCGTTTGCCTCCCTTCGCCTCGCGGCGGAGTGCGTCTCGCCGGGGACATCGCCAGTATCCCTCGCCTCGTCGCCCCTGTCGCCCGAGGGGGCCGCTCGCGTCGAGCTCCGGCTTCCAAGCGACCAGAAGCCCTACACGCGGTGCTGGTATCGGCTCGCGCTGCTGCGCCGCGACGGCGGTCGGAGTTCTGGACGGTGGATCGACGTCACGGCCGTGCCCGCCTTCGACGTGGCGCTTGTACCCGTCAGTCGCCCCTATCAGCCGGGTCAACCCATGACGCTCTCCGCAACGCTGAGGAGCCACCTGTCTGAGGCCGGCGATGCGATCGTCACGCTGACCGCGCCGTCCGCCTGGCGGGCCGAGCCGGCCAAGCGGACGGTCCGGCTGGCACCGGCTGAGTCGCAGACGTTGTCGTGGGAACTGCAACTTCCCGCCCATCCCGTGGTCGAGCCCGTGACGCTCCGCGTCCAGCAAGGCCGGCGTGCGAACCAGATCAAGCGATACCTCAAGACGCAACCCACCGACTGGATTGCCGCTGACCTCACGAAGATCACGATGACGACCGGTGAATGCCTCCGCGGCGAGGCCGAGCGGACGAGTGATACGCAGCTGACCGGGTCGCTCATCCACGTTTCGGAGGATCGTGTGGGACGCGAGCGGATGCCGACGATCTTCATGCATCCGCCGTACAAGACCGGCGTGGGGTATGCCTTTGCGAGCATCCCGGTCAAGCTGCCCGACGGCAAACCGCAACTGGCGTTCGCCCTGGGGTTCCGGGAGGGCTCGACCACGCAGGACGGCTGTCTGTTCAAGGTGATCGTCATCGGCGGCAAGCAGGAGCGTGAGGTCTTCGCCAAGCAGTACGCCACCCTCGAGAAGTGGTCGCACCACAAGGTGGACCTATCGTCGTTTGACGGCAAGGCCGTCACGCTCAAACTCATCGCCGACGTCGGGCCGGCCGACAACTCCTACTCCGACTGGGCCTGCTGGGGCCAGCCGCGCGTGACGCTGGGCGAAGACGTCATGGCGGTCGAGATCCACGAGACCCAACCCGCGCCGGCGTTTCTGCCGCCGCCCGAGCCGCTCGAGAACCTGACGGCTGCCGACCTGTCGCGGATCGCCTCGGCCAAGATCACGCTGGAGACCGCCGGCGTGAACGGCGGCAAGCACACCTCCTACCTCTACCTGAACGGCGTGAAGATCGGCGCGACGCCTTTGTCCAAGCACGACGACAAGTGGACGCCTGGCAGCGTCGATGTCCCGCCGCCCGTGCTCAAGACGATCGGCCCGACGAACCGGCTGATCATCAAGAACCCCGGCTGCGACTTCATGAAGGTCCGCAAGCTCTGTCTGCGTTTCGCGCTGAAGGACGGTCGCCGCGGCTCGTCCTGGGTCGACGTCGGTCCCTACACCAGCGCCAACCACTGGCCCTACGCCGAAGGCAAGAGCGTCCCCGTCGGCGCCGACCTGCCCAAGGTGCGGTTGACTATCTCACTGGAGTGATCCTGGTGGATCATCCGCGGACGGCATCTTCAACGATGCCTCGGACCGAGTCCCAGTGCTCTTCGGGGACGTAGCAGAACTGCTGACGCTCGACCCTCCCGGTCACTGCCTTGAGGCGCTCCATTCCGGGGAGAGAGCTGATCTCTCGGATTCCATCGTCCCGTTCAACCAGGGTCGACGTCGTCGCGGTCTGCTCCTCTGTTGCTCTTTCGGGATGGTAGTAGTCGTAGGTTTGTGCGATGGGAGCGCTTTCGCGGAAGCAGTACCTGGGATCTAAGCCCAGTTGGGTGAGCGTGTCCTGAATCCGCTCGTACGGCTGGTGACTCCTACGAGGTCCGAAGTCCCCCAATCCTTGTGCGCTCACTGGCTTGAATCCCCTGCGACCGAGGAATCGCTGAGACAAATCCGCCAGGACTTGATCTCCGTGATCCTGGCACTGGGCGAAGTGCGAAAGCGACACTGCGTCATCCAGCATCAAGAACCCGTCGAGCGCAAGCTCTTCCTGGCGGAGGAAACGGAGCATGGGACGACTCGTGAGGCCCCGGCAGACGAAAGGGCCGGAAAACAGATAGGCCGTCCCTAAACCACCGCGCCAGATCTCGACTTTACCCTTCTTCTGTCGGACACGCTGCTGCCGCAGAAGGTGCGTCAAGACACACCCTACTTCCGGCCTACCCAATCGCTGCCTTCAGCCGCTCGAGGTTCTGGCGGACCTTCTTGACCACCCCCTCCTGATCCGCCAACGGCGTGACGTCCACCTCCATGATGTGGAAGAGGGGAAGGCTCAGCAGCAACAGGTTCAGCTCATCGTTGGAGGCGGCGTCCGCGATGAACACGTTCGCCTTCCTGCCGACGGCCATCCCGCCCGCCAGGATCTTGCCCTCCTTCCGCAGGGCCACCAGAGCCTCGCCGAGTGCAATCACCTGTTCCACATGCTGGACCAGGTCCTGACCCGCGGTCGGGATCTTGTCCTCGAGTGCTTCCATGGTCACGAGATACTGCATCTGTATACCTCCTTATCGAAGTTGGTTTCGGGCAGTAGGGTGGTCCTCCGGACCCACCTTCTGGTGTTGCGCACGCCGAAGGAAAAGGTGGGTCGGAAACGACCCACCCTACTTGAAGCGCTCGAGGATCTCGCGGTGTCGTGCCTGCCGCTCCTCGAAGTTCTCCAGCGGCGTGACGTCAACCTTCATCTGCGTCCACGAGGGAAGGGTCATGAGCAGCTTCGTCACTTCCTCGTTGGAGGGGGCCTCCAGGATGAGCACCGTCCCCCTGCGTCCGGCCATATCCCCGCCGGCCAGGATCTTCTTGTCCGCCTCCAGCTTCATCAGCGCCTCGTGCGTGGGGATGATCCTCTGCTTGAGATGCTCAACCAGCTCCTCAGGCGAAGCCGCCGGCGGCGTCCCGATCAACTCCATCGTGACCAGATACTTCATTGACCTACCTCCCTTCCCGTGGTTTCGAACGCATCCTCCCAACCCATGTCACGACCAGCTCGCGCATGATACCGCAAACCCAACATGGCCGTGCGCGAATTCCGCGCCACCGTGGCACGGGCGTCCCGCCCGTGACGGTCCATGGGCGAGATGCCACCCGTGCGGTTCCTTCGGCCCCGCACCCAGGAGAAGGTGCGTCAAGACGCGCCCTGCGCGATTGCAGCGCCCGGTTGGCGCATGGGGGATCAGACCGATTCTCCCATGGCGCTCAGAGTGGCCTTGATCTCCGTGATTCTCTCAGCCTTGAAGTCCTTCAGGACTAGCATGATGATCAGGCCGAAGCATACGAAAAGCCCTACGAGCGCCCAGGCCGGGTTTCGCCCTTTGTACTTGGCTACGTATACCAGCCCTACCCCGAAGAGTGCGGTGGCGAGGATCCATGTGAGAGCCAGCATCTCCGGCCTGGGATCGGACATGAAATGAGCGAGTAGCATGAGGGAGAAGCCCGGAATGCCGAATAGGAAGCCCAGGGCATTGTTGCGTTTGCGTTCCTGCTCGATCTCCTGGAGCTCCCCCCGTAGTCGGGCGGGGTCCGGCCTATGCCCCTGCGCAGGGCCTGCTGAAGGAGCCAGGTACCCGCGGCAGTGCTTGCATTTCTTGGCGGCGGCCAGAATCTCCTCGCCGCAGAAGGGACAGGGCTTGGTATCTCGCTGCGACGGTGTCCCGGTTCCCACAGCTTGGTCTACCGGCTCTGCTCGCGGGAGTGAAGGAGCGATTGGCACACTGCTCGGAACGGTGAGAAGGCGTCCGCAGTTTGGGCATTTGACTTGTCTTCCGGCATGTTCGTCCTTCGCGCGATAGGACTTGCCACAACCGTCGCATTTGACGTTGACTGACATCGTGTTGCTCCGGAGCCCAGCGAAGTGGGCTCGGTGGGCCCATCACTCCGAGGCCCAATATGAGGTATGTCTCGAAACGACCTGTGTCCTCGCTGTCTCCCATCCCCTTACAGGCGTGGACCATACTGCCTGTCCGCGCAAGCGGGGACTTCGCCCGGGGCTACTCTCCAACCGGGGTCTCGCTGCTCGACTGCAGCGCCTGAGCGGCTTCGTGCTTGGCGTCCAGCCGGGACGAGAGATAGTACCCGTACGACACGATTGGCCCGAGCAAGACGTGCCCAAGAACGATGGCAACGCGGTTCTCCTCCTTGACATTCTTGATGCCGTGGATGAGCGTCTGAAACCAGAAGACGGTGACGCGGATTGCCCCCAGGAAAGCGAGCCAGAAGAGGATGTGGAACACCATCGGATCGTCTTGATCGATCTCGCGCGGCATGTCCATCGCGAGGCCTATGGTTCATGGGACAACCATCAGGAGCAGGCCGATCCAAGCTGTTGGGGCGCGCTTCATGGAAGGCGATCTCGCGAGGGGAGTGCTCTGGACCCACTAACCGTGGTTGCACCAACAGTGCGACGTGCATGGCTACGCAAGGGCAGACCATGCGACCGGTCCGTTGCTGGAGCCGGGAAGGCAGATACTTGGTGACGGTCCCTCTGTTCGACTCTTCCGTGGTACCCTTGGTACGTGACGGCGTCTATCGCTTCTTGGTGCGACGCTTCTCCACGGTCTTCCGCCCTTTCTTCTTGCTACTTCGTACAACATCTAAGAACTCTTTGTCCGGATTATAGTCGTGCGCCACTTTGAGTAGATCAGACCAGTTGATTTCTTCTTTGCCGGTACTAAGGACACGACGGAATTCCTCAGCAATCTTGGCCGGCGGCGTATCGACGACGTTAACGCCTTTTATCTCGTATAGTGCCGTCATATTGACGCGGGGGACGAAATGCACCACAAGGGGCTCGATCTGTTTCTTGTCCGGGGAGTTTGTAAAAACTACGTTCAAATTCTGAATTCCAAGAGAGATATATTTCTGAATAATAGCGTGCCCGAATGTTGCGAATACTTTCAGATCGTCGTCGGATAAGTCACAGATGTCATACTTCCCAACGAAGTAGAGGTCTATCGCGAACTGGCCCATGGGGGTCCAGGGCGCTACGATTCGCACCTGGTCGTTCTGCCAAATGATCAGATCCGAGTCTACGAGTTCCTCGAAGTAGAGCTGCAGCTGGCTAGGCGAGAAGCTCCTCGGATTCAGAACGACTTCCCAGCCGTACTGGACGTGGAAGTGGGGAATCGACTGTCCTGCCAGTCCGCCAAGGTTGAACCCTACCACCATCCTCATCAGATCGGGAGCGCGTCTCAGAAGATCGGGCGCTTGGTCATCCCCATGCTTCTTGGGGTTTGGTGACCTATACTGCTCTCCTCGCACAATACAGCCCCGGACGAGCCAGTACAGCTCCATCCTGCGTAGGTCTCTCAGGCGGAATCGGTGCAGATGAGCCTGTCTGACACTCTTGTCGTTGTGCCACAGAAAGAGCACGCGTTGATCCGCTGGCAAGTAGGGGAAGTCATTCACGAAGTCCGCAACACGATTCGCGATGACGATGTCGCACGGTGACGAGCCCGGAGGCTTGTTTCCGGCTGGGTCACAGAGCAGGCAACGGCCCGCTCCCTTGCTATCCTGCATTCTCTTCTGCTTCTCCCTGCCGGCCTTCAGAGCACGTTTCCGCGACAATGCCGACGGTAGAACGGATAGAAGGTCGCTATGAATGTCAATATCCCCGGGCAAGCTGTTGGTTTTCAGTGTGAGAAGCGGCTTCATGCGTGTCCTCCATTGGTGCTGGAGTCGACCCGCGCGTGAAACGTTGGGTAAGGCGACGCCCGGTACACCATCCCCCCAGCACGGTTCCCCAGCCCGGATATTGAAGACGAGACTTTGAATCGTTAGAAGCGATCTGCAACGCTGGGCTTCTACCCGATTGTATGGGAAATTGCAAGGGCCTGGTTGTTGCGGGGCTTCAGCGGTCGAACCGGATCTTGGTCAGGTAGATGCTGGTTTTGCCCTCGTGGGAGGAGTAGTAGCTCATCCAGAGGAGCTTGTCGTCCGGGTTCCAGACCAGGCCGGGGTTGCTGTTGTCGCCGCGGCTGGGGAGCGTGAGGGCCGGGTCGTAGCTGGTGCGGGTCATCCTCCGTACGCTAACACCTTCTTGGATTCCAGGTTCTTCAGGAGGGCAGCCCTGTCCAGGAAGTAGGTGCTCTTCAGCTTCCGGTCGCTGAGGAGCTTGATGGCCTGGTCGTCGAAGTGCGGCGAGTCGGGGTCGTCGGATTGGCCGAGCGGGGCGGCCGTCCACGACTGCGGGGGACGCGTCATCAGCACGACCTGCAAGGCGCTCTGACCGACGGTCGGGATGTACTTGCCGTCCTGGGTCAGATGGCTGAAGTACATGGCGCGGGCCGTCTCGACGGCGGGGACGCTGCCGCCCGACGCGGGGGCCGTCCGCGTGCCGCCCTTGCGGCCGAAGCGGTAGATGTCGCCGTACTTGGCGTCGATCTTTCGGCAGCGGCGAAGCATCCTTCGGCGACCCGCTTCGAGCGTTTTGATGACCTGTCGGTCGGTCAGCGATGGTGGCGGCGGGGCGCCGAGTTTTGCCCGCATGCGGATCGCGTGGGACTGCTCCTGCTTCCAGAAGTGGTAACAGAGGATGCCGGTCGAGTCCTTTTCGGCCCGGCCGTTCCACGTGAGGATGGCATTGGCGAACGCACGCAGGTCTTTCTTACGCTTGGTTGCGGCAGGGGCCTTCGCCCAAGCCGTCTTGAGGCGATTCTGCCACGGCTTGACCCCATACACCTCGGGCGAGGTGGCGATCTCGAAGACGTCCTCGATCGTCGCCTGTTTGACCTTGTCGAGGAGGTGGTAGGCGGAGGCGGCGCGCTGGTGCAGGCCGTAGCTGATCCCGAAGGCCTTCGGCTCCATATAGAGGTATGGTTTGTACTTGTCCTCGGTCAGCGGGCTATCGCGGAACATGACGCGGGGGGAGATGTTGCAGTTCTGCATCCAGCCGCACTTGGGGTTGAGGATCTGGACGAGGTCGTCAGTGGCATGGAGGCCCTTCCATTCGGTCTTGGAGGTGTGGCCGGGCACGGGTTTGGTGTAGTCATAGCCGTCGGGGCGGATCGGCACGCGGCCGGTCCGCTGGTAGTAGATGTCACCGTCGACGCAGGTGATCATGACGTTCTGCGGGTGATACTGGGCCATCGCCAGGGCGGCCTTGGCGTCCTTGATGTTCTTGGCGCACCAGATCTTGTAGACCATGTCGCCCAGGGCCACCTGGTCGGCGTAGGGGGTTGCGATCACATAGCCCCTGTCGCCCTTCTTGGCGACGACGGGTCCATGGTGGGTGTATAGCACCTCCCGGGTGACGTGATCGATCTTGCCGCTGGCGGTCTTGACGGCGATCTTGATGGTCTCGAGCGTGCCGTCTCGCCATTGACCGTCGTACTTGTACTGTCTGGGGTTTTGCGGGTTGAGCGTTTCGATGAAAATGTCCGCGACGTCGGGCCCGCCGGTCGTGTGGGCCATCGAGATGTATGCGTTGTGTCCCAGGGCGATGACGGGCGTCCCGACGACGGCGACGCCGGCCACCTGAATCTGTCCGCCGTACATCCGAACCTCGTACCATCGCGTCGGGCCGTACAACGGTTCGTGTGGGTCGATGACGGCGATGGGCACGTTCTGCTTGGTCCTCGACGGGGACAGCGCCATCTCGTTCGAGCCGTGGTAGTCGAGCGGCTCGAGCTCGATCCTCGCACGGGCCAACTCCTGGTAGGCCTGTCCGTGCACCCAGGGGTGGATGGTTGCCCGCCCGAGCGCAATGACCATCCAGGGCTCGAGCTTCAGGGCGTTGTCAGGGAGCCGCCTCGGGTGCTCCTTGAAGTATCGCTCGATGCCGGCCTGGTAGGCCTCCATGCAGGCGCGGACCTTCGCCGACAGCGTGGCGTATCCCCTCCGTGAGATCTCGGTGTGCCTGGCGATGCGCGCACGCAGGTCGCTGGTGAGCTTCCGGGGGCCGGCCACCTCGGCCAGTCTTCCAAGGGCGAGGCGGTAGTTGTCGAACAGTCGCCTCGGCCGATCCTCGGCCTGTGCGTATCCCATGGCGAAGCAGGCGGCCTCCTCCGAATCTGCGTAGATGTTGGGCACGCCCCAAGTGTCGCGGTAGAGGGTGGCCGTCTCGGCGAGCAGCGTCGCGGGCAGACAGGTCAGACCGGCCAGCACGACCGCTGGGACGAGCAGGGCGTTGATGCGGGTTCTCATGGTGTTGCCTCCTGCGGTCGGAGCCTCGGGCGGCGCCACATGAGAACCGACACCCATCCTCGGCGTCAACCTGATCTGGCGGATGGTTTGTGGCCATTATGGGACCGCGGGAGGAGTGGCCGAATCCGCCCCGGCATTTGGTTCCCTCCCGATCGCCTCTGTCGACGGGATCGGCCGGCGCGGTCTTGGCCCTCTCGCCCACGCTCCTGCGGCAGCAAGCGGCTCGCGCGGTGGGCGATTGGCCCTGAATGGGTTGGCCCGAAGCGCCGCATCGCCCGTCCCAAACTGAACGGACGACGGGGCTAAGTTAACTCCCCGCAGGGTTGCTTCGATATCTGGTATACGGCTGCGCTCCTCCCGACAGGCCCGGCCACGGGAACAGAGAGGGTCTGGGAGATCCTGTCTGGCATTGTGGAGACGCGCTCGGGTTGCCTTGGGGGGGCTGCACGTTGGAAGGGCATGATGTTCTCGGACGTTTCTGAATGGGTGCCGTTCGTGTTGATTCCGGCGGCGGCGGTCGTGGCGGGTTGTGTTGTCGCGCGCCTCTCCCGCCGCAAGGGACGTCCAATGAAGATCATCAGCGGCAACCTGGAGGCGGTGGCTAGCCAGGCCGAGCTGGATTTGGTGCAGCTGCAACTGGAGGACGCCTACGGGACGCTGTCCGAGGGGTGGAACCGGCTCATTGCGGAGGTGGGCGAGGCCCGGCAGGAGCTGGAGGCCTTTCGGGTTCAGCAGGAGGCCCTGGAGACCGTCGCCCGCTACGACTCCAACTGGGTGACCCAGCTGCTCAACAAGATGTCCTACGGTCTGATGATGGTGGCAGAGGACTTGACCGTCATGTTCGTCAACCCCGCTGCGGAGCGGTTGCTGGGCCAGAGCCGAGAAGACTTGCTGGATCAGGGCGTGACGGACGTGTTCGACGCGTCGTTGGAGTCGCTCCGGACCAGGGCCGGCGGGTCGATTGACCGCGTGTTCGATCTGGAGTCGATCGGCGTGACGGTTCGGGTGAAGGCGGTCCGGACGCACGAAGAGGAGGGACACGGCCTGACCGCGCTGTTCCTGCACGACATGAGCCATCAGAAGGAACAGGAGCGGGCACGCGATCAGTTCCTGTACCACATCACGCACGAGCTTCGCACGCCGCTGACGAACATCCGCGCCTACGCGGAGACGTTGTCGGAAGGCGTGCTGGAGGACAGGGACTCGCTGCGGGAATGCTACAACGTCATCATCAGCGAGACGGATCGATTGTCCCGGTTGGTGGAGGACATCCTGAGTGTCTCGCAGCTCGAGGCCGGGTCGGCACGTTTGGAGGTGGACGACGTCCAGACGGCCCGACTGATCCGCCAGGTCGTCGAGGACATGCAGGCGTCCGCCGACGAGAAGAACGTCGAGCTGACCCTTTCGATGCCCTCGAAGGTTCCGACGATCCGCGGCGACAAGGAGCGTCTGGCCGTCGTATTCACGAACCTGGTCGGCAACGCCGTGAAGTACACGCCCCGGGGTGGACAGGTAGAGGTGAGCTGCGTCGAGGACGGGGCGAGGCTGAAGATCACCGTGCGCGACACGGGATTGGGGATTGCCCCGGAGGACCAGGCGAAGGTGTTCGACAAGTTCTATCGAGCGTCTGACGAGAAGGTGGCGCAGCTGCCGGGAACGGGGCTGGGGTTGGCCATCGCTCGAGAGACGGTCCGATCGCATGGCGGGATCATCGAGTTGGAGAGCGAGCCGGGCAAGGGGTCGACCTTCACGGTGTTCCTGCCGGTCAGTCGTTCGCCCGCTATCAAGTCAGGGGAGGGCAAGTGATGGCCGTTATCGTCATCGCAGAGGACGAGCTTCACATCATCCGCGTCGTCAGCCTGTGGCTCAGGAGGCACGGTCACGTGGTGCACGAGGCCAGCAACGGCCGGGAGGCGTTGGAGCTAGTCCGCAAGCACGTCCCCGACCTGCTCATCACCGACGTCAACATGCCGGCGATGGACGGGATCGAGCTGGTGGCCACCTGCGCGATCGAGGGGCTTCCTCGTGTTGGGACCATTGTGCTGACGTCGCGCTGCGATCAGACGGAGATCCGAAACCGGCTGGAGGGGCTCGACGTGGTGTTTCATCCCAAGCCGTTCAGTCCCTCGAAGCTCACGGTTGAGGTGGAGCACTTGCTCGATTGCTCGCGGGGCGAGCCCGCGGGGGGAGACGGCGAGCTGGGAGTGACCGCGAAGCATGACGCCATTGGCCCGTAATCCGGTGGATCCGGGGCCGGGCACGACCTCGGATCCGGGGCGATCCCTGGCGCTCGCGACAGGGATGGAGGCGGGCGTGTTCAGCAAGGACACGACCACGTTCCCGCCAACCTGCGTCCGGACATGCCTATCCGCGTCGGAAGGCGGCGGGGTGGAGGGCGGGTGTTCGCTGATCCGCGGTCTGGTCGAGGGAATCGTGCCCGAGGGCGTGCAGGGGATTCGTCCATGCGAGCAGGGCCATCACGTCGCGGTCTATCCGGGGGACGGGCTGAGCCCGACGGTTCTGGTCCTGCAGCCATCGGGCAAGGAGACGGACGACGCGGCGTCGGGGCAGACCGAGGCCGTTGCCAGCCTGTGGCAGCAGTTCGAACGGCTCACCCAGGAAAGCCAGGGCTTGGCGATGGAGCTGATCAGCAGTTATGAGCAGCTCAACGTCATCTTCGATATCACCAAACGCGTGGGGGAGGTCCGAAACGTCGAAGAGATCAAGCTCTTCCTCGTTCGGATCCTGACCGAGGCGCTGTCGTGCGACTGGGCATGCTGCCTCTCGGAGGATGGGGACTCACACTGGTGGTGCCGCGACGACGGATCGGATCGAGCCACGATACTGCCGTGGCTGCAACAGGGGTTGCAGGACGTGCTGAAGAAGGTCTCCAGGGATCGGCAGATCGTGGTTCTCGGCCAGCTGCCCGGTCCGCAGGACGGGCAGCCCACGTCCGTGATGGCCGGCCCGCTAGGGAGCGACGCGGATGTCAGCGACGTGGTCGTGGTGGCTCGCGGTTCCGGCCGCGACGAGTTCCTGTCGGGCGACATGAGGATGCTGGACTCCGTGCTGAGCCACGGTGGCCAGGTCATCTCGAACCTGCGGTTGATGGAGCGGCTCAAGCGACTGTCGTTCGAGGCGGTGCTGGCCCTCGTCAGCGCGATCGACAAGAAGGACTCGTACACCTCCGGACACTCCGAGCGCGTGGGGTTCCTGTCGCACCTGATCGGCGAGGAGATGGGACTGACGGCGGCGGACCTGCAGGACCTGGAGTGGGCCGGCATCCTCCACGACGTGGGGAAGATCGGGATCAGCGACGGCATCCTGACCAAACCGGGCAGCCTGACGGACGACGAGTTCGACCTGATCCGACAGCACCCGAAGATGAGCTACCAGGTGATCGAGCCGCTCCGGTCGTTCAAGGCCGTTCGCGAGACCGTACTGCATCACCACGAGACCCCCGACGGCACGGGCTATCCTGACGGCCTGAAGGGCGACGAGATCCCGCTGGGGGCGAGCATCGTGCACACCGCCGATACGTTTGACGCCCTGACCTCCGACCGTTCGTACCGCCGGAGTTTCCCCATCGACAAGGCGCTGGAGATCATGCGGAAGGATACGGGCACGAAGATCGATCCGAAGTGCATGGCGGCGTTCGAGAGGGCGTTCAAGGCGTTTCGCAAGCAGCAACCGGATCGTTTTCGTGAGTTGTTCGGCCACACTCGGGAGCACGCTGAATGAGCTGGCAGACGGATGACGTCGTGCAGAAACGCCTGCGTCTGGGGGCGGTCGGCTCCCTGGGAGCCGTGACCCTCCTGTGGCTGGCTTGCCAGGCGCCGACGCTGTTTCCCTTGGGAACCGCGCTGTTGACGGTATCGATGGTTCCCTTGGCTGCCGGTTTCCGGGCCAGGGGCGGACTGCTCCTGGGCATGCTGTTTGGCGTGCTGTGGGTGGTCGCGAAACTTGGGGTCACCGGGCCGCTGAGCGGGGGGGAGGTTCTGAACGTGGCCAACGTCGGGTCGGCCCTGGCCATTGCGATCCTCGGCACGCTGTCCGGGGCGTTCTTTGGGCTCCCGACGCCCAGGGGCTCGGGGCGCGGCAGCGCTGCGACAGTTTCCTCGCACGACCTGGGCGCCCGCGCGACGCGGATGTTTCTCACGAAGGGTGGGGAGGAACAGATCCGCGACGCGCTCGGCAGATACCGCGATTGGATGTCGGAGTGGGATCACCAAGACGATCCATGGGCGTCGTTCGACACCCACGTGCGAGAATTGCTGCGGCAATTGGTGGGGGCTAGGCGTGTCCGGTGCTACCGCCTGAGCGGAAGCGGTCAGCTGCGCCCGCTGAACGGTGCCAACGATGCGGACGTCGGCAGCCTGAGCGACGAGGGGGGGCTGCTGGACCATGTGCTGACCAGCAAGCGCCGATTCGTTGCGTCATCGCCGAATACAGGGGAGCTCCTTCGTGAGTTGGCCAGCGCCAGCGAAGTCGCTTACGCCTGGGCCCTGCCGATTCGAGATGAGCAGCGGAGCTGTGGGCTGATCACGGTCGGCGAGTTCGAGGACGAATCGGTTGGGGAGGAACGACTGGATCTCGCGGCCGATCTGGTGGAGGAGTTCTGGGTGCATCTGCGTCGAGCGGATGCGCTTCGGGTCGCACGTCTGGTGGACCGACCGTCGGGAGTTCTGAATCGGGTAGAGATCCTGGCGGTGCTGGACCGGACCGTCGAGGAGTGCTACGCGGCCCAGGAGCCGGTCGTGATGTTGGCGCTCGTGGTGGAGGGGATCCGCAGCATGGACGACGGGGGACAGTGGGAGATCCGGAATGAGGTGATCGAGGCCATTGGTCATACGATGCGGGCTCGTCTCAGGCATGACGATGTGCTGGGCCGGTTCAGCGACGATCGTTTCGTCGCGGTGCTCCGCCGGCTGGACGTCTCCCTCGCCCACTTGATCACCCGCAAGATCCTCGGGGCGGCGGAGGCCGAGTTCCACAGGCGGCTGCCGGGCATGCCGCTCACGCTTCGTGCGGGACTGGCGGGCAGCGGGTTGGACCCCGTGCCTCCCCAGGTGCTGCTCCTGAGGGCATTCGATGAGATCGCCGAGGCACGGAATCGGGACGTGGAGCTCATGCCCCGTTCCAAGGAATCCTCGACGGTGGCTGAGAAGGCATGAAGACCAGCTCACACCAGCACGGCCGGGCGACGGTTGTGGCTCCCCGCGACGCCGTTGTCGAGGGGGAGTGCGACGATGTGCGCAGGGCGGTTATGGAGGCCGTCGGGAACGGCTCCAGTCACATCGTGCTCGATCTTTCCGAGGTGCCCTTCGTGGACAGCGCGGGCCTGGAGCTGTTCTGTGAGCTCCAGACCACCTGCACGACCGGCGGGGCCCATCTGAAGCTGGCCTCGCCCGACGAGACGTGCAGCGAGATCTTGCGGATCACGGATCTCGATCGCCAGTTCCAGGTGTATCTATCGGTGGAGGAGGCCGTTCGGGGTTTGGCTTGACCATGATCGAGGGGTCCGAACAGATCGGTCAGCTGCTGCTGCGAGCCGGGATGATATCCGAGCAGGATCTCGCGACCGCGCTGAAGCTGCAGCAGACGAACCGGGCTCGGCTCGGTGAGACGCTCCTGGAGATGAGCGTCATCAAGCCGGCCCAATTGCTCGAGGTGCTGTCGAAGCGCCTTCGGGTCAAGGGATGCATCCTCCGCCACGGGTTGATCGATCCGGCCGTCTCCAAGCTCATCGACCGGGAGGAAGCGAGGGAGATGAAGGTGCTGCCGCTCTTCAAGGTAGGGGGGCGCCTCACCGTCGCCATGCTCGAGCCGCAGCGGCTGCCCCTGATCGACCGCCTGGCTTCGTTGACCGATTGCGAGATCAACCCGGTGCTCGTCCTGGAATCCAACCTCAACGAGTTCGCCGAACGCTACATGGCCGAGGAAGTCTCTGTGGATTCCTTCCTCGTCTCTTTGAGCGAGCAGGACGTCGAGTTTGTGGATCGCGAGGCGGCCGACACCAGCGCGGTGACGGATCTGGACCGGATGGATGGTACCCCCGCGGTCAATTTGGTGAACCTCTCCATCCTTTCGGCCATTCGGGACAACGCCAGCGATATCCACATCGAGCCGGACCACAAACACCTTCGGGTGCGATGTCGCGTCGACGGGGTGCTCAGGGAGTTGCTGACCGCTCCACTCCAGATGCACGCGGGCGTGGTCTCGCGGGTGAAGGTGCTCGCCAAGATGGACATCGCCGAAAAGCGCCTGCCGCAGGAAGGGCGGGTGTGCACCATCGCCGAGGGACGGGAGGTGGACCTTCGGGTGTCCACGATGCCCACCATCCTGGGAGAGAAGGCGGTCATCCGGGTCCTGGATCGCTCCAGCCTGAGGGTGGAGATGGAGCAGCTCGGCTTCAGGGACGAATCGTTGGCGGCGTTCAAGCGGATGCTGTTCCGCCCTCACGGGCTTGTCCTGGTCACCGGCCCGACGGGGAGTGGCAAGACCACCACGCTGTATTCGGCGCTGGATCTCCTGCGTTCCGTGACGGTCAACATCATCACGGTGGAGGACCCGGTCGAGTACCGGTTGGAGATGATTAACCAGATCCATGTCCAGGAGCAGGTCGGCCTGACGTTCGCCCGGGCGCTGCGATCGATCCTGAGGCAGGACCCGGACATCATCATGGTCGGGGAGATCCGGGATGCCGAGACGGCTCAGGTGGCGATCCAGGCTGCGCTGACCGGGCACCTGGTGCTCAGCACCCTGCACACGCGCGACTGCGTGGGGACGATCGCGCGGCTGACGGACATGGGCTTGGAGCCGTACCTGATCGCTTCGGCGCTGAACGGCGTGATCGCCCAACGTCTGGCGCGAACGATCTGTCCGGCCTGTCGGACGACGTACATGCCGGATCGCTCTCTGCTGGCCCAGGCCGGCTGGGACGAGTCCGGGCCGGGCATCTTCTATCGCGGTGCAGGCTGCACCAAGTGTCATGACTCGGGATTCCAGGGACGGGCGGGAATCTACGAGGTCCTCGAGCTGGATGACGAGATGTACAGGCTCATCCACCGCTCGATCGACGAGTCGGCGATCAAGGCCCACCTGGTCGACAAGGGGTTTCGGTCCTTGCGTCAGGAAGGGCTCGAGCTGGTGGAGTCCGGCAAGTCGACGCTGGAGGAGGTCCTACGCGTCACGCATATGGAGGCGCAGGAAAAGATCCGAGCTGAGGCGAAACCGGCTAGACAGCCCGCTGAGGCGGGCGCCGTCTGAGTCGCCGGGGAGTACGTCTGGTGCCATTCACCATCGAAGCCGTTGACAGGACTGGCAAGGAGGTCTCGGCCATCATCGATGCGACCACGGTCGAAGAGGCGACGGAGCAGCTTCATTCCCGGGGGCTGTTCGTCACCCGCGTGGTTGAGGTGGGCCAGGAGAGCGCCGGTACACGGTCGTCGGGCGTAGGATCGATCTTGAGCGGGCGTCCGGGCAACGCGCGGGATCGGATGCTGCTGACGCAACAGATGGCCATGATGCTCCACGCTGGCAGCCAGGTCGTGCCGGCGCTGACGGCGATTCAGTCGCAGATCGAGAAGACCCGCTGGCGCCAAGTCGTCTCGGACGTCTGCAGCAAGGTCGAGGACGGTGCGTCGCTGAGCGACGCCATGGCCGAACACCCCGACATTTTCGACGAGACGTTCCGGACCATCCTGGCGGCGGGCGAGAGCACCGGGTCGACCGCGGAAGCCTTCGATCGCCTGGCGGTGATGACCAAGACCCAGCAAGAGATCAAGGTGAAACTGATCAGCTCGCTGGTCTACCCCGTGATCCTGTTGCTGATGGCCATCGGCGTCGTCGGCGTGCTGATGTTCTATGTCTTGCCGAAGTTCGACGATCTCTACAGTACGCTAGGCACGGAGCTGCCGTGGATCACCACCATGATGATCAGCGTGTCCCGATGGATCGAGGGAAACCAGATCCTCGTGGCAATCCTCATCTGCGTTGCGCTGGCCGTGCCGTTTCTGGTACCGCGCCTGCCGGGGGCCAAGGATGTCCTGGACAAGATCGTCCTTAGCCTGCCCCTGCTCAGCCGGATTACCCAGCGGCTGATCCTGGCCAAGATCTTCCGCGTGTGGGGGACCTTGGTCCGAAGCAACGTGCCTCTACTGGAAGGGCTGCGTCTGTCGCGGTCCTCGACGCGCAACGCGCGTTTCAGCGCGATGATGGACGACGTCATCGAATCGGTGGCGGACGGGAATTCGGTGGGCGAGTCGTTGGCACGGCATTCGATCGTGCCGGTGACGATGTCCTCGGCGATCGCGACCGGTGAGCAGAGCGGGCAGTTGGGGGAGTCGCTGCTGTACCTCGCCGACTACCTGGACCAGGAGAACGCCGAGACCATCGGGGCGCTGACGCGGTTGTTCGAACCGTTCATCCTGATCGCGATGGGCCTGGTCGTTGGGACGATCGCGATCTCCCTGTTTCTGCCGTTGTTCGATCTGACCAGCGCGGTGAGCGGCCATTGACTTGTGGGGTGGTTCGATGCTGCGGCGACTGAGAAGCACGACCCCGATCGCAGTTGACCTTGGCACGTCCTCGTTCCGGGCCATTCAGCTGGACAGGAACGGGCGCACCCCCACGATCCGACACTGGTTGAACCAGCCTCTGCCCGCCCGGCAAGACGACGGACAGGAGGACTCTGGGGACCAGGATCAAAGCCTGCCGGGCCTGTCCCTCGCACGGCTGAGTGATCTGAGCGGCTTCGAGGGGCGGAGGATCGTTGCGTCGCTGGGCCCGCCGGACGTCGACGTCTGCTCCCTGAAGGCGCCCGAGAAGCTGATGGGGCAGGAGCAGGACGTCCTGATCCGCAGCCTCCGGCACGAGGTGGCTCGGCATGTCCAGATTCCGATCGAGACGGCCGAGCTGGCGGTCTGGCCCTTGCCGCCTGTGCAGGTGGACGGCCCGAATCTCATGGTAGCGGCGGCCCCGAAGGCGATGATCCGACAGTTCCTGGAGTGGGTGGACGCGCAGGGCTGCGTCTGTGTCGGCATCGATCTGGCTCCGCTGGCCATGATGCGCGCCTGTCTGCGGGTGATGAGCGACCTGGAGACGGAGGGGCTGTGGGGGGTCCTCGACGTCGGCGCCCGCTCGAGCCGCTTCTATCTGGGCCTTGACGAGACCCCCGTCTACGTTCGAAGTCTGCCCGCCAGCGGGGACATGATGACGCGCCGGATCGCCAACGAACTCGGCGTCGAGCCCGCCATGGCGGAGCGGTACAAGCGGCACTATGGGATCCGCGCCGAGGGCGGCGGGTATCGACCGATGCTCGCGCAGCAGGGCCCCATCGACGATAAACGCATGGCCAACATCCTTCTGGGGGCGCTGAGCCCGATCGTGCGCGGGATGGCCCAGGACATCGAGAAGTCCTTCCGCTACGCGATGGACCTTTACCCCGGCCGGCGCGTCAGCCACGTGGTCCTGGCGGGGGGCGGGTGCCGGCTGGACGGACTTCCGGAGCTGCTCGGCAAGCTACTTGGCATTCCGGTGCGCCGGGCCTGTGCGGATCGGCTTGTTGCGGCGAGCAGGCATCATCCGGCGCTCGCCGCGGATGTGCTCGTGGAAATGGTGACCTGTCTGGGGCTGAGCTACGGGGAGTACAACTGATGACGGTCCAGGTCGACCTGCTCCCGTCCGAATACAAGCTCAAGACGAAGCGTCCCCGGCGCTTCAAGGTCTGGATCGCCTTGTCGATGGCCGTTGCCGTTGCCCAGGGCCTGTCCTCCGTGTTCTTCAGGTTGCAGGCCGACGAGGCTCGACGCGCCGTGCAGGACGCCGAGGAGATGCGGGATGAGGAGCAAAGGTTGATCAAGGACCTGGCCTCGCTGGCCGAGCAAGAACGAGCCCTGGCGCGTCAGGTTGCGCTGAACGAGGGGCTCCGTCGAAAGCATCGATGGAGTGAAGCCTTCGCGGAACTGTCTGCCCACCTGCCTGACCGGGTCATGTTAACCAGGCTGGCGTCGAACCCGCCGCGCAACGTGGAACTCGGCGGCGACCGGAACGAGACCGAGAAGCGTCTCCGTCAGCTCCGCGGGGCGGCCAAGCCAGACGGTCAGGCGGGCACGGCGCGTGGGTTCTTCATCGACGGGATCGCCGCGGACCACGAATCGGTGGCGGGATTTCTCGGCGCGTTGGACGACCACGCCGGATTCGGGCTTTGCGAGCTGAAGTCGACCAGCCGGCGGCCCTTCATGGACGATTACGCCGTGGCCTTTGTGATTCATACGCGATGGTGACCAAGATAGGGAACTGGCGCCGATACGACGTTGACCTGGCCGGGGTCGCCATGTTGGCCGTGGTCGCCTTGGCCGGCTATGCGCTGGCCATCCACGAGCCCCTCACCGATTCGCTAAACAGCGACCATGCCCTGGAGCAACGGGACGAGATGTCTGTCCGGGTCGCTACGCTCAAAGCGAAGTGTGCGACGACGAGGCGCGGGATCGAGGAGGTCACCGATCGCCTCGGCAAGACGCGCACCCGATTGCCCGACTCGCACGCCGTGGACGACCTGATCTGCCGGTTGCACGACATCGCTTCTGAGTGCGGCGTTATCCTGACGCGATTGCAGCCCGTCGCAACCGCCAAGAGGGAAGCGTATCAGGTTGCCTCGTTCCTAATCGAAGGTCGGGCGACCTTCTTGGCGTTGCATCAGTGGTTCGCGCTGATCGAGTCGGGCGTGCCATACTTCGACATCACGAACTTCTCCATCCGTGCGTCGAAGGACAAGGACGAGAAGGGCAACGTGATCTGCCTTTTCGAGTGCTCGCAGCGGTTTTACTTCAGCGATCCGGATGCCACTCCGGCACTGTCGGCGGAGCAGCCATGAGACTCAGCCAGAAGAAGGCCGTGCTCTATGGATTCCTCCTCTTGGCGGCCCTTACCGGGCTGGTGATCGACCGTCTGTGTACACCCCAGAGCGCCAGCGCCGCGATCGGGCCAATGGGCGCCAGGGCCAAGATCCCGGGGGGCGCGGATGGCGAGGGGGAGCTCGGGGACGTCCCGCCAGTGGCCGCGATCTTCGATCCGTCCCGATCGACGTTTGCCCCGTCTGGGGATGCTCTGAAGTCCGCGACGAACGCTGCGAAACGGGACGCGTTCGGCCTCTCAGGGCGGATGCTCGCGGTCTATCAGCGGAAGACGGCGGTTGTGAACCAGGCTAGGCAGGCGGCGAAGCGACGGCAGGCTGAGCAAGCCCGGGTGGCCGCTGACGCGTTTGCGACGTCGCATCGTTTGGAGGGGACGCTGCTTCATCCGACGGATCCGCGGGCCGTCATTGACGGACGTCTGCTGCGGGTAGGAGATCGTCTCGATGGGCACGAGCTTTGCAGGATCGAGCGTTATCGGGCGCTTTTCTCGAAGGACGGCAAGGATTTCGAGCTGAAGCTACCCAATCCACTGAATCCTAAAGTCGGCGTCGGGAATCAACGATAATCTTGGTGGATGACCCAAGCGGGGTCTTCCCAAGGAGGTAATTCGGCCTATGGTTCTTCGTCTTTGGACGAAGGGGGTTCACATGACTGCGAAGGAAAAGCGGGGTTTCAGTCTGGTCGAGTTGGTCATCGTGATCGTCATCCTGGGGGTGATCGCCGCGATCGCTGTGCCTCGGATCAGCCGCGGTGCGAAGGGTGCGGACGAATCGGCCGTACGCCAGAACCTGGCGATTCTGCGGTCCGCCATCGAGATGTACGCGGCTGAGCACGCCGGGGATTTTCCCGGGGACACTGAGGCCGATTTCACGGACAAGCTGCTCAAGTACAGCAAGAAGGACGGGAGCACCCACACGTCGACGACCGGGGGCTTCATCTACGGGCCCTATCTGCGCAAGCAGATTCCGGCTCTGCCGGTCGGCGACAAGGCGGGGCTGAATGCGGTGAAGGTCGGGAACTCCGGGCCGGTCGTAGACAGCGAAGGCGACTACGGGTGGATCTACAACTACACCACGGGCGAGATCATCGCCAACTGCGACGACAACACCGAGTCCGATCCCAACACGACCTATGATCAGTGGTAACGGGGACCGCCCGCGTTGCTACACGTAGAGACCCCCAGATCTCAAGCGCAAGTACAGGGGCCGCGGCGCACGCGGCCCCGTTGCGTTACGTTGGTTGAGTTGGTTGTCGTCATCGTGATCGTGGGGATCCTGCTGGCGGTGGGCGTCACCGCGTTCAGCGGGTCGACGGTCAATTGCCAGACGGAGGCCGCCGCTGACCGGGTCGCGTCGGACTTGTCGCTCGCCCGCCAGCATGCCATCACGACCGGGGCGAGTCAGTCGGTCCAATTCACGCCGGGCACGGGAGGCTACGCGCTGCCCGGGATGGAGGATCCGGATCGCCCCAGCAGCACCTACGGGGTTGATCTGTCGGGTCCGCCCTATCGCGTCGCGATCCAATCGGCCGACTTCGACGGCGACGCCGAGATTGTCTTCGACGCCTACGGCAAACCCGACAGCGGCGGCACACTGGTCATCGGCGCGGGGGAGCGCCAGATCACGCTCTCGGTCGATGGGGAGACCGGCCGGGTCTCCAGACCTTAGGGGAGGCTCCGATGCCCGCTTCGTCACTTCGCCGAACCTGCCGCGGTCGGCGGGCGCCGACTCGGGCGGGGTTCACGCTTGCCGAGGTGATTGTCAGCGCAGCGTCGATGGCGGTGCTGATGGTGGGCATTGCGTCGGCCGTCTTGCTCGCCTCCCAGGCAATCGATGACGGAGGCAACCCCGCCACCAACGTCCACGCGGCGACGACGGCCGCCGACCAGATCGTTCGAGACGTCTCCTCCGCCCTGTCCATCTCCGAGCAGTCGGCGACCGTGCTGGCCTTCGCGGTTCCGGATCGCGATGGGGACGAGGAGGATGAGCTCATCCGGTACGCGTGGTCGGAAACGCCGGGCGATTCGCTGACGCGGCAGTACAACGACGGCAACAGCGTAGCCATCCTTGATGACGTCCAGGAGTTCCAATTGGGCTACGATCTGGCGACCGAAGGGGGGGGTGGGGACCCCGTCGAGGGCGATACGACGATGCTGATTGGCCTCGACGCCTACCAAGACCTCTTCGACTTCCGGGTGGACGAGCAGCACTGGGTCGGCCAGTACTTCGAGCCGGTTCTCCCGGAGGGCGCCACAAGCTGGCGGGTCATGCGGGTGGGGTTCCGGGCGAGGATCGACGGTTTGGGGCTCGGGGCCGTCAAGATCCAGTTGCGCCAGGCCACTCCCGAGGGGCTTCCAACCAGCAACGTGTTGGAGCAGGAAACCGTGTCCGAGTGGGATTTCGGCACGTCCTATGATCCTTGGTATGAGGTGGCGTTCAGTGAGGTCTCAGGCTTGGCTCCGGGGCAGGGCCTCTGCCTGGTCTTCGAGTTCGCCAGCGATCCTTTCTGGGAGGCGTACTGCTGCAAGATCGAGTACCACGACGACGGAGGGGATACCCCTCCCAATACCCACATGGTCGAAACGGCGACCAAGGGTGCGTCGTGGACGTCCCCCTACGGCAAGTCGCTGCGGTTCTGCGTCTACGGCACGGTCACGGCGCCGGAAGACGGAGGAGGCGTGGAGCGGGTCTCCTGCCTCCACGTCTCGGTTCGCACCGGACCGGAGGCTGCGACGCGGGTCGACACCGCCGTCCAGATGCTCAACAGGCCACTGGTGCCAGGCTCATGATCCGCGCACGTGACATTACGGCGACGTCCCATTCGGGCAGGCTCGCGCTCAGCTTGGTGGAGGTGACCATCTCGGTCACCATCGTGGCCGTGATGATGGTGTCAGCCCTGAGTACGCTTTGGAGCGTGGTGCGCTCTCGTCAGATCAACCAGGACCTGCAGATCGGCCAGAAGTTGGCCGAACAGCTCATGGCCGAGATCCTCAGCAAGCCATACGAGGACCCCGATGTCGCGCCCGGGAGCTTCGGCGCGACTGGAAGCGAGCTGGCCGCAGGGGATCGCAGCCGCTTTGACGACGTGGACGACTACGACGGGTGGTCGGCCTCCCCGCCGGAGATGGCGGACGGCACCGTCATCCCGGACCGGGGCGGCTGGGAACGGTCCGTGGGGGTCGTCTACGTCAGTCCGCTCGCCCTCCACTGGGTGGTCGGCGTCGACATGGGGGTCAAACGCATCACCGTCACAGTCTCCCGCAGCGGCGAAGAGGTTACCTCGTTGGTGGCCATCAGCGGTCGGACGAGGGAAATGCCATGAATGCCCAGTTGAGATCGCGCATTCGACGCCGGCGGCGAGGATCGGCTTACTTGCTCGTCCTGGGCTCGGCGATGATCGTGGCGATCATCGGTTTGTCCTCGTTGACGGTCGCCCGGATCCATCGCCGCGCGGCCGGGAGCGCTGCCAACGCGAACGAGGCCCGGCTCAACGCCAGATCTGCCGTCGAGGCCTGCATCGGGGCGACGGCCTTCCTGGCGGACTGGCGGACCTCGGGCTACGTCAGCGGCGAGGTCGTCGGGCCCCTGAACCTGGGAGACGGCACCTGCTCGGTCAAGATCGTGGACGAGATCGACGGGGACTTGGCCAACGATCCAGACCAGCAAGTTCGCATCACCACTACCGGCCAGGTCGGGTCGGCTGTCTATCACTACACCGTGTTGGCCGAGCCGCCCGCGCTGAGTTGCCTGCAGGCGGCCGTCCACGCGGTCGGCGGGTTGGCTGTTGAGAGCGGCGACACGCTGACCGTCACCAACGGTCCAGCCTTCTGCAGTTTCAGTGAGGGTCTCGAGTATGGTCTGGTTCTCGTCTGGTCAGCCGCCACGATCGACGGTGACGCGGCCGCCGACACGGTGGAGAACTACGGGGAGATCACGGGGGACATCACCGAAAACGCCTTGCCCAAGGAGCTGCCTGCTTCCAGCACGGTCGCGTACTACGTCAGCCAGGCAACCGTCATCACCCGGTCGGCGATCGGGGGTGACAAGATCGAGAAGGTCATCCTGAGCCACATCAGCAACCCCTACGGAGCGGTGAACCCTGATGGGCTCTACTACATCGATTCTGAAGGCCATCCCATCCAGATCGAGGAGTGCCGCATCGAAGGGACGTTGGTGGTGGACATGGCTGCCGACAAGAAGCTCGAGATCAAGAAGGGGATCGTCTGGCAGCCCCACCGCTCGGACTACCCGGCCCTGATCGTGACCGGCGGGGAGGAAGTCGAGCTGGAGATCGAATACCCGCTGGACGAGGATGGCCTGGAGGTCAACTTCAATCCCGCTGGGCTTCCCTATGAGGGCCAGGAGGACTCCGATCAGGATGACGTGTATGAGAGCGTCATCAAGGGGCTCATCCACATCGTCGACGCCCCGACGGAGCTGAAGAAGACAACACGGGTGGAGGGGGCGATTCTTGTCGAAGGGATCGTGACGGTCAAGGACACCGTCACCGTGGTCTACGACGCGAACCTGGCATTGAACCCGCCGAAGCGGTATCGTGCATCCCGGTTGAACATCCTGCCGGGGACTTGGCGTCGCGTGCTGAGTCCCTAGGGGTCAGTCACCCGTGAAGTTGCGGGTCGCCGTAGACGTTAGGCCCCAGACTTCAGGCCTCAGGCCTCCGGTTGTGATTCGATGCGCCAGCCCTGTGGCCTGACGCCTGAAGCCTGCGGTGTCAGGCAGGCGGGAGGTGTTGCTGACGGCCAAGCCCTGCCCCAAAGCACAGGGCTCACTGAACACCAGCTCGGCGTCGGTCGTCAGCCGATGGATGAGTTCCCCATGGCGCCGGCCATGGGGGGCGCAGGTAGGGAGACTGTCATGCCATCGTCTTCGTCGTCGTCTCGCGGAAGAGGTTATCGGGCCAAGACGCTGCTGTTTGCCGGCGGGGTCCTGGCAGGATTGGCTGCGGGCGAGCTGTTCAGGCCGCCCCGCGCGGAGGCGCAGATCCCCGACCCCGCGGCCCAGCGCATCGCGACCTACCGTGCTGCGATCGAGTCCACCCAGTTGCTCAAGCAGATCCGCGACACGCTTGCGACGGGGACGCTCAAGGTTCAGGTGGTGGAAGCGGACAAGGCGCGTCCGGCGCGGCGCGGGACCCCGTCGCCCAAGCGCTAGCTGTGCGGGCTTGCGAAAGAACTGAAAATCTGTTTGGCAAAGGGGTTGCAATTCCCCCCCGGGCGGGTATCCTATCAGCGATACGTCAAGGAAGAGAATGGCCTTTGAGCTCAGGAGGAGCCGAACCGGGCCATGTTCAGCAGGATGCTGTCCCCCTCTGGCGGTTGTCGGGCGTCGAGGCTGTTGTTGTCGTTATGCCTCGGCTGGGTGATCGCTCCCTCCATTGCCCTTGCTGAAGAACCCACGACGACGGCGAAGGCCGAATCCGTCGACGGTTCGACCGTCGTGGTCAAGGGCCAAGACCGCGTCGAGATGCACGTCGCCGACGTCCCGCTCTCGACGATTCTGCGGATGCTCTCCGCACAGAGCAAGCGGAACATCATCGCCGGCCCTCAGGTGAAGGGCACGGTGACGGCGGATCTGTACGACGTCAGTTTCGACGAGGCCCTCGACGCCATCCTCCGGACAAACAACTGCGCCTACGAAGAACGCGGCCGGTTCATTTACGTCTACACGCTTGGCGAGCTGGCCAAGATGCGCGCAGAGGAGGTCGAGGAGCCCTTCGTCGCCCGGTTGTTCCGCCTCAACTACGTCACGCCGAAGGACCTCCAGTCCCTGATCCAGCCCCTGCTGAGCAAAGAGGGCAAGATGTCCATGACGCCCGACGCGGCGACCGGACTGGACACCAGCGCGACGGAGGCCGGCGGCAACACGCACTCGGGCCCCGACACCCTCATGATCTACGACCGCGCGAGCGTGATCGCTGAAGTCGAGAAGGTGATCCGGGAGTTCGACGTCCGGCCGAGACAGGTGCTTATCGAAGCGACCATTCTCCGTGCTGACCTCGGCGAGGACAACGCGCTGGGCATCGACTTCAACATGGTGTCGGGCGTCGACTTCGAGATGCTGGCCTCTCAATCGACCGGCGTGACGGACATTACTACCGGGAGGGTCCCGCAGCCGGAGCTCAACAACACCAACACGGCGCTGCGGACCGACTTCAACGGTAACGTGCCGCTGGGCGGGCTGAGCTTCGGCGTCATCAAGGATCAGATCGCCGTCTTCCTGCGGGCCCTCGAGGCGGTCACCGACACGACGGTCCTGGCGAATCCCAAGATCCTCGCCCTCAACAAGCAGCGCGGGCTGGTGATCGTCGGCCGGCGGGACGGGTACCTGACCACGACGGTGACCGAGACCACGGCGATCCAGACCGTGGAGTTTCTCGAGACCGGGACGCAGCTCGTTTTCCGCCCTTTCATCGGCGACGACGGTTACGTCCGGATGGAGATCCATCCCGAGGACAGCACGGGGGAGCTGAACGAATCGAATCTGCCCTTCGAGACGACCACGGAGGTCACCTCCAACATCCTGATCCGCGACGGCCACACGATCCTGATCGGCGGACTGTTCCGCGAGGCCACCACGGCCGTTCGCAGCCAGGTGCCCATCATGGGAAACATTCCCGGCGTGGGGGCGCTCTTCCGTTCGACGAACGACAACACGACGCGCGAGGAAGTGATCATCCTCATGACCGTCCACGTCATCAAGGACGAGGAGCAATACGCCAAAGTGGGCGCAAAGCTCGCCGAAGAGGCCATGCAGCTGCGAATCGGGATGCGCAGAGGGATCCAGATGTACGGCCGCGAACGCCTGTCGATGGCCCACTACCACATGGCCCAGCAGCACTTCAAGGCGGGCCGGCGATCCAAGGCCTTGTGGGACGCTCGGATGAGCCTGCACATCTCCCCGAAGTACCTGCCGGCGATCAAGCTCAAAGAGAAGATCGTCGGCAAGCACTCGTGCGATTACAAGATCGGCTCGGTTCGCGATTTTATCTCGCGTCGTCTGATGGGCGGCCCGCAGGCCGGTGCGATGGGTCCGCCGGCGCCGGGAACGAGCCTGTCCGGATCCCCGACCCCGACGGACGCCGATGACGTTCCGGTCAATCCCGCAGATGGCGAGCCCGGGAGGGAGGATGCCATACGATGACGGGCAACGGAATTCGATACGCGGCGGTCGCCTCTGTTGGCTGGGTCCTCCTGCTGGTCGGCTGCTCGGACCTGACGCACAATGAACGTGTTGACGAGGCCCAGCAGCGATGGGGCCACATGCGGGCCAGGGTCAAGCTCCAGTTGGCCGAGAGGAGCTTCGACAGCGGCGCCATCGAAGACGCCCTCAAGCAGTGCAACGAGGTGATCCGGCTGGATCCGGAGTTCGTTGAGGGGTACCTGCTGGCCACCCGCATCTACCTGGAGAAGGGCGAGAACGCCAAGGCGCGAGCCATGCTGGACGCGGTCCTGATCCGGACGCCGGTGTCGGCCCAGACGTTCTACCTGCAGGGCTTGATCGCAGAAGGCCAGGGCCGAAGTGACGAGGCCCTCAACCACTATCGCGACGCCTACCAGACCGCGCCCGACGAGCTTGACTACCTGTTGACCTACGTCGAGTCCCTGATCGCCGCGGACCAGTGCGAAGAGGCGCTGGCCGTCATCACGCCGCGGCGGATGGACTTCAGCCAGACACCGGCCGTCCATACGCTTCGGGGTCAGGTGCTGAGTCTGATGGGACGGCTGACCGAGGCGGCGGAAAGTTATCTGCTTGCGGTTCAGCTGGCGCCGGACAACCCGCTGCTTCGCGAAGAGGCCGGCGTCACCGCGCTGGCCGCCGGCTGCTATGAAGAGGCCATCGAGACGCTCCTGCCCCTGACGAGGCAACAGACGGGTCAGTTGCCCAGGGGTCAGCTTCCCAAGCCATCGGTCAACACGCTTCGTGCCCTGGGAGCCGCCATGCTCCGGGCCGGCAAGACCCGAGCGGCCGCCCAGACCCTCGAGCAGGCCGTCAGGGAGTACGCCGAAGACACGGCGCTGTGGTTGATGCTCGCCGAGGCCCACTTGCGCTCGGGCGACCTGATGTGTGCGGCCGCCGCCGCCGACAAGGCTGCTGAGCTCGAGCCCGACGGCGTCGAGCCGCAACTCGTGCTCGCCTACGTCGCGCTGCAGACCGATCGGCCCCAAGACGCCATCGACGCCGCCCGACGCGTCCTCGACCGCCACCCGAACGACGTCGAGGCCCGAGCCCTCCTGGCCCGCGCCCTGGAGCGCACGCCCGATGGCACCGCCAAGGCCGCCGAGCAGTACCGCCGCATCCTGGCCCTCGTCCCGAACGACCCCTGGACCCAGCGCCAGCTCCAGACCATCATCCAACGACCCCGGACAGAGTAGCGCCCCCAAGCTGTTCTTAGCCTGGTCGATCTGAAGTGCTCCCCCAATCCAGACTCAACTGGATTTGCCCGAGGGGCGTCGCGTCTGATAGAAGCGACGTCCTGGGGCTTCTCCCTCCCTGCAATCCCTGGACGGCCCGGGGCGTGCCAGATACACCGTGAATTATGGCACAGCGAGGCGATGACGAGCGATATTATCGACGAGTTCCCTTGTCTAGGACAGTTTTGGGATGTAGAATTACATCGCCTCCTCTGATAAGCGTGAGGAGGCGCCTCATAGGCCGCAAAACGTGGAGGGTTGATCATTCCAGGCTCACGAATGATTTTAAAAAGCCAGACCAACACGGAGACCGAAGTCACCTGACTTTCAGCGGACAAAGGAGGCCTGACATGCCTTGCGCGCAGATTCGGTCGAAGCGTATGGGGGTGCTGATAGTGCTGTTGGCGCCATGGATTGGCGACGTCAATCCTGCCGTCGCCGCGGACGATGGGCAATCCCTGCCGCTGGCGGACTCACTGGCCCAGGCCGAGGTGCTCGCTCATGAGGGACGGCACGCCGACGCGCTGCGAACCGTCATCATGGGGCTGGAGGCCCATCCCAATGAGCTTGACCACGAGGGGTACGACACGGTCCGGAGGCAGACGTTCGATTGGTTTGGCAAGCTGTCCGAGGCCGAACGGTCCGGACTCGTGAGTGGATACGCCAGCACCTCCGGAGGTGAAACGAGCGGCGACGGCGGACTACTTGCGCAATTCCTGGAGTGGCTCAGTACCGCGCTGCCGACGCTGTCGATCAAGACGCCCGGGGGCATGCTCGTCCTGGCCGGCTGGCATCGGCAGTTGGGGGATCACCTGTCGTGTGTGGCCTACGCGATGACGGCCTTCGAACGCGGTCCGAGGACGTCGGCTGGTGAGCATGCCGTGCAGGTCCTGATGACGTGGCAGTACTACGGCTTTGACCGGGAAGGAATGGTCCGCACGGCCCGCGTTGCCAGCAAGATCGATCCTGACGGTTGGCCCGCTGCTTGGGCCGTGTGTCGCATGGTTTGGCACTACGGTTCTAGGGGGCGGATCGACGAAGCCAAGCAGCTGTGCACCGACATACAGACCAGCGTTCCGGGAAGCAGAGCGGCGGGTGTGGCCGCACAGCTCAGTCTCGTGGTTCGGGACGTCGAATCGATGTCCTACGCGCCAGCGCTCGACCGGCTCTGGGATTTGCGCGAGTACTTCTTTGATGAGACGGATGCCGAGGAAATCATGGACACGATCTTCCTTGGCATTGACTGGGCCAAGTGTCGCACCGATGCGGAGAGCAGGCATCGAATCGACGAGCTCACGCGGGCTGCCGAGGCAGAAGCTCGACGTGCCGACGAGCCGTTGCGGGGGGCCTCTGCATGCCTCGTCTTGGGCGAACTTGCGAGGCGCCAGGGGCGCCGCCCGGAAGCCGTCGAGCACTTCCAGCGTGCTGCAGAGAGCCGCCACTGGGCTGTGGAGGAGCTGGCGCTGAAGCAGCTGGGCCGCCTGTTGTATACGAGCGACCCCCGGCGCGCCATAGACTGCCTGGAGAGGTGGCGGGATCGGTACCAGTCCAGGTCCGTGGGGAACGAGGTCGTCTTCAAGCGGTTGGCTGGGCTCTACCAGAAGGAGGGCCGCTACCAAGAGGCCCTGGATCTCTACCAGGAGCTCGAGCGGCGATGCCAAGCTGGGCAAGCCGTGGTGGACGTGTCGGGGCGAGTGCTTACGTCCGGAATCGTGGGCTGCCTCCGTGGGCTCGGACGCCATGACGAGGCCAACGCCTTGGCCGGTCCCTTGCTCGAGCGGTACGGATACGGTACGCCCGTCGAGGCGCTCACTAGGGAACAGTTGGGGACCCTGTATCTCGCCCTCACGAAGATGGGTCGAACCGAGGAAGCCGCAGAGCTGAGGCGCGAGATGCGCCGTCGCACCGAGGAGGAGCGTGCCCAGCAACAGCAGTAGTGGATTGTTCGGGGCGGGCGATACGCGTCACCGGGTAGACGTGCTGCCGACTGCCGTGGTCAATCAGGCGCGAGGAAGTGTCATGTCGAATGCGATACGCATCGCATGCCTGCGTAGGGAGTTCTTCCGTGTGTGTTGGGTGTGGGCCTTGACTGTCCTCCCCGTCCCTCCCGCTGTATGCGCCCACAGTCCTCCGGTGACCGTGGAAATCCATGGGTCCACGTCAGCACTTCCTGTCGGCGGGACAAGGGATTTCAGCGCAGAGGGAAACCCCGAGGGAGGTGATTACTGTTGGGCAGCGGAGCTTGGCATCGTCTCAGGGCCCGAGGAGTTCGTTACGTTTACGGCGGGGGACACCCCGGGCTTGGGAAGTGTTACGGTAACGTACATCAAGGGAACGGAACATGACACCGCCACGGAGTCCTTCCCTGTGGTGGCGGTGGGCTCGGTGACCCCCGAGGATGAACAGATCTTCGTCGGTCAGACCGCGACGTTCACCGCCACGACCGTGCCAGGCGGGCACGGAGACATGGTGGAGTTCAGCGTCGCTGGCGACATCGAGGAAGTGAGTCAGTCAGATGCGCAGATCACAGTCCGAGGCACGCGGGTTGGCTCGGGGACGATCACGGCGAGCCTCGGAACGAGCTCCAAGACCATCGAAGTCATCGTCGTGGACCTGGTCATCACGGCGGGCCAGGTGGCATTTCAGCAGGCGAGCATTCAGTACGATGAGATGTACCCAGGACAGGGGTCCATAGACGCGGCCTATGATGACTTCTGCGAGAAGCTGATCCCGTTCGGTACCACGCTCTTTGCCGTACTTGTGTTTCTTCAGGGCAATGAAGGGTGTATTCCAATTCCAGATGACACTCAGTATGAACAGTGGAGTCAAATCCTCGGTGAGTACACGGCGGCCAGCAAAGACCTACAGGGGGCAATAGACACCCTGTGCGGGTTGGGGGCTACGTTCGGAGCGGGGGCCGCGAGCTGTACGCCCATGAGCGGAACCGCCCAGGTTATCGTGCAGGGGCTTCCTGAGGGCAAGGCGAGCGTCGGCTTCGACGTGCAGAGCGAGGTCAATGCATGGCTGTCTACCCAGTCATTCGGATCAGGGCTGGGCTCACTCAACCCCGACGGCGGGACAGCGGGAAGTGTCCCTTTGACCTTCACAACCAATGGCAACTACGGTGCGCTGCTCGTCACAGTGACGTCGACAGATCCTTCGGGCGTCACCGTGTCGACCACCATCGCCACGCCCGATGGTCCGTACGAGGAGGACAAGTCTCTGGATTTTCAGAACTTGTACCTTCAGGAGCGCAAACGGATCAAATCAAAGTTAGAGTTCATCAATACGATAAATGACTACATCACGACAATTCAGGCGTGGGTCGGCGTGATGCCTGTCTTGGGTCCCCTAGTGAATGCCATACTCACCACTGGAATCATACCGGCGAAGAACACTGTTCAGGGATGGTACAATAATGAGAAGGAAGCCAACTTGGCAACGGCCTACAACAGACTGATGGCGGCGGAGGGACTCCCCGAGAAAGCGGTTGCCCCGCCGGAGATAGGAGGAGCAGAGCGACACTCTCAGGAGCAGGTCTACAACCTGCTTCCGAGATAGTCCACGCAGCCACCGATCAGCCTGGGTCGGTTACCTCATGGTTCCGCTGTGTCACAAGGAGAGCGTGCGATGTGGCGACGCTTGATGTTTCTGAGCTGGCTGGCGGTTGTCGGGGTCGGCGCATCCGCCGCTGGGGCCGAGGCCCAGATAGATGCGTTGATCAAAGAACTGGAGAAGGCCTGCACCCCAGGACAACGACCGACGCGTGAGCTTGGCGAGCGGATAACGGTGCTTAGTGGACAGATCGGCAAGCTGGTTGCGGACGGTGACAAGAAGGCAATAGCCGCAGTCCAGCGGCGCATTCGACGACCGGATGCCGCGCACTACCGTCGCATTGGGGCGACGAACGCCTTGTTGCGGGCGATCTGCGGGTGGGAGGGGTATCCGTCGCTGGTCAGGGAGCTGGTGGAGAGCCCCAAGACGGCGTTGTCCCTCAAGTCCGATCTCATTGGGATGGCCGTGATCGCAGATCGCTCGAGGTTCGCCAAAGAGCAGCTCACGGACATGCTTTCCACGACGGCCCAGTCGAAGGACGAACGTCTCCGGTTCAGGGCGATCAGGTTCCTGTTGGGCTTCACGCTGCACTTCCCTGGGCAACCCCAGCGCGATGACGCTCCGGTCATCAAGCCCGTTGACCACGAGCTGGGGATGAGGCTGCTTCGCAAGAACGCACTCCGTCCCGACTTGGATTACGTGTGGAGGCAGCGGTACTTCGAGGAGTTGTTCGAGCGAGGCGCGGATGCGGAGGTGCAGGCGGCATACGTGACGGTGGCGCGGAAGTACATCGCTGACCCGACCTTACCGCCGGTCGCGAAGCTGCCGTACGCCAAGAAGCTGCTGGCCATGGGCAAGATCGACAAGGCGACGGTGGACCAGCTCCAGGCCAAGCACGACGAATTCCAGAGCTTCTCGAAAGGTCCCGGGGCGGTCCGTGCTACCTACAAGAACGGCAAGGTAGTTCGCGAGTACTTCGCCGACCCCGCCACGATGCCGAGCCGACGTGCGCCAGTCACGCAGCCAACCACGTCCTGCCCTGCCTCCAAACGCAAGTAGGCCTGGCGCCTCCAGTCCGCGGTGATCCTCCCATCGGCCCGCCCGGCCCGCTCGGGCCCCGTCCCCACCATGGCATCTTTCGCATCTCCGACATAGGATGGTTCGCCGGTTGCGGGAGGTGGACGGCATGGGGCGACGGCCGCGATTCCTGTACATCCTCGGGTTCCTCGGGGCCGGGGCGGGATTCGCGGCGTTGCTCTGGATCGTTGGCTGGCTGGTCAGGCCCGACGTGTCCGTCCAACAGAAGGCCTACCCGCTCGAGGAGCTCCAGGCCGCCATCAAGGCCCGCGACGTCCGCTTCGACCCGGACAACCTGCCCTCCCTGCACTGCGACGTGGACCACAGCGAAGGCGAGGCGGCCAAGTGGTACCCCAAAGGCGAGTCGCCCATCCTGGCCGAGCTGGTTGGGGCGGGCGAGCTGCCGCCCGTTGACGAGCGCGTCGGGCCCGAGCCGATCGTGATGACCGGCGTCGACGGCATCGGCACGTACGGCGGCACGTGGCTGCGCGTGGCCACCACGCCGAGCGACGTGAGCGTCATCAGTTGGCGGCTTTCGTATTCGGCCCTGGTCCGATGGTCGCCCTTCGCCTACCCGATCGAGCCGCACCTGGCCAAGCGTGTGGACGCCTCGCCCGACAAGCGCGAGTTCGTCGTCACGCTCCGCAAGGGGCTGCGATGGTCCGACGGCCACCCCTTCACCGCCGACGACATCTTGTACTGGTGGGACCACGAGGTGAACGACGAGACCCTCCACGGCGTGGTGCCGGATTGGATGAAGACGGCGGGCAAGCCGGGGACCATCGAGAAGATCGACGAGCTGCGCATCAAGTTCTCGTTCCCCGTGCCGTATGGTTTGTTCCTGGAGAGCTTGGCGCAATACAGCAGCGGGATCGTCAACATGCCGGCGCATTACCTGCGGCAGTACCACCCCGCGCTGGGCGACGACGACGTGATCGAAAAGGCCATGGCCGCCCACAAGCTGCCCAGCCGCCGGGCCCTCTACGCGTTCGTCAAGGAGTGGCAGAACACCGAGCACCCGCGGATGTGGCCGTGGATCTACCGGACCTACAAGCCCAACCCGCCGCAGGTGTTCGTTCGCAACCCGTACTACTACGTGGTGGACACCGAGGGCAACCAGCTGCCCTACATCGACCGGGTCCAGTTCGACGTCCTGGCCGGCCAGATGCTCGGCCTGAGCGCCGCCAACGGCAACGTCAGCATGCAGACCCGGCACATCCGCTACAAAGACTACACCGAGCTGATGAGCCGGCGCGAGCGGAGCGACACGCGGATCCTGCACTGGTATTCGGCCACGCGGTCGTTCTTCGTGATCAACCCCAACCTGACCCGCCGGGTCGATCCCGACCGGCCTGAGACGAAGTTCAAGGCCCAGCTGCTCGGCGACAAGCGGTTCCGCCAGGCGCTGTCGTTGGCTATCGACCGCAAGGCCATCATCAAGGCCGAGTACAACGATCAGGTCGAGCCCGCACAGGTCGCGCCCGGCCCGGAGTCGCCGTTCCATCATCCTGGGCTGCAGAGCGCCTTTACGGAATATGATCCGGACCGCGCCAACCGACTGCTGGACGAGATCGGCCTGACGCGACGCGACTACGAGGGCTATCGCACGTTTCCCGATGGTTCGCGGATGGTGTTCTATCTGGACTACTGTGCGTTTACCGGCTATGGCCCGGCGCAGTTCGTTGTCGAGGACTGGGCGAAGGTGGGCGTGCGGGTCATCCAGCGGGAGCGCTCGCGGACGCTCCTCTACGCCGAGAAGATGGCCCAGGAGATGGACTTCAACGTGTGGACGGCCGCCAGCGACTACCTCCCGCTGGGCTGCCCGCGCTACTTCGTCGCGCATCACACCGAGTCGTTCTACGCCGTGGGATGGGGGCGATGGTTCATGCGCGGCGGGTACTATGGGAACGAAGAGGCCCGGAAGTCCGGCTGCGTCGGGCCGCCGCGCGATCACCCGATGTACCGCGCCATGACCGTCTACGAGCAGGCCCGCCAGGCGCCCACGCTCGACGAGCAGCGGCGGATCTTCAAGGAGGCGCTGGACATCGCGGCGGAGAACTTATGGACGATCAATATCTCCAGCCCGCCGCCCCAGCTGGTCGTCGTCAAGAGGGGATTCAGGAACGTGCCCGACAACGCCCTGTACGGGCACATCTTCTTCACCCCGGGCAACGCGGGGATTGAGACCTACTACTTCGAGCGCCCCAACGACTCGCCCGGTGCGATCCAGGAGACGAGAAACGCGATTCTCCAGACCACGCCGCGGCCGGGGGCCCAATCAAAGACCGCCGTCGTCCGGACGCCCGGTCAACGGATCGGCTCGATGATCCGGTATCTGGTGTTGGGGATTGTCGTCGTCAGCGTGGCCCTGGCCGCCGTCCGTCATCCTTACATTGCTCGGCGCCTGGTGATCATGGTGCCGACCTTGCTGATCATCTCGGTGGTCGTCTTCGTCATCATCCAGTTGCCGCCTGGTGACTACCTGTCGACGCGGATCATGGAATTGCAGGAATCCGGCGACGAGGCCGACCTGCAGCGGATCGAGGACCTCAAGACGCTCTTCCGATTCGACGAGCCCGTGTGGCGAAGCTACGTCCGGTGGATGGGTCTCGATTGGTTCGCCACGTTCGACGCCAAGGACACGGGCCTGCTTCAGGGCAACATGGGGCGGTCCATGGAGTCGAGCCGGGAGGTCAACGAGATCGTCGGCGATCGCATCCTGCTGACGGTTCTGATCTCCCTCGGCACGATCCTGTTTACCTGGGCGGTGGCGATTCCGATCGGGATCTACTCGGCCGTCCGGCAGTATTCGATCGGCGACTACGTCCTGACGCTTATCGGCTTCATTGGGATGTGCGTGCCGGCGTTTCTGCTGGCGTTGGTGTTGATGGCGATCTCGGGGGTGTCGGGGCTGTTCTCGGCCGAGTACGCGGCGCAGCCGGAATGGACGTGGGGCAAGTTCCTCGACCTGCTCAAGCACGTCTGGATCCCGGTGGTGGTGTTGGGGGTGGGGGGGACGGCCGGCATGATCCGCGTGATGCGGGCTAACCTGCTCGATGAGCTGAAGAAACCGTACGTGATCACGGCGATGGCCAAGGGGGTCCGGCCCGTCAAGCTGCTGTTCAAGTACCCGGTGCGGATGGCGCTGAACCCCTTTGTCTCGGGCATCGGCGGGCTGTTCCCGCAGTTGGTGTCGGGCGGGGCCATCGTTGCGATGGTGCTGGCCCTGCCGACCGTCGGGCCGCTCTTGCTGTCCGCGCTGTTCAGCGAGGACATGTACCTGGCCGGCTCGATGCTGATGGTCCTCAGCCTTCTGGGCGTCTTTGGCACGCTGGTCAGCGACATGCTGCTGCTGTGGTTGGACCCGCGGATTCGGTTCAAGGGGGGGACGCGATGAGCGGCGCTGCGACCCAACCCGATCGGGCCAGCCTAGCCGCGATGTCCCAGTGGCAGCTCATTCGCAGGGGGTTCGCCAAGCACAGGCTGGCGGTGGTGGCGCTGTTCGTGCTGGCGTTCCTCTACTTCCTGGCCGTCTTTGCCGAGTTCTTCGCGCCCCACTCATCGCAGTGGCGCGACCTGGACCACGCCTATTGTCCGCCGCAGCTCGTGCGGTTGAGCTTCCCGCGGGGCCTTTACGTCAACCCTCTCGATAAGCAGGTCGACCCGATCACGTTCCGCAAGACCTACATCGAAGACGCGAACGACCCCGTCCCGCTGTCGTTCTTCGCCAAGGGCGAGCCATACGAGCTGTGGAGCCTGATCCCGATGGAGCGGCACTTCCTCGGCGTGGCCCGCGAGGAAGGGCGATCCAGTGCGGAGGGCGATGGGCGACGGACCTTCTACGTGCTGGGGGCTGACCAATACGGCCGGGACATCTTCAGCCGCATGATCTATGGCTCGCGGATCTCGCTATCCGTCGGGCTGATCGGCATCACGTTCGTCTTCATTCTCGGCATGACGATCGGCGGCATCTCGGGCTACGTCGGCGGGGCGACCGACACCGTGATCCAGCGCGGCATCGAGATCATCAACTCGCTGCCTCAGCTTCCGATGTGGCTGGCGTTGGCGGCCGTCATGCCCCCCGATTGGTCGCCGCTGCGGATCTACTTCGCCATCACCATCGTGCTGAGCCTCTTCGGTTGGACGCGCCTGGCGCGGGTGGTGCGGGGCAAGATCCTGGCGCTGCGCGAGGAAGACTATGCGATGGCCGCCCGACTGATCGGTGCCGGCCACGGGCGAATCCTGTTCCGCCACTTGCTGCCCGGCTTCACGAGTCATATCATCGTCGCGCTGACGCTGAGCATCCCGGCGATGATCCTGGGCGAGACGTCGCTGAGCTTCCTGGGCCTGGGTCTCCGCCCGCCCGTCGTCAGTTGGGGCGTAATGTTGCAGGACTGCATGGACATCCAGGCCGTCCGCTTCTATCCGTGGTTGCTCCTGCCCGTCCTGTTCATCGTGCTGACGGTCCTATGCTTCAACTTCGTCGGCGACGGCCTGCGCGACGCGGCCGATCCGTATTCGGCGAGGTGAGTAGCCGACGATTCCCGCGCCTGCCTCCCTCTACGGCGTTGGGTCGGGCAGGAGTTCGGCGGGCTCGCCTTCCAGGGCGCGTTTGATATCATCGTCGCTCAGCTTGTAGATCAGGATGCTGTGGCCGATGTGGTCGTCTGGGCTGCGCTGGCGCAGGAACGCGCAGAGCCTCGCGAACCGCAGCTTGCAGAACCGCCTGTGGTCGTCATCTCGTTTGGTGAGCGCAGCGGATCTGGCCGCGGCGGGGCTGGTTCGCCGCGGGCCCCGCGCCCAAGCGAATCGAGGGTAGAGATCGTGGTACTCCTTCTCCAGGGATCGTGTCCACCTACACTGGCTGAGTAACCCGTATTGCTGGAGCATGCTTGCACTGATGCAGTAAACCCCGCCCGTCAGCGGTGACATCCAGATCTCCGCCATGCCCGGGAAGCCGGGCAGCGCCCGGGCCTCGACCCCGTAGGCGGCTGGGAGCGCCGTGCCGCCATAGGAAAGGTAGACGGGCGGCGTGGCGGTGGCGGGAGAGGGTTTGGTCGGCTGCGGGGCATTGTGCCTGAGCCATTTGCTGAGCCCGGGCAGGTCTTGTCCCCAGTCCAGGGAGCTGTCGACCAGGTGCTTCCAGGCGTTGTCCGGTCCGCCGATCAGCGTGTTGAAGTACGCCAGGTAGTGGGGCCATGTCCTCAACGACGACGCCAAGAACAGAACCACCAAGGCGGGTGGGACCCAGCGCATGAGCCGGCGTCCCGGCTGGAGCCAGGCGGCTGTTCGCCCTGCGAAGATGAACAGCACGGGGTAGATCGGCAGGAGGTGCCTGTGGCCGATGTTCAGCCCGGCCCTCATCGCGAAGAACCCATAGACAACCAAGAGCGTCCACAGCGGGGCCGTTCGATACAGCCCGTCGAGCTTCGAGCGCCGATCAGGTTCAGTCGGTTCACGGCTCGGACTGCGTCCAGGGAGGCGCATGCCGACCGCGATCAAGGCCATCAGCAGGATACCGAACAGCGGCAGGGGCGTCTTGACCGCAAAGCAGTAAGGGAAGTAGTACCACCACCCGCCGCGGCGCATCTGGCCGTTGAGAAAGGCCGGTCGGGCCTCGGCATGGTGCAGCGTGTAGGCCAGGCCAAACAGATAGGCCTCGGGCAAGAGCCGTCTGTCTCGCATCCAGCAGATGGCGCGGCCGGTGCTGCCCAGTTCGCTCAGGTCGCGGTCCCACGTGGGAAGTCCGGGCGGGAGACGGTCGCGGCCCGGGCGGGCGTGCTTCATCGCAGAGTACCTGAGTCCGAAGGCCGCCCAGATGACAAGCACGACGATCGCGCCATGGACCAACCCCATCAGCAACCAGGCGCCAAGCTGTGCCGGGCGTGAACGGATCTCCCGCGGCCTGCCGAACACGACCACGGTCGGGCGATTCGACAGAAGGCGGATCGCGATCAGCACACCCGCGATCGGCAGGATCATGAGTCCTGACATCTTGCTGAGCAGCAGGCCCGCCACCGCCAGCGCGCTGAGCACGATGCTGAGCGGACTGATTCGGTGAAGCACCCACCAGACCGCCGCCACGGCGAGCAGGAAGAAGAGCGCTGCTGCCACGTCCGTCGTGACTAACCGGGCGTGGGCAAGTATGGTGGGACTGAACGCGAACAGGATGAGTGATATGATCCCCCCGACCTCACCGAACAACTTCCGCGACCAGAGCCACACGACCAGCGCCAGGGCGACGCTGAGCAGTGCAATGGCAGCACGCCCACGCGTGAGCATCGACTGTGGATGGTTGCCGCACGCGTAGAAGAACCGCCGGCCCAGGTTCCACGCCCTGGACTGCCGCCAGTCGGGCAGATCGAGCAGGCTGTCTGGGAAGTTGAACCCGGACGCGATGAGGGGTGCGGCCGCCCAGAGGTGCGCGAGCGGCGGGTGGGGGGGGAACAACCGGTAGTCGCCCGTCTTCCAGATGGCCACGCCGTTGGTCAGGTGCGCGATCTCGTCGAAGGTCGGCGATTTCTCGCGAACGCTGGAGACGGCCAGCAGCCAATGTGCCGACAAGAGCACGAGCACGGCCAGTCCCAGTCCGATCAATCGCGCCGGATGCGTCGACGGGGCGTCGCTGTGGCTATCTGGCTCCAAAAGCAGATTCCCGAAGCAACGGGGGCCCGATACCGCGTCCCACAACAGGTCGGCAATCGTCCTGCGCCTGTCTAGCATCCATGCTACAACCCGTATCCGCGTACGGCAATTCCTGAACACACGGTACCGTGCTGATGGGTCCGCAACGGAATCGGCGCGAGCGGATCAGAGATCAGAGACGCGACCCCCATCAGAGACGCGACCGTAAGGGAGCGTTCGGTCAGACCGATCCTGCCTGGATCGGTCCTGGCCCACACGGCGGGCGATGCGAACCGCGGTGCATCTGCTGTGGTGCCCGACGTATGCGACCCGGGCACGCCAGCGTGACCGCTGGCGTGAACGCTCCCTTACGGTCGCGTCTCTGATAGGGTAAAACACCGCCAGGATCCGTGTCGCGGGTCGCTTCCGTCAGACGCGAGGAGAAACGCATGGCAACCGGAACCATTGCCCATCTGTTGGCTTGGGCGCTGAGCATGCCCGCGGCAGCCGCGCCGGACGACGGCCTGGTCGCCCATTGGGACTTCGACGAAGGCGCGGGCAGCGTCCTCCACGATCGCAGCGGCAACAACAACCACGGGAAGATCCACGGCGCGACCTGGGTGAAGTCGGGCAAGGGCCACGCACTCCGATTCGACGGCGAGAACGACTACGTCGACTGCGGCAACGCGCCAAGCCTCGACATCACCGGTGCGGTCACGCTGCAGGCGTGGGTCCGTCCGAACGCGGCGAACCGCGGCGAGCCGGGGATCGCCGGCAAGTTCTTCGGGAGCTACGCGCTCACCTACTACGGCAACGGCTACTGGTACATCTCCAGCGGCGGCAACAACGTCTCCGGTCCGCTCAAGATCGGTGCCTGGACGCACATCGCCGGGACGTTCGACGGATCGATCATGCAGATCTACATCAACGGCGAGGAAATGCAGGTGAAAGCGTCCAAGTTCGACCGGATCAAGCATGGCAAGAACTTCCTGATCGGCTGTATCGTCGGCGATCCGACGCACAAGGACGCCTTCCTGCGGAACACCGGGTTCTTTCCGGGGATGATCGACGGCGTCCGCGTGTACAACCGTGCGCTTGGCCAGAAGGAGATTCTCCGCAACTACAACCTGGAGGCGGCGGAGAAGGGATTGGAGCCCTTCGACATGAGTCGGATCGGTCGGATCGCGGCCGAGGCGTTCTTTTATCCCGATGCCGACAAGGCGGTGCTCGCTGCCGGCTTCCCGTGGGCCCTGCCAGTTGCGAAGGACGCCAAGACGGTCGCGGAGCTTGCGCCCGCAGGCGAGGCCGGCGAGCAGCCGCTGCAATCCAGGCCGCTTGACGCCAACGCACCACGAGGTGAGGACGAGGCCGAGTTCTCACTCAAGGGCCTCAAAGCCGGTCGTTACGAACTCCGTGCCGCGATTCGCAACCCCGACGGGACGGAGAAGACCGAGCGCGTTGCGTTTCGCTACCCCTTTGACCCGGTCCCGGCCCCGCCAGACCCGACAAGGCGATGTGTGGCGCGGTTGCCCCAACCTGTCACGCCGCCGCCGTATCGCGTCGACGTTGCTGAAGGCGGGGGCCTCGAGATCCACGTCAAGGGGCAGGCCTACCGAGTCGAGTCCAGCTACTCCTATCCGCACGGCGGCGAGAACCGTTTGCTCGCAGACGGGCCCGGCAAGAAGGGCGACCCTACCTGGCAGGTGGCCAGCAGCAAGCCGGACGCGAAGACCTACTGCGTCACGGCCCGCGGGAAGCACTACACCATTACCCGCCGGATCGAGCTGACGCCGTCGCGGATCGTCGTCAAAGACACGATCCTCAACAAGTCTCCTGACGTCCTGGGCATCATCCTCAGCAACCACGTCCACACGACCGGGCTCGAGGACGCCAAGGTCACAATGATGTGCAATCCGTCGCTGTTCGTAGGTACCAGCGACAGCGGCCTGGGGCTGATCGCCCTGGACGATCTCTACCAGCTCCAGCAGCGGACCGTCCATTCCGGCGGATTGGCCCAGATCCGCACCGAGCACTTCGGATTGGACAAGGGCGCGTCGTACACGATCGAGTGGGCGGTCTATCCTACCGCGACGAACGACTACTTCGACTTCATCAACCAGGTCCGCAGGGACGAGGGGCTGAACCGGCGGGTCGACGGCGCGTTTGCATTCGTTGACCGGAGGAAGCCGCCGTCCAAGGAGTTGGTTGCGCTCAAGCACCTCAAGTACACGAGCATCGGCTGTCTCGGGCGCCCGCCGGACGACCCGAGCGTGTCGTTGGAAGGGTGGGAATTCACCGAGTACCCCAAGGAATGCGCCGCCCTGGCCAAGACGTTCGCCCAGACCAAGCGCATGCACCCGGGCGTCAAGGTGATGTTCCACGTTGCGCATTCCCTATACGCCACCGGCAAGCCCGCCGCGTTGTTTGGCGACTCCCGTGCGATTGGCACTGACGGTAAGCAGCTTCACTACGGGCCAAACCGCCTGGACTACTACGGGCGGTACTTCAGCAAGCAACGCTTCGAGGAGGGCTGGCGGTGGTGGCTGTTCTATCCGACGACGACGAACAGCTTCGGCAAGGCGATGGTCAAGGCGACCGAGTTCATGGTCAACGAGCTTGGCGCAACCGGCATGTGGGCCGACGGGTTCGTCTCGGGGTACGTCAGCGGGGGATACAGCTATGACCGTTGGGACGGCCACTCGGTCACCATCGATCCCAAGACCAAGCTGGTGACACGCAAGAAGACCTGTGTGCCGTACGTCGCGATTCCCATACTCAAGAAGGTGGTGCAGCTCATCAGCGCCAAGGGGGGCGTGATCATCACGAACGGCCAGCCTGGGTCGCGGTCTCTGTGGAACCAGGACATGATCAGCAGCGCCGAGACCGGCGGCGGTGACCAGCGCCCCATCGGCGGGTTGCACCTGGGTCGAACCGTCACGCCGCTCGGCAAGCCCGGCGCGATCCGGAATCAGCGCGACGTCTATCGCGACATCCTCGAGAAGCTCGACTACGGGGCGCTCTACTTCTGGTATGGCGACCAGGACTTGATGAAGCACAAGACCCTCGTCGAGCACATGTACCCCATCACGTTCGAGTCCATCCACGTCGGCGTGGTCCGCGGCAAGGAGCGGATCGTGACCAAGAAGCCCGGCGTCTACGGTTGGCCCGGCGACCGGGCATTGCATATTACCTATCTCTACGACGCACGCGGCGCGCTGACGCGAAACGGTTTCGTCACCACGGTCGATCGCAGCGGCGTGCGGACGGAGGTCGTGCTTGGGCAAGACCAGTCGGCCGTCGTCGTTCGGCTGCCGATGGCCCTCGAGGCCGCCAGCCCGGTCAATGCACGCGTCAACGCGTATGACCAGAGCGGCATCCGCGCATCCCTGAACGGCAGGGGGGCTGTGAAGATCCGAATCACCGATGGCGAGTTCCGTGTGGTGCCCAACCAGCCGTATCGCGTGACGGCGGGCGCCAAGACGATGTCGGTCACATCAAGCGCGCAGGGCCTGGAGGTGGGCCTGAGTCTGGCAGGGCCGGTAGCGTTGACGATCCGGTCCGGGCAATGAGGGCGGCCGTCGTCGGTCGAAGCTACTCGTGGATCCGCGCCACCTCTACCGAATCGCCTACGCCGTACCGCCAGACCGACACGACCTTGCCGACGGCGTCCTTCATGGGCTGAGCAGCCTTGGTCGAACCAGCGAAGTGGAGCCAGGGGGGAGACGTGTTGCTGACTCCGGCGATGAGGCGGGCGGCCTTGCCCTCCCCGGCCCAACAGCCGTAGTACCAGTCATTCGGCCCGTCGGTCAGCGCGCCGGTCTTGTTCACGTGTCCCGTGACGAAGGGCGTGGTGACGCCGAGCTGCAGTCGTCCGGGAGCAACGGCCGTCACGGGGAAACGGGCGACCAGGGCGGTCTTGTCGAGGGTGATTCGGAGGCGATTGCCTTCCGCGCTTGTGCCGACAATGCCGAACATCGCGCTACGCATGTCGTTGTAGATGCGTATCGCGCGGCCCGTATGGAAATCCTGTCGGTGTCCCGAAACGCCGTCGATGACGATCTGGCGCGCGTCGTAGTCTGCGCCGAAGATCTTGCCGGTAACGTATCCGGGCCCCGAGTTGTCGGGAAACGAGCCGATGCGGACGTCCCGTTTGGGCTGGCCGGCGCGGGTCCGAACGCGGATGCCGATTGGGCGATGCGCCGTCGTGCGGCTGGGGCCTGGCGGAAGGTGGACGGACACCTCGTCGACGCCGTCGGCGCGGGCGATTTCCACGACGAGGGGCGCCTCTGCGAGCACCTTGACGTTCTGGACCACGGGCACCTTCTCGAAGGGATCGAGCACCGTCAGGAAGTGGGACGCCTCGCCGTTCTTGACCTGCCGCCGGACGAGCAGGTAGTCGAGGACTTCGTCCTTCGGCCAGACCGGGGACCGGCCCCGGCCCATGATGACCTCCGTGGGCCCGCCGAGCGGAACGACGTGCAGGTGGAGCGTGTCCCCTTCGGGCAGGTTCGACGGCCAAGCCCACCTGCCCGGCTGGTCGAGCGTGGCTCGGCGGATGTCGGTCAGATAGCAGGGGAAATCGCCGCGTTCGTGTCTTCGTCCCCATCGGTCGCTGTAGGCCGCGAACGCGGGAACGTCCGGACCCGCCAGCGTGCCGGTCTGCTGCACCTTCCAGTCGAGCGCTGGGGCCTGCGGCCTGACGAGCATGGCATGCCAGCTTTGGTCGTGCTGCTCACCCCCGTTGACGGCAAACAGGTCGACCGCGTAAGACCGCCCGTCGCCCACGTCGATCAGAAGCACCGTTCGCTCATAGAGATCGACGGGCCGCGCCCCCTTGCGACCCAGGCCCATGCCCTCGGGGTAGGGGTTGTGGTGGGCGACAGCCAGGTGCACGCCCTGCGTTGAGGCGAATAGCCTGGCTGCGTTGCGGAAAGACCGGCGGGGGGGTTGCGTCTCGTTTACGGTCACGGTGTTGTGGGCCAGGCTGTTTGAGTCCCACTGCCAGCGATAGTCCCATGTTCTGGGGTAGCCCAAATCAGGCAGGAAGCACAGGCCTCGGGCGAATAACTGCAGTGTCAGGGGATCCTTCTGGCGGTGTCCGATGATGGAGGCGTAGTTCAGGACGGCCGCTCGCGACTTGGGCCACAGGCCCGACTCGAGAATCGCCACGCCATAGCCGTCCATGAGCCGAGTCTTGCGGATGATCCGCGACGCCGGGTCCTTGAGCGCCTTGGTGATGGCGTCGGCGGGGAAGGACTCCCACAGCGCTCCGCCGTAGCGCTTGCCGGCGATGTCCGTCGCGGCGCGGGCGTACCGCGGATCGCCGTAGCGCTTGAAGGCGTAGAGGTTCTCGCCTCTCAGAGACGAGTACTTGCGGTTCTGTGCCTCGTATCTGGAGGGGGCTCGGATCCCGCCGCAGTCTCCGATCGAGGGCAGCATCGTGTCGAGCACCAGGATGTCCATGTAGTAGTCGAACAATCCCCGCGCCTTGGGGTGTTCGAAGATGTCGGGGTATTTGTCTGGCGGGAACCTGTCGGGGTGGCGCCTGCGAATCTCCTCCATCAGCAGCGCGACGCGGATGAAATCGCATTTGATCCGGTTGTAGTTTGGGCTTTCATGCCCGCCGCCGTCGCGGGTCAGGCCGTTGATCAGCATGTAGGCGGATCGGCCGCTGCCGTGGTAGGCGTAGTCCACCATGTCCTTGGAGTTCGGGTGGTTGTCGGAGTAGTCGTCCAGGACCAGCGCAACGGCCAGCGCTGCAGCCTGGTGAAACCCCTCGTTGCCGCGGATCGTCTCTCGCAGCAGCCCGTCCATGGCGGCGCGGAAGATGTACGTCTCGATGTACCGTCGCAGGCCGGCTGCGTCCTCGATGGGCATGCCCTTGGCCTTGAGGAACGCGATCAGCTCGGGGTCTCGGGCCATGTGGTCGTAGAAGGCGTCGTACGCGTACGCCGTCGCCTCCAGGCAGAACGTCTCCCAGATGAGGTCGGTGATCATCCCGCCTTTCTTCCACTTGTAGTGGGGGTGCGTGCCGCCCGAGAAGCCGACGTAGGTCCGCTCGAAACGGTTCTCGAGCTTGGACGCGTCCAGGCCTGTGCCTGCGAGCTTGACGTTGTCCCAGCCGTAGTTGGGGTACTCGGTCGCCAACCGCGCCAACAGGACGCACCCCTTGTGGGCGTACGTCGCGTCGCCTGTCAGCAGCCAGGCCTGACTGAGACTGCTCAGCGTCGGAACGACCACGGAGCCGTAGCACATGTGGGCGTACTCGCGCAGGAAGTGGTAGCGCTTGCCCTCGTGCAGCCAGCCGCCGCCGTCGTCGGGGAAATCGCCCGAGGTCATGTCCCCTTCGTGGTACTTGTTGCTGGGGTACCACTCGCCACACAGCTGGCACTGCACCTGATAGGGATGGGTGATCGGGTCGATCCGCCAGGCGTTCCAGACGCTGATCTTCTTGACCTTCACGCCGCACTTCGGGCAGATGGTCCGGAAGGCGACGTCATACGTCCGCGGCAGCCGCGTGGGGGGCTGGAGCAGCCAGAAGAACGCGTCGCTCTGCGCGGCGAACCGCTTGGCCGACGTGTAGGTGGGCCCGATGTAGTACTTGATCGTGTCGCCCGTCTCGAGGATCCGCTTCTGGATCGCGCGAGCCCATTCATACTTGGTGGCGTTCTCCCTGCCGACGGCGATGCGCTCGTCGGTGTAGTAGGTCCGGCATTCCTTTGCGCAGGCCTCCCCGCAGGTGACCACGATGAGTCCGCTGACGAACGCCCTTGTCGACATGACGATCTCCTTGAAGGTCGACGCCCAACGAAGGCGTGATGGCGCGAGGCGCGCACCGTTCATGTTACTCGCGCGGGGCCCGACGCACGTGGATCTCCACAGCCGTCACGTCGGCCTCGCTCCCTTCGATCCGCAAGCCGACCTGATGGCGGCCCGGCGTCAGCAACCTGGGTGGCATCGGGACGGTGACCCGTCTCTTGGCGGGCTTGTGCGGCGCTTCGATCTGCTTGCCGTCGAACGCGATGGCGACCGGTGCCTCGCCCGTAACGGCCACTTCCAACCTGGCCTTCGCGCCCGCGGGCGCTCGCATCCCGATCTCGATCGGAATCTGCTTTTCCTGACCAGGCTTCAACCGAGTGGGCAGCCTTGCCCGCAGCCAGTTGTGCGGATATTCCTTGGCTGGCTTGCCGCGTTCGGCCGCATACATCACGTCCCGTTGGGACAGCAGCTCGGGCCGGCCGACTTCCTTGAGCAGGTCAATCTGATACCGCTTGTTGGCCTGATGCGGGAACCAGTTGAATGTGTAGATCCCGTCAGGCCGGTCACGCCAGAACGTGGCCGCAATGCCCCGCGCCAGTTCGGCCGGGATCGGGTTGTACTTGCTCGGCCAACCGTAGATGCACGGGTAGATCCGCACCGGCGTGCCCGCGACCAGCCTCCTGAACGCCGCGACGTCCACCTCGATCGTCCCGCTCCCCATGATCAGGATGTCGATGAGTCCGTCCTTGACCCATGTCTGTACGTCGAATCCGTCGAGGCGACAGGCCTCGAGCGTCTCGTCGACCCGGGCGGCCAGCTCGATCCGCCGCCCCCGCGCCTTGGCCTCCGCGTCAAGCATGCTGCGGATCGTCCACAGGAATTCCGTCAGGATGTGGGCGTTCTTGGCTTCCTGGCCTGGTAGGAAGAACGGCGGGCTGCGCAGGAAATCGATCTCGATCCCGTCGAAGTCGTACCTGACGAAGATCTCCTCGATCGTCCGCCGCTTTAGCTCGCGGACCTCGGGCACGGCGAAATTCAGCGCCGTGTGATAGCCGTACGGCTGGCCCTTGCCGATCTGCCACTCCGGGTGCTTGACCTTGAACGTGGGCAGCTCGTTCGGCATGAACGCGTCATGGATGTCGTTGATGCGGAACGAGTAGAAGACGTCCAGGCCTCGCTTGCGGGCCTCGCGGACCACGATCTCCGGCGGGTCGTGCCCTTCCTTGATCCACTTGGACACCCACGGGTCCGGCTTGCCGATCCGCGAGCCGTCGAGTTCCAGCACCTTCGAATCGTACAGGGCCGTGTTCCCCCCCGATCCATCGCACCACAGCAGCAGGTCGACGTGGTTGGGATCCAGGCCGGTGAAGAGCTGGCGGATCCACTTGCCCAAGTCCAGGGCCTTGTTGTCGTCGATGCGGACGCTGCACCCGTCACAGTTGAACAGCACCCGCCGGGCCTTGACGGGCTTGCGCGGCTCGGGCGTCTCGGCGAGCGCCGCACCGGTCACGACGCATACGACGAACCCGCCGATGATCGCGGAGATCCATCTGGCAGCGGCGCTCATGGCTCATCTCCCGCAAGTCGCCCATGGTTGATGGTGCGGACACGTCGTGCGCTGCACCGGTCGGGCGCCCGGTCAATACAGCGCGATCTTCCCGTCGGTCGGCTGCATCGCAACGATCGTGTCGCCCTGCCACTCGACATCGAGAGGCTTCTTGTAGCCAGGCGCGGCTTCCTGCGTGCGTCGCCGCGGCGTGTCGAACGAGATGGCGACTTCGGCGCCCGCCGGCACTCTCCCGACGACGAGCTCCGAACGCTCGCATCTGGTCGGACGCATCTGTCCACCGACGCGGACCTCGATTGATCGTGCCGAGACGTCCTTCGGCTGTCGGACAGACAGTGTGCTTGCCTTCTTCGTGCGGATCTCCAGCCGTCCCTCTTTGGGCAGCGACGAGCGGACGGTGAGGCTTGTAGACTCTGCGCTGAGGAGCATGTTGAGACGACAGGTTCCCGACCCGTCGGCCGCTGCGGCGACGGTGGCGTGATAGGCCCTACACAGCGCCCGAAGCGAACCGCCGATCAGATCCGTGTTGTACGAGTGGTATCCGTTGGGCGTCGTGAACGCGAACGCGCCGCGGGCGCGCTTTCGGATCTGGGAATGCACCTCGTCGGCCGTGTCGGGGTCGTCCGACTGAGGGATCCAGTCGGTGTTGACGACCTGGGCGGCCAGCAGGCCGTTGCGGATGAAGCGCTCCGCGTCCTCGAAGTACCCGCGCTGCCCGTTCCGGGCCAAAACGAGCGCCGCCTCGATGTAGTCGCCCGTGTTGTTGGCCTCTCCTCGGCCCTGGCTAGGACGACGGCTCTCCTTCGCCCACCCGTAGGACGTTCGCCACCGCTTCAGCTCGCCGTCGTAGAGCTGCTGGCCCGCCTCCGTGTACCGCTTCTCGCCCGTCAGCTCGCCCAGATAGAGCAGGCCCGCCATCGTGCCCTCGGTCGAGTGCAGGTGCGTCCCCGCAGCCTCGGTCAGCCCACCGTCCGGCGTCATCGTCCGCTTGATGTTGTCCTCCGCGAAGCGCTTCGCCAGGTCTACCGCCAGCGCGTCCTTGGTGGCCTGGTGGTAGGTCACCAGCGCCGTGATCGCTCGTCCCGTCGTGTAGTTGGTCCACCGGTCTTCCGGCTTGCCCCACCCATTCTCGTACAGCATGTGCGACGGATACGCACCTGTCTCGCGCGTCGCGCGTTCCATCGCTCGGACCAGCTTTCGCGCCAGGTCCATCGAACGCTCGCACCCCCACCACTTCGATAGCCCCACCAGCGCCAACAGGACCTCGCGACAGTGATGCATGTTGCCGGACCGCCGCCCCTTCGGGTCGGGCAGCGTGTCGAACGGCAGGCCGTGCGGGGTGTCGAGGCAGTCGTGCAGCAATTTGCGCAGCCCGTTGACGGCCTCCTCGTCGCGCGGCACGTCGATGATCTCGGCACAGAGGGCGAGCGCGTCGAGGAACCGACCCACCATGTGCGGCGATCCCCAGTGCTCGTGGTTCGCCCACGTCGGCGGATTCGTCAGGTTGAACCGGACGAACGGCAGACAGCCACGCCGCCGATCGACACACCCGCTGTAGATGTGCTCGACCCCCAGCTGCATGAAGCGTCGCAGGTCCACGGCCTCCAGCCGCCACGGGTTCAGCCGACGTCGCGCACCGGTATGCCCGGCGGACGCCTTTGATCCCCCCCCGCCTTCCGCCCGTTGCCCCTCTTGCCCCGCCAGCCACACGGCCCCCGCGCCCAGGCCGGACTGACGCAGGAATCCACGACGACTTGTCCTCATGGCCATTGCCTCCTCCATCGGGGGTCGGACACTCGTTCGTCCAGTGGCACGTCGACCGGGGGATTATCGCATGGTCCGTCATTTGTGGCGAGTCGTGAATACGGTTCGGCGCACGGGTCGAACGTTGAAGAACGCTGGTGCATCCACTAGGCTCGCAACCTGGAATGCGGGTTGTGGCGTTCGCCGTAGGAGACGGAGCACGACAGATGTTGGGGCGACCTGACTACACGACGGCTCGAGAAGCGGCAGGCTTCTCCTGGTACGTCGCCGGCACCCAGGGCGCGATCCGCGCGCTGGCCGGCATCGGCATCCGCGAGTTCAACCTCGACCCAAAGGCGTGCATCGAGGTCTATCGCCTCGGTCGTCCGCGGCTCCGCGAGATGTTCGGCGACGACGTGCGGATGGTTGGCCTCGCCACGCCGGCCATCAGCTATGGACACGCCAACGGGCTCGGCTCGGAGCTGATCTTCCCCGAGGGCGGTGAGGTCGCCCACACACATCCGTACGACAACCTCGAAGCGGGCGTCCAGGCGCTGCGAGCACCCGTCGACTTCGCCAGCGCGGGCATGGCGCCGTTCTACCTGGATTTCAAGCGGCAGATGGAAGACGCGTTTCCGGGCGAGGAGGTGGGCTTCTCCTACGGGTTGGAGGGCCCGCTGACGACGGCGTATGAGATGCGGGGCGAGGGGGTCTTCACGGACATCTTCGACGATCCGCCGTTGGCCCGGGAGTTCCTCCGCCTGCTGACGGACAGCATCTTGGCCTTCCACGCCTTTCTCTCGGACGTCCGAGGCAAACCCGCGGTGGACCCGGCGTCCGGCGGGATGTGCGACGACATCGCCAGCATGATCCCCCCGCACATGTTCGACGAGTTCGTCATGCCCTACTGGGAGCAGTACTTCTGCGGAGTCACCACGGGCCGCCGTCACGCGCACGTGGAGGACCTCAGGCCCAGCCAGTTGCGATTTCTAGAGGAGATCGGCCTGTCCTTCTACGACCCATCGATCTCCCCGCAACTGAACCCTCGCATGATCAACCGGGGGTGCCGCGTCCCGTTCACGTGGCGTCTGGGCTCGATTCACTACCCCAACATGACCGTCCAGGACATCGAGGACTTCGTCTTTCAGTCCGTTGCCGACGGTGCCAGTTGCGTGCACAGCAACGTCGCCGAGACGATGTGCAATGACGGCGACGTGCAGAAGGTCCACGCCTTCATCCGAGCGGCCAACGAGGTCGAGCGGCTCCTGGACGACGGCGCCCCGCGGGCTGAGATCGGCCAGCGCGTCAGCCCTGAGGGGAAGGCGAAGCTCTGGGATCACTGGTGGAAATGATCGTGGCGCTTCTGCAGGGGCGCAAGAAAAGCGCCGCCCGACAGAGCGGCGCGAGTGATTCAGTTCGTACAGGTCACCACAAACGCGACTACGTCTTCCGTACGTTCGTTGCCTTGGGGCCCTTGCCGCCCTGGATGACCTGGAATTCTACGGCCTCTCCCTCCGACAGCGTCTTGTAGCCTTCGCCCTGGATGTCACTGTGGTGGACGAAGACATCGGTTCCGTCGTCGGCCTCGATGAACCCGAAGCCCTTCGTGTCATTGAACCACTTCACCTTACCGGTAGCCATGAATCGGCTCCTTCTTACTGTTTGGCGCTTCGGATTTGCGAAAGAAACGCAGGCATATCTAGGAATCAACTCTCTGGGAGGGGCCAACCAGGCCGAAGACTCTCGACGACGTGATCCTGCCTGATGAATCCTGCAAACACGCCCGGTCGCCACCCGGGCTCTCCGGCGGCACGGGAAACGCCTCCTCGAAACACCACCGGCCCTTCTGTACTAGGTATTCTGCCTCCGGGAACGGAACTTGTCAAGAGCGGTTCGCAGCGTTGTCGGCCCGATCTTATCGGGCCGCTCTCCGGATCGCTCGTCACGGTTCCGTCTCGGTCGCTTGTCCGAGCTGAATGGCGCTCATGTACTTCGCGTACGCGATCTTGAACAAAACGCCCACGACCACTGCCACGCTCGCCGCCACGCCGGCCGCACCCCATCGGGCGATGTACAGACACGAGAAGCTGATCGTGCCTGCCCCGACCATGACGGCGCCAAGCAAGGCGATCCCCAGGCCTCGCAGGATCGTTCGACCGCTGTCGGCTTCCTCGGCGTCGGGGAGAGATGCATACGGCAGAACGGGCGTGTCCTCCTGGGCGCCCTGGGCCGCAACGTCTTGGGCGGCTGCGGCCCGTGCGATGGGACCCCAGAACCCCATCGGCCGGGCACGCCGGTAGAACGCGATGAGCTGGTTGGTCGGGTCCGGCCGGGTCAGCAGCGCCACGGCGATCCACAGGACGCACGTGGCGGCGATCGACGTGAGCACGACCAGATAGGCCGCGTTCTGCCCGGCGTCGATCAGATGCGCGAAGACGACGAACTTGTTGAGCAGGAAGATGATGGGCCCGCCGAACGACGCCGCCAGCCTCGCCGGTCCGTTGAACCGCCACCACCACCACTGTCCCCAGTTGGCCGTCAGCTCCGCCGACGACAGCCCCAGCATGAAGACCGAGATGTCGATCACGTTCCGCGCCTGGGTGGCCACCAGAAGGGCGAGGCCCATGATCACGAACATCACCACCTTGCCCAGCCGCAGGTAGTGCTTCATGGGCGCGTCCGGGCGGATGGACCGCCGGTAGACGTCGTTGATGAAGACCTGGGCGCCGAAGTTCATGTTCGAGTCGACGGTGCTCATGATCGAGGCGAACATGGCCACCAGCGCCAGCCCCAACAGACCGGTGGGCAGGTAGTGACCCAACAGCATGCCGTAGGACAGTTCCTTGTTGATCTCGCCCGTGCACAGCTGGGGCCACTTCGCCATCGCGCCGAGGGCGGGCAGCGTCAGCACCGCGAGCATGACGAAGAGCATGATCTCGGTCCAGATGTACATCTTGGACGCCTCGCGGCTGTTGCGGCAGGACAGGAGCCGCTGGCCTTCCATCGCCCCGGCCATGGGCGCGACGTCTCCGCCGTACCCGACGGCCGTCCCCACCGTCCAAGCGATCACGCCGATCACGCCGAGCAGCTCGTGGCTGAGCGGCGGGTGCCAACTCACCACCTGATCGCCGAACTGATCGACCAACGTTGCGTACAGCCCGGCTGGCCCGCCAAAGTCCTGCCAGACCAGTCCCATCAACACCAACGCCGAGACGATCAGGATGACGGTCTGGAACAGGTCGCTGAGGACCACGCCGACGTAACCGGACAGGATGACGTAGATCAGGATGACGGGGATCACGACCGCGTAGGTCAGCCACGGCTCCCACTCGAGCAGCCCGCCGGTCACTTTGGACAAGCCGAGCAGCCCCGACCCGGTCCAGGCGACGACGGCGATGAAGGCGCTCCGGAGCGATACCCACGTTCGCATCGTGATGGCGGGCGCGCCGCTGAAGCGCATCTCGTAGAACTCCGGCGAGGTGAAGATCTTCAACCGTCGCCAGAAGACCGCGAACAGGACCGCGCCGATCATCAACGCCAGCCCGAACCGGCTCATGTACCACCAGCAGATCCACACGCCGGTGATCACGGTCATGCCGCAGTAGGCCGGCGCGACGTCCGTGTTCATGCAGGTGACGGCGTAACTCGTGCCCGTCATCCAACCCTTGAACCGCCGACCGGCGAGGAAGTAGTGATCGAGATCCTCCTGGGCGTATCTGCGGTAGTACAGACCCAGCCCGATCAGGCCCAGCATGTACAAGGTCATGACGACGTAGTCGGCCAGGCCGAGCGTCACTGTCGAGGTCTCATTACCCATGCGTGGGAGTCCCCCTCTTCTGGGACGAGTGAAGGTTTTACTCGAAACCGATACGATATTCGACACGCGAATCGGTTGCCGCGCGAGATGAATCCCGCGGATCGGGCGTGTTCCAGATGTGCGTTCACGAATGACGCCCGTGCAACGGGAGACTGGACGCGCCTCGCTCCAGTGGGTCACACCGTCAATCCGTCGATCCAGGGACATCGACCCAACTTGCGCGTTCGTCAGACGCCCGTGCGGCCTCGAGGACGCGCTGCAGCTGAATGCCTTCCGCCAGCGAGGGATGCGAATCGGTGTCGTCGGCGATCGACCTGAGGAACGCGTAGAGGCAGTGGACGTGGCCCCGTGTCCAGCCGACGGTCGCCTTGGGGCTGGGGAACTTCCCGCCGGGCGCGGGATATCTGTGTACGGTCGGGATCCGCTGCCAGCCCCTCTCCCCGCCCAGGTCGCCGTCGGGCTGTCGGGCGTCGTAGACCTCCAGGTAGTTCGGCTGCATCAGATCGAACCGAATCGCCCCCTGTTGTCCGTGGATCTCGAACCGAAGCTCGTCTTCGGTGCCCGTAGCGATTTTGCTGACCTCGACCGTGCCAAACGCCCCGTCGTCGGTGCGGACGAGCATGGCTGCGGCGTCCTCGACGTCGATCGCCATCATCTTGCTCGGATCGGCGAGACTCGGCCGCTCAGCCGACCAGATCCGACCGACACAGCAGACGCTCCGGAACGGGCCGATCAGATGTTGCAGGAGGTCGACGATGTGCGGGCCCAGGTCTCGAATCACGCCTCCGCCGGCCGCCCCCGTTGATTTCCAGTTCACCGGCCTGGCCGGATCGACGCTTCCGCTGTGCAGGTACAGGCCCCGAAAGTGCGTGATCGTCCCCAGGAAGCCCTCGTCGGCGAGCGCCTTGGCCCGCAGGGCGGCGGGGAAGAACCGATTCTGAAGCACCACCTGCGACTTGCCGCGGTACGACGGCAGGACCTGGGCCAGTTCGTCGGCCTCGGCCAGGTTGGCGGTCACCGGTTTCTCGCAGTAGATGTGCTTGCCGGCCCGGATCGCGGCGAGCAGCGCAGGCAGGTGTTCGTGGTTGGGGGTGCAGACGTGGATCACGTCGACGTCATCGGCCTCGATGACGTCTCGCGGATCCGTCGTCCATCGCTCGAACTCCGCCGAGGCTTGGGCCTGCTTCGCACCCGCCTCGGTCGTCCGACAGACGACCCTCAGCCGGCACGCAGCGGGCGGCGGATCGTAGTACATCGGAATCGTCTTGTGGGCGAACGTATGCATCTTGCCCATGAACCCGTAGCCCAGCATGCCGATACCCAGCGTCTTCATGGTGAGGTCCTCATGCGATGTCCTGCGAGCGAGGGCGTCACGTCCTCACTCCTGCCAGATTGCCATATCCCCCTCGTCTTGTTGATGGTCTTCATCTGGATAGCGGTCCGCGCGGAAGCGGTGGAGCATTCGCTTCGCCTGCGCGGTGTCCGCCGGGTCTGTCGATCGGACTTGCTTCAGGAACCCGTCCAGGTCGAAGCCCTTCGCGCCGATGTCGGGCCGGCCGTCCGGCCCGACGCTGGCCAGCAGCCAATTCTCTCCCGTCGGCGAACGCACGTAGGTAAGCGGGCGTCCCTTTGCGAACGGGTCAGCGGGAACCGCTACAAGATAGTAAGGGGCGAGCGCTGCTAAATCATCCGGGAGCGCCCGATGCTTGGCCGCATGGCATTCCAGGGCGCGGCCGGTCTGGCGAAGTCGCCGCCAGGTGACGTCTAACGTCGTCCCTCGCCATCGCATGTCGGTGAAATGCGCAAACAGCAGCGGCAGGTTCGCGAACACAGGCTCGGCGAGCGGCGAGCACGATTCCATCAGGATGCCTTCGGGGCACCCCCGGGCAGTCAGTCCCAGCCCGGGATGGTCTTGCAGGCATTCCATGATTCCGCGGGCAAGTCCTTCGGTGCGGCCCAGTGGCGCGGCGAGATCAGACAGAAACGCCTGCGAGGTAGACGCTGTTATGGCCTGAGTCGTCGTTGGCGCGGTTGGGGGGAACAGGCCTTCCGCAAGCTTAGCTGGGTCGACAAACAGCATCAGGCTGCACGCGCCGGAGAGGTTCGACCGGACCCTCTGGAACTTGGTGTTGCCTGCCAGGGCCTTCCCGGCGCTGACCGCCCGTAGGGCTTCGGCCATTGTCTTGAAGGATAGCGCCACCAGCATGGTGTCCTGGATAAAAGCCAGGCAGAACTCGATCCCCAGGATCGGTTCGCCGTGGGCCCGCAACACGTGGACGGCCTGCCGGCCGACGCGCTCTGTCTCCCACCTGACGCCCTGGGCGGCGACCATGCCGGCTTCGGCCAACGTCCGCCACGCCTTCATGATCGCCTCGGGTTCGCGGACCTTCATGCCAAGCAGCGGCTGGAACGCCAGCAGCGTCTCGCGCCAAGATCCGGACCCCAGTTCCCTTGCGCCCGATGCCTTGACGGCGAGGAAGCAATCGCCCGCCATCCGCAGCACCAGATCGCGATGGATGTTGACGCCGAACTGACCGGCCGCACGGTTGAAGCCCAAGAGACTGTTGGCAAGCGGCCTGTTCTGCGGCGCGACCATCGACCAGAATCGTTGCGTGATTGCAGCGCCGTCGCCCACATCGAACATACACAGGGCGTCGTAGTCGGCCGGCACGAACCGCGCCCCGGTCAGCTCGACGTGCGGGGCCGACGCAAGCGCTCCCAGGATACCCGTGCGGGAACGCTTCATGGCGTAGAGGACCCGCGAGGTCACCAGGTTGTCGCAACCAACCGACGATCCGCCCACGGCCAGCAAGCCGCCGAATCCGAGCAGCCGCTCCGCCTGGGTCTGCTCTGCAGTCCGCGCCCGGCGGCGGCGCTTCCAGTCGAGCGGCTCTGTGTCGATGTAGAACGAGACGCAGCCATCGCCGCCCTTCGCCGTCGTCCGGCGGATCCGTTGGTAGGCAGGCAGCTCTGACAGGCGGACGTGTCTGCCTTGGATCGTCCGGACGACCTGTTCGACACAGGCCGGCCAACCCAGCACGAGCAAGTGTTCGGCCCGAGCCATCGCCACCTGTCCGAATGCGCTTGGCTGGTAGACCTCGACCGAGACGCCCGCCACCTTCCTCTCGGCGCGTTTGCCCCGCGGGGTCAGCAATCGGAGCCTGGGCCGTATCCGGTCACGCAGCAGCTTGTCAGCCAGGTCGACGTTGGGGCCCAAATCGAGAACGACTGCATAGCCGGCGATGCCCTTGCCGGACCCCTCCGGGACGTCGAACACCAGGAACGTCGCCCGTTCGACATGGCGCTCCACGAACTCCCACAGCGGAACGCCGGCGTTGAGTGCCAGCGCCAACTCCGCCGCGCCGACGACACGCTTGATCTTGGCGCGCAGCCACGGCGACCGCTGTACCATCCCGTAACCTGCGACGTTCGTGAGCTCGCGCCTGAGGGATTTGGCATCGTGAACGCACACCAGGCCGATGACCTCAGCCGGCGCCACGTTTCCGGGATCGAGGGCCCGACCTCCGACATCCTGACTGGCTGGGGAACTGGCGACAGCGCGGGTCGTGCACGCCACGGTCACGAGACACGCCAGGACGAGTCCGCACGACGAGCCTGATCGAGGCGAACGCTGTAGCCAGTGGGGCAGCTTGATCATCGTCCGCGGGATCAGCAGCACAAGCATCAAGACCAGCGTGGCCAGGCTCACGGCGACGCCGATCTGGATCGACATCGGTCGGTAGGCCATCTCGATCTTGCTGGTCCCCGCGGGCACGCGGACGCCTCGGAACGCGTAGTTCACCTTGTAGATCGGGGTCTCCTCGCCGTTGACCGTGGCGACCCATCCGGGGTAGTGGCTGTCACTCACGACGAGCACGCCCTTCGTGTGACTCTCCACCTCGATCGCCAGGCGATTGACGCCGTATTCGATCCGCCGGAGATGATGCGCTACCCGTCCGGGCTTCAAATCGACGAACGCGTCGTCCCCCGCTGAGGACCGATCGATGAAAGCGACCTCCCGCGGATCGAATCGCCCCGCCGCCAATTGCCTCAGGACGTCATTGGGTTCAGCAAGAACGCGCACGCCGCCCACGATGTAGGCACGCGGCAATGGCTCGGGCAACGCCGTGGTACGGACCGCCGGCGGATGTCCCGGGAGGTACCTGACCAGCCGCTGGCAGTTGACCATGGCCAGGAGGCGTTCTTTGACCTCCATCGGGGCCTGTGGCACGAGCAGCAAACGGAGCACGATGCCCGCGTCGGCGGGCTGGAAGGTCCCGGGCGAATGCACGTTGTAGGCCTCGTCGACCACGGGCCAGTCCCAGTAGAGGAAATCCCGCAGCAGACGCCAGAGCTGCGCCAGGCCGCTGCCACCGAACGCGGCTGCGTCAGGGGGCGGATGTGTTTGGGTGGCCACGCCTTTCGGGAGCACGGCATCGGAGGGGGCTCTCTTGACCTTGGCGATGTCCTCTCGCCCATAGAAGCGGACCATCTTTCCCGTGGGGCGAAAGTCGTTCAGGTGGGCCGACGGCCTGTCCAGCGTGTCTGCTGGTCCTGAGGGGAGCAGGAACGAGTTGGAGATCAGCAGATCACCGAAGGCTACGAAGACCACCAGCCAGGCCGCACCGCGCTTCATCCGCGAGCCGAAGACGCACGTCCTTAGCAGGAAGACCGACAGGAGGGCCACTACGGGGAGCTTCAGGCTGTCACGCAGGAGCAGCGCCCAAGGAATGGCCTTGTATGTGCTGGACTGTGGTGAGGGCAGATTGAAGAACCGTGTCAGGAGCGTCCTGCCCAGCCGTCCTTCGTTCACCAGGCACGCCGCGACGAACACCGTGAGCGCCACGAAGACACTGATCGCGCCCCAGCGCAACAGAAGGCGGCGCCACAGGTGCGTGCCCTGGAGCGCAGGACGCTCGCAGTGGACCGCCCAGTCCAGGCCGATCCCCGCCAGACAGCTCAACGACAACACGACGCACATCAGGCTCTTGGGGGGGAAATGAAACCGCTGCAACAGACCAATGGATTTCCATAAGAATGGGAACAGCGGCGTGTAATGCCCCATCGCGTAAAGAGAGAAGAAGACGACCAACGTCCAAAGCCACGGAACGCGAGCGCGGACGATGCTGTCGGGCAGTTCCGGCTCCTGGGCCGCCCTGCGCACGCCCAGGAGCCGAAGGAGGCCGACCGTTACGAACACGACCACGACCGGGACGCCCACGTAGAAGGCGCCGACGCTGTATATCTTGCACGACGGCGCCCAGTACGTCCCCGCGAAATCCGGAGCGCCGTAGATCGACGGCACCAGCAGCGTGAGGCCCGCCAGCGGGTGCAGGGAGGCCTGGTCCAGATGGGGGTCCAGAGACACGCTCCGGCCCGAAAGCTGCATCGCCTTCCAGGTGGGCAGGAACTGGGCCATCGACAGGAGCACCGCCAACACGCCGACGACGATCAGTCCCAGGAACGGGGACGCGAACGATAGCAGCTTTCGGCGGGTTCGCCATTCGTGGTAGCCGACGGAAAGGGCGTAGAACGCCAGGCTCCAGGCCGTGTAGAACGCCGCCTCCGGATACCCCGCCAGGAACTGCAGACAGAACGCCCCGCTGGTCCCCAGAAGGTACCCGCGCTTCCGGTGTCTCAGCCACAGCGCGAACGCCCAGACGATCACCGGGTACCAGGCGAGGCTTCCCAGCGCAGCAGGATAGCCAACGCGCGTGATCGTGAAGCTGTTGAACGCGAACACGACCGCGGCCAGCAGAGATCCGATGCGAAACACGCCCCACGTCCGGGACAGGCCGTAGACCCCCACGCCGGCCAGCAACACGTGAGCGACCGTGGGGATGATCGTGGCACGCGCGGTCGGGAGCAACAGATAGATCAGGTTGACCGGGTAGAGGACGGCCCGCTGGATGTCCGCCAGGAATGGCTCGCCACATCCCCTGAAGGGATTCCACAGCGGTAGCGCGCCCTGTGCGAAACACTTGCAGCTGAACAGATGGCCCGGGTAGGAGAAGAAGCACAGGTCGTTCAACAGGGCGATGCTGTCGGTGAACAGGAACCGCGCAAAGAAGACCACGACCATCGCAGTCAAGATCAGCGGCTCGAGGGATTTCCTCATCTCACCGTGTCTGTAAGAGCAAGACCGAGCGAACCGCTCGACCAGAGAATCACCGCGGATCTTCTACCCGCAACTCGCACGTCGGTGCAAGCTCATGCCAGGCTCGGGCTGCTGATACCCGCGGGCTCGGGGGCGGCTATCCGCGCCAGACGATCCGACCGGCCTTGATGGTCATCTGGACCTGCAGGTCTTCGTCGAGAACGGCCAGGTCGGCGTCTTTGCCGACCGCGAGGATGCCCCGCCGGTACTTCCACTCCAAGACGCGAGCCGCGTTGAGGCTGGCCATCTGCGCTGCCTGCTCCAATGTCGCCCCGGCGTGTTCGATCATCGTCCGCAGCGCATGGTCGAGCGTTACCGTGCTTCCGGCCAACGTGTCGGGCGATTCGTCGAGATACGCCCGCCCGTCGCGGACCTGGACGGTCTGGCCGCTGAAATCGTACACGCCGTTCGCCTGGCCGGCCGCACGAATCGCATCGGTGATCAGAATAATCTTGTCGTGCCCCTTCACCTTCATCAGGAGCTGCAGGATGGCCGGATGCAGGTGGACCGCGTCGGCGATGACCTCCACGAACAGCTCGTCGCGGAGCAGCGTGCCGGCCAGCACGCCGGGACGCCGGTGATGCATCGAGGGCATGGCGTTGAAGATGTGCGTGACGCCCTCCAGCCCGTTGTCAATCGCCTCGGCAATCTGCTCGTACTTGGCGTTCGAGTGTCCGATCGAGAGGTGCAGTGCGTGGGACGGGCGCTCGCCCCCGGTCGCGCCGGCCGTCTCCTCGATGGACGCCGCACGGAGGACGGCCATGGCTCCCGGCATCTCCGGCGCGACGGTCATGACGCGGACCCACGGCCCGCCGACGTCCACGAGCTGATGGAACGCGTCCACGCTTGCCGGCCAAATGTAGTCCGGACGGATCGCGCCGTGCATGTCAGGATTGAGAAACGGTCCCTCCAAATGGATGCCCTCGAGGACCCTCTCGGGATCCGTCGATTCGCAGTAGTTGCGGAGGCGACGGATACATGCCAGCAGCGAATCGCGCGGCTGCGGGTAGACGGTTGCGAGCAGGGACGTCGTACCGCGAGCGGCGTAGAAGCGACTGATTTCGTCGAACGTGTCAGCCGAGCCGTCGGGGTCCGCGAAATCGTGTCCCCGCCCCCCGTGAACGTGGATGTCGATGAAGCCCGGCAGGACGTACCGCCCTGCAAGATCGATCTGTTCCGCGTCGGCCGGTAGGACGATGTCGTCGGGCTGGCCCATCTGGACGATCTTGCCGTCGGCCAGGACCAACGTGCAGTCCCGCTCCTTGCGGAACGGCGTGATCGCCGTCGCCCCGTACAGGATCAGGTGCTTTGTGTCGGTCCGAGCCATCATCGCTTTCCGTCGGCAGATGTCATACCGTTCGCCACCTCATCCGGGCGGCCGTGCGTGAATCCGCGCCAGTGTGGCACGGGCGTCTCGCCCGTGAAGGTTCATGGGCAAGATGCCCATGCCGCGTGTCCGCTGCAGGTTCGGCACCTGATTCCCCATGGTCTCCTCGTACGCAGACGTCAACCTGCTTCATCCTCACTTGGCTGGATTATACCGCTGCAGCCGCACCTGCTGACATTTTTCCCGGGGCCTCGCGGCAATGATCTGCTATCATGGGGAGAAGCTCTACTGTTGCTTCGGCGCCAGCCGCGGTGATGAGAGGGCGGTGAGGGGAACGCCGTATCCGCTTCCCGAACCCCGAGGGTGACCCTTTGGAGCGTATGGCTGACACCATCGACGTGACCGTCTTCACCCGCTCGACCTGCCCCAGGACCGATGCGGCCCGCGCGGTTTTGGACAAGGCCCACGGACGCTTCCCCATCGCGCTGACGGAGGTCGATGTTACCTTCGACGCCGCGTTGGAGATCGCCTACGGCAACGATACGCCCGTGGTTCTGATCGAGGGCACGGAGCGGTTCCGACGCGAGGTGGACGAGCACGAACTGAACATCATCCTGCAGACCTTGCAGATGAAGCGCGGCCTCCGCCGCGAAGGTCCCAAGGCGTAGCGGCGACCGGCCCACCGTCGTTGCGTCCCCGGTGCGAGGGCGCTCCGCAGGGGGGGGGCGTTCCCGTTGCTGACATCGCTTTGCAGGCGCTAGGGGGGGGCTCTTGCCTTCCTAGCCCTTCAGCGACCAGCGCGCCTGACGTAGGACCGCGAATCGCGAGCCTTTCATCACCTCATACCAGACGCTCAGCAGTGAACCATCCTTGAGCTGCACCGTGGACGGGTAGCCCAGATCGCCGCCGATGCCGTCTCCGGAGATGGTCATCGGTTCGGACCAGGTCGCGCCGTCGTCCGCGCTGACGCGGGCCTGATTGCCGTACGGCTTGCGCCGATAGCCGTACGTCATCAACAGCCGGCCGTCCTCTAGCCGCAGCACGTGCGACGGTCGCCCCCACACGCCGATCGACCTCGGTTCGGACCAGGTCTTGCCGCCGTCCGACGATTCGCTCTGCAGCGTCTCGCCGCTGTTGGCCTTGTTGTGGTTACGAATCTGGATGACCAACCGTCCGCTCTTCGCCTCGGCGGCGTGCAGCTCGTGATAGTCCTTGTGCGTGTCTCCCTTTCGCGTCGGGATCTCCGCCAGCCAACGCCACGTCAGACCGTCGTCGGTGGACTCGCAGGCGCCGATCCGGCTCTGGCCGTGCCACAGCTCCTTTCCCGCGTACAGTAGCCGGCCGTCGGAAAGCTGGATCGGCCCGTGCGGACTGTTGACCGGACACCGGTACCGCCCTGACCACGTCATGCCGCCGTCGGTCGAGCGGACGATCCACGACGCCAGCATGCCCTTCCGCTTCTCGGCGGTCAGCCGGTTGTGCGCCGCCTGCCAGCGTTTCAGCTTAGCTGCCGACCACGCGCCCTTCTCGCTCGGCTTGATCTTCGCAGCCTTCGTCAGAATCCCTTCGTACGCCAGCGACGTGAACGTCGTGACCAGAAGCGAGCCCTTCGCCGTCTCGACCACGCCGGCGTCGCGATCATCGATGTCGCTGTCCATCAGGACACGAGGCCACCCCCACGTCCGCCCCTGGTCCTTGGACATCATCAGTTCCACGCGCCCGAACGGACAGACGTGTCCCTCACGACCGCCCGAACATACCACCGCCAACCGGCCATCCTTGCAGCGCGCCACCGTCGGCCAGCCGTGATACAGACTCGGCTGTTGGCTGATGACGGTCGTCTCCTTCACCGCCGCCTGTGGGCTCGCAAGCGCCTTGCGGCCTGCCCCCAGAACACCGCCCGCAACCGCCGAGCCCGATCCGATTAGCACGTCCCGTCGACTCATCTTTCGCATGACCCCTGTCCCTGCCGTTCGGTTTCCTGCTCGAGCGCCCAGCCCGGCCGCGTGACCGTGCTATCCACGCGGTACGGTAGGTCCTGCCCATCCTGAACGCAAGGGCAACCTAGGGCCGGCGCACGCGCGTGCGACTACTCTCGCTTCGCGAACGTATGCTCTGGCCTGCCGATTCGCTATCATGGGGTTGAGGATGGAGTGGGGCATGTCCACGCAAGTCAGCTTCGCTGCTGTTGTAGCGGCGTTTGTCCAAGCGGCGATCGCCCAAACACCTCCGAGCTTCGATCGGCCTGCGGCGAACGAGTTCGTCACCGTTTCGGACGGGCGGTTCCTGCTCGGCGGGCGTCCGCACTACTTCGCTGGCGTCAACTTCTGGCAGGCGATGAACTTGGCCGTTGACGGTCCCGGGGGAGATCGAGCTCGGCTGCAGGCAGAGCTGGACCAGCTCAGGCAACTCGGTGTGACCAATGTGCGGATCATGGCGGCCTCCGAAGGCCCGAACACGGAGCCCTACCGGATGGTCCCCGCGCTGATGCCGTCGCCGGGCATGTATGACCCGAACGTTCTGGATGGGCTGGATTACCTCTTGGCCCAGATCGGCCAGCGCGGCATGCGGGCCGTGATGGTGCTCAACAACTACTGGCAATGGTCTGGGGGCATGGCCCAGTATGTGTCGTGGCACGAGGGCACGCCCATTCCCTATCCACCCGAGTACGGCTGGGCGGCGTTCATGGCCTACGCGGCCAAGTTCTACGGGTACGAGCCGTGTCAGACGTGGTACCGAAGCCACATCGAGGCCATCGTTACGCGCACCAACCCTTATACCGGACTGGCATACCGTGACGATCCCACGATCTTCGCGTGGGAGCTGGCCAACGAACCGCGGAGCTATCCCGCCGAATGGATCGACGACACGGCTGCGTACATCAAGTCGCTCGACGTCAACCATCTTGTCACGACCGGTTCGGAAGGAAGCGTGGGCGGGGCGTTCGTCTCGACCCACGACGGCCCGCACATCGACTATGCGACGGTCCACATCTGGCCGCAGAACTGGGGGTGGTACGATCCGGAGAGTCCCGCGACGTATCCAACGGCGGAGGCGAACGCGCGCAGCTATCTCCAGACCCATCTGATCGATGCAGCGGTCTTGGGCAAGCCGCTCGTGCTGGAGGAATTCGGGCTCGCGCGCGACTTTGAGCCGCTGCACGACATCTACGATCCCAACGCGCCAACGACGTTCCGGGACCTCTTCTACGAGGCCATGTTTGATGAGGTCTTCACGTGGGCATCGGTAGGCGGCCCGGCCGCGGGCGACAACATCTGGGCATGGTCGGGGCAGGGCCGTCCGGGCGATGAATGGACCGGCGATCCGCCCCACGAGGTCCCCGGCTGGTATTCGGTCTACGACACCGACACCACGACGTTGGCCGTGGTCTCAGTCCATGCGGCGGAAATGGTCTCCATCTCCGGATCGTTTCTGTTGGCCGTCGAAGTCGTCAACGAGCCGTGGGGAAGTGTGGAGCTCGTCCCGGAGCCCAATGACGCGAACGCGCCCGCCTATCCCTTCGGTACCACGGTGACCCTCACGGCCATCCCCATGAACGGCCGGACCTTTGGACGGTGGGAGATCTACGACCCCAACCACCCCGGCGATGCGAACTACGCGGTGGTTGATTCGAACAACCCCATCACGGTCGTCATGTGTGCCGATCGCGAGGTGACGGCCGTCTTCAAGTGCGGCGAGGGCGCCGGCGTCTCGTTGCTCCCGCTGATCGGCGTTGTGTTCGTCGTCTTTCTGCATCGTCGCCTGGGCGCGGTGGCGGCGTGATCCGGCTGCAGAGGCAGTCTGCGCTGAGGGAGGAGCAGCGATGAAGAGTTTGCTGCTCATGTCGGCGCTCCTCCTGGGAGCAACGCCTGTGCGATTCCAGCGACACGACATCGACGACTATCCGGGCGGTTATCAGGTAGCCGTCGCAGACGTGAACGGCAACGGCAAGCCGGACGTGATCGTCCTGTCGACCCAGGAGAATCGTGTCGACTGGTACGAGAACCCGACGTTCCGGCGGCGGCTGATCGCCCGCGCGGATCGCGGCATCGACCTGGCCCCGCTGGATCTCGACGGCGACGGCCGGGCGGAGATCGCGCTGGCCAGCGGGTTCTACTACGCCGATGGCAACCGCGGCGGGCAGATCCAATGGCTCAAGAGCGCCGCGAGCATCGAGCAGCCCTGGCAGATTCACCCGATCGCCGTGGACCCGGTCGTGCACCGGCTGCGCTGGGGTGACCTGGATGGCGACGGTCGGCCTGAGCTGATCCACGCCCCCATCTTCGGCCCCGGGTCCAAAGGGCCAGCGGCGGTGAAGCCTTCGCACCTGTGGGCCTTCCGCGTGCCGCGCGACCCGACCTCCGGGGCGTGGGAGACCTGGAAGATCGATGAGTCGCTTACCGTGTTGCATGGGCTCTACGTGGGCGATCTGGATGGCGACGGTCGAGCTGAGGTGCTCACCGCCAGCTTCGAGGGCATCCATTGGTTCGACTTCGATGGCGACCCGAAGACGGGTAAGTGGCGCAAGACGCATATCGCGCCCGGTGCTCCGCCCGTGAACGACAGACCCGGAGCGGCCCGGGGCTCGAGCGAGGTCGTGCCGGTCCGCCTGGGCGGGCGATCATTGGCCATCGCCGCGATCGAACCGTGGCATGGTCACCAGGTGGTGGTCTACGCGCGGGATGAGAAGGGGCGTCGCTGGACGCGGCGGGTCCTCGACGATACGTTGCGTGAGGGCCACGCCTTGTTGGCGGCCGATCTTGACGGCGACGGCCAGGAGGAGATCGTCGCCGGCTGGCGTGGGGGCGGTGGCGGACTGGCCCTCTACGATCCGCTCGACCCGGCCGGCACCCGTTTCCGGAAGGTCCTGATTGACCAGCCGATCGCCGTCGAGGGGGCCGTCGCAGCCGACCTGAACGGCGACAAACGCCTCGACCTGGTCGCCATCGCTGGCCGTTCCAACAAGCTGGTTTGGTACCAACGGCAATAGAGGCTATAGTCATGGAGGGAGGTAGCTTCGGAAAAGTAGAATGTCCCCTTTTTTACTCGCGCTGATTATTGCGACCGCGCCCGGTGCGCAGGCCGAGGGCGAAGCGACGACTCGGCCCGGGCGGGTGTTCAAGCTCGAACGGCAGCCGTTGATGCGCGCTGACACCTTCAGTTACGGCGGGAGTCAGGCACCGACCAGACCGCTCGATGGGCTGCCGCCGGGGGTGAGTGGCTTTGGCGCCGTCGGCAGTGAGCTGTGTTTCACGCGACAAGCCAGCCCCCTCCACAAGGTGGTGTTGACCAAGTCGAGCCGGCGGCAGGCTCGCCACGACCGGCTCTACTTCGACTCGGACGGCGACGGGAAGTTCGCGGAGTCCGAGTGCCACGACCTCAGCCGCTCCCAGGGGCCGGTCAAGATCAAGACGCGGCGTTCGAAGGTCTCGGAGGTCATCGTCCAGCCCCTGAAGGTCCTCAACGGGCAGGGCGCTTCAGCGCCCTTCCATTGGATTGCGATGCGGGTCTGGCTCCCCAGCCGAGGCCAGCCGGGACTCGGATACGCCATCATCACCTATCTGGTCGCCGAGGCGACGTTCGGGGGCAAGACGCGTCGCCTGGCCGTCTACGCCCTTCGTCCGTTCGACGCAACCGACGGCTACGACCGGCGCGTCAGCTGGGGCGAGATGCCCGCGCCGGACAAACGGAAGTACATCAAACACGGTTTTCGCCTTCTGCTCGACGTTAACGGCAACGGGACGTTCGACCAGACCGGCTCCGACGCGTTTGGCCTCGGACCCGAGCGCATGCAGACGACCCGGCTGCAGCGTGTCGACGGTGCCTACTGGGAGGTGGCGGTCGCGCCGGACGGCCGGAGCGTGCGGGTCACGCCCGCCAGCCCGGAGGTCGGCACGCTGGCGATCCCCGAGGGCATCGCGTCGGGCTCGGTGCTGGGTCCGGAGTTCGGGGCTTGCATCAGGGAGGGAGACAAGGCGCTCGAGTTGCCCGTGGGATGCTACCTGCTGGTGCGATACCAGTATTGCACGTCGGCGGCGAGCTTCACCGCCCGCGACTACTACATGGCGGCCTGCTTCGAGATCCGCCCCGGCCAGACCACCTCCCTCGAGGCCGGTCCGCCGCTGCAAATGAAGATCACCCACCGCGCGATCCGATCGGGCCCTCGACGTGGTCGTCGGTCGAGCGAGCAGGTCGGGATCAGTCTGGCGATGCAGGACTGCGCTGGCAGGCCCCTCCTATCCGCTCAGACGGACAAGGGCCGCAAGCCAAGCCCGCCGCGGTTCAAGATCCTGAGCCCCTCGGGCCGCAAGGTCCTCGACGCCGCTTTCAAGTATGGCTGAGGCTTCACCTGCGTGTACTCGTGGCGAGTACCGAGCAAGCCTGGCACCTACAAGGTCGTTCCCCGGTGGGACAAGAGCCCGTTTGAGCTCGCGCCCGTCGAGCCGACATCGGTGCGTATCCTCGGGAGGTAGGTTCGGAAACGTAGAATGTCCCGTTGTTCTTCTTTCAGGTACACTCGAGGGGGACGGGGACTTCAAAAAAGTAGAATGTCCCCTTTTTCAGGAGACGAAGCCATGAGGACTCAGGCGAGCATCCTGGCAACCGGCATTGCGTGGCTTGCCCTGGCCTCGTCGTCGGTGCTGGCCGAGGCCGGTCGGGTCTTCAAGCTCGAGCCCAAGCTCCTGCCGGGGGCCGGTACGGGCGGGTTCTCGTGGTGGGGCACGTCCGCGAGCCCGCTCAAAGAGCTGCCCAAGGGCGTCAGCGGCGTGGAGGCCATCAGCGCCAAGGTGGGTTTCACGCGGCGCGCCGACGTCCGATACCAGCTGATCCTGGCCAAGTCGAGCGAGCAGCAGAAGCACCCCGATCGCCTTTACCTCGACGCGAATGGCGACGGGCAGTTCGCCAAGTCCGAGTGCCACGACGTCAGCCGCTCGCACGGGGCGATCACGGTCAAGGCGAGCGGAAGGGATCGCTTCAGTGTCAAGATCCGGCCGCTGGAGGTCCGGGTCGAGAGGGACGGTGCATCGGTCCCGTACTGGGTCGCGGTGCAGGTCCGGACTTACGGTCGCGGCAACGTCCACGCGATGTACACGAGCGTGACCGGTCTGATGGGCGAGGTGACGTTCGGGGACAAGACCCGCCTGATGGGGGTGTACGTCCGACTGCCTTTCGACGCGACCACCGACTTCGGCCAGCGGGTCGCCTGGCCCGACGGGAGCATGTCGCGCGGTCGGTCCTACATGACGACGGGGTCGTCGATCCTGCTCGACGCCGACGGTAACGGCAAGCTTGACCGGATCAGCGTCTACGGGATTGGCCGGGAGAGTGGGCGAACGACCCGCCTGCTCCGCCTCGACGGGGCCTACTGGGAGCTCACGCTGGCGAAGGATGGGAGCAGCGTCCGGGTTGCTCCGGCCAAGCCTAAGGTCGGCACGCTGGCGATCCCCGACGGCGTCGATTCGGGGTCTGTGCTAGGTCCGGAGTTCGGGGCGTGCTTTACCGGCAAGGACAAGCAGCTCGAGCTTCCCGTGGGTCGCTATGTGCTCTACCGATACCAGGTCAACACGGCAGCGGCGACGCTGGCGGCTCGGGACTACGAGGCCGCGTCCCGCTTCGAGATCCGTCCGGGCGAGACGACGCGCATCGAAGTGGGCCCGCCGCTGACGATGAAGGTGACCTACAGCTCGTCCGCCCCGAGGGGTCGGCGTGACCGACCGCCCAAGCAGATCAATGTGTCCTTAAGGGCGTTGGACTGCGCCGGCAGGCCGATCGGCTCCGTCTGGGTGAAGAACGGCGGTCGCCCCGAACCGCCGCGGTTCAAGATCCTGAGTTCCTCGGGTCGCACCGTCCTCGACGCCGCTTTCAAGTATGGCTGAGGCTTCGCCTGCTCGTACTCGTGGCGAGTACCCGACGACCTCAAGCGTGGCACCTACAAGATCGTCCCCCGATGGGACAAGAGTCCGTTTGAGCTCGCACCGGTCAAACCGGTGTCCCTGCGCATCTCACGGAGGTAAAAAAGGGGACATTCTACTTTTTCCGCGACGCCTCGATGCGGCCCCGGAGGTAGGGTGCGTCTCGACGCGCCACTTCATCGGTCCGTTCCCTCAAGCGCAACGGCGACGGCAAGCTCGACTTGATGGCCATCGCCGACCGTTTGAGCAAGCTGGTCTGGTATCAGTGGCGGCAGAAGGTACATTGATAGTGGACGGTGGCTTCGGAAAAGTAGAATGTCCCCTTTTTCTTTGCAGGAAGACATCCCTTGTCCTGAGTGTGAGTACAACCTTCGTGGGCTGACCGAGCCGCGGTGCCCAGAGTGCGGGTACCGATTCGAGTGGTCTGACATCCCCGAGATGCGCCCCGCCCCGCCGGGCTCCAAGACGGGGCGAAGCGGGCTGGCCGGGGTGATAGTGGGTCTGCTCATCGTGGGATACCTCGGAATGGCCGTCTTGCTAGCGCCTGCCGGGGGGGCGTGTCTGTTGATCCCGGTTGGGCTCGCGGTCTATCTGATCTTCGGGACGGCCGTGGCGATGGCCGCTGCGACCATTCAGTCGCTGTTCGAACACGTCGTGGTAGCGGCCATCCTCGGCCAGCTGAGTCGGCGCCTCTTCTTTGCGTGGTGCGAGGGCATTCTGATCACCTACGCCGTCTGCGCTGTGACCTTCGTGGTCTATGGGGAAGTGGCCACTGGGGGCGCGGGGGGGATCTGGGCTCGGGATGCGTCAGCCAGGTCGTGGATGCTGTTGGCCGTGATGGTCCTCGAGTCGACGCTCATTCAGTACCTGGTTGTTTGGCGCCGCGCGCGACGGTGGCATGAGCGTACAGGCGGGATCCACTTGCTCCTTGCGTGCGTCCTGGCAAAGGGCTTCATAGCCGTCCCTTGGGTCCTCTTCGCCCGCTACATGTGGATGCAGTAGAAAAAAGGGGACATTCTACTTTTTGCGACGCCCGGATGCAGATTCCTAGCGGCGCACACGAAGACGCCGACTGCAGCCGATGGTGCCCGCCTCGACGCACCTCAGATTCGGGCCCGGCCGCCCTTCGCCTGGCTCTACCGCTTGGCGGTTCGTTCGACTCGAATCAGCTCGGTGACCTTGACGTTGTCGAACTCGGCCCAGGTCTCGAAGACCCAGAGGGCGATGCGGCCTGTACGCATGATGTCGGGCAGGGGAGACAGGACCCCGTCGACGATCTTGACGCCGTCGATGTAGCCCACGACGCGGTTGCCCATGAACCGAGTCTTGAGCCTGACCCGCTTGTTTTGAGGAACCTTGTAGGACTTGCAGGCAAGGATCCGCGTCTGCTTGTTCCAGAAGCTTGCCTCTCTCCCACCGTTGGCGTCGGGGAGCTTGACGCGAATCTGATAGCAGTGATGCCAGACGAGCCGAGATACACGGGTCCACATGGCCACCATGGTCATTTCGTTAGAGTACGGCCCGAACTCCACGGCGATCAGCGAGTGCTCGCCCTTCGTCTCGGGCAGGTTGGGGACCCGCACCCGGCCGTACATGCCGAACTCGAGGTAGTTCGCTTGGGCGATCAACTCGGGGAACGCCGGGGTACTGTACAGCTTGTCCTCGAAGTTGTAGACGTCGCATTCGATCTGGTAATCCTTCCAGTCCGGGTCGCCGGCAACCACCGTCACGTGGTGCCACAACCGACTGGACCGGAGCCTCAGCCGGCCGTCGTACGCGCCGATCTGGATCTTGGCCATGTCCAGCACGCCTTCGTAGTTGCCCGTTTTGCCGGCGCGCTCCAGCCGCCCGCGCGTGCCTCGCTTGCGCTTGGGGTACTTGTGCTTCCACCGCAGGCCCGGGCCCACCCATTTCTCACCGTAGAAGCTGTCGATCTCAGCGGGCGCGCCCCGGTGTCCGACCAGGAACGTCCAGCCGGCATAGGAGTTGTCGTCGAAGTCGTCGAAGAACAAGACCTTGCCCAACCTGTATTCGTCGTGCTTGGCCGATTGCTGGGCAGCGATGGTGTCGGCGAGCAGGCGCTCGAAGTCCTCTACGCGGCTGTGCTTGGCCAGCTCCTTGGACAACGAGAACGGCGAGCCGACGACACGGCCCTTCCTGATCGGGTAGTAGCTCGGCGACGTGTAGTAGCTGTCCGGCTCGCCGGGCCGGAGGTCCTTCTTCGGCACCGTGCGGATCTCCATCCGCTTGACGGGCACGATCAGCTCGTCGCCGGCGTTGGCGGCGGCCTGAGGCCGACCGTCCTTCTTGTTGCGGGCCTCCACGTCGACGAAGAAGCCTTTGTCACTGGTCACGCCCACCGGCAGGTTCAGGAACAGCCTCATCTTGTCGTCGGGATGACTGCCCTTGTAGCGCTTTCTGATCTGGAACACGACATCCTGCGTGAAGGCGTGGCAGGTGAAGCGCTCGCTACGGACCTTCACGACGACGCCGCGGAGCACGAGCTCGTTCATGCGGACCTCTTCGGCGAGGTCGCTTGGCGTCACGTTGCTCCACGCGGCAACGCGGCCTGGACACATGGCCAGCAGTAGTGCTGAAATCCAGAGCCGATGCGGCAGATGCATCCCGATCACCTTCCCTTCTGGCCCAGTGGCTACTTTTCGCAGATACCATCCCACAGACAACGCGCGAACTCAACGCGCCCACGCGTCCTGCGATCGCGCCAGTGTCCAGGAGCAGACCGGGCATTGGACCCGCCGTACGACACGGTGTAAGATCAGATCCTGTTGACGCGACGCGAGCCGTCGTCGTCTTGGGACTTACCAGCAAGAGATCATGCAATCCGTACAGGAGGTTGACCCATGACAGCCCGTTCTACCCGTCGGCAGTTCCTCAAGACGGCTTCGGCCGGGGCGGCCGTGAGCTTCACGGCGTCCAGCTACGCCCGAATCGTCGGCGCCAACGAGCGCATCTCGCTCGGCCTGATTGGCTGTGGGGGACGCGGCTACGGCGCGCACATGAAGGGCGTGCATCCCTATGACAAAGAGCAGAACGTCGCGTTCACGGCGGTGAGCGATCCGTGGAGGCAACGGCGCGAACGGGCCGCGGCGCAGTGCAAGGAGTGGTACGGCAAGGCGGCGAGGCAGTTCGCCTCGTATCGTGACATCATGGCCTTGGACGACATCGATGCCGTGATGATCGCCTCGTGCGACCATCATCACTGCGCCCATCTCGAGGCCGCCGCCAAGGCCAAGAAGGACGCCTACTGTGAGAAGCCGCTGGGCATGGGCGGGGATATGGCGTCGCTCAACCGATGTTGCGACGCGGTCAAGGCGTCCGGCATCGTGGTGCAGATGGGCACGCAGGTCCGCAGCTGGCAGACGAGTGCGGGCTGCCGGGAGCTGTTTCGATCGGGCGTCATCGGCAAGGTTTCGCGGATCGAGCAGTGCCGCAACGGCAGCAGGCCGTACTGGTACAGTCGGCTGGCGGACATCAAGGCCGAAGACATCGACTGGAAAGAGTTCCTCATGGACCGGCCGATGCGGCCATTCGACGGCAAGCTGCTGACCGGCTGGTACGGCTACCGCGAGTTCACCGACGGGCCGATCGCCAACCTCGGCTGCCACTTCATCGATCTGCTGCACTACATCGTCGGGGCCCAAATGCCCACAAGCGCCGTGGCCCAGGGGGGCACGTTCACCTGGAAAGACAAGTACGGTTTCACGTGCCCCGATCATTGTCAGGCGACGTGGGAGTATCCCGAAGGCTTCCTGGTGAGCTACGCGACGAATTTCGGCAACGGCAGCGGCAGCGTGCTCAAGATTTACGGGGATCAGGGCGTGATCGATCTGACCAATTGGCGGAAGCCGAGCTACTCCGCCGCGGGGGCCATCAAGCCCTCCAAAGCGCCCAAGGCAGCGACGAAGGTCAAGCCGGTTGCGATCCCCGAGCATATCCTCAACTGGTTGCAGTGTCTCCGCAGTCGCAAGACGCCCAACGCGCCGATCGAGGCCGGCTACTCGCATTCGGTCGCGGTGATGATGGCGACGATCGCCATGGACACCGGCAAGCGCCAGATCTTCGACGCCCAGAAGCGCGAGATCCGGGAGGGGTAAAAAAGGGGACATTCTACTTTTTCTGCGACGCCTTGACGCAGGCCGGTAGCTGTGCATACGGGGGCGCCGGACTGCAGGCGGTGGCGCGCGTCTCGACGCGTTTTCGATCCCCAGCGGCAATACGGGTCAGCCGGGCACGATCCGCCCGGTTGGCACTTCGTAGAACGTGAGCTTGTCGGTGTGCAGGTCCAGCGTAGCCACGGTCTTGACCGCCGCCCGCTGCAGGGCGCCGGGATTGATGAGGCGGGTCCTACCCAGACGTGCGTCCGATCGCTGATGCGTGTGTCCGAAGAAGACGTAGTCGTGCCCATCGCCCTCCATCAGCGATCGCGCGAAATACTCGTGCCCGTGACAGACCGCGATGCGCTTGCCGTCGAGTTCGACGCGAACGGGCAGCGTGGGCCAGGCAAGCCCGACGGCCTGACAGTAGGCGTGCATCGCCCCGTCGGGCCGGTCCATGTTACCCCAGACAATGTAGGTGGGGGTCTCGAGCAGTTCACCGAGTACATCGACGCCGCCCACGTCGCCGCAGTGGAACAGCATCTCGGCGCCGTGGTTGCGCAGGACCTGAACGGCCGCCCGGACCATCTCGACGCGCCCGTGGCTGTCTGACAGGATGCCCAGAATCATCGGCGCCTCATCCCCCTCCGGTTGCGAGCTTCGGCCGCGCGCCGAGCGCCTCGAACGCGGCCAACACCGCCTGCATTGTCGTTCCCTTAAACCGGTCATCGGTCGGGACGGCGATGTCCTTGTCCAGCCAGCGCGTATGGATCGCACCGCACCGGGCTTCGATGTCTTTCCAGGTGATCGTCTTGACGCCCTTGGCTGCGCGGGCCTCGAGCTCGGCCAGATAGACCTCCATGCGCGGGCCATAGTACCAGTGCAGCTGCTCGTATACCTCGTTGGCCGAGTACAGATCGTTCACGCAATGCTGCTTCATGTACCACGGCAGGTGCGGGTTCGCGCCGGGCACCGCCATCGCCCGTTTGATCTGGTCCTGCAGCGAGAAATCGGGCCGCGTCGACAAGATCGCCTCGATGTGCTCGAGACACTCCCGGGCGAGCGAGGTCGACGACTTGACGCGTTTGGCGTTGCCCTGCTTCAGCCCCCGGTACGCATCGAGCACCGCCCAGTTGAAGACGTGGGCCAGGTAGGTCCGCGTCCAGTCAACCAGGTCATTGACGTACAGCGGATTGCCCGATTGCGTGTCTCGGCAAGCGAGCCCGAGGCGCACCGCCCGGCGGAGAACGGGAATCGCTTTGGCCAGGCCGTCGTATCCGTCGTTACCGACCTGGCGGTCGTCGGCGATCGGCCACCACTCCTTCGGGCCGTATCCGCAGCCAAGCTTCTGGTAGATGGGCATCGCGCCGGTGCCGGCTCCCCCGCCGTAGACGGACGCAACGAGCGCCTGAACGGCTGGCAGCATTCGGGCCAGGTCCTTCTCGCCGAACCGTCGCCTCGTGTAGTCGCGGAGGTAGTTTGCCAGGTTCAGCCCGTCCGGCTGCCAGGCCAGTTGACAGGTCAGGTCGAAGAACAGGACGTTGTGGCCGCTGCTCTCGGGGACGTGATAGACCCCCACGCACTTGTCGCCCTTGGGATCCTTCGACACCGCCTGGATCCCACGAACGGCGTGGTTCAGGTCGCCGTGGAGGTGGTCGTCGCCCTGGAACGAGTGGAGGATCCCGAACGCCCACCGCGTTCCCTCGAAGTAGTTCGTCCGCTTGTAGAACGGGTTGCCCAGGCCGGCCGTGTCGTAGATCAGCATCATCTCCTGCGGCAGGCTCTTGAAATAGCGCTTGATCCGCTCGGCGTTCCAGACGTGGGGAAGGGCGCCGAAATCCCACGAGTCGCTCTCCCAGATGGCCTCGCGATCGAGTTCCTGGAACACCTTGCACATCTGCTTGGCGGCGGTGAGCTTCAGTTGGAACGACTTCTCGGCATCGCCTGCGCCGGTGGACTCGACGAAGGGACAGTCCTGGTAGATGTGATCCGTACCGTACGTCTGGATCAGGTCCTTGTAGAACGCCTTGCTCCAACGGGCGCACTCCGGGTCGTTGGGGTACAGGACCGTTGCGCTGTAGCCGAGGTGGCCGACGTACTTGTACTCCGGGTGCATCTGGCGGAACTGATGCGGTAGGTTGCCGTAGGCGAGGTAGTAGATCCACGTCACGCCCCGCTTGCGGGCGTAGTCGAACTGTCTCTTGATGATCTCGGTCCGCACCTTGGCGGGCCAACCGAGGCAGCCGGGCCAGCCGGCGAACGTGAAGTTATCCGGCTCGGTGTCACTGATGCCGAATACCCGGACGGCCGGCATGCCGCTGGCGGCGATGGTCGGGCTGAAGTTGTGGCTGGTTCGGTTGAGCCTTCGCTTGGCCATCCAGTCAATGATCTCTTGCCGATGTGCCATCGTACGGAACTGATGATGCCACTTGGCCAGCCCCCAGCAGCTCGACAGACCGAAATGCCGGACTGGCCAGCGGGGTAGCTGTGCTGCGTCGATGCCGCCGGTGGGCAGGCGCGTCCGCTTTGGCACAAAGTCCCCGTCCCAGAAGAACCCCACGCCGCAGTGCCTCTCCAGGTACTCATACACGCCGTACAACAGACCGATCGGTTGCAGCGCGGCGATCTCGATGTGTCCGTCGCCCTTCGTACGAATCACGAATCCGTCGCGAAGCCGTCCAGGATCGTCCGCACCGGGCAGGGACTTGAGACGATCGGCCCCGGATCCCACCGATAGGGTGATGACCGTCCGGTCCCCCGTCGTCGCACCGGCCTTTGCCACGATCGCGGCGTCTTGGCCCGTCATCTGTCGGACGTGCTTGGACAGCTCGTCGGCGGCATGCTGGACCAGCCACGGTGCCCCGTCAGGCCTGACGATGACGACATCGCTCGTCGCGTCGCCCTGACCCGCGACGGCGTCCCCGCGGCCCATCAAGGCCGTCACAGTAATCGTACACGCGACGGCGGTGCGAGATGACGGCAGCATCCCGATCTCCTCCTGGCGACCCCTCGTACCGGGTCGGATGATCCGCTAGGACGCCCCCGTTGGTTTCGGCGGCTCCCGTTTGACGACCCAGAACAGGCCGTTTGTGATCAGCCGAAGGAAGTTCTCGTTCTTGAAATCCTGCACGTGCCCCAGCGACGTGTAGAAGATGCGCGCGCCCTTGTAGATTCGCGTCCAGGCGATGGGCTCGGTGTGGCCGGGGATCGAGCCGGTCAGCAGGACGTTCGTGTCGGTCGCCAGGCCGGTGTTTTTGTACAGGCTGCCGATCGATGTGAACGTCTTGACGCCGGTGAGGATCGGATGGCCGCTGGCCTTGGGAGCGATCTTGACCTGCGTGATCGGTCCGTTGCCGAAATGGCCCTTGTACTTCCCGCCGAACACCTCCTTGTCCAGCGCCAGCCACTTCTGAAACGCGTGGCTGGCCGTGCGGATTCCCACGATGGGCTTGCCCGCCAGGCAGTACTTCTTGATCCGTGCCAGGTCGGCGCCGTCGATGGTCATTCGTCGGGTGAAGACGATGGCGACGTCGCAGTTCTCCAGCGCCTCGAGCCCGGGCAGACGGTCCTTCGCCCGCCGACGCAGCAGCGTGCACCTCACGTCGTAGCGCTTCTCGAGGTAGTCCTTGTAGAGCGCCAGCGATGCGTCCGAGTTGTACTCCAGCGATCCCGAGAGCATGCAGACGCGAAGCGGCGGCGGTTTGGCCTTCGGTGTCTGTGCGTCGGCCGATTTGGGCTTGGCGTTGCCAGCGCACGAGTAGAGCGGAATCAGTACAAGAGCGGCTGCGGCGACGGCCGCCGTCGACCAGGTCCTCGTCATCGGAAGCTCCTCCCGTCGAATTCCCCGACCACACGTCTGTGCGGCCGTCCACACGGATCAACGGCGGGTGATTATACCGTCTGATCGAGACGAACCGTAGCGACCCGGCGAAAACGGGTGCCTCGACTTGGTCGAGACAATCTGCGGTCCTGCGCACGTTGTCCTCGCGCGAGCCGCGGGACTCCGACCTGAGGAGAACGCCACGATTCGCCAGGCGCACGCTGCGCCGAAATGGATTTCGGCTGGGACTTGACCGGCATTCCGGGAACGCCGAAGATGAAGTGTTGTTCCTGCCAGCAACTTTGTGGCTGTCGGGTCAGGGCGGCCAAGGAGGCATCTTGAAAGGAGGTTCGTCCAGGTGCGGACACGGAGGCCTTGCTACTTCCTGGCGATATGGATAGCCATCACAGTGGGGTGCAACCATCCTGAGGAGAAGTTCGGTCGGACGTGGTATCTGGATGGGGCGGGCAACTGGGGCTTCGGGGTGGGCGAAGCGGTATACGGCTTGCGCAAGGCTGGCTACAAGGGCCAGGTGTCGTCATTCCACTGGTCGCTGACGATGAGTCCCGTGGCCGACCAGATCCTCAAGCCCTTGTCGGGTCTTGGTTCGGCTCGGCTGGCGGGGTGCATCACCGACTACCTCAAACGTTACCCCAACAACGAGGTCAACATTATTGGGCTGTCGGCGGGCGCGGGGGTGGCCATCCGCGCGGTTGAGCATCTCAAGCCGCCCTGCAAGATCAACAACATCATCTTGCTGGCCGCGAGCGTATCTTGCCAGTACGACGTCAGGCCGGCTTTAAAGAACATGCGGGGTAAGATCTACGTCTACTACTCACCCGATGATGCGATGCTGGCCGGTCCGGTCCGCGTGCTGGGTGCGTTCGGGGGGGGGCTGGGAGACGATCCTGCCGGGTTGTGTGGGTTGCACGCGCCCGGCGCCGGCGGGCGGGTCGTGAACATCGGCTGGCATCCGCGTTTCGAGCAGTACGGCTGGACCGGTTCGCACACGAGCTGTACGAGCGAGGCGTTCGTCCAGCACATTCTCAGTTCGCACATCGTCACCCGGGCGACGCGAGACACCGCCATCGCCCGCGTGGGTCGACGCGGGTCGGCCCGAGGGCCGGGAAGCGTCCAAGGGACGGATCGGCGTCTGGCCAGCGCTGCGCCAGAGGCGCCTCCGGAGGCCCACCGACGGTCCTCCGCCAATCGTCGTGCGAGGGACACCCGTAGACGGGGCGCGATTCCTCCGGGACGCACCCACCGCGACGGCGCCAGGCCTCACCTTCGACCGCGGACACCTGCCAAGCCCAGGCCGCCCGTCTTCGCCCCGCCCCTCGACAGGTCGTTGGCGACGGCGGTCCAGGCGCCCGTCGTCAGGCCGGGACAGCCCGCGACCTTCCTGGCGCTCAGTCGGCGCGACCCGAGATTCCCCAGCCGCAGCCAGTTTCCTGACGGTTTGCGCCTCCGGTTGATCGGCGTGCCCAGTGCGAAGGCCGCCAGAATCGAGCTGTGTACCGGCCGAAGACGCGCCCCCGCCGTTTGCGACATGACCGTCGAGACGGGACAGTGGTACCGCGGCGCGAACGGCCATTCCTGGGCGATCACGTTGCTGTCCGTTGATCCACCCAGTCAGACCGCCTGGCTTCAGATTCGCCACGGCGGTGATACGCCGCGACGGGCCGCAGGTACGGGCGATCGGCGATCGCCAACCACGTGACGGACACGGGCGGCCTGCAGACATCCGGCGATACCCCGAGCGAAGGACGAGCGATGAGTGATTCTGCCAAGCACATAGACCCGACTTTCGGCCGACCGGAATGCCACCCGGGCGCGGCCGCGCCCTCGGGAGCGCCCTTGCCCAAACGGATCTGGGCCGACGGGCCGCACGGCGACGGGCCCGTCACGTTCACGTGTTCCTACCAGTCGCAAGGCGACTGTCATGCGGCGACGCTGTGGGCGACGGCGGACGGGGACTTCGAGGTCCGCCTAAACAATGTCGAGATCGGCGCGGTCCAACCGAATCCTCTGGCCAGGTGTCTGGTCCGTTTTGACCTGAGCGGAATGATCAAGCAGGGCGTCAACACCCTTGCCATCGCCGTCGAGCCCTTTGGGTCGGGACCTCATTGCATGATGGCCGTCATGGACGCCGAGGTGGATACCCAGGTCCTCCGTGTGGTCAGCGACGAGACCTGGTCGGTTCGGACGGGCAGTTCCTCGACGGCCCCGGTCGCCATCGTCGGCGCGATCGGTGCCGAGCCCTGGGGAGCTCCCGCCGGCGGGCCGGACGACCTGTATCGCGGGAGCTTCGGTGATCTCCGGCTTCTTCCCTTGCCCGTTCGCCGGATCGTGTCATCCGATGCGGGAACGGGCCAGATCCATAACATCGAGGCCATCCTGAGCGATGGCGAGAACGCTGCCACCATCGAGACGGGTTGCGATACCCCCGTCCATCCGCCGACCGTCGACCTGTCCGCAGGCTGGCGCTACTCGCACCTCCGGCGGGAGTTCGAGAACCAGCAGTTGCTGACGTGGTTGACGGACGTTCGTTCGGGCCGTCCGACCGTCCTGATCGACTATGGTCTGGAGCTCAACGCTCGACTGCGGATCGAGCTGGCCGAGCCCGCCAATGCTACGATCGCGGTCATCACCGACGAGACGCCGCAAGCCGTTGACGGCTACGACACCGCCTTCTGCCAGGTGCTCCACTTCGACGACGCACGGACGGCGACGACCGAGGTCACGGGCATGCGCTACGCCCGTTTGGTATTCCTGTCCGCTGACCGGCCGGTCCAGGTCCGAGCAGTCTCGGCCGAGATGGTCTACTACCCGGTGGCGTACCGTGGCGGCTTTGACTGCAGCGATCCGCTGTTGACGCGGATCTGGCAGGTGAGCGCCTATACGCTGCACGCCTGCTTGCAGGACTACGTGTGGGACGGCATCAAACGGGATCAACTGCCCTGGATGGGCGACGCGCACTTGGAACATCTGGGGGTCTACTGCGCGTTTGGCGACGTGGAGCTGCCCCGCCGGACCCTGGAGTTCCTCCGCTGGCACGGCCCGCCGGAGACGTCCATCAACGGCATCGACGGCTATACCATGTGGTGGGTCATCGGGTTGTACGACTACTTGCTGTTCACAGGCGACCGCGCGTTCGTGAACGATCAGCGGGATGCCCTTCGCGAGCTGATGGAGTCGATCGACGCGATGGTCGAGGGCGGCCTGTACCGCGGAAAGTCGCCCTTCATCGATCACGCGCCCATCGTTGGCGACGAGCAGAACGGTCACGTCGCCGGCACGCAGATGCTGCTGTTGCAGGCCTTGAAGCACGGGTCCCTGCTCCTCGGGGTCTTGGGCGACCCGACCAACGCCATCCGGTTTGGTGAGGTCGCCGAGCGCGTTCGCGCCGCCGCGCTGTCACGGTATTGGCGGGAGGATGCGGGGGATTTCGGGCCCCATCGTCAGGTCAACGCGCTGGCCATCTACGCCGGGGTGGCTGACGAGGCACAGGCCCGTTCGGCCGCCGAACGTCGCCTGGCCGACGGGACCGGCAATCCCATGACCACGTGGCTGCACTACCACCTGTTCGAGGCCCTCGCTCAGGCCGGGATGCATCAGCAGGCCCTGGATATCATGCGGCGCTACTACGGTGCCATGCTCGACCACGACGCCACGACCTTCTGGGAGACCTACGACCTGGACTGGCAGGGCCCGGACGTCCACCGCCAGGCGACGACGTTCGCCAGCTACGGCGGGTACCGGATCAGCCTGTGTCATGGATGGGCAGCCGGGCCGCTGCCGTGGTTGTCCGGTCAGGTGTTGGGCGTCTGGCCGCAGCGCCCGGGGTTCTCGAACTGCCGCATCCAGCCCAGGCCCCTCGACCTGAAGTGGCTCAGCGGCAAGGTCCCGACCCCGCACGGGGAAATCTCCGTCGAGGCCGAGCGCGATCCAGCCGGCTGGCGGCTCGCCGTCGACGTCCCCGCCGGCATCCGGCCGAACCTGGACGTGTCATACATTGATCCCTTGGTCGGTCTGACGTTGAACGGCCAGACGGTGGAGCTGGCATGATATCCCCCCGACAAGAACGTGCACCGATGCGAATCCTGGTCACCGCCGGGCCGACGCGCGAGTTCTTCGACACGGTTCGATTCATCTCGAATCCCTCATCGGGCAAGATGGGCTATGCCCTGGCGCGAGCGGCGAGACGGCGCGGGCACGACGTGGTCCTCGTCAGCGGTCCGGTGGCGTTGAAACCCGTCGAGGGCGTCGAGATGGTGCACGTCGTGTCGGCGGCCGAGATGAGCTGCGCCTGCAAGGATGCCTTCGCCGGCTGTGACGCGGTGGTCATGACGGCGGCCGTCTGCGATTACCGCCCGGAGTACCGGCTGGATCACAAGCTCAAGAAACGGGCCCGGATGCGGCCCATGAAGCTGTTGCCCACGGAGGACATCCTGGGCGCCCTGGGCCGGCGAAAGGGCCGGCGCGTCCTGATCGGGTTCGCCATGGAGGACCATTCCGCCCGCCCGAACGCCGAGAGCAAGCTTCGCCGCAAGCGCCTGGACGCCATCCTGCTCAATGGGCCGGAGAACATCGGCGGAAACCGGGCCAGCATGGAACTGCTGCTCGCTGGCGGAGAATGGGAAACCTGGCCTGCTGCCAGCAAGAACACCCTTGCCACACGCGTCATTCAACTGACCGAGCGTCTGGTGGCCGAACGCCGGACGTGAGTCGTGTCCCCCCTCAATCCTCGTAGAGTTCGTCGATCTGCTGGATGTAGCGTTCGAGGGCCTTTCTACGGCGGATCTTCATACTGGGGGTGAGCAAGCCGCTTTCCACGGTGAACGGCTCGGGGATCAGGACGAACTTGCGGACGTGCTCCCACGAGGCGAGATTCTTCAGGGCTTCGTCGATGTACGACTGCATGATTCCGATCAGCACGGGGTCTTTCACCGCTTCGGCGTTCGGCTTCCGCTCCAGCCCCATCTGGCCAAACAGCTTATCGACGGCCAGCCACTCCGGGACGATCAGGGCGGACAGGAACTTCCGGCGGTCGCCGATGACCATGCATTGATCGATCAGCGGGACCTGCGACAGCTCCGATTCGATCAGCTGCGGGGCGATGTTCTTGCCCGCGCTGTTGACGATCAGGTCCTTCTTGCGGTCGGTGATGACCAGGAATCCCTCGTCGTCAATGTGGCCGACGTCTCCGCTGTGGAGCCATCCGTTGACGATCGTCTGGGCCGTGTCCTCCGGCATGTTCCAGTAGCCCCGCATCACATGCCGTCCGCGGATGAGGATTTCGCCATCTTCATCGATCTTGATTTCGGCCTCGGGCAGGGGCGTGCCCACCGTTCCAGTGCGATAGCGCTGGGGCAGGTTGTATGACGTGATGGCCGAGGTCTCCGTCAGGCCGTAGCCCTCCAGAAGCATGATGCCCGCGTCAAGGTAGACGTTCGAAATGGCCCCGGGCAGCGGCGCGCCGCCGCTGATCAGCCACTCCAGCCGTTCGCCAAAGAGCTCGCGGAGCTTCTGCTTCTGTTCGGCCGGCGGGAGCATGCTGGTGGCGGCGAAGATTTTCTCGAAGATCCGCGGCACCGCCGTCATCCACTGCGGCCGGATCTCGGCAATCCGCTGGACCAGCGTCTCGTGGCTTTCGGCCAGGCCTATGCGCAGGTTGCTCATCAGCATCCCGAAGTGATCGGCCATTCGCCCGAAGCTGTGACTCAGCGGCAGCCAGCTCAGCAGCACGTGCCCGGGACGAAACTGCAGCGATGCCCGCACGCGATCACACAGAAACAGGATGTTGTCATGGGTTAGCATGACGCCCTTGGGCAGGCCCGTCGTCCCGCTGGTGTAGATGATGGTGGCCAGATCGTCCCGCGAGACGGCCCGCTCACGCTGGAGTTGCTCGTCGCAGGTTCCGTCGGACGCCTTCATCCCGCGCTCGACGAGGTCGCCATAGGCCACCACTTCCTGCTTGCCAGGCCAGCTGACCGAATCGAACATGATGACCCGCTCGACGCTGTCGAGTTGGTCAACGACACCCGCCATCTTGTCCGCCTGCTCCTGGCTAGAGATCAGGAGCGTCTTGGAGCCGGAGTCCACGATCTCGTGCCGGCATTGCTCGCCCGTCAGCGCGGCGTGCAGGGGCACGGACACACCACCGGCTGCGAGAATGGCCAGATCGCCCACCCGCCATTCGTAGCGGTTCTCGCTGAGCAGCGCGACGTGGTCCCCGTGGGCCACGCCCAGCTCGATCATTCCCCGGGCCAGGCCCAGAACGTCGGCATGATACCGGTCCCAGGTCACGTCCAGGAACTTCTGGCCGTTGGACACGCTGTACAGGGGATTGCCGCCATGCTGACCCGCTTGCCGCCGCAGCATGGCCGGCAGATTCGGATCGTCATCGTTGAACGGCGCTAGCTCGATTCTCCCCAGGCATTCGCGCGGAACCGCTTGTACGTCGCCCATGAACGTTACCCGCCCTCTCAGTCAGAAGTGCATACACACACCGCCCCCGCCCGCCTGTCGGACAGACACAGTCCTTCCCCCCCCCCGTCGAACGGCGCTTGTTTCGGCGATGCGCTGTCCAGCGGCGCCGGGCCTAGCAGGCCTCGACGACCGTCGCCTCGCCCATGCCGCCCCCGACGCACAGCGTCGCCATCCCAAGCTTCTTGCCGTCTTGCATCATGCGGTGGATCAGCGTCACCATGATCCGGGCGCCGCTGGACCCCAACGGATGCCCCAGGGCGATCGCCCCGCCCCGCGTGTTGACCTTGTCCGGATCGAAGTTCGTCAAGCGGAGGACGGCCAGGCTCTGCGAGGCGAAGGCCTCGTTTAGCTCGATCGCGTCGAGGTCATCGACGCTCAGGCCGGCACGCTCCAACGCCTTCGGCGCCGCCTTGGCCGGTCCGATCCCCATCTCGCACGGCTCGACGCCCGCCACTGCCATCGACCGGATCTTGACCTTCGGCGTAAGGCCCAGCTCTTTGGCCTTGTCCTCCGACATCATCAGCAACGCCGCCGCCCCCACGCTCAGCGGCGAGCTGTTGCCCGCCGTCACCAGGCCCCCCTTCGGGTTGAAGGCCGGCGGTAGCTTGGCGAGGGTCTCCAGGTTCGTGTCCGGGCGAATCGTCTGGTCCACCGTGAAGAGCCTACGGTGCCCATCCGCGTCCAGCCCCCATGTCGGGACCACTTCTTCTTTGAAGAGGCCCTTCTCGGTCGCCTCATGCGCCTTGGTGTGCGACCCGTAGGCGAACTCGTCCTGCTCTTGTCGGGTGATGAAGTACTTCATGGCCACGTACTCGGCCGTGATCCCCATCATCATTGCCGCCCGGAAGCTCTTGTAGAACATCCTTGGGCTGGGATTGGCATCCTTGTCCATCGGGTAGTGATGCATGTGCTCCAGCCCGCCGACGATGTGAATGTCCTCGCATCCGGTCATGATCGCCCGCGCCGCCGAGTTGACGGCCGTCAACCCCGACGCGCACAGCCGGTTCACCGTCGCCGCCGCCGTCTCGACCGGCATGCCCGCCATCAGCGAGATCGCTCGGCCCACGTTGAATCCCTGCTCGCTCTGCTGCTGGACGCAACCGAAGTAGACGTCCTCCACGATATTCGGATCGATGGCCGTCTTCTTAAGCAAGCCCTTCACCACGTGAGTGCCCAGATCGTCCGCCCGGACGTTACGATAGTAGCCGTCGTTCGGGCGGGCGCTGCCGACCGGGCTCCGAACACCGTCGATGATCACTGCCGTTTTCACGTTGGGGCCTCCTGAAGCTGCCTTGAGTTTCTTATTGGCTTACCTGAGCGTCAGCGTTCCCCTAAGCCCCGAGCCGCGGTATCCGCAGTCTCGCGGAGAACATGAAGCACAGTCCTAGTTCTCGTAGAATCCCTTGCCCGACTTGGCCATCTCCTTGAGCATCTCGGGGGCCTCGAACCGCTTGCCCAGCGGCGCGAGCTTGTCCAGCTTGTCGACGGTCGTCTGGGCGCCGATCGCGTCGGCCCAGCGCAGGAGCCCGCCGCGGAACGGCGGGAACCCGATTCCGAAGATCAGCCCGAAGTCGACGTCCTCGTGCTTTCGGACGATGTTGTCCTCGATCAGCCGGCAGGCCTCGGCCAGCATCGACAGGAACAGCCGATCGAGGATCGTGTCGTCGTCGATCGCTTCGGTGCTCTTCCGACCGATTTCCTCGATGAGCTTGTCGATCACGCCGTCCGGCTTGCCGCGCTTCTTGCCCCGCTTCTCCTCATAGGCCATGAACCCGGCGTTCGACTTCTGGCCGAGTCGCCCCATGTCGACCAGCTTGGGCACCAGCGTCGCCGGCTGAGCCCGGTCGCTGTAGGCATCGGCCAACACGCCGCCCGCGAACTTCGCCACGTCCAACCCCACCATGTCCGCCAGCGTGACCGGGCCCATCGGCATGCCGAACTTCGTGACCAGCTTGTCCAGACGCTGCATGTCGACGCCTTCCTCGATCATCAGGACGGCCTCGTTCATGTACGGCAGCAGCACCCGGTTGACCAGGAACCCCGGACAGTCGTTGACGACGATGGGTTTCTTGCCGATGGCCTGGGCCTGAGCGACGATCGTTGCCACCGTCTCGTCCGACGTCTTCTCGCCGCGGATGATCTCCACGAGCTGCATCCGATCGACCGGGCTGAAGTAGTGCATCCCGACAAACTTGTCCGGCCGCTTCAGGTCCTTGGCCATCCGCGTGATCGAGATCGTCGAGGTGTTCGAGGCGATGATGGCATCCTCGCTGAGGATGTCCTCCAGCTCCTTGAAGGTCGCGACCTTGATGTCTTCCTTCTCGACGATGGCCTCGATGACCAGGTCGCAGTCCTTCAGAACCCCCTTGTCCGTCGTCGTGCGGACCTTGGAGAGCGAATCGGCCATCTCCTCGTGGGTCATCCGGCCGATTTTGACCCGGCCTTCCATGGGCTTGCGGACCCGCTTCAGGCCGGCGTCGATCAGTTCGTCGTTCAGGTCCCACAGCGTGACGTTGAAATCCCTGCGAACGTGGGCGAAGGCGATCCCCGCGCCCATCAAGCCGCCGCCGAGCACCCCGACCCGGCCGACCTTCCGGGCCTTGATCGATCTGTCGTCGACGCCCGTGTCCTTTCGGACAACCTGGTCCATGAAGAAGATGCTGATCAGGTTCCGGCTGATGTCGCTGCCGATCAGCGGCACGATGGCCTTGATCTCCTCCTTCAGCCCGTCCTGCAGCGACTGGTTGCACCCGTTCCGCATCGCCTCCAGCGCCGCGATCGGCGCGGGGTACTGGCCCTTCGTCTGGCCGAGCAGATAGCCTCGGAAGACCTCGAAGCTGAACATCATGTTGTCGTCGCTCAGCCCCATCGGCTGCTCGCGACGCTTGCGCTCTTCCTTCCAGTCGCTCAGTTCGTGGGCCATTTCGATCACGCGAACGGCCTCGTCGAGCATTTCTTCGGCCGGCACCACTTCCCAGGCCAGGCCCAGGTCGACGGCCTTTTCGGCGCTGATGTTGTTGCCCCCGCAGTTCATCTCGAGGCCCTGATCGATCCCGACCAGCCGCGGCAGCCGCTGCGTGCCGCCCCACCCGGGGATGATGCCGATCTTGACCTCCGGCGCGCCCAGCTCGGTCCGCGAGCTGTCCGACACGATCCGGTAGTCGAAGGCCATCGAGCACTCGAGCCCGCCGCCCACGCACATCCCGTCGATGGTCGCCACCGTCGGGAAGGGCAGCCGGCTGATCCGCGTGAACAGGTCATGTCCTCGCTGGCAAAAGCCGCGGACCATGTCCTTATCTGCCCCCACCGCCGCCATCAGTTCCTTCAGATCCGCCCCGGCGATGAAGTTGCCTTCCTTGCCGCTCCGGAACACCAGGCCTCGCAGGTCCGACTGCTTCTCGACCTTGTCCACGGCCGCTTCCAGGGACTCCAGGTTCGCCTGGTTGAACGTATTGACGGGCTTGTCCGGCGTGTCGAACGTCATCACCGCGATCTTGTCGTCTCGGATCTCCACCGTCACCGCAGAGCCGGCATCAGAGGTGGCCATCATGCCTCCTTTCAGCTAGTGCGAACTAAGTATTGAGCCCATGGCCTCAGACATGTCTGAGTCTCAGTTGCTGCCATGACGCAAGTTATGATTATAGGGGACCTGTGATAATACTGCAAGGGGCTGTTGGTAATCACTAACTTGCTGCGCCCTGCCTGCGGGAACGGACGCGGCCCCGGCAGACCCGCTTGATCATCAAACCCCCGCAGTCAGGCGAACGATCGTCTCCAGGGAGTCGACCCCGTCCCCTGTGGCGAAGAAGCCGATGAACTTGCAGACGCCGACGGCGATGCTGGCGGCCTGGTAGAGGGCAGGGACGAACGTTTCTATCTTCTCGAGCAGTTCGCCGGTGGTCAGGAACAAGACCGAGACGACGCTGACGAACATCATGGTCGCCCAGAAGGCGGCCAGCATCGCGCCGACCGTGTCGACGTGCCTGCCGAACTCGACCGCGTAACCGCCGGCGAACGACCGGGCCGGCGTGCGAAAGGCCACCCAGACCGCCGCAAACAGGAACAGCATGCAGACCGTGCCCTTCTGCGGGTGCTCCCATGGTACGAGCACCGCCACGTTGCCGGCGTAGGCCAACGCCGCTACGCCGCTGAACGTCACGCCGAGCGCCTCGCATAACGCCAGGTACAGTCCGTAGGGCCGGGCCTGCCACGCGATCAGGAGACCGAGCACGACGGCGATCAACAAGACCATGATCGCCTCCCCGGCCTGTGCGGGCAGCGTTCGCATGGCTCACGTGGTGACACGCAGCACCTCCTCGACGGTGGTCACGCCCTCCAGGACCTTCTCCATGCCGCGTTGTCTCATGCTGACGACGTCCTCGGCCCGGGCCTGTGCCTGAATGGTGCCCAGCGACGGCTTCTTCATCAGGAGCTGGCCGATCTTGCGACTCAGCGGCAGGATTTCGAAGATGCCGGTTCGCCCCAGGTACCCGGTCCCGTCGCAGACCTTGCACCCGACCGCGACGTTGATCTTGCCCGTGGCGATCTGTCGTCGGGCGGCTTCTCGGCGGAGCTTCGCGGAGATCTTGGCGGCGGCCTTGCATGACGGGCACAAGACGCGCACCAACCGCTGCGACATCACGGACGTCAACCCGGTCGTGACCAGGAACGGTTCGATGCCGAAATCGAGCAGCCTCGCCAGCGCCGTCGGCCCGTCGTTGCTGTGGATGGTCGAGACGACCAGGTGACCGGTCTGTGAGGCCTGCAGGGCGGTTTCGGCCGTCTCGGCGTCGCGGATCTCACCGAGGAGGATCACGTCTGGGTCCTGCCGTAGGATGGATCGCAGGCCGCTGGCGAACGTGATGCCGGCTTTGACGTTGACCTCCGTCTGGCTGGCGTGCTCGAGGGGGTACTCGATGGGGTCCTCGATGGTGACGATGTTCCTGCCCGACTCGCAGAGCAGGTTCAACGCCGCGTAGATGGTGGTTGTCTTGCCGCTGCCCGTCGGGCCGGCGATCAGAAGCATCCCGTCGCTCCGCCGCATGAAGTTGGCGATCTGGTCGGCGCCGCCGGTGTTGATGCCCAGGTTGTCGATGTCGCGCAGCCCCGTTTGGACGTCGAAGATCCGCACGGCGATCTTCTCGCCGTAGAGCGTGCCGGCCGTCGCCGTGCGGAACTTGATCTCCCGATCGGGCATCTTGCCGATGAAGGCGCCGTCCTGCGGGCGGCGTTTCTCGCTGATGTCGAGTCGGGAGGCCACCTTCAGGCAGTTGACGACGGCCGTGCCCTGTTCGGCCGGAAGCCGCGTCACGTCGTGCAACAGCCCATCCACGCGGTACCGGACCAGATGGATGTCCCCGATCCTCGGATCGATCAGGACGTCGGAGGACCGCCGCTCCATGGCCTCGTAGATGAGCCGCTTGGCCATCTCCAGCGTGTCGTCGCGGGGCTTGAACCGGCCGCCGACCGATCCGACGGGGGCGCCATCGCTGGTGCACAGCTCGAGGGGGACTTCCTTCGTCGGTTGGGCCGGTCCGGACCCCTGTCCCCAGGTCAGGTAGCCCAGGAACGTATCGAGCTTCTCCTGAGCCTTCGGGTTGCGCCGTGCGATCTCGAGCCCGGCCAGTCCCAGCGGACCCAGGATCAGAAGCAGCAGGTTGACGACGGGTTTCTGCTCGGCAGTGACGACCGAACGGTGTTGGGTCCACGTCGTACAGTAGAGACACGCCAGGACCCAACCGAAGACGATGACATACCCGATCGGTGAGATGGGCGGCGACTGCGATGCGTCCGACGGTGAAGGCGCCGGAGCACTCGTCAACACGGGGGCAGGACGGGATGTGCTCTGGGCGGCATGGGTTGCAGGTGCGACAAGCGCCAACGCCAACGTGAAACCCACGGCCACACCTGCCCAGATGCGCATACGCCTCCCCTATTCCTTGGTCCGGCGAACCCGGATGGTCGTCCGGCCGATGGAAATCACGTCTCCCGAGATCACCTCCCGCTCCCGGATCAAGCGATCGTTGACCCTCGTGCCGTTCTGACTGTTGAGGTCGGTCACCATGATGCGGTTCTCGACCAGCTCGATGCGGACATGCTGTCGGCTGGCCTTGTTGTCTCTGAGACTGATGTCGGCTTCCCGGCTCCGCCCGATGACAACGGGTTTGCGGTGCAGCCGGAAGACGCGTTCTCGGTGCTTGGGCTCGACGATCTCGAGCCTCACCACCTCGCCTTTCGACGCCTTGGGCCGCCGCTCCTTGGGCGCCGGGGCCGTCTCGGCGTCTTCGTCCAAGGCGGGCTGTGGGTCCAATGGCGTCGTGTCGTCGAGCGCCGGAGCGGGCTGGTCGTCGGGCGGGGGGTGGAATACATCATCGAAGGTGTCGCCTTCGGTTCCCTCCTCGTCGCTCGAAGCGCCTTGACGGGACATCGACTTGCTCTGCCCGTCCAGCTCCCGAATCATCAGCTCGATGAACTCCGGATCGAGCTTTGCGACGATGGATTCGTCTTCGGGCATAGCAGCTTCCCAGGCGGACCGGACTCGAAACGCCCATTCCCTGTAGAAGGATAGCCCACCGATCGCCCTGCAGCAACGGGCTTTCTGCTCTTGCGGGGCAAAAGCTATTTTCCGATGCAGAACTTCTCAAACACCCGCCCGAGCAGTTCGTCGGTCATGACCTGACCGGCGATCTGGCCCAGATCGTCCGCAGCTTGGCGGAGCTCTACGGCGATCAGCTCGGCTGCGTCGAGGGTCTCGGTCAGATCGGCAGCGATGGCAATGGCTCGGTCGATGGCGTCCGCGGCGGCACTCAGGGCGGCCCGATGCCGACTGTTGAGCGTAATCAGCTCCGCACCGGGGTCGATGCCTTCGGCGTGGAGCGTCCGCTCGATGTGTGCGATGACCTCATCGCATCCCGAGCCGGTCCGAGCGCTGACGGGCAGCACCAACGCGTGGCGGGGCGGACAAACCTGTTCGAGACGCTCGGCCAGCTGGCCGGGGTCGACCAGATCCGTCTTGTTGGCCAGAACGATCAGCGCGCGGTCGGGCAGGTCGTTGAGCAGGTCGAAGTGCGGGCGAACCGGCCGTTCGCTCAGGTCAATGACGAACAGGATGAGGTCGGCTTGCCGGGCGGCTTCGTGAACCGCCGAACTCGCCAACCGGTCGATGAACGTCTCCGTCCGCCCGAGGCCGGCGCCGTCGACCAGCGTCGCTTCGCTGTGGCGCATCTCCAGCGGCGCGGTCAGCACGTCGCGGGTCGTCCCGGGCAGGGGCGAGCAGATGGCCCGGTCCAGACCGCTCAAGCGGTTCAGCAAGCTGCTCTTGCCCGCGTTCGCCGGGCCGAGGAGCATCACGCGCGGCAAGGTCTCGATCCGCTCGGCCGACAGGGACGAGGCCAGCAGTCCGCGGACGTCCTCGACGATGGCTCCCAGACGCCGACGGAGATCGCCCGGGCGGATAAAGTCGATCGGCTCCTCGGCGAAGTCGATGTCGGCCTCGACCAGCGCCAACACGTCGGCCAGTCGATCCTGCAGCGCCCTGGCGTGCGTCGACAGAACGCCGTGGAGTAGCCGTTCGCCGGCGCGGAGCTTGGCGTCGGATTCGGCGTGGATCAGCGCGGCCACGCCCTCCACTTCGCTGAGGTCCAGCCGGCCGCTGAAATACGCACGGGCCGTGAACTCGCCCGGCTCGGCCAGTCGGGCGCCGTGACCGAAGCAGTACCGCAGCACGAACGACAAGACCGGCGGCGACCCGAGCGTGTGAAGCTCGACGATGTCCTGCGTCGTGTAGCTCCGCGGTCCCCGGAAGACCAGCGCCTCGGCCGGGACGGTCGGGACGGATTCGGGCGGGGACAACGCCAGCCGGCCCGTGCAACAGCTGTGTCCCGGGCGGCCCGACAGCGGGGGGGGGGCGTTCGGAGTGAACAACACATCGGCGATGCCGATGGCCTGCGGTCCGCACAGCCGGACGATACCGCGCGGACTGTGACCGATAGCCGACGAGATCGCCGCAATCGTGTCATCCAGCACGTTGAACATGACTGGCTGCTCCCCTATGGGTGCCATCATATCGTTCGGCGCAACCGTCCGGTAGATTCCAACCGGACCAGACCGGTGATATGCTGGTGCACCTGGGGGAGATGAGAGACCGAGGCAAGCGCCATGAAGATCTTCGTGCCAGGACGCGTCTGTCTGTTCGGCGAACACAGCGACTGGGCGGGCGGATACCGCCGAATCGACAGCCGGATCGAGAAGGGCTACACGATCATCACCGGCACCAACCAGGGCATCCACGCGAACGTCGAGCCCCACCGGGACAAGCTGATTCTCCGGTCCACCGATTTCGACGGCACGTCGATCGGGCCGTTCGAGGCCCCCATGGAACTCGGCGCCCTGCGCGCCGAGGCGGAGCGCGGCGAGTTCTTCAGCTACGTGTGCGGCGTCGCCTACCAGATCGCCACCCACTATCACGTTCGAGGTCTAGAGATCGACAACTACGCCACCGATCTGCCGATCAAGAAGGGCCTGAGCAGCAGCGCGGCGATCTGCGTGCTGGTCGCTCGTGCCTTCAACCGCATCTACGATCTCAAGATGACCATCCGCGGCGAGATGGAGCATGCCTATCAGGGCGAGATCGTCACGCCAAGCCGGTGCGGCCGGATGGACCAGGGCTGTGCCTATGGCGATCGGCCGATCATGATGACGTTCGACGGTGATCGGCTCGACGTCGACGAGCTACCGCTACGGGGCGAGTTGTTCTTCGCGCTCGTCGATCTCTGTGCGGGCAAGGACACGATGGAGATCTTGGCCTCGTTGAACCGCTGCTTCCCGAGCGCGGCCGACGAGCTCCAGGCGGCCGTGCAGGAGTACCTCGGGCTCATCAACAAGCGGATCGCCCACGAGGCGCGGGAGGCCATCATCCGCAATGACGCCAAACGCATCGGCGAGCTGATGGTGGAGGCCCAGTCGCTGTTCGATCGGCACCTGGCGCCGGCCTGTCCGTCGCAATTGACCGCGCCCGTTCTGCATCGCGTGTTGAGCTACGAGCCCATCCAGCCACACATCTGGGGCGGCAAGGGCGTCGGCAGTCAGGGCGACGGGACCGCGCAGTTCATCTGTCGCAGCCAGGAGGATCAGGACCGCGTCGTCGAGCTGATCGAGTCCGGCCTGAAGATGCCCTGTCTCAGGCTCGTCCTTCGGGCGGCGCAGAAGGTCCGCAAGGCGGTCATCCCGGCGGCAGGCTTCGGGACGGCCCTGTATCCGGCCAGCAAGGCCACCAAGCGGGAGCTGTTGCCCGTCATCGACCGGAACGGCGTCGCCAAGCCCGCCATCCTGACCATCATCGAGGAGGCGGTTGCCTCGGGGATCGAGGAGATCTGCGTGATCGTCCAGCCCGACGACGAGCGGTTCTTCGAGGAGCTGCTGACCCGACCGATTCGCGTCGAGCAGTTGAACCAGCTACCCCAAGAGCAGCGAGAATACGAGGCCCGGTTGATGGACCTGGGTCGGAGGATCACCTTGGTCCGACAGGAGGTCCAGGATGGATTCGGCCACGCCGTCTACTGTGCCCGCCAGTGGGTGGGCAACGAGCCGTTCCTGCTGATGCTCGGCGATCATGTCTACGCCTCCGACACCGACGTGCACTGCGCGCGTCAGCTCCTCGACGCCTACGAGGCGCACGGCAGCAGCGTCGTTTCGCTCCGCCGCACCCCCGGCCCCCAGGTCTCTCACTACGGTGCGGTGGCGGGTGCCTGGCGGGACGAGAGGCTGCTGGAGGTCAGCGAGTTCGTCGAGAAGCCGGACGTGGATCATGCTCGCCAGCACCTTCGCGTCGAAGGCCTGGGCGAGGATGAGTACCTGACCATCTTCGGGCATTACGTGATCCGACCGGCCGTGTTCGACATCCTGCAGGAACACATCGAGCACAATCTCCGCGAGCGCGGCGAGTTTCAGCTCACTGCGGCGCTCGATCGTCTCCGTCAGACGGACGGCTTCCTGGGGCTTCTCGTTCAGGGGCAGCGGTTTGACGTCGGCGATCCCGACTCGTACCTGGCCACGCTCAATGCCTGGCGACAGTTGTAGGGCCCGCGTTTGGGTGTATTGATCCCGTCCTGACAACGGACTATGTTTGGCGCGAGATCACCATGACGCGATTCGGCGAAGCGGCTCACTGCGCGCGGTGAGCGGGTACCGCAAGACCAGGTCCTTGTCACATGGCGTCGACATTCTCAACGGCGGGCAAGATCATCTCGGGACGCGGCGCGTTGGACGCCCTGACCCCGACGGTGGCCGAGCTGGGACGTACGGCCCTGCTGATTACGGGTCGGCGGGCGATGCGACAGTCGGGGCTCACCGATCGGGCCGTCCGCGCTTTGGAGGCAGCCGGGTGCGGCGTGGCGCTCTACGAGCGGGTGCCCCCGGAGCCCACGTTGGCCTGTGTCGATGCCGCCCGACGGGTCTGTCGGCAGGGGGAAGCGGACGTCGTTGTCGGGATGGGCGGGGGCAGCGCCATCGACGTTGCCAAGGCGGTCGGCGGGTTGGCACACGCCGAGGCCGACACCGCTGCGTTCTATGCCGGTGAGGCCCTGCCCGATCGAGCCCTTCCGATCGTGGCCATTCCCACGACGGCGGGCACGGGGGCGGAGGTCACGCGCAACAGTGTGCTGGCCGATCCCGACGGGCCGACCAAGCAGAGCATTCGCGGCGACGGGCTGATGCCCGCGGTGGCCATCGTCGATCCCGACCTGACTGTTTCGATGCCGCCCGACGTCACCGCGCGGAGCGGCATGGACGCCCTGACCCAGGCCATCGAGTCCTACTGGTCCATCCACGCCATGCCCACAACCGAAGCGCTGGCCCTCCACGCCATCGAGCTGATCAGCGGCCACCTGGTCACCGCGTACCAGACCGGCAGCGACCTGCCCGCCCGCGAGGCGGTGATGTATGGCAGCCTGATGGCTGGCATGGCGTTCGCCAACTCCCGACTCGGTGCCGTCCATGGCCTGGCCCATCCGCTGGGGATCCGCTACCACGTCGCCCACGGCGAGGTCTGTGCCATCCTCCTGCCCCACGTTATGCGGCTGAACCGTCAGGCGGCCCCGGACAAGTACGACCGGATCAGCCACGTCGTCGGTGGCGACGCGGCCGACGTTGCTGCCGGACTTCTGATCAAGCTGGGCCTGCCGACCACGCTGGCGCACGTGGGTCTCCTGCGAGCCGACTTCGAGGCCATCGTCGCCGAATCGATGCCGTCTGGTTCACTCAAGGCCAATCCGAAACCCGTCACCGAGGCCGATTTGATGACCATTCTGGACGCCTTGTCTTGATCGGTTGCACAGAGCCCGACCGACCGGGTGCGGAGCAGCGCCTCCATTTCCCCACATAACAGTCTGCTCAGGAGATCCGACCCATCAGGAATCACACGCCCGACCGCTTGACCCGCCGCCGCAGGTTTCGTAGCGTCAAGTCAGTCGGCTGTATCGATCAAGACCATGGCTGAGCCGCAACCCGAGAGCCCGAACGCATCTGGCGACCCCTCCCCGGTCGCCCCCTCCCCTCCGGCGGCCGAACGGCGTGGAGTCGTCAGGAGTCCGAGCCCGCTAAACCTGAGCTTGGGCGTTCAAGTGGGGGCGCTGCTGGGTGTGAGCCTGTTCGCGGGGATGTACAGCCTGTGCGCGCATGAGCTCCGGATCGCCGCGACGATTTTCTTGACGGGCATCGTGCTCGGCCTGGTCGGCTGGATCGTCGCCGTGCTGACGACGGACACCCTCCACCTGCAGCAAATGGTCCGTGGCAGGGCCGAGGATGACGTCCGGCTGGCCGGCTTCTGGCAAACCGTCTTCGACGGTTTGGGTTTGGGCCTGGGCATCTTGCTCGGGACGCTCCCCATTTCATTGGCGTGCTCCTTGTTTTACAGAGATGCAACCTTCCCCGGAATCGTCTACGCCGTCGCCGGAATCATCCTCATCGCTGTCGGCGTGGTCCGAGCCCCTTCGCTCCGCTCGCTGCCCAGTTCCGTCGCCTACGCCCTCCTGCCGGGACTCGCCGGCGTGCTGGTAGGTCACTTCGCGGGGGATTTCCTCTCCGAGAACATGATCCTGCTCCTGCCCTGAGCCGACCTTCAGCAGTGGCAGCAAAGGAGAGGACGGGGCCTACTGCCCAGATCTCGGGCATGCAGGGCGCTGTTTATTGGAGCGGCATCGGCGTCATCCGCCGCTGACGCTGCAAGCCATCCGTCTGCTCCTCGCGATTCCTCTCTGACATCCACCCAGCTAGGGTGACCGAGCACCACACACCTTTGGGCAAACCGCCGGAGTCGGGTATGATCGAGTTGGCGTCTACATGCCGCACAAGGAGGTGTGCAATGCGAGCCAGCGTCGTGACGGTGCCGATCATCCTGCTGGCGGCTGCATCGGCGCACGCCGAGATCAAGGCTATCCAGAACGTTCAGCTCGTCGCTCAGCTCACCGGAGCCAATTCCATCAACAAGACCGATGCCGTCGGGGTCGGCGGCACGGATCTGGGGCACATGGTCAACCACAAAGGCAAGACCTACTTCTTCTTCGGCGACACCTTCTCGACCGCCTTCCCCAACGACTGCAATGTGTCCGGGGCGGGCTGCTTCCGATCGAACGTCGTGGCCTACAGCACAGACACGAATCCAGCGGACGGCATCACGTTCGACGGGTGGCTGACGGGTTCCTCGGTCTGCGGACACAAGGGCTGGGCGGCCGAGATGGTCGACTCGGGGCTGTTCCCGAACTCGACCATCACGGAGATCCCCTCCGGGGCCATCAGCATCGGGAACCGGATCTACGCGTGGTTCATGTCCGTCAAGTGGTGGGGGCCGGCGGGCATATGGCTGTCCAACTTCGCCGGCCTGGCGTACTGGGAGGTGGGGGACGCGACGTTCACCGTCGTGCCCGGCTTTCAGATTCCGGCCAACAGCAACTTCGGCCAGGTCGCCGCAAGCTACCGAACCGATCTTCCGCCGGGCCAGGACAACCACTTGTACCTGTGGGGCACGCCGTCCGGGCGGCTCGGGGGCGTGAAGCTCGCGCGGGTGCTGCCCGCCTCCGTGGAAAGCCTCAGCGCCTATGAGTACTTCGGAGGTCTGGACACCGGCGGGAAGCCCACATGGATCAAGGACGAGTTCAAGGCCCCCCTCGTCGTCCCGCCCTTCGTGGGGGAGATGTCGGTCATGTACAACCAGGCCGCCGGCGCATGGACCATCGCCTACATCAACCAGTTCACCTATGCGCTCGAACTCCGGGAATCGCCGACGCCCTGGGGACCGTGGTCCAAGCCCCTCACGATCACGACCGGCCAGCAGTTCCCCGGCCTATACGGGTCCTACATGAACCCGCTCTACGTCGAGGACAACGGCCGGACGATCTACTTCACCATGTCGCTCTGGTGCCCCTACAACGTCTGGCTGGTCAAGGCGGACCTGGACGCCCGCCTCTACGTCCACCTTCCCGACATCTCGATCGATCTGGAAGAACTGAGGATCCCCAGGCCCCCCGTCGAGTGGAGGGACCCGCGGGGCCTCCTCCACATCGCGTTCGATCGACCGACCGAGGAGGCGATCCGATACAACCAGGCGACGTTCACGGCGTCTCCGGACCCCGGCCAGGCCTTCTCTCATTGGGACGGCGACGTGCCCGAGGCCCAGAAACAGGACAACCCGCTCGTCATAGAGCTGGTCCGCGACGTGAGCATCACCCCGGTCTTCGTCGAAGCGCCCGCTCGTATGAGTGGCCCCTGCCTGCCGGCAGGCACAGCCATGGCGCTACTCGCTTGCAGCGCCGCAGCGAGTCTTGCGCGTCGTCGCGATTGCCCCCTCACACCCACTCGAATCCGTACAGCTCGGCCGCGCGGAGCTTGAAGTGGAGGGTCTCGGTCTCGCCGGGTTTCTTGCCCAGCGTCGAAGCGCCCTGCCAGGTGACCGTATGAGCCAGGTGGTCGCCGACGATCGGGTCGCAGCGACTGACGCTGCGCGACGCCACACCGGTCAGGCCGACGCGGATCTCGCCGGCGCGGCGGACCTTGGCGTTGAGTCTGAGCTGTCTGCCCGTGATCTTGACGCCGAACGTGCAGAACTGGCCTTCCTCGTCCGCGACCAGCGCGGCAAGTCTGCCCTTCGGCCAGCACGCCCATCCGACCTTGGACGCGATGACGCCCGGCCAGCGGGGGTACTTGTGCGGATGCGTGTAGCCGACGAAAGGGATGGCGACGCGGTCCGGGCCCAAGGGCACGAGATCCTTTCCCGCGACGATGAACGCGCCGTCCCACCCGCCCGGATCGCCAGGTCCGATGACCGGCCCGCCGGGCACGCGGTCCCAGCGTATGCCGTCCAGGCTGGAAAGCAGGTGGATTTCCGAGGTCTGCGTGAACCGACGATACGACATCGGGAACATGAGGTGGTGTTCCGGCAGACCCGGGTAGCTGGTGCGACCGTTGGTGTAGACGTCATTGGAGAACGGCTCTTCAAGGCTCGGTGCGACGATCGGATCGACGGGCGTCCAGTGGCGGAAGTCCTCCGACTCCGCCCGGGCGACCATGCGGCGCTGCATCCAATAGAGCCGCGTATAGAGCACGTACCTGCCGAGCCACTCGTCGTAGTAGACCGTGTTGTCGGTGTCGCCCTTGTGGATCATGAGCGGCTCGGGGAGGGCCTTCCATCTCAGGCCGTCGGGTGAGACGAGTCCGAAGAGACAGTAGATGTAGTTCGCGTTGAGGCGCAGATCGCGGTGGCGAGGGTGGATCTTGCCGTACCGTTCCCAGAGCGGGCCGACGTCGGACAGGACGCGGGCGTTGTACAGGCACTTGTAGCGCTCCTCGGGCCGTCCGTGCGGGTCGACGAAGAAGAAGCCACCGTCGATGCCCGTGACGTTGGAGACCTTGACCTCGCAGACGTTCCGCCACGTCCAGGCGAACCCGTCCTTCGATTCGGCATAGCGTACGGTCACCGAACTCGCTTCGGCCTTCGAGTAGGACCCGAGATCCCTGCCGGGCGGGTAGTTCGTTTGCAGGTCCCACGATCGGTAGCGTCCGTCCTCGTTGGCCACCCGGGTCGGTAGGTTCGTGATCGGGCCCTCGTCCATGTCGACCACCCGGCTCGGCATGTTCTCGACGGGACCTTCCTTGGCGGCGGGCTTCGCGACCAGGCGGATACCACGAGGCAGGCGTCCGAGGTCGGCGACGGCGTCCACGGGCGGGTCCGGCGGCCCTGCAACCGGGAGGGGCTTGCCGTCCGGCGTCCGCCAGGACAGATCCCCGGGGTCGATGTGACGCAGGTCGGTAAAGAGGAACTGACGGGCCGGTCTGATGGTGTATCCGCCGGCCGGGTCGGGGTCCCTGGCCCAAGCGGGCCCGCCCGCAGCGACGGCGGTGCAGGAACGGTCGAGGCAGCGCGTCGCCGACAGCATCAGCGAGGAACCCACGGCCGAACAGAAATCGCGTCTTCGCATCGTTCAATGCTCCCGAGCCTTTGCGGGACCTAGGCCAAGCTCATCTGCCAGGCTCTGACGTCCTGGAAGATGCCGAGCCCGTTCTGGACGATGAAGCCCAGTCGCCGCGGCGTCGCACCGATGCCGCCGGGCGCGTACGTCGTGTTGTACGTCTGGACGAGTCTGTCATCTACGTAGAGCTCGTACATGTTCTTGCGGACGAGCAGGCGGAACGCGTGCGGCCTGTGCGGGGCAATGCCCGCCACCGTCGCGCAGCCGGGGCCGGTGATGTCTTCGAAATCGAACCGCACGTCCTTCGAACGCGTGAGCCTGCCGATCCGTGTCAGACCGTATGTTTCCAGCATGATCGCGGTGCCTTCGTGGTCGCCGTGCTCCAGGTAGAATCCGACGCCCGGCGCGACAAGTCGCCTGTCCCTGCACGTGGCCTGAATCGTGCCTTCCAGCACGACGCCCTTGTCCAGGTCGAAGGTGTTGCTCAGGGCGACGATGGCCGTGCGCACGCCGAAGTGTGCATATGAGGGCCTTTCGGGGCTCGCCTCGATCTCCATGCGATTGCCCTTGACGCGAGCGAACGCAGGCAGGCGGTGCGGCTTGGGCGATTGAGTCGCTGCGGGGGCCTGCGCCGGTTCGGCAGGATGCACCGCGAAGCATCGGCCAAGGTCGATGTCCACGGGCTTGCCCTTGAGGGTGTCGTTCCCCTTCCAGTACCCGAGGCGCAGATGCCGGCCCTGGTCCACCACGGCCTTCTTGAGCGGCGGCAGCCAGGTCTGGCCTCTTTCGTAACTGTGGCCGTCGTACATGTAGCTGCTGACAAGGAGCTCGTCGTTCGTCCGGCAGTATCTCGCCCACAGCGCGACCCACCTGCTGGAGTTCCCGCAGAGTCGGTAGGCAGCGACGTCGGGACGAAACGGTCCGGTCGGCGTATCGCCAACCAGCGTATAGACCCCGTATCCATAGGCGCCCATGTAGTTGAACCAGCCGCCGAGCAGATAGTACCTGCCGTCGATAACTTCGCAGCCGCCGACCTCCAGACCGCCCTCCTCTTTCGGGGTAGGCGGCGGACCGATCTCGCCCCAATCGATGACGGGCGGCGCCATCCCGCGCCAGTGGATGCCGTCGTTTGATTCCAGGAATCCGCCCGGACCGGTCGCGTAGCCGTAGTACCGGGTCCGGGCGCCTTGCACGACTGGCAGGACGTTCATGCAGTCCAGGCGACTGTTCGGGTCGTACCAGCGCGGGTCGGGCCCCACGTCGGCCGATTCGCCCATGTAGGTCCAGTGGACCAGATCGGCCGACTCCCAGAAGCGAAGGATGTTCTGCTTGCCGCGTGCGTCGAAGCTGCCGTGGTTCATGTAGAACCGGTTCTTGACCTTCCAGACGGCCATGGCCCAGATGAAGAACGGTGCATTGGCGATGACGGGGCCGACGTCCTTGAAGTGGACGCCGTCTTCGGACACGGCCGACCAGACGTTGCGATAGCCCTCCCCGCCGCGCGCGTACATGCTAAACAGGTGGTAGCGTCCGTCGTGCCAGAGCACGCAGTTGTCCTTGAACTTCCCGGTCGATGGCTTGTAGATCACGTCGTGCCTCCCAAGAGGGCTCTCGTCGACACAGAGGCCACAAGGCTACCCGATTCTCCTGGCCAAACAAGATCGAGGGATCAAGTCGCTGGTGAGAGACAAGCGAGGATACTTGGTCCATGAACTAGGGGCGGGTCATTGGTGCTTCGCTCAAACCATGGGGCTCTCAGCGAGCGGCGGCTTGCGTGAGGTCCTTTCCCTCGAGCCCAGCCGAGTCGGGGGACAGTCGCGTCGCCCGGAAGAGGGCGTTGGGTCGATCGTGGCCCCCTGGTGGTGGGCGGCGAGGGGGATGGCGCATTGCGCCCAGGCCTCGCGGCGGACCCGGCGGAGGACCATCAAATCTCCGTTCGCGCTTCGTACGTCCGGAGGGATCTGCGCCTTCGTGTGGCGGAGGCCTGAACCGGCCCCACGGTCCGTCGGGCCTCCCCCCCGGGCCGGGGGGGCGTATGTCGCCGCGGAATGGGCTGACGTACTTCCAGACCGTCTTGCCCTTCGCATTGACCTCGAAGAGCTGGCCCTGCTCCCCCGAGCATATGAGCGTGTTCCCGTTCGGCAGACGCTGCGCACCAGAGATGTGGCCGGCGAAGAAGTCGGCTTGCCGCGGGCTGGTGTAACTCCAGACCGGTCTGGCCGGGCCGAAGGCGGTTCCCGGCTTGCGCGCATACCGCCCCTCGGCGTCCAACGGCAGGACGATCTCATCGACGGACGAATGATCGCCGCCCGGGCGCCCCCGTCCGTTGTTGAAGATCAACACATGGCCGGCGCCCGGGTGCCCCGGCGGGATCCACCGAGCGTCGTGTTGGGCGAAGAGCTGTTGGTCAGCCGGCGTGCCCGCGCGATAGGTCTTCGGGTTGCCCCAGCGGTACAGCAGGTCGCCGCCCTTGCCGTGCTTGCCGCCTGCGTGACCGGCGGCCTCCTTCGTCGTTGTGCCGTGGTCGATGATCCAGACCTCGTTGAACGAGAGCACGCTGAGGATGATCTGGTCAAGCTCCGCGTTGTAGTCGATCGAGTTCGTGTGGTTCCAGTCGGCATGGCCCCCTCTCGGGCGACGGTTGGGCGACGGCGGTAGGTAGCCCAGCGACTCCAGTCGCATTCGCTGCTCGCGCGATAGGCGCATGCCTCCCCCGGCGTAGTTGATGTCGATGAGCTCCGGGTGCTCTGCAACTTTGCCGTAGTTGGCCTTTGTTGAATCGTAATCCTGAATCAGGTGATCCCAAACATGCCACTCCCATACGATGGTTCCGCCGCTCGATCCGCTCGGCTTGACCTCGATGATGTGGTCCGGCCAGAGCCCCTCTCGACCCGTGAGCTCCGGATCGCGTCCAGCGGCGATGGCCTCGGCCCTGGTCTTGCTTTCCCAGGCAAGTACGAGCACGTTGCCGTTGGGCAGGGGCTCGATGTCATGGTGCTGGCAGTGCTTGCTGTTCGAGTAGACGAATCCCCAAACCACGTTGCCGTCCCAGTCGAACTGTCGGATCCTGCCGCCGATCCCGCCGCCATGGAACGCCCGGTTGCCGCCCGTGTGCTCGCAACGCAGCAGATGACCGTTGTCGAGCAGATACACGGTCTGACCCGGAGGCGCATCGCTCTTCCACGAATGCACCACGTTCCCCTGCATGTCGATCAGGTAGGTCTTCGCCGACCGAAGGGGCGAGAAGAGCGTATAGCCCGCGCACGCACCGCGCTCACGTTGTTGGAGACCCGTTGGGGACTCCTGAGCGGATGCAGCATAGGCCACAGACACGATCGCGCTGGTCGCCGCTACCCAAGTCACGGGATGGCTCACCGGCTCTCTCCGAACACGCGCTGGGATTGACACTCAGGTCGAGGATGCTGGTCGCCGCAATCCTACTGCTGGCCACGAGCACGACCCCGCGGAGGACCGCCACGTCCGCGGCCCAATTCCCGCGCCGCCTCCTCCGCTTCGCCCTGGTCGATCGCTCCATCTCCGTCGAGGTCGGCCCGATTCAGAAGGTGTTGCATGGGCTCCGGCAATTCGTTCTTGGTGACCTTGCCATCGCCGTCTTCGTCGTGGCTCATGAGTCTCTCGGCGAAGTTGCCGCCAGGCCTCCCCGGCCCGCCTGGACGGCCCGGATTCGCACCGCCTTGTCGGCCCGCGCCCTTGCGACCGTCAAACTGAGGACGCAGCTCCCTACGGCTCAGCTTGCCATCAGCGTCCTTGTCGAGGGTCTTCAGGGCGGCCACCGCCTTCTCGATTTCCTCCGCCGAGAGCTCGCCATCGTTGTCGGTATCGAGCGCGGTCATCAGGGGGTGCGGCTGCGGGCGGAAGTCGCCACGTCCCGGGTGACGCTCACGTCCGCGCAGCCGACCCCGGCGTCCCTGTCGTTGGCCGTTCCGACGCGCGCGTGGTCCGCCCTCGAAGTCACGCCAGTCGTCTTCCCAGCGCCAATCTCGTTCCTCTCGTTCATCCGCTGGCTGCGCGACCGTCGGACAGACCAGAAACGCGAAGCAAGAGACCGCAACGAGCTTAGTGATTCGTGTTTTCATCACATTTCTCCATACCTTCGTCGCGTTCCGCCGCCCCTTGATCGATGGGGGCCTTTCGCCCATCGGAGCCTAGCCCTTCTCAGGCCGGTTCGGAAGCACGATGCCCTACGCCACGAGCCCCGCTGACGTTCGTGAGTCCCTGTGCTGTGTACCTAAACGCGGGTCCGGGCGGATCCTTCCCGGATCACCGCGGTTTCTTCTGGCCTTGCCAAATGCAGCCTGGTTCGGCCGTTCTATCCCCGGCCCCAACGCGGGTCGTCCGGGTCCGCATCGCCGTGATCCGGACGGTCGCAAGCTCGCCGGAACCGGTGCCGCTTCTCTCGACGGGCCCTGTCGTTTCTGGGCTCTTGGGGCCTGTCCTGTGATGGTAAAACGCAAACGCGCTGGGGTTTTCTACTGGTTGGCGCGGTTTCTTGACGGCTTTTTTGCGAAAAGGGCGCAATAGAAAGCGCAACAGCAGACGGCCGCACCAACGCGCGCCGTTTCGCAAGACAAAAACGCAAGCTGCGACGATGCGGCAGCTTGCGAGGAAGGGCAACAGGCGGCGGTGGGATTCGAACCCACGAATAAGGGATTTGCAATCCCTCGCCTTAGTCCACTTGGCCACGCCGCCGATTCGGCCTGCCAGTCCGGGACGACGCGGTACCAGCCGGAAGGCACAAAGGCAACAGGTCGCGTCGCTCGGTTCAGCAACCCTTGATGCTACTTGGGCGTCTCGGGTCCGTCAAGCGCGTCGAGACCTCTCCGAGACGTTCCACACGTCCTGATGGCACGACGCCGATACCGCGGGGTAGTGGAGCGGGTCGATGGCGACGACGAGAACTGGTTGAGGCACGGCGGTGGGTATGCAAGGCCGGACAGACCTGCCGCTGCGGCCTGCCCTTCCCATCGCCAGCGCCCCATCAGGTCAGCGCGTCCCAGAACACCTGCAGCGGCGTCCAGACCGGACAGAAGTCCACGTTGAGCAGCTCGCCGATTTGCGAACAGCCGCTCAGGAAGCAGACCAGTCCCAACATGACCGTACACGAGATCGCTTTCATCGCTCTCCCTCGACATGAAGCCCGATCAGGCGCGCGGCCAAACCTACGGGCCCGTGCCTTATTCTTGTCGGCACCGGAATCCCCTTCCGACCAGAAAAAGTCAGCAGCGGTTGGTGGGCGGCCGCCTTGACGCCCAAAGCCGTCGGCAGTAGCTTCGGTGGCGGTGCTCTCAACGTGTCGTCCTGGGCTTGCTGAGAAGGAGAGCGTCCTAAACGAGACGACCGGGACCGGCCCCAACCGTTGCTTCGAAAGGGGGTGATGCAGATGCCCAAGCTCGAGCAGCTCGGCTCACTTCGCACCTGAGGCGGTGCGAAGGGGCACAGGTCTGCGCCCAACAGCTGCGTTCGGCCCGGAGTAGTGCGATGGCGCGGTCGCGGGTGTCTGTCGTCGCCTCGACGCCTCCCTGCCTGACCCAACACCTCGCCTGACTCCAGGCACCATCTGGTTCGCCAAGACACCCCCCCAAGGTCGGTGCGTGGTTGCGCCTGTACGCCGGGGGCGCGCTCGGTGCACCCCAAGCGTTTCATCGTGCTTGGGAAGGCCCGGGGGCAATCGTGAGGAGAGCAATGTCGAAACAGGACTACACCTCGATGTGGGAAGGCCTCGGGATCGACGTGGAGGCCCACGAAGGTCTTCTGGGAGTGCTCGGCCAGGGATACCAGGACGTCTTCCTCTCGCAGGAGAACCGCCCGGCGGGGATGGCGTATCTGGACTTCGTGATTTCGGAGATCCACGGCCTGCGGATCCGGGAGCTCATGGACGCCAAGGAACAGGGCCGAAGCGTGATCGGGACGTTCTGCCTGTACGTGCCCGAGGAGATCATCCTGGCGACCGATGGCGTCTGCGTCGGGCTTTGTGCGGGGGCCGACATTGGCGCTCAGGCGGCCGAACAAGTGCTGCCCAGAAATACGTGTGCCCTGATCAAGTCGTTCGTGGGGTTCAAGCTTGCGAAGCTCTGTCCGTACGTTGAAGCCTGCGATCTGGTGATCGGGGAGACGACGTGCGATGGCAAGAAGAAGGCCTACGAGATCTTCAACGATTTCAAGGAGACCTTCGTGATCGAGACGCCGCACATGAAGTTGCCCCAGAGCATGGCGTTGTGGCAGAGCGAGATCCGTCGGTTGGCGGACAAGATCGAAGGGATCACGGGGAAGGCGATCACACCCGAGAACCTGCGCGAGGCGATCAGGACCGTCAACGCCAAGCGCAAGGCCCTGCGTCGCCTGAATGTGTTGCGCCAAGCCGCCCCGTCGCCGATATCGGGACGCGACGCGCTGCTCATCAACCAGGCCCAGTTCTACGACGCCCCCGTTCGTTTCACTGGGAAGATCAACGCCCTCTGCGACGAGCTCGAAGGGCGGGTCGCTGACCGAATGGGTGTCGCGCCGGCCGACGCCCCACGGGTCCTGGTCTCGGGGTGTCCGATGGCCGCACCGAATTGGAAGGTTCCATTCCTGATCGAGAAGAACGGCGCCGTCATCGTGGGCGAGGAGTCGTGCGTGGGCGAGCGCGGGACGCGCAATCTGGTCGACCAGAACGGTTCAACGCGCGACGACATGCTCGAGCGGATCGCCAATCGGTACCTTGATATCGATTGCGCCTGCTTCACGCCTAACACGGAGCGGGTGGACCACATCGTGGAGATGGCCCGACACTATCATGCCGATGGCGTGATTCACTACGCCATCCAGTTCTGCGGGCCGTATACCATCGAGTTCCACAAGGTGGCCGATGCCCTCAAGCGCGAGGGCATCCCGCTGCTGGGGCTGGAGACGGACTACGGCACGGAGGACGCCCAGCAGCTCGAGACACGCGTGCAGGCGTTTCTCGAAGTCCTGAGACAGTAGCGCGTCGATTGACCGGCGCAGCAGGCCCGGGGCTTCTCGACGGACCTCACGCATCGCGGTATTCTCCTGGGTGCCAGGTCCGTCGGAGTCGAGCTGTGGACAAGGACATCCTGCTGCTCGGATTGTTCCTCGGGGTGACGGGGGGCGCCATCGGCGGCGTCGTGGCCGCGTGGCGGCTGCCGAACCGGGCCGCGCGTGCGCTCACGATCGTCGTCCTGGCAGCGGCGTATTTGGGGGCGAGCTTCCTGATCGTCGAATGGGCCAGCCAGGGTGGCTGCATGAGCGGCTTCCTCGTGGCCTTGGTCGTCTTGCCCGGCGCCCCCGTGGTGGCGCTCGGCATGGTGGTCTGCGCGATCGTCGCCGGCTTCACCGTGACGAGTGGGCGCGATGGTCAAGGAGCCAAGGGCTGGCGCGCGGGCAGGCTCGTGGGCATGTGCGCCTGTCTGGGGCTGCTGGCCATCGTCGTTGTGGGGTTGGCTCTCAACCGTCCGCTCCGGGTTCAGTGGCACCAGCGGGGCTTGTCGGCTCCGGATCCGGCGGTCCGGCGCCAAGCCGTCGAGATGCTGGGAGACATCGGGCATGAGTCGGCGACGCCTGCGCTGTGCGGCGCGTTGGCCGACGCCGATGCGGGGGTCCGCCAGCGCGCGGCGTTCGCCCTGCTCCTGGTGGAGGATCCCTCGGCTGTCCCAGCCCTTCGCCGGGCGCTCGAGGACAAGAGCTCCGACGTCCGGTGCACTGCTGCCAGCGCGTTCGGCGTCCTGGCGGGGCCGGCGGGGATCCCGGATCTCATCGGCCTGCTCGTCGATGAGGATGCCAAGGTCCGCGAAGCGGCGGTCCAATCGCTGAATGGGCTTGACCCGCTGTGGCGCAGACGTCGAGATGTCCCGCCCCAGTACAGAGACGCTGACCGATAACGCCCCCGTGCCCTAGCAGACCCAGCCGACCCGTGCGCCTTGCGTCGTCGGATGGCCCCGGATTCCCTCAGCGCTTTCCTAGTTCCGGCCGTTATGGGACCCCTTCGCCCCCGGGCGTTAGCGGACATCCTCTGTCTTTCCCGGCTCACAGTGCTGGGACGCATGGTCTGACGCCCCAGAAAGTCCTCCCGCGGCCACACCGCCGGGGCGCTTTCTCGGACAGCGCGGATTCCCGCAAGAAGCCCAAATGGCGCGCTAACCGGGGCGCTGCATCAAGCCGAGAATGACACCGGCGAAGCCGAAGCGACGCAAGATCAACCGAGCACGGGAGCACGCGATGAGGCTGGATTGGAGCAACAGGACCCGACCATCCACGATGCGCCGAGGATGCGAGCGTCTCCCCGTCTTCGAACAGGCCGCCTGGCGACGCGTTAACGATCCCGATTGGCAGGACGGATTGCTGGTGAGCGTCTCTGAGGCAGGCCTGGCGATACTGACCGGCCCACAGCATTCCTTGTTGCCCGGATCGCGAATCCGACTGCGCCTGCAGCGCCGTCAACGGCTGCAGCCTGTCAGGGTCATCCGGGTCGATCATCTGTCCGGCACGATGGACCTGGTCGCCGGCGAGTACGCATCGCCGACCCGCACTGGCGGTGTTGGGGCTCTCGAGCAGCAGGTGCGACCGGCGTCGCCGAACACATGAGCGTGCAGCACACACCAGGGACCAACCCATGAAGCCCACGACCGATGAGCGACGCAGGTACATCCGTGTCCCCGTTTCTGGCCCCGTGCGCTGGCGGTCAGGCGGCAGATCCGGAAGCTGCGAACTCCTGAACGTCTCACCAGGAGGAACTGCCTTCCAGGTACCGGTGCGGGTGGTGCACGACATCGGCCCGACGGTGACGCTCGACGTCGAACTGGCCCCCAACGCCAACTGGCGGCTGGTGGAAGGCGCAACGGTCGTCCGCCGCCAAACCCACGAAGACGGTACATGCACCGTCGCCGTCACGCACCCGCCAACCGACTGAGGAGGAACAAGCGGGCAATCGCCAGGCGGCTCGAGACCTCACCCAAGCTGATTGCCCAAGAGGTACCCCTGTTACAGAACCCAACGCCTAAGAGGCCATTCCAGCGTTTGCGGCGTGGTGGGTCGCCGTGCTACGCGCCGCCCGATCGGCTTCTGACACGCTGCATGAATTCCTTCCGTCGCCTTCTGATGTCTTGTTCTGAATCGCCCCCGGGCCAGGGGCCGGTCCAGGTTTTGGCGAAGACCCAAATGGGTAGGTCCCTGGCTTCATACTCCTTCGTGACTTCCTGGCAGCGCGCGTTGATCCTCTCGTACCGATCCAGCGCGCCCACGTACACCCACAGCTCGGCGTGATCGTCGAAGCGACGTGTCGAGACGTCAACGAGAGCGTCCCGATACTCGTCTCGCATCTCCCGTTCTCGCGCCTCAAGTTCCTGTTCGATCAGGTCATCGCTCATGACCCCAACTCCTCTCATGAGCTCGTGCCCTAGGCCAGCCCCACGAACTTGAGAGCTGCGTTGAACACACGCTCGGCAAGCTTGGTGTTGAAGTCGGCGGCCTTGGTCCAGTCGTTCTCCGTGATGGGTATCCATTCCGCTCTTCCCTTTTCGCGCGACAGATCATACGGCGAGTAGTCCGCCACGACGCGATTGTCGCGCGCCTCAGCCACGTCACGGATCAGGGACGCCTGTGGATCAAGCAGGGCCTTCGCAGCGTTATCCTTATCGAGAAGCCGCTTCAGCTCCTTGATGGCTGCTTCATGTCCGTCCGCTTCGTGCTGATTCTGATGCAGCAGCACTGATCGAATGGAATGGTGGATGGAATAGTAGGCGCGACTGATCGCGGCGCGGCATGCTATGGTGTCCGTCGTGCCTGAGCGCTGGGTGGCCTTCAGCAGTTCCTCAGCCAGAATCAAGCGGTCTGACACGACATCCTGGGTTGATTGCTGCGCCGCTTGGTCCACTCCGGCCAGCGGCGCGAGATCCGCCAGGCTGAACAGGGACTGCTTCTCCGCCTGCGAAAGGCGCGAGAGGTACACGAGCCACTTCTTGGTGTCGGCCTGATTCCCAGACATAAGGGACCGCCCTTCCCCGCTGTTTACATTCTCCACGAGATTCGGCGCTAAGTCAATCCACCCGAGCCGCCCACCCCATGCGCGCAGCAGGACGCTGTCTTGATTGTGGCATCCGCCGACGGTGGGTGCTAGCATGTCCCACGCGCGTGGGGGAACGGCCCTCACTTCTTCCTTCGGCGTCCACTACGCCAGCTCTTGGGAACTCATGTCGGCCCGACGAACCGAACTTCAAGCGAACGCCCTCGGCCTGCTCACGACGTCGGCCCTGACGGCGGCCTACATGGCGCCTGCGCTGTCGATCTACGCACTGTTCGGGCCGATGACGAACGACGCCGGGCAGGCCGTCGGGTTCGTCATGTTCCTCGGCCTGGTGATGACGCTGCCGTCGATCGTGAGCTTCGGCATGCTGGCCAAGGAGATGCCGTCGGCGGGGGGCGTCTACGCGTGGGCGCAGCGGGCGTTGGGCGAGGCGACCGGCCTGTGGGTCGGTCTGGCCACGGCGTCCTACTACGTGTTGACGGTGATCTTCCCGCCCATCGTGTTCGGCCAGTTCTTCAACGAGATCCTCAAGACGGTCGGCCTGGAGACGAGCGTATGGACGTGGCTGGCCGGCGCGGTCCTGTCGCTGGTGATTGCGGGCTACGTGACGTATCGGGGCATCGTCATTTCATCGAAGACCGCCTTCACGATGCTCATGACCGAGCTGGCGGTCGTGGTCGCCCTGGCCATGACGTTTCTGGCGGCCGCCATCCTGAACGGCACGTTCACGTGGGCGCCCGTCACGCCAACGGCGGCCAAGGGGGAGTGGTCGGGCATTTTTATTGCCTTGCCGCTGGCGTTGCTCGCCATGGTCTGCGACGCGGTGACGCCCACGTCGGAGGAGACCAAGGACGCGGCCCGGACCATCCCGCTGGCGATGGTGCTGACGTGCGTGATGGTGGGCATCTGGTACGTCATCGGGTTCTCGGCCTTCGCGATGGCGACGACGGAGGACCAGATCGCCCGGTTGTCGAAACAGGCGTTCGCCACGCCCATCATTCCCCTGGCCGAGCCCTACTGGGGATCGTTCAAGATCCTCGTGACGATCACCGGCATGACCGCCAGCATCGGTGCGCTCGTGCCGTGCTCGACGGCGGCGTCCCGCGTGCTGTTCGCGATGGGACGGGACGGCACGCTGCCCCGATGGCTCGGATGCGTCCATCCCGGTACGCGAGCTCCGTGGCACGCCCTGCATGTCGTCTTCGCCGTCACGACGCTGGCGGTCATTCCCGTGGCCCTCATCGTCGGCGCCACGCACACCATCAACTGGTGGGGCGGCTGCTTCGGCTGGTTCATCGCGGTGGTCTACATCGCCGCCAACGTGTCGAATGTCGTTTTCTACTGGCGATTCCGCCACGACCGCTTCCACTGGTTATGGAACGCGATGGTCCCCTTGATCGGCTTTGGCGCCCAGTGCATCGTCCTGTGGCGGGTCGTCATCGTGGGGTTGTGGGATCAGGGATGGTTCGGTCGAAGTTCGCAACTCTTCATCGTCGCCGTCGCGATCGTCAGCGCCATCTATGTTCATCGGGTCCGACATCGCAGCGGGCATGGTTCGGCGCGGGCAGTGTAGTCACAACTACGGACGGCCGTAGTGCTTCAGCTTCCAGCGGCGGCGCTTCTCCCGGTGGGCACGCTTGCGGTCGCTCATCTGGGCAAGCTCGCGCCACGTTGCCTTCCAGTCGGCGCCACTCCGCCCCGGACCGATCAGGTAGGCCTTCAGAAAGCGCAACCGGTCCGTGCGCGTCACGAGCCTGGCCTCGTCCAGGCTGACGTTGAGCCGCATCAGCGGACGTATCCGTTCCCAATGTGACAGCTGACGCTGAAGCGACAGCCCGTCGAGGTCGACCAGCACCAGACGGGGCGGCTCGCTCGCGTCCGGGTCCCACTGGACCAATAGGTTGGAGGCCTTGAAGTCGCGATGCGCGAAGCCCTTGGCCTGGAAATCCTTGACCAACCGGACCAGCTCGATGATCAGCTGATCCTTCAGACCCCGCAACCGCTTCGGGTCCTCGTGCAATAGCCCCACCCGCAGGAGCACGTCGAGGTCCCTGCCGCCGGGAACGGCCTCCGTCAGGATCATACTGTCCAGCAGCAAACCGGCGACTCGGCGCTCCACGACGGCCAGCGGTCGGGCCGTCGGCAGGTCGCGGTTCAGCAGCTGATATCCATGCTTCCAGCTCCGCAGGTTGCGCGAATCGTAGAAAAGATAGTAGAACTTCTTGAGCCACGTCCGCGGCCGGGCCCGCTTGCAGATCACCTCCAACGGGCCTTCGCTGGTTGTCAGCTGAGCCCGACAGACGTACGCGCTGTGCGAGTCCTTGATCAAACCCGAATGGTCCCGTCGGAGCAGGTCGGGCGGATGGTCCAGCCATTGGCGCCATTGACTCCGGATCAGGTGCATCTTGGACGCCCGGCTGTAGTCGCTGGGGTGCTTGGTACGCAGATACGCGTGGCCGCGCCAGCCGTTACGGGTCTTGAGGTGGCAGAAGTACTTCCCGTCGCGCATGGCGGCGCGATCTCGCTTGGCCCACAGCCAGCGGGCGTGCCGGTCCGCCGCCTCGTTCAATGCCGCGACGAGCCCGCGGTAGTCCAGGTGCAGGGCCGGGCCGCTGTCCGCCCGCCGGGACAACTCGTCCCTGAAGGCAAGGTAGTGACGGAGGAACCGAAGCCGATCCGTCCTCGTCGATCGCCGCCGAAACCACTGGTTGAGTTGGGCCAGATTGCGGATCGCGTATCGGTCCGACACGCGCACACCGACGCGTACGTTGTGCAGATCGACGAACACCACGTCGGGCCGGTCCTCTTGGTTGACCGTGGCCAGCAGGTTGCCCGCGTGCAGGTCCCGGTGATGAAACCCGTATTGATGGGCACGCGCGACGGCGCTGGCGACCGCCTCGATCGTGGCATTGGCCCGACGACGGCGCTGGCGCGGGTCGGCCAACAGGACGTTCTGTTCCCAGTATTGGTGCAGGGGAATGGCCTGGGGCAGGGCCCGCGTGATTAGGACGCTGGGACCTTGCAGACCTCGCACCCCGACCGTCCCACAGGCCACCGGCTCCACCGTTGCGATTTGGTGCCGCCGTGCGTGATCTCCCGCCCGCCACTCCAGTCTGCAGCCGGGGCCCCGGAACAGGGCGCGAACCTTGCCCGACAGGCCGTTTTCCAGGTAAAGCTTCGCGAAGAATTCCTGATTGTCGACGATGACTCGCCAGACTTCGCGGGCGATGTTCCGCTTGACCGGCTCGGCCTCAGGCTCGGTGATCGGGTGCAGCCAATTCGGGGCCGCCGGGCCGGTCACCACCCACTCCCAACCCCGCCTGACCCGCCAGGTCACACCGTTGGCGACGATCTTGACGGACGTCCATTCTGCGAAGGGCTTGAGGGGGTGTCGGGTGAGTTCTGCTCGACTTTGGGTGGACGATGACTCGCCGACAGGATCAGGCCTGCCAATGGATGGTTCCATCTCGAGGATCTCGCTCTGTGCAGTAGATGCGCCCGGCTGCCTCAATCAGGATCCGCGCCACGCGAGATTCTAGGGCACGGGTCCGGCGGTTTCAACTCCGTTCTTCGCAGAACCCCGTGTGTGGAGGCTGACCTTCCGTCCCTGCCTCGGCCGGGGGGTCTCTCAGGCGGCGCTACGCGTCCCCGGTCTGTTCTTCCACTGCGGCATCGGGCTTGGCCGTCGCGAGGGGTGGGTCTTGATTGCCGCCCTTGTATCTGGCGTACAGCCTGGGCAGGTGCTGCTTGACCTGTTCGGTCAATTCCTGATCGCTGATGGCCGTCAGGCGTCCGTGCTCGTTGTACTGCTCCATCACCCATTTTTGGATCTTGACCACCTTGGTCACGCCGACCGCATCGGGAGTCCCCTTCGTGCCCAGAAAATCATTCACCCAGACCGCGATGCCGTCGGTGCCGGTCTTGTCGGTAATGGCCACGCGCGGCGGGCGATTCAACAGCGCGCCGGTGTCGAAGATGTTGTAGATCCGTTCGTCCCGCCGCAGCCCACCGGCGTGAATGCCCGCGCGGGTCGTGTTGAAGTCCTTGCCCACGAACGGGTAGTTGCCTGGGATCGGCATCCCGATCGACAGCATGTAGTTGGCCGCCTCGGTGATGTAGGGCAGCTGCAGGCCGAGCGTCGATCCCCGCAGGGCGATCAGCTCCATCAGCGCCGCCTCCAGCGGTGGGTTGCCCGTTCGTTCACCGAACCCGAACAGCGTGCAGTTCACCGCGTCACACCCGTACAGCCACGTGCTGGTGGCGTTGATGTGCACCTTGTGGAAATCGTTGTGACCGTGCCATTCCAGGCGCTCCGGCGGGATGCCGCATTCGTGGATCATCTTGTAGATAAGCTTGGGGATCGAGCGCGGAGGGACCGCGCCGGGATACGTTACGCCGAACCCCATCGTGTCGCAGAGCCGCACCTTGGCCTTGAGGTGGTGTGGAACCTGCTCGCTCAGTTCGGCCAGCTTCTGGACGAATGGGAAGACGAACCCCTCCCAGTCGGCCCGGGTTACGTCTTCGAGGTGACATCTCGGCTGGACCGCCGCTTCAAACGCCGCCTCCACCACGCCGATGTACTGATCGAAGGCCTGACGACGTGTCTGTTTTTGCTTGTGGAAGATGTGGTAGTCGCTCGAGCTGGTCAGCATGCCCGTTTCGCTTAGCTTCGCCGCCTTCACCAGCCGGAAATCCCCCTTGTTTGCCCGGATCCAGCCGGTAATCTCCGGATAGCGGTGTCCCAACTCCCGGCAACGTTCCAAGGCCGCCCGATCGTTCTTGGTGTACAGGAAGAACTCCGTTTGCCGGATCACGCCCATGCCGTTGTCCAGCTTGGCCAGGTACTCGTACAGCTGGACCTGCTGGTCGATCGTGTAAGGGGGGCGCGACTGTTGCCCGTCGCGGAAGGTCGTGTCGGTCACGCACAGCTCGCGGGCCAAGGCCTCGTCCGGGTCGAAGCACGTTAGCTGCCCATCGATCTCCTCGTAGATCGGGCCGGACAGCTTGATCCGCGGGGGCCTGGCGTAGTTAAAGATGTTCTCCATCAAGTTGGGTTCTGGCACATCCTGAAGCGGGTAGATGCGCGCCATGCCAATCGTCTCCTCCAGACCTGTCCGCCGAGCGCCTCGCACGCGCGATGATCCGCGCAACAGCCTTGGACGCCGGACGATTCCGCCAGACGCCCCTCGCGCCACCCGCCGGACAGGCCGCGCCAATCGAAACTAGACTTCTAGCCCTTCTGACTCACGATGTGGTCGTAGATGAACTCTACCGCCGAGCCCACGGTCATAACCTGCAGCGCGGCGTCTTCGTCCATCTCGATATTGAACTCTTCTTCGAAGGCCGCCACCAACTCGATCGACTGGATCGATTCGGCGCCCAAGTCGGCGGCGAAATCTGATTCCAGGTTAACCTCCCCGGGGTCCAGCTTCAACACCCGCGCCGTCGTCTTGATGACCCGTTCCTGAACTTCCAGTCTGTCCATAGCTCTCTATCCTCCGCGCCGAGACGTCTGTCCGGGTGCGTTCCCTGTCATCCGCTTGTCCCATGCCGCCGCGTCGCGCGCTACGACGCCATTCGCCGCCCACGCTTGATGGCCTCATTCCGCTCGGGGGCCGTCAGCTCGTAGACGGCCTCCCACATCGCCTCAATCGCCGGGGTCCAGGCCTGCTTCCGACGCCCCATGGCCGTCGCCGCCGTCCTGTACAGCGCCTTGCGCCCGAACCCCTTCGTGACCACCCCGTTGACCAGCCACGCGAACGCCGGGATCGTCTTCTGGAGCGGCTGGCCCGTCGCCATGATCATCCCCATGCTGCCCACGATCGCGCCCGTGTTCAGCAGCGTGCCGATCGACGTCTTGGTGTGATCACCAATGAGCGCGCCGACCTTGTTGCTGCCCGTGTCGATCTTCTTGCCGTTCTGGATCACCTCGACGCTCGTGTAGTCGTTCTTCAGGTCGCTGTTCGTCGTCAGCGCGCCCAGATTGACCCACTCCCCGACGTAGGCGTGGCCCAGAAAGCCGTCGTGATACTTGTTTGAGTGGCCCTGGATCACCGATTCTTCGATCTCCCCGCCCAGGCGGCAGACCGGACCCACGCTACACCCCTCCCGCAGCTTCGTGCCCAGCAGAATCGTCTTCGGACCCACGTAGGCGGGACCTTCGATTCGCGTGAACGGATGGACCTCCACGCCCTCATCGAGGAAGACCGGGCCCTCCGTCGCGTCGATCACCACCATCGGGTGGACCTCGCATCCGGGCGCCACGTACACGTCGTTCTTGTTGCCCCGAATGGCCGACGGCTCTTCGATCACACCCTCAATGCCGCTGCGACCCGCCGCCTTGAAATCGTCGATGATTTGGTGCGGGCTGTCCAGCATGACCTCCCAGACGTACTCGAAACGCTCCGCCCTGCAACTGACTTGCGGCAGGGCTTGACGCGCACTGGCCAGGAACGCCTCGATCGAGCCCGTGTCCAGTTTGCCCAGGTCGGCCTGCGCGACGCGGACGTACGCCACCAGGTCTCCCAGCATGCCCACCTCGCTCGGACCGGTGGGTGCAACGTCCAGCGTCGCCGCCTTGAGCGACCCATGCACGAGCAGCACGTCATCGCCAGCCAGGCCACTCGGGTCGTTGACCTTGCCATCCACCCTCTCGGCGTATGCATCCGCCATATAAGGCGGCACGAAGTAGGCGACCTGTTGGGCACCGAGCTTGCCGATCAGCTTCTCGCCCAGCGCGGTCATGCCGCAGCGGAGTTCCCACACTGGCCTGCAGTAGCTGAGGGGGTAGAACTTGGCCCGTTCCTCCTCGGGGCCGTCGAACAAGATCAATCGCATGAATCACTCTCCTTGCCGGTGAATCGTCTGGCCTCATCCGGTTTGGCTGACCGTCCTTCGGTTCTGTGTGCGTCATCGTGAGGCGACGTTCATGCCTCCTGTGGGAGGAGGGCACCGGCCGTCGGCTCAGCTCTCGTACGTGTCCAGCGTCAGCCTGCTCGCTGCTGCCTTGTCGATGACGTACGTCGCGAAGCGATGCAGTTGCAGGGCCGAGGCCGGACACATGCTGCTGACCGGCCCCTCCAATGAATCCGCCACGGCCTGCGCCTTTCCCTGCCCCGTCGCCAGCAAGATCACCTTGCGGGCCTTCAAGATCGTCCCGATGCCCATCGTGATCGCGTATTTCGGCACCTCGCGCATGCTTCGGAAGAACCGCGCGTTGGCCTTGCGGGTCGACCGCGTTAGCGTCTTGATCCGCGTCAGCGACCCCAGTGAGCTGCCCGGTTCGTTGAAACCGATGTGCCCGTTGCCGCCGATGCCCAGCACCTGCAGGTCGATGCCGCCCACGTCATCGATCATGGCATCGTACTCATCGCAGACCTGTTGGATCGCACGCATGCCCCGCACCAGGCCCACGGGGACGTGGGTGTTCTTCTTGTTGATGTTGATGTGGTCAAACAGCTCGTGGTTCATGAAGTAGCGGTAGGACTGGTCATGCGTCCCGGGCAGCCCCACGTACTCATCCAGGTTGAAGGTAATCGCCGTCGAGAAATCGAGCCCTCGGCCCTTCTTGCACCGCCGGATGAGTTCCTTGTACAACGGAACCGGCGTGCTGCCCGTCGCCAACCCCAGCACCGGGTTCTGGTGAACCTCCATCTCCTCCTCGACCAGGTCAGCCGCCCGCTTGCCCACCGACTTCTCGTTGTTGAGAATCATAACTCTCATGCATTCGTCTCCTTGGTTGCCTTCAGTCCCGGGCCGATTTGTTGGGACATCGCCAGGATCCGGCCCGTCAGGCCAGTGCCCCCCGCCTCGCTCCACGAGCCCTGGCGCCCCGATCGCCCCTCAGCCCAGACGCTAGCAGCTGTCCGGGACGATCCCAACGCTGATGCGACCCCAGCGCCGGGGGCGGTAGTCTACCCGAAACCCACCGAGCCCTACCAGGTGTCAGGGGGAACTTGCACCCATTCAGTGGCCAGGTCCGGCAGTATAGCAAATTGCTTGCGGTTAGGGTAGCCCTCCGCGCGATGTCCTAGGTGACTTAACGGCTCTTCTTTAGGAATTCGCCTGCAGCCGCCCGGACCGATCGAACGCTGCGCTTTTTGAACAGTGGCTTCAATGTTCTGCCGTCACGGCCGGTTCTCGAGACCTTCCCCGCCGTCTGGCGTCCTGTCCGGGGAGAGCTCCTGACCGGCGCGAAGCCGCTGGATGTTCGGCCAATGACGGATCACCACCAGTGCGGCGACGATGACGGCGAAGACGACGAGCGGCATCAGCGACCCCAGCCCGCCGCCAACCACCAGGCCGACGGCCACCACGAGCAAGGGAAACACGCCACATGCCACGATCGAGGCCACCGAGATGTACCCGCTGCCCTTCTTGACCGCTCCCCACACGGCGAACGCCAGTAGCCCAGAGATGGTGTAGTGCGGCCAGATTGCCAAGACGACTCCCAACGATGTCGCCACGCCCCGTCCCCCTCGGAACCCCAGGAACACGGGAAACAGGTGTCCCAGAATGGCCGCCAACGCAACGGCCAGCCACGCGCACTGCTGTTGGATGACCTGGTCCGGGGCGCTGAAGGCCCCGCCCCGCTTCAGCCACAGGCCCGCCCAAAGCACGGGTACGAACCCCTTCAGTGCGTCCAACGCCAGAATGATGAAGAACCACCGCTTACCGAGCACGCGCCCGGCGTTGCTGGCGCCAATGTTGCGGCTGCCGATCTTCCGAAGGTCCACTCCCTTGATCAGGCCCGCCAAGAGTCCGAACGGGATCGAGCCGGCCAGATAGCCGGCCACGATGAACGTCGCGAGCATCGCATGGGGGCTCATGACCGGGTCCTCCGCTGGGTGATTTCCTCGTAGATGGTCAGGAGCTCGTCTGCATGACGGGCCATACTCAGGCGGTCCTGTAGCATCCGCCCTTGCCGGCCACACTCTGCCCGGTGCGATTCGTCCATTAAGCGTTCGATGCCTTCGGCCAGCGAATCGACCGCATCGGCCGAGTCAATCACATAGCCGTGCACGCCGTCCTGGATGACCTCCGCCGCACCGTTGTGCCGCGTTGTGATCGCCGGCACGCCCGACACCAGGGCCTCCAGGACGACCCGACTGCACGGATCGTAGTAAGTGGGATGGATCAGCAGGTCGGCGGCGTGGTAGAAGGCGCCCACCCGATCGCTGGGGCCGACGAAGACCACGCGATCCGCCACGCCAAGCCGTTGGGCCGACCGCTCGAACCGCGCGGGATTGTCTCGCCCGACGACCAGGAGCTTCGTTGGTGTGTCGTGTCGGCGGGCCAGCAGGGCGACGGCCTCGATCACCTTGGCGATGCCCTTGAGCCTGAAATTGTGCGCCACCGTCAGCAGGACAAGCGTCTCGGGACCGATGCCGAACTGCTTCCGCAGACCGCGTCGGTCCTGCCGACGCCGTCTATCGCTGGCTGGGTCCACGTTGACCCCGTTGTACACCAACCGGATCCGTGATTCGGACAGGTCATAGTGACGCACTAGCTGGTCGACGACATACTGACTCACGGCCGCTACCATCGTCTCCGGGGAGCGCGCAAACAGCTGTTTCTCCTGCCGAAGTTGCGCTTGCTGCTTGGCGTTGAGTCGGTTGCCGATCCGTTTGGCCCGACGACCGACCGGGGATCGGATCATCGCAAGATTCCGCTGCACGCTCTCTGCCGCCGTGCCGCCGCGCGGCTGATAGACATCGCACCCCGGGACGGGCAGCATGGAGTGGACGACGTCGAAGTCTCCTTGCCGGATCTCAGCCGCGGCCCGCCGCATGAACTGGGCGGCTTGAGAGCCTCGCGTCCCCCTCTGTACCGGCAGCGTGTGGACGGTCATCGCGGGTGAGCTGGGCACGCGACTGGTCGTGATGACGTGCACGTCGCACCCCCGGCGGGCCAGCTCGTGGACGAACTGAACCGTGCTGGTCTCCGCGCCCCCCCGCCGTACGTCGATGCTCTGGATGATGACCGCAACCTTCATCTTGGCAGGGATTGTACCAGCCATCCGACTGCCGGGCACGCCGAGCGCCCCGGGGGGATTTCGGGGCGGCGTTGACGGTCTGCCACATCCCGGTACAGTGGTCGCCCTATGGGCGTCGAGCAAGCGACCTGTGCCTCGCCTTCATCCGGATCGACCCGATGGCTAGCCGTCGCATCGGCATCGGCCTTCCTTATCACGGTATGGGTTTACCATGCTTGCCTCGATCATGGGTTCCTGCATTGGGACGACCGCGCGAACTTCGTCGACAACGAGGCCTATCGAGGCCTGAGCCCGCAACACCTGTGGTGGATGTTCAACACCTTCCACATGGGCCCCTACCAGCCGCTGAGCTGGGTCAGCCTCGGGCTGGATTACCTGATCTGGGGGATGGACCCGTGGGGCTACCACCTGACCAACCTCCTGATCCACGCCGTCAACGCGTCCTTGGCAGTGTGGGTGACGGCGCTGCTGTTCGCTGCCGCGTGTCGTCGGGCCCGACGGGTCGATGCCGAGGGGGTTGCGGATGCGCCGACGTCCCCCGCGGATTGGGTGCTCGCGGGAGGTGGCCTGGCGGCTGCATTGCTCTGGGGCCTCCATCCGCAGCGCGTCGAGTCGGTGGCGTGGGTGACCGAGCGGCGCGACGTGATGTGCGGCCTGTTCTATCTGCTGTGCGTCTGGTGCCATCTGCGGTGTCACGAGCCTGACCGCACGGCCCGCAGCCAGGGCCGGTGGAGATGGGCAACCGAACTGTGCTGCCTGGCGGCGGTGCTGAGCAAGGGAACGGCCGTCAGTCTCCCAGTGGTGTTGCTGGTCCTCGACGTCTATCCGCTGGGCCGTCTGAGGGGGCCCGTGGCGGAATGGTGGCGCGGGCCGCAGCGGCGGGTGATTCTCGAGAAGGTCAGTCTCGTTTTCTACAGCTTGCTCGCGATTGGCGCGGGTTTCTGGGGCCAATGGCGGGGAGGCGGGCTGCAATCGCTCGAGCATGTCGGCCTGCTGGACCGGCTCGCGCTTGCCGGCCACGCCATCGTCTTCTATCTGACCAAAACGGTGGCCCCCGTCGGGTTGTCGCCGATGTACGCCCGTCCGGTGTCGCTGGACCTTGTCAGCTGGCGGTTCCTCGGCAGCGGGTTGGCGGTCGTGGCGTTGACGGTCTTGCTGATCCTGGCCCGTCGGCGATGGCCTGCAGGCACGTCGGCGTGGGTCTGCTACGTCCTGCTGGTGCTACCCGTATCTGGCCTGGTGACGATTGGGCATGAGTTGGTCGCTGATCGCTACAGCTACCTGCCCACGCTGGCGGTCTTCGTCACCGCGGGCGGCGCGCTGATGTGGGGGGGGCACCGGGCACGATCCACGGGCGCCCGCGTCGGGCTTGGCGCAGCGACAGCGGCAGGGGTCGTCGGCCTGGCGAGTGGAGCACGCGGGTTGATTCCCATCTGGCATGATGACGTGGCGCTGTGGGAGCGAGCTGTGGCCGTCGACCCCAACACCCCGCGGGCCCAGGCGAACCTGGGCGGCGTTCTCTACCTGACCGGTCACCATGCCGAGGCCCTCGAGCCTCTGAGCAAGGCCGTCGAGCTTGATCCGACCGAGTACAAGCCCCGTTACAGCCTTGCGATGACCTTGCGGGCCTTGGGGCGGCACGAGCAGGCGCTGGATGCCCTGGCCGAGGTCATCCGTCTCAAGCCAGATCACACCCGGGCGCGCGAAGCCCGGGGGGGGACGCTGATGGCGCTCGGCCGGCTGGAAGAGGCCGTGGCCGAACTCGAACGGGCGATCGAGCTGGCCCCGTCGGCCGCATCGCTGAAGATTCGTCTGGCCGAGGCGCTCGTCAAGAGGAACGACTACGAGCGGGCGGTCGCCGTACACAAGGAACTCCTTGCGGCCGGATGCCGCCTGCCCGACGCGTATGCCGGCCTGGCGGAGGTGCATCTGCTTCGGGGGCACCCCGATGAGGCCGACGCTGTCCTCGCAGCGGCGCCGCCGGGGATCGCTGCGTCTCAGGCCGTCCGCTACGCTTTGGCGCGGACCCGCTCGCGGCAAAGCCGTGTTACGGAGGCCTTGATGATCCTTCGTGAGACCTTGCGGACTTGGCCCGGGCTTCGCGCGAAGGCCCGGCTCGACCCGTTGCTGGCGGAGATCCGCGAGGACAAGCGATTCGACCTTCTCCTCGCAGAGCTGGAGGCCGAGAAGGCCCTTCGAAACCGACCCCCAGTGCGCTTGATGCCGCGGCAGGGATCGCAGTAGGTCATCCCCCCAGATTTCCCGCGACGAGACGGATTCGCTCCATAAAACTCCCAACGGCGACGCACCGGGCTCAAGTCGCCCATGGGTCGGTCCGATACGACGCAAGGGAAGGACGCCGGTTGGGTTCCGCGCCAGTTCGGAGGAGCTGTCCATGACCTCGCACGTCGATTCCTCGCCGCAACGGCGGCAAACGCAGGATGAAGCCCTAGCGCCCAAGGTGACGTTGGCGGAGGTGATTGTCGGCGGTGTGGTTCTGGCGATGGCCGCGTGGGTGGTGCTCCCTGAGGTGAGCCGGGCGGCGGATCGTCCGCAACAGGCCGGGGTGAGCCGGGCGGCGCAGGCGGCCTCCGCAGATCCCCAACGTGATGACGTCCGTGGCGACGGTGGCCAGGCCGGTGCGGAAGACACCGTGACTCAGACGACCGAGACCGGACGAGGTGACAGCCCCGCCCAATGCCGACAAAGCGATCGCGAGGCGCGGCGTCCGGCTGACGACTCTCCCAGGAGACCCTCGCTTGGCGCACACCGTACCCGCTGATGCGCTGGACGGCCCGGAGCGGACCGGACCCCAGCCCGCCCGTTCCAGTCGATGGTTCCGCGTGCATGGGCTCCTCCCGCTGAGCCTACCGCCGCTGTTGGTGGCGGCTGGGCTGGCGTGCTACGGCGCGGCGACGGCGTCACGCGACATCCCGGTCGGGATGCAGACCCTCCTGTGGGTCCTGACGACGATGGCGATCGCCCTGTCCGTCGCGGGCATCGCGATGGGTTGGTACAGCAACCGATGGCGGATCGCGGCGCTGCTCTGCCAGCTCGAGCAGCTCACCGAGACCGGCAAGACCGAGTTGATCGGTCCGTCCGAGGACGGGGAGCTGGCAAGCCTGATTGCCGCCCTGAATCTCTACATCGCCCAGCTCCGAAACCGGGCGGCCCGGCTGCAGCTGCAGAAGAAGGAACTCGACATCCAGACCCGAATCACCGAAGCGGAGAAGCGGTGCGTCCAGACCATCGTGGAGAAGATCCCCCTGGCCGTCATCCTTACCGATGCCTTCGACGAGGTGGTGCTGGTCAACCGGTCGGCCCAGGAGATCTTCGGGTACACGCTCGGCGCGACCTACCGACAGCCCATCCATCGTGCCCTTCGCAACCATGCCATGGTGCAACTGATCAAGTCGATGCGCAAGCCGGATGAGCCCGCTCAGCGGAACGTTCGGGTTCGTCTCAACAGCGAGACCGCCCAGCCCCAGACGCTCCGGGCAAGTCTCACCCGCGTGACCGATCCTCGCGGTCACGTCCATGGGGTCGTGACCGTTTTGAGGCCGGAGCAGGAGGCGGCGGTGGCCCGGCCTCATCAGGCACACGCTACGCAATGACACCTCACGATGCGCTTTGGAGCGACGGGTTCCGGGGTCCGGGTCTGGGGTTCATGCCGCGGCTCGGTGGCGCGGGATCTGATCGGGTGGCAGACTGTCGGTCCTTCTTGTAGATAGCTTAGCTGGCGGCTGCGCCTTGGGGTTGGGTTCGTGCCTTGCCGCTGGGCTGTCGACGGGCCGGTTTCTTGCCGGTGGCTCGGCTGCCGTTGCCTGACTCATCGAAGAATGTGCCCATCTGACGGAGCCGCTGCCATCGTTGCTTGAGGAGGCGTTCGGCAGGTGTCTTGACCAGTTGACTGAGCGCGCCGGTCAGGAACTTCTCAAGGTTGGCGGCTGCGAGCTGCGGGTCGCGGTGGGCGCCGCCCAGCGGCTCCCGGATGATCTCGTCGACGATGCCCAGCTTCTTGAGCTCGCGTGCGGTGGGCTTCAATGCTGTCGCCGCTTCAGCGGCGTATTCGCCGGATCGCCACAAGATCGCCGCACATCCCTCGGGCGGGATGACCGAGTAGTAGGCATATTCCATCATGCCGATGCGATCGCCCACGCCGATCGCCAATGCCCCCCCGCTGCCGCCCTCTCCCACGACGACGACAACGATCGGGACGGGCAGGCGAGACATCTCGAACATGCTTTGGGCGATGGCTTGGGCCTGGCCACGCTCCTCGGCCCCGATGCCGGGGTAGGCCCCGGAGGTATCAATCAAAGAGATGATGGGCAGTCTGAACTTGGCGGCCAGCTTCATCGCACGGAGGGCCTTGCGGTATCCCTCGGGGTGGGCACAGCCGAAGCAGCAATCGACCTTCTCTTTGGTGTCGCGTCCCTTTCGATTGCCGATGAGCATGGCCTTTCGACCGGCAATCCGGACCATGCCGGTGATGATGGCCTTGTCGTCCCGGAAGGCCCGGTCGCCGTGGATCTCGCAGAAATCCTTGCCGAGCATCGCCAGGTAGTCACTGACCAGGGGACGGCGCGGATGCCGCGCCACCAGGACGACCTCCCACGGCGATAGACGGGAATACGTCTTCTTGAGGGCGTTGGTCAACTCGATCCGCATGGCGCGGATCGTGTCGGCATAATCCCGACCGGTGCGCGCTTGGCTGGCTTCGAGCTCCTCGATCTGTCGCTCGATGCGTAGCAGCGGTCTTTCGAATTCGAGTATGCCGTTCCCGCCGACCCCGTTCCCCGTGGGTTGCGGTTGGGGTATCTGACTCATTGAATGCCTCATGCGCCCGTACCAAACAGACCCGACCCCTCCTTGAAATCGGCCTATCGTATTGGGTTACGGTAGCGCTAGCTTATCATGAGGCCTGGGGCTGGCAAGAAAAAAATTGACTCTGGGGCCGGGTCCGGATAACCTATCGGCCGTGGTCTGGGACGCTTCCTGTGCCTAAGAATCTTAAAATAAACGACTTACAGTCGATTTCGGTCGTCGGGGTCGGGTTACTGGGCGGCTCGGTTGGGTTGGCATTTCGTGCGGCGGGGGGGGCTGCGGAGCGTGTCGGGGTGGGGAGAAGACGGTCTTCCATCACCCGCGCCCTGGCGGTCGGCGCGATCGATCGGGGCACGCTGAGCTATCGCAGCGGCGTGGGAGTGGCGGACCTGGTTATCATGGCCACGCCGATCGGGCGGTTTGAGGCGGTCTTCCGTCAGTTGGCCGATCACCTTCCCGACGGCGCCGTCGTCACCGACGTGGGCAGCACGAAGCGGGAAGTCCTGGCGTTGGCGGCGAGGCTCTTGCCAGCGGGCATCCGGTTCGTCGGATCTCACCCAATGGCCGGCTCGGAGAACGCAGGCGTGGACTTTGCCCGGGCCGACCTGTTCGAGCGGGCCCAGTGCCTGGTCGTTCCCCCCGATGGGGCCGATCCGGAGGCCGTTGACCTCGTTGAGGCCTTCTGGCAGTTCATCGGCATGCGGACCGCCCGGATGTCGGCCGACGTGCACGACCGACTGATCGCCCAGATCAGCCACCTGCCTCACGTGGTCGCCTCTGCCCTGATGGAGGTGGCTGTGGTGGGCGGATCGCTCGATCTGGCCGCTACGGGGTTCGGCGACACGACGCGGATTGCGTCGGGGCATCCCGGGATGTGGCTGGACATCCTGATGACCAACCGCCACTGCGTCGGCGAATCCATCGATCAGCTGATCGATCGCCTCCGGACCGTTCGGGGCTGGCTCGACGCGAACGAGGCGGAGCGGGTCGCCGGCTTCCTCGAACGGACCAAACAGGCACGTGATGAATGGATCCAGCGCCGCTACGCCGATCGCGAGATACAACCATGAGCAGATCCTGGCGGGTTGAGATCGCTCCCGGGACCCCCAACCTGGACAGCCACGGGCATGAGGTCCTGCAAACCGTCCGCGAATTGGGGTTCGCGGATGTGAGATCGGTGGCCAGCTCGAGGTTGTTTCTGCTCGAAGGTCCGCTCGACCGACCCGATGTCGAGCGGATCGCCGCGGATCTCTTGGCAGACCCGGTGACCGAGCGGTTTCGGCTGGTCGGCGAGGACGAGGCGATCCCGCCTCCAGACCAGGGCGGGTCGGTCGAGGTGCACCTTAAGCCTGGCGTGATGGACCCTGTGGCGGCATCGACGCGGCTGGCGATCCGCGATCTGGGATTGGATACCGCGGGGGTCCGAACGGCCCGGCGCTATGTCTTCGAGCCCGATCCTGGCTCTGAGGAACTGGAGACGATCGCGGCCAGTGCCCTGGCCAACGATTGCATCGAGCAGATCGTCGTTGGCGCCCGGCCAGTCAGTTCGGCGCCGCAGACCAAGCCGTACGCGTTCAAGCTCCGAAGCGTGACGATCCGATCGCTGGATGACGATGGGTTGGCGCGGCTGAGCCGAGATGGGCACCTGTTTCTGTCCGTCGAAGAGATGCGGGCCATCCGCGACCACTACCGCGACAAGGGACGTGAGCCCACCGACTTGGAGCTGGAGACGCTGGCTCAGACCTGGAGCGAGCACTGCGTCCACAAAACGCTCAGGAGCGAGATCGTCTATCGTGGGGCCCCCATGCCGGACGGCGGCCTGGGGGGCGGGCCCGCGGAGGGCTCGGGGCAGACCGTCGAACTGCGGTATGGGAACCTCCTACGCGACACGATCGCAGCCGTGACCACCAAGCTAGACAAGCCGTGGTGCATCTCGGTGTTCGAGGACAACGCCGGCATCATCGCGTTCGATGAGGCGTTCGGTCTGGCGTTCAAGGTCGAGACGCACAACCACCCCTCGGCCATCGAGCCCTATGGCGGCGCGGCGACGGGGATCGGCGGGGTCGTCCGCGACATCATCGGGTGTGGCCTGGGGGCCAAGCCCATCGCCAACACGGACGTCTTCTGCTTCGCGCCGCCCGACTACGCCGCCGACCGTCTCCCCCGTGGCGTGCTACATCCTCGCCGGGTGATGAAGGGCGTGGTCGCCGGCGTTCGCGATTACGGCAACCGCATGGGCATTCCGACCGTCAACGGCGCCGTTTACTTCGACGAGCGCTACCTGGGCAATCCGCTGGTCTACTGCGGGACGCTGGGGTTGATCCCGCGGGAGTTGGCCTTCAAGGCCGCCCGACCCGGGGACCTGATCCTCGTCGTCGGGGGGCGGACCGGCCGCGACGGTATCCACGGGGCGACGTTCAGCTCGGCGGAGCTGACCGACTCGCACGCAGACGAGTTCAGCCACGCCGTCCAGATCGGGAACGCCATTACGGAAAAGACGATGCTCGACACGATCCTGCAGGCCCGCGATCACGCCGACGGGTGCCTGTACTCGGCCATCACCGATTGCGGGGCGGGTGGGTTGAGCAGCGCCGTCGGCGAGATGGGCCAGCAGATCGGCGCCCAGGTGGATCTGGAGAATGTGCCGCTCAAGTACGACGGCTTGCGATACGACGAGATCTGGATCAGCGAGGCCCAGGAACGGATGGTGCTGGCCGTTCCCCCTGAGCACTTCGACGCGATCATGGCCATTTTCCAGGCCGAGGATGTCGAGGCCACCGTCATCGGCCGATTTACCGACGACAAGATGCTGACCATTCGCTACGAGGGCACCGGGGTCGGCCAGCTAGAGATGTCGTTCCTGCACGAGGGTCTGCCCAAATCGACGCGGATGGCCGAGTGGACGCCGGACCAGGCCGATCGGTCGGCACCGGTCGCGCCCTCCGCAACGGGCGAGAATGCGTCCGGCGACGTCGACGCCGCCGCGTTGAGGCGGCGGCTGGGGCATCTGAACGTCGCGAGCAAGGCGTGGGTGGTCCGCCAGTACGACCACGAGGTCCAGGCCGGCAGCGTGGTCAAGCCCTTTATCGGCCCGGGCGACGGCCCGAGCGACGCCGCGGTGATTCGCCCACGTCTGGACAGCGACCGCGGCGTGGCGATCGGGTGCGGATTGTGCCCGCACGTCTCGGACAGCGACCCCTATTGGATGGCCGTCGCCGCCGTCGATGAAGCCCTGCGGAACGTGATCTGCGTCGGGGGAGACCCCGAGCGGACCGCCATCCTGGACAACTTCTGCTGGGGTCGAACCGACAACCCCCGGCAGCTCGGCGGGTTGGTCCGTGCCTGCCAGGGCGCCCACGACGCCGCGATGGCCTACGGGCTGCCGTTCATCAGTGGAAAGGATTCCCTCAACAACGAGTTCGCCATCGACCCAGCCGACGTCGACCGACTGACCGACACGCTCCGCGGACACCTGACCGAGACCGGCCGGATCGCGATCCCGCAGACGCTGTTGATCAGCGCGGTCAGCATCGTCGAGGACGTCGGTCGATGCCTGACGATGGACCTGAAGCGACCCGGGAACCCGCTGATCCTGGTCCGCTGCCCCGTCGAGTCGAACGGCCTGCCGACGAGCTACGGCGTTCACCGGGACGTGTCGCGCAACGTCTGCAGCGGGACGCTCGCGGCCGCCCATGACGTCAGCGACGGCGGGATGCTCGTGGCGGTGGCCGAGATGTGTATCGCCTCGGGTCTCGGCGCCGAGATTCACTTGGACGCCGTCGATGCTCCCGACGCGGTCTGGACCGAGACGTCTTGCACCTACGTCCTGGAACTCGCCGAGCCCGACGTCCCGATGGTCTGGCTGAGCGGCGACGAGACCCGCCATGGCACACAGATCGGCCGGGTCGACGAGACCCCGCGCCTCCGCGTCCTCCGGGATGGTCGGACACTCATCGACCTGCCCGTCGACGAGTTGGCCGAGGCATGGCGATCTCCGTTGGCCTGGTAGGCGCGTGAGCTGCGCGATGAGCTACCCCTGGCGCGACCGAAGCGATCCCCGAATGCTCCTGATCGGGCTCGATGGCATCCCCTTTGCGCGGCTCAGCCAGTGGGCCGACGACGGGGTGCTGCCCAATGTGGCCGAGCTCCTCGCCGAGGGCACGGCCGGGCCGCTCGAGAGCACCATCCCGCCGACGACGTCGCCGGCCTGGCAGGTGTGCTTCACCGGCAAGGGCCTCGGCAGCCTGGGGATCTATGGGTTCGCCGAGATCCGGCCCTTCGACGTCCCGCCGCCGCCGCTCGTACCGATCGATTCGGGGCCGATCGTAGGCCAGACCCTCTTCGACGTGCTCAGCCGCGCGGGCAAGCGGGTGATCGCACGGCAGGTTCGGTGCTGCTACCCGGCCTGGGAGATCAACGGATACATGCAGACGGGGTTTCCCACGCCCACGCGCTATGATCCGCGACGCTTCTGGCCGCGCGGGCCCGAGACCATGGCCCGACTCATGGATCACTGGGCCGAGAAGCGACGAGACGCCAACATCCCGTGGGGGTGGTTCAACCTCGAGCAGAGCATGGAGGCCTGCCTCCGCGAGCTTCGCAAGGAGTGCGACGTCGTCATCGACGATCTTCGCCGGATGGACTTCGACTGCTACTGCAACGTCATCGGCGCGACCGACACGACGCAGCATCTGTTCTGGCTGTTCAGCGACCCGTTCCTGCCGATCACCGATCGGGAGCGGCGGCTGTTCGCCGACGTCGTGCCGCACGCCTACCGCATGGTCGATCGGCTGATCGCGCGGCTGCTCGACGTCGTGCCGACCGACGTCCCGATGGTGTTCGTGAGCGACCACGGGGCCGGCCGCGAGGCCACCCGTATGTTCCGCCTCAACCACTGGCTGATTCAACAGGGTTGGGCAAGACCGCTCGACTCGAACGACGCCGTCGAGCGTCCCGTCCCGCCGCCCTTGCGCGACCTGCCCGATACCCCGCAGCGACTGGCGGAACGGCGGGCCCGTCTGGGGCGGAACCGTCGGTCGGCCTGGCGACGGCAGGCGATTCCCCTGGCCACCAGCTATGTCCGGGCCATGCTCCCCGAAGGCGTGGTCGACTGCCTCCGCCGGATCGCCTGGCGGCCCTACACCACGCCCCAGTTCAGTCGGCCCAAGCCGTATCCGTTTGACATGTCGAGCACGCGGGCGTACGGCTACGGGTTCGGCGAGTGCTGCGGCAGCGTCGTGATCAACCTTCGCGGTCGGCAGGGGGGAGGCATCGTCGAGCCGGGCCAGGACTACGAACCGTTGCGCGACCAGATCATCGGCGCCCTGATCGCCCTTCGCGATCCGGCCAACGACGAGCCCGTCTGCGAGGCGGTGTGGCGACGCGAGGAACTCTATCAAGGTCCTTATGCAGACCAGGCGCCGGACATCGTCTTCCTGCTCCACGGCGACTACCGATGCGACTTGTCCCCGGCCGGCCCGATCGTGGACAACGCCGATGAATCGAAGATCTTCACCCGCTCCGGCGAGCACACCCGCTGGGGAACCTGCATCGGCCGGGGCGACGCGTTCCCCCGTCGCGGGTCGCGACGGGACGATGCCCGGCTGGTCGATGTCGCCCCGACCGTGCTGGCCCTGATGGGCGTGCCGGTGCCCAGCGACATGGACGGCCGGGTCCTGACCGGTTGGCTGGCCGACGATTTCCGCTACGAGACGGGACCACCCAGCCCCCCGCCGCCGACCCCGGTCGCCACGCGGACCGAGCCCGATATGACCGAAGAGGAGATGGCCCAGATCACCGAACGGCTGCGGGACCTGGGGTACGTCGAGTGATGGGCATCGGGGAGGGACCTGCTGGCGCACCTGTGTCTACGGAAAGATGTCTGCGAAGTCGTTGGGATCCGGGTCGTATCCTCGCTGATAGAAGATCTCACCGAACACGAACGCGAAGATGTCGTCGAGGGTGGCAGTGCCGTCCATCATGGCCCCGAGCAGATTCCGTCCGGGCATGAAGTCTCGGACCAGAGCGACGTGCCCATCGTAGTAGGCGACGTTCCCCCGTTTGACCGCGTCCGGTTGTGCCGGTTCGTCGGGAAACGGCGGGCTGGTGAAGCCGACCACGGGCTGGCCGTGGTACTGTCCGATCTCGCTCTGGCCGTAGTAGTAGATCGGGTCGCTGCACTCCCATCCTCCTCCCATCCGGCCTTGGTAGTACTGGGGTTCGGCGACGTGGAACTGCCAGCTCTCATCGGCGGCCATCTGGAGCGAGCTGGGGGAGTAGACTTGGCTGAGCTTCACGATGTTCCCGAATCCGCCGGCAAAGCCGCCGTATTCCCACGGTTCCATAGGCTCGAAGGGGAGGATCCACCTTCTCCCCAGGCAGCTCCGGGTGAAGTTGAAGACGCTTTGGCTCTTGTGGGGGATTCGCTCGAAGTCCGGGCAACGGTAGAGGTCCGCAAACCGCGTGTACGGGAACATCGAGCCGGTCGTGGGAACGTAGCCCTCCATCCATGTGTCGCCGGCGCCATTGATGGCATCCGGCCAATCCTCTTCGGCCTTGCCACAGATGTATGAGATGTTCCTGGTCAGCCAGTTCTCCCTGTTCACCTCCTCGCGCAGGGTGAGATCCGTTCTGCCGGGCACGAGACCGTCCAGCCCGTCCTCCTCCCGGGGTTCCGTCGGCGACACACCGTGAGCCCCAAACGGTGGCTCCTCGTCGTAGTCGTTTGCGTAGAGCAGCATGGACTTGACCAACTGCGTGATCCGCGATGCGCAGACCGACGACCGCGCCTGCGCCCGCGCCTTGCTGAGAGATGGCAGCAGGATGCTGATCAGCAGGGCGATGATGGCCACCACGACCAGCAACTCGATCAACGTGAAGCTGAGGCGGTTGTGACCAGCGCGATAGACATCCCTCACGATTACCTCCTCCACACATGCCAGTGTTCAGGGCTCGCGGGGGCCAGAGCCTTCCCAGCGTTCATTAGGTGCTCACAGGTATTGTACACGCGTGACGCGGATCGAAGAAGGCATCCTCCCAGGTGCCAACAGACGGACGCCGTGATGCGTTCCTGACAGGCCGACTAGCGCTGATGAGCGATGACAGGAGGAAGCTGCCTCGGACTATGCCGTTTTACCACTTGACGCACCAGAAATGGCGTAGACAATGGAAGGCCTGCCATGGGGGACTTGGGGAGCTGAGGCTACGTGTGAGAGGAAAATGCCATGGTGCACTCGTTTCGACTGAGTTGTTTGATTGCAGCCCTTGTTGCATGCGTGCTCGTGTTGGCCGGAAGCGTCCAGGCCGACCCGCCCTACTGGCACAGGATGGTGGTTGACTCTGGCGGAAGCGGCTGCGGGCGCTACTGTTCCTTGGCCTTCGATCCGAATGGGGACCCAGCGATCGTGTACATCGATGGCGAGGGTGCCGGTGTGTCGGGGGGGGATCTGGTGTGTTCGAGGCTCGACCGCGAGAGCGGGGTCTGGAACACAAGCGTCATTCCATCGCCAAACCACCTGGGAAGGTGTACCCTCAAGTTCCAGCCGAACGGCTACCCGGCCGTCTCCTTTGCGCACCTCGCCCCCAACGATCTATGGGGGATCGGGTACGCATGGGAGGACGCCGGGGGGTGGAACGTACGAGAGTCGATATACGACATGTCCGTCTACGCGCCGCCGCTTGGGCGTGTCGCCCTTGGGTTTGACGGGTCAGGAGGCCCGTGGGTCGCTGAGTCCATCGATTTCCTCACGCTTGCCTTCATCGTCTACGCAACTCCTGAGACCTCTCCCGGGGGAGACTGGGCGATCGGCATCGCCGATCATACCGCAGCAGGGCCGACATACGGGCTTGGGCAGGTCTCCCTTGCGATGGGACCGACTGGATGGCCCAGGATCTCCTATGACATGGTTCCGTACGCTGGGTACTTCCCGATGAAGTACGCGTCGTACGACCCGCCCGCCCCAATCGACCCGAATGTGCAGTGGCCCAACCAGGTCATCTATGCGCCCGATCCGAACGAGGGAATGGACCCCAACACAATGACGGGATATCCTTGTCTTGCCTTCGATGGCGCCGGCACACCGTCAGTAGCTTGCACCTGGCATGAGAAAATCGGGGTTCAGTGGTCGGACTGGATCGCTTGGGCAGTGCGCGATGTCGGTGGATGGACGATTACCAAGATCACCGACGAGATCTCTCTGGATGCGAATGATGTCTGCTGCCTGGCATTCCGGGGCGACGGGAAGCCGGGCATTACGTTCCGGGGGGCTCATGAGGGGCAGAACAAACCGCTGATGTACGCGTGGCTGGATCCGAACGACGTCTGGCAGATTCGCTCCGTGGATTGGATCGGAGACGTCGGGCGGTATCATTCGTTGGGAACGGACCCGAACGGGCTCCCGGCGGTCGCCTACTACGATGCCACCGAGGGATTGCTGATCTACGCGGAGACTTCGGACGTCCCGGATACCTACACGCTGACGCTCGGAACGACCCAAGGTGGGGGAACGGTCGAAGCTGACCCAAACGTCAATCCAGATTGGGGCGCATACGCGTACGGGACGGTCGTCACGCTCACAGGTGTGCCCGACGAGAATCGTGCGTTTTCCCGTTGGCTCATCTATGACCCCAATCACCCCAGTGATCCCAACCACGCAGCCCAGGACAGCAACAACCCAACCCAGATACTGATGGATCGTGACCGGCAGGTAGACGCCGTTTTCATCTGCGTTACCGGGGGCGGCCTGGGGTTGCCCCTGGGATTCACGATGCTTGTGCTGGCCTTGGCGAAGGTCGGCGTGCGAACCCGCGAATTCTGTTGACTTTGCGGGCCCAGCCACTATCATGCCCGGACCATGTCTACACCCAATACGCCACCGGAACGTCCCGAGTCGGAAACGCCGTCCTTAGCTCCCAAGCAAGGCCACTGGTGGTCGGAGATGACCGGCTATCACTGGTGGGTCTTCCTGCTGGCCACGCTCGGCTGGATGTTTGACTGCATGGACCAGCGGCTGTTCGTAATCGCCAAGCAGCCCGCAATGCGGGAGCTTCTGGGAGCCGATGGATCGCCTCAACGTGTGCTGCAATACAGCAGCTATGCGATGACGGCCCTCATCTTCGGCTGGGCGACCGGCGGGATCATCTTCGGGATGATGGGCGACCGTCTCGGGCGTGTCAAAACTCTGGCGGCCACGGTGTTGTGCTACTCCATCTTCACCGGGCTGTCGGGGTTGTCCATGTACTGGTGGGACTTCTTGCTCTATCGGTTCTTGACGGGGCTGGGCGTGGGCGGTGCGTTCGCAGCGGCCGCTACGCTCGTGGCGGAAACGATGCCGACCCGAGCCAGGCCCTACTGTTTGGGTCTGATGCAGACCCTCTCGGCCGTGGGGAACATCACGGGTTCGTTCATCAGCGGATACCTTGCTTGGCGCTGGATGTTCGGCGTGGGCATACTTCCCGGTTTGCTGGTCGTCCTGTTTGTCTTCACCTTGAAGGAACCGGAACGATGGACCCACGCCAAGAAGGAAGTCCACGAGGGCATGGGGCATATACAGGAGTTATTCCGCGACAGTAAGTGGCGGTTCCACACGATCATCGGCGTCGGGTTGGCCGTCTCCGGCGTCGTGGGGCTGTGGGGTGTTGGGTTCTGGAGCCCCGAACTGATCCGGTCGGTCGTGCCCGATGCCGCCCACAGCAAGATGGTCGTTCAGCGAGGAACGATGCTTCAGGATGTCGGGGCACTTCTGGGAATGCTGTTCTTCAGCATAATGGCCGTTCGGATCGGCCGCCGGCCGGCCTTCGCCCTGTCATTCGTCCTGGGCTTCTTGACGATCGCAATGGCCTTCGGCTTCATGCGGGCCGAATGGCAGGTGTACCTGATGGTGCCCTGCATGGGGTTTGCGACGCTGATGGTCTTCGGCGGCTACTCGATCTACTTCCCGGAGCTGTACCCGACGCGGTTGCGGAGCACGGGAACGGGATTCTGCTATAACGCGGCGCGCTATCTCGCCGCGGGATCACCCATGGTGCTCGCGGGGTTGGCGTACCAGCTGAGGGGCGTGTTTCCGGACAATGCCTTCCGCGTGGCGGCCGTGCTGGTGGCCAGTTTCTACTTCGTCGGCCTGATCTTCGTCTGGTACGCCCCTGAGACCAAGGACCAGCCGCTGCCCGAGTAGCTACTCCCCGAGGCGGCACGTCGAGTCTTGTCGGTTTTTCCGGATACGATCAGCCACGGTATGGACATTCGTTGGTGTTTCGGGGAGGCTATCCGGCCAATCCTCGTCCGCCGGTCCATCCGAATGCAGACGGTGGTCGGTGACGGGGGCAACGCCCGAGACATCTGCGGCACAGGAGAGGAGATCACGATGGCGAGGTCTAAGACAAAGGCTAAGGTCCGCGTAGGCATCATCGGTCCCGGTGGCGTGGGAGCGGATCGTGCGCACAAGCTCAACATGGAACCGAATTGCGAGGTCGTGGCGGCGGCTGACGTCGACGAGAAACGCATCGTCGATCTGCGCAAGCGACTGGGCAAGGACGACATCACCGCCTATCTGGGGCCGAACGGCTACAAGAAGATGATCGCCACCGAGAACCTGCAGGCCGTTGGCGTGTTCGGGCCGCATTCGCTGCACCACGCCCACGCGTCGCTGGCGCTCCAGAACAACTGCCACGTGCTGATCGAGAAGCCGATGGCCAACGGCGTCGCCAAGGCCGTCGACCTCTACAAGCTCGCCCGCAGGAAGAAGCGCATCTTGCTGATCCACTATCAGCGGCACTTCGAGCCCGTTTACGTCACGGCCAAGCGTCTGCTGGACAAGAAGATCCTGGGCAAGCTGCACCACTTCTACTGCTACATGGCCCAGGACTACCGGATCGTTGGCGGCTGGCGGTTGGTCAACCGGATCGCCGGCGGCGGACAGATCAACGACTCGGGCAGTCACTACCAGGATATCATGATCTGGATGACGGGTCTGATGCCGGTTCGCGTCGAGGGGTCGACCGACAAGTACATGGACGGCAAGCCGCACGACATCGAGATCAACAGCTCCCACCACGTCGAGTTCGAGAAGGGCCTCACCGGTCGGATGATCATCATCGGCGACTACCTCGGCGGGTTCGTCGACGACGTCATCATCGAGGGCGAGAAGGGCGTTATGAAGCTCACCGGCGGCAAGATCGTCCTGCACGCCCGCGGCAAGGTCAAAGAACTCCCCATGGACGTGCCGAAGAAGTGGCCCAAGGATCCCTGCAACAACTTCGGCGGGTTGCTCGACGGTCGGTACAAGGAGAACTGCGTCGACGGCATCCTCGGCGCCCGCGTGGCCATGCTGACCGAGGCGCTGCTCGAGAGCGGCCGCAAGCACCGGCCCGTCGAATGCAAGGACATGCTCAAACGCGCGGGCCTGACCTACCGGGACATCCGATAGGGCCGGCACATGCTAGGGCCCGTAGGTGTAGCTTGCGTACCGCGCCTGCGTCCTTGTGTGCTTGAGGTCGCTGCCCTTACAATGCCGAAGGATGGTGGGCAAGCGTCTGCTGGGTGAGCCAGAGGCCACGGAGTCTGGAACAAGCGACCAGCGCGCCGTGATGGCGAGAATACGAGATCTGAGCAAAGCGCCGATCACGGAAGCGGTCATCGACCTTCGGGCAACGCTCCCTGAAGGCTTTGATCCCGGGGAGTTCTCTGGTCTCAGGTCGGCGCTTTCTCATCGCTATCCGGATGTCGAAGAGCATCGCCTCTTCCGGCAGAAGATCGAGTTGGGAGCGGACGGCAAGCAGCATTCCCGCGAAGATCGGGGACTTCAGGGATTCTTCTTCAGGTCCGAGGATCACCTCGACCTCGCCCAATTCAGAATCGATGGGCTTACGTTCAACCGACTGAAACCCTATACAAACTGGGAGGATGTTCTGGCGAAAGCTCGGGAGGTCTGGTCCCTCTATTGCCAGATTGCCTGCCCCGACGTTGTGACGAGAATAGCAGTGCGGTACATCAACCACCTGAAGATAGAGCGGCAAATCAGCAGGATTTCTGACTATCTGACCTCCCCGCCACCCATTCCGCCTGAGGCGCCGGGGAGCATGAGCAGTTTCATCACGAAGGTGGTGGTGTTGGATGCGGAGGAGGGCATCGCCGCCAACGTCATCCAAGCGCTTGAAAAGGACGTTGAGTCACAGTTTCCTACGATTATACTAGACATAGACGTGTACAAGACGAGGGATTTCGGCAGCCAGGACGAGGAGGTCTGGCTCACGTTCGGTGCGCTCCGCGAGCTGAAGAACCGGATCTTCTTCGGCAGCGTGACGGAGACAACGGTGGAGTTATTCGAATGACTGCGATAGCAGCGGGCCCTCAATGCTCTAGCTTCCGTAGCGTGCCTCGTGATCGTGGTGTCAGTCCCGAGGCTAAAAGGCTGGCAGAACGCCTCTGGAAGACGATTGGTGAGCTTCTGGAAAGCGAGGCCCTCGGCGACCCCGTGCGAAGGACACTTCTCGCCCTTGAAGAAGCGTGTGGCGAGTCCTGGGAGGGAAACTGGGATGGCTATGGTGCCAGACCAGTCTCGGAGGCGGCGCGCTACCATGCGGAGCAGTTCATCAACATGCTTCCCACAGGTATCCCCGTTCCTGAGGTCAGCGTCGAGCCAGATGGCGAGATCGCATTCGAGTGGCATCGGGGTCGGTCTGGCGTCTTGTCCGTTAGCGTCGGCGATAGAGGCAGACTGACCTACGGTGGGCTGTTCGGAAGAAGCAAGACACATGGAGTCGAGTACCTTGAGGATGAGCTTCCTGAGACGATTGCTGCGCACCTGCGCAGGGTTCTTTCGCGGTGACCCGAGTCCTGCTCCTGTACACGACCTGGCTCCCACTCATCTCCTCGCTCGTTTCTTGACGAGCAAGAATCACTTCAGCACCGAGAGAAACGAGGTGAAGGCAGCTGCGTTCTTGCCCCCTCCAGATCTCAAGCTTTCCGTGTTTGACATCATGCACTTGTCAGAACAGCAGATATGGGCCATTGGAAAGAAACATGTTTGCGAACCCCGAGGCAAAACGCTCTACGGGCGCGGTCAGTTTCCAGTTTCCACCGCGGTAGGCGTGGGGCTGAGGGTGGAAGTGGACAACGACCCGCCGCGGCACGCCAGCCTTTACGGATGGCCACCGGAGAAATCCGAGCAGAAGGTCGTGGCGCTGCAGCTCGCAAAGCGGGCCGAGCTAAAGCGGGTCCCTACCGGATAGTCTGTCAGCGGGTCGAGATGTGGCCAGTGGAGGCGCGACAGAACTCGTAGAGGGCAAACGCTCCGCGGATGCCCCGATCAGCGGATCTGACTAATGTACGCCGGCTTCTCCCGCGTCGATATCACGCCTCCGGTGGCCAGCCAGACGGACATGTACGTTCCCATCCTCGGGTGGGCCAACGAGCGGGGCAAGCTTGTCGATGCGGTCCGCGATCCGCTGTACGCCAAGGGACTGGCCTTGTCCGACGGCCAGCGACGGGCCGTCCTCGTCGTGTGTGATTCGCTGGGCGACCACGTCGGCTACAGCATGCCCGCCCGTCGGCTGATCGAGGAGCGGACAGGCCTCCAGCCCGACGAGATCATCATCCTTGCCACGCATGCCCATGCCACGCCGGAGACGTGCGACATCGGCGATCGGCCGGTCGATCCGCGCTGGGTGGCGGAAATGTCCGAGCGGATCGCCCGCTGCGCGGTTCAGGCGGTCGAGAACTCCCAGCCGAGCCGACTGCGACTGATCCGCCGCGAGGTCCCGGGCCTGAACGCCAATCGTCGCCGGCCCGATCGGCCCTGTGATCGCGAGATGTTCGTGCTGTTGGCGGAAGACCCAACCGGCAGGCCGTTAGGGGCGCTCGTGGCGTTCGCCGCGCATCCGACGACGGTCCAGGTGCATCCGTTCTACTCAGCCGACTACGTTGGCCACGCGATGGGCGTGATCGAGTCGGCGATGGGCGGCGACTTCGTCAGCGTGTTCGCCAACGGGTGCTGCGGCGACATCCGGCCCGAGGCCCCGGAGAACGAGTCTGGCCTGGTCCAACAGGGACAGGTGGTCGGCGAGGCCGGGCTGGAATTGATCCACGCCATCGCAGACGGGGAAGGCGAGCCGATCGACAGCACGTTACGGACGGCCGCCCGCAACGCGACGGTCCATCGCCAGCCGTTGCCTCCCCTGACAGCGCTGCTTGCCGAGCGGGAGCGGATCGTCGAGGCGTTGGGCGGCGATCTGAGCATCCCGGATCGCTGGCCGGACGGCCTGCGGTCGGATCTGTGGTACCTGGACGAGAAGATCGCGCTGGCGCGTGGCCCGGCGAGCTGGTCCGTGCCGATTCGTGGGATGGCGGCCGGGGTCATGCGACTGGTCGCGCTGCCTTGCGAGCCGCTGGCCCGCGTGGGCGCGTACATCCAGTCGAAGGCCTCAGGTCCCAAGCCGCTGGTCGTCGGCTACGCCGACCCGATGTTGGGTTACGTCGGCATGCAAGCGGATTATGATGAGGGGGGATATGAGTCCATCCCGGCGCGGTGGGCGCGCCTGGGTCCCGGAAGCGGTGAGGCCATCACCGCCGTGGCGCTCGAGGTGTTGGAGGAGTTGAACCGTGGGTAGGGCGAAGACGAAGGGGGTTCGTGGGCGTCAGAGGGGATCCGTCGCCGGTTCGACTGGACGCCGCGTCGGGCGGCGCGACAAGGACAAGCTGGCCATCCACGGTGGCACCCCGGTTCGAACGAAGCCGTTCCCGCAACGTAGGCCCTTCGATCAGCGCGAGATCAAGGCCGCCACGGCGGCGATTCGTTCGCAGAACCTCTTCTGGAGCGGCGGCAAGTACGTCGTCGCGTTCGAGAAGAAGTTCCCCGGCTACTACGGCCAGAAGTACGGCGTGGCGGCGACGTCGGGGACGGCGGCCATCCATCTGGCGGTCGGTGCGATCAACCCGAACCCCGGCGACGAGATCATCACCGCCCCGATCACCGACCTGGGCAGCGTTGTGCCGATTCTGCTGCAGAACGCCATCCCCGTCTTCGCCGACGCGGACCCGGCCACCATGAACATGACGCCGGAGACCGTCGAGGCGAAGATCACCCAGCGGACGCGGGCCATCATCGCCGTCCACCTGTTCGGCAACGCGTGTGAGATCGACGCGATCCGGCGGATCGCGCGGCGGCATCGGATCCCGCTGATCGAGGATTGCAGCCAGGCGCACGCGACGCGCTACAAGGGCAAGTACCTGGGAACGTTCGGCGACATCGCGGCCTTCAGCATGCAGCAGTCGAAACACATGACGACAGGCGACGGCGGCATCGCCATCAGCAACAACGCGCGGTACGGCAAGCGGATGAAGGCGTTCCAGGACAAGGGCTGGCCGTATCTGCGGTTCGGGCGGCGGGCGTATCGGTTCCTGGCCCCGAACTACCGGTTCAACGAGCTGCAGGCGGCCGTCGCGCTGGAGCAGCTCAAGAAGGTGCGATCCGTGGCCCGACGTCGTCAGAGGCTGGGGACGTTGCTGAGCAAACTGATCGCCGGGGCGCCCGGGGTCCTGCCGCCGGCCGTCACGCCCGGATCGGAGCACACGTATTGGCTGTATCCGCTGCGGATCGTCGGCGGGCCGGCCAAGCGGTTCTGCAAGGTGCTGGCGGCCGAGGGCGTCGGGGCCTGGGCGAACTACATCGGCGTGCCCATCTTCCTGTGCGCCGAGACGCTGACCCACAAGAACACGTACGGGGATTCGCACTGCCCGTTCACGTGCCCGTCCGCTGGGCGCGAGTACGAATACGTCGACGGCATGTGTCCCGGAGCCGAGGAGGGCCTGAAGCACGTCGCGCCCATAGCCCTGCACGAGCACTACACCGAACGCGACATCCGCGACACCGCCCGCGCCATCTGCAAGGTGGCTCAGGCGCTGTATGGGGGCTAGACATTCTGCTGAATCGCCGTGTACGCAGTCTCGGGGGAGATTGCGTGGAGGGACGACCCATGACGATCAGGTCCGTCAACCGACGAACGTTCATCAAGGGCGCAGCCGGGGCGACGGCCGGGTTGGCGCTGTCGCCCGCGGACGTCTTGCGCGGAGCAGAGACTCAGAAGCGGCGTCCGACGAACCTGCTGTTTGTCCTCGCCGACCAGTGGCGATTCAGTGCGTTCGGGCATGGGACCGATCCGATGGTCCGGACGCCGCACTTCGACCGCCTGGTCAGCCAGGGCGCGCGTTGGACGCGGGCGTACGCGGCCAACCCGCTCTGCTCGCCGAATCGGTCGGCGATCATCACAGGGCGGTTCCCGCATCAGACGGGCATGATCAGGAACAGCATCATGCTGCCGCCGCGGGAGCGCTGCATCGGGCACGTCTTGGCGGAGGCGGGGTACACCACGCACTACATCGGCAAGTGGCACATGGACGGCGAGGACAAGCCAGGCTTCGTTCCGGCGGGATGGCGGCGTCGGGGTCTCGCCGGCTTCGAGGGCTTCAACCGGGGGCACTTCTACTACAAGTCGCCGACGTTCAGCAGCGACGGCCGGCCGATGAGGCCCAAGGGATACGAGCCGACCTTTCAGACGGACCTCGCCATCGAGTTCATGAAGCAAAACAGGCAGCGGCCGTTCTTCTGCTATCTGTCGTGGGGCCCGCCGCACATGCCCTACAACCCTCCTGCGTCGCACAAACGGTACGATCCCGACAAGCTCGCCTGGCGTCCCAACGTCCCGCCTGCGATGCAGCGAGACAAGAAGACCCGCAAGCACCTGGCCGGCTACTACGGGCTGTGCGAGTCGCTTGACCACGAGATGGGACGTTTGCTGGCGGCGCTGGACGAGCTGAAGATCGCCGACAATACGCTGGTCGTCTTCACGTCCGACCACGGCGACATGCACGGCTCGCACGGCAAGCGGTATAAGGGTCATCCCGAGGAGGAGTCGCTGCACATCCCCCTGTTCATGCGCCTTCCCGACCGCATCCAGGCAGGGCAGACGCCGGACACCCTCATCAGCTCGATCGACCTGATGCCGACGATGCTGTCGATCTGCGGGCTGGAGTCGCCGGGCACGTGCACCGGACGAAACCTGTCGACGGCCGTGCTCGGCGGACCGGCACCCACCGTCGAATCGGTCTACGCGGAAGGACGCATGCAGCTCGACCGCGCCTGGCGGGCGATCGTCACGCCGCGTCACAAGCTCGCCGTCGACATCGCTGGCCAGGTCACGCACCTGTTCGATCTGGCCAAGGATCCCTACGAGATGAAGAATCTGGCTGACGAGCGGGCACACGTTGCGCTGAAGGAGGCACTGCTCGCCCAACTCCGCCGCTGGGCCAAGGAGACGGGCGACCCGTTCCCCAAGACCCCGACGGCCGCCAAGGCGATGTACACCGACGCAGAAGCGCTCTGAGTCGCGAAGCGTCCGCCGACGGCGAGGGGGGCTGAGAGGACCGCTGAGGACGGGATTCCTGGGTGGTCGCCGCATCTCCCATTTCGCTCAGGGCGACGGTATCATGAAGAGCACGTCAGAGGCCCGATCCTCGGCCGTGGGGCCTGATCGTCTGGTGTTGGCCAAATAGAGCACTTCTCTGGTGACGCAGATGTCCCGCAAAGGCGAAGACCCAAACCAGCTACTTCTCTTCGAACACCGCGTCCCTGAGCTCCTCAGCGTCGAGGAGATCTTCACCCGTGCGAGCGAACAGCTGCTGGGTCAGCTCTACGAGGACCGTCGGATTGAGAGAAAGCCCCCTGGGATTCACGCTGCATCCCTGGCCGAGTACCTTTCGATGTTTGCCAACACGCCGCCAGAAGGCGGGCTTGTGGTTGTCGGTATCGAAAACGCCGGACGTCTCACGGGTTGCCGTTCTTTGTCGCCGAGCAAGTTGAGTAATCTCGAAAGGGCCGGCCATACTCACTGCCCTGACGCCCGATGCGAGACGAGACGTGTGCCTGTGACCAACGCGGACGGGGAGCCGGATTTCCTGCTCCTGTTTCGTATCTGGCACCGAGAGGACCGCGTCGTCGAAACCGTTAAGGGCAACGCGTACATCCGGATAGGCGCATCGAAGAAGCGGCTCAAGGACTCAGAGAAGCGGGAGCTTGAGATCTCCCGAGGCCAGGTACAGCTGGAACTCGAGCCCTGTCCGAGCTATCGGTTCCCAGAGGATTTCGATCTCGCGCTGGTCCAGCAGTTCGCCACGAGCTTCATGAGTAGCCGCGGGCTTGAACAGGGCGGACGTACCTCCGAAGAGATCCTCGAGTTGCGCCACTTGGGGAGACGTGAGGAGAGTGGTTTCATCCCGAACCTGGCCTGCGTACTCCTGTTCGCGAAGGATCCCGTGCTTCGCGTGCCCGGGTGCAAGATACGCTTTCTGAGGTTCGAAGGTGAGCGAGAGGGAACGGGTGAGAAGTTCAACGCTATCAAGGACATTTGGCTCGAAGGCCCCGTGCCGCGACTCATTGAGGCGGCGGAGAAGGTCGTCGAGGCGCAGCTTCGTGATTTCAGCCGCCTTGACGCTGACGGCAAGTTCGATATCACCCCGGAGTACCCTAAGCTTGCATGGTACGAGGCCGTTGTGAACGCCTGCGCTCACCGCTCATACGGGTTGAGTAACATGAACATCTTCGTGAAGATGTTTGACGACCGTCTCGTCATCGAAAGCCCAGGCGGGTTCCCTGGGATCGTCACGCCGCAGAACATCTATGAGGTGCATGACCCTCGCAACCGGTTCCTCATGGAAGCGATGTTCTACCTGGACTTCGTCAAGTGTGCGCACGAAGGAACCCGACGGATGCGCGACACGATGAGGGAGATGGATCTTCCGGAGCCCGAGTTTTCTGAGAAGGAGAGGAACTACAACCTGGTCCGCGTTACGTTGCGCAACAGCATCGATCAGCGCAAGATCTGGATCGATTCTGACGCAAGCGCACTTGTCGGGGAGGCAATCTTCGGCTCGCTCACTGACAAGGAACGGAGAGCGGTCAACTTCGTTGCGGAGAACGGCACGGTCAACGTAAGCCAGGTCCAACGTCTCACGGGCAGCAGTTGGCACTGGGCCAAGAAGCTACTGATGGGGCTCGTCGACAAGGGGATTCTGGAGCATCGCGTCAGAAGTGACCTGGACAGGGATTCAAAGGCCCACTTCGTTCTCAGACGCTCCGATTCGGCACGCTAGTCCGCTCTCGCCATGCCAACATGGCCTGTCTGCGCTCAGCGTGGCAGCGGCCGTCCTCGCTGCCGCCGCGGTGCACGTCCAGCGGCGTCCGCCAGTCAGGGCAGGCGATTCTCTAGGCGCTCGAAGGGCGCTTTCGTCCGCTTGGCCGCATAGCCGCTTGGTGAGTAGACCAGGCCGTATTGATCGTGTCGGTAGTCGCCGTGTTCGTTCAGGTCGGCCGCCTTCGTGTAGGCTGTGACGGCCTCTGTTCTCCGGCCCAGCAGGTCCAGCATGTGGCCTTGCCAGATCAGCGAGACCGCCATGTCCCTGCTGGATTTCCCACGCGCCTGCTCGTGCATCTTCCTGAAGACGGCCAGTGCCTCTTCATATCGTTTCAGATCGTACAGGGCGAAGCCGGTCCTCATCAGCGCACGCGGATCGCTCAAGTCCCTGAGTCGTTCTTCGGTATAGGCCTTGGCAATCTTCTCGCTGCCGCTGCGTCCCCAGCCCACCAGGCGAAGCATCTCCGTCAGGGATTCGTTCCGTTTCTTCCGCCAATCGCGAAGATGGCCTTTCCAGGCCGACAGGTCGGGGCGTGGGCCCTTCGATACCTTCCTGGCGAAGGCCCGCAGCTCGGCGAAGAACCGCTCGGGTTCATCGTCGAACACGCTGTGGCCTGAATGCTCGAACAAGACCAGCCTCGCCCCAGGATGGTCCTTGTGCAGCTTGCCCGGCTTGTCCGTGTTCCAGGTGAGATCCCACTTGCCCTCGACAATCAGCGTGGGAATCGGGCAGCCCTCAAAAGCGCCGCGGAGGTCGACGCGTCGGACGTGCCGGCTCATCAGTGCGTTGAAATGGGTGTCGTGCTTCCATTCGTAGAGGGCGATCCGGGCCGACTTCTCCGGCGACGGCTTGTAGTAGTGTTGACGCTTCCAGTCGCCGTTCAGGTGCCGGTTGTAGACTTGCTGCTCCATTGACAGCCCCGGGGTCTTCGTGATCGCCCTGATCCTCCGCCGCTCGTCTCTGGAAAGGAAGTCCTGCTGTCTCGAACGACCGAGCTCGATGGGCATGGCCACGGACGATCCCACCAACACCAGACCGGCCAGGGGATCGGGGTATCTGACGGCGTAGCACTGCGCCAGAAGCCCGCCATAGGAGAAGCCCAGGACGATCCATCGGTCGACCCCCAGGGCCTTGCGCAGGCGCTCCAGATCGTCGACGGCCTGGTCGACGGTGTAGTACGGGCCTTCCATGTAGTCCGAAAGACCGCAACCCCGTTGATCGTAGTAGATCACCTTGGCGAAGTCTTTGGCTCGGGAGAACGCGGGATGAAAGCAGTGATGGGTCCCCCCGGGGCCGCCATGGAGCAGGACCATGGCAATGCCCTTCCCCTCCTGTTCCGTGTAGAGCCGGCAGTCGCCGATATCGACGCGCTGCTTGGTGATGTCCATCGCGTCGCAGAGACGGGGGATCTTGGGGATGTCCCGAATCACGCGCCGTTCGATGTGGACCACGCGGTCCAGCACCGTCTCTCTCTTCTCTTCGGCGATTCCTTTCGGCTGCAGGGCCGAAAACGGCAGCATGCCAAGGCATACGGCGGCAGCTGGCAGGTACAAAGGCGGCTTGGGCATTGGCTTAGAGCGCATTTGGGGGGGCTCCACATCTCGGTGTCCGAGGGACGATGGATCGATCGAGGGAGAGGATCGACGCTGACGACTTGCCACACAGGCGCCCTCTACCCGTCTCTGTTGTCACAGACGCTCCCGGTCTATTTCGAGAGATTCAGACTGGATCCGGCCTCGATGCTTCGCTCGATTGGCATGATGCGCTCAAGGAAAGTCGACCATGGCCATCCGACTGACAGCGCGCCATCCGCCTACTTCTGCTTGTCCGTCTTGGCCGCGCGTTGGATCAGGATCTGGACGTGGTTGGCCACGCATTCGGCGAGGGCCTCGAGGTTGTAGCCGCCCTCCAAGACGCTGACGTATCGACCGCGACAGTGCTCGTGGGCGAAATCGAGCGTGGCGGCGTGTATGTGGTTGAAGCCGTCGACCGTCACGTTCATGGAGGCCAGCGGGTCGCGGGCGTGGGCGTCGTAGCCGGCGGAGATCAAGACGAAGTCGGGCTTGAACTTCTCGGCGGCCGGCAGGAACTTCCGCTCGAAGGCCTCCCGATAGGCGTCGTCTCCCAATCCCGGCGCCATCGGCAGGTTCAGCACCGTCCCAGCCCCGGCGCCCTTCCCATTCTCCTGAGGCCAACCCGTCCCCGGGTAGCACGTGCTGGGGTGTTGATGGAAGGAGCAGTAGAAGATCGTCGGGTCCTCCTCGGTGCTGTGCTGCGTCGCGTTGCCGTGGTGGACGTCCCAGTCGAGGATGAGGACCCTGCCGACCTTGTGCTTCTTCTGCAGGTGCTTGGCGGCAATCGCGATGTTGTTGAACAGGCAGAATCCCATCGAGCGTCTTCGCTCGGCGTGATGGCCCGGCGGCCGGACGGCGGCAAACCCGTTTGCGCACTTGCCCGACGCCACGGCATCGACCAGCTCGAGTAATCCCCCCGCCGCCAGAAGCGCGATGTCGTAGGACTCAGGGCAGATGGCGGAGTCGGGCGTGTCGATGAAGCGCATTTGCTTCTTGCAGGTGCTGCGGACCCGGTCGATGTAGTCTCGATCGTGGATCAGCTCGATGGACGCCAGATCGGCCGGCTTCGGTGTGATCTGTTCTGCCTGCACGACGAGACGTTCTCGTTCGAGCCGTGCGTCGATGGCGGCCAAGCGCTCCGGGCGCTCGGGATGGCCCTGTCCGGTGTCGTGAAGTCGGTAGCGCTTGTCGAGGAGTAGACCGGTTTTCGGCATAACACCTGCATTATACGCCCCCGCGGAATCCATGCCAGCAGGATCGCGGAGGCGGGCTACCTGAGCCGCGGGATTCATCCCGCGCGGGAGCTGGACCGCGCGGGATGAATCCCGCGGCTCAGAGGTGCGGCGTTCGGACGTCCAGATTCCTTGGGATTGCACTTGACACAGACTAGTTTGTAGCGCAGACTATTGTGTGGAGCAGGCGGATTGGGGCGAGGGCTCATCGAGGAGATCGGCCATGAACGAACCGGTTGATGTCGAGGGGGGGCTGGACGACCCGCGGGAACTCGGCAAGTGGGCCCGCGTCTTTGGTCAGCATCAGCGGGGGATTGCGGTGGCCGTCAATCTCGTCATCTTCCTGCTGCTGTGTGCGACGGGTGGCCCGCTCTGGTACCTCGTGGGCGAGGGCTACCGCTACGGCAACATGGGGCTCTTCTGGGGATCCATCGCTGGCGTCGTGCTATGGGCGGCGGCGGTCGTGTACATGTCCATCCCGCGCTGGGGGGGCAAGCTCCAGGAGCGAATCGTGCGGCGCCTCTTCGGCAGCGCGGGCCATGTGACGATCGGGGTTCGGCAAACGGACAAGCGGCGACGATTGCTCATGGTGGCGATCGTGGCGTTTATGGCGTGCATCGCCGCATCGGTCGTGTTCAGCTTCCTATTCCACCCGCCCACCAAGTACATGCAGCCCATCTCGGCCCTGTATATGGTGCCCTTCCTGGTGGCCCTCACGCTCTTGATGAGGCCGGCGGTGGGGCTGATCGCGTTGATTTGGCCGATGCTTTACGGCCTGCACGCCGTTCTGATCGTCGCGGGCGCACCGATTCTCTTCACCGGGCGGTGGGATGGCTTGAACATGGTGCTTCCCACCTGTGGGTACGGCATCTTGGCCGGGGTCGTCTCCTACGCGTACAGCCGATACGCCCTACGAAAGCTGAGACGGCTGGCACGGACCGGGCTGACCGACGCCGATGCCGACGCGGAGGCCACGCAGCCATGACCGACCCCGATCGGATCATCCACGAGCCGGCCCGGCTGCGGATCCTGACGCTCCTATCGGGCGTGGACTCGGCGGATTTCAAGTTCCTCCTGTCCGCCTTGGGGCTGACGAAGGGCAACCTGTCGAGCCACATTGACCGCCTCGAGCGCGCAGGCTACGTCGACGTGAAGAAGAGCTTCAACGGCAAGATCCCACACACCGAGTACCGCCTGACCCGGACGGGCCGCAAGGCCCTGGCGAGTTACTGGGGCCTCCTGGACGAGATACGTTCGCAGGGGGGATCGGGGAGCGGCCGTGCGTCTTTGGGAGATGCGAAGTAGATGACTGCCTACTTCTGGTCTCAGTGCCTTCTACTGGTTTGGGGTTGAGGCGCGTTGGCGCTGCCTCTCGTTCGCGACGCGCTGCTCTGGAGGGTAGCAGGATGGGATGTCTTTCCGCTCACGCGGCCCACTTCCGAGACATGCTTGTTGTCGCATGGCTGTCTGGGGCGCTCATGCTCGTCGGCTGCAGCACGCCATCCGGACCGGATGTATCACCGTCCGCTAGACACGAACTGCCACCGTCTGCGAAACAGGAAGCCTTGTTCCGCCTGATCAACGCGCGAGAAGCCTGGAGGACGACGAGAGGGGACCCCAATCTCCTGATCGGCGTCATCGACAACGGGTTTGACTTCTTCCATCCGAATCTAAAGGGACAGCTGAATCCCGGTTACTACTACCCGGGCGGTTACCACCCCGAAATCTTCGAGAACATCGCTCACGGCACGATGATCAGCAGCATCATCGTCGCCAGACGAGACGATCAGACAGGGATGGTCGGTTTGGCTCCGGACTGCAGGGCCCTGACTGCATCCCACGGCTTGGTCGAACACACGCTCATCAAGCTGCTGGGGGAATTCCACACCAAGCATCCCAACGCTAGCTTCCGTGAGATCCAGAGAAGCGTCTTCGGCAAGCATCGCAAATCGCTTCAGAGCTTCGGCGTCAAGTGGGTGACCTATCAGACGTCCGGGGCGGCGAAGGCCATACGTTACCTCGTTAGTCACGGCGTTAAGGTCATCAACATCAGCGGCCTGTTTAGCCGAAGGATGTGTCCCTCGTCCGAGGTGTGGCAGGAGCTGGAAGACGCCTTTGCATTCGCGGCGCAGAAGGATGTGGTGATCGTGCTCGCCGCAGGCAACTCTGCATCGAGGATAGAAGACTACCCCGGCAGCTCGAGCTCGACGATCGTTGCGGGTGCAACGTTGTTAGACGACACGCGCTGGGAGACGGAGATGACGGTCAGAGGCCAGACGGTGAAGCAGGGATCGGCTTTCGGCAAGCGACTGACGGTGATGGCCCCTGTCGAGAACGTCATGACCAGCCAGCCGCACGATCGGCGCATCTACACCAGCAAGGACGGGCCCATGGGGGCTACGGATGTCAAGTTCGCGGGCATGCATCGTATGCTTCCGAATGGCGCGACGTCATGCGCGGCACCGATTGTGACGTCACTGGTCGCGTTGGTGAGAAGCGTTCGGCCCGACCTCGACGCGGAAGAGGTGGTCGAGGTGGTCAAGCAAGGCTGTGATGACATCGGGGAGGCGGGACCGGATGTCTACACGGGGCATGGGCGGGTGAACTTCGGCAAGACGATCAAGGTGGCGCTGAGTATGCCGAAGTAATGAGTGGTATCGAACGAGCAAGCGGCGTAACACCAGCGCGGTACGGGGGGCGCCCTTGACAAGAGCGGCGCTCTCGGTTAGTCTTCCTCTAGAATCTCGATCCTTTCTGATCCTTCCTCTTCCCGAGGATCTGCGCGCTTACCAGCGCAGCACCTTCTCCTGAATCGGATTGGTCACTGAGGCTCGACCTATGGTGTGAGGCACCCAAATTGCGCGGGGACTGGATCCCGCTTCATTCTGGGTTGCCTTGTGGCGAGGGGCGGCCGTCGCCCCCGCGAACCCTACAGAGCTCGGAAGAACCAGTCCTGTCCTGCTTCACGACCGCGTACGCGGCATTGCACTGCTCCTGGAGGAGCGAGATGCTTTCGGCTCGCAGTCCCGAGATGTTCGGGGGCGCGGCGTCGGCGTCGATGGCTGCGGTTGCGGAACGCTTCGCGCGCCGAGGTCGACGCTCCTGCAGGGCTGACCAGTGCTGGTTCGCCGGGGCATCAGGAGACTCATGATGGGCAGGAAAGTATACGTTGGGAACCTTGGCTACGACGTCAGCAATGCAGATCTCGAGCAGTTGTTCTCGAGCCACGGGACGGTGGACAGCGTCAACGTGATCACAGACCGCGGCACCGGACAGAGCAAGGGCTTCGGGTTCGTCGAGATGAGTTCCGACTCGGAGGCTCAGGCCGCCATCGCGGCGCTCGACGGCAAGGAACTCGGCGGCCGGACGATCAAGGTGAATGAGGCCAAGCCACGCCCAGCGGGTGGCGGCGGTCGCCGCGGACGCTGGTAGCCGCCAATGAACGAATCTCTGCGTTTGCTGCCTGCTCGTTGGGAATCGGAGGCCATATGGGCTCGAAGAAGAAGCAATCAAGCCAGAAGCGAGAGCGCGAGTACAAGAAGCGTGAGCGCCAACGGAAGAGAGCCGAGAAGGCCGCACAGAAACGAGAACGTCGGTCTGGCCGCAACCAAGAGAACACGCCGACCGCGCCCGATAGCGCTGAGCATCCGCCGGAGCCAGGAGGCGGAATCGCAGACACTCGGAGCTGAGCTCAGCTTCAGGGCGGGAGATCACGATTATGGAGCTGCCACGCCGTCAACCTGACGACGTCTTCCTGCCGGACGGCGCGTTTCGGGGCGCCCTGGGGCGACTGCGTCAGCGGCCGGACGCGCATGGTCTGCGCATCGCGATCGTCTACGCCTTCGACTTCCGGACGCGCATGCTTCCGTACTGGTATGCCGACAAGCGGATGGCGCCGGCGTCCGTTCGGGCCCTCGGTGACGTCCTTCACGCCGCCGGGTTCAAGCATATGCGGATCGTCCTGCAGCAGTGGACGCCGAACTTCAGGCCCAGCGAGGCCCGCCTGAACGGCGAGCCCCTGGACATGCTTCTGGTGTCGGGCATGCAAGTGCATGCCGAGCCCGCGTACGATCTGATACGGGACGCGCATCGTCTGGGGTCCGCCAGGCCCTTTATCGTCGCGGGCGGGCCGAAGGCGACCTACGAGCCGACCGATTACTTCGAGCTGGGGCCGGGCCCCGGCGTCGGCGTCGACTGCGTCGTGACCGGCGAGGTCTTCGTTCTGCTCGAACTGCTCGAGAAGGTCTTGGGGCGTTGGTCGCGCGGAGATCGGGTCAGGTCGGCCTTTGAGGACGCCAGGCGTTCCGGGGACCTGGCGCAGACCGCGGGGCTGGTCTATCTCAGCCCGCACGCATCCCCGGATCGGCCAGTCGCCGTCAGCACCGGCGTGCAGCGGCTCCTTCGAGATCTTGACGAAATGCCCATGCCCGACGCCGGCTATCGAATGCTCGAGCGGCCGCATCGAGGTCGCACACTGCAGGCTGAACCTTATCCGGCCCACCTGGTGCACAAGCGGTCCGTCATCGGGTCGATCGTCGCGACCCAGGGGTGCAAGTTCGGATGTTCGTTCTGCCCGATCTCAGGAGTGAACCAGCGAACCTGGCGCCACAAGAGCCCGGAGCGCCTCGCCGCTGAGATCAAACATCTTCACGAGAGCTTCGGCATCCGGGAGTTCTTTGGCACGGACGACAACTTCTTCAACGACCGCCAGACCGTCATCGCCCTGATGAGTCAACTCGCCAGAACGACGACGGGCGGCGTACCACTGTCTGAGCGAATCAGTTTCTACACGGAGGCAACCCAGTTCGACGTCTTTCAGAATCGAGATCTCCTGCCGCTTTGCAGGCGGGGCGGCCTGAGGGCCATCTGGTTCGGGATCGAGGATCTAACGGCTGAGCTGGTCAACAAGGGGCAAAGCGTCGGCAAGACGGCCGAGTTGTTCGCCTACATGCACAAGATCGGTATCCAGCCGATGGCATTGGTGATCCACAGCGACAACCAGCCGCTGCATTCGAGGAATGGCAGCCTGTCGGGGCTGCTGAACCAGGCACGGTGTCTGTTCGACAAGGGAGCCGTTTCGTATCAGTGCACCTACCTGGGGCCCGCGGTCGGGACCCGGGACTTCGAGTCAGCCGCAATCGGTCGTGCGCTCTACAAGACCGTCAATGGCCAGCCCGTGCCGCAGGCCTACCAGGATGGGAACCACATCGTGGCGAGCAAACACCCCAAGCCTTGGCGGAGGCAGTTGAACATTCTGCGAGCGTACGCCAGCTTCTACAATCCCTCGAATACGCTTCGTATCCTGGCCTCACGCGATGGGTTTCTGCTAAGGAACAAGCGGCTCTTGTTTCAGCTGATCGGTCAGGTCGGGCTTGTCATGACGATTCCCAAGCTCGTGCGCTGGGCGTGGAAGCTGAGGCGTGGTCCCATCGAGGTATGGGACGGGCTGCAACACGCGCGGATTCCGCTGGTCGATGCCGTCACTGGGCGGGAGATGAACTGGGCGATCCAGCATCTCCCGTTAGACGGTCTACTCATCGAATCGCCGTCGACCACAACACGACTGGATCACCAGCCAGGCCTCAACACCTGCGAGGGCACTGCACCCAGCCCATCGCTCAACCCACTCAGCGGCGCGGCTGCGCCGTGCGCACTTGCTGCCAAGTGATCTTCGCTGCGCAGATCGGTCCACGTCGCACGAGCCTGACGGGTGGCCTGAAGGGCGGCGGACTACTTCGGTGGTTCGTCGAGGTACTCGAACGTATACGCGTACCTGAACGCTTCTCCGTTCTTCAGCTCGACTTCCCGCGTGATGAGCTCGAGGTTGACCTGCGATCGTTCGGCGTGCCACCAGAGACGGGGTTCGGCGATCTGTTCGGGGTCGTAGGTCACGAGCATCCCGAACTTGGCGTCGTGATTGTAGAAGGCCAGCCCGCCGCCCGGTGCTGACTTGAGCAGGTCCGCCTTCGGGCCGTCGTAGCGCTCCCAGCCGTCGTTGAACTTCACCCAGCGGTCACGCTTTACATAGGCAGCCAGGATGGCGCTGTCGTCGCTGGTCGTGCCGGCGTCAAACTCGGGATGGACCTTGACCTGGTACTTCTTCGGCGTCTGGCCGTCGTGTGTGATCGTGGTTTCGAACCAGACGCGCTTCGCGTCGGCCGGATCCAACCCGATCCGGCGGACCATGGTCCCGTTCTCCTTCAGCTGCGTCGTCAGCGTCAGGGATGTCCCGTCTCGCATGGCGGTGAAGACCGTTTTTGCGGGGTGGGTGTCTTCGTGGGCCCACCACTCCTCGTGCGTGCCGGGACTGCATTGCCAATGCTTCATCCCGGCGAACAGGTTGCGTCCCGTCGGCTTGTGGACCATCGCCACGATCTTGGCGTTGTCTGCGGGCAGGACAGTCAGCCGCCAGACGTCGTTGGCGACCTGCTCGGCCGGGTAACTCTTGGCGATCTGCTTCATCTTCTCGAAGTACGCGGCCGACGTCGTTCGCTCCGACGCCATCGTCATTCCGTGGCGTTTGGCTAGCGCGATGTAGCGGTCGACGAGCCGATCATGTCTCCCGGGGAACGTCAGCCTGACGGCGCCGTCGACGTATCCCATCTGGCCGCCCACCTCGATCATCGCGCGATGGGCGCAGATGGAGGCCTTCTCCACCCGCGCGCGGACCGTGTCGTCATCAGCCAGCCGTAGCGCCTTGTCGAAGTACTCGAGTGACTTCAGGCAGATCTCCGGGCGCAGGCCGACCTGCTCCGGCCGGGGGAAACAGCCCGGATGGCAGCCGGACTTCTCGGCGTTGTCATGGATCAGCTCGAGGTGATCGAGGATGGGCCCGGCCGCCTTCTTGTAGTGCAGCCGGCAGAATTCCTCGGCCAGCGCCCAGCTGTCGAGCTGCGGATTCCACATACATCGCGAGATCACGTAGTTCCGCAGGTCCGACATCTCGCCGGACCGTCCGTTGCCATTGGCCTGCATGAACAGGCCCTTGACGTTGTTCTTCTGGAAGAAACGGACGTTGGGGCCGATGCTCCGCAGGTTGGGGAACGGCAGGTCGTACATGTGGAAGTTCGTGTTGTAGTTCCAGACCCAGATGTCGTTGCAGACCCGTTTCCAGTTCCGCATGTCGCGGCAGAAATGGCGGTTGCGTTTGCAGTTTGGGTCGTCGATCGCATGGAGCGTGCAACACTCGATGCTGCACAGCTGGATCTGCACGTTGTGTCGCGGCTTGACGGTCTTGGGGCACTTGCGCGTGTACCAGTAGGCGAGCGTGCCGATCTTGACCTTCGGGTGTTTCTTCTCCACCCGCTCGGCCACGGCGTTCACGAAGGCCAGGTGCGCCCCCATGGGCGTGCCCTCGGCCTTGTTGACCTTCTCGCAGCGCTCGCAGCGGCAGTAGGCGGCGTTGTCGTTCTGGCTGACGCTGATGTTGCGGCGTTTGGGGTCCTTGTCCAGCTCGGCGATGACGGCGTCCGCGACGATCGGGACGATGTCCGGATGCGTCACGCAGGGCTCGGGCCCCCCGCCGCCGATGTCGAGCCGCCGCTTGCCCCCGTGCAGCGCGAAGTACTCCGGATGCGTCTTGCCGTACTTGGACACCGGCAGTTGCCGGTAGAGCGAGTGGTTGATCAGGTGCTGAGGGGTCACGCCGCCGAGCTTGGGGTCGTGCGTGACGGTGTTGACGCGCAGCTTGGCCGCGAAAGCCGGATGCTCGGCGTTTTCCCGGTAGTAGCTCCAGCGGAACGAGAACGGGGACGAGTAGGTGTGCGTTTCGCACGGCAGCTCGGCCGACTTGGCATCCGGCGGGATGTGCGTGTGATCATGCGTCAGGAATCGCGCGCCGAGGTATCGCTCGAAGAACTCGTACACCCCGTACAACGTCCCCCGCGGCCGGCCCCCGGCGATGGCGATGTTGTCCTTGGCAATGCGGATCCGCAATCCCTCATCGCCCAAATCGCCCGTGTCGACGGCGACCGAGCTGGCCGCCATCGCCTTGCTCGGCCCGATGAAGACGTTGCACGTCGATCGCGGCGGCTTGCTCGCGATCGGCAGCTTGACGCCGACGGTCCGGTCGAACAGCGACTGAAACTCCGTCGCCGCGTACTTCTCGCTCGCGATCGCATCGTCCGCGACCACGATCGTCCATCCCGTCAGCTCCTTCACCTTCACGTCCCCCGCGCCCATCGCAGCCAGGCTGACCATTCCCGCGGTCATGACGCCAACCGTTCCGCACATGATTCATCCACCTTCCTGCCGCTGAAACGTTCTGGCGGCCTGGTATCCCGGTTCTCGCGCTGTCTATCGGTCGTAGTCCTGCGTGTCGACGTGTCGACTTTTCGACGTTTTGACGTTTCCCTTTAGGGCCTCGTCGTCGGCGTAGCCTGGATCAGGTTGTGCTTGACCTCCGCCTGGGCGTCGGGCATGTCGAGGGCGGGGAACTTTCCGGGCGCCGACTTGGACAGCTCGACCATGGTGTTGCCGACGACGACGATCCGCTCGCACTTGCCTTCGGCCTTGACGGCCTCGCGGGCCAGGCCGCCAAAGACGTTGCCGGTAATGGTGACGTCCGACGTGGACTTCAGCAGGATGCCCTCGGCCGTGTCGTCGTTCTTGGCGCGGCGGATGCCCTTACCGATGGTGCTGTTGCAGAAGTTGTTGCCCGTGATCGCGATTCGCCCGCTGGCTGCACAGACGAACACGCCGCGCTTGTGATCGAGCACGAACGTGTTGGCCGAGATCGCGCAGCCGTGCGCGTCGCGGAGGTCCACTCCGCCGCCCTCGTTGTGGGCGATGACGTTCGCGCTGATCGTGTTGCCGTAACAGTCGCGATCCATCACGACGGCGATGCCCTGGCACTCCTCGATCATGTTGCCGGACAGGACCGACCCGTACGTGTTCTCGATCACCACGCCGTCGCGGAGATGGTCGTCGAGGTTGTTGCCGTTCATGCAGAGGTTGTAGCTGTCGATGCAGCGGACGGCGTCCTGGTTCTCCTCGAACTGGTTGCCGTTCACGACGATGTCGTGCCCGGCGATGATGTTCAGGCCCGCCTTGGCGTTGTAGGTGATGATCGAGTCGCAGATGCGGGGGTCCTCGTAGCAGCTGACCAGGTGGATGCCGTGTCCGCCGTTGTGGTCGACGCTGAGCCCGTGGATGTAGATCTCGTTGATGCCCTGGGCCAGTACGCCGTCGCCGCTCTTGGGATTGCCGCTGATGCGGAAATCGGCCAGCTGCACGCGCCAGACGCGGGCCCTTGCGTTCTTGGCCCAGTCCTTGGGCCGCAGGATCAGCGCCGGTTGGTTGTTCGTGTTCCGGTTGATCAGGTGGGTGGCCGTTCCAGAGCCCTCGATCCGTGTGTCGGCCCGCATCAGGACCAGTGGCTTGCTCAGCTCGAACTTGCCGGGCGGGAGCTTGACCAGACCACCGGTTTCGGGCACGGCGTCGAGGGCGGCCTGGAGATCGGGGAACTTCGACGCGTCGATGACCCTTGCTTGGTCGGCGGCTGTCACTTCACCGGGGATCACACCCAGGAGCACCAGACCCGCTCCCAGCAACACGCCGCTTGTGAAATGGGACATCTTCGCGAGCTTCATGACCTTCTCCTTGTGACCTGTCGATAAGGGACGCCGTTCCCGGGGGCACCTTCCTGCTCGAGGGATTGGCGGCAGTTTACGGTCATGTGATTGGTATCCGCAAGCGAACGGTCCAGAATGCTTTGTACCGACCGGCTCGACCCGATACAATTCCGTCCCCCGATGGGAGATCCGCTCGTGCGGGCGGTCTTGACAGCGACCTGCCGTGGAGGGACGACATACCCATGAGCATCGCGACGGGCAGTACGACGGCCAAGGCCCTTGCCATTTCGCTGGGTCTGGCGAGCTGGGCGACGGCGGCCGAGGCTGCCAAGCCGATGACGGCCGGCCAGGGCGCCAAGGGCTCCTGGTGGATGCAGCAGACCGCCCTGACCAAGGACGGCAAGCTGCTGCTCAGGGACAAGCCCTGGTGGTCGCGGGCGACGAAGCTCAAGGTGGGCGAGAAGTTCGTCATCGACGCGCCCGGGGAGCTCAAGGGCCGAATGCTCGTCCGGCGCGAGAAGTTCCGCAACCGGTCCCGACAGGTCGAGGCCATCGTCTGGATCATCGACGACGATGCCGACGGCAGCGCCGCCACGGGCGGGGACAAGGACAGCGACTGCTACGTCGTCGACTACGGCGGGGACGGCGTCGTCGATCGCATGCTCGACTGGATCGACGACGACGGCGACGACGAGCCCGACGAGATGGACATCCGCTACTTCGTCCGCGGCGAGCTGCGGCAGGTATGGGCGGGCTTCGACTACGACGATGACGGCATCATGTGGAACCTGGCCGGCTACGAGTACGCGGGCAACTTCTTCAACGCCGACCCGTACGGCGACGCCATGATCTACATGAACAAGTTCAACCCGGAGCGCGGCGAGTGGTGGCCCGTCTCCGAATGCCCGTTCGCCTTCTATGACACGGACGCCGACGGCCATAGCGAGGTGGTCGTCCGCGTCAGCGCCGTCCCGCTCGGATACAACCAGGCCACCGACGCCGACTACGCCAACAACAGCGCGCGGTATCGCGGCCCATGGCTGCCCGACATGCGAAACATGGGCAACGTCAACATCCGGTACAGCTTCGACGTGGACAACTTATCGAGCAAGAAGATGCCCCTGCACTACGAGATGGGCTTCAACCTGGTGGGGGCCCAGGCCTACAAGTACCCCGGTATGGAACACTTCAACCCGAAGCGCCGGCCGCCGCAGGTCACCCGCGTCACGCCGTTCAAGGACCTTCGCAAGATCTCCGACACCTATCCGGCTGCCGAGACGGGTTTCAGCTGGTACGAGCAGGAGGACGACACGACCACGATCGGCCACTACTGGAACCGCAAGAAGGACCGCCGGTGGGAGGGCATCTTCTGGATCTGGGAGCGGCGGTTCATGGGCAACACGGGCGGCCCGTGTCAGAAGTGGAACATGCGGCGGGAGTGGTGCGGCAAGCTCTCGAGCAAGCGGGAGCTGTACGTCAGCGACGTCGACAAGCGGATCCACCTGTTCGGGGCGAGCGAGGGATGGATCCAGATCGGCCACTTCGCCGGCGCCAAGGCGCTGGGCGAGATCCGGATGGCCGACACGGACGGCAACGGGTTCTTCGATCGGTGGGAGGTCTGGTGGGGCGACAGCCCCGTTCCCGTTCGCGTGACGACGGTCCGCGACGAGAAGGCCCGGCGGATTCCGCTCGACTACGTGCAGATCAACAAGCTCCACAACGAGGAGCTGGTCCCCAAGGCGCTAGCCGCGAACGCCAAGCTGATGACCGCGATGACGAAGCTGAAGCCCTTCGACGCCCCGGCAGGGCTGAAGACGGCCATGGCCACAGGATCGCCCAACGAGTGCCGCTACGCCCAGGACGTCGTGCGCGAGATGCAGTACCAGGACCTGCGGCAACATTTCAGCCGCAAAGCTGACGAGGTCATCCGGAAGTCGAAGCGGGGCGACGTGCGTCGCCCGCCGAAGGACGGCCTGGCGACGACGAAGAACACACACTACGCCTGGCGGCTGATCCGGGCGCTGCAGAGACTGGACGTGGCGTACGGCCAAGGCGACTTCGACGCCGCCTGCACGGCCCTGGACGAGATTCGAAAGATCGAGGCATCGGTGGTGAAGAAATGACACGCGTAGCGGGCAATCTGGTGGGATCGGTTCATGCGGTCCAGGCGGACATCGGTGCGTCTCTTCAGGCCTATCTGAAGCAGATTCAGGAACAGAGCAACCTATCTGGGCCGGACCTCTTCGTGCTCATCGCGTACTTCGTGCTGATGCTGGGGATCGGCGCGTACTTCTTCCGCTACATGAAGGGGATGAAGGACTACTTCACGGGCAGCAACAGCATCCCGTGGTGGCTGAGCGGCGTGTCGTTCTACATGAGCAGCTTCAGCGTCTTCGCCTTCGTGTACTACTCGGCGCTGGCGTACAAGTACGGCTGGGTGTCGGTGACGCTGTTCTGGGTCACGATCCCGGCCACCGTGGTGGGGGTGCTGTTCTTCGCTTCGCGTTGGCGGCGGGCGCGGATCGACAGCCCGGTGGAGTACCTGGAGTCGCGGTATGGGGCGGGTGTCCGGCAGCTGTTCGCGTGGCAAGGCATCCCCGTCAGGGTCATCGACGACGCCTTCAAGCTGGTGGCGATCGGGACGTTCATCTCGGTCGGCCTGGGGCTGCCGATGGACCAGAGCATGCTCTGGTCTGGGCTGATCATGTTGGCCTACACGTTCATGGGCGGGCTGTGGGCGGTGGCCGTTACTGATTTCATCCAATTCGTGGTGATGGCGGCAGCGGTCGTCGTGCTGCTGCCGCTGTCGCTGGCCAAGGTCGGTGGGGTCGGCGCGTTTTTCGATAACGCTCCCGACGGATTCTTCAACCTGTCCCATCCAGAGTACAGCTGGATCTACATCTGCTCGAACATCTTCCTGTTTACGCTTGGATACAGCAGCACCAACTGGTCGCTGATCCAGCGGTACTACTGCGTGCCGAAGGAGAAAGACGCGCGAAAGGTAGGCTGGCTGGTGGTCATCCTGAACATCATCGGCCCGCCGCTGATGTTCCTGCCGGCGATGGCGGCCCGGCAGTTCCTGCCCGATCTGCCCGACAAGTCGGTCTACCCAGAGCTGTGTGTGACGTTGTTGCCGGCAGGGATGCTGGGACTGGTCATCGCAGCCATGTTCTCGGCCACCATGTCGATGCTGAGCAGCGACTACAACGTCTGCGCCAGCGTGCTGACCAACGACGTCTATCGCCGCCTGATCCATCCCAATGCCCGACAGAAGACCCTGGTCCTTGTGGGACGTCTCATGACCTTACTGATCGGGCTGATCGTGCTGGGCATGGCCTTCGAGTTCTCAGCCGGCTCCGGGGAAGAGATGTTCCGCAACATGGTCAAGCTCTTCAGCGTTGCAACCGCGCCGGTCGCCATCCCGATGTTGCTGGGGCTACTCTCCAGACGAATGACGAACGCCGGGGCGCTGGCCGGCTTCCTGGCGGGCATCTCGGTTGGGTTGATCCTGTTCTTCTGGGGACAGGAGGGCGGTGAGCTCTTCGATGCGACGTGGAAGAAGGAGAACTTGATGCTGGTCGCGTCGGCCACGGCCACGGCGCTGACGATGGTGGTCGTCAGTCTGGGCTCTCGCCGTACGGCCGAGGAGGTGGAGCAGGCAGACCGATTCCTCGAGCGCCTCCGCGTGCCCGTTGGTGAGCTGGACGGCGATGCGCCCCCCGCGGCAGCTGGCGGCAAGGGCGTGATCTCGCCCTTCCGCGTCGTGGGAATCTCGACCGCCTTGATCGGCCTGATGATCCTGGGTGTGGCGCCGTGGGTGAAGGGGACGTTGGCGCTGGTCATGGATATCGTCATGGGAATAGCCCTGGCCGCGGTCGGCGTGGTGATGACGTACTTCAGCCGTCGGGTGGCCAAGCCCGCACAGGAGGACGTAGCATGAGCGACGTAGGCATCGGCATCGTCGGCTCGGGGTTCATGGGTCGGACGTTTTCCGAGACGATCTCCAAGTACTGCAAGAACGCGAGCGTCAAGGCCGTGACCGGTGGGTCGCGGGCTGCGGAGCTGGCCAAGGACTACGGCATCGCGGTCGAGCCGTCCGTCGACGCCCTGGTCGGGCGCGACGACGTCCAGGCCGTCTTCGTCGCGACCCCGCACCATCTGCACGCCGCCCAGTCGATCACGGCGGCCAAGGCGGGCAAGCACGTCCTGCTCGAAAAGCCGATGGCCTGCACCGTGGCCGACTGCGACGCCATCCTCGATGCGTGCAGCTCAGCGGGCGTCTATTGCAGCATCTCGTTCTCGCAGCGGACGCGGCGGTGCAACGTCAAGGCCAAACAACTAATCGACGACGGCGCGATCGGGCGGATCCTGCAGTTCCAGTCGTTCGCGCTGTGCCCGACCGGTCTAGGCGGACTGCCGGCCTGGCAGAGCGACCCGGCGAACCTGGGCACGCTCTTCGGCCACGCCATCCACAACTTCGACCAGATCCGATGGTTCACGGGTCAGGAGATTCGCACCGTCTACGCGAAGTGCACCAGCCTCGAGGGTGCCGCGATCGAGGGGTCGTCGATGGTGCTGATGTCGTTGGCGGACGGGGCGTCGGCGAGCCTGTGGAGTTCGTTCGAGCTGGCCAAGCCGTCGTTCCCGCGGACGCAGTGTGGCGCGTGGATCATCGGCGAGAAGGGCCTGATCGATCTGGACGCGTACGGCGAACTCCGTATCGCGACGGACGGCGAGTGGGCGGTCGTCGAAACGCAGGACCCGATCGACTGGGCCGGCAAGGGATTCCTCGACCCCGTGCGGTTGGAGTCCTACACGCTGCAGTGCCAGCGCTTCATCGACGCCGTCGTCGAGGGGCGCGAGCCGCCGGTCACCGGTTGGGACGGTCGACAGGCGGTGGCGGCGGCGCTGGCGGCGTATGAATCGTCCAGAACGGGCAAGGAGATCGTGCTGTCATCATGAACTTCGAGAAGTCACGCCAGTTGTATGAGCAAGCCTGCAAGACCTGCCCCGGCGGGATTCACAGTAATGTCCGCAAGAACTGGCAGCCGCACCCGATGTTCTACGAGCGCGGCGCCGGCTCGCACATCTGGGACGTCGACGGCAACGAGTTCGTCGACTACGTGCTGGCGCGGGGGCCGCTGCTGCTGGGACACTCACCCAAGCTGGTCCTCGACGCGGTCAAGGCGCAACTGGACGTCGGCTTGATGTACGCGGGTCAGCATGCGTTGGAGATCGAAGCGGCCGAGAAGGTCGTCGAGCTCGTGCCGTGTGCCGAGGCCGTGCGGTTCAGCAATTCCGGCAGTGAGGCCGTCCACGGCGCGCTGCGGTTGGCCCGGGGCGTGACGGGGCGGATGAAGGTGATCCGGTTCGAGGGCCAGTACCACGGGTGGTTCGACAGCGCGTTTTGGAACTACGCCCCGCCGTTGGACCAGGCCGGCCCGCGCGAGAATCCAACCCCGATCCCCGTCAGCGGCGGTCAGGTGGCCACCGACAGCGAGAACCTGATCATCCGCCCGTGGAACGATCTGTCGCTGATCGAACAGGCTTTCGAGCGGTATCCCAGCGAGATCGCGGCCGTTAAGACCGAACCGATCATGTGCAACATGGGCGGCATCCTGCCTCAACCGGGTTTCCTGGAGGGTCTGCGCGAGCTGTGCACGCGGCACGGCGCGCTGTTGATCTTCGATGAGGTGATCACGGGATTTCGCGTCAGCATCGGCGGGGCGCAGGCGTACTTCGGCGTCACGCCCGACCTGGCCGTGTTCGCCAAGGCGATGGCCGGCGGGTTCCCCGTCAGCGCGATCGCGGGGAAGGCGGCGTACATGAAGGCGTTCGGCGAGCTGACGGTGACGCATTCGGGCACGTACAACTCGAACGCGCCGTGCATGGCCGCTACGGTCGCCGCCCTTGGCGCCCTGTCGGCCGATGACGCCGCGCTGCTCGAGAACGCCCACGCGATGGGCCGGCAATTGATGGCCGGTATCGAGACGCTTGCAGAGGAAGCCGGCAGGGAGGTGCACGTCCGCGGCGTGCCGCCGGCCTTCCACGTCTCGTTCAACGAGACCGAGGACGTCGTCGACTACCGTACGTTCCAGTCTCGGGACAAAGACGCATACACGCGGTTCTGGCTGACTTTGCAGGAGAACGGCGTCCGCACGACGCCCGACGGGCTGTGGTTCGTATCGACGGCACATACGCAAGACGACGTTGACCAGACGCTGGATGCCGTAGTGAAGGCACTTGGGGAGGTCTGAACCCATGACAGGAGCGTTCCGCCGGGGTCTTCCCCGCGCAATCAGGATGGGCCCGATCGCCGTCGCCGTGGCCGCCGCGGTCGGCGTTGCACCCGCGCAGGCCCAGAGCGCCAAGCAGAAGCTGCTGGAGCGCGTCTTCGGCGATGCGGTCAAGTTGGATCCCGCAACCGTGGCCAAGGTCAAGGCCAGCAAGCCGGGCGAGCGCTTGTTCATCGATCGGGATGGTGACGGCAAGAACGATGAGGTGTGGTACATCGACACCGCGGTTCGACACATGCCTCACACCCGTCCGGTGTTGGTCCGCGTCATCGACGAGGACGGCGACCTGGACAAGCACAAGGGCGGCGATCTGGACAGCGACCTGTACGTGGCCGACTGGAAGGCCGACGGGACGGTCGATGTCGTGCTCGACTACCAGGACAACGATGGCGACAACGACCTGGACGAGATGGGCTGCTACTACTGGGCGGCGCGGTACGGCTACATCGGCGGCCCGGCGCTGCTGGTCTGGTGGGGCCGGGACGACGGCGACGACAACCTGCTGTGGCACGACGTGAGCTGCACGTACAGCCAGTCTCGCTGCCAATACCGCTGTCATTTCAGCGGCGACGAGCAGCTCGTGGAGTTCGGCATCAAGGCCGACCTCGAGAAATGGGTGCCGATCTTCGAGGACCCGTTCCTGTTCTACGACCCCGACAAGGACGGCTGTTCCGAGGTCGTGCTGCGTGTTTCGGGGCAGGAGGAGTACGTCGAGTCGATCCGGTACAGCTTCGACGTGGACGACGACGCGTACGGCCGGCGGACCCACGACTACGATTTCTCGATCACCGCGCTCGCACCGGGGACGCGCTGGTTCAAGAAGGACCGCAAGGTTCTGTCCGAGCGGAAAGCCCCCGCGGCGATGCTGGAGACGACGAAGCTGCGCGGCATCCCGACCGGGCCCTGGTTGAAGCGCGACTGTGCCCTGAAGTGGGTGAACGAATCATCCTGGCCTCGGGCCGTGCTGACCTGGGACGAGATGAACGCCAACTGTGAGGGCAACCACAAGCGCGATCCATACGAGCGGTGGGAGGGCGTGATCGCGCACTCGTCCAAGAACTTCCCGCAGATCGGCGGCCCGCCGTGCAGCGCGCTCAACAAGCGAAACGAGGTGGCCGTCAAGGGGGTGAAGAACCTGCGACTATACCTCGACCAAACGGATTGGCGTCTCCATCTGGAGGGTGCCACGGAAGGTTGGCTGCACGTCGACTACAACCTCGATGGCAAGGTCGATGCCAAGATAACCTACTTCGATGACAACGAGGACGGTTACTTCGACCGGCGGCAACTCGACGTCGATGCAGACGGGCAGTTCGATTTCGAATGGCCGATGATGGGGAAAGACGGACTGCTCGGTATCTCAAGCAGGTCGCTCATGATCCTCGGCCTCAGATTCTCTGGACTCACCCACAGCTACAGGCGCGTTCCGCTGAAGGTGTTGGAGCCCAGCCAGGTGTTCATCGACACGGCCAAGGCCGCGCTGGCCGAGAAGACGGGCCGGAATGACCCAACCGACGTCGAGTGTTTCTGGTTGACGAAGCTCGAATCCTGGATGCCGCGCACGCACCTGGGAAGGCGGATGCGCAAGACACCGGGCGGGGCGAGATTGTACGTCGAGCTGCTCCGTGACCGCCTGTTGGCTGAGCTGCAGAAGGAGTTTGGTGGTAGCGCCGCTTGGGGGTACCTGCAAGACTGGTACGGTAACGGCCACTACGTCGAGGCGGCAAGGGTCATCCAGCGATCTCTGGTCCCTGGGTTGAAACTCCCCAACCCGCATCGGTTCAAGTCCTTTGCGCGACGGATTCCGCTGACGTTCGACAACACGGGCCGTCCGCAGCGAGACGACTGGCCGATCGCGATCGCGGTCAAGGACATCAAGGCGGTCGCCGCCGACTTCAACCCGGACAACTGCGCGGTCGTCGGACCGGAACGCTGGATCGACTGGCGGGAGATCCCGCATCAGGTCGACAGGATCGACCCGGCGGTCGGAACGGAACTCAGCTTCATCATCGACGTCCGGGCCGACACGAAGACGACGTACTACCTGTACTACTCGCCGAGCGGAAAGCGCGAGAAGACCTTCGCCAAGAAGACGTCGACGGCCGAAGATTGGGTGCCGCCCAACATCGGCTGGGAGTCGAACCGCTGTGCCTATCGCGCCTACTGGGGCCAGTTCGACTTCTTCGGCAAGAAGACCGAGGACCTGATCTACCCCACGATCGGCAAGCAGAGCTATCACAGCGAGGTAGGCTGGGGCATCGACGCGCTGCACGTCGGCGAGACCTGCGGCTCGGGCGGTCTGACGCTGTATGAAGGCGGCAAGGCCTATCGCGTCTTCAACCCGGCCGGCAAGGGCAACGTCAAGTTCGTCAAGAAACAGCTTGTCAGCGGCCCGGTCCGGGCGGCCGTCGAGATCACGGCGTCGAACATCGTGCCAGCCCGACCCGACCTGACCGTGCGGATGTGCTGTCTGATCTACGCCGAGCGGCAAGAGACCGAGATGCGCGTGACGGTGACGGGCGCGAGTGGAGAGGTGGTCCTGGCGTCCGGCTGCAACAAGCTGCCCCGCGAGGAGGCCTTCGCCGATCTGGCCAGGGGGTTTTCAGGTGTATGGGGCTGGCAGGAAGACGTGATCGGCGACATCGGTATCGGCGCGGTGTTCCCCCCCAAGGCGGTTGCCGGACAGGCCGATTTGCCGGCTGAGCGGCACGTCAAGCTTCGCACGTCCGACGGCGGCAAGCTGCGGTGCTGGCTGATCGGCGACTGGCGACGCGGTCGGCAGCATCCCGTGGCGCCGGCGGTGAGCAACTGGAAGCAGGAGCTGGCCGCGTTGGCAGCGTTGCTGCTCAACGACGTGAAGGTCTCGATCGGAAGGCCAGAGAAGCTGCGATGATCATCGACGGCCACGTCCATATCGGCACGAGCAGCTACTTCCACATGCAGGCCGACGCGGATTTCCTGGTCCGCCAGGCCGACGCAGCCGGCTTCGACCGGTTGTTCGTCACCGATCTAAACGCCCTGTTCTACGACATGAGCGAGGGCAACGACGCGCTCGCCAACGAGTTGGCCAAGCACCCGGACCGGCTGATCGGTTACGCCTCGGTCCCCACGCCGAGGTTGGGTCAACGGGCCGTCGACGAGGTGCGGCGATGTCACGAGATGTACGGCATGCGCGGGCTCAAGATCTACTCGCTCCCTGAGGCCCCGATTGCCGAACCGATGACGTACCCCCTGCTGGAGGTCGCGGCCGAGCTCAACATGCCGGTCCTGGCGCACACCACACCGGATGAGTGCGATCACCTGATGACGCACGTGCCCCAGGTCCGGCTGGTGATGGCGCACATGGGCGGGCATCCGTGGGCGAAGGGCGACTGGCATCGTGCGATCGCCGTGGCCAAGGCACATAGAAACCTGCTTTTGGATACGGCCAGTTCGCAGATCGACAACGGCATGCTCGAGCGAGCGGTGGCGGAGTTGGGGGCCGAGAAGATTGTATTTGGCACGGACATGCCCTTGCTCGACCCACACACGCAGTTCGCCAAGGTCCGCGGCGCGGATCTGCCCGACGAGGCCAAGGCCCTGATCCTCGGCGGCAACTACGCACGCATCCTGGGTCTGACATGAAACGGTTCGACGTCAACGCGTGTTTCGGTCACTGGTCCTATTGGGACCTGTACGACAAGACGCCCGACGACCTGGTTGGGCTGATGGACCGCAACGGGATTGACCAGGCGGCCTGCCTCAGCCTGCGCGGCGTGCTGCTGGACTGGCGCGACGGCAACGCCGAGACGCTGGCGGCCGCGGCCCGACACCCGGACCGGCTGATCCCGATGGCCACGATCGGCCCGTTTCCCGATGGCGGTGGCGACGAGCTGCGCCGCATGCTCGACGCCGGTGCGCGTGGGGTCCGCCTCTATCCGTCGTTCCACAGCTACCAGTTGGACGACGCGTTCGTCGACGACGTCTGTGCCGTCGCGGCCGAACGCCGCGTGCCCGTGATGATCCCGACCCGGCCGATGATGAACTGGCGGTTCCAGGCCGTCCCGATCGATGCGATCGGCGGCGTGGTCGACCGCCACCCGACCACGCCGTTCATTCTAAGCGGGCCGAACTACCTCGTCGAGTTCCAGGGACTGGTGCGTGTGATGCGCCGCTGTGCCAACGTCTCCTACGAGATTTCCTGCCTGCAGGGGTTCAACGCGGTCGGCAAGCTGGTGGACTGCGTCAGTGCGGACCGCGTCCTGTTTGGGACGGGCGCGGTGCTCAACTACCCGGCCTGCAACGTGGCCAAGCTGGATCACGCCGACATCACCGATTCGCAGCGGTCGGCCATTGCGTTCGAGAACGGAATCCGGCTGTTCCACCTGTCCGGGTAGACGAAAAGCGGCGTCAAGCCGCCGCACTCCAAGTTCTACGCGAATCGGAACGAGAGCATCAGGTCGTCGCCGACGCGTCGTCGGGTGGGGTTGTGGAGCGTGACGGCGTCGGCGATGGAGGCGGCGCCGCGGCCAGCCAGCGGGTCGAGCGCACGCCGGCCGCCAATCAACTTGGGGGCGACGAAGACCAGCGCCTCGTCGGCCAGGTCCTGATCGAAGAACGCGCCGAGCACCTCGCCGCCGCCCTCGACCATGACGTTGGTCATCTCGCGCCGGCCCAGCTCGTCCAGCAGCGCGGACAGATCGACCCGACCCCGCCGGCCGGGCAACGCGATCACATTGCATCCCGCCGACCGCAACCAATCGGTCGTGCCCTTGCGCTGTCGCAGCGCGGTTCGCGTCGTGGCAATCAGCACGGGCGTCTTGCGAGCGGTCCTGACGAGCTTGGCCCGGCGCGGGATCCGGAGTCGACCGTCCAGGACGATCCGGGTGGCGATGCGTTTGGGTTTGACGTGTCGGCAGGTCAGGTCCGGGTCGTCGGCCAGGACCGTGCCGATCCCGACGAGGACCGCGTCGACGCGCCCGCGGAGCCGGTGTGCCTCGCGTCGGGCGGCCGGGCCGGTGATCCATTGTGAGTCGCCGGCGTGTGTCGCGATCTTGCCGTCCAACGACTGAGCCCATTTCAGGATCACCCAAGGGCGACGGGTCCGGCGGAGCTTGAAGAACGGCGCGTTGAGCGCTTCGGCTTCGCCCTGACACACGCCGACGTCGACGCGCAAACCGGCCTCGCGCAACGTCCTGATCCCGCGTCCGCGGACGACGGCACATGGATCGACGACGGCGGCCACCACCCGGGAGATGCCGGCTTCGATCAGCGCGTCGGTGCAGGGCGGCGTCTTGCCGTGGTGGCAGCAGGGCTCGAGGGCCACGTAGGCGGTTGCGCCGCGCGGCGATCCTTCGCATCGACGCAGCGCGTCGCGCTCAGCGTGCGGCCCGCCGAACCGCCGGTGCCATCCTTCCCCGATCACGCGTCCGCGCCGCACCAGGACGCACCCGACCATCGGGTTCGGCTCGACGCGCCCACGCCCGCGGGCGGCCAGACGCAACGCCCGACGCATGAACTGTTTGTCACGCTCGTTCGGTTGACTCAATGCACGCCATCCGTCAGCCGATCCCATCATGATGCGGGCCTTCGCGCCGGCATCTGGTCCCCTGCGCGATGGCGACCCGCCGCCATCGTCATAACCGCCGGAGATGGAACCCGCCGTCGACGTTGATGACCTGGCCGGTGCAATAGGGCAGGTCGCCGCGGGCGATGGCGGCGACCGCCCGGCCCACGTCTTCGGGTTGCCCCCAGCGTTTCTGCAACAATAGGTCACCCTCGAAGATGAGCCGGTCGTACTTCTCCTTGACCCCGGCGGTCATGTCGGTGGCGATGATACCGGGGCGGATCTCGTAGACGCTGATGCCGTGCTCCGCCAGCCGGTGGGCGTACAGAGCGGTGCACATGCTCATCCCGGCCTTGCTGACGCAGTACTCAGCGCGATTGGTCGTGCTGGCGTAGGCGCTGAGAGATGAGATGAAGACGATGGCCATCGAGACGTCCCGACCCGTCTCGGCCTGGGCGATCATTTGCCGGGCGACCAACTGGGTCAGGAAGAACGGTCCACGCAGGTTGATGCCCATCACGCGGTCGTAGCTCTCCCGGGTGGTCTCGAGGATGTCGAACCGCTGTGCCAGCGACACGCCGGCGTTGTTGACCAGTAGGTCGACGGCGCCGAAGGCGTCGAGTGCCTCGTCGAGGATTCGCTGCCAGTCCTCGTCACGGGCCACGTCGGCCTTGATGACGATGGCCCGCTGGCCGAGGGCCTCGACCTCGTCCTTGACTTTGTAGGCCCCACGGTCGGTGACCTTCGGATCGGCGCTGACGCTGACGATGGCGGTGTCCCAACCATCGCGAGCGAGCTCCAGGACGATGCCCCGGCCGATCCCGCGCGACCCGCCCGTGACCAACGCGACCTGAGGACCGTTGCTTTCTGGCATGCTGCCGCTCCTTGCCGAGTTCGGTAGACCAGCCACAAAGGCTATTCGCTGCAATGTCGGTTGGCAAGACAAGGGAACCGAGCCGCAATAGACTTGTCCGGCGTGCGTTGGTCCGATAGGAGTGTCCCTGGCCGTCGGTGCGGCCGGGGGATGGTCTCGTGAGCCGGAAGGATAGGATCCGGTCAACTGCAAGGAGAAATGGGATGCGTGGATACGTTCTGTCGTTAGTTCTGGTCGGGCTACTGGCCGCCCCGACTGCTTGGGCTCAGCCGGCAGCGGGAGGGGTGGGTCGCAGGGCTGACCGGGCTGGTCGGAGGGGGCGAGGTCCTCAGGACCCGCTGATGAACGCCCAGCGATTGGGCCAGCGGCTGAAGCTCGACCAGGCCCAACAGGCCCAGATCGAGCCCTTGCTCGAGGAATACGCACAAGCGGCCAGGGAGATCCAGGAGAAGACGCCCCAGGATCTTCGTGAGCGTCGAAGAGAGCTCATGAAGCAGATGCGCGAGGCCAGGAAGGCCAGAGACAAGGACAAGATGAAGGCCTTGAGTGGGGAGATGCAAGAACTCCGAAAGAACGATCCGCAGGCCGCGGAAATGCAGAAGCTCCGCCAGGATGTGGTTTCGAAGATTGAGTCTATCCTTCGCGATGATCAGAAGGAGGCGTTGCACAAACTCGTCAAGATCCGGGGGGCCAGGAAGCCCTCGCTGAGCAATCCTGGCTTCCTGCGGCGGTGCCTGGGCCAGCTCGAGCTCCGCCCGGACCAGAAGACCGAGCTCAAGAAGATCGACAAGGAGTTCAAGGAGGCGATGAAGGGCTTGGGCAAGGACGCACCCGCCGAGAAGCGCCGCGAGATGTCCAAGCAGTACTGCGACGAGGTCATGAAGGTGCTCGACGCGCCCCAGAAGCAGCAGCTGGAGGAGATCGCCAAGACGATGCCCGCCGGTCCCCCGCCCCGGATGATGAATCCCAAGGCGCTGGAGAAGGCGCTCGCGGCGCTTCAGCTGACCCCGGAACAGCAGACGAACATCGATGCCCTCACCGAGCGATACAAGACCGATCGGCGAGAGGCCGGCAAGGACAAGCGGGCCCAGAGGGACCTCACCCAGAAGCTCATCCAGGACGTGATGGCGCAGCTCGACGACGCCCAGAAGCAGGAACTCATGAAGCACGGGGGCAAGAAGCCCAGGAAGCGCCGCGGCCGGTCGGGCGAGACAGAGACCCCATAGATGTTGGGAGACGAGGCCCCGCCAGACGTTGCGGCCTGGTCTTGTCTATCCAGTCGACAGTAGGACTGATGTGGATGACCGGGGCGATCGGCAGAGACCCGATCGCCCCGTTTGCTTGTCAGGAGATCCTCGCGCGGAGCCACTCGAGGCTCTGTTCGACCTTCCCGGGGTACGCCTCGCACTCGATCGAGAGCACGCCTGACCAGTCCATTCCTTTGAGGATCTCGATGCAACCGGCGATGTTGTCGGCGTTGACGCCCTCCCCGATGCCGACCACCGAGGTGGCGATGCCCGTCTCGCCGCCGCGGACCTTGCGGGCGAGCTCCTCGCTGACGTCCTTGATGTGGCAGTGAGAGACCTTGTGCCGGAACCTCCGCAAGAACTCGACCGGATCGTTGCCGGCGATGAAGCTGTTGCCCGTGTCGAAGTTCATCTGCAACCACGGCGAATCCACGCAGCTGAGGATCTCCTCCATCATGTCCGGGTCGGTCGTGTAGGGGCCGTGGGGCTCGACGTTGATGATGATCTCGTAACGCTCCGCCCATTCCAGCACGACGCGGTAGTACTGTTTGATCAGGGCCATCACCTCCTCGTCGGTGTACCCCTCCGGCTTGCGGGAACCGTCGGTGGTGTCGACGCACGGACAGCCGAGGCCCTTGGCGAACTGGATCGTCCGCAACGTGTAGGAAACCCCACGGTACTGCCCCTCCGGCAGCGACATCGGGTAGGCCGCGTCGAGCTGCGATACCGACAGACCCAACGAGTCCAGGTAGGCCTTGAGCTTCAGCGGATCGGTGTGGAGAGGAATGTGCGGGTTGTACCCCAACGCCTGAACGAAGTAGTCCCCGTCGATGGTCCCGAACTCGATGAACTCCATCCCGTTGTCCTTGGCGAACTGACACGGCACTTCGTAAGAGACGTCGAAATGCCGCCAGTTGTCCGTGTGCATCCCCAGCTTGATCATGGCTTGGCTCCTTGCTCGACAGCGTCGCGGGCGCGACGCGCACCTTTCGGTTCTGCCCGCAGGGCGCGCCGAACGGGCGGCGATCTGCGCACGATGGCCCATGCGCCGGACCGAAGTGCGCTTGACAGTAAGGGATCAGGCGGAATCCGTACAGAGGGATTTCGCGGATGGTCGCAAGACCGGCAAATCGGTTGCAGTGCCGCTATAATCGACGCCGACGCAGCCAGGCCCCCCCGCCGACCAGGCCCAGCCCGATCAGCCCAATGAGAGAGGGATCCGGTACCACGTGGGCCGTCCCGACAGCGCTAACGATCAGGTCCAGCGTCATCGTCTGGCTGATCGCGGTAACGCCGATTTCGTAGCCGAACGTGCCGCCCACGGTCACGACGAGCACGTCGCTCTTGGACTGCGACGTCGTGAAGGACATGTCGAACGGAAGCAACCGGCCCGCCCAGCCTGACGTCCAGAACCCGCTGCTGCCGATCGTCCCCTCCACCGTGACGACGACGTCGACGAAGACATCGGTGTCGACCGCCGCGACCCCACCCGGTCCGATGTGGTCCGGGCCGTCCGGGGCGAAATCGAGGAACTGCGCGCTTCCCGGATGGAGGTTGGCTGTTGCGATGCCCTGTATGCTCACGCTGATCAGGTCGGTGTTGTACAGACCGGCGTCCTGGAGCATGAACGTATCGGATTCGCCGATGTGGCCGTCGCTCTGGTAGATGGTGACGGAGAACGTCCCATCGATACCGGAACTCGCCGGGTCAGGCGTTATGATGCCGTCCGGGGTCATGTCCAGCAGAAACGAGCCGCTGGTCACGTCGAGCGTGTAGGTCACCGCGTCGGCGAACGTCGGGGCAGCCAGCAGAGACAGAACAATAGCAGCGCACGCAAACCTCATCCCTTGGTCCTCCTCCATTCCCGGGCAGAGCCCCTTCCAGGCCTCTCCTGTAGAGCGGTGTGATATGCCGCAAATCAACGCGGGCGGGGACCCCTCTCCCTGCAATCCCGCACTCCTACCTTCCTCTTCAATACCCCGAAATCTGCCGGCTGTCAACGTGTTTCTCGTTCTTTTTCTCGCAAACGTACTGGCGGGCTCCAACCGGGACGTCAGGAGCGGTGCGACACCTTCGTGGGACGGGCCCGGTCCTTGCCGACCAAGCGTTTGCCTCCTGACTGGGATTGCGGTCGCGAGGCGTTGGCCGGACAGACCCCCTGGTTGACAAAATTCGTGTTCTCGGTAGGTTATGTGCATGCCGCTGGGAAGGGGGGTGCGGAGGAGACGTGAGCCAGACGCGATCTGAACGATATCCCCTGATGTGTCGGGGCGACGTGGACGGGTTCTTCGGCCTGGCCGTCGACAACCTCGTTCAGGTGCTCGTGCTGGTCGCCTTGTGCCAGCAGATCTGCGGGTTCACAGAGCCGATGCTGGTTGAGCGGGTCCTGCCGGCGATCGCGGTCAGCCTGCTGATCGGCAACCTGTTCTACAGCCTCCACGCCTGGCAGGTCGCCCGCCGCGACGGGAACGCGACGTGCACGGCCCTGCCGTACGGGGTCAACACGGTCAGCATGTTCGCGTTCATCTTCTTTGTCATGCGACCGATGTACCTGCGGTTCAGCGGGACAGATCTGGGGCCCACGGGCGCGGCGGAGCTGGCCTGGAAGATGGGGATGCTGGCCTGCATCGGCAGTGGGATCATCGAGCTACTGGGTTCGCTGGTGGCGGCCAGGATCCGGCGGATCACGCCTCGGGCGGCGCTGCTGAGCACGTTGGCCGCGATCGGCGTGATCTTCATCGCCGGGCCGTTCGCGTTTCAGATCTACGAGCGCCCGCTGGTGGCCATGCTGCCGATGATGATCATTCTGGTGGTCTACTTCGCCAAGGTGCGGTTTCCGTTGGGCCTGCCGGGCGGGATGGTGGCATTGATCGTCGGGGCGGGGCTCGCGTGGGCGAGTGACATGTGGGGCCCGCCGATGATGAGCGCCGAGGCCGTCACCCAGGCCACCGGCTGGGTCGGGGTGCATGCGCCTCACGTCTACTGGCGCGACGTCTTCGACCTGCTCAGCCATCCTGACCACCGAAGAATGCTGATCGGGTTCGCGGGCGTCATCGTGCCGATGGGGCTGGTGAACGCCCTCGGCTCGCTGCAGAACATCGAGTCGGCCGAGGCGGCGGGGGATCGGTTTAGCACGGGGCCGTGTCTGGCCGTCAATGGCATCGGCAGCATCGTGGCCGGCGTTTGCGGCAGCTGCTTCCCCACGACGATCTACATCGGCCATCCGGGCTGGAAGGCCTTGGGCGCCCGCACTGGCTACTCGATCCTCAACGCCCTGTTCTTTTCGGTCGTGTTCTTCTTCGGATTGGGCAGCGTCGTGACGTCCGCGATCCCGATGGAGGCGGGGATCGCCATCGTACTGTGGATCGGCATCGTCATCACGGCCCAGTCCTACGAAGCGACGCCGACGCGGCACTACGCAGCCGTCGCGATCGGCTTCTTCCCGGCCGTCGCTGCCCTGGCCGTCTTGTTCCTGCCCAACATGCTCATCGCCGCCGGGGCAGAGGGCGGGTTGCTGTCCATCATCAACGAGCATGTGGACCGTGTCACGAAGCTCACCGAGCGGACCGACGACTGGTGGCCTGTCGGCATCTACGCCCTGGCCGGGGCGAACTCGAGCTTCGTGATCACGTGCCTGTTGATCTCGGCGATCTCAGCCAAGCTGATCGATCGGAACTTCAAGGCTGCCGCCGTGTGGGCGGGTATCGCGTGCGCGCTGACGCTGGCGGGTCTGCAGCACGCGTTCCGGATCGAGCCGGGCCAGTTCGAGCTGACGCCCCGCGAACTGCTGATCTGGCAGTGGCGGGACTGGCCGGCAGGGACGTTTGCGTTCCGCGGTTGGGGGATCGCCATCGCCTACGGCCTGGCGACCGTGATGTTCGCGGGCATTCACGTGCTGCGGCGGCGCGGGGGGTTCGCCGATCTGGCATCGCTCGGCCTTCCGACGGCCCCCGCCGGTCCCGCTGCGCCCGAACCATCGTTGCCGACACAAGGTGCTATTGACGGACCCAAAACCGATGACGCGAAACCCGACAACCCGTGAGACGGCCGGCAGTTCCCGATGGGTGCTGACGTGCCTCCTTGCCTGTGCAGCCGGTTCGGGGTGTGCCGATCCGGCGGCGGAGATGGACCAGATCCGCCGGCAGTTCGAGCAGATCCCCGCCCAAGCGGACCGCCGGATGGTGGCCTTCGTGTTGGGCCTGCCCTACGCCGAGACGGCCGACCGGTCGGCGTGGCTCTACTTCACGCCCCGTCCGGCCTTGCCTCAGCCGGCAAAGCCGCAGCGGATGATCCTGGTTCGCTTCGATGAGAAGGACCGGTGCGTGTTCCGGGAGCTGCTCGTGTGGCGTCGACCCGGCGCATCGCGGGTCCAGCTGTACCACGAGCTGTCCTGGGCCGATCCGCAGCGTTCGACGGCCAACGACTACTGGATGATCCTGCAGGAGAAGCTTCGTGAGCTCGCCCAGGCTGCCACCGCCTACCAGCTGGACAGCCAGCCGGCCAGCTATCAGCTTCGTTCCGGCGAGCAGCTCCTGGTGGGCATGCAGCGATGGGAGCAGGGCGAGTTCCAATTGGTCCGGCTTACGGCGGAGTTGGCCGACGCCAACCATCCCCGCCTCGCCGAGGCCATCGAGCTGAGCTGCCGCGTGCGGATCCTCTCGGTGGGCATCGAGTTCGATCGCCCCCTCGTCCAGGAGCTGCGCTGACCCCGCTCTTGGCGGGTGTCGACGTCTCTGGCCCCCGCCAACGTAGCACGGGCGTCTCGCCCGTGGAAACCCATGGGCAAGATGCCCATGCTGCCGAAGGGGCACTCGCACATTTCAAGTTGCCCGTTACTGTTTGACTGCTGTATCCGGAGCACCCGCGAATGGACGCGACCACAGGCAAGATGATCCTCAGCCGGGCCGACTTCACCGTCATCGCGCTGTACATGTGTGGCGTCGCGCTTCTGGGCTATGTGGCCAAGCGTCGGGTCAAGTCGCCCGACGACTACTTCGCGGGCGGCAAGCGCGTGCCGTGGTGGATGGCGGCGGTCTCCCACCACGTGTCGGGCTACAGCGCGGTGCTCTTCGTCGCGCACACCAGCGGTGCGTACACGTGGGGCCTGCCGATGACGCTGCTGATCTTCAGCACGCCGATCGCGATGGCGATCGGATCGATCCTGTGGGCGCCGCGCTGGTCGCGGCTGAAGGTGCTCACGCCCGTGCAGTATCTCGAGCGGCGGTTCAACAACGCCGTCCGGCAGATCTGCGCGTGGAGCGGGATCGCGATCAAGTTCGTCGACGAGGGCATCAAGCTCTACTCCCTGTCGATCATGGTCAGCTTCTGCACGGGCTGGGACCTGCGGCTGGTGATCGTCGGGGCCGGTGCTGTGGCGGTGGCATACCTCGTCCTGGGCGGGTTGTGGGCCACGATGCTGACCGACTTCATGCAGTTCTTCGTGCAATACTCGATCACGATTGCCATCATCCCGTTCGTGTGGGCCATGGCAGGGGGGTGGGACGGCATCTGGGCCTGCCAGCCGGAGAAGTACACGGCCTTTGGCGGTTACATCACGCCGAGCTTCCTGATGGTCTGGCTGGTGGTCGTGACGCTGAGCTACAACGGCGGGACGTGGGGGCTGGCGCAGCGGTTCTACTCGATCGGCAAGCCGAGGGATGCCACGAAGGCGGCACTGCTCTCGGGCGGCCTGTCCCTGATCTACCCGTTGATCGTCTTCATCCCCGCATGGTCGGCCCAGGCGATCCTCGGCGGCGTGGCCAATCCCGAGCACGCCTACGTCGCCGTCGTCCACAAGGTCCTGTCGTTCTGGCCGGTCGGGTTCATGGGTCTGTTCATCAGCGCGATGTTCGCCGCGACGATGTCCATGATCGACTCCGACCTGAACGCCCTGAGCGCCGTGTTCACCAACGACATCTTCAAGCGGATGTTCAAGCGCGACGCCAGCGAGACGCTCGTGCTTCGCGTGGGCTTCGCCGCCACGATCGTCTTCGGCGGCCTGACGATCGGCTGCGGCCTGCTGACAATCAGGATGGAGGGGGCCTTCCGGGCGATGGTCGAGTGGTACGGCGGGATCCTCGGCCCGGTCGCCATCCCGCTGCTGTTCGGCATGCTCTGGCGCCGAACGACCTGGCGCGGCGCCCTGGCCGCCTGGGCCCTCGGCTTCGTCACGTTCGTCGCCGTCAAGTACGGCTGCGCCTCGCTCTTCGAAGGCGGCGAGACCCCATTCCCCGTCTACACCGGTGCCGAACTCGTCGTCTGCGCCGGCGTGTTCTTCCTCGAGGGCTGGCTCTTCAAACAAACCCCCGAAGAGCAAGCCCGCGTCGAGGCGCTGTTTGAGGAGTTGGAAGGGAACAACGCCTGATGCCGTCAAGTCATCTCGACCAGAGGTTGCGGGTCCACTGGGCCCATTCTACGTCTTCGTGCGGCTGCAAACGCCCTGGAATGGCTTCGTCAGGTTCGCCGTCTCAGCGCCACGGATAGCCCCAGCACGGCGAACAACATCGGCAGCAGCGGTCCGACGCTGCTGCCGCACTTGAACACGCCGGTGACTCCCTTGTCATGGTCCATAACGATCGTCGTGATCAGGTTAGCGTCGATCACCGCGAGATTGGCGTCACCCATCAGGTTTGGGTCGTCGTAGATCTCCCAGTGCTTGAAGTCCTTGCCTTCGATGGACGTGGCGGTCAACGTCACCGGGGTCCCGACGGGATAGACGAACGGAGGCAGATTCGCATCGTTCGGGTCTAGCTCGGCCCTGCCCCAGCTCTCGTTCACGTAGGTCATCGTGAGGGAGTAGAAGTAAGGAGCCGCGGGGAATTCATCGCCCCCCATATCGACCCGGCCGCCCATTTCCCTGGGCTCGCCGTCCCTGTCAGCTTGGCCGGTGTAGTCCCCGGTGGGATCGCCCGCGTTGATGCAGGGCGAGTTCCCAGAAAGATGCGCGTCCCAACCGTCCCACACGATGAGGGGGTCTTCGTCGATGTTTCCCTCGCCTGGCCATCCACCCGCAACGCAACTGAAGGTGACAGTGGCAGAAGCATAGATCTCGTTTCCCACAACCGCCTGATTATCCCAGAAGACAGAGTTCTTGATCGTCGGAGTGCTGGACTGGGTATACATAGCACCGCCGTAACCTAGGCTACCATAGAACGTAGCACGATTCTCATAAAACGTGCAGTTGATCAACGTGGGGTTGCTGTACTCGTTGTACATTGCCCCACCGTAGCCAGTTGCCTCATTGTCCCACGCAGCGAAATTATAAGTAAAATCACAATTCACTATTGTCGCATCACTAGATGAGTTGTAAATAGCGCCACCGTGACCAGCCGAAGGAATGACGAATACGGCATCGCTGGCAGTGTTCCAGTGGAATCTGCAATTGGTTATTGTCGGATGGCTGGACGAGTTGAATATGCCTCCACCCCACCCAGTAGTACCCCAGTACCCCCCAGCATCGTTTCCGTGAAAATCGCAGTTGCTCACCGTCGGATTGCTGAGCGAGTTGAACATCCCCCCGCCGTACCCAGCGCCGGCGCTCTCTGCGCCAACATTGTAGCCAAAACTGCAATTGGTTACCGTCGGATGGCTGACCGAGTTGTACATCCCACCGCCATACCCCGCATCGCCAAGCAGACCGGCAGCATTTTGGCCGAACCAGGAGTCACTGACTGCTGCGTTGCAGGAGACGTCGTTCACCATCCCCCCGCCGAATCGCTCGGCTTCGTTCTTCCAGAATCCGCAGTTCGTGACGGTTGGGCTACCGCCGCTCAAATTATGCATGCCGCCACCCCATTCGGCCTGGTTGTACTCGAACGTGCAGTTGGTGACTTCGGGGTGGCTACCCAGGTTGTGCATACCGCCACCCCACTTCGCTGTGTTGTATGAGAATGTGCAATCCCTAACCGCCGGGCTGCAGGCGTTGCAGTAGATACCGCCGCCCCCACCAGAGGTGTATCCGTTCTTGACGGTCAGCCCAGCAACCACGGATGTCGAGCTCTCGCCGTTGTGGAAGTAGAACCCGCGATGTTCGTTACCCGGGCTGCCCTGGCAGTCGATGACCGTCGCAGCGACGATGTTCGGGTCGTCCGGATCGATACTGCGAAGCGCAACAGGCTTCCCGCCGAAGTCGATGTCTCGGTTGCTATTACCTGTGAATAGGGCTGGAGCAAGGACAATCTCGTCCCCTGGATTGGCAGCGTTGATGGCGTGCTGGATCTCCGTGAAGTGCGTGTCCTGGGTGATGTTGTGTACCGGACGGCACCCGTAGTGCAAGATCGTCCCATTCTCGCCTACTGCGTGGACATCGTTGCTCTCGCTGCCCCAGACTTCGCTGAGGTTACTGTTTGTTCCGCTCGTCATCTGCGACCAACTTGCCCCGTCATAGTGGAGGATTGTCCCCTGGGATCCGACGGCGAACACATCGTCGATGCCAGTCCCCCAGAAGCCCAGTACGTTGACGGTGACACCGCTGGGCATGCCAGACCATGCTGACCCGTCGTAGTGCAAGATGGTCCCATCTTGGCCCCCAGCGAAGACGTCGTTGGGCCCTGCGGACCAGATGGCGTACAAGTGCTTTGTGGTGCTGCTAATCATCGCCGACCATGCCGAGCCGTCGTAGTGCAGAATGCAGCCCGCCAGGCCGACGACGAATACGTCGTTCGGCTCGTTACCCGAGACACTCTTGAGGTAATCCGTCGTGGGGCAGCTCATCGGTGACCATGCGGCTCCGTCATAGTGTAGGATGCTTCCTTCATACCCAACGGCCAGGACGTCGTTTGGACCTGTTCCCCAAACACCGAACAGGTTCTCGGCAGTCCCGCTACTCATGACGGACCAGTTCCGACCGTCGTAGTGTGTTATCGTGCCCGTTAGCCCGACGGCGAACACGTCATTGGGGCCGCTTCCCCAGATGCCACGTATGTCTTCGATTGTCGTTCGGCCCATGAATGACCACGTTGCGCCGTCGTAGTGCACGATGTCTCCGTAGTATCCAGCTGCGAACACGTCGTTGGACCCGCTACCCCATACACCGTTGAGGTGACGTGACGTCGGAGCGACAACCTGCTGCCACACGTACTCCGCCCCTGCGGCTTGCGTTGACAGGGCGCCGGCGCCGATCACCAGGACCGCAACCCCTCGAAGGTTCATTCGGTTTCCTCCCTTCCCTCACGACAGCGAGGTGACCTATGCCCCCCGGACGGCCCTTCTGTCTCGACGACGCATGATCCAAAGTATAACCCCCCGATGGGCGTTCGGGAAGCAGGAAGTCGGAAAGGGTGGTGACCGGGATCACGGGGACTAGTGGTTCGTGCGACATGTCGGGTGTCGGGCGAAGACCTTGAGATACGCCTCGGGGGTCGTCTCGTACTTCTTGCAGAACGCTCGGTCCAGGACGTCGCGGGGGTCGCCGGCGTGGGCGTTGCCTTCGTTGTAGATCCAGTAGCCCAGCGCGCAGTCTCTGGCGAGCCGGAGCTGCTCGTCTAGGTACTTGGGGAGGTAGTTGGGTTTGCGCAAGCGCGTGTTCCATGGGGCGAAGCCTGGCAGGACGCGGGTGGCGAACGGATACGCGCGGTGCACCTTGGGGACGTAGTCGGCCATCCGGACGAACCACCGGCGGGTCCACTCGGGGTACTCGCTGTCGATCTCGGACTTGCCCGCGCCGTACGTCCGCTCGGTGGCGATCCAGATCTCGACGCCGGCGTCGCAGATGCCCTTCAGCCACCAATAGTTGCCCGCCCGGCAGTCGCCCTTGCCGGCGTACATCCGCGCCTCGTAGACCTGCATCAGCGGACCGCCCCACACGTCCGCGATCACCTGGCCGTACTGGCGGCCGCGGTGGTAGTACATCCCCGCCGGGCCGAACTCGTCGGCGAACGTCCACGCGTCGACGTGGTCGGCCACATCCTTGTACTTGGCCTTCGCCGCCTCTGTCACGCCGCCGTAGTCCTCGGCGTCCAGGACCAGGCCTCGGAAGCCCAGCGAACGGGCCTTGGCGTAAATGTGACGGGCTTGCCGGCAGGTGGTGATCCACTTGAGGTCGTCGCGGAGGTCCTCCGGCTCGTTGACCATGCAGGTGAAGGCCTCGTGCTCGGCCAGCCAGTAGCGGATGCCGCGCTTCTTGAACGCGGCCAGCGCGCCGGTGTCCTCCCAGATCTGGAACCCCGAGTTGTGGTTGGTCTGCGGGAAGGCGGTCTCGACATAGTCCAGCCACAGGTCCGTGACGCCCAGCTCGCGGTCGAGGTAGTCCAGCTTGTCCAGGTAGTCGGCCTTCAGGTTGCCCGACCAGCACATCAGGTGGCGTTCGGGAAGGTTCTCGCGTCCGAACAGCTCGACCTCGCCGATCTCACCGATCGTCGGGCCGGCGGCGACGTCGACGCGGACACACCGGCCGACGGACGGGTTCAGCGGGACCCGAACCGCATCGCCTGCCCGCCACATGGGCAGGTTGATCTGTCGGCCCAGCAAGGGACGGAGGTGATCGGCGTCGGGTCCGATCGAGATTTCGCGGAGCCAGATCACGCGGTTGGCTTGCCCGTTGGTCACGCGCGCCGAGGTCAGCACGCAGGGCCGGCCCAGGTCGATCCACAACGAGGCGCCCCCGTTGGCCCACTGGAACGTGAACAGCGTCTTCGGGTTGCCGTCGATGGCGTTTTCGGGGTTGGCCAACTGCTTGCTGCCCGCCTCGGCCCGGAGGATCCGAACGCCCGGGAGCCTGGTGAGCGAGATCTCGGAAGGCCCGGTGCTACGCGCATCGCCGAGCGCGACGGCGCAAGGCAGCGTTGCGATCAGGCAACCGATGCAGAATCGATGACACATTGGCAGAACGTCCTCCGTCATTTGTGTGGGTGTTCCACCGCTGGGTACGCGTTTAGCGGGGCCGCGTGCGGCCCCTCCCCCGCCGCACGCGGCGGGGGTAACCGAAGCACGCCGAACACGCACCCCGCTGAAGCGATGGGGCGCCCGCATCTAGCATGGGCATCTTGCCCATGGACCATCACGGGCGAGACGCCCGTGCTACGATAGCGCGGATTCACGCACTGTTGTACGGTCGGGCGCGGATATCAGGTCAGTCAGAACTCAGGTCGGATCACCTGCTTGTCCGGACCCGCGGTTGCGGCGAAGTACGTCTTGAGCTGTTGGGTCAGGTTCGCCCCGCGCAGGTCTCGACCGATCATCGACCCCGCCGGGCCGAACAGAAACGTCGACGGAACCCCCCGGACCCCGAGGGCCTGCTTGATCTTTGCCACGCGGCCGGATTCACCGAAGAGCTGCGGCCAGGGGATTTGCTGCTCCTGGATGAAGCGGCGCAGGACGGTCTCGTCCTCGTCGAGGCTGACGCCGACGACGACGAAGTCCTTGCGCCCGGCAAAGGCCTTGCGAGCCGCCTTCAGATGGGGCAGCTCGGTCCGACAGTGCGAGCACCAGGTGGCCCAGACACTGATCAGGACGAACTTGCCCCGGAGCTGCTCGGCTCCCAGCGGCTTGCCGTCGAGCGTTTCGAGCTTGCCGAGCGACGCGATCTGGGCGAGCGTGATGGGCCTGGCCTGCGGTGACGCCTCGCTTCCCTTCGGGGCGATGACCAGTTCGTGTCGCTTCCGACCCGGCTTGAGCGGCGTGGTCGTGAATGGCTCGAACCCGTTGGCCCGGACGCTGAGGATGATGCCGTCGATGGGCACGTGTTCGATAGCGAACTGGCCGTTCGTGTCGGTCCGGGCATGATAGACCACGGTGTCGTATCGTCGCCAGCCGCTCGACAGGACGTGGGCCTTGGCCACGGGTCGGCCGGCCTCGTCTTGGACCACGCCGGTCAGCGTCGCGCCGGGCGGCAGCGTGAGCTTGACCTGGACCGTCTGGGCGGGTTTGAGTCGGACCGCTTTCAACTCGGGGGCGTGGTCGGCGTGCTGGGCCGTCGCGATGACCTCTTCGGCGGGCAGGCCGACGATCTCGAATCGGCCCTGGTAGTCCGCTGTCGTCGAGGTCAGCCACGCGGACTTCTTCGGCCCGATGGAGACCCGCGCCGAGGCCACGGGCTTGCCGTCCCGTGCGCGGACGACTTGCCCCGCCAGTGTGGCGGGTCGGGGCAGGACGAACTTCTTGGCAACCTTGTCCGACCCGCTCGGCAGCGAGATGACCCGATCCCAGCCGCGCGGCGTGATGTGTATCTCGGTCAGCAGGCGTGCCTCGAGCTCGGCGGCGTCGGGGTGGACGCCCTTGAGCTTGGCCCGGCCGGCGTCGTCGGTGATGGCGGAATAGCTCCGTCGCGGCTCGCGCGAGAACGCCTCGATCGTGACGTCGGGCACGGGCTTGCCGCGGTCGTCGACGACGGTGATCTGGACTTCGTATTCGTGGCGCAGTTCGACGTCGACGGTCCGGCTGGCCTCGAGGTCGACGTCAATGCGTTCGCGAGCGAACTTGTCGGCCGTGACCTCGAGCCGGCCCCCGGCGGGCTGCAGCCGGTCGATCTTGTACCGGCCGTCCCGGTCAGTCCGGGCCCTGAAGCGATCCACCTGGGTGACGAAGCTGACCCGCGCGCCGGCGACGGGCTGGCCGGACCCGACCCGCGTCACGCGCCCACTGAGGACCAGTGACCCGACCAGATCGGCCACGACAAAGGGTTCGTCATCCTCGTCCAGGTCGACGACCTCGGTGAACGTCTTGAAGGCGTCGACCTCGATGCGGACGCGGAGCTTGCGCCCTGCGTCCGCGGGCAGCTCGAACTTGAGTTTGAAATCGCCGGTCTTGTTCGTCTGGCCGGTGGCCAGGACCGCGGGCCTCTTGCCGCCGGCCGGCATGGTCTCGATCTGCACCTTGGCTCCGAGGACCCCGCCGCCGAAGTTGTTGAGGGCTTGGCCTTCGACGACGATCTCGGCGGCATTCGCCGTCCGCGCGATCGCACCCGCGACCGTCAGCGCCGCACAGATTGCGGTCAGTGCCCCCGTCATCGTCCCGCCGGGTGGATCCGTCGAACGCATCGCCGGGTCTCCTGAACGGCGCTCCGCTACGACCTCCCCACGGAATTCTATCAGACCGCCATTGAAGCCTACAGGCCCGGGCGGCTAGGATCATCGCACAGGACGCGTGACAGTCTGGGCGGAAGGGGTGCCCCATCCTTCTCGAGTGGCCGCGGCACGCGGGTGATCGAGAAGGGTGGGGGACGGAATGGACCGTGAACCGGTCCTCGCGGCGCGGTTCCGTCCCCCACCCTTCGCTCTCCATCGCGTGCCGCGAGGGAGAGCGAAGGATGGGGCACCCCTTCCACAAAACGCCGATTCTGTCATGCTCCATCGCACAGGAGCGACAGTCGCCTAACCGTAGGAGCCTTGAGCAATGGCGGGTCCGGTGCACAAGAAGTTGTCGGGCATCTTCACGCCCAACATGGTGCCGCTCGATCAGGCGGATCGCATCAACGAGGACGAGCTGCGACGCTACGTCGAGTGGCTGATCAAGAACGGGATCAGCGGCCTGTACCCCAACGGGAGCACGGGCGAGTTCACGCGCTTCAGCTTCGAAGAGCGCAAGGAGATCGTCCGGATCGTGGCCGAGCAGACCGGCGGGCGGGTCAAGATCCTGGCGGGTGCGGCGGAGGCCAACGCCAAGACGACGCTGGAGGCCTGCGAGTACTACGGGTCGCTGGGCGTGGACGCGGTGGCCATCGTCGCGCCGTTCTACTACAAGCTGAGCGAAGAGAGCGTCTACGCCTACTTCGACGAGATCGCCCGCCGCACGCCCGTCGATATCACGCTGTACAACATCCCGCAGTTCGCCAACCCGATCACGGTCGACTGCATCAAGCGGTTGTGTGAGCATCCGCGGGTGATCGGCATCAAGGACTCCAGCCGCGACCTGCCGTTCTTCTTGAACATGATGAACGAGATCACGCCGCTCCGGCCGGACTTCGTGTTCCTGCTCGGATGCGAGGAGATGCTCGTGCCCGCGCTGGTGATGGGGGCCGACGGCGGCACGATCGCTACGAGCGGCATCGTGCCCGAGGTCATCATGCGGATGTATCATCTGACGATGCGGGGCGAGCTGGTCGAGGCCGTTCAGATCCAGTTCAAGGTGCTGCAGCTGATCAAGAACCTGATTTTCGGGACGGACTTCCCCGAGGGCTGTCGCGCGGGCTTGGAGATCCGCGGGTTCCAGATGGGTCGAGGCCGGCAGCCGCTGTCGGCCTCGCAGCGATGTGATCGTGCGTCGCTCCGGACCCACTTGCAGTGCCTGCTCAGCGAACACGGCGTGGTCGAGGAGCCGCCGGAAGGATGTCCGACAGGACAGCCCGCTCCCCTCGTCGTCGACCGTGCGGAGATCGATGGCATCGTCCGCAACGTCATGGATCAGCTCCGGCGGCAAGGTGTCGTATGAGGCAGTGTGCGGGCGTGCTGGAAGTGATGGGCCTGGGGCCGTCGTTCGTCGTGGCCGACGCGACGGTCAAGGCCGCCGACGTCCGCCTGACCGGCATGGAGCTGAGCCACCTGGGTGGGATGGTCCTGAAGGTGGTCGGCCCGGTGGGCGAGGTCGAGGCGGCCATCGAGGCGGGTCGGCGGACGGCCGAGGGGTTGAACGCCTACGTCGGCGACTCGGTCCGGCCGCGGTACCACGATCAGGCCGACGAGCTGATCCACTCGGAGCAAGAGTACATCGCCATCATCGAGGGCGGCGATCACATGCTGCCGGGCGAGACCGAACAGGAGCGGCACGGCGATCCGGCGCGGAGAAACGTCGAAACGTCGAAACATCGAAACGTCGACAAGTCGAAAAGTCAAAACGTCGACACGTCGAAACGTCGAAACGGCAACGTGGGGACGGAGCGGGAAGACGGGCCGCATGGGCTAGGAGCGTTGGGTATGGCGGATGAGATTGACTTTGCGTTGGGGTTGATTGAGACGCAAGGGTTGACGGGCGTGATCGAGGCGGCGGATGCGGCGCTCAAGGCGGCCGACGTGACGCTGGTCGGCAAGGAGAAGATCGGGGCAGCCTACGTGACGATCATGATCAAGGGCGACGTCGCCGCGGTGAAGGCCGCCGTCGAGGCCGGCGGCAAGGCGGCCGAGCAGGTCGGCAAGCTGATCAGTACCCACGTCATCCCTCGCCCGCACCCCGAACTGGCCAGCTTGCTTCCGGAGTGACGCGAGGCGGGCAACGGACCGGACGCGCCGACGTCCCGCCTTGCGCGATCATCGACAGTGCACACCCGTCCGGTCGCTGGACCCCCAAGCCCGATCCATATTGACCCAACCTAACCGTTGCGGACAATGCCTGGGGTCATGCGCATCAGCAGCTCGTGGGTGGTGCCGGCGGCGGTCGTGGTCGTGCTGATCGTGGCGGGGGTCGGCTCGCGGCGGTCGTATGTGGACAGCCGTGGGCGACCCGTCGTCATCTACGCCCATCCGCCGTGTCCGCCGTCGCTGATGGCGTTGTATGAGCCGATCTGGGACGAGTTCAAACGGACCCACCCGCACATCGATTTCCGCGTCCTGCACATCACGGGCAAGTACGAAGACAAGATCAAAGTGATGTACGTCGGCAAGATCGCGCCGGACGTCATCTTCATGTACCCGACGGCGCTGCCGGCGTGGGCGGAGCTCGGCACGCTCGTGCCCCTCGACGGGTTCCTGGACGACGACCCGACCGTCCGCCGCGAGGACTACTTCGCATCGATGCTGCGAACATTCACGTACCGGGGCAAGCTGTACGGCCTGCCGAAGGACGCGTCGGTCGAACTGCTGTACTGGAACTGCGACCTGTTCGAGGCCTGCGGCGTCGATCCGCCCGAGCCGAACTGGGGATGGGCGGCGTATCTCGAGGCCGCCCGCAAGCTCACCCGCGACACCGACGGGGACGGGCGGATCGACCAGTGGGGCACGACCGGGTGGAGTTGGCTTCAATGGATCTGGCAGAACGGCGGGAACGTCGTCAGCGCAGACGGCCGGCGATGCGTGCTCGACGCGCCCCAGGCCGTCGAGGCCATTCAGTTCTGGGGGGACTTGGTCACCCGGTACAAGGTCGCCCCCACACCGACCGACATGCAGGACCTGGGGCCGTGGCGGCTGTTCAGTCTCGGGTACGTGGGCATGCACGCCGAGATGTACCCGGCTGTCTCGGTCATGCGCGACTATGCCAAATTTCGTTGGGACATCGCCCATGTGCCGCGCGGTCCTGCTGGGCGGATCTCCCCCGCGGTCGGGTCGGCGCTGGCGATCACGACGCAGGCCCGGCACCCCAAGGCCGCCTGGGAGTTCATCAAGTGGATGACGGGTCCGGAGGGGATGAAGGGCCTGCTCAGCGTCGAGGCGCCGTCGTGCGTCAAGCTGGCCCGCAGCGATGCGTTCCTCCGCCAGCCTGGCCTGCCGGCCAGCAAGCACGTGGCCATCGAGGCGCTCGAGTACGCCCACCCGCCCGTGCAGAGCATCTACTACCAGGAGCTGTTCGACACGATCGGCAGCGAACTGGACCGCGTCTGGCGAGGGCGGTCGACCGCGGCCGAGGCGGTCGCACGCGCCACCCCCAAGGTCAACCGCATCCTGACGCGCACACAAGGCGAAACGTCGAAAAGTCGAAAAGTCGAAACGTCGAAATGAGGGAACCTCGAAACAACCGGGCGCGATCCGTTGATCCTATGGGGCGGGAGGATCGGCGCGATTTCTGGTTGTTTGTTTCGCCCTGGGTGCTGGGATTCCTTCTGTTTGGGGTGGGGCCGATCTTGGCCAGCCTGGTGTTGTCCTTCATGCAGTGGGACATCTTCAGGCCGCCCAAGTGGGTGGGGACGAGCAACTACCGCGAGATGCTCCTGGACGATCCACTGACGGCCAAGGCGATCTGGAACACGTTCTTCTACACCGTCTTCGCGGTGCCGCTGGGGACGGTGGGCAGCCTGGCTGTTGCCATGCTGCTCAACACGAAGGTCCGCGGGCTGCCCGTCTGGCGAACCTTGTACTACCTGCCGACGGTGGTGTCGGGTGTGGCGATGGCCGTCATCTGGCGGTGGCTGTTCAACCCGCAGATCGGGTTGCTGAACCGGATGCTCCGTCCGTTCCTGCAGCTGTTCGACCTGCCGGATCCGGCCTGGCTGCAGAGCCCAGTTCTCGCCAAGCCGGCCTACATCATCATGAGCCTGTGGGGCATCGGCGGGGGGATGATTATCTTCCTGGCCGGGCTGCAGAGCGTGCCGCAGCATCTCTACGAGGCGGCCGAGATCGACGGGGCGGGTCCGATTCGGCGGTTCCGGCACGTGACGCTGCCGATGATCACGCCCGTCATCTTCTTCTCGCTGACGATGGGGCTGATCGGGTCGTTCCAGATCTTCACGCAGGCCTACGTGATGACGGGCGCGGGGCCCGAGAACTCGACGCTGTTCTACGTGCTGTATCTGTTCGACAACGCGTTCCGCTATTTCCGGATGGGTTACGCGTCGGCCCTGGCGTGGTTCTTGTTCGTGATCATCATGATCGTGACAGCCGTCCAGTTCGCCGCCGGTCGATTCTGGGTCTTCTACGAGCAGGAGGCATGACGTGAGAGAAATGGGACGGGAATCTCTTTCGCGGGTGCCCCATCGTTTCAGCGGTGGCCGGCACGAATTCCTTGCCAATAGGTGCCTGCCGCGAAGTCGGGCGTCGGGTGCCTGGATGTTGGTGGGAGCCGTCTGCATCTTATGGGGTCTGTGCCCAGCGACCGACGCGGGCGAAGGCCACCAGCGTCCCAACGTGGTCCTCATCCTGGCCGATGATCTCGGCTGTGAGACGCTCGGATGCTACGGGGGGACGTCCTACAGGACGCCGAACCTGGACACGCTCGCCCAGACCGGTATCCGCTATCGTCATTGCTATAGCATGCCGATGTGCTACCCGTCGCGGGTGTGCCTGCTTACGGGCAGATACCCGTCTCAGCTGGGCCACCCCCGCTGGGGGACGTTCCCGAAATCTCAGGAAAGAAGGACCTTCGCGCACGTCATGAAGTCCCGCGGCTACGTCACGGCCGTTGCCGGCAAGTGGCAACTGACCCTATTGAAGAACGACCCGGACCAGCCACATCGATTGGGCTTCGACGCGTACTGTCTGTTTGGGTGGCATGAAGGTCCGCGGTATTACCAGCCCCTGATCTGGCAGAACGGCAAGATCCGGAGCGACGTGAAGGATCGTTACGGGCCGGACGTCTATTGCGAGTTCCTCATCGACTTCGTCAAACGAAACAAGGACCGGCCGTTTCTGGTGTATTACCCGATGGCCCTGTGCCACGACGTCACCAACGACTTGGACGCGCCGCCGCCCTTCGGTCCAAACGGACGCTGGCAGACGTACGGGGAAATGGTCGAGGCAATGGACGAGCGGGTGGGCCGTCTCGTCAAGGCCATCGACCGCCTGCGGCTGCGGCAGAGAACGCTCATTCTCTTTACCGCTGACAACGGCACGCCGGTCCAGTACATCACCGGCGTGGCGGGCGGGAAGTACGTTCGCACGGCGATCGTATCCAAGATGGGCGACGTCGCCGTTCGCGGTGGGAAGTGGAGCCTGACCGACGGCGGGACACACGTGCCCCTGATCGCCAACTGGCTTGGGAAGCTGCCGGGCGGGCGTATCACGGACGACCTGGTGGACTTCAGCGATTTCCTGCCCACGCTCGCCGATCTATGCGGCGGCGCGCTGCCGGCAGGGGTCGTCTTGGACGGGAAGAGCTTCGCGTCCGGGCTGTTGGGCAAATCGTCACCGGCTCGTCAGTGGGCCTACTCGGAAAAGGGAGAAGATCGCTACTGGGTGCGGACGCAGCGATGGAAACTCTACAACTGCGGTGCTCTGTACGACCTTCGAAATGACCCGCACGAGAAGACGCCCGTTCAAGGGGCACGCTCGGATGAGGCCGATGCAGCGCGGGTGAAGCTCGCGCCTATCCTCAGAAAGCTGAGAACGCGATGAACAAAGACGGGCGAGAGAAAGGTAGGAAGTCTTTTCCCAGGCAAGGGGGTACGGCATGAGGGACGCCCCCGGGCACCGACCGGCCGCACATCGCCGGTCCGGGTGGATCGGTCGGACGGCCGTCTACGCGGTGTTGAGCGCGGGCGCGCTGGGTATGCTCATCCCGTTCCTGTGGATGCTCCGCAGCAGCCTGGTGACGGCCGACCAGATCCTCGAGCCCTGCGACGCCCTGAGCGACTTCGTCCCCCGACCCGCCCGGGCGGGCAACTACGTCGAGGTCTTCCAGAAACTTCATTTCTGGCGGTGCCTGGGCAACACGACGTTCATCACGGTTGGCGTGCTGGTCGGAACGATCTTGTCCAGCAGCTTGTGCGCGTATGCCTTCGCGTACTGCCGCGTGCCGTACCGCAACAAGATCTTCTACGCCGTGCTGGCCACGATGATGTTGCCCGGCGTGGTGACGCTGATCCCGGTGTTCATCATGTTCCGGACGATCGGCTGGGTCGACACGTTCAACCCGCTGATCGTGCCGGCCTTCTTCGGCAGCCCGTTTGCGATCTTCCTGTTCCGCCAGTTCTTCCTGCAGCTCCCGCGCGAGTTGTTCGAGGCCGCCCGCGTCGACGGCGCGAGCAACCTGCGGATCTGGGCTACCATCGTCCTGCCGCTCAGCAAGCCCGTCGTCATCACGGTTGCCATCTTCAGCTTCATGGCCACGTGGAACGACTTCATGGGCCCGCTGATCTTCCTGAACAGCGAGGAGAACTGGACGCTCCAGCTCGGCCTGGCCAGTTTCATGGGCCTGGTCGGAACCGACTGGCACCTCCTGATGGCCGGTTCGATGATCGTCCTGCTCCCGGTCCTGATCGTCTTCTTCGCCCTCCAGCGCTACTTCGTCCGCGGCATCGTCACGACGGGGCTGAAGGGGTAGGCGCGCCCTCGGAAATGCGCACCACAGACACTGCTTGCCAGCTATAATGTACGAGAGCGAGATCCGGCGGCCCGGAACGCGAGGCGCATGACGCAGATTTCGACGCACGCTGGGAGGCTTCTTGCATGACGCTTGGGCGAGAGCGCATCCTGAGGGTCTTGGCGGAGAACCGAGAGGCCATCCGAGGCTACGGCGTTAAGCGCCTCGGGCTGTTCGGCTCACGTGCTCGTGACGAGCCCACGGAGGCCAGCGACCTGGATTTCGTCGTCGAGTTCGAAAGGAAGTCTTTCGACGCGTACATGGATTTGAAGGCTTACCTGGAGGAGCTCTTCGACGCCCCCGTTGATCTGGTGCTCGCCGACGCGGTCAAGCCCAGACTCCGAGCGGCTGTGATCGATGGAGCGGTCCATGCCCCGGGACTATAGGGTCTATCTGGAGGATATCCTGCAGGCGATCGAGAAGATCGGTCGCTATACGGCAGGGCTCTCCGCCGAGACGCTGACTCGAGACGACAAGACCCTCGACGCCGTGGTCCGCAATCTGGAGGTCATCGGGGAAGCGGTTAAACACCTGCCCGATGAGATCCGCGCCGCTCATCCCAATGTGGAGTGGAAGAGGATCGCCGGCTTGCGTGATGTCCTCATCCATGCCTACTTCGGAATCGACGTCGACATCGTCTGGGACATCATCCAGAACAAGCTACCGGTGTTGGGGCGTCAAGTACGACAGATCATCAACGAATAGCCGGTCGCCTGGTGTTCGGAGCTCCACGTTCAGACGACGCGCATCGGGGCTGGCTCATGGACCTGCTGGCCATAGACCGCCCCCCTGTGGTCGGATCGATGATTGTCCTGCTCCCTATCCCGATCGCCTCGGTTGCCCTCCAGCGCTACTTCGTCAGCAGCATCGCGACGGCGGAATTGGAGGAATCAACCTCAGGACCCACGTTCGTACACGCTGCTCATCGCCGGGGGCGGCTCGTTCTCCGCACTGGCCCGTCCCCAGCAGCGGCTCTGGGATCGATTCTTTATTGCTGCCCCCTGTAAAGCCCGGGTACAATCAAAGCTAGTGTTCATATTCGAAATGCTCCTAATGGGTTGGAGTAGAGGGCATTCGGCAAGGCTCAGGGCCCTCTTGATTGGGTGAGACTATGCGTGCAGAAGCCGTCCTGTTTGACTTCGACTGGACCCTGGTCACGTTTCATCATCGGGGTGCGATCCGTGGCGCATGTAAGAGGCTGAAAGGCAAAGCCCACAAGCGAGACTTTCGCCGAAGGTTCAGCGAGAGGGTCCGGCGCGCCGGCGAGAGCGGGTTCCTATCCCTGTTGGCAGACTTGCGCCGGGATTGGGAGGGCGCTGAGGGTTCACGAAAGATGCAAAGGCTCGGAAAGGCGTGCATGGAACACGCGCGCAAGGCGTTGAAGATCGGCGTCTTCAGAGCCCTGAAGGAGGCCATTGCCCAGAATCGCGAATGGCGCATTTCAGAGGCAATCGCCAGAATCACCAGTCTGGAGGGGTGTAGGGATACGATCCCCTCAAAGAAGACGCTCACACCGAAGGAAGCCTCCGAGCACGTGCTGGACTTTGCGGGCGAGTGCCTTGCGGCCGGGTGTCACGACCGAAAGACCTGGTTCTTGGCCGTGTATGGTCCCAAGGACGCGGACAGGGCTGTGGAACACTACTGGGACATCGTCGAGAGAACAACCAAGTTGGAGGAGGGCGCCATCGAAGCGATCACTGGCCTCGGACAGGCGGGCCTCCGCGTAGGCGTCCTCACCGACACTGACGGGCTGTGGAGGGACAAGTACTGCCGAATCCGGACCAAGCGCGAGCGTGTTCGGAGGTCTGTGCCGGTCTCCGTGCTGCCTGCTCGCTACCTCTTCGTGTGCCGTGACGACGCCGCGTTGCTTCACTCAAAGACAATCCCGGAAACCTACAGAGAGGTCTGTCGCCAGATGGGCGTGGCACCGGACCGTACCATCATGATCGGGGACAAGTATGAAGCGGACATCTGGCCGGCTCTTCAGGCCGGGCTCGTGGCCAAGCTGAAGCGGAGGAAGGACAGGCCTACAACATGTGATGATGCAGTCCCTCTTCTCCATTCGTTCAGAGATATCCTCGATTCCCCTCAACTGTCGGAGCTTGAAAGACAGGACTACGAATCGAGTCGTGCCCGATACTCAGAAACGCTGGCGCTCTTCCGGAAGAAGCTCGTCGGCTTTGTGACTCTGTCCGGTGTCTTGCTGGGTGCCTACCAATACTTCTCCGAGAAGGGATGCTCCCCTCACCTCATTTGCATCGCGCTCTCAGGAATATTCAGTTCGGTCTTCTCCTTCCTCAGCCTGAGGAGGACGTACTTGTACCACTACTTGCACAAGAAAAGGCTGGCGTTGCTAGACGCCGAGAGATCCACTGCGCGGCATATCTGCGACACGTTTCGCCGGGAACGGCACCCCGATTTCTTGTCCTCCGTTTGGGTGCCCAGTGGGTTCTATCCCGAATTCGCAGTTCCTGTCTTGGTCTTCGCAGTTTGGGTGATCCTGGCTTTCTCCTCTCGATGAGGTCTTTGCCTTGGTTGCCCGGCGCCTCACTCTCCAGGCAACCCAGGACGTTCGCACGGCAATATGGGGTCGGATTGAGCGGTGAGATCAGCCGAGCCGAACTAATCACTGAAGGCCAGGCGAGCGCAGCGGAATGTGTCGTTGTCACAAGCACTTGCCCCCGAAGTTGGATCCGAGTAGGGAGTGCTAAGTGGATTGCACCATTGGTGCGGGTCTTCACCCCAGCACCAGCGCCCCCAATCAAGTCGGCACCCGCACCAATGACTACGCCTGTCTCATGTCGGAGCAGACCAGCATGTTTGAGATCCGACAGGTAACAGACGACGACGAGGCATGGATTGAGGAGCTCCTCGTCCGCCGATGGACCTCGATCCTGCAGGTGACATGGGGGCAGGTTCACGATGCCTCGAAGGTCCCAGCTTATGTCGCAACCGGTGACGGGCAGCGTGTCGGGCTGATCACGTACCGGATCGATGGGGCGTCCTGCGAGATTGTCACGCTGGATAGCGTCCTTGAGAACCAAGGCGTTGGGACGGCGCTGGTGGAGGCCGTCCGCGCCGCGGCAACGAGCGCGGGATGCACGCGCCTGTGGCTGATCACGACCAACGACAACCTTCACGCGCTGCGATTCTGGCAGAAGCGCGGGTTTCGACTGGTCGCGGTCCATCGGGACGTGGTGGCCGAGTCGCGCCGTCTCAAGCCGAGTATTCCCCTGGTGGGGCGGGATGGCATCCCGATCCGCGATGAGTTAGAACTGGAGGCCACGTTGTAGGCCGACGCGGTGCGCAGGTCCGGCTCGTGGTCCCGGCGTGGACTGCACAGCCTCGAGTGGAGGGCATCCACATGAACGGACGGGAGTTGCTCAGGGGGATGGGGGTCATTGCGCTGGGAGTCTTGGCGATGGCTCGATCGAGTCGGGCCGAGGCGGCGGGCGATGCGTCGACGGACCGGCCGAACATCCTGTGGGTGACGTGCGAGGACATCAGCCCGAACCTGGGCTGCTACGGCGATGCCTACGCGGTCACGCCCAATCTGGACCGGTTGGCGGGTCAGGGCGTTCGGTACACCAACGCCTTCGCGCCGATCGGCGTGTGTGCCCCGGCCCGGTCGTGTCTGATCACGGGCATGTACCCGCCGTCGATCGGCACGCATCACATGCGTTGTCAGGGAAAGTTGCCGCGCGGCGTGAAGTGCTTCACCGAGCACCTGCGGCAGGCGGGCTACTACTGCTCGAACAACGTCAAGACCGACTACAACTTCAAGCATCCCAAAAGCGCGTGGGACGAGTCGAGCCGCAAGGCCCACTGGCGGAACCGCAAGAAGGGCCAGCCCTTCTTTGGCGTCTTCAACTTCACAAGCTGCCACGAGAGCCAGATCCGCCTGCCCGAGGCGAGGTATCGCCAGCGGACCGCCAACTTCACGCCGGCCGAGCGGCACGATCCGGCCAAGGCGCCGGTGCCGCCGTATCATCCCGACACGCCCGAGGTGCGGCGCGACTGGGCTCGCTACTACGACATGATCACGCACATGGACAAGCAGGCGGGCCGCGTCCTGGAGCAGCTAGCACAAGACGGGCTGGCTGACGACACGATCGTCTTCTTCTACTCCGATCACGGGGCCGGCATGCCGCGAAGCAAGCGGTGGCTGTACGACTCGAGCCTCCGCGTCCCGCTGATCATCCGCTGGCCCGACAAGTACAAACACCTGGGTGCGGGCAAGCCGGGCGGGTCGACGGATCGCCTAGTGAGCTTCGTGGATTTCGGCGCGACGGTGTTGAGCCTGGCGGGCGTGAAGGTCCCGTCGTACATGCAGGGCAAGCCCTTCCTGGGCGCCCAAGCGGCCGAGCCGCGGAAGTACATCTACGGCTTCCGCGATCGGATGGACGAGCGGTATGACATGCTGCGGTGCGTGCGTGACAAGCGGTATAAGTACATCCGCAACTACATGCCGCACGTGCCGTGGTTCGGCGACCAGCACATCGCCTACATGTATCAGATGCCGACCATGCGGGTCTGGCAGCGATTGGCCGACGAGGGAAAGCTGACCGGCCCGGCCGCGGTGTTCATGCAACCCCGCAAGCCGATCGAGGAACTCTACGACACGCAGGCCGACCCGTGGGAGGTCCGCAACCTGGCGGATGACCCCAGGCATAGAGACCGACTGCGAGAGATGCGCCGCGTGCACGCGGAATGGCAGACCGAGATCCGGGACTTGGGCCTCCTGCCGGAGGCGGACCTCCGCACGCGGTTTGAGGGCAGGCCTCCCTATGACGCCGTCCGTCAGGACCCGAGCGTGTATCCTCAGCAGCGGATCCGGGAGGCGTCCGATCTGGCCGGGCAGATGGATCCCAGCGCCGCCGACAAGCTCGGAACACTGCTCAGCGATGCCGATCCGGCCGTTCGGTACTGGGGAGTGGTTGGGCTGACCGCGCTGGGAGACGGCGCCAAGTCGGCTACAGATGCGCTGTCAAAGGCGTTGAGCGACGTGTCACCGGACGTCCGTCTGACTGCCGCAGAGGCCCTGTGCAACCTGGGCCGATGTGATCACGCGCTGTCAGTCCTGATCGAAGGTCTGAAGCACGACAGCGAGTGGGTCCGGCTGCGCGCGGCGAACGTTCTGGACCGCATGGACGGCAAGGCCAGACCCGCGTTGAAAGTGATGAAGGACGCCAGCAAGGACCGGAACGGCGACGTCCGCAAAGTGATCGGGCGCGCGCTGGAGGACCTCCAAGCTCGTTAGCGACAGGATCTGCTTCGCGTTTGGTCGTCCTACGTTCGTCGACGTTGGATCAGCCCGACCATGCCCAGGCCGAGCAAGGCCAGCATTGACGGCTCCGGCGCGAGCAGGACGTTGTCCAGCCCGCCCGTGTCTGCCCCGTCGGCGAACTCGGCCGTGATGACCAACCCCGTCAGATCCGACAGGACCGCCATCATCTGGCCCTGCGTCGGGGGCAAGAGGGTGTCCGGGTCGACCCAACCGGCCGACTCGTTGAGCAGGACAGATCGCTCCTCCCATTGCCAGGTCGCCGAAGGGGCATCGAACGGCGCGACGAACTCCAAACCGGCTCCCTGGAGGCCCACCCACCCGGTATCGCCTTCAAGGTTGTCCGTGGAGATGTCGAACGAGAACGATTGGCCGTAGGCGTCCGACACGTCGCCGAGGAATTTCGCCGGCGCGGCGAACCCCCAAGCGCCCGTGTCCGGATCGGTGGCGTAGATGCATCCGCCCGGGTTGCCGCCCGTTGAGGAGTACGTCGGGGAGCCCACGTACCCCAGCGTGCTGACGACGAGCCATCCCTCGTCGTTGGTGTTGAACGTGCTGCCCGCAATCGGATCGGCGGCCACAGCAGGTGACGCAACCACCCCGGCGGAGATCACGACAACGGCGAGGACCTTGGCGCAGCCAAAGGACGTACTCATGCCTCCTCCTCCCTTCTTGGTGTTGTTCGTCAGATAAGCCCCGTCCCCTCCAGCCAACCGGCCGATGTGGTGATGGACGGCGCTAACTCCCTCACAGTCCATCATCCTACGTCGCAGGCCACCCCGCTGTCAACAAGCTTCTGGCAGCCATAGTCTTCGCGCTCTGCTTTCTCGAAATGGCCTTGTTTGGTCCGTCAACTTGCCTTCATGCACAATCCTGACTACTGTCGATAAGCTAGCTGGCGAGGTCCCCCAGGCGGCACGCATCGTGGTGATCCTGACACGTCACGCGACGGGCCTGGGGACACGCTGTTCTGATGAATCCTGACGCCCTTCCCACACACGCGGCGGGTCCGAGCCACCGATGACGACCGAGCGAGGTCTGTTTCGCAGCGAGACGATCACCCAGGCGCTCAGTGTCTACCTACCCGCCACGGCGCTGTTTCGTCTGGTGGGGCTGGGACGGAACATCCTGCTGACGTGGCTGATGCACGACGAGGCGGAGTTCGGCCTGTTCGCGTTGGCGCTGGTGGTGATCAATCTGCTGAACCCGCTGTGCAGTCTGGGCCTGAACGAAGCCGTCACCCGCTACACACCCATGTACGAGACTCGCCGGATGCTTCGGGGGTATCTGGCCCGTGCGATCCCGCTGGTCTGTGGTGTGGGAGCCTTGGGTGCGGCGTTGATGCTGATGGCGGATCGGACGCTCGGGCCGGCCTTGTTCCAGACGGTCTCGCTGGATCCCAAGCTGACGTGGTTTGCGCTGAGGCGGTCGATCGGATTGATGCAACACGTCGCCTGGGCGACCTTCACGCTGATCGTTTACTTCCTGTCGCTCAGCGTGCTGAAAAGCCTCCGCATGTACCGCGTCCTCAGCCTGATGGAGCTGGCGCACGGGTTGATCTTCACCGCGATGGCGATTGCCGCCCTGCTGCTCCACCACCGGACGGCGATGGCCATCATTTCCTGCTATATGATGTCGCTGTGGATCTCGATGGCGTGCTTCGCGCTGCCGGCCGCCCTGCATCTGTTGATGCAGCCAGTGCAGGATGAGCCCATTGGGGGCGAGCCGGTGATCCGCCGGATGTTCGCCTTCAGTCTGTGGGCGGCGCTGGCGGCCATCATGTGGCAGGGCATGCAGAACTACCCGCTGTGGTACCTCAACCGCATCCACGGGAGCGACGCGGCGGGCGTCTTCGGGGCCATGCGGACCATTACGCAGTACGTCGTCGTCGCCGCCGTGGCGGTAGCCACCGTCGTGATGACGGCCGTCACCAAGTTGTGGGAGTCTGAAGGGCGCGAACCGGCGGATCGGCTTCTCACGCTGGCCTTCAAGGCCACCAGCCTGATCCTGTTGACCGGTTGTGTGGGCATGGCGGTGTTCCGCGAGGAGATCGCGATGCTCTTCGATCCGCGGTATCGCCACGGGGCGGACATCATTCCGCTGCTCCTGCTGGCCTTTCTGATCGCGGGCAATCTCGGGTTCCTGGCCGTGCACTTCACGCTGATCGAAAAGACACGATTTCTGTTCTGGCCTTGGGCGATTGGGGTGGGGTGCAACGTCCTGTTGGGTGTGTGGCTGGTTCGGAACGTCGCCGGCAGCGACGACGGGTACGGCATGGGCCTCGGGATCGCCATCAGGCCGCTCTTCAACTGCGGGGCGGGAAGCGACATCGGATCCGCTGCCTGGACAAGCGCCCTGGCCTTGATCGGCGCGTTGATCGTCTGCGTGCTTCTGCTTCGCGTCGAGCGTCGCCCGGTCGATCGTGGAAGCTACCTGTTGCTCGCCTCCGCCGGCATCCTGGCCTTCAATTGGTACGTCATGCTGCCCGCCATCGTGGTCATCTGGATCGTCGCCCTGTCCACCACGGCGGTCTTCTCGATCCAGGAGAAGGCCACCCTCGCCCGGAAGATGGCCGCCGCAGGCAACTGGGTCCGGGGCAGAGGGTGATGGGGTCTAGGGTTCGGGGTTCAGGGATCGGGTCTGGGTTGGCTTAATTAGGGGATGCGGCACGAGGCCTGAACCAGCGCGGGTTGGTCCCGGAACCGGATGCGTACTTGACGAAGACTGTCTCTCGGTGTTTTATTGCGCGCGACCAGGCTGTGTGGGATCGGCACGTGCGTGAGGGAATAGGCGGGTCGCTGGGCAAGTTCTGTCGACCGATCGGACGCAAACCAGCGTACGAGGCCCTGAACCCCGACCCCTGAACCCTAGCCCCTATCCCCCCGAGCAACGAACCCGTCCCCGGCCTGGCACGTCACTTCAGCGACAGATGGAGGTGCCCCATGGAAACCGACGCAATCGATCGCATGGTGCTGGTCCGCGGCGACATCACCAAAGAACAGGTGGATGCCATCGTCAACGCCGCCAATACGTCGTTGCTCGGCGGCGGGGGGGTAGACGGCGCGATCCATCGAGCGGCGGGTCCGGATCTCCTGGCGGAATGCAAGACGCTTGGAGGCTGCCCGACCGGCGAGGCCCGGATCACGAAGGGACACAAGCTGCCGGCCCGACACGTCATTCACACCGTCGGTCCCGTCTACCGAGGCGGGGACCGGGGCGAACCGGAACTCCTGGCCGGCTGCTACCAAAACTCGCTGGCGTTGGCGGCCGACAACGGCCTGGAGACGATTGCGTTTCCGGCGATCAGTTGCGGCGTCTACGGCTACCCGATCGAAGCGGCATGCCGCATCGCCCTGGAGACGACGGCCGAGTTCCTCACCGAGCATCCCGGGATCAAGGAGGTCCGCTTCGTGCTCTTCGGTCAGGCTGACTACGGCGTGTACGCCGACACGCTTGCGGGCATGAAGCCCTAGTCCGGTTACCGGTCACTGACTTCCGTGTGAAGTTCCGATGGTGGGGCGCGGACCAGTCCTATCAGAGCCGCGACCGTCAGGGAGCGGTTCCAGGATCGATCGACGATCGATCCTGGAGCCTTCCCTTGCGGTCGGGTCTGATTCTGAACCGCGCCTTTCGTGCAGCTGCTGCAACGAACAGGTCCCGCGGACTGTACGTGCGCGTGTTGTGGTTCGCAGTCCCCACCAACTTGCGGGACGGGCTCGGTGGGGTACAATTCCATCGAGTGATCCGCTGACACGTGACAGGAGCCAGCCCGTGAGTGACGTGGCCATCCACCTGGACGCCTTGCCTGAACCCGCCCGCGGACCGGTCAAGGAGCTGGCCGATCTGCTGGCCAAGCTCGCCGGCGACAATCTGCGAGGCTTGGCCGTCTTCGGACGCGTCGTCACGGACGACTACTCGCCGGAGACGACCCTGGTGCGGAGCGTGGCCGTGCTCGGCGGCATGGACATGCTTCTGCTGGATCAACTGCGTCGTTGCGGGATGCGTCTGGGACGTCGGCATCTTCAAGCGCCGCTGGTGATGACGCCGGCCTACATCGATGAGAGTCGCGACTCGTTTCCGCTCGAGCTGCTGGAGATCCAGCAGCTCCACGCGATGGTCCTGGGGACCGACATCTTCAGCGCCCTGGAGTTCGAGGGACGGCACGTGCGTTTGCAGGCCGAACGCGAGCTCAAGCGCGAACTGATCAACCTCCGTCAGGGCCTGCTGGCGTCGGCCGGCAAGGACAAGCTTCTCCGCCCGCTCTGTCAGGACGCATTGGTGCAGACGATCCGCGTGCTTCGCGGCGTCATCTGGCTGAAGAATACGCCTTGCCCGCCGACCGACCGGGCTGTCCTGGAGGGGGCGGGGAGGCTGACCAGTATTGACCTGGCGGGCCTTCGGGAGGTGTGCGACGGCTCGGGCCGGAGCGATTTCGTCTCGTTCCAACGGTTCTACCGGGATGTCGAACGACTGAGTGACTATGTCAACCACATGGAAGTGTAGGAACCGGCTATCCGCATCGGCGTTGACGCTGGCCCTGGGGACACTGGCCATCGCGCGCTGCGCCGTGGCAGCCGGTCCCCCGCCGCCGAAGCGGTTCGTCGAGGATCTCGCCGGGGTCATCGACGACAAGACCGAGCGCACGTTGCTGGGCTATCTGCACGAGCTCGAGCAGAAGACCGGCGCCCAGTTCATCGTCCTGACCGTCCCGAGCACGGAGGGGGAGCCGATCGAGGAGTACGCCCTCCGGCTGGCCGAGGCGTGGAAGCTGGGGCAAAAGGGCAAGGACAACGGACTGTTGTTGGTGGTGGCGGTCCGGGATCGCAAGTACCGCTTCGAGACGGGCGAGGGGTTGGAGGGCGTCCTGCCGGATTCCTACCTGGGCACCGTGGGGCGACGTCAGTTCGTGCCCAACTTCCGTCGCGGGGATCACAGCAAGGGCATCCACGACGGGGTGGCCACGGTCCTGAATCGACTGGGCGAGCAGTACAACATCAAGCTGACGGGCGTGCCGAAGATCAAGGCCCCCCGCCGGTCGGTTCGGGTTGGGCGGCGGGGCAGGATCGGCGCGTGCGGGACGGGCCCGTTCCTTGTCCTTATCGTGGCCGTCATCATTCTGTCGCGGCTGACGCGCCGATGGCTGGGCTTCTGGGGGCTGCCGATCTTCTTCGGGCACCACCGGTCGTACGGCGGCGGCTGGGGCGGCGGCGGGGGAGGCTTCGGCGGCGGCGGCGGGGGTTTCGGCGGTTTCGGCGGTGGGGGGGGCGGTGGCTTTGGCGGTGGAGGTGCGAGCGGTGGGTGGTAGCACGTGTCCGGAATGTGGCAAGGCCGTCTCGGGAGCCGCACAATTCTGCGGCAGCTGTGGAGCGCGGATCATGAGTCCTTCAGCACGGAGCCGACGCGGTCGACCGGTCTGGATTACCTGTCTGGTCATCTTGGGCGTGTTTGTCCTCATCGTGGGCGGGTGCGGGCTCACCGCCGTCCGCGGGTACAACCGCGCGGTCGCGCTCGGTGAGGACGTCAACAAGGCCTGGTCGGACGTGGAGAATCAGCTGCAGCGTCGGAATGACTTGATCCCCAACCTGGTCAACACGGTCAAGGGCTACGCCAAGCACGAGAAGGGGCTCTTCGAGAACATCGCCAAGGCCCGCACGCAGTACTTCCAGGCCCAGTCGCGCCCCGACAAGATGGCGGCGGCCAATACGATGTCGGGGTTGCTGTCGCGGTTGCTCGTCTTGCGCGAGTCGTACCCGCAGCTCAAGGCCAACGAGAGTTTCCTGAAGTTGCAGGACTCGCTGGAGGGCACGGAGAACCGCCTGGCCGTCCACCGCAAGCGATACAACGAAGTCGCCCGCGCGGCCAACACCTACCGCAAGTCGTTCTTCGGTCGCTTCTATGCCGGCTGGGCCGGCTTGGGGGAAGCCGAGTACTTCAAGGCGCCCGAAGAGGCCAAGGCAGTGCCCAAGGTCGAGTTCTAGCCACCCCGGCAGGCCGGGTGGATCATTCCCAGAGACGTCAGGATGGTGGCGGGCCAAAGTGTGACCGAAACGCTGCAGGACATCCTGCGGGACGCGGGGCGGGTCCTGAACGATCGATTCAGGCGGTCGGTTTCGTATGAGGAGCAGACGCCGCACGACCTCGTGACCGAGGTGGACCGCCAGGTCGAGACGATCTTGATCTCTAGAATCCGGCAGGTCAGCGACTGCCAATGCTTCTACTCCGAGGAGGCGGGCGTCGTAGGGACGGCCGAGGCGTCACGCTGGATCCTCGACCCGCTGGACGGCACGGCCAATTTCGTTTTCGGCGTGCCGCATTTCGGCATCTCGGTCGCGCTGGAACACCAGGGGCAGGTCGTCGAAGCTTGGGTCTACAACCCCGTCAGCGAGGAGATGTTCCACACCAGTCGCGACGCGGGCGGATCGTTCCTCAACGGCGAGCCGATCACTGTGTCGGACACGTCACGATGGGACGTTGCCCTGGTGGCGTTCGGGTTCAGTGCGACCATGGAGAACATCCGGCGATACCACGAAGACTGGCCGGACGTCTTCGACCGATGCCGGAAGGGCCTGGGGCTGTTGGCGCCGTCGCTCAACATCTGCAACGTCGCACGAGGCCGGATCGACGCCTTCATCGACTTCGGATCGAGCATGGAGGGACACGCCGCTGCCGCGCTGGTCTTGCAGAACGCCGGCGGGATCGCCCGGGATTACGACGGCGTGGATTGGGACCATACAACGCGAGGCATCGTCGCCACCAATGTAGGACTAGGCGTCGCATGATGATCAGGGACGGTGCGAGGAACGTCGCGGCGTTCGAGGGGCGAGACCGCGAGGAGGCGGCATGAAGGCGGCCATCCAGGTGGACGTGGGTCGATACGAGATCCGCGACGTGCCCGTGCCCGAGATCACGCCCGGGCAGTGTCTCGTCAAGGTCGCGGCGTGCACGATCTGCGCGACGGACGTCAAGTACCTGCAGGGCGCGGTCGAGCTCGACTGGCCCAGTCCGATGGGGCACGAGGTCACCGGCGCGGTCGAGCGGGTGGGATCCGCGGTGACCGGGTTCAAGTTGGGCGATCGCGTGTTGTCGCGGATGGCCTGGGGCGGGTTCGCCGAATACGTTCCGGCCGACGTCGGTCTGTTGGCGCCCCTGCCCGAGAACGTCGGGTTCGAGGAGGGCGCGATCGCACAGCTCCTGCCGATCGCCGTTCGCGGCGCGGAGCTGGCGATGGGGCCGGGCAAGACGGTGTTCGTCAGTGGGCTCGGTGGCGCCGGGCTGATGTGTGTCCAGGCCGCTCGGGCCTACGGGGCGTCGAGGATCATTGCCGCCGACCTCCACGCAAACCGGCGCGCGGTCGCGCAGGAGGTGGGCGCGGACCTGTGTATCGACCCAAAGGCGAACGACGTGGTCGAGCGCGTGCTCGCCGAGACGGACGGCGGTGTGGACGTGGCCATGGAGGCGGCCGGCGTCGAAGCGTCGTTTCGTGCCTGTGAAGCCGTCTTGGGCACGGGGGGGATCCTGTCGGTCTTCGGTAGCCATCTCGATCCCATCGCGCTGGATCTGAGGCGGTGGGAGCGTGGCTGCCTGCAGCTCCACATGATGGTCGAGCCGGCGGCAGAGAAGCCAGAGATGCTCCGCAAGGCGGTGGCGCTGGTCGCGGCCGGCAAGATCCACTTGAAGCCCCTGTTGTCGAAGGTCATGCAGCTGGACGACATCATGGCTGCCTTCGACCTGGTGGTCCGTCGACCCGACGAGTATATCAAGATCGCGATCGTGCCCTAGGGAGTCAGCGGCGAGGCGTCGAGAACGCCAACGCCCAAACGGTCCCATTGAAGCCTGTGCGCTGATCCTCTATCGTACAGTGTTTGCCGCACCGGCAAGACGAGGTAGGGCGGGTCCTCCGGACCCGCCAATTCGTGCCGTGCGACAAGAAGGTGGGCCAAACGACCCACCCTACAGCAAGGCCACGCGGAAAGGACCCGACGCTATGGCATCAGGCGAGTTCCACCATTTCGGCGTTCCCACGAGCACCACGTACGACAATGAGACCTACATCGAGGGGGCGAAGGTCTACGCGACCAACCCCGACGCCCACCCCTATCGGGTGGAGTTCCTTCGGTTCGACGCGGACAGCCCGCTGCCCGAGGCCATCCGGACCCGGCCGCACGCGGCCTTCATCGTGGGGAACCTGGATGCGGCGCTCGAGGGGCAAGACGTCATTCTCCCGCCGTTCGACGCGACCGAAGCGCTGCGCGTGGCTTTCATCATGGACGGCGACGCGGTCATCGAACTGATGGAAAAACGGTAGCCTGCCCACACGAGAAGAGACGAAAGGAAGCAGACCATGGCCATGAAGAAGTTCATCAACGATCCGGACAACCTGGTGGATGAGCTGCTCGAGGGGTTCGTCCTCGCCAACGCCAGCACGGTGAAGCTGGCCGGCAGCAACCTGGTCGTTCGAGCCAACCCCAAGTCGAACGACAAGGTCGCGCTGGTCACGCTGGGGGGCAGCGGACACGAGCCCGCGTTGAGCGGCTTCGTTGGAGAAGGGATGCTGGACATCAGCGTGCCGGGAGAGATCTTCGCAGCGCCGGGCCCGCCGCGCGTCCTCGAGGCGCTCAAGGCCGTTAACCGGGACGCCGGCGTCCTGTTCGTGGTCCTCAACCACGAGGGCGACGTGATGACGGCCAACATGGTCATGGAGATGGTCGAGAAGGAGGGGCTGAACGTCAAACAGATTCTGACGCACGAGGACATCTCCGTGCCGTCGCGGGAGGATCCGTCCGACCGCCGCGGGCTGGCGGGCTGCCTGCTGGTCATCAAGGTCGCCGGCGCCGCGGCCGAGCAGGGCAAGTCGTTGGACGAGTGTCTGGCCATCGCCGAGCGGATGGAGCGGAACATGGCCACACTCGCCGTCGCCGTCTCGGGCGCGACGCACCCGTCGACGGGCGACGTGATCTCCGAACTGGCCGAGGATGAGATGGTCATCGGCATGGGCCAGCACGGCGAGGCCGGCGGCGGGGCGCAGACGATGAAGACCGCCGACGAGACGACCGACATCATGGTGAACCTGCTGCTGGACGACCTGAAGATCCAAACGGGCGAGGACGTGCTGGTCATGCTGAATGGGGTGGGCTCGACCACGCTGATGGAGCAGTACGTCGTCCTCGGCTGCGTCAAGCGGATCCTGGAGGCCAAGGGCGTCAACCTGGTCCGGAGCCTGGCCGGTGAGTTTCTGACCGTCCAGGAGATGGGCGGGTTCCAGATGGTCATGGCGCGGATGGATCCCGAGATGATCGCGCTGTGGGACGCGCCCTGCCACAGCCCCGCGCTGAGCGTCAAGTGATCGGTCCGCGCCCCGCCGTTCCGGACGGATCGGGAGACGAATGCCACGATGCCAGAGACCCTCGGTTGTGCTGAACTGATCGCAATGCTCCGTGGTGCGGTCGCGCAGGTGCGGGACAATCACGAGACGCTCTCCAAGCTCGACTCGCACGGCGGCGATGGCGACCACGGGACGACGATGTTGCGGGCCATGGGCATCGTCGAGAAGACGCTGGCCGAGTCGGGGTCGTCCGAGATCGCCGGTCTGCTGAAGGAGATCGGCTGGGCCGTCATGGGCGTGGACGGCGGCGCCACGGGCCCGCTGTACGGGGCGTTGTTCACGGGCATGTCGGCGTCGGCGGCCGGAACCGACGCCCTCAACGCCGAAGGGCTCGCGGCCATGTTCGAGGGGGGATTGGCCTCGGTGCAGAAGTACACCAAGGCCCAAGTAGGCGACAAGACGATGATCGACGCCCTGGTCCCCGCGGTCGAGGCGTTGCGGACATCGGCGGACGCCGGCGCGACCGTGGCAGATGCGTTGGCTCAGGCTGCCGAGGCGGCCGGACAGGGGGCGGCGTCGACCAAGGACTTGCAGGCCCGGTTTGGCCGGGCCAAGAACATCGGCGAAAGGAGCATTGGCGAGCAGGATCCGGGCGCCACCTCGGTGTCATTGATCTTTGCGGGATTCGTTGAAGGAGTGAAGAGACTTGCCTGATGCAGACAAGACAAAAGACGGGGACCAGAAGGACTTCGGGATCGGCATCCCGGTGGAGACGCCGGGGTTCTTTCTCAGGGGCTCGGCGCACCTCGGCTGGGGCATGAAGAACCGATTGAGCCGCATCTTCAATCCGGACTCGGGCCGGACGGTGATGCTGGCCTTCGACCACGGCTACATCATGGGCCGACCACGGGTCTGGAGCGGCTGGACTTGGCCATTCCCCCGCTGATCCCCCACGCCGACTGTCTGATGTGCGCCCGCGGGGGGCTGCAGAGCTGCATCCCGCCGGAGGCGAGCAAGCCGGTGGTCCTGCGATGCAGCACGGGCGCGACGGTATTGAAGGACCTGAGCAAAGAGGTTGTCGGCGTGACGGTCGAGGATGCGGTTCGTCTGAACGCCGCCGCCGTGACTGCCCAGGCCTACATCGGCGAGGCGGGCGAGCAGGCGTCGCTGGACAACCTGGCCTACCTCATCAACGAAGGGAACCGTTACGGCGTGCCCACCCTCGGCGTGACGGCAGTGGGCAAGGAGATGGGCCGGGACGCCCGCTACCTGGGCTTGGCCTGTCGGGTGATCGCCGAGCTGGGCGTCCACTTCGTCAAGACCTACTACTGCGAACCGGGGTTCGACGAGGTCGTCGCGGGATGTCCGGTGCCCATCGTCATCGCGGGCGGCAAGAAGATCCCCGAGCCGGACGCGCTGAACATGGCCTACAAGGCCGTCGATCAGGGGGCGCTGGGCGTGGACATGGGTCGGAACATCTTTTGCGCCGACGATCCGGTGGCCATGATCCAGGCCGTCCGGGCCGTCGTCCATGAAGACGAGAAGCCGGATAAGGCGCTGGATATGTACAATACGCTCAAGGGCGAGCGACAAGGAGCGAAATGATGAGCGATGTCAATCGACGGGAGGTGCTGGGGGGTCTGGTCGCGGGGGCGGCGGCGGCGTCGATCCTCGGGACGGACGCTGCGGAGGCGGCCTGCGGGGAATCATCCGAGCGCACGTGCAAGAAGGTCAAGCTGACGAAACCCAACAACGCGGACTTCTACACGCCGGACGGCAAGTTCGACGTGGCCGCGGCCAAGAAGGCCTACTACATCTTGATGAAGTACTACCGCTACCCGATCCCCGACCGGCTGCGCGGCGAGGACTTCTGGACGCTCGACTTCGGTCTGGGCAAGTTCAGCGAGGTGGGCATGGCGGGCATCTTCTGGATCAACAACCTAGAGCACAACTACTTCGGCCACGAGATCTACCTGCTGCCCGGCCAGATGATCGCCGAGCACCAGCACATGAAGACCGACAAGACCGCGCCGAAGCTGGAGGGCTGGCACGTCCGGCACGGGTGGGTCTACATCTACGGCGAAGGCACGCCCACGCCCGGTGTCGAGGCCCGGATCCCGCCGTCCCATAAGGAGTGCGCGGTGGCCCGGACCGAGAAGATCCTCAAGCCGGGCGAATGCGCGTGTCTCGGCAAGGTGTGCGAGAAGCACTGGATGCGTGCCGGCCCCAAGGGCGCCATCGTCAGCGAATACGCCACCGCCCACGACATGGCCGGCCTGCGGTTCAGCCACCCGCAGGTGAAGCTGTAGCGCCGCTGGGCGATGCCGAAGGACGGCCTCAGAGCAGAGGAACAGATGCGTCGGGTCTGTGGAGCCGACCTGCAGGGGTCCGGGGCCGGAGGTCTCGTGCAGTGGACGCGTCCTGGGCAGAACAGATCAGCCAGAAGCTCTCATTGTCACAGGCTGAGATAGGCGAGTTCTGCAGTCGTTGGGAGATCCAGGAGCTGGCGCTCTTCGGTTCGGCGCCCGGCGGCGAATTCGGGCCGGACAGCGACGTGGACTTGCTCGTGACGTTCGGGCCGGGGGCGAGCTGGAGTCTGCTCGACCATATTCGGATGCAGACCGAGCTGTCAGAGCTTCTCGGCCGCCCGGTAGATTTGGTCAGTCGCCGGGCGATCGAGCGCAGCCCCAACCCGATTCGCAAACGGGAGATCCTGAGCACGGCGAGGATCGTCTATGCCGCACGATGATGCCACGCTGCTGGACATCATCCGGGCTGCTCGCCTCGCAACTGAGTCCGTCACGGGGATGGACTACGCGACCTTCGCGCGGGACACCAAGACCCAGTCCGCGGTTCTTCATCAACTTATGGTGGTAGGTGAAGCCGTCAAACGCCTGTCCCCTGAGTTCCAAGCGGCTCACCCCGACACGCCATGGGCGTTGATTGCCGGAATGCGCGACAAACTCATTCACGCATACGGCGAGGTGGACCTTGAGTAGGTCTGGAGGACACTCGAGCAGGACCTACCGAACCTGCTTGAGCGATTGCGGGCGCTACACCCAGGAGACGCGGGGTGACCGAGAGGCGCTGAGGCGCGCAGGTCGGGTCGTTTGATCAGCTTCTTCCTTTGGCGGATGCTCTATCGCTTCAGCGCTGGGGTACGCACCCATCTGCTGGAGTTGCGTTTCGATGACTGATGGCGTTCGGAGGGTTGCCCTCATGACGAGGATCTGTGCAAACCGGCATGTTGGGATCTCGGCACCGTGCCTGTGGGCGTGGCGCTTGATGGGCGGTCTGATCGTCGTCGCAGCCTGGCCCGCGACGGTGCACGCCGGGTCGGCGGATGCGGCCTGGTACGATCAGAAGGCGGTCGAGGCCAAGTTTCCTGTCCGCTATCAAGGCGAGGTTCGTAGCTCGCGGTACCTCACGATGCGCGACGGCTGCAAGATCGCGGTCGAGATCTTCCTGCCCGAAGGGCTCGAATCCGGTCAGCGGATCCCGACGCTCCTGCATCAGACCCGATACTGGCGGTCGGTGCTGTACAGCCCGGCGCTCAAGAAGAAGCGTCACAGCTCGGAGCGGCTGCCCAAGCTCAGGCGCTTCTTCGTTCCCCGGGGCTACGCCTGGATCAGCGTCGATGTTCGCGGGTCGGGGGCGTCGTTCGGCACGCGGCCTTGCGAGTACTCCCCCGACGAGGTCAAGGACGGCGCCGACATCGTCGATTGGATCATCCGTCAGCCCTGGTCAAACGGCAAGGTCTGCGCGGCGGGCGTCTCCTATGACGGCGGCACGGCCGAGTTCCTCGCCATCACCGGACATCCGGCCGTCAAGGCCGTCGCGCCGCTCTTCTCCATGTTCGATCCGTACCTGGAGTCCGGCTTTCCGGGCGGCGTCCATATGTCCTGGTTCACGAAGACGTGGGGCGGGTTGGGCAAGGCGTTGGACCGGAACGCCGTTCCCGATTTGTTCACGGATCAGTATGGTCCCCTCAAGGCGCTGGCGAGCAAGGCGGCGGGAGTCAGGCCGGTCCAGACTGACAGCGATGGCTCGATGTTGGCGGCCGCCGTGCGGTCTCACCGATACAATTGGGACCTGCACGAGACGGCGCTACGAATCCTGTTCCGCGACGATCGGATCCCCTACAACTGGACGCTGAGCTTCGATACGCTGAGCCCCTACAAGCACACGAAAGCGCTCGACGCCTCCGGCGTGGCCGTCTACAGCTACAGCGGTTGGTTCGACGCCGCCTTCGCGCACGCCGCCATCAAGCGTCATCTGACGTTGACGGGTCCGCGGAACCGGCTGATCCTCGGGCCGTGGAACCACGGGGGACGTCACAACTCCAGTCCGTTCGGGGTCGGTCGGGCGGCGTTCGACATGAACGTCGAGCTGTTCCGGTTCTTCGAGCATCACCTGCGAGGGGCCGACACCGGCATTCAGACAGAGAAGCGCGTCCACTACTACACGATGGGCGAAGAGAAATGGAAGGCCGCCGACACCTGGCCTCCCGCATCGACGCCTCGCGCGTACTATCTCGGCGCCGACGGCAAGCTTACCACGGAGAAACCGACGTCTGCGGAGGCGGCCGACCGGTACGCCGTGGACGACGCCCATGGCACGGGGACTCGATCGCGCTGGCGGTGCCTGGTCCTGGGCGGAGACGTCACCTACTCCGACCGCGAGAAGCAGGACGGCAAGCTGCTGTGCTACACATCTGATCCGCTGGCCGAGGACGTCGAGGTGACGGGCCACCCGGTCGTGACGCTGCACGTGACGTCACCGGCCAAGGACGGCAACGTCTTTGCCTATCTGGAAGACGTGGACGAGGCAGGCGGCGTTCACTACCTCAGCGAAGGGATGCTGCGGGCCATTCACCGCAAGCTCAGCACCGAGACGCCTCCCTACAAGACGCTCGTGCCGTATCGAACGTTTCGTCGGGCGGATGCCCTGGAGCTGGTGCCGGGCGAGCCGGCGGCGCTGACGTTCGATCTGTTGCCCGTTTCGCATCTGTTTGGGGCGGGGCATCGGATACGCGTGGCCATCGCGGGCGCGGACGCAGACCACTTCGCCCGCCCGCCCGGGCCGCCGCCGACGATCCAGGTGCATCGCAGCGCCGTTCGGGCCTCTCACATTGTCTTGCCAGTCGTTTCGCGCGGGTCCAACCCATAACGGATCGCAATCCGCCGCCACGTCGTGCGGGTGGGGCACGGTTCGGAGTGATGCTATACTGGTCCGATTGGCGGGCGAGGCATCGACGGCATCGCAAGAAGTGTCGCGGAGAGGGGCCAAGCCCGAGCCCGAGGAGGTCAAGCGTGATGTTGAAGCGTCGAGGGATTCGCTTATCCGTCGTCCCGGTGGGTGCATTCGTGTATGCGAGCATCGCCGTCCCGTGCGGAGCCGGTGAGGCCAAGAAGGCCGGTCAACCGCGGGACGTTGTCGTCAAGAAGGCGACCTGGGCCGAGACGATGTTGGCCACGCGGGCAAACGTCGGTGCCTGGCTGGCCGAGCAGGAGCGCGATCTCCGCCGGCTGAAGCTGACGCCCTGGTACAAGACCCGCGCCCTGAAGGCCAAGGGATTCAAGCACGCCCTGTTCCCCGAGCGACGCGTGGACCTCAACGCCAAGGGCAAGAAGGACAAACCGCTGTGGCAGAAGCAACCGGCGTATCAGGACGGCGTCGTTCACGCTTTGCAGCCCCGGGCGAACTCGGCCTCGACGTATCTGTTCCGCACGATCACCGCGCCCCGAGCCATGACCGTCATCGGGCGCTTCGGCAGCGATGACGGGCTGGAGGTGTGGCTCAACGGAAAGAAGCTGCTGAGCAAGGACGTTCCGCGGGTCGCGGCCCCCGATCAGGATCGGCACGACCTGCCCTTGGTCGCCGGCGAGAACCGGCTGCTCCTGAAGATCTACAACCGCACCGGCGGTCACGCGTTCTACTTCTCGTTGCGGCAAGGCCTGCCCGCGAAGCTGTGGCAGCAAGTCGAAAAGGTGTTTCCGGTCGAGGCGGGTTGGATGATGGGAGACGTCCCGCGCGGCGGGCACCTGGCCTGGTTCCGCAGCGCCGACAACGTGAAGCTGGAAACAGGGATGGTGGACCGCGTGCTGAAGGAAATCGGTCCGCCCGGGGCCAGCCTGCGCAAGGCGTTCGACACGCTGCGTCAGGCCAAGGCCGGTCCCGCCGACCGTCGCTGGCTGGACCTGTACGTCAAGACCTGCCGCTACCGTAGGGCCCTCGCTGAGTTGAAGCGAGCGGACCTGGGCCCGCTGCGATTGGCCATCCAGGACCTCGCCGAGACCTTCCCAAAGCGGTACACGAAGGGGGCGACCTATCTCGAGCGCCTGGCCGGCTGCGAGAAACGGCTGTCGGCGATTCGTCAGGCGCTGACCCGGGGCGACGCGTCGGCGCCGGCACAGGTTTCGGCGCTCGTCAACGAGATCGTGTCGCTCCGCCGCGACGCGCTGTTGGCCAATCCGTTGCTCGACTTCGACCGCCTGCTGTTCATCAAGCGGCGGGCGAATCGGCTGGGCCTCCCGCAGAACTGGCAGGGCAATTGCGCCGTCTCTCCGGTCGGTTACGACAACGAGATCGCCCTCCTGTCGCCCGTGAGCCCGCAGGGCAAGCTAACGACGTTCTATAGGCCCAAGAACTCGGGATTCGTCGGCGACGTCGACCTCCACTTCGACGCCGGCAAGATGCTCTTCTCGATGCCGGGCACCCACGGTCGCTGGCAGATCTGGGAGATCCAGCCGGACGGGACCGGCCTGCGTCAGGTCACGCCGGGCGAGCACCCCGACGTGGACAACTACGACGCCTGCTATCTGCCCAACGGCCGGATCATCTTCGCTTCGACCCGGTGTTTCCAGGGCATCCCCTGCGTGGGCGGCGGCAACACCGTCGCGAACCTGTGCATCATGGACGCTGACGGAAGCAGCATCCGCCAGCTCTGCTTCGACCAGGACCACAATTGGTGCCCGACCGTCCTGAACAACGGTCGTGTGCTCTACTCGCGATGGGAGTACTCCGATACGCCCCACTACTTCAGCCGGCTGTTGTTCAACATGAACCCCGACGGCACGGGACAGATGGAGTTCTACGGCAGCAACTCGTTCTGGCCGAACTCGACGTTCTACGCCCGACCGATCCCGGGCCACGCCACGCAGGTGGTGGCGATCATCTCGGGCCATCACGGCGTGCCGCGGATGGGCGAGCTGATCCTCTTCGACCCCGCCAAGGGACGGCATGAGGCCGACGGCGTGGTCCAGCGGATCCCGGGCCATGGCAAGGAGGTCGAGCCCATTATCCGCGACCAGCTCGTCAACGCCTCTTGGCCGAGGTTCCTCCATCCCTATCCGCTGAGCGGCAAGTACTTCCTGGTCTCCTGCCGGCCCACGCCGGCGTCTCCGTGGGGGCTCTACCTGGTCGATGTCTTCGACAACATGCTATTGCTGAAAGAGGTCCCGGGGTACGCGCTGTTCGAGCCGGTTCCCCTCCGCAAGACCCCGACGCCGCCGATCGTGCCCGACAAGGTCAAGCCGGACAGCCGGGACGGCATCGTGTACCTGTCGGACATCTACTTCGGCGGCGGACTCGACGGCGTGCCGCGGGGGACCGTCAAGAAGCTGCGGCTCTACGAGTTTCACTACTGCTATCCCAGGATGGGTGGACACATCCACGTCGCCATCGAAGGGACGTGGGACGTCCACCGGATCGTCGGGACGGTGCCCGTCCACGAAGACGGATCGGCCCTGTTCAAGGTGCCGGCCAACACCCCGCTGGCCGTTCAGCCCCTCGACGCCGAGGGCAAGGCGCTCCAGATCATGCGGAGCTGGTTCGTGGCCATGCCCGGCGAGGTCCTCTCCTGCGTCGGCTGCCACGAGCACCAGAACGCCGGCCCGCCCATCCACAAGACCCTCGCCTCCGGTTACAGGCCGTCCGACATTGAGCCGTGGCACGGGCCGACTCGGGGGTTTAGCTTCAAGCGTGAGGTCCAACCCGTCTTGGACAAGTACTGCGTGGGCTGTCATAACGGCCAGGCGCGTTCAGACGGCAAGCAGATCCCGGACCTGAGGGCCAAGCCGAAGAACGGCTGGGGCAACTTCACGCCGTCCTATCTCGCGCTGCACCCGTACGTCCGCCGCCCCGGTCCGGAGAGTGACTACCACCTGCAAGAGCCCCTCGAGTTCCACGCGGACACCAGCGAGCTAATCCAGATGCTGCAGAAGGGCCACCACAACGTCGAGCTCGACGCCGAGGCCTGGGATCGCCTGGTGACCTGGATCGATCTGAACGTGCCCGACCACGGCACGTGGAGCGAGCACCGCAAGATCGCCGCCAACTACCACCAGCGGCGACTGGAGATGCGAACCCGCTACGCCAATCGCCCCGAGGACCCCGAGGCGATCCCGCAGATCAAGCGGGCCCCGGTCACGTTCGTCAAACCGCCGCCGCTATCCGAAGCCGTGCGGAAACAACGGGCCCAGAAGGTCGACTGCCCCGACTGGCCCTTCGACGCCAAGGAGGCCCAGCGGCGTCAGGCCGCCGCGGGTCAACCGACGCGGCGCACCGTCGACCTGGGCGACGGGGTCAAGATGGAATTCGCCCTGATCCCCGCCGGCGAATTTGTCATGGGCAGCGTCAACGGCTGCGACGACGAGTTGCCCCGGACCCGCGTCAAGATCGATCGCCCGTTCTGGATGGGCACGACCGAGGTCGCCCACCGTCAGTACCGACAGTTCGAGCCCCGCCACGACAACGGCGTGATCGATCAGCACCACAAGGACCACACCACGCCCGGCTATCCCGCCAACGGGCCCAACCAGCCGGTGATGCGGGTCTCGTGGCACGAGGCGATGGCGTTCTGTCAGTGGCTGAGCGCGAAGACCGGCCGGCCGTGCACGCTGCCCACCGAGGCCCAGTGGGAGTGGGCCTGCCGTGCCGGCACGGCCACGCCGCTATACTATGGCGACCTCAACGCGGATTTCGCCCCGCACGCCAACCTGGCCGACGTTTCCATGAAGTTGCTTGCCGTCACGGGCGTCAACCCGCACCCGATTCCCAATCCGAACCCGTACCAGGACTTCTTGCCCAAGGACGCCCGCTTCAACGACAAGACCAAGCTCATGGCCGAGGTCGGCAAGTACCAGCCCAATCCGTGGGGCCTGCGCGACATGCACGGCAACGTCTGGGAGTGGACGCGGTCGGCCTTTCGACCCTACCCGTACCGCGACGACGACGGCCGAAACGACGTGTCGCAGGCCGACAAGCGCGTCGTCCGCGGCGGCTCCTGGTACGACCGCCCCAAGCGGGCCCGATCCGCGTTCCGCCTGGCCTACCGTCCCTACCAGCGCGTTTACAACGTCGGCCTCCGCGTGATCTTCCCGGCCGTCGAGTTCACCAGATCGGTCGATGCGAGGTAGCACAAACAGTCGTGCGTCTGCAGATGGGCCCACGGCTGGTGCGTATCCTGACGGTAAGAAGATGCGTCAGGACGCATCCTACGCGTCTTCGCTTCCAGCTGCGTAACTTGGGCTAGTTCGGGTCGGGTAGGACCCAGAACTTCGCGTCGATGATCTCGGGCTCGAAGTGGAGCGGCGTCGGGTGGTAGAGGACGCGGAAGGTCTTGGGGCCGTCCTCCACGTCGACCTCTTGCACCCAGGTGAGTGTCTGCCATCCGACCTCGAGATCGTCGGCGTCCCACCACGTCTTGTGACCGTCGGGGTTGGCACGAAACTCGACGAACTCCCAGGCGTTCTCTTCGATGTAGACGTCCGCCTGGAACGTGATGGTCCGGGTTCCGCCGGCCGGGCCGTAGTACACCGGCCAATCGTTCGGGTCGCCGTTCGGATCGCCGTCGGGCTCGAGGATAACCACGTCCACACAGCCGAGGACGGGCAGCAGCACTGCCACGCAGATCCACCTGGTACGCCCAGACTTCTTCGTCATCTTCTCTCTCCCAACGTACGCTCTGGCGATCCCAACTGGGGTGCCCCAATCGAACGCGACTTCGGAAGGTCGGCGGCCGTGTCTGTCGTCACAGCATCGCGCCCGCCCCTACGGCACAAGGTAGCTTCCTTGAGTAGCTGTGTCCAGCGAGTCTTGGCCGGCACGGCTCCGCGCCATTGCTATTTGGTCTTCAATGATGCGGTGTCCAGCGTTTCGAGCCATTGCATCGCCTGTGCGAAGCCGTTTTCGAATGTTGTCGGTGGGGTCCAGCCCAATTCGCGGCGGGCCTTGTCGATGTTGTACCGCAAGCGCGAGCCGAGGTTCTTGACGGTGTACGTGGTGAGCAGGGGGCGCGACCGGATGCGACCCACGCGCCATGCCAGTTCCATGCCTGCCGCGGCGACGTATGCAGCTCCGTATGGGATGTGGATCCGTGGTGCGCGGACGCCCAGGTGCTCGGCGAGCCGTTGGCAGAACGCCTCGAACGTGACGCACACGCCGTCGTGCACGAGGTAGCCCTCGCCGACGGCCGCCTCGGACCATCCGATGCGGACCAGTAGGTCCGCGACGTTGTCGACGTAGGCCGGCCAGACCAACGCGCCCTGACGCCAGAAGACCACCTCGCCGCGAAGCACGGCGTCGGCCAGCAGCGGGACAAACGTCGTGTCGCCGGGGCCGTAGACCCAGCAGGGATAGACCGTCGTGACGGGCAGCTCCCATCGCCGATAGGCGGCCCAGGCGAGTCGCTCGGCCGCGATCTTCGTGTCCGGGTAGGGCTCGGACCAGCGGCGCAGGTCGTTCTCTTCGTCGATGACGCAGTTTTCGGGTTGGCCGAAGACGTCGTTCGTGCTGATCCAGACGAATCGGTCCACGCGCTGGCGAACGGCCGCCTGCAGCATGTTGGCCATCCCGTCGATGTGGACGCGGTCGAACAGCGATCGCGGGGCCCAGTCCGTGACGACGCCGGCGCAATGGAAGATCCGACGGACCCCGTCGGCGGCATCGGCTACGGATGCGGCGTCACCGACGTCACCGATGGCCACATCGGCGCCTGCTTCGGACAAGGCCGACGCGCCCGGATCGTTTGCCAGACAGAGCGCGCGAACGCCGTGTCCGTCCGCCAGCAACCGTCGGACCAGCCGGCCGCCGATGAAGCCTGTGCCTCCGGTGACGAGGATGTCTTCGCTTGCCATCTCAGCTCGACGCACGCTGGGTCCTGGAAACCCCGGCGACCTTGACGTCCATGTACCCGTGGACCAGCCAGCGGGCCAGACCAACGACGGCGCGGACCATCTTGCTCCCCAGACCCGGCACGATGGCGAACCGACGCCGGGCCATCCCCTTCAGAATCGCGTCAGCGACCTGATCGGCCGACATCAGCTTGACGGACCCGCTGATGGCCTTGGTTTCGGCCGGCTTGAACTCGTTCTCCCTGTGAAGCTGGGGCGTATCGGTGTCGGGCGGGCAGACAACCGAGACCGCAATGCCATGCGGTCGCAGCTCGCCGCGGAGGGCCTCGCTCAGGCCCCAGACGGCGAACTTCGTGGCCGCGTATCCTGCGAACCCGAAGACCCCCAGAAACCCCGCCACCGACGAGACGTTGACGATCTGTCCATCGCGGCGCGCCATCATCGACGGCAAGGCCCCCCTGATCATGTGGAGCGTGCCGAAGTAATTGACCTGCATCATGCGCTCGAACACGTCCATCGACTGCTGCTCAAAATACCCGGGGATGGAGATGCCGGCCGAGTTGACGATGACGTTCGGGGTTCGATCCGCCTGGGACATGGCCTGGAAGGCCTTTGTGACCTGATCGGCCTCGGCCACGTCGCAGGTGAGTGCCAGGCAGGGCAGGGCGGATTCGTGCTTGCCGGCATCGATGGCGGCGGCGGCGTCATCGAGCGCGTCCGGTCTTCTTGCCAGGATGGTCACGTGCGCCCCGAGCGCCGCCAGCTTCCTGGCCAGGGCCAGCCCGATCCCGCTCGACCCGCCGGTAACGGCGACATGCTTGTCCGCGAAGTGCCCCGCCAGCCGCTCAGGGACAGCGGTTTGAGCCGCGTTTGGGGGCGACGATGGGTGGGCGTCGGTTGCGTCGGCGCCCATTGGCGCGATCGCATCAGGGCGACTGCGCCACGTGCACACAATCAGCACAACCCCGAAAACGAAGCAGTACAGGTTGATGAACCCGTTGAGGAGTCCGTCGCCCAGGCTGATGGTGTACCGATCCTGCTGGAAGTTGAAACTGGCGTCGAGCAACCCCAAGAAGACCAGCGCGCCACCTGCGGCGATTGCGCAGGGCGTCGCCCAACCCCGGCCGCGGCGCATGGCCCAGCCGCCCATCACGAGTAGGGGGGTGACCCACAGCAGGTCGGGAACGGGAAAAGACCGTTCAAACGCCAACCATGTCGGATCGTTACCGGGCCGATGGTTCTCGACCGCGAAGAAGTAGACCCAGAACGAGGCGATGCCGCAGGCCGTGATGAGTTGCAGGTTGCCCAACCATCGTGGGCGTTCGGTCGGTATCGAGGAAATCTCCGCGTCAGCAGACATGGCACCACTCCAGAAGGATGACTCGACAAGACCATACCGGCTTCGCCGGGGGCCCGACAAGTCGCCGTCGGATTGATGATCGTTGGCTTACCGACTAGAATCGGGGAGCCAGCCCACCTGACCGGGTCGTCGCGAGCCGTTCCCAGGGAAGGGTCGGGCACGTGACGTCTGCACCTGGTGATCCGTCTGGAGTGCACGTTGTTCGAGATTCGTTGGCATGGTCGTGGTGGTCAAGGGGCGGTGACGGCGGCGACGCTACTGGCTGAGGCGGCGTACCTGTACGAAGGATACGCCGGCGTGTCGGCCGCCCCGAGTTTTGGGGCCGAGCGCCGCGGGGCGCCGGTCGTGGCCAGCACGCGGATTGACTCGCAGCCCATCCTGCGACGGAGCCAGGTGACGAATCCGGACATCGTGGTCGTGTTGGACGAGACACTGCTGGACGTGGTGGACGTGACCGACGGCGCCAAGCCGGGCGGGACCGTCGTCATCAACACCGCCGACGCCGACGCGGCCGACCGGTTCAGCCAAGCGTTTAAGATTGGCCTGTCGGACGCGACGGCCGCCGCGCAGGAGATGGGGTTGGTCGCGGCCGGCTCGGTCGTGGTCAATACGGCCATCCTCGGGGCGCTGTGTCGGACGACCGGGCTGGTGAAGATCGACCACATGGCCCAGGCCATCGAGGCGAAGTTCGGGGGAAAGGCGGGGCCCCGAAACGCACAGGCCGCTCGAATCGCCTACGATCGAACCATCGTTCGCGAGCCGAAGGGGATGTAATGCCACCCAAGGAACCGCCGATGATCGGGGTGTCGCCCCCCATTGAAGGCGAAGGGGGCCAGACGGGCACCTGGCGGAGTAGGCGCCCGGTGATCGACCGACCGCGGTGTCTGACCTGCCGCGACAAGCCGCGGTCGTGTCAGCTTTGCTGGCTGTACTGCCCCGAGGCGGTCATCACCCAGGGCAGTCCGCCCACGATTGACTACCGCTACTGCAAGGGGTGCGGTGTCTGCGCGAAGGAGTGCCCCGGCAAGGCCATTGACATGGTTCCGGAACAGGACGCGTGAAGCATCGGGCGGATTCGCCGCGCTCGTATGGCGGGCGGATCGTCCGTGAGGTAGCATGTATCAGGGCTGTTGCTGCAATGTAGGGGCATGGCCCCGGTCAGAACGACGGTCAGACGCGAGCAGTGATTCTCAGCTTCCCGACATCGTTTGACCTCGTCCCGCCCCAGGTAGTCGCGCCATGTGTGGGACCCTCTTGGACATAGAGAAAGCCATGTCGTTCGCCAGACGTCGCCCGCGTGCCTGGCACGTCCTCGTCTGCTGCGTCGTGGTCGTGGCGGAGGGTGCCCCTGCCATCGCTCAGCCCGGCCCGACCCCTGTGTCGGTGGCGAAGGTCACCCAGGCTGAGGTGGCGGCCGGTCAGACCTTCGTGGGGACCGTCTTGCCCAAACGGACCAGCACGGTGGGCAGCGCCGCGGCCGAACGCGTCGTCGAGTTCCCCGTCAACGAAGGCGATCGCGTCAAGAAAGGCCAACTGCTCGCGGCGCTGCGTACTGGGACGCTGGAGATCGACAAGGAGGCTGCGGAGGCGGAGCTCGAGCTGCGCAGGCAGGAGCTGGCGGAGCTCGAGAACGGCTCGCGCCCCGATGAGATCACCCAGGCTCGGGCGCGGATGATGGCCGCCAAGGCGCGGATGGTCTACGCCAAGACGCGGCTTGACCGCACGCGGCGCCTGTTCGAGAACAGCCAAGCGGCCGACGACGAGATGAACGAGGTGGTCTCGGCCTACGATGAGGCCGAGCAGCTGCATCTGGAAGCGAAGGCGGCGCTGGCCCTGGCCGTCGAGGGCCCGCGCAAAGAGAGAATCGCCCAGGCCCGGGCGCGCGTTCGGGCCCAGGAAGAGGAGATCCGCCGACTCGAAGACGAGATCGCCAAGCACAAGATCGTCGCGCCGTTTGACGGCTACATCGTGGCCGAGCATACCGAGGTCGGACAGTGGGTGGCGAAGGGCGCCCCCGTGGTCGACCTCGTGGAACTGGACCCCGTGGACGTGCGGGTGTTGGTGCTGGAGGACTACATCAGACATCTGCGCGTCGGTGCCAGTGTTCGTGTGGAGATCGGGGCCCTGCCGGGCCAGGCGTTCACGGGGCAGGTGGCGCTGATCGTGCCGCACGCGGACGTCCGCTCTCGCAGTTTTCCCGTGAAGGTTCGGCTGAAGAACCCCAAGAGCGGGGGGGGCGTCTTGCTGAAGTCCGGCATGTTTGCCCGAGTAACGTTGCCGGTTGGTGAGAAGATCCGGGCGCTGCTCGTGCCCAAGGACGCGTTGGTCCTGGGCGGCCGGGGGCCGACGGTGTACGTCATCGAACGGTCGAGCGGCGATCCTGGGGCCGCCACGGTGCGTCCGGTTCAGGTCGATCTCGGCGTGGCGTCGGAGAACTTAATGCAGGTTATCGGACCGCTCGAGCCCGGCCAGCAGGTCGTCGTGCGCGGGAACGAGCGGCTTCGACCCGGACAAGCGGTGGTGGTGACTGGGCCGGCCGAATCTGCTGGGCCCGGCAGGCCCGAGACGCCGAGCACGGCGCCCGCTCCGGCGGCGAAATGACGTATTGATGCCCGGACAACCCGGCGTTTGACTCTGTCATGCAACTCATCGAATGGTTCGTTCGCAATCCGGTGAAGGTCGCAGTGGGCGTGCTGCTGGTGGGGCTGTTCGGCCTGATCGCCGTGTTCCGCATGCCGATGCAGCTCACCCCGGAAGTCCAGACGCCGACCATCACCATCCGGACCCGCTGGCCTGGCGCCAGTCCCCAGGAGGTCGAGCGGGAGATCGTTCAGGAACAGGAGGAGCAGCTCAAGGGCGTCGAGGGGGTGACCAAGATGACCTCCGAGAGCCGCGACTCGGAGGGCCGGATTACGTTGGAGTTCCTGGTCGGGACGAACATGAGCGAGGCGCTGCTGAAGGTCAACACCCGCCTGCAGCAGGTGCCCGAGTATCCCGAGAACGCGGACGAGCCCATCATCGCCACGTCAAGCGCGTCGGACCGGCCGATCGCCTGGTTCATCCTGAGCCAGCGCAGTCCTACCGACGAGGCCATCCGGGCTTTCCAGCAGAAGCATCCCGAACTCCGCGAGGCGATGGAGCGGGTCCTGCGGGCGCACAGTCCGGGTTTGGGCATGCTGCGTTTGCGCAGGCTCACCGAGGAGCATCCGAAGGCACGGGAGCTGCTCCCCAAGGAGATCGACGTCCCCAAGCTCCGGCGGTTCGCCGAGGACTTCATCGAGGCCCGGTTCGAGCGGGTGCCCGGCGTTTCGGATTCGGAGGTCCGCGGGGGACGCGAGGAGGAGATGCAGGTCATCGTCGACCCGCAGCGGCTGGCGGCCCGGCAGTTGACCATCGACGACCTCCGGTTGGCCCTGCGAGGCCAGAACAAAGACACGTCGGGGGGAGACTTCTGGGAGGGTAAGCGTCGGTACGTGGTCCGGACGCTCGGCCAGTTCCGAACGCCGAAGCAGGTCGAGGACGTGATCGTGGCCTACCGAGACGGGGCGCCCGTGTACGTCAAGGACGTGGCTGCGGTCCGACTTGGCTATCAGAAACCCACCGGCCTGGTCCGGCGGTACGGCTCGACCGCGATCGCCGTCAACTGTCAGCGCGAAACGGGCGCCAACGTACTGGACGTCATGGAAGGGCTTCGCCAGGCCAACAGGCAGCTGAACGCGGGCATCCTCAAGCAGCGCGGGTTGGAGCTGACCCAGGTATACGACGAGACCGACTACATCTACTCGGCCGTCGGGTTGGTCAAGAACAACATCTTCATCGCTGGGGCCCTGACGATTGTCGTGCTCTTGCTGTTCTTGCGGAGTGGGCGGTCGACCGTGGTGATCGGCCTGGCCATCCCCACGAGCATCATCGGCACGTTCCTGATCCTCAACTCGCTTGGACGTTCGTTAAACGTGATCAGCCTGGCCGGGCTGGCGTTCGCGGTGGGGATGCTGGTCGACAACTCGGTGGTCGTGCTGGAGAACATCTACCGGCACTACCAGCGGGGGGATAGCGTAGTGACCTCGGCCGTTCGCGGGGCCCAGGAGGTCTGGGGCGCGGTGGTGGCCTCGACGCTGACCACCTTGGCCGTCTTTCTGCCGGTGCTGTTCGTCGAGGAGGAGGCAGGCCAGCTCTTTCGGGACATCGCACTGGCCATCAGTGGTGCGGTGGGGTTGTCATTGATCGTTTCGGTGGTCGTGATTCCTACCGCGGCCTCCAAGATTCTCCGACCTCGCGTCGCAGGCGCGCGACGTGAGGCCGTTGGCAGTGCGCGTTCCATCTCGATGCGGGTGCTGGGGGGCGTTGTGCGTCCGTTCGACGCCTTGGGCAGGGGATTCGTCGAAGCCGTTGTCGGCGTGAACACGTGGCTGCAGCGGGGGGTGGTCCGGCGATTGGCCGTCGTCGTCGGTTTCGTCACCGTCGCATTCGTCTTGATCTACGTCACGATGCCCGAGGTGGAGTACCTGCCCGCCGGCAACCGCAATCTGGTGTTCGGTCTGCTGCTGCCGCCTCCCGGGTACAACATCGAGCAGTTGCTGGAGATGGGCCAGCGAATCGAGGACGACACGCTACGGTATTGGGATCTGGACTCGTACGGCGCCGAGGCGGAGAAGCTCGACTACCCGGCCATCCGCGATTTCTTCTACGTTGCCCATGGACGGCAGGCGTTCCTCGGTTTGCGTGCGGCCGACCCGCTGCGGGCCGCAGAACTGATCCCGTTGATCCGCCAGGTCGGCAGCAGCATCCCGGGTACGATCGCCATTGCCAAGCAGAGCAGCTTGTTCGAGCGCGGCCTGAGCGCCGGGCGGACGATTGACGTCGAAATCGCCGGACCCGATCTGACCAGACTGGTCCAGTTCGGCGGGCGCGTCATGGGTCAGGTCATGGAGATCTTGCCCGGGGCCCAGGCATTCCCCCAACCCAGCCTCGACCTGTCCAACCCGGAACTCCACGTTACACCGAAGTTGGAGATGGCAGCTGAGATGGGCGTTACCAATGTCGATCTCGGCTATGCCGTCGACGCACTGGTCGACGGCGCCTACGCCTCCGACTACTTCATCGGGGGGGACAAGATCGATCTGACCATCATCGGCCAGCCGCAGTTCGCCGGTCGGACGCAGGATGTCGAGCGCCTGCCGATCGTCACGCCGACCGGCGATCTGGTGCCTCTCGCCGCCGTTGCCCACGTCAAGCTGAGCAGCGGGCCCGAGCAGATCAACCACCGGGAGCGCCAGCGGGCCATCACGATTGAGGTCACGCCGCCACCCGAGATGGCCCTGGAACAGGCTATGAACCGTATCACCGAGCGGATCGTCGATCCGATGATCGCCGCGGGCGAGCTGGGCGACCAATACCAGATCAACCTGACCGGAACGGCCGACAAGCTCCGGGCGACGTGGGAGGCGCTGCGCTTCAACGTCATCTTGGCGCTGCTGATCACGTACCTGCTGATGGCGGCGCTGTTCGAGTCGTGGCTCTATCCCTTCGTGATCATCTTTAGCGTGCCGCTCGGCGCGGTTGGGGGGTTCGCGGGGTTGTGGCTGCTGAACCGCTTTGTCTTGCAGCCCCTCGACGTCCTGACGATGTTGGGGTTCGTGATCCTGATCGGCACGACGGTCAACAACGCCATCCTGATCGTGCATCAGGCCCTCAACCACATGCGCGACGAGGCCATGCCCATGAGGCAGGCCATTCTGGAGAGCGTTCGAACTCGGATCAGGCCGATCTTCATGACCACCTCGACCACGGTTCTGGCGCTGCTGCCGTTGGTGGTCTTCCCGGGCGCGGGCAGCGAGTTGTATCGAGGCTTGGGCAGTGTCGTCCTTGGCGGTTTGGCGGTCTCGACGTTCTTTACGTTGTTCCTGGTGCCCGCACTGTTCAGCCTGACCATGGGCGCCCGGGAGGCCCTGGTGCCGGTCCTCAGTCGCCGAGCGGACCCCGAGGCGTCGACGCCGAAGTCGTCTGATGATCGTGCGGTGGCGTCTTGAGTTCTCGTCGCCAGGCAGCGGGCGGTCGTGCCCACAGCGTCCGCGGACGCGGACGATCGGATGGAGGAACGCCTATGCGCATCGCGCTCGTGTTGGTGCCCATGTCGGATGAGAACCTCCGCCTGGCCAGTCAGGTCGGTGTAGATGACGTGGTTGCGCGCTATCCGGGGTTGAACTACGACGAACTGGCCGCCCTGCGAGACCGGGTCGAAGGGCTCGGCATGCGCCTGTCGGTCGTCGAGGGCTTTGTCCCCATGGACCGGATCAAGGCCGGCCGGCCGGACCGGGACGACCAGATCGAACAGATCCAGACGCTGATCCGCAACATGGGCCGGGCCGGCGTGTCGGTGCTCTGCTACAACTTCATGGCCGGCAGTGACTGGTCGCGGACCTCGTTCACGATCCCCGATCGCGGCGGCGCGTGGGTCAGCGGGTTCGACGCGGATCTGGCCGATCAGCTTCCCATCGACGACGTGGGCCCGATCACCGAGGGTGAGTTGTGGGAGCACCTCGCGTACTTCCTGGAGCGTGTCGTGCCCGTGGCGGAGGAGGCCGGCGTCAACTTGGCGCTCCATCCGGACGACCCGCCGATGTCGCCGCTCCGCGGCGTGCCCCGCATCATCCGCGACGTGGCCGCCTTCGAGCGGGTCGTGGATCTGGTGCCCAGCCCGGCCAACGGCATCGGCTTCTGCCAGGGCTGCTTCCTGGAAATGGGCGTGGACCTGCCGGACACGATCCGCCGGCTCGCCGAGCACATTCACTACGTGCACTTCCGCGACGTCACGGGGACGATCCCCAGGTTCCGCGAGACGTTCCACGACAATGGCCCGACAGATATGCTGGAGGCCATGCGGACCTACAAGCAGATTGGGTATGCCGGCCCGATGCGGCCCGATCACGTGCCCCAGCTGGAGGGGGAGTCGACCGGTGAGCCGGGCTACACGATGCTGGGCCGCCTGTGGGCCGTCGGCTACATGCGGGGCCTGATCCAGGCCGTCAACCAGGGCGAGTGAATTTCCAGCCAGGCTTCAGAGCTCGGTCTATGGGCTTTGGGGGCCGAAAAACCGCGAAGTTACCGGTTGACAGGCGTGAGTCACTCGTCGTAGGATAGGATAGAGGCAACGGGAGCCGGCGGACGTCTGTGGAGGCCTAAACGTCGATCGAGGTCCATTTTTTATATTGCATAGTAGCAACATCTGTTATTATACGTTATTCCCAGACATCCCCCTGTGACCCGCCGACATCGACCCACGCTGTGGGTTCCCGAGCGACCTGAGCGCCAGCCTGGCCGGCCCGTGCCGGTCCCGATGGTTGAGGGTCGTGGAGGCTCTCGGAAAAGCGTATCATAATTCTTTGTTCCCTTTCGCTTTTCTCCGGGGCCCGGGCATTGGGACGCCCCGTCGCATTGGGGTCGGCCCTGAACTGGCGGGTTTGGCCTGCAGAGGTTTTCTACCAGCCGCTCCCTTCAGATACACCGGTGTGGCGACGCCACGTGAAGCGTGGCGGGCGCTGCGCGTTTGTGGCTGTTGGGCCGGTCTGCCTCTCAGGCGGTCCGTCCGAACAGCGAGTGGGGCAATGGTCTCAATGAGGAGGACCATATCATGAGGCGCAAAGGATTTACGTTGATCGAGCTGTTGGTGGTGGTCGCCATCATCGCGCTGCTCATCTCGATCTTGTTGCCGAGTCTTGCCCGGGCCCGTGAGCTGAGCAAGCGGACGGTCTGTGCCAGCCAGCTCAGTGGGATCGGCAAGGCGATCAAGACGTACGTCAATGACTTCGACGAGTGGTGGCCGATCGCGCCGTGCGACAAGACCGCCTTCAACCACATCAGTGACATTGGCACGTGGCGGCTGGACGGGGACATCCCGCAGGTGGACCCCAGCATCGGCCAGTGCCTCTGGATCCTGGTGAAGATGGGGACGACGACGAACAAGATGTTCGTCTGCCCGAGCAGCTCCGATGAGAAGGATACGACGGCCAACCCGATGACGTACTACGATTTCGAGGCCAACAACAAGCTCAGTTACGGGTATCAGTATCCTTACTACCAGACGGGGCTGGTTCCCGGAAACCGGGGCGTCCCGACCGAGTCGAACCTGAACGCCGGCGCGGCCGTCATGGCCGACAAGTGCAACAAGACGGTCGCCGACCGGATTGAGGTCGACAACAAGGATCCGAGCTTCTGGAAGCCCTATCACGTGGATTGGGATCCGGATGGTTGGAAGCAGGTAAACTCGACGCACCACACGGACGGTGAAGGCCAGACGGTGCTGTACATGGATGGCCACGGCGAGTTCATGAAGAAGTCGGCCTGCGGCGTGGCGCAGGAGATCCACCCGACCACCGGGGAAGACTACCCGCACCCGGACTTGATCTACGAGAGTGCGTGGGATACGGAGAACGACGAGCGTGGCGGCTGGCTGGGCGGCGACCGGGATCAAGCCGTCGAGGACGTCTGGCCCCAGGACGCCAACGACAGCGTGGTGACCCACAGCCCGAAGCCTGGGACGTAAGTCGGGCAGAGATGAGCGACCTGGCGGGCGCCACGGTGCCGTCGGGTTGCCAAGTGGATGTAGAACGGGCGGCTTGGGGGCCCACGGGTCCCCAAGCCGCCCGTTGACTTTGCGCATCTGGCGGGCCCTACGTCAGACCGGTCGCCAGGTCGCCGACGAAGTCGGTGATCTGACGAACGATGACCTCGTCCGAGGCGCCGTTATCGACGGCGGCGGTGATGCGGCGGACGATCGCGCTGCCGACGATGGCGCCATCGGCGACGCGGCAGACGTCGCGGACGTGCTCGGGGCGGCTGATGCCGAAGCCCACGCACACGGGTTTGCCGCCGATCTTGCGGAGTCGACGGACGTTGTCGGGTAAGTCCGATGGGAGCCGATCCCGCTCACCGGTCGTGCCGGCGACGGCGATGTAGTAGACGAATCCCTGGCTGATTCGGGCGATTTGCTCGAATCGGTCCGTCGAGCTGGTGGGCGCGACGAGCATGACCAATCGGAGCCCGGCGTCGGCGGTCCGTTCGGCGATCGCGGGGGCCTCCTCGAGCGACAGATCGGGCAGGATGAGGCCATCGAAGCCGGCATCCGCGGCCTGCGTGATGTAGGCGGCCACACCGATCCGGTAGACGATGCTGAAGGACACCATCGAGAGGATGGGGGCGTCGGTCTTGTCTCGGACCTTCCGAACGGTTTCGAAGACCTCCTGGATCCGCAGCCCGCGGGCCAGTGCCCGCGTGAACGACTCCTGGATGACCGGTCCGTCGGCGATCGGGTCGGAATAGGGGATGCCCAGCTCGATGACGGATGCGCCGGCCGAGGGGATCTGGGCCAGCAGCTCGGCCGTCACGTCCAGGTTGGGGTAGCCGGCCGTTACGTAAGGCATCAAGGCCTTGCCGCCTGTGGCGGCGAGCTTGGCGAACGTTGCGTCGATTCGGTTCTCGGGCATCGAATCCTCCCTAGGGCAGGGCGGAGTATAGCCGCTCGTGTTGCGACCGGCCAGCCGCGTCGCGGTCTCCTTGTCTGGAGGGACAGCGGGGACTAGGATTCGTCACCATCGCTCGAGGTACGGATCACATGACGGCTCAGACCGAGGAGCAGGTCGCGCGGGCACCGGACCCTACCGGCGGCGCGCCATCGCGCAGGAAGTGGCTCGTCTTGATCGCCTCAGTTCTGCTGTCTGTTCTCCTGGTCGAGGTAGTGTTTCGGATCGCCGGCTACGGAGCCGATCGCGGACCCAACTTCCAGGGGTACGTGGGGGCCGGCATCCGCCTGATGTGCTACGACGAGAATCTCAACGACTATCTCGACGTCGACCTGACCGACGCGTCTGTCCGAAAGCGGTTCTACGAGGAATTCGGCGTAATCGACATGGAGAAGACGTATCACTATACGCCGTATGGCGTGGTCACGCCCTGCGACCACCGCGAGATGCGTCCGGGACAAATACGTCCGAAACCGCCAGGTAAGATCCGCCTGATCGCGATCGGCGACAGCTTCACGTACGGTCACGGGCTCAAGCCCGGCGATCCCTGGCCGCGACAGCTCGAGTCATTGTTGAATGCAGATGGTGCGGGACGGTTTGAAGTGCTCAACTGCGGGGTGGGGGATACGGACGTCGCCGCCACGGTGCAGCTGCTTGTGACGCATCTGCTGGCGTTGGCGCCCGACGCGGTGATCTACGGGTGGTACCTGAACGATCGCCTGCAGTCGCCTTCGTTCGCCGAGGCGCATCGTGGGTTGATGGACCGGACACGAGGCGGGGCCCGTCATATCCCGGATCGGTACGTCAGCGCGGGTTGGGAGGAGGTGACGGGTCCTCGGCGGTGGTGTGCGATCTATGATTGGGTCTGGACCAAGCTCGAGGATCGCGAGCTGGGCCGGTTGAGCCTGGAATGGATTACCGGCATGTATGGCCCGGACAACGCGGACGGTTGGGCCGAATCGCAGCGGCGACTCCGCTTGGCCTACGAGGCCTGCCTCGCGAAGCAATGCAAGCTTCATGTGGCGATCTGGCCCATGCTGATCGACCTCGGGCCCGGGTATCCTCTGGCTTCCGCCCACACGGCGCTCTCGACGGCCTGCGAGCAGACCGGGATTCCCGTCGTGGACCTCCGCGATCACCTCGAGGCTACCCCGCCAGACGCGCTGATCCTACATCCTAAGGACCGGCACCCGAGCAAGCGGGCATGCCGGATCGCCGCCGAGGCGATCCGCGAGCACCTGCGCCGGCGTCACGCCGAGTGGTTCCGTTAGCCCACGGATGCCCGTCCTGTGGACACGGCGGGCGCATGAGGCGATCGGCGCATGCTATAATGGTCCGATCGACGGGAGAGACGTGGTGACCTTGACACGTAGGCGTTTCCTGCAGGGCTTGGCCGGCGCGGCGACGGCAGGGGCGGGTCGGCGAGGGCTCGGTCGGCCGGCCGTTCGGTCTCGCAGGCCTCGAAATGTGGTGTTCGTCTGCCTGGACACCGCTCGGGCCGACCATTTGGGTTGCTACGGGTATGACCGGGGGACGTCGCCCAACCTCGACCGCCTGGCGGAGCGATCGGTGGTGTTCGACGACGTGTTGAGCCCGTCGTCATGGACGCTTCCGGTGCTGGCGTCCGTGATGACGGGATTGTACCCGCACGAGCACGGGGCGTTGTACTTCCGCACGCCGATTCGCAAGAACACCTTCCGCCTGCCAGAGCAACTCAAGAAAGTGGGGATGGCCACGGCCGCGTTGGGGCAGTTCCCGTTTCACTTTCCGTTCTACCGGTTCGAAGCGGGGTTCGATCTGTTCGCGCAGAAGTGGTCGCAGCTGGCGCCGAAGACCACGGGGCAGGCCCTCCGTTGGCTTCGGGAGCGGGGCGGGGGGGACCGTGGTTTCTTCCTGTGGACCCACTACTTCGAGCCGCACGTGCCCTACGAGATGCAGATCGACTCGATAGGGTTCTACCGTTCGGGATACCGCGGTGAGCTCTACCGGGTCTTCGATCCGAACTTGACGCTGAAGCTGGCCGACGAGCAGACCCCGCAGGCCCGGGCCGATCGGAAGCGCATCGTCGAGCTGTACGACGGCGAGATCTACTGCGCCGACAAGTACCTTGGGTGGATTCTTGCCGAGCTGGGCCGGCTTGGGATGATGGACAACACCATGGTGATCGTGACGGCCGATCACGGTGAGCACTTCGGCGAGCACGGACTGGTGGAGCACGGCAACTCGCTCTATGAGGAGCTCGTCCGCGTGCCACTGGTCATTTTCGCCCCCGGGTGCAGGCCGCGTCGATGCGGACAGCTGGTTTCGCTGATCGACGTCGTGCCGACGATCCTCGACTTCCTCGAACTGCCCGCCCAGCAGCTCTCGGGGTGCAGCCTGATGCCTGCCCTGCAGGGCGGGAAGCCTCCCCAACGTATACTCTTCAGCACGCTGGACACCGCAGCGTCGGTGATCTTCGTCCCCGACGGCCGGAACCCGAGCAAGATCGAGGCCAAGGACACGATCATCCAGAACATCAAGCTCGTCCGCGACGGTAGCAGGAAGCTGATCTACGACGCCAAGCGCCGGACCTACGAGCTGTACGACGTGGCGAAGGACCGCCATGAGCAGGAGAATCTGTTGGCCGATGGCGCGCCGCCGGACGACCTGAAGAAACAACTCGACGATTGGCTGTTCGCCATGGAACGATACAAACCCACCGTGGCCGCACCCGACCCGGCCGTGATCGAGGCCATGAAGACACTCGGCTACATCCAGTAGTCGTCTTCGCTCCCTATCCGGCGCGTGGACGCACCGTTGTCAGAATGGTAAAGGAATGCTCGCAGTGACGGGCGTCAGCTGGTATGTTGATGACGCCTTGAGGCGGCTGGATCTGCTTTGGGACGGAGCTTTCGAATTGTACTTGTGGAGAGGGCGACGATGACGATCCCTGGCGAACTCACCCCGCCGACGCGCATCTTGATGGGCCCCGGCCCGAGTGACGTGCCCGACCGCGTGCTCCGGGCGATGAGTTGTCCGACCGTCGGGCATCTCGATCCGGCGTTCCTGACGGTCCTGAACGAGACGCGTGAGCTGCTTCAGCTCGTGTTCCGAACGGAGAACGAGCTGACGCTGGCCGTCAGCGGCACGGGCAGCGCTGGCATGGAGACGTGCGTCTGCAATCTGGTCGAGCCGGGCGACGAGGTGCTGGTCTGCGTGGCGGGCGTCTTCGGACAGCGGATGACGGACGTCGCGCAGCGGTGCGGGGCGACCGTCCACAACGTGTCGGTCGATTGGGGGCGCGTCATCGAGCCGGATCAGGTCGCCCGGGCGTTGGCCGAGCACCCCGAGACCAAGCTGGTCGGCATCGTGCACGCCGAGACGAGCACCGGGGCGCAGCAGCCGATCGAGCCGATCAGCCGCGTCGTCCACGAGGCCGGCGCGATGTTCCTGGTCGACACGGTCACGTCGCTCGGCGGGACGGACGTCCGTGTCGACGACTGGGAGATCGACGCCTGCTACAGCGGGACGCAGAAGTGCCTGTCCTGTCCGCCGGGGTTGGCGCCGGTGACGTTCAGTTCGCGGGCCGTCGACGTTATCGACAATCGCAAGACCAAGGTCCAGAGCTGGTATCTGGACATGACCCTGGTTCGGCAGTATTGGGGCAGCGAGCGGCTGTACCACCATACGGCGCCGGTCAACATGGGCTATGCCCTGCGGGAAGCGCTGCGGATCGTGGCAGAAGAGGGCCTGGAGGCACGATTCGCCCGGCACCGCAGGCACCATGAGGTCCTTTGCGCGGGACTGGAGGCGATCGGCATCGGTCTTCTGGCACAGGAGGGGCATCGGCTGCCGATGCTGAACGCCGTGGGGGTCCCGGAGGGCATCGAGGACGGGACCGTCCGCAAGCGACTGTTGGACGAGTTTGGGATCGAGATCGGCGTCGGCCTGGGTCAGTTCAAGGGCCGGGCGTGGCGGATTGGTCTGATGGGCCACGCGGCTACGACCAAGAATGTCCTGCTGTTTCTCAGCGGCTTGGAGCAGATCCTGGCCGAGATGGGCCATAAGATGACCCCGGGTAGCGGCGTGGCGGCCGCCGAAGCGGCGTACGGTCGGACAAGAGGTTCCTGACACCTTTTTGCCACGCAGCGGATTCTGGAAAGACCGTAGCCAAGTCGGGCCACGCCCAGTAGGCTATGGCACATCAGCGGTCATGATTAGCCGGGGGGACGCCCCGGCGTCTGGATATGAGCGAGGTGGCGCATGTTCCGGAAGATGCGAATCCTGCTGCCGTTTGGTGCGATGATGGCTCTGTCGGCGGGGTGCTACCAGGAAACTCGTCGCGGCGAGACGATCAGCCTCGACGATGAGGAGACACCAGCGAGCCAGCCGACGTCCGAGCCGACGGAGGGCGTCACGAGCGCCCCGGCTGAGGTCCCGGCTGGACCGCTCGCCGCCACCCCCACGAGCCAGGCCAAGGACGTGGGCAAGAAGATCCGTGTCATCATCGAGACCAACTTCGGTCACATGGAGGCCGAGCTGTGGCCCGACCAGGCCCCCGAGACGGTCGCCAACTTCGTCAAGCTCGCCAGGTCGGGCTTCTATGAGAATCTCCCCAGCCATCGAATGCTCCCCGGGTTCATCGTGCAGTTCGGCAAGCCGGAGAGCCCAGCCCAGGCGCGTGAGCTCAAGCCCATCCGCGGTGAGTTCAGCGACACGCTCAAGCATGAGACGGGGACGTTGAGCATGGCGCGGCGTCAGAACGACCCCGACTCGGCCACGAGCCAGTTCTTCATCTGTTTGCGACCGAAGCTCGACGTCCATCGGCGTGCCCTGGCCAGCCTGGATGGGCAGTCCGCCATCTTCGGCAAGGTGGTTCGCGGTCTTGGGGTGCTCGACGAGCTCGAGGCCGTTCCGACGACGCAGCAGGCTCGGGGAACGGGCAGGACCGAGCGGAGCAAGCCGATGCGGAGGATCCTGTTGAGGGCGGTGCGGATTGTCGAGTAGTGGGCTTGTCTTGGCGCGGGCGGAACTGCTATCATAGGCACAGTAACATCCCACCGGGCTCACCGGGCGAATTGTCTCATGAGCTTTCATGAGGGAGGACGGCGTGATGAGAGTACGGATGCTGATGCTGTGCGCTGGTCTGGTCTCGGCGGCCGCGTTGGTCGGTGTCAACACGGCGGGGTGCGGAGGGTGCTTCCCCCCGAACGGCAACCAGAAACCTGTTGCGAATCCTCAACAGATCCTGGTCCAGGCCCCGAGTGGCGCGTTTGCGATCACACTAACGGCCAACGATCCGGACAACAGCCCGAACCCGCTGACCTGGAATCGAACCAACCCCGCCCGCGGGACGATCACCGGGTTCATGCCCAACCTGACGTACACCCCGGACGCGACGTTCACCAGCGGATCGGATCAGTTCACGTTTCAGGTCGACGACGGTGAGGACGTCAGCAACGTCGCGACGATCCAGATCGTGATGATCCCGGCCAACAACCAGACGCCGACCGCAAACGATATGACGCTCAGCGTGCCGTACAACCAGACCACGACCATCGCGCTGAACGCCACCGATCCCGACGGGCCGCTGGCGCTGGAGGCCCAGATCGTCACCCCGCCGACGAATGGAACGCTCGGCACGCCGAGCGGGCTGAACGTGGCCTATACGCCAACCACGGACTACGTCGGACCGGATTCGTTCCAGTACCGGGCGACCGATGGGGCGGCGACGTCGACGACCGCGACGGTCAACCTCACGGTGGAGATCAGCGGCTCGACCAACCGCAACATCGTCCTGACGCTGCAGAACGCGTTGACGGGCCAGTGGATTCACTACCATATGCACCTGATCGCCTTCCGAGAGGACGTGGCCGTCGGTGATGAGACCCGGTATGAGAATTTCGGCTACGTGCGCTACACCGCCGGCATGGGCTTCGGGCACTACAGCTTCGTCGGCCGAGACCTGTTCTACTACTACCACGAGAACGGGCGGTTCCGCAGTGACATCACGAATGCCAGCAGCACGCTCTATAGTGGGATCGAACCGGCCAGCAGTTCGGTGACCCCGCGGCGGGACGACTTCTTCAACAACCGACTCGTCCCCGCACCGTCGTTGATCCTGTTCCACGATCCGGACTTGCTCAACAACCCGCCGCCGATCCCCTTCAACGACGATCGCAACGCGACGACCATCAATCCGCAGTTGGCGATCCAGGCGGCGAACACCGGCGGTCCCTGCAGCCAGGCGGGCTTCTACTACGTGGACGAGAATGACCAGGCCCTTCCCGGCACAGGCGGTGTGTTCTACCGCGACCCCACGGAGTTCCAGGACGTCGTGTGCTCGAACTGCGCCCCGTTCGCCACGACGCTGAAACTGACCAACACGCATGCCTGCCATTGGCTGCACAACTCCGCGGTCGGCTCGGGCGCCGGGCCGAACCCGGCCGGACAGATCACCAATGTGCTGTGCTATGAGTATTACCTGGGCGGAAACGTCGTGTATGAGTTCACGACCCGGACGTTCGGGTCGACCGACCCCAGTCTCATCTGGCAGGTCACCGACTCGGCCTCGGGCCAGATCATCCATTGGTTCGACCGGTAACCGCCCGGGTGTGTGACAGCTGTCCTGCGGCGGGGCAGGGCGATCTGGCGGACGCTGTCAGGAGGCCCGAGCGAAGCAGCAAATTCTCATCCAGCGTGCCCGCGAGGCGGTGTCTTGTGCCGAGACACCGCCTCGTCTGTCTTAACGCCTTGGGAGGCCTTGTGATAAAGTATGCATCCCACATAAACAAACTTCCCGGAATCTGCTTGACCGTCCGGTAATCGCGGGGTACATTTTAGTTGTCACGCAGGAGGTGAGAGGGTTACGGCCCGCAGGGCCTCATGTCTAGACCCTCGTGCCGTGCCCACCTGAGGATGGGAAGGGTTTCCCGACCTGTGCGGAGGAAGGATCCGACACGCACCTCGCCGGCGCGTGGGCAAAGTGGCTCGCCGCTCTGTCGAAGCTGTTCAGGCCTCAGGCACGCTCACCGCGATTTCAGTTCTTGGGGGTCCGTTACAGCGTCGTCGCCACAGGGGTGATCCATGGGGCCCTGGGGCGAGGGCGGAGGGTCTGAAGCTGGGATGGAAGGAGGTAGGGTATGAGGTTACTCGGTGTAATGGGAGTTCTGTGCTTCGCGGCTGTGCCGGCCTATGGGGCGGCGGTGCCGTTAGATTTCGACATCGTCGCCGGCTCGTTGACCATCGACACGAGCCCCGACGGGATCGCCTCGCCGGACCCGGTGACCGCCTTGGTGGACGGCACGTTCGGCATGGTGATCTATGCCAGCGACGGCCACATCGGTGAGAGCGACACGTTCATCCTCACGGGGAGCCACATGGGCAACTCGGAGGCGCTCGAGCTCTCGCTGATGGGTCTGGCGACGGCCAAGGTCGGTATCCAGAGCGCGGTCTTCAAGGACTTCGCTCCGGTCGCGCCGGGTCACATCGGCCCGGGCGGTATCGGCGTTATCGAGACTGATTCCTATCTCGAGCTGGTCGTCATCGTGACGGGTCTGCTGAACACGACCCTGGACACGAGGATGTGGGCGGGCGAGCCCCTGCCCTACATAGTCTCCATCACCACGTCAGCCGAGGTTACGGACATCGTGACGGTTGCCATCGGCGGGACGTTCGGGTTCGAGATTGGTGTCACGGCGATCACGCAGACCCTGACGTTGGACTTGATCGTGGACATCGTTGGGACGGCCCACTATCCGCCTGAACCGGCGCTCGGCGGCCTATGTGCACTGGGTGTTGCAGGTGCGGGTACGTGGTTGCGCCGTCGCCGTCAGTCGCGCTGATTGGAGGTCCGGAAGGAAGCAGCAGACTCCCATCTAACATGCCCGCGAGGCGGCGTCTCTCGCCGAGACGCCGCCTCGTCTTTTCTACCTGCGCGCGGTGGGGCCGAGCTTTTCCCTCGTGAACCATGCATTCGAGGCGGGTATGATGCTGTCACCATGGCTCCATCCCGCACGAACGCAGATCGATGGGCCCCCGGTGAGCTGAGCGGCGCCGAACGACGGACCTTGGCGGCCCGCGCGAGATCCCTTCGCCCGAGCGTGCAGATCGGCGCGCGCGGATTGACCGATGCCATCGTTGCGCAAGTCCGTCAGGCCCTCGCCAAACACGAACTGATCAAGATCAAGGTCCGCGTCGACAAGACGGCCGAGGCCGACCAGATCGCCGAGGCGCTGGTCCGGCGCGTGCCCTGTCACCTCATCCAGCGGATCGGCAAGGTCGTCATCGTCTTCGCCCCCGCCTCCGGATCGAGCACGCCATAGGGAGACGCACGTTGTCCGCTCAATCAAGGCGACTCGGAGGTCTGGACGGCCTGGCGACAACGGCCTTGATCGGCACGCTCTTGTGCTGGTCGAGCACGCCGATCTGGATCAAGCATTTCACGGGCTACTTCGATCCGTTCAGCCAGAACCTCTTCCGCTACACGTTCGCGATCCTGTTCTGGCTGCCGTTCCTGATGTTCCGCCAGCTCACGGGGCGCGTCCCGTGGTCCCTTTGGAGGTCGGCGCTTCCTTCGGCGATGGCGAACACGGTCATGCAGACGTTCTGGGCCTGGTCGTTGTATTACCTGGACCCTGGGGTGATGGCCTTGTTGGCCCGCACGGGCGTGATCTGGTCGATCCTCCTGCCGATGGCGGTTTTCGCCGATGAGCGGCTTCTGGCAAGGAGCAAGCGCTTCTGGTGCGGGCTGTCGTGCGGACTGGGGGGGGCGGTCGGCGTGTTGGCCTTCAAGCCCGGCTTCGTGGCCGGTCTCGTTGGGCTCGACGCCGGTGTCCGGGTCACCCTCATCGGTGCCGCCATGGTCACGACGGCCACGGCGCTGTGGAGCGTGTATGCGGTGACGGTCCGGCTGAGGATGCAGGGGACGGATCCGCGAACGGCGTTCGCGGTGATCGCGATGGAGACGACGGTCGGTCTGGCCGTCATCGCGTGTCTCTTCGGCCGCCCAGCCGTCGTGGCGACTGTCCCGTTTCGCGTGATCGTGCTGGTGGCCCTATCGGGTTGGATCTGCATCGCGCTGGCCCATGTTTGCTACTACACGGCCATTCAGCGGATCGGCGTGGCGGTGCCCACGGCCGTTCTGCAGCTCACCCCGTTTGCGGTGTTGACGCTGTCGTACTTCATCTACCATGAGCGCTTCACGACCGGGCAGTTGTGCAGCGGCGTGGTCGTCGTGTTCGGCGCGGGCATGGCGTTGTGGGCGCAGGAGCGCGTGCGGAGCCGCGCAGGCCCTCGGGAGGACGCCGCCTCGGGAGATCCCGAACCATGACCGCGCTCGATGGCTCCGGCGCGCAGACGGTGTCAGGCTGTCTGACCCACACCGGCGCGGTGGGTGACTTCATCCTATCCTTGGTGATCGTGGCGTCGCTGCGCGAACACTTGCGCAGCCTCCGGCCCGATGCGGCCATCGAGATCGAGGTGCTGGGTCATGCGGATCGGGCATCGGTAGCGGTTGGCCGGGCCGGGGTGGACGCGGTCACCTCCCTGGAACGTCTGCCCGTGCACACGATGTTCGGCGAGGCCGGACCGGTCAACCCGTCGTGCAGCGCGTACTTCGCTCGGTTTGAGCTGATCGTCAACATGGCCGCTCCCGAAGACGCCGCGTTTACGCAACATCTCTGTGAGACCACGCCCGGACGTGTCGTCACGATCGATCCCACACCTCGCAGCGTGACCCGCCACGTGACCGAAGGCTGGCTTGAAGATCTCCGTGCAGCCGGCATCACCCCATCCTTAGAACCGCCGAGGATCGTGTTCGCAGACGAGGAACGGCGTCGCGCGCGTCGGCGGCTGTGCGATACCGCGCGTGAAGATGACGCGCCGATCATCCTGCTGCATCCTGGCAGCGGCGGGCGAAGGAAGTGCTGGCCGGTCGAGCAGTTCGCCGGTCTGGGCGAGGCCCTGCGACGGGATGGTCTTCGGCCGATCTTCATGCTGGGGCCCGTGGAGTCGGACCTTCACGGCGAGGCGCTCGCGAGCCACCTCGACGCCGTTGCGCCGGTGCTGGCCGAGTCAGATCTGATTCAGGCAGCGGGGACCATCGCCGCCGCCGACGCCTATGTCGGCAACGACGCGGGCATGACGCACGTTGCAGCAGCGGCGGGGACACCCACCACGGCGATCTTCGGTCCTACGGACCCGATCGTTTGGCGTCCATTGGGCGAGCATGTGACCGTCATCCGCGGCCGGCCGGCGGGCACGTTCGATGGCATCACCGTTGCGTCCGTCCGCGGCGCCATCGTCGCGTCGGTCGGCCTCTGATGACATTCACTCCGGCTGCGCCTACACTACACGAGTGCGTCAATCCTCGAGGCGATTCATCGGTGCGTAAGGACGACGACCCGTGCCACAGACCGACCCGGCACATCTCGAGCTCTGCGACGTCAGCTTCGCGTATCCGAATGGCAAAGAGGTGCTGCGCCGCGTTGACCTGACGGTCCCGCGCGGGGTGTCGTGGTCCATCGTCGGGCCGAACGGCTCGGGGAAAAGCACACTGCTCCGCGTGATGGCCGGGCTGCTGACGCCTGATCGCGGGGCGGTCTTTCTAGACGGTCATCCTCTGGGATCCCTTCGCTCGCGTGCGCGGGCTCGACGCGTCGCGTTCTTGCCGCAGAACGTCACGACAGCGTTTGGCTACAGCGCCCGGCACGTCGTGGCCATGGGCCGGTATCCACACACGCGGGGGATCGGGCTCGAATCGCGCGAGGACTGGCATCTGGTCGACGAGGCCATGGCCTGGACCGAGACGACCGACCTGGCGCCGCGCGCGCTGAACGCGCTGTCCGGGGGTGAGCGGCAACGTGTGCTGATCGCTGCCGCGCTGGTCCAGGCCAGCGATCTGCTGCTGCTCGACGAGCCGACGACCGCGCTGGACGTGAACCACCAGATCGGGATCCACCGGCTGTTGGTCCGGCTCCGAACCCAACACGGGTGGACGGTGGTGACCGTCACGCACGACCTGAACCTGGCCGCCTACTTCAGTCAGCATGTGGTCATGATGAAGGCGGGACGGGTGGTCTCAACGGGCCCGCCGGCCGAGGTCTTGACGTGCGAGCGCGTCGAGGCCGTCTACGGCGTCGGGATGTACGGCCTGACCCACCCCAGCACGGGTGCCCCCGTGTTGGTCCCGGCCCAATTGACGTCTGATGACGAGGGGCGTGGCGATGCCGATCATGCGTGAGCTCACCTGGCGGCGATGGCTGGCGGCTGTCGGCGTCGCGCTGGCCGTGACGACGGCCGTGCTGATCGCCTCACTGTGGGTGGGCACCGAGCATGCCGACGTGGGAAAGGCTGTCGCGGCGCTGTTCCGTGGGGCGGACGATCCGGATCATCGGATGGCCTACGATCTGGTGTTCGGTCTGCGGGTGCCACGGACGCTGCTGGCCTTGGTCACGGGGCTGACCCTGGCCATGGCGGGAACGACGTTCCAGGCGTTGTTGCGGAACCCGTTGGCAGAACCCTACACGCTGGGCGTGGCCAGCGGGGGGGCGTTGGGTGCCCTGCTCATGCTCAAGCTCGCGGGGGCGTTCGGATGGGGATGGGCGTGGTGGGGACCCTCGCCGGTTCAGATTGCCGCGTTCGTTGGCGCGCTGATCGTCGTGCTGATCGTCTACGGGCTCGGCCGATCGATAGGCATGCTGAACACGTATGACCTGTTGCTGGCCGGCGTGACGATGGCGCTCTTCTGCGGGGCGGCCATGCTCGCGATCCAGTACTTCGCGGATCGCCGCGAGCTGTTCGACATGATCCGCTGGATGATGGGCGGCGTGCAAACCGTCTTCTATCCGGACGTGGTGAGCACGCTGACGTTGGTCGTTCCCGCATGGGTCGTCTTGCTGGGATTGATCGGTGCACTGAATCAACTGTCGCTCGGCGAGGAGCTGGCGGGCGCTCGGGGCGTGCGCGTGGGGTGGGTTCAGACCGCCGGGTTCTTCGCCGCGTCGCTCGCCACTGGCGCGGTGGTGGCGATTTGCGGGCCCATCGGCTTCGTCGGTTTGATCGTGCCCCATGCGGTCCGCGCGGTCGTCGGTCCGGACCATCGGGTCCTGATGCCGTGTGCGGCTCTGATCGGGGGTGCGTTCCTGATCGTGTGCGATTGGGGTAGTATGTTGTTGTTGCCGGCCTACGGGCGGCTTTGTGATCTGGAGCTGGAGGGCGTTCAGCTTCCCATCGGCGTCATTACGGCCCTGCTGGGCGGTCCGTTCTTCCTGGTGCTGCTGCTCAGAAGCCGCCGCGCTGAACGGGTCCTGCGCTAGGCGAGACACGGTGTCAGGAGCCTTTTGTGCGAAGCACCCTCCGGGCCGTTCCGGAAAGTGACTCCTCCCGATCCCTTCTCTGCCCGCCGCGGCGGAAGCATGCCATGGGGACGAGGCTTCTCGGGAATGGGCATGCGGGGAAAGATGGGATGCGGGCGTCTTGCTGAGCGGCCGGTTTGTCTGATTGGGCGAGGTATCTCATGAGGAGTCGATTGTCTGTCGGGCTTTGGGGGCTGGCGTTTGCGGTGGGGGTCTTGCGTGCGGAGGCCGTCGGTGTGAGCGGGAAGAACCAGAACGCAGTGAGGTTCAACCGGCGCTGGGCGGAGGAGGCCTTCTCGGCGGAGCGCAGGGGCGCCGCGTCGCCGTGGCTGGACGGCCTGGCGGGTGAGTGGCGGGCAGAGACGGGATTGCCGTTTTCGTTCGTGTATGGCGGGCGTCCGAGCGCAGAACTGGTCAAGGATTGGCGGCGGAAGGTCGAAGCGTCGGCGGTGGATACGACGAAGCGGCGGCGGACGTTGACGCTGACGGATCCGAAGACCGGGCTGGAGGTGCGGGCGGTGTGTACGATCTACACTGACGCGCCGGGGGCGGACTGGACGCTGCATTTCTCGAATACAGGCCAGGCGGATACGCCGATCCTCGAGCAGGTCAAGGCGGTCGACGTTGCGATTCGCCCCGGGGCGCCCGGCGCGGTGGTGCTGCATCGGCTTCACGGCAGCTCGGCCGGGGGGGAAGACTGGCTTCCGTTCGACGAGGTCCTGTCGGCGGGCAAGACTATCGGTTTCGCGCCGCAACGGGGCCGGCCATCGTTGGGGGCGTGTCCGTTTTTCAACGTGTCGTGGCAGGGGGGTGGGGTGATCACGGCCATCGGGTGGTCGGGGCAGTGGGCGGCGAACGTCGAGCACGTTCAGGACGTGTTGCGGATCAAGGCGGGGATGCAGCATATGCGGCTGAAGCTGCGCCCGGGGGAGAGCATTCGCAGCCCTCGGATCCTGCAGCTGTACTGGCATGGGGATGATCCGCTGGTGGGGTACAACCTATTTCGGCGGACGATGCTGCGGCATGTGGTACCGAAGGTGAAGGGCGAGACGGTTGTGCCGCCGATCGCGCAGACGAGCACGTCGTTCCACGAGGATGATCGCGGGACGGAAGCGGACGTGCTGGCTCATCTGGAGGCGGACAAGGGGCTGGGGTTCGAGGTGTTCTGGCTGGATGCGTTTCACGGGCGGGACGACTTCCCGAAGATCGGCAACTACGTGTTTCCGATCGAGCGGGCGTTGAATCTCAAGCGGTTTCCGCGGGGGCTTCGGCCGATTAGCGATGCGGCCCATGCGGCGGGGATGAAGTTCCTCTGGTGGGTCGAGCCCGAGCGGATCTGTGCCGGTACGTTGATGGCCTTCGAGCATCCGGAGTGGGTCGTCATGCCCGAAGGCGGGGGGTGGGGCCTGTTCAACCTGGGGCTGCCGGCGGCGCGGGAGCATATCACGCGCTGGATGGTCGAGGCGATCAAGAAGTGGGGAGTCGATTGGCTGCGGATTGACTACGCGACGGCAGCCCTGCCGTGCTGGCAGAAGCTGGACGAGAAAAATGTGGATCGGACGGGGATGGCGGAGATCCGCTGCGTCGAGGGGCTGTACCGCATGTGGGACGACATTCTGGCGGCTTATCCCGATCTGCGGATTGACAATTGCGCGAGTGGGGGGATGCGGATCGATCTGGAGACGTGCAGCCGGTCGATTCCGCTGTGGCGAACGGACGGGACAATTGACCCGCTGGTCAAGAAGGATCATGAGACGGCGGCGTTGCGGAATCAGATAATGACGGCAGGGCTAAGCCGGTATCTGCCGTTTCACACAAGTGGGCAGACGGGGGTGACGCCTTACCTGTTTCGCAGTGGGTTCAATGCGGGGATCACGTTTTGCGGGGATTGCCGGCCGGCGGATGTTCCGCGGGAGATGCTCGCCAAGGCGATTCGTGAGGGCAAGCGAATCCGCAAATACTACTTCGGGAACTTCTACCCGCTTAGTGACGTGACGACGAGCGTTCGGGAATGGTGCGTGCTGCAGTATCACCGGCCGGAGGCAAACGACGGGATGGTGATGGCGTTTCGGCGGCCCCGCTCGCCGCATGCGGCCTACGATTGCCAGCTTCGGGAGATCGACGCGACCGCCGAATACGAGGTGACGCGAGCTCAACACTACGATCCATCGCCGCCGGTGCGGATGAAGGGCAGTGAACTGCAGTGTTTGAAGGCGGAGATCGACAACCGTCCGGGATCGGTGATCGTGGAGTATCGGAGGGTCTCACCGACTGAGTGAGAGCAGGTAGCAGTTGGGGCCCTTTCTGCAGTCTATGCAGGCGACGGGGGTCGCGACGGGGGTCAGGCACCTTCTTTCGTGCGGCTCGGCTTTGCCTCGCTCGCACCGAAAAAGGAGCCAGACCCCTCCGGCGACGGTCCGCCAGGTCGGTTGCACATTCCCGCTGCGACCGACTGGCAGTGCCTTGGACAGAGCTCGGGATGCGCGTACAATGGGAGGCTCATTTCCCGGCCCCCGGCCGGGGAGCGTGAGGTGGGATCTTGTGTCTCTGCGGGTGCGGCGTTTCGGTCTGAGGATTCGGAGCGGCGGATTGCCCGCGACGACCGGACATTCGTAGGCTTCGCCGATTCGGAACCGTCTGCACGATGGCGACCGGTTCGGCCAGCGGCGGGGGATGAGTAAAGGAGAGCATCGATGAGCCGGAGGAAGACCACACGCCGTGATTTCTTGAAGGGCACGGCCCTGAGCGGGGCCGGCATCTGGCTGGCGGGCAGCGCCGGATGTGCCGACTCCAAGACGGGAACCCCTGCAGCGCAGGCACACCGTCGGATGGGACGGTATAAGGCGAACGAGAAGCTCAACATCGCCGGCGTCGGCGTGGGTGGCAAGGGTCGAAGCGACATCATGAAGTGCCACCGCGAGAACGTCATCGCCCTGTGCGACGTCGACATGAACATGGCCGCCGGCGCGATCAAGCGCTTCGGCAAGGCCAAGCGGTACCATGACTACCGTGTGATGTTCGACGAGTTGGGCAAGGACATTGACGCCATCACCTGCAGCACGCCCGACCACATGCACACCCCGGTCTGCGTTCAGGCGATGCGGATGGGCATGCACGTTTACTGCCAGAAGCCGCTGACGCACGACGTCTATGAGGCGCGCCTGATGGCCCAGACGGCCAAGGAGTACAACGTTGCCACGCAGATGGGCAACCAGGGCACGGCGCACGACGGGTTGCGGAGCGCGGTCGAGGCCATCCGGTCCGGCGTGATCGGGAACGTGACCGAGGCGCATGTCTGGACCAACCGGCCCGTCTGGCCGCAGGGCATGGCCACGCCCAAGGGCAGCGATCCGATCCCCACCCACCTCATGTGGGACCTGTGGGTCGGCACGGCGCCCAAGCGTCCCTACAAGGGCAACCGGGCGTACCATCCGTTCGCGTGGCGGGGCTGGTGGGACTTCGGCACGGGCGCGCTGGGTGACATGGGTTGCCACACCGCCAACATGGCCTTCATGGCCCTCGACCTCGCATCGCCGACGCGGGCGTCGGCGGAGTGCTCGGGGTTCGAGAAGGACAGCTTCCCGACCTGGAGCGTGATCACGTTGGACTTCCCGAGCCGCGGCAAGCTGCCGCCGCTCAAGTGGACGTGGTATGACGGCGGCAACGATAAGCCGGAGCGGGTGCACAAGAAGCTCAAGAGCCTCATCCACGGCGAGAAGTACGCCGGCAGCGGATCGGTCCTCATCGGCGACAAGGGCACGCTCTACTCGCCGAGCGACTACGGCGCCGACTGGGTGCTGCTGCCCAAGGCGGACTTTGAGGGCTGGAAACCACCCGCCCAGACGCTGCCGCGGATCGAGGGCAAGGCCGGTATCGACCAGAAGCAGACGGACGAATGGTTGGCGGCCTGCAAGGATCCCAAGAAGAAGACGATGTCCAACTTCGCCTACGCCGGACCGCTCACCGAGACGCTCCTGCTGGGCAACATCGCCATGTACACGGGCAAGACGATCCTGTGGGACGGCCCGAAGTGCGAGATCACCAACTGTCCCGAGGGACAGGCCCTGGTCCGGCGGAAGTACCGCAAGGGCTGGGAGCAGTTGTAGCGGCCGGTAGGGGCCGCGCCATCACGGTCGCCGTTCGGTTGGAGCATGGTCCCAATCGAGCCATGCAACGACGGTCCCCCCGTCGCGGGGATGGTCTGACACGAGCAAAGGAGACCCTCGATGAGCCGTAGGAAAACCACACGTCGTGACTTCCTCAAGCGCACCGCCCTGACGGGGGCGGGGTTCTGGGCAGCCGGGAGCGCCGGATGCGTCCAGCCCACGGGCGGGCCGGGCGTCGCCCAACGGCACATTCCCAAGGCCCGCTACAAGTCGCCCAACGAGAAGCTCAACGTCGCCTGCATCGGCATCGGCGGCAAGGGCACGAGCGACACGGCCGCCTGCGGCAGCGAGAACGTCGTGGCGCTGTGCGAGGTCGACTGGGAGCGCGGCGCCAAGTCGATCAAGCGCTTCGGCAAAGCCAAGAAGTACCATGACTACCGCGTGATGTTCGACGAGATGCACAAGGAGATCGACGCGGTCACCATCAGCACGCCCGATCACATGCACGCGGCGCCGGCGATCATCGCGATGCGGCATGGCATGCACGTGTTCTGCCAGAAGCCGCTGACCCACGACATTTACGAAGCCCGCCAGTTGGCCGAGATGTCCAGGCAATACGGCGTCGCCACGCAGATGGGCAACCAGGGAACGTCGAGTGACGGTCTGCGGCGCGGCGTCGAGGCCATCCAGGCCGGCGCGATCGGCAAGGTGACCGAGGCCCACGTCTGGACCAACCGTCCGGTCTGGCCGCAGGGCATGGCCACGCCCAAGGGCAGCGATGCGATCCCGGAGAACCTCAAGTGGGACCTGTGGGTCGGCACGGCGCCCAAGCGGCCCTACAAGAAGGACAAGTACCATCCGTTCAGCTGGCGGGGTTGGTGGGACTTCGGCACGGGCGCGCTGGGCGACATGGGCTGCCACACCGCCAACATGGCGTTTATGGCGCTCAAGCTCGGGTCGCCCACGAGCGCGGAGGCGCAGAACTCGGGGTTCGAGAAGGACAGCTTCCCGACCTGGAGCGTGATCAAGTTGGACTTCCCGGCCCGCGGCGACCTGCCGCCGGTCAAGTGGACGTGGTACGACGGGGCTGACAAGAAGCCTCCGTGGGTGATCAAGAAGCTTCAGTCGCTCATCCACGGCGAGAAGCTGTCGGGCAGCGGGTCGATCCTCATCGGCGACAAGGGGACGATGTACTCGCCCCACGACTACGGTGCACACTGGATGCTGCTGCCCAAGAAGACGTTCGAGGGTTGGCAAGCCCCGGATCGGACGCTGCCCAAGTCGCCCGGCCACGCGCGGGAGTGGCTTCGTGCCTGCAAGGACCCGAGCAAGCCGGCGATGTCCAACTTCTCCTACGCCGGGCCGCTGACCGAGACGCTTCTGCTGGGCAACATCGCCATGTACACGGGCAAGAAGATCCTGTGGGACGGCCCGAACTGCAAGGTCACCAACTGCCCGGAGGGCGATGCCCTGGTCCGCCGGACCTACCGAAAGGGCTGGGAGGTCTAGCGGTCGGCGCAATCTGATGCAAGAATGGGGGGCAGGTGCTGGACGGCGCCTGCCCCCTTTGCTCTTGGGGCAGTAACTTGGACGGTCCCTCATGGTGGTGGTGCTGGTGGGGACTCGGTCTTCAGACATGTGTAGAGGAGACGACAGATGAGTCAGAGGCACACCACTCGGCGCGATTTCCTGAAGGGGACGGCCCTGACGGGGGCCGGTCTGTGGGTAGCCGGCAACGCCGGTTGCGTCCAGCCCAAAGCGACCCAAACGGTCGCGCACAAGCCGTTGCCCAAGCCGAGGTATCGATCGGCCAACGAGAAGCTCAACATCGCCTGCATCGGCGTGGGCGGGCGCGGCGGCGGTAACGTCTCGTCCTTTGTCCGCGAGAACATCGTGGCCTTGTGCGACGTCGACCACCGTTACGCCAAGAGGACCTTCCAGAAGTTCCCGAAGGCCGAGAGGTACCACGACTTCCGCGTCATGTTCGACAAGATGCATGGGCAGATCGACGCGGTGGTCGTCAGCACGCCCGACCACATGCACGCGCCGCCCGCCATGATGGCGATGCGATACGGCATGCACGTGTATTGCGAGAAGCCGCTGACGCACGACGTCCACGAGGCCCGTGTGTTGGCGGAGACGGCCGCGAAGTACAAGATCGCGACGCAGATGGGTAATCAGGGCACGTCCAGCGGCGGCCTGCGCCGTGGCGTCGAGGCCATCCAGGCCGGCGCGATCGGGAACGTTCGCGAGGCCCACGTCTGGACCAACCGCCCCCAGTGGCCACAGGGCACGGCCCGACCCAAGGGGGGCGATCCGGTTCCCTCCCACTTGAAGTGGGACCTGTGGCTCGGGACCGCGCCGAAGCGGCCCTACAAGCGAGGCAAGTATCACCCCTTCATGTGGCGCGGCTGGTGGGATTTTGGCACGGGGGCGTTGGGCGACATGGGCTGTCACACGGCGAACATGGCGTTCATGGCGCTCAAGCTCGGGTCGCCCACGAGCGTCGTGTCGGAGAACTCCGGGTTCGACAAGGACAGCTTCCCGACGTGGAGCATCATCACGTACGAGTTCCCCGCCCGCGGCGACCTGCCGCCGGTGACGTGGACGTGGTACGACGGCGGGATCCGCAAGCCGGTCAAGGTCCTCAGAAAGCTCAAGTCGCTCATCCACGGCGAGAAGCTGTCGCCCAGCGGGTCGATCCTGATCGGAGACAAGGGGACGATGTACTCGCCCCACGATTACGGCGGCAGTTGGATGCTGCTGCCGAAGAAGAAGTTCGCGGAGTTCAAGCCACCGCCGCAGACGCTGCCGCCCTCGCGCAGCCATCACCAGGAGTGGGTGGATGCCTGCAAGGGCGGCCCGCAGGCGATGTCCAACTTCGCCTATTCCGGTCCGCTGACCGAGACGATCCTGTTGGGCAACCTGGCCACGTACGCGGGCAAGAAGATTCTGTGGGACGGCCCGAACTGCAGGATCACCAACTGCCCCGAGGCCGACGCCCGCGTCCGCCGCGAGTACCGCAAGGGGTGGACGCTGTAGCCACCCGGGCAGCTGGGGACGAGACAATATGCCGAGCAAACTCCGCGTCCCGTTGGACAGACCCGATCCGGACGTCAACGCGTTTCTCGACGCGGTGATGGGGCGGTCGACTCCGAGTCGGCCGCCGCTGGTGGAGTACATCGTCGACGAGGTGGTGATGCAGCCGGTGCTGGCGGCGGCGGGCCGCGAGTGGGTGCCGCACGTCGCAGGTGATTTGTCCGGTCAGAAGGCCTACTGGGACAACTTCATCGCCTTCTGGTATCACTGCGGCTACGACTTCGTCCGGCTCGAGCTGGCGATGGACTTCCCGGCCGAGGGCCGCGTTGGCGTCGACCCCGCCGAGCAGGCCGACGGGCGGATGCGACACTGGTCCGAGACGGACAGCGGGCCGATCAGCAGTTGGGACGCCTTCGAACGGTATCCCTGGCCCGACCCCGACGACGTCGATTTGTTCCCGTTGGAGTACATCTGCCAGAACATGCCGGAAGGCATGGGGCTGATCTCTTGCCATGGCGCGGGGATTCTCGAGCACGTGACGCGGCTGTTCGGGTACGTGGGGCTGTGCACGGCCCTATATGACGCGCCGGATCTGGTGCGGGCCGTCGTCAACGCGGTGGGGGAGCGGATCGAGGTCTACCACCGCCGGTTGCTGCGGCTGGACCGGCTGGCGGCGATCTTCCAGGGCGACGACATGGGGTTCCGCACCGGCACGCTGATCTCGCCGGACCACATGCGCGAGTATTTCCTCCCGTGGCACAAACGGTTCGCCCGCGTGGCGCACAGGGCGGGCCGGCCGTACTTCCTGCACGCCTGTGGGAACCTCGAAGCGATCATGGATGACCTGATCGACGATGTCGGCATCGACGCCAAGCACAGCTTCGAGGACGCCATCGTCCCCGTGGCCGAGATGAAGCGGCGATACGGCGACCGGATCGGGATCCTGGGCGGCGTCGACGTGGACGTTCTCGGCCGCGCCAGCCCCGACGGGGTCCGTCGCACCGTCCGCGACGTCATCGACGCCTGCGCCCCGGGCGGGCGCTACGCGGTGGGCAGCGGCAACTCGATCCCCAGCTACATCCCGGTCGAGAACTTCCTGACGATGTTGGACGAAGCGCTCGCCTGAGCAGGTGGGGGACCGAATCGCCTTGCGAAGGACGCTTAATCGTCCGTTCCGTCCGCCGCCCAGACTGTCACGCACCCGTGGGTGAGTCGACCTGAGGCCCCGTCTTGCATGAGGGAATTCGTGGTTCATAATGCACGGATGGAATGCGCTTCGGTCCAGGAGGCATGGCCGTGGTCGAGGTGATGCTGGGTGTCAACATCGCGCTGCTGCTTGTCGCGATCGTCCTGCTCGTGCTGGTGCTTCGGCGAAGCTCGGGCCGCGATTCGGCCCAGCTTGCCTCCTCCCTGGCCGTCCTGGAGAAGGGGCAGGAGCGGACCGAGCGGGCGGTTCGTGAGGAGATCGCGCGGAATCGCGAGGAGGTCGGATCGCAGGCGAAGCAGTTGCGGGAGGAGACCGGATCGTCGCTGAAGAACTTCAGCGACTCGTTCCGGAAAGAGACGGCCGCCCTGACCCAGACCAACGAGCAGAAGCTCGAGGCGATGCGGCAGACCGTCGAGAAGAAGTTGGCCGATCTGCAGGCAGACAACGCCAGCAAGCTCGAGGCGATGCGCAAGACGGTGGACGAGAAGCTGCAGGAGACGTTGGACAGGCGGCTCACCGAATCGTTCAAGTTCGTCAGCGAGCGCCTCGAGCAAGTGCACAAGGGCCTGGGGGACATGCAGAGCCTCGCGTCGGGCGTCGGCGATCTCAAGAAGGTCTTGACCAACGTGAAGGCCCGCGGGACGTGGGGCGAGATCCAATTGGGCAACCTGCTCGAACAGATCCTGAGCCCCGAGCAGTATGCCCAGAACGTCGCCACCAAGGAGGGAAGCAACGAGCGGGTGGAGTTCGCCATCAAGCTGCCGGGCAGGGACTCGGCGGACGATCAGGTCGTGTGGCTGCCGATCGACGCGAAGTTCCCGATGGAGGACTACCAGCGGCTCGTGGAGGCCGCCGACAGGGCCGATGCCGAGGCCCTCGAGGCGTCGGCGCGGCAGCTCGAGGTCCGCGTGAAGGCGTCGGCCAAGGACATCCACGACAAGTACCTCAATCCGCCGGGCACGACGGATTTCGGCGTCATGTTCCTGCCGTCAGAGGGCCTCTACGCCGAGACGCTTCGTCGGCCCGGCTTGGTCGAGCAGCTCCAGCGAGACTACCGGGTCAACGTGGCCGGTCCGACGACGCTTGCGGCATTGCTCAACAGCTTGCAGATGGGGTTCCGAACGCTCGCCATCCAGAAACGGTCCAGCGAGGTCTGGGCCATCCTGGGCGCCGTCAAGACCGAGTTCGGCAAGTTCGGCCAGGTCATCGGCAAGGTTCAAAAGAAGCTCCAAGAGGCAAGCGGCGTGATCGACAGGGCCCAGGTACGGACGCGGGCCATCGACCGGAAGCTCCGCGACGTTGAGGAACTCCCCGCCGCCGACGCACAGCAAGTCCTCGGCGACACCGGTACGCTACCCCCACAAGACATCGAGGACGACGCCGAAGCCTGACGAAAAAACGGGACAGGTTCGTTTTTGCCACCGTCTTCTGCGCCCACGCCAAGAAAACGAACCTGTCCCGTTTTTCTGCCGTTTTTCTGCTCGACAGCATCTACATCGTCGACCTGGAGCATGGCGAGTTCCTGGCGCTGATGCCGGTCCAAAGGCAAGCCATCACGGGCAATGTCAAGGGCCTGCCTGAGGAAGTCCGCAAGCGGTGCGATGACCTCCTCTCCGGTCTCAAGGAGACTCTCGCCTCCGCTGAAGACGTAGAAGACCTGGGTCATCGGAGCGTAGCGGGCAAGAACGCCAGGGGCTTTCGCGTTACGAAGGACGGCCAGGTCAGCACCGTCTGGGTCGATCCGGATACCGGTCTGCCGTTGGAGTTGAGCGGGGCCGATGAGGGATTGGGCGCGTTTGTGTGCACGGATTTCGATTTCCAGGCGCCGCTGGAGGAATCGCTGTTCGATCTCACCCCGCCGGCGGGCTACACCGTCGTGCCCATGGACTTCGACATCAACGTGCAGGACGCCAAGCAGGAGGATCTGATCGAGCTGCTGCGACTCTGGCTGAGGGCTACGGACGGCCACTTCCCCAACGCCCTGACCATGACGGAGAGGCAACTCCTCGATACGTTCGGTGCACTGCGCTATGAGGTCGGGCGCCTCGAGGGGACCGAGATGGTCAACAGGATCTCGCGGGGTGTCATCTTCCTGGCTCTTGCACGCAATGCGCGCTACGTCGGCGCCGGCGTCACATTCGGCCAGGCCGACAAGCCCGTCTTCTGGTACAAGCCAAAGGATTCCGACCTGTACCACGTCATCTACGGCGACCTGAGCGTTCGGGAGATGCCGGCCGATCAGCTGCCCACGGTGGAGGAGACGGCGAAGGGCCCGGCGCAGGGCCCGCCGGCAGTCTGCCAGACGCTGCCCGCCGACGGCGCCCTGGACGTGGATCCGGCCGCCGAGATCCGCATCACCTTCGATCAGGACATGCGCCGGCGTGGGCAGCTCTGGGTCGAAGCGACCGAGCCGAGTCGCTACTGGTCCTCCCCGCGCAAGCTCATCTGGCTGGACACCCGCACCTGCCGCGTCCCGCTCCAACTCGAGGGAGACACCCGATATGTCATCCACCTCAACCAGTGGACCGATCCGGCCGTGTATCTCAAGTCCGGATCGGGACAACGCGTACCGGGCTTCGAGATGGCCTTCACCACGGCCCCGGCGACAGGCGAACTGGCTCTGACGGCCGAGCAGAACCGAGCGGCCGTCGAGAGACTGCGGGACACGTTGGGCAGGGAGTATCCGCACATCCTCGATGGATTCGACCTGGACGGTCAGGTTGCCAGGTATGTGGCACAGATAGCGTCCTGCAAGGGCCGAAGCAGTTTCGCCGTGGTACTGAGGCGGATGCTGACGGGCGTGGCTTCCCAGCGAGTCGAGATCTGGTACAGCCCCAACGCCCCCCTCCACGTCAGCGGGGCCGCCAAACCGCGCACGCCCCCGGCCAATTCGTCATGGGCCCTGCTGCCCAAGGTCGTGCCGGACTGGCGACAGATGGACCCTCAGTCCAATGCGGTCATGGGCGGGCGATTCCCCGACGGCATCGGTTATATCACCCTACACACCTGGGGCGACAGCGAATCGGACCCGAGCAAGACCACCATCTTCAAGGCCGTCACGGAGTTGGGTGACGGCAAAGGCCTGATCCTCGATTTGCGGTGCTGCGGCAGCGGCGGCCGTCCACAGACGATCGAAGCGATCGCGGGTCGGTTCATCGACCAGCCGGTCCTCTATGGCCGCGAAACGCCACGCAACACCAGTGCCGTCGCGGCGGGCGAGCCCGGAAAGGAACTCCGCCTGCAACCGAACACGGCCGCGTCGCCCATTACCGCACGGCTGGTCGTCCTGGTCGGCCCCGGCACAAATGACGTGAACGAACGGCTGGCCTTGATGCTCAAGCAGGTACCGGGTTGCCTGCTGGTCGGCGGAACCATGGTCGATGACCTCGGGCGCAACGAGCCGTTTGATCTGGGCAACGGCGTGCGGGTCATCCTGCCGAAGTACGGTGTAACGCTGCCGGACGGCACAGACGTGGCCAACGGCGTGAAGCCCGACATCGAAGTGCCCGCAACGCAGGACGACTTCAAGGCCGGCCGCGACCCGGTCCTGGAGGCCGCCCTGCGGCTCCTGCGGGAGTAAGGGGAGCGAAACGTAACGCTGCGCCAATGTGCGGCGTCCCTCGATGGCCGGGAGGTGCGTGCCCGTCAGGCCCGCGCCAAACTGCCCCGACTACGTAACCCAAAGACGAACCTGTGCCGTCCTCTCAGTCACCTCTCAACGCCCTTTCGCCTGATCAGCACTCCTACACCGCCGAACGCGAGCAGCGCCAACGTAGCGGGCTCAGGGACGTAGGCGACGCGAAACCCGAAGCTGTCGGCCTCATCTGTCGGCCTGTCACCGTCGCGAAACGATGCTTGCATGATGCTGATCCCGAGGCTGTCGTAGCTGAACGCCCCGCCCCGCATAGAGCGAGCCGTACCGAAGAGTATGGCCTCGGTCCACTCCCAGACGTTGCCGGCCTGATCGAACGTGTCGTAAGGACTCTCTGAGTTCTCGTGAGCCCCCCCTTCCGTCCGCCAGTAGGGGCTCCCGATCGTGAAGTCACCGTCGTAGAACGTGGCGTTGTTGCCCGGGTCCGGGTCAATCAGGTCATTGCTCGGGGTTGCGTCGGTACCAGTTGGATAGTCGTAGTAGACAGCATTGGGAGCATCGTAGTACGCCGCCTTGTACCATTCGTCCTCCGACGGGATGACCCAGGTCGCATCGGGCTCGCGTGTCACAGCCAAGAGCGCCTCGCTCGACGTCGCGCCGTTCAGGTAGTACGAGCCGTCCTCGGTCGTGGTCAGGTCCTGCCCCCCCGTTGTCGGCTGGCCGTTCTCCAGCCAGTTGCAGAACCGCGCCGCATCGCCCCACGAGATGTAGTTCACCGGACGATCCGCCCGGTTTGCGTCGACGCTGTATGTGTAGCTGCCCGAAGAACCACTCCGCTGGATCTTGCAGCCGGTGTCTGACGACCACATCGACTCACTGTAGAGAGCGTACGTATCCGTGTCGGCCACGGCGTTGAGGAACTCGGTGTACTGCTCCGCCGTGACCTCGAACTTGCCCATGTTGTAGGCGTAATCGACCGCGCCGCAAATGCGATCAGGGCCGTAGCCACCCGCGCCCGCGCCGGAGAGTTCCCCAGCGTTGCCAGGATTACCCACGGGTACCGTCACTACGTCCAGCCCCAGCGTCGGCGATCCAACCGCCAAGATCAGCGCAAGGACACCCCCAATCAACAAGACGCTCGTCTTCATCGTTGGATTCCTCCTTCCCTCAGTCTGCCCGATGGCCCCGCGCGCATCCAGAAGAGGCCAATCACCGCAGAGCAGTCCGCCGATGTGACAGGAAGATCTCCCTCCGAGGGGACCTCCTTCCCTACCTTCATGACAACGCGCCTCTCCCAAACCGGACGCATGATAGATGCCGTTCACGACGCCTGTCAAGAAAATTCTGTCCGACGGGGTGTAAAATATCCCCCCCCCCGCGAATCACTCGAAATAACCGCATCTACCACCACCCCAACTAGTTGGCGAGAGCAGTCAAGGGCTAGCTAGGGTCTGATATAGAGGCCCAAGACGAAAACACGCACGCCGAATCCCGAACATGGGCCATCTCCGCGAACAGCGATGCCGCGGGCATGGCCCTTTTCTATGCGCGTCGCGAAAGGAGCAGAACTGTGTCTCTCAACCCATTCGAAGGTCAGCTCGAACTGCTGACCAGGACGCTAACCGACACTGCCTGAGCCGATGAGCGATCCGCTCAAGCGGATGGTGGTTGGCAAGAAAGAGGGAAGTACGAAGGGCGAAGTACGAAATGCCAAGGATGAGGCAACGACGAAGGAAACGGTTGTTCGCAGCGCATGGACGGAAGAGGAACGGGAAGTAGACGCACCAGCCTATGCCTCGCTGGGCGCGCCCTTAGGACCCCGACTGACGGTCCAGGAATTCCCGCGGCGAGAGGATCCGACGGCCGCCGAACTTCTCAACCAGCTTGCGGCGGAACTCTGAGAGGATGAACTCGGAGAGCTGAATGCGGTGCACCAGAAGACAGGCTTCCACGACCTCACGGCAGACGCCCCCGCGCCCGAATGCTGCGAGGAGGACGTTCGTGTCGAGCACGACCTTCACGAGGCGTCCTCGAGGATGTCCTCTTCGCAGGAATAACCGGCCCGACGGGCGTACTGCTCGGTGGTGCGGGCCAGGTGGCGGAACCGCTGAATGGCCAAGCGGCGACGCAGGATCTCACACACTGCGTCTTCCGGTGACAGATCTTCCTGTTCGCAGAACTTGCGCAGCTCCGCGTCGAGGTCATCCGGAATGTCGATGGTCAGGCGGTTCATGAAGATCAGTATACTTATGGAGACTTGCCGAGCCAAGACTGAGTCCATGCCATAGACAATGTCTTGGCCTTCCGTTGACCCGTCCCAGTGCCACGTAAGGTCGTGGCCTCAGAACGGGACATTCTGAAACATGACAGCCGGGCCATCCCCGCGATAGGCGATGCCGCGGGCATGGCCCCTTTTTCAGGCGCATCGCGAAGGGAGCAGCGAGATGTCTCTCAAGCCATTCGAGGGCCAGCTCCAGAGGCTGCATGCTGGGCCTCGAGCCGTTGGTCTTGGGCTACGACGCTCCTCGGCAAGGCCCTGACTGAAGCGATCGGGGCGCTCATGCGATATGCATGTCGGCACCGATGGACCGCATCAGGTCGGGGTACTGCGGGAAGGTGACGCTGACGGCCTCGGCGGTGTCGATCGTGACCGATCCGCCGCCGGCCAGACCCACCAGTGACAGGGCCATCACCACGCGGTGGTCGTGGTGGCCGGTGACCTGCCCGCCGCTCAGTTTGGACCCGTGGACGATCAGCCCGTCGGGGAGTTCCTCGCACCGGGCGCCGAGCTTGCCCAGCTCGGCGGCCATCACCTGGATGCGGTCGGTCTCCTTCAGGCGGGCCTGGGGGACGTTGACCAGGCGGGTCGTGCCCCGGGCGAAGCAGCCGACGACGGCCAGGGCGGGCAGCGCGTCGGGCGTGGCGTTCAGGTCGATCTCCTGACCGGTCAGCTCGCTCCTGGTGACGCGAATGCCGTCAGGGGTCATCTCGATGTTCGCGCCCATCGCGCGGAGGGTGTCGATGACGGCCTTGTCGCCCTGCGAGTCGTTCATGTCGAGACCCACCAGCGTGACGTCCGCGTCGGACAGGGCGGCGGCACAGAGGAAGAACGTCGCCGAGGAGAAGTCCGCGGGGATCCGCCGCTCGAAGCCGTGATAGCTCTGGCCGCCCTTGATGCCAAACCACTCGAGCCCGCGCCGCTCGTAGGCGATGCCTTGGGCGTCGAGCCAGTCCAGGGTCAGTTGTACGTACGGGGCCTCGTTCAAGACGGTCACGGTGATCTCGGTGTCGCGCTCGGCCAGCGGGCAGTTGACCAGCAGGCTGGAAAGGTATTGGCTGGTCACGGCCTCGATCGTCGTCTGACCGCCCGTCAACTTGGGTCCGATGACGGCGGGTGCACAGCCGTTCCCGCGCGTGCTGCGGGCCTCGGCGCCGAGCCGCGCCAGCGCGTCCAGCAGGGGGCCGATCGGGCGCCGACGGATCTGCTCATCGCCGGTGAAGACGGCCAGCCCTTCGCTCAGCAACGCGGCCGAGGAGACGGCCACCCGCAATGTTGTCCCGCTGTTGGCGACGTCGATGACGTCCTCGGGCGTCTGCGGTCGGCCCGCCAGGCCGCGGACGCGCCAGACGTCGCTGCTGCCGACGTCTATCTCAGCGCCCAGCGCGCGGTAACAGGCCACGGTCGACCGGGTGTCCTCCGAATCCAATGGCGCCAGGATGGTCGACTCGCCCTCGGCCAGCGAGGCGATGGCCACCGCACGAATCGTGTGCGACTTGCTGCCCGGAATGGCCACTTGACCGCGGAGCTTGGAGGGACGAGCGGTCAGCTTCATCGTCATCGTCTCCCTCTATAGCGAGCGCGTCCAGAACGCCCCTTTGCGGACCATACCTCGGATCCGCCGTGACACCGCACTAGTCTTCGGCCGAGCCGAGCTGGAAGGACTTGTCGAAGGCCTCCTCGAAGTCATAGACCCCCTGGAAGTCCTTGAGCGTGTCGTGGGGTTGTTTCTGGAGGAAGCCGTTCTCGACGAGCGCAAAGACAATCCGACCGAAGTCGGCGGTCGATGCGATGTTCCAACCCCGCAAGACGGTACTGGCCAGCAGCCCCCACTTCTCGAGGGCCAAGTCACGCAGGCCCCAGCACAACTCATCGCCGCTGACGTGTCGGTTGACGGCCTGCGCGCCTCCTTTCTCGCGGAGGTATCGGGCCATCGCATCGGGGAGTTCGCCTGCCTCCAGCATCTGATCCAAGGTTTCGAAGTCCAGATCCTTCTCCTGCATCAGCTTGTGGATCCGACGTTCCATCGGCGATTCCTGGCCGTGGACGCGGTCGACGGTGTAGGTCAGCCCGTCGCGCACGAGCTGATAGGCGTCGATGGGATACCGGCCCACCTCGGTCACCACTTCTTCGATCGTCTTCTTCGGCTTTCGAGCCATCGTTGTCTGGCGTCCTGACGCGCCTCGAGGCGCCCCGTTGATCGTGCTATCCCTTCTCGTCCGGGCCACGCTTCGGGCCGGATGCGTCCTGACCGCCGTCCTTGTTGCCGCCCTTGCGGGGTCGGCGGCGTCTGCGGCGTCCTCGCGAACGCCGTTTCCCGTCTCGCTTGGCCGTGTCGGCAGGCTCTTGGCCTGAACCCGGGCCCTCGGTGCGCTCTGCGCGCGGCGCCGCCTCGGCCGACGGGGGTTCGCCGCTCGGCGCCCCATCGGGGGCCGCCTTCGACTCGACACGGGCTGCGTCGGTCGTCTCCGCGGCGGCGCCGTCCGTTGGCGGAGCCTCCTGACTCGCCGAAGACTCGCTGTCGTCGCTCTGCTGAGGCTTGGGCTGCGCTTCCCGTTCGGTCGGGCCGTTAGGCTGAGCGTTCTGCGGGCGCCGTCGCCGCCGACGACGGCGAGGGCGATCGCCCGAATCGGCCGCTTCCTTTGACCGCTCGGCCTGATCAGCTTGCTCTCGCGAGGGCGCGGCCGGAGCGGCGGGACGTTGCGGCGGCTTTTCCGCAAGCATCTCGATCTCTTCGACGGGGTAGGTCACGCGCCGCTGGTTTTCGAGCTCCACCGTTGCCAACTGCGTCAGAACCTGCCGATCGACGACTCTTCCGTCCCCGTCGGGCGTTCGGACCCACGTGTTGTTCCGGAACAGCCGTTGGTTCAACTCGTCGTAGACCTCGTGTTCGAACCGCAGGCAGCATCGCAGCCGTCCGCAGCGTCCCGACACCTTCGACGGATCGAGCGTGGCCTTCTGCATCTTGGCCATCTTCATGCTGACCGGACGCAGCGTCTTGAGAAAGTTCTTGCAGCAGCACTCGCGTCCGCAGATCTCGTAGTCTGCGACCAGCCGGGCCTCATCCCGGGCGCCGACCTGACGCATCTCGATGCGGGTCTGGTACTCCCGGGCGAGATCTCGTACCAGTTGGCGGAAGTCCACGCGTCCCTCGGCCATGAAGTAGAAGACGATCCGCTCGCCGCCGAACAGATGCTCGCAGGTGATCAGCTTCATGGGCAGCCCGTGCTTTGTCACGAGCCGTTGGCATGCCGTCAGTTCGTCCGCGGCGCCGGCGTTGATGTGTCGTTCCTCGGAGAGGTCCTGCTCGGTAGCGACGCGGAGCACGCGGCCCACGTGTCGCTGGGGGGCGTCAGAACCGCTCTGTTCGACACAGCGGCGGACCATCTCGGGATCAGCCGACCAGACCGTGCCTTCAGTGCCGGGCAGCGGCATGTGCTCGCCGATCTCGATCCCTCGTTCGGTTTGGAGCACGAGCTTGCTGCCCGGGGAGAACTGCAGTTTCTTGGAACAGGTGAACTCGCCCAACGCGCCGAGCAGTCCGTAGCGCGCGACGATCCGCGGACGATCGTCTCGGGCAGGCGCCTGCTTAGCGTTGGCCGACGTCTGAGGCTCGGGGGGGGGCTCGGATGGCCCGCTCGATGGGGCCTCAGGGCCGGTCTGCTCGGCGGCGGTCTGTTCGTCTGGTTGGGTGGCGTCCGTCATCCTGTATCTCCTGCACGGGTTGGCGCGGCCGGCCGGCGGCGCTGCTCATGCCTGAGCAGGCGAATGGCCAGGGCCTCCAGCGCCAACGGCACGTTTGCGTTGTTGGCGATATCCGTTTCGGCACGGTAGACGTCGCGGATGACCTCTGCTGCCGACTCTGGCCCGAGCCGATCGGCCATCCTCCGCACCAGGTCGACCTGATCCGCGTTGATGAGCCCGTCCGATCGACCGCAGCCCACCTGCAGCGCGTCCCGGTACAGATGGGACACCAGCTCCAGCATGCCCATCAGGCCCCGGCGGGTGGGCTCGGCGGCCGGGGCTTCGCCGGCCTTCTCGATCATGCCGGTCTCGACCATCTCGGCGATATAGCCCTCCGCGAGCTTGGCGGCGTCCTCCTGGACGTGCGCTGCAAACGCCGTCGGTCCCAGCTTCGGCAACTCGACCAGAACCTGGTTGAGCCGGGTCTTCATCTCAAACAGCCCCGCCCCGGACAGGCGTATCGCCACGCCCAGGCGGCCGTCGCTGTGGCGGGCCAGAAACGCCACCTGCTCGTCGGGCAGGTCGGGCAAACGCTGGCGCAGACACGTCTCGACGAATTCGTCCGGCAACGCCACGAAGGGCACGGGCTGGCAGCGGGACAGCGTCGTGGGCAGCAGCCGGTCGAGCGAGCGCGTCACGAGGATGATGAACGCTGCCCCGGGTGGCTCTTCCAGCGTCTTGAGCAGGGCGTTCTGGGCCGCGACGCTCATTTGTTCGCTATTGAGCACGACGAACACCCGCGCCCGCCCACGAGCGGGCCGATCGCGGACACGCTCGATGACGAAATGCCGCACGACGTCGACGCTCAGGTCGATGGCCTTGCGGGCACGGACCTCCGGGGCGGGGTGGTAGCGGTTGAGCTCCTTGTAGACCACCTGCATGTCCGGATGGGTCCCTGCGGCGTTCAGCCGGCAATCCTCGCACGCCCCGCAGGCGTCCTGCCAGGCGATGTCGTCCGCTGCCAACTCCGGCACGGCTTCGGGCGTCACGGGATTCGGGCACAACAGCAGCTCGGCGAATCGCGTGGCCAGCGTCTGTTTGCCGACCCCCTCCGGGCCGTGGAAGATGTACGCGTGCGGCAACCGGTCGCTGCACATTGCCCGTTGCAGGATCCGGTGGGCGCGGGCCTGATGTCTGACGTCAAAAATCGGCATTCCTCAGCGCCTCGATCACGCCGTCGTACACCTCATTGACCGTGCCGGTCGCGTCCACGATGACCACCGGCTTGGGATACAGCTCGGGCATCTGGACGAACAGGTCCCGCACGCGGCGGTGAAACGCCAGCGGACGGGCCTCCATCGCGTCGGTGTCAATCCCAGGGAACAGCAGCAGTTGTTCTTCTTGCCAGGAACGCTTCCAGTTCTTCCCTGCGTTTGATGCTGTGCGCTGGGTCCTGTCGAAACCAATTTCGGGTGGAAGGTCGAGAACGCAGGTGATGTCGGGCCATACGTTCCCGACTGCCATGCGCCCAAGGCGGATTACCTCTTGGACATCGTGCCCTGCGGCCCCCTGATAGGCACAGGTGGAGGAGATGAAGCGATCACCTAGTACCGTATGCCCTGCCTTGAGAGCTGGCGTGATGATCTCCGAAACCAGTTGTGCCCGTGACGCCATGAACAAGAGCGTCTCGCAGCGAATGTCCATGCCACTTAGGTCGTAATTCAGCAGGAGGTGGCGGATTCGGTCGCCGATGTCGGTTCCGCCCGGGTCCTTCGCCCGGACTACCTCAGCACCTTCATCGGTCAGGGCGTCGGCGAGGCGCGCCAACTGCGTCGTCTTGCCGCAGCCGTCGGGGCCGTCGAAGACGATGAACTTGCCGCGCAGCTTGTCTCGCAGATCGCTATCCAACCCGTTCCTCGCATCTGACGCCGCGGCCTGGCAATCCGGCGGACCTGGCGGCTTCGGCGGCATGGTAGCTCGATCTGACGAACGGGCCCGACACGACCGACGCGAATCCGAGCCCGCGGGCGTATTCGCCGATGGCGTCGAACGCCTCTGGTCGCCAGTATCGGGCCACGGGCCAGTGCGCGGGCGTCGGCTGGAGGTACTGGCCGATCGTCACGATGTCGCAGCCCACAGCTCGCAGGTCGGCCAGCGTCGCGTCGATCTCGGTTCGGTCCTCGCCCAAGCCCAGCAGCAGTCCGCTCTTGGTCAGCATCTCCGGATGCGACTGCTTCACGATCCGCAAGGCCTCCAGCGACCGCCGGTAGTCCGCCTGAGGACGGATCTGCGGCGACAGGCGCTCGACGGTCTCGATGTTGTGGTTGTAGACATCGGGACTGGCGACGCAGATTCCCTCGATGCGCTCCGGCCGGGCGTGCAGGTCGGGCGGCAGGACCTCCACCGTCGTGTCCGGCAGGCGTTCGCGAACGGCCCGGACGGTCGCCGCGAAGTGGGCGGCGCCCTCGTCAGGCAGGTCGTCACGGGTCACCGAGGTAATCACGACGTGCCGGGCGTCAAGCGTCGCGGCGGCACGGGCCAGCCGTCGAGGCTCGTCGGCGTCGAGCGGACCGGGTCGACCGTGAGCCACCGCGCAGAACGCGCAGTCTCGCGTGCACGTATCGCCCATGATCATGAACGTCACGACGCGTTGCGACCAGCACTCGCCGCGGTTTGGGCAACGCGCTTCTTCGCAGACCGTTGCCACACCCGAGGCCCGTACTGACCGCAAGGTCTCGGCCAACACGTCGCCCCGCGGCAAACGCCTCTTGAGCCACGGCGGCAGTCGGCGAACCGGACGATGCCGCGGTCCCTCGCGGTGCAGACAGGATGGTTCGGCGTGTTGGTGTTCCATACATTCCTGCAGCGAATGCAGCGGCATGCCCGGTAGGGCGTTAGCCGCTTTTGCCACCGGACCGCCCGCCTGCAGCTACGGCGCGGCCCTGTCCTCTCGGACCTTCTGGCAACAGAGTTGATCGCAGGGCCCGTCCCGTCAGTGTCGCCATCGGCCGAGCCGCCGCTGACGGCGGAAGATACGAGGCCTGACGGAATGCCCGTAAACCGCGATCGTCGAAGCAGGTAGCCGAATCCGATCGAGGCGCACACGCCCGCCGACAAGGGCGACGACGGCTGCGACCGCCAACCAGACCCAGACCACGATGGGATGCATCTGTTGCATACCAATAGACTACCACGACGGCCCTCTGGGCAAAAGGCGATTTCCGCGGCTTGGCCCGGATGGCGGGTTTTGCCGGCAGGCTTCTGGGCGCCTATGATGATAATGAGCCGTCGTAGGTGTCCCATGACCACGACCGTTGCCATCGATCAGAAGGTCCGACGGGCCCGCGAGCTGATCGGGCGCTTTAATCGGGTGCTCGTTGCCTTCAGCGGTGGGGTCGATTCCACACTCCTGCTGAAGCTCGCGGTGGACGTCCTGGGCGCAGAGAACGTCCTGGCCGTCACCGCCGACAGCCCCAGCGTCCCCCGCCAGGAACTGGACGAGGCCCGCAAGCTCGCGCGCCACGTCGGTGCCGCTCACGAGGTCATCGAGACGCACGAGCTGGACGACCCGCGCTACGCCGAGAACCCGCCCGACCGGTGCTACTTCTGCAGGCAGGATCTGTTCGGCAGGCTGAAGCGCATGGCGGAGGAGCGCGGCGACGACGCAGTGCTGACCGGTGCGAACGCCGATGACCTGGGCGACTATCGCCCGGGTCTCCGGGCGGCCGAGGAATTCGGCGTGTGCAATCCGCTCGCCGACGCGGGGCTGACGAAGGTCGAGATTCGCAGGATCAGCCAGGATCTGGGCCTGCCCACCCACGACAAGCCCGCCAATCCCTGCCTGGCCACCCGGATCGCGTACGGCGTCCCCATCACACGTGAAGTCCTATCCCAGATCGAGCGGGCTGAGGCCTACCTGCGCGGGTTCGGCCTGCGCGAGTTCCGCGTGCGTCACCACGGCGACCTGGCCCGAATCGAGCTGCCCGCCGACCGCATCGCCGAGTTCGCCGAGCCCGGGCGCCGCTCGCAGGTCGTCGAGGCCCTCCGGGAGTTGGGCTACAAGCACGTCGCCCTCGACCTGCGAGGTTACCGCACCGGCAGCATGAACGAGGGGATTGACCACCCCTGACGCTGCCTTCGCGCGTCACTGCGTCTCATGCTCGAGACAGGCCGGTTCGACCTGTTCGGGGGTCGGCCAGGTGCCGGTTCGGAGCCAGGAGAGCACGCGGCGCAGGTCGTTGAGGATGAGGTACAGGCTGGGGACGACGAAGAGCGTCAGAAGCGTGGCGAAGACCAGGCCGCTGGCGAGCGAGAGCGCCATCGGCTGGAGCTCCTGGGCCTGGAAGCTCCTTTCGGCCAAGAGGGGCAGCAGTCCGGCCACCGTCGTCACGCTGGTCAGGATGATCGCGCGGAATCGCGCCGGGCCGGCCTGGGCGACCGCGTCGATCACGCCCGCGCCGTTCCGTTGTTCCTCGTTGATCCGCTCGATCAGGACCAAGGCGTCGTTGACGACGACGCCCGCCAACGCCACCACGCCCATCACGCTCAACAGCGTGAAGGGGAACCCCAAGACCCAGTGTCCGACGATGGCGCCGATCAGCCCGAGCGGGATCGTCACCATGATGAGCACGGGCTGCAGGTACGAACGGAAGACCAACGACAAGACCATGTAGATCCCGAGCAAGGCGAAGAGGAAGCCGATTCCCATGGACTGCATGGACTTGGCGTTTTCGGCGTTCGAGCCTTCGAAGTTCGCGGTCGCGTTTGGGAATCGCTGGAGGACGTCTGGCAGGACGCTTGCCTTCAACTCGCCGACCACGTCGTCGGGCGTCGTGGTCGCCTTGTCGACGGAGGCGGTGATGGCGACCCGGCGCTTGTTGTCGCGGCGGCGGATCTCCGAGACGCCCCGGAGCTGCGAGACCGAGGCCACTTGTTGAAACTCGAACGCCTCGCCCGAAGGGGCGCGGAGTCTGGCGCGGTAGAGGTCGGCCAGGCTGGCCCGTTCGGCCTTGGGGTAGCGGACCTGGACCTTGACCTCGTCCCTGCCGCGCTGCACCTTGACCGCCTCGCTGCCGTAGAACCCGTCGCGGAGCTGTACGGCGAGATCCTGCAACGTCAGGCCGACCGACTTGCCCGCCGGGGTGAGCCCGATCAGCAACTCGCGCTTGCCCGGTTCGAAGTCACTCCTCGCGTCGTACACGCCGCCGAAGCCCGACAGGGCCGTCACGATTTCCCGGGACGCGACGCGCAGATCGTCCAGACCGTCCATGGACAGGAACAGCTCGACGTCCTTGGTGGGCGGTTCGCCCCCGCCGATGGGCTCGAAGGTGAGCCGGCGGGCGTTGGCGATCGGCCCGACCAGCTCGCGCCACGCACTGACGATCTTGCGAGAGTGCATGCGACGCGTCTCCGGGCCGACCAGGGCGAGGAAGACGGACCCCAGGTGTTGCTTGCCGGCTCCCTGGCCGGCCTCGGCGTAGACGGCCGTGACCAACACGCCGTTCTGGCCGAACTCGCCGTATTCCTCGTTGAGCCTCCAAGCGGCCCGTTCCATGTGCTCGATGGCCTGGCGCGTGGTGTTGAAGCTCGTGCCCTCGTCGAAGGCGAGTTCGGCCTGGAGGTAGAGCGTGTCGGCATCGGGGAACATGACGTAGGGGACGATGCCCGAGGCGATCATGCCGGCCGCCACACACAGACACAGGATCGCCGCGGCGACGATCCCATAACGCCACGGCAGCCCGCGGCGATAGACCGGTGCGTAGACGCGCTCGGTGAACCATTCGACCGATGATTCGATGCGCGTGCGAACGCGCCGTGCGAGGGTCCTCCGCTCGCCCTTCGCGCCGTCGTGGCCCCCGTGCCCGAGGTGCGCCGGGAGGATCAGCATGCCCTCAACCAGCGATCCGATCAGCGTGGCCACCACCGCCAGGGGCAGTACGGCGATGAACTTGCCCATCAGCCCGCTGACGAAGAAGAGCGGCAGGAACGCGATGACGGTCGTGGTGACGGCGCTGATGACGGGCCAGGCCATCTCGGTCGTCGCGTCGATGGCGGCTCGCATTGGCGGCTTGCCCTGTTTGCGGTGGGCGTGGACGTTCTCGCCGATCACGATCGCGTCGTCGACCACGATGCCCAGCACGAGGATCAGCCCGAACATGCTGATCATGTTCAACGACACCCCCCCGAAGACCATCCCCACCCCGGCGAACGCGAACGCGACCGGAATGCCCAACGCCACCCAGAACGCCAACCGGAGATTCAGGAACAGCCACAACGCCAGCAGCACGAGCGCCAACCCCTGCCATCCGTTGGTGAGCAGCATGTCGATCCGTTCGGAGATCATCGCGGTGAAGTCAGCGACGATGGCGATCTTCACGCCGTGGGACAGTGCCCGCTCACGGGCGAAGCCTTCCTGGACCTCTGCGATGTCCCCCAGTCGGACCGGCTGGCGCGCCCCGCCGTTTGCGATCCGAAGCTGCGCCAGCGGAGGGCCGGTGTAGAGCCGAACCGACGCCGCCAGCGCCCCGTCGGCGTCGGGTTCGCCCACCTCATCGTCGCCGATGACGGTCTGGACTGCGTCGCTCACCTGCTCGATCGTTACGCCTGCTGCCTTCGCCTTCTCGTTGAGTCGAATCGTCGCCTCGTACGAACCAAGGTACTCGGCGATCTTGTCGGCCAGCTCGAGCGCGTCTTCGTCCCCGGTCCGCGAGATGAGCATCATCACCGCGCGCTCGCCCGCAAACCGGCCGAGGCTCTGGTCCTGCTCGAACGCATCACGGATCTTGGCAACCTGCTCGAGCCGCACGATCGTCCCGTCGGGCCGCGTCAACACGGGGAGGTCCCGGTAGGCTTCGCCCGTGTACCTGCGCCCTCGGATCTCGATCTTGTAGTCCTCGGTGTCCGTGCGGATCGTGCCGCCGGGCAGGTTCAGGCTGCCGCGGCGGACGGCGTCGGCCACCTGCGACAGCGTCAGGCCCCACTTCTGCAGCGCCTTCTCGGAGACCTCGATGCTGATTTCGTAGTCGCGGACGCCGCTGAGCAGGACGTCGCGGATGCCGGCCGTCTGCAGATCCCGCCGCATCTTGTATGCCAGCTCACGGAGCGTCCGCTCTGGCACGTTGCCATGGAGTACGATCCAGAACGAGGGGTTCGTCGCGAGGATCTCGGTGATCTGTGGGCGCTTGGCGTCGGCCGGGAACGTGTCGATCTGCTCGATCTTGCTGCGGACGTCCGTGAGTACGCGTTGCTTCTCGGCGTCGTCCTGTCCCTCGACGAGTGTCAGCGTGAGTAAGGCCAGGCCCTCTCCGGCCGCCGCCTCCACGTGCTCGATGCCTCGTGCGCCCTGCAGGGCGTTTTCGATCTTCTTGACGATCCCTTCCTCGACCTCGACCGCCGACGCCGATGGGTAGGGCACCCGGACCTCGATCACGTCCAGGCTCATCTCCGGCGCCAGCTCGCGTCGGAGGGACAGGAAGCTGAAGGTCCCGCCCAGCAGGACGAAGACCATCAGCAGGTTCGGCATCACTGGATGCCGAGCGCAGGCCGAGATCAAGGACCTCATTGGCTACCCCCTCCGTGGCGGGCCGACAGCGGCATCCCGGGAACGGGGTAGGGCAGCGGCGAGATGACCACCTTCTCGCCGAAACCGAAGCTGGGGTAGTAGCCGGCCGGTTGGGCGAGGTAGACCTGCAATCCGCCCGGGGGCTTCATCTTCTTGGCGGCGCGGGCCAGTGCTTCCAGCCGTTCCTTGCGTGAGGCGTCGCCGGGCGTCAGCTCGATCGCGAAGCACAGCATCTCGGCGATCTGGGTGTGTTTGATCCCCGCGACCCCGGGGGCCCCGGCGAGCGCGCGCTTGACGCATTCGCTGGCCTGAGCCTCCAGTCGGGGCGGAATCGAGGCCATGTTCCCCATGAGGATTGCGAAGTCGGGCTTCGTGCTCTCCGGTATGACGACGACGTCGCTGTCGCGCCGATCGATCACCTCGACGCGGACGATCGCCAGCTTGCCGTCCCGCATCAGGTAGACCGCATTGCCCTCGCGCAGGGCCGACTCGGGCAGGACCATGCTGTTGTCGACGCTGTCTCCCTCGATTCGGACGCTGCAGTAGGCGCCGGTCATGAGCGGCGGCTGGGCGGCCTCGATGAGCGACCGCCATGGGTTGTCGACCTCGATGACCAGCGCAAATGTGCGGGTCTTCTCGTCCATCGGCTCGACCCGGGTCATCCGCCCGGCCCAGGTGTACCGGTCTCCGTACGCCAACCAGGTGACGGTCGCCTTCGGGGTGCCGAGCCATTCGGCGAGGCGGAGCTCCTCCGGCAGCACGTTGGCGGGGACGAACGCCACGTTGGCCAGCTTCTTCGGCGAGACCATGACGGGGATCTCGTAGGTCTTGGCGCTGGCGAGTCGTCCCAGCTCCTGGCCGCTTTGGACGAATTGTCCCGCCTTGACCTGGCTGCTGATGACCTGGGCGTGGTAGGGCGCTTTGATGACGGTGCGTTTCAGATCGCGTTCGGCCGATCGGAGGGCGGCCCGGGCTTGTTGGACGACCGCCTCGGCCTGTTTGATCTGATCGGGGAGCTTGGCGGCTTGCTCTTCGGCGTCGATCAACCGCTGCTTCGCCTGCAGCAGCGTCGCCTCGACCCGATCGGTTTCGATCTGCGTGGCCGTCTCGTTCTTGCGAAGCTTCTCGAGTCGTGCGTATTCGCGCTGGGCCAGCTCGAGTTGCCGGCGAAGCACGTCGACGGTGTTTCGGAGGGGTTCGGTGCCGTGCTTCAGATGGCGGAGCCCCGCTTGGGCCTCGTCGAGTCTTGCCTGTGCGCGGTCGCGCTCGATCTCGAGCGGCACGGGGTCCAGCCGGATCAACGCGTCGGCGGTCTTGCCCTTCGTTGGCTTCGTGGAGGTCTTGCCGACAGCCAGGGCACCATTGCCGCCGACGAAGTTGCCCCGCTTGAACATCGGCGAGACGTAGACCACGCGCCCGGAGACCTCCGCCGTCACGCGTGTCTCGTGGTGCGGACGGACTGTCCCGTATCCGAGCAGGTCGAGGCGCACCGTCTGCGGGTTCAGTTCGGCGATATCTACCTCTGCGATCTCTTGGTTGTCTTCGGCGCGTGGCGCGGGGGCACGCATCCCCGCCATCAGCGCGAACACCAGGCCACCCAGCACCAGAAGGAGCACCGGCAACGCCACGAGCAGGACCCGCCGCAACGCCGCCAGCTTCCGTGTCGGATCGGTCGCCATCGTCCAAACCCCCGTTTTCGGTCGCGTGGAGCGCCTGAGATCGAATCGGCATAATCCGCGCGCGACTCGTGCAACTCAGAGGGAATCCTGCGGTCCCGCAGCCGGGAGTTGACCGCTGCATGGTCACCAGGCGTTGGGTTATGGGGCGTGATGTTGTCTACGGGGACTCGCACTCGCGCCGGTGGACGTTGCCGTTGGCGATGGGTGGGACTGCGTACGGGCCCACCGAGCCGGGCCGTCCTCGGCCCGGTCCCCCGCCGTAGCCGGCGGGGTCGGGTCAGGCAAAGGCAGGAGCCAGGTCCTCAATCCCCAACGCACGCAGCCGATCCAGCGATGGCTTGCCAGTGGCGGGGTCCCAGCCCATATCCTCGAAGTACTCGGTGGTCAGCTTCTCCATCTCGACGGTGTAGCCGGCGGTCGGCCCCGCCTCGAGCGGGGGAAGCCCCAAGGCCCGGTCCGATATGACCACCTCCATAGGCCGGATACCGTGCTTCCAGTTGAAGGCTTGGCGGACGTTCTCGATCCGCTCGCCGGCGATGGCCAGTTCCTCGAACGTCCATTGGGTGCCCGTAATCGCACTGAGCTGGTCGACGAGCGTGGCCATTTCCCCGGAGAGGTAAGCGAACAGGCAGGTGCCGACGCAGTTGAAGATGTGGGCCATCGCTGTCGCGACCCGGATGAACTTGCCCCGGCCCTCCTGGACATCGGTGCCCTCGCCGAACATCGGCATATCCTTGATCGGGCTGTTGGGGGCCAGGAGGTACTGACAGGCCTGCGTATGCCGCCCGGGCGTGGCGTTGGTCTTGTAGATTACCCCGAGCGTCGGCTCGAACCGTGGGTCGTGCATGGGTAGCGGCGATCCGCCGGCGTGGATGGCGAAGGCGTCGGCGCCCCGCCCCAGCTTCTCGGCGGCCAGCACGGGGCCCTCGGCCAGCAGGTCGCCGATGGCGCGACGCTCGGCGATCATCTCGGTCAGCGCAACCATGCCCTCGTGGTCGCCCCAACCCAGCTTCACACCTTCCGTGTCCGCATCGGTGATGATGCCCGCCTCGTAGCATTCGATGGCGAAGGCGACGGTGGCGCCGGCTGAGATCGTGTCCAGCCCCTGACGGTTGCAGATTTCGTTGGCACGAACGACCGAACGGTAGTCGTAATTCAGGACGTTGCTGCCGTAAACGCTTTGAGTTTCGTACTCCGGGATGTGGCCGGCTGCCCCGGCATAGAAGCCGTCCTTGACCTTCACCATCCGGCTGCACGCGATCGGGCAGCGGTAGCAGCCCCACTTCTTCTCGATGAAAGGCTCTTGGGCTTCGTAGGTGAACTCCTTGGGGTCTTTGTAGTCCACCCCGGCCGCGCCTCGCCAGTTCTTCACGGGCGAGTCGCCGCTCGCCGCGCCGAGGACCGTGTAGCCTGGCGTTCCCGTCGCGGTGTAGAGGTCGGCGAATCCTACGCCGTCCTTGATCTGCTTGATAGCGTGCTTGCGGAGCTCCTTGAGTCGGTCCGGCTCGGCCACGGGAACCTTCGCCTTGCCTCGGGCCACGATCGCCTTGAGCTTCTTGGAGCCCATGACCGCGCCGAGCCCGGACCTGCCGGCCGCTCGCCCGTGGTCGTTCATGATGGCTGCGATACGGACGAGTCTCTCGCCGGCCGGGCCGATCATGGCGGCCCGGATGCCCTTGCCGAGCTCGGCCTGGAGGCGTTCCTCGGTTTCGCTGACGTCCAGACCCCACAGGCTCGTCGCATCGCAGAGCTTCGCGGTGCCGTCCTCGACCAGAAGGTACGTGGGCTTGGCGGCGATGCCGGCAAAGAAGACGGCGTCCACACCGGCCTGCTTGAGCCCTGGTCCGAAGAACCCACCCGAGTTCGAGTCGCCCCAACCGCCTGTCAAGGGCGACTTCGCCACGGCGGTGTACCGCGAACCCACTACGGCGTCGGTGGCCGTGAACGGGCCCGTGATGAAGCCGAGGACGTTTTCGGGCCCCATCGGATCGGCACCGGCCGGGATGCGGTCCAGCAGCAGCCGGGCACCGATGCCATAGCCCCCGATGAACTGCGTGCAGAGCTCATCGTCGAGCGGCATCTCTTCGATGGTCCCAGTCGTCAGGTCCACCCACAGCATTCGCCCCATGTAGCCGTTCATTGCCAAGGCCTCCTTCTGGGTAGGTTGGTCATCATTAGACCAGTTCCGGCGACGCGGGTCCACACCTGAATCGCCCGTCGACGCCCCAACGGGCGTCCGGTACACTCCCCTGTTGACCGGGCCGCCAAGGGAAGTGGGTGACCTGCTGCTCGGTTAGGGCAATCGATTGGATCGAGGTGCAGCCATGAAGCGTCGCGACTTCCTGAAGACTGCCGGCCTGGGCGCAACGTCGCTGGTCGCGCCCGGATCGGCGACCTTGTCGGCATCGCAGTCCGGTAAGACGCGGACCGACAGGCCCAACATCATCCTGCTGATGGCCGACGACTGCTCCGCCAAGGAGTTCGGCTGTTATGGCAACCGCCAGCACGAGACCCCCGTGCTCGACGAGTTGGCCAGGACCGGCGTGAAGTTCGACACCTGCTGGTGCACGCCGATCTGCAGTCCCTCGCGGGCGCTGATCATGACGGGGCGATACGGCTTCCGTACCGGATGGTTCCACAACAGCATGAAGCCAGGCCCCAAGAAGAAGGGCGGCAATCTCTCGACAACCAACAAGATCTTCGCCCAATTACTCAAGCAGGCCGGCTACGCCACGGCCATCTGCGGGAAGTGGCAACTCTACGGCACCATGCGCCAATACGGGTTCGACGAGCACTGCATGTGGCAGAAGTACGAGGGGTTCGACGGGCCCGTCGAGACGAACGAACTCAAGGGCAGACGGGGGGTCTACCTCGGTCGGGCCGCACGTTACTGGCACCCGGCCATCGTCAAGAACGACAAGCCGGTTCCCACCACCGACAAGGATTACGGGCCGGACTTCTTCGTCGACTTCGTCCTCGACTTCGCCAAGCGTCACAAGGACGGGCCGTTCCTGGTCTACTATCCCATGTGCCTTCCGCACCGGTCCTGGGATTTCGAGGCGGGCCGCTCGGGCTACCTGCCCGTGCCGGAGCTGGATCGGCAGGGGGTCAAGACCGGCCGCAAGGTACCAGGGACGCTGAAGTCGAACGTCGAGTACGTCGACCACCTCGTCGGGCGGATCGTCAAGGGCCTCGGGCGGCTCGGCCTCCGCAAGAACACCGTCATCGCTTTCACGTGCGACAACGGGACGGCCGGCTACGGCAAGGCCCAGGTCATCGAGGAGCGCGGTCCGCGCGTGCCGATGGTCGTCAATGGCCCGAGCGTGGTCAGACCCCGGGGCGCCGTCGATGCGCTGATCGACTTCGCCGACGTGCTCCCGACGCTGTGCGACTTGGCCGGTGCGGCGCCGCCTGCGGACTACGCCATCGACGGGCAGAGCTTCGTGCCCGTCCTTCGCGGCCAGAAGGACGACGCGCGAGAGTGGATCTTCAGCTGTTACGCCGACAAGCGGATGCTCCGCGACACGCGTTGGCTGCTGGATGGCCGGGGGCGCTTCTACGACTGCGGCAATCGACGGGACGAGGTCGGCTACAAGGACGTCACCCGGTCGGACGACCCGGAGGTCGTGGCCGCCCGGAAGCGGTTCGAGGACGTCCTCAGGCGCCTGCCCGGGCCCACGAAAGAGCAGATGGGCAACTGGTCGAAGCGCCAGCGTCCGCGGCGCAAGGGCCGATCACCGAAACGGCGCCAGCGTGGCGCTTCAGGAGAAGGCAGATGAGAGCTGGGCCTTTGGCGTGCGGGATGGTGTGGGCGCTGTGCATCGCAAGCTCGGCCGTTGGCGCCGAGACGCAGGCGCGTTCGGGGTCGGACTGGCTGGTGGGGCCGGCCAACCGGCCCGCCGAGATCAGACAATGCCCTGACAAGCACGAGGTCGTCTCGAGCAACGGCCTTGTCCGACGGACCTTCCGCACCAAGCCGAACTTCGCGACCGTCGACTACGCGAATCTGATGACGAATGCCACCGTTATCCGGGGCGTCAAACCAGAGGCAGTCATCGTCCTTGATGGCCAGCGGTTCGACGTGGGGGGCCTGAAGGGCCAGCCCGACTACGCCTACCTGGACCCGACCTGGTTGGGCAGCATGACGGCCGATCGTGGTGCCTTCCAGTTCACCGGCTTGGCCAAGGGCAAGCCGAAGGCGAGATACCCGTGGCGTCCCAAGCGGCATGCACCCGAAGTCCCATGGCCCCCGCGCGGCGTGACGCTGACGGCCAACTTCCAGCCGCCCGAGAGCGTCCGGGAGCGGTACAAGGGCCTGACCGTCTCGGTCTGCTATGCGCTGTATGACGGCATCCCCGTGCTCGCCAAGTGGATCGTCGTGACGAACGGTACGGCCAAGCCGATCGTGGTCGGCTCGGCCCAGGTCGAGATCCTAGCCGTCACCGAATCGGAGAAGCCCCGCCTGCACGTCGAGAGCAACTATGCCTTTCACACGATGAACACGACGCGTTGGGTGCCCGACCCGGACTACAAGACGCAGGTCGACTACAACTACCAGTCGCCCATCTTGCTGACCAGCGACTATCCGCGCGGGCCCGACGTGCGTCTCGAGCCCGGTCAGCGGTTCGAGTCGTTCCGCACCTATGAGCTGCTCCACGACAGCGACGACCGGGAGCGCCGCGGCCTGGCCCGCCGACGGATGTACCGAACGCTGGCCCCGCAGGTCTTGGAGAACCCGATCTTCATGCACGTGCGGAACGCCGATCCCCGTGCGGTCCGCCTGGCCGTCGACCAGTGTGCGGCCGTGGGCTTCGAGATGGTGATCATGACGTTCGGCAGTGGCTTCAACATCGAAAGCGAGGACCCCGCCTACATCGCCAAGTACAAGGCCCTGGTCGATTATGCACACGGCAAGGGGGTCGAGGTCGGCGGGTATACGCTCATGTGTGCGTCGCGCAACGTCGGCGCCGAGAACAACTGCATCTCGCCGAAGACCGGCAAGCCGGGCAGCATGTTCGGCCAGAGCGCCTGCCTGGCCAGCGCGTGGGCGGACGGATACGCGCGACGGGTGCTCAACTTCATGGAAGCCACCGGCATGGACATGATCGAGACGGACGGGCCGTATCACGGCGACGTCTGTGCCTCCACGAAGCACAAGCACCATCGGGGTCTGGGCGATTCGCAGATCATGCAGTGGCAGGCATGCGTCAACTTCTATCACGAGTGCCGCAAGCGGGGCGTCTTCATCAACACGCCCGACTGGTACTACCTCAACGGAAGCAACAAGTGCGCGATGGGCTACCGGGAGACCAATTTCAGCCTGCCGCGTCACCGCCAGATGCTGATTTCCAGGCAGAACATCTACGATGCGACGTTCACCAAGACGCCCAGCATGGGCTGGATGTTCGTGCCGTTGGTCGAGTACCACGGCGGCGGACAGGCGGCCACGTTCGAGCCGTTGTCGGAGCACCTGGCCGACTACGAGTGGCACTTGGCGCAGAACTTCGGCAGCGGGGTCCAGGCGTGCTACCGCGGGCCGCGCCTGTACGATACGGAGCAGACCAAGGCGGTCGTCAAGAAGTGGGTGGACTTCTACAAGCGGCATCGGGCCATTCTGGACTCGGACATCATCCACGTGCGGCGCGCCGACGGCAGGCACATCGACTGCATGATGCACGTCAACCCGCAGACCCAGCCGCGGGCGCTGGCGATGGTCTATAACCCTACAGGCCGCGAGGTGACCACGACGCTCCGGCTGCCGCTTTACTACACGGGCCTGACGGACAACGCGGTGATCCGCGAGAAGGATGGCAAGCCCACGGTCCACAAGCTCGATCGGGGCTACAACGTTGAGGTTTCCGTCAAGATGGGTCCGCGGGCAATCACCTGGTTCGCCGTGGAACAGGCAAAGTAGCCGGTCATACGTGATGGAGGAGCAATGACGACGAAGCCAGTGTGCGTGGGCGGAAAGGTGGCGGTGCTTGCCATGACCGCGAGCGTCTTTGCGGGCGAGCCGATCCAGATCGGCTCGCGACTCGAGTTGATGGTCGATCGTTGTCTGATCGACCAGATGACCGACGAGGCGCAGATGCGTCTGCACCGGCCCGTACGACGCGCGGTGGCCATCGTCCACGACCAGCCGTGGGAGGGGAACAACAGTGCCTACCACACGGTGTTTCAGGACGGCGAGCGCTACCGGATGTACTACCGTGGCAGGCAGCTCGACCTGACCGGGAACAAGCTGAAGTTCCCCCACCGGGAGGTCATCTGCTACGCGGAGAGCCCGGACGGCATCCGCTGGACCAAGCCGAAGCTCGGGCTCATCGACTTTGACGGGTCGAAGGACAACAACATTGTCTGGGACGGCCACGGGGGGCACAACTTCGCCCCGTTCAAGGACGCAAACCCCAGCTGCTCGCCGGACGCCAGGTACAAAGCCCTGGGAGGCAGCAAGGCGGAGGGAGGACTGTTCGCCTTCAAGTCGCCCGACGGCATCCACTGGTCGCTGATGAGCGAGAAGCCCGTCGTGACCAAGGGCTACTTCGATTCGCAGAACCTCGCGTTCTGGGACCCGATCCGCAACCAGTACCGGGAGTACCACCGCGACTTCCGCGACGGCCGGGACATCAAGACCGCCACGTCGAAGGACTTCCTCCACTGGACCGAGCCGGTCTGGCTGGAGTACACGAAAGGGCGGATCACGCAGCTCTACACGAACCAGATCACCCTCTACCCCCGCGCGCCCCACATCTTCCTGGGCTTCCCCACGCGCTACGTGGCCGGCCGCGGGTTCCTGACGCCCTTCAACGAGCAGATCGCTCGCACCTCGAAGCGCTTCGGCACGGACTACACCGACGGCGGGTTCATGACGAGTCGCGACGGACGCCGCTTCGACGTCTGGCCTGAGGCGTTCATCCGCCCCGGACCCGTTTCGGCGGGGCGCTGGATGTACGGAGCCAACTATCAGAACTGGGGCCTGGTCGAGACGAAGTCGTCGATCCCCGGTGCCCCGAACGAGCTATCAATGTACGCCAGCGAAGGCGGATGGGTGGGCACGAGCAACCAGATGCGCCGCCTCACGCTCCGCATCGACGGGTTCGTTTCCATCGAAGCGCCGCTCAGCGGGGGCGCGTTCGTGACCAAGCCGCTCGTGTTTGAGGGCAAGACGCTCGTCGTGAACTTCTCGACGTCGGCTGCGGGCTCGGTTCGCGTCGAGATACAGGGACAGGACGGCAAGCCCATCGAGGGGTACGCCCTGGCCGATTGTCCGGAGGTCTTCGGCGATGATCTCGAACGGGCCGTGACCTGGAAACGGGGCGGCGATGTGAGTTCGCTCGCCGGAAAGGCGATTCGTCTGCGGTTCGTGATGAAGGACGCCGACGTGTACGCCTTCCGGTTCAGGAAGTGACCGACGAGGATTGAGCGGCCACAGTGTTGCCATCGGGTTTCGCGCGGGAGCACGCGTTGTTGGAGGCAGATCGATGAAGCTCGCCAGCAGACTCACATCGGTCGGGGTTCTCATGGTCGTTGTGTCCGCCGGTCGGGTTGCGCTGGCTGGCGGCCCGGTCAACCTGCTGTCGAATGGCGGGTTCGAGGATGGGTTGAGCGGCTGGGCGCCCGCGCCTCAGCATTCGCTGGTGACCAAGGGAGCCGCGGCGCACACCGGCAGGGCGTGTCTGACCGGCAAGGTGACCCAGCCGAAGCAGGCGCTGAAGCTCTGTCGGCGGGTCCGGGCCAAGGCGGGCAACCGCTATGAGTTCGAGATCTGGGCCCGGGCCACCAACCGCACCAAACTGGTCCTATGGGCGCAACTGCCCGGTGTCGAGAAGCGACAGATGATCGCGGCGTGGCAGAACGTTCCCCGGAAGTGGCGGCGCTTCCAGTGTCCCATCACGGTGAAGACCGACGGTGAGCTTGGTCTGGAGATCATTGCGCCGTCGTCGCACGGCGCGCCGGCAGGGCAGATCTGGGTCGACGACATCGCGCTCTTCGAAACGGAGATGCCGCCGGTGACGTGCCTCTCCGGCGGGGTTGGGTTCAACGACGAACCGGCCATGGCGCGGGCGGCCGACGGGTCCGTCTACGTCGCGTGGGTGAGCTTCCGCGACGGCGCCGATTCGCTCCAGATCGCCCGATGCCAACCGACCGGCAAGACCTTCAACGTACTCGGCACGTGGCAGGTCCTTGGCGGAAAGGGCACGTACTGCCTTGGGCCCCGTGCGGTGTCCGCGGGGCAGAACGTCTTCGTCGTATATGCGGACGAGAAGGACAAGAACTGGGACATCTACGCCGTTCGGTGTGGGCCGGGCGGGCCGGGCCGGCCCGTTGCGGTGACCACCCACGCGGCCGTGGATGTGAAGCCGGCCGCGGCGTGCCACGAGGGCGTCTTATGGCTCGCCTGGGAATCAAACCGCAACGGCTGTCGGCAGATCTTCGCGGGTTCGGTCCGCGGCGACGACGTCTCCAAGCCGGTTGCCGTGAGCGGGACGGACGGCTCGTGCTATGACCCGAGCATCGCGGTGCTCGCAAGCGGTGAGGTCTGCGTCGCATGGCACGGCTTCCGCCAGCACAACTACGACGTCTACCTCCGACGAAGGGCCAGCGACGGGGCCTGGCGCGCCGAAACGCGACTCACGCGGGCGCCCGCCGTTGATCGTCACGCCGTGCTCCTTGCCCGTGACGAAGCACTGTGGATCGCCTACGAGCGGGCCTATACGGAGAGATACTACACCGGCCGGACCAACCGTAGGCGACTCGTCGTGGCGAAGATCGCGCCGAAAGGGCTGCTCGCGCCGAGGCAGGGGGGCTCGGCTTCGCCGCTCGCCGGGCGATGCGAGGCGGGGTGTCCTGCCTTCGACGCGGACGGTCGTCTGTGGTTGGCGTTCCTCAAGCCGCGGCTGCCCCGAGCGGGATGGGACAGTGTCGTCACCTGCTATGCCGACGGTCGATGGCAGCCGCCGACTCCCCTGTCGCTCGACAAGGGCATGGACCGCCGCCCTGCGCTCGTTCTGGACGGTCGGCGCGCGATCGTCGCCTTCCAGGCAGACAACACCCCCAGATCATGGTCCGATCTCGATCAGATGGCGGCGGCTACCAGCGACGTCTATCTGGCGGCGTTGGACACCGGCGCTGCGCCCACGGAGGCCGCCGCGGAACTCGAGCCGCTGGCCGAAAGCGAAGAGCCGTTCGAGCCGGCCCGGATCCGCGTCGAGCGCGGCGAGGAGACCCCCACGCCCAGCATTCGCTACAAGGGCCAGACGCTCAGGCTCTACTTCGGCGACCTGCACGAGCATACCGACGTCTCCATCTGCAACCGCGTCGGTGATCAGTCGATCGACGAGAGCTATCAGCACATGCGGGACCTGGTCCGCCACGACTTCGCCTGCGTGACCGACCACGGCTACAACATCAACCCGTATCTGTGGGGCTACACCGCCAAGCTGGCGCGGATCAACGACGACCCCGGGCGGTTCCTGACGTTCCTCGGCGAGGAGTGGACTTCGACGTTCGAGGAGTACAGCGAGGACCATCCCTACGGCTTCTACGGACACCGCAACCTCGTCCTGGCGGACCTGTACTTCCCCAGGTGGTGGAACGCCCGGAATCGCCAGACGCCCGCCCAGGTGTGGGAAGACCTCCGCAAGCTCAACGCCAACTTCGTGCACATCCCCCACCAGCTCGCGGATACGGGCAACGTCCCGACCGACTGGAACTTCAACGACGAGCGGGCCCAACCCGTGGCCGAGATCTTCCAGACCCGTGGGTCTTACGAGTACAAGGGCGCGCCGCGCGAGGCGAGGCGGACCGTGCCCAAGCCCGGCCACTTCATCCAGGACGCCTGGGCCCGCGGCATCGTGATCGGCGTGATCGCCAGCCCCGACCACGGCGGGGGATATGGCAAGGCGTGCGTCTACGCCCCCGAGCTGACGCGAGAGGCCGTCCTCGATGCCATCCGCGCCCGCCACTGCTATGGCACGACGGCGGCCAAGATCGTCTTGGACGTCCGCGTCAACGGCCGCCTGATGGGCGAGAAGGTCGCCGCGCCGGTGGGCAAGTCGGCTGAGGTCAAGATCGTCGCCCGCTGTCCGGCCGACATCGATCGCGTCGAGATCTGCCGCAACAACCGGTTCATCTACACGAGCAACCCGAGCGGCCGCGAAGCAGACCTGACCTACGTCGATCGCGAACCCCTCGACGGACGGAGCTACTACTACGTCCGCGTCGTCCAGAAGGACGAGGAGATCGCCTGGAGCAGTCCCGTATGGTTCGGCGCGGAGTAGTGGGCAGCGCCCGCGCCATCTGTCCCTGCCCCCGAGCATCAAGGATGTCCGTACCCGGCCCACCGCGTTGAGGACCGGCGTCGGTCGATGTAGGATGGTCGGCTGCCGGATGGTGCTATGAATCGCAATATGCGTGCCAATCTGACCCCCAGACGACTCTGCGCGGTCATCGCGAGCCTGTTGCCTGTTGCGGGTTTCGTTAACCGTCCGGCATGCTCGGCCCAACCGACCACCACGACAGCATCCGCGCCGGCGCGAGAGGGTCGCAGCGAGCTTCAGGCGGCCCTGGCTGCTGCCGAGAAGGCATTGGCGGATCGCGGCCCGGCGCTCGAGAAGCGGCTGGAGACGCTGGCGGGCGAGCTGAAGGATCTCGAGGCCCGTCGGGGGTCCATCACCGCCGCCGAGCTGACCGAGCGCAAGGAGCGGCTCACCTCCGAGCGGGCGGCGTTGCAGAAGGAGATCGGGCACCTCGAGTCGGCCAAGACGGCGTGGCAGGCGGCGCTGGACGCGTGCGAAAGCGCGGACGGTTTCCGGAAACAGCTCACACAGTTCCAGGACAGCCAGCAGCGTGAAGAGGCCAAGTTCGTGCCGGCGGACGTGGCCGCCTTCGAGTCGCAGCTCAGCGGCAACCAGAGCAATCGTACCGCCCTCGACGAAGGCCAGGCCGTCCTGGCCAAACGACTCGACGCCCTGGCCGAAGAGATCAAGAAAGCGGACGACCAGACCCGTCCGCTGTTGGACGCAGAGCAATCCGCCATCCTGGCCGAGGCGGGGGCCGGCCGTCAGAAGCGCGTTGCGCTCGACGCCGAACGCGCCTTGTTGGAGGCCAAGCTCGCGGCGGCCAGGCACGTCCTCGGCGCCCGGGCCGCCAAGCAGACCACGACCACCTGCACCGCGCCGGCCCCCAAGCAGGCGGAGGTCCTCAACAAGCAACGCCTGGCCGAACAGCTCGAGACCGAGGCCCGCAGGCGGCTCGAGGACGCACAGACCCGCCTGAAGGAGATCCAGCGCCAACTCGAACAGGCCGCACAGACCGGACGTGCGACCACGCAGCTCGAGAACGACCGCGAATACTGGCAGCGCCTGGAGGCCTACGAGAACCGCCGCCTCGTTCAGGCGGAGCTGCAGAAGCGCGTTGCCCAGGAGAAGCAGGAGAGCGTTCAGCTAGAGGATCGCATCGAAGCCGCCCGGAAGAATCTCGAGCAGTTGCGGGGCGCGCGCAAGAAGACCTCACGGGACGACCGAAAGCAACAGGCCGTTCGGTTCAGGGAACAGGCTGCCGCTGCCCGTCTCCGCGCGGGCGATCTTGACAAGACCGCCGAGGCCGAGCGCAAGAAGATCCTCCCGGTGCGGCAGATGCTGGACAGCCTCGACGTGATCGAGTGGGCGCTCCGTCAGCGGGAACAGGAGGCGGCCGACGCCGCCGGTCGGCGGGAGCTGTCCGCCCATTTCGACCGGATGAAGCCGCGGTTCGACATCGAGCGCCAGCAGATCGACCTGATGATGATGACGCGGGAGAACATCGTCTACGCCATCAGGCGGCGGGGCGACCTGGAGCGCGAGCTCGCCGGGGTTTACACGCAGAGCGCCGACGTCCTGGACCCGCCCGTGCCGACGTTCTGGGAGCGACACCGGAACATCGTCAACGCCATCAAGATCGTCCTGGCGGTGGTGGCGATATCGTACGGCGTCAAGCTGCTCGTCTGGTTGATTCAGCGGGGCGTCAAGTACCTCAACTCGGTTTTGTCATCGGTTCGAAGCCGGTTCTCCGTGAAGCGCGCGGGGACGCTCGTGAGCTTCGCGGGCAGCATCATCAAGCTGTTCGTGTGGATCTTCGGCGCGATCGCGGTGCTCAACGAGTTCGGGGTCGACTACGCCAAGAGCACGGGCGCGATCGGGCTGATCGGGCTGATCATGGCCGGCATGTTCCGCGAGATCGTGGTCGACTTCGTCAAGGGATTGGACATCATCGGCGGCGGGCACTACAACGTCGGTGATTTCGTGGAGGTCGACGGCAAGTACGGCCACGTGGTGGACTTCACCGTCAAGCACACCCGCATCCGGACCCTCTCGGGGCAGGAGTTCAACATCCCCAACAGCAAGTGCGTCCCGTCGCGGCTGTTCCCCGACGGGTACGTCAACAATTACGTCGACATCCCACTCAAGTCGATCGCCGACGAACAGCGGGCCCAGGAGGTGATCGACCCGTTGTGTGAGGATCTCAACCACCGCGTGGAGGCCATGCGCAGCACGCCAAGGTTGGTCGTGTGCTTCGACGAGGCAAAGGGTCGCGTCGTGATGCGCTACCGCGTCAGCGTCCTACCCGGCTGCGATTGGGTCCTGAACGACTACTTCATCCCGACCGTCAAGCAAGCCCTTGCCGATGCCGGGATCGAGCTGGCGGGCGAGCCCACCTTCTTCTTCATTAATCGGCTCAGGACCTTCCGGAAGCTGTTCAGTCGCCAGCTTAGCGAAGCGGAGATCGCTCGGCAGCTTGACGAAGAGGAGATCAGACGAAGGCTCCAAGGTGCACAGCAGGGCCCGACAACGGATGAGCGCGGGACCCGGCAGGTCACGTCCCCCACCGACGAGAACGCCCCCGGATAGGGGCTCTGCGCCGAGGGCTGCTCAGCGCGGCTTGCGGCACACGAGCATGTAGTGGGCCGAGTAGCGACGCAGGCGGGACCGCTCGAGCCATTGTTCCAGGAAGCCCAACGCCGTCTGCCACAGCCTCGGCGTGAATTCCGGCAGAAACGTGAAGTACTCGCCTTCCTCGACGGGCATCTCGCTGAGCTTTTCGACGTCGTCCGGCGTGAGCCACAGCTCGCTGCCGTCATCGAGTTGATGAAGCACGGGGAAGATGTAGCTCATGTAGAAGCGGAACAGCGGGTTGACCGTGTTGATCTCGTGGATGAAGAACGCGCCGCCGGGTCTGAGGATTCGGGAGACCTCGGCGAACGCCGCACGTTGCGCCTCCCGGTCGGGCAGATGGTGGAAGACGTTGATGGCGTAGGCGAAATCGATGCTCGCGTCGTGGAAGGGCAGACGGGGGAGCCGGGCGGTCAGAAACGCGCTGTTGTCCCGCCGTCGCCCGGCGGCCTGTCGGACCTGTCCCTCGGCGGCGTCCATCGCGACGATCCGCCCGCACACCTCGGCCATGCGGGCGGCGTATCCGCCCGTGCCGCACCCGATGTCTACGCCGACCAGGTCGGCGGGGCGATCAAAGGCCCGGTCGAGCTGCCGCTGCATCCGCTCGGTCTTCCGGTCGAGGAGCCGCTCGAGTACGTAGCCCGCCAGCTCTTCGTCGTAGCGGGTCGAGAGGACGTCGAACCGGTCGGCCGCCGCCAGGAGGCGACGGTGCCGGTTGAAGACGAAGAAGAACGCGGCGAAGCCGACCAGGATGGTCAGCCCGCTGATGACGATGCGCGTCAGCGTGCTGGCCTGCAGCGCCGCCAGATCGTTCACCCCCAGCTCGGTGACCAGATGGGACCACATGTATCTGCTGGTGAAGCCGATGCCGCCCGGCGAGAAGTGCCTTGCCCCGTGGAGCGTGCCTTCCAGGAAGATCCGACTGCAGCCCTGGACGTCCGCCGGGGTTCCCGCGACCGACACCGCGAGGGCCAGGATGATGCTGATCAGGTACCATCCGGCCACGCTCATCAACAGGCACGGGATGAAGCACCGGGGTGCGAGCAACAACGCGGCATCGACGGCCGACGCGGGGGCCAGCCATCGGAGGACCGGCACGCGCCGCGCGGCTTTGAGTATCACGTCCAGTCCGGCGGTCCAGAGCGGCGATACCCCCCACGCCAGCGTGGCCGCCGCGATCAACCCCGCGATGACGCTCAGCCCCAGCCCCAGGCCGGCGTGTAAGAGCAGCACGACCACAATCGCGATCACGTCGTGCGCCCGACAGGTGATGATGGCCGAGATTCCGCGGAAGACGCTCCCGCCCCCGAGCCGGTTCAGCACGAACGCGGAGATCAACTCGCCCACGTAGGCCGGCGTGAGGAACATCGGCACGCCCGCGTAGAAGGCCAGCAGGCTGGTTCCCAGAGGCGCGCGGGTGTTCAGCGACCGCAGGAGAAAATGCCATCGCACGAACCGGCCGACCAGCACCGTCAGGGCGATTGCCACCAGGGGCAAGACCATCGGCCAGTTACCCAGGACGTGCAGCGCCAGCCTGCGGACGTCCTCGGGCGGCACGGTCCGGCCTGCCACCCACATCGAGATCACCCCGGCCAGCAGCGAGGCGAGGGCCGTGACCAGCAGGATGACCAGATAGACCTGGCCGCGGTTGGTGGGCTGCTCAGTCGTGGGTTGGTCTTCGGGCATCTGCGATCGGGTCAGCGACCCACCTCTCTCGGCGGATCAGGCGTCCTCAGGGCCTGCGCCCGCGGTTCGCCTCCGCGGCTTGGATTCGCAGCCTACTACAGTCTAAGCACTTCGGCGCGCGTCGGCCATGGCGGCGCGCGCAAATTGCGGGACGCCCCTGGACGAATCGGCCGGAACCTGGCATCATATCCGATCTTTGGTGGAGGCATGCTGGGACAGACGGACTGCTCAGAAGGTCGCGGGCAAGGCCCGCCGGAGGTGAACCGTGGATCAGGAACACAAGATGTCTCGACGTAGCTTGCTGCAGAGGTCGGCCCTGGGGCTGGCGGCCGCCGGGTTGACGGGGTGTGCGGCCACGGGGCAGGCCGGGGCTGCCCGGCAGGCGCACGACGTCAGCAAAGCCAAGCCCCGCCGCAAACTCGGCCCCAACGACACGATCAACATCGGTGTCATCGGCACGGGCGGCATCGCCAACGCCCACCGCAACGCCCTCAAGAAGATCGCGGCCGAGGACAAGCTCAAGATCACCGCCGTCTGCGACTGCTACGAGACGCGAATGGGCCAGTACGCCGACGCCGTCGAGAAGCAGTTCGGCAACCGGCCCGCGATGATCAAGGACTACCGCGCGATGCTCGATCGCAAGGACGTCGACAAGGTCCTCATCGCCACGCCCGAGCACTGGCACGCCATCCAGACGATCGACGCTTGCCTGGCCGGCAAGTACATCTACTGCGAGAAACCCCTGACGCACCACATCCCCGAGGCCAACGACGTCGTCGACGTGATCGCCAAGACCGGCAACATCGTCCAGGTCGGCATCCAGGGGATGAGCGACGATAGCTATCGGGCCGCCCGCGCGTACATTGAGAAGGGCGGGCTGGGCCAGATCGTCCACGCCCAGACGTCGTACGTGCGGCGCTACTCCGACAAACAGGGCAACTTCAACAACACGCTGGGCCTGTGGCGGACCGGGCACAAGAGCAACGAGCCCAAGCCCAAGGACCTCGACTGGAACATGTGGCTCGGCCCGGCCAAGAAGCTCCCCTGGGACGCCCGGCGGTATTGGGATTGGCGGAACTACTTCGACTACTCCGGTGGGATCGCCACCGACCTGTTCGTCCACCGGATCGCGCGGATGATGGTCGCCCTGGACCTCGCCGACCCGGTGTGCGGCGTGGGCATGGGCGGGATCTTCTGCTGGCCCGACGGCCGGGACGTGCCCGACAACTTCGAGATGGTCCTCGAGTATCCCAAGAACGAGCTGATCGCCAAGGGCATGACCATCCACGTGCTCGGCACGATGGCCAACCACCGCGACATCGAGCACTGCATCCGCGGGTTCGAGGGCACCCTGATCTTCGAGAAGAACAAGGGCTTCCGGGTCCAGCCGCAGAACGAAAAGAAGAAGGACTGGAAGAAGCCCGTCCACACTCACAAGCGAACGGGCGCGGAGGATCAGGCCCTGCACCACAAGAACCACCACGTCGCGATGCGGGCAAACGATCCCAAGCTGCTCAACTGCCCGCCCAAACTGGGCTGGGCCGCCGTGGTCGCCGTCAACCTCGCCAACGAGGGCTACCGCCAGCGCAAGTGCATGGTCTGGGACGCCAAGAAGCGCGAGATGCGCCCCGGGTAGGAGTGCGTAGCGCGGGCCTAACCCGCCCGGCAGTGCCAACGGGTACAGCTCTGACGCCCATCCAGTCTGCTCGAGCGACTGGATGGGCGTTTCACTGGACAGAACGGGAGCCATGTCAAAGCGACCCCGAGTGCGGCGATTCTGCAAGTGGTCCGGACTGGCGGTGTGCTTGTTGATCGTCGCCTCGTTTCCGCTGAGCTTCATAGGGACGTTGGGCTGGCACCGGGTCATTGGCGGCACGACCGTGGCCGTCTACGCACAGCCGGGCCGCATCTCCTTTGAGGCGGCGTGGGCTGCCCCCGGGTTTCGGTATCCTGGCTTCGCGTCCCCGCCTCACGGCGGTTTCCCGCATGGTTGGTTCCTCCGCAAGCGGCGCGAAGTGTTCCCAGCGGGGAAGTACGCGGAATGGCGGAGGTGGTGGCGGTGGGAATCCCGCTGGCGAACGGACGTCGACAACTCATGGCATATGGCCAGAGTGCCTCTGTGGTTGGCACTCGTCGTGGTTCTGATGCCCACACTCGTGGTCTGGTACCGTGACCGACGCTTTCCCCCGGGTCGTTGCCAGACGTGCGGCTACGACCTGACCGGCAACGTCAGCGGCACGTGTCCAGAGTGCGGCGAGTGGATCTGAGCTCGGAAACGGGATAGAAGGCGCGGGTCTCAATCGCGTCTGGCGCGGCTGGGGCGCGGCGACCAGGTCGTATCGATCAGCAACCCGCCTGACCGGGCGATGTCCTTCCATGAGTAGAGCTTGAAGTCCTCGCTGGCGTTCGGGTTGATGTGATCGTTGACCGCCAGAACCCCCTGGGAGAACTCACGGATCGTCGGCTGATTGGTCACTGCCAGGCCGGAGGCCCGCTCCAGCTCCCCAAAGCCCTCGGGCGAAGGAACGATCGTCAGTACGAAGCGGTTGTCGCCCTGTCGTTCATAGACCTTCAGGGAGGAGCGCCCGCCCTTGGGCCCCTGGCTGACGACGATGAGATACCCCCGGCCGTCGGACGTGCAGTACAGCGCGAGCCCCTCGACGTCCGAGATCAGCCCGTTCTCGCCGACCCGGACGACGCATGTTCCGTCCGCTGGCGCGTCCGGCTCCGCCGGATAGCGCCAGACGCCCGTGTCCTCCTCCGCGAAGTAGACGACCCCTCGCTCTTCGTCGGCGACGCACCCCTCGACCTTGGTCGGTCGCCCGAACGTCCGGACCCGCCGCGCGCTGATCTGACCATCCGCTGCTTCGGCTAGCTCATACTGCTCGATCTGCCCGCTTCGGGCCGTTACGAAGAAGAAGCTCTTGCCCGTCTTGCGGCTGTGATAGGTGCACAAACCCAACGGCGGGCCGCCGTCGAACACCTTCAGGATCGTCCCTGCGGTGGCGTCGTAGAGTTTGCGTTTGGCCGGATCGATGCGCCAGATCTTCACGCCGGCGAACTCCGGCGCCAGGCAACTGGCAAGGGCCAGGTCGACCGTGCCGCCGCTCATGGGGAACTCATAGACCAGATCCACGTTGTTGGCGTGGATGCCATCGTCAAGGTGTTTTAGCAGCAGCCCGTTCATGTGGTGAACCTCCAGGCCCCGCCGTTCGTTCGCGAGGAGCAGGAGGCTCTTTTCCGGTTCGTTCGGGTGTATCCAGATGGCACCGTCGTCGACTTCGTTCACCGGAACGGGTTGGCTGACCCCCTTGGCGCGCGGGGAGATGACGAGCCCGCCGGGCGGCCCACAGCCGACCGGCAGAAGGCCACCGACGAGGAGGACCCCTACGAGACAAACCCAGGCTTTCGAACTCATCTGTCGCTTCCTGTGCAGAACAACCTGATGCTCAACGACGGCGGCGAAGGAGGGCCACCCCCGACAATCCCAGCAGGAGCAGACCGGTGGGCTCGGGCACGTACACGATGCCGCGGAACTCCGTGTTGCTTGCCGCATCGATGAACGGATCCATGGGGAACGTATCGCTGAAGTCGGCGTTGTAGCCGGCGGTGTCCACGAGGGAGTAGACGCCCTGATCCGTCGAGGCGAACAGCATCACGTCGGTTCCGTCCACGAACGCGTCAAAGGCATTGATCTCCTGGCCGCTGGGCAGCGCCTCTCCGGAGACCATGACCCAGATGTCATTGACCAAGGACCACTTCTCGTACTTGTCCTTCCCGCCCGTCGTGTACGCGGTATCCAGACCGGGCACGGTGGGCTCCAGGTCCAGCAGGATCACGTCGGTCTTCGGGACCTGCTTGCCCTTGGGGTCGGGTTGCTGTCCTTCGACGTTGGTGATGACGGGAATCATCGTCTGAGGGCCCGACGTGGGCAGCGGGTCGGTGGTGGCGTAGGCCCCACGGTTCACGAAGGATTCCCAGGCCGGCGTGGTGATGTAGAGCTGGCCGTCGATGATACGGGTGTTCCGGATGCTGTCAGGCCAAGGCCCGGCCTCGAGATCCGAGGGAATGGTCTGGGTCTGGCTGACGTTGATCGACGTGGAATCTCCCAAGCCGGTTACGTAGCGCAGGCCACCGGTGGTCGTGGGCACCTTCCAATCGTAATTGGGATCTCCGTTCGTCAGATCGAGGTACTTCCCCTCCCCGGAGGTCCAGAAGCGCTCGCCGGTGTCCGACGCCACTGCCGTGATGTCGCAGCGGTCGTATGCATCGGTCAGGGCCGTGGAGGTGTCGACGCTCCAATCGTTGGCGACTCTGCCGATCACCCGGTTCACCGCGCTGGGAGTCTGCGTCACGGGGTTGGCGGCTCCGGCGTCGGCCCGGTATCCGCCCAGCAGGATGTACTGCCCGTCGGACGACAGGTTGAGGTGACCGTCATGATCGCCGTCCCCACTGAGCGTCAACGCCGTGCTGCCCGTGGAGGGGAGTTCGTGTGAGGCGATGAAGCCCCCGGTCAGGGCGTCATACTCATCGAGGAAGACGATCTGGGCCGAGTCCGTGACGGCACCGGACCCATCGCCAATCCGAAGCACGGTGACGCTGCCGGGAGTGAAACCGGCGCACACGTTGCAGCAGAGAAGCAGGACAAGCACGACCCCATGGCCGTGCAACAAGGGAATGGCTCGCATTGCTCGCTCTCCTTCCAGTTCGAAATTGCCTCGAGATCTCAACGACTGTCCGCTAGTTAATCGGTCCCCCTGGATTCCAGATCACCTTGCCTGGTTGGTTGTAGTCTTGCGGGGCGTTTGGGGCGTTGATCAGCTCCTCTCGCGTGAAGTGCCCCACGTGATTGTCGAGGAACAGCAGGAACCCGCCTCCCTCGTGTCGCGTCGTGAACTCCCGCCACGCGGTGGCGGCCTGGGCGACACTGGTCGGGAAGGGCGGATCGTGCTCGTCGGGACGCATCAGTTTCTCTACCAGGATGGGGACCTCGGCGGTTCTGGCGATCTTCGTGATCGACAGGCAGATGCGTTCTCTGTGGTCACGATCCTCGACCATGTTGTCCAGCTTCGTGTTGTAGGCGTAGCACCAGTAGGTCTTGCGGCGTTCGGGCGTCATGCCGGTGGGGTCCGTGCCCCACATGAGGAAGTAGCCGTCTTCGACGACGTCGTCCTCAAAGCCGGGGACGGCCGGACCCGAGTCCGGACAGACGAAGAGCGAATGATCGCCGTCACGCGGCAGCGGCTTTCCGCCCGCCTCATCGGCCCGTTGGAGCTCATGGTAGGGGGGGTAGCCGGCGCAGGCGGGGGTCGCATTGAACCACTGCGACGGCTCCTCCCAAGGACCCACGTGCCGGATGAGGCGGTCCCCCTCGGCGTAGCCCTCCCAAGGCAGGATGCCTTCGTATTCGGTGTGGTAGCAGTGAACCCCAATCCCTAGTGTGTGGAGGTTGTTCATGCACACAATCCGTCGTGCCGAGCGCCTCGCCGATGCCAACGAGGGCAGGAGCATGCTCGCCAGCAACATGACAATTGCTACAACAATCAACACCTCGATCAGCGTAAAACACCGCAAGCGGTTGGTCCGAAGGGCCGTAGCGTGTCGAATCATGGAAACTTCTCTGAACGCGCCCAACACCATATAGGCGTCGTGACATACGGGTTTCAACAGTTAATCTGGGTTTTTCCGCTCGCGATCTTGCAAGAACGTATCTGGGCATGACTGTGCTGGACTCACGGCGCCAGTGTCTTGTGGGTGGTTTGACGCGGCGGGTGCCGTCGGACGTTGGCCATCCCAGCGGATGGGCGCCTGTTCTCACGCTCGCGGGGTCGGTACCATGGTGGGAACAGTCTTGGGCGAGTCATTGACGACGCCTCGGTTGCCAAACGCCGTGCCGCACGACGCACCGGGGCGCTAACCACGAACGCGAGGAGACCACGACCATGTGCGCACACGAGCAAGGATCCTGTGAGCATCCAACGATGTCCTGTTGTCCGAGTTGCTGTCCACAACCGGCTGAGGGGTCCGGGATCTCGCGCAGGGGATTCCTGGGCGGATTGGGCGGAACGGCGGTCGGTGGGTTCGTGATGTCCGGCCTGTCCTGGTCGGCGTTGTCGGCGTCCGAAGCGCCGGACAAGCCGTGTCCCGATCGCAAGCCGCTGGTCGTCAAGCCGCTGTTTACGTACGGCACGTACCGCCACAGGGACAAGGCGAGTTGGCGGCCCTGGGGCGGCGTCGAGACGCCCAAGAACGCCGAGGACGAGATGACGCGGATCCGCGGCGAGCTCAAGAAGCTCTGCCAGACGGCGGACTTCCCGATGAAGATGCTGCCGCTGTCGGGCCTCCGCAGCAAGGCCGACCTGGCCAAGGTCGGCGACCTCAAGGAGGCTGACGCGGTCGTGATCTATGCAGCCGCGGCGGGGGGCGACATCTTCGACGCCGTCGCCAAGATGGGCAAGGACATCGTCTTCTTCGTGAGGCACAAGTCGGGCCCCGTCTATCTGTGGTACGAGATCATCCACCCGCGGTACCTCCGCGCCCACAAGGACCAGCTGGTCAAGCAGGGGATGAGCTACCAGGACGTGGTGGTCGACTCGCAGGACGAGATCCTGATGCGGCTCCGCGCGCTGTGCGGCCTGAAGAACACTTACGGCACGACGATCATCGCCGTCGGCGGGCCGAGCGGCTGGGCGCACGGGGAGGCCCCCGCCCTGGCCCGCGAGCGATGGAAGCTCGACATCCGCACGCTCAGCTACCCCGAGCTGGGCAAGCTGATCGCCGCGGCCCGCAAGGACGCCAAGGCCATGGCGCTGGCCAAGAAGAAGACCGACGACTACCTCAAGCAGCCGGGCGTGACGCTCGAGTGCAAGCGGGATTTCGTCGAGAAGGCCTACGTCATGGACGACATCTTCCGTCGTGTGATGGCCAAGGCCGGCGCGCGGGCCCTGACGCTCAACCAGTGCATGGGCACGATCATGCGGGTCTCCGAGACGACCGGGTGCATGAACCTGATGTGGCTGAACGACGAGGGGTTCGTGGCCTTCTGCGAGTCGGACTTCGTCGTCATCGCCGCCGGCATCCTGATGAACGGCATCTCCGGCACGCCGCCGTTCCTGCACAACCCGACGTACCCGCACGACGGGATCATCACGCTGGCGCACTGCACGGCCCCGCGGCGGATGAACGGCAAGGATCTCGAGCCCGCGCGGATCCTGACGCACTACGAGTCCGACTACGGCGCCGCCCCGAAGATCGAGTTCACCAAGGGCCAGAAGGTCACCGTCGTCAACTCCGACTTCGCCGAGCAGTGCTGGCTGGGCCTGACGGGCACGATTGCCGACGTGCCGTTCCTGCCGATCTGTCGTTCGCAACTGGACCTCAAGGTCGACGGCTGCTGCGACAAGCTCGCCGAGAAGATGCGCGGTTTCCACTGGATGATGGTCTACGGCGACTACCTCCGCGAGATCGGCTACGCCCTGAGCAAGACCAAGATCGGCTGGGAGACGCTGGCGTAGGAAAGTGTGGCGTGCCCACGCACGCGTGGGCATGGTGGGAGGGGTAGGGTGCGTCTTGACTCAACCATTGCAGAACACCGCTGGGAACGAGGCATGCTCGATCTCTCCCTTCTTCAGCCTCTTCATCTGCCGAACGGAGCGAGCG